>Ga0209800_10000012_pt1 | contig 605777 bp, 484 predicted proteins | sample Higcelweek8metaG_FD_187174 | JGI IMG/M metagenome (GOLD analysis project Ga0209800, IMG submission 187174) | Freshwater pond sediment microbial communities from the University of Edinburgh, under environmental carbon perturbations - High... | ecosystem: Environmental > Aquatic > Freshwater >...
CAGTCGCAGGTATCAGGCGCGCTGCATGTTCCACCGTTTCCGCACGCCGGTTCGCAGACTGGCGTCGTGCATGTGTCACCAGTGAAGCCGGTGCCGGTACAGTCGCAGGTATCAGGCGCGCTGCAAATTCCAGCGTTCATGCACTGAGCCGTGCATGTCGTTTCTGGATTACCCGAACACGCGTTGAACACCGCCCCCAGAATCGACAACATGATGATCGTGATTCCAGTCCGCATCGCCTGAACCCCGAAATAGACATTTTGGCGATGGTCACACGGCAGCACTGGAATTTGCAAGCGTTTCGGCATCTACGGACTTTCCTGGCCAGGCGGCAGCCGACTTCCCCAAGCCCGCCGGAAATGGTCAATGCAATTCTTGGAAACGGCGAATGTCATTCACCGCTACGGTTTAATGTGTAGGCGTTAAGGCGCCGGATTTTCCAAACGGGGACCAGAGTCTACTTTGTCTGAATACCGGCACTTTCCATCAAGGCATACCGGCTGGTCGCTTCTGCACTTGTACATCATGCTGTAGCAGTCCCATGTGATTGGCGCGGCTTTTATTTCATCCAGAATCCGTTGCCGTTCGTTCCTGTTCACAACCAGGCCGCATCCGAACGGGCACACCGGCCCAAGGGGTGTGCAATCAGAATCAACCGTGCAGTAATTCGCCCTTTCAACAGCCGCCCGCAGTGCTTCGATCGCATATGTTCCCGTGGACTGTCTGTAGAGACCGAACAGAAAGAAACCGACGAGGACGAATGCAGGCACTATCACAGACGCAGCTATCAACCCGATATGCGCTTTCTTCATCGTGACCATCCCGGTCTCACTCGAGACTTGGAACCTGGCAACATTACACCCGCCCCATGGCGCGGGCCCTCATGTCGGGCGGCATCTTTTCGATGACGTATCGCTCCACCCTGATTTCTTCGATGACCCGGTCCATTCTTTTGCCTGTCAGCCAGCCCGCGAAGGGCATTCTATCCCCGTCCGGGACGGAATCGTTGCATTCGAGTCCACTGGCGGTGAAAATGTGGCCGGAAAGCGGAGATTCTCATGACAAAGAACCTCAACACGATTTTTACGGTATTCGCGCTGGGCGTTTTCCTTTCGATCGCCGGCTGCACGGGCGAACCGGAAGTGGTTCTGCAGGAACTGCCTGAATGGTTTCCCGAAAAGCCCCACAACCCTGACTTCCCGTTACAACGGAAGGATGGCGGAGCATTCCCTCAGACCGATGAAGTCGACGAATTCACCGATGCCTATGCTTCCTTCCTGAAGCGAACCGACTTCGTCGGATGGATCGACAGACATGCACAGGGGCTCGCGCCGGATAATCCCTGGGGCCTGCCGGACTACAAAATCTGGTGGTACGACGCCTTCATGACCAGGAAAGATGACCTCGTGACGCTTTCCTTCAGGCGGGCGCCTGACAACACGACGCAGAGCGTGGGCCGCTTACTTGGCGCGACAGCCGGCCTGTACATGCAGTCGGGGGACGAAACAGCCAGAAATCTGTCACTGGGGCTTATCCGCGGACTGTCCGCCACCTTTGACGGAATGATCTGGCCCGACGAGGACCCCGTCATCGACACGATCATGGCCAGGACGATATTCAACCGGAGTCACGAAACATTGCTGCAGGGCAACAGGCGCCTGCTGGTGGACTATGAAGCGGTCCGTCACGAAGAGGTCCAGCTCAGGCACGACACCCTTTACAACCCGAACAATCCGACCTGGGCCGACTTATACGTAAGGAACAAAAGATCCAAGGACGATTTCCCGTTTATTTACCGCAACATGGCCATGCTGGTTGAACTGGCTTACATGACAACCGACCCCGAAGTCAGGAATGACGTGACCAGGCTGGTCGGACAGGTCAGGGGCATGACGGCCGACATCGTCGAACACGAATACAACATCCGGACCAAGGACGCGGATGGAAAACCGTATATCCCCCTGATGGAGGACGGAGCCGTCGAGGACTTCGCGACATACCAGGCCTACGAGTCCTGGGTTCCCCTGGCAGAGTGCACCGGCAAGCTGTCGACAGCCTATCTGGCATCGGGCCAGGCACTTGGAAATGTCTGCGAAAACGAAAACACGGCCTTCTTTGGCGACGGATACTGGTACGAGGAATTTGCGATTGCGGCCCATTTCTGCGCGACCGACCTGATCTGGAACTACCACGTCGCGGCGCTGGCGCTGGCCCTGCTGTTTGACGACCTGGAAACGGCCAGGAAGCTGCTGGACGGAATTGCGACAAGGCTCGACGGTCTCTGGGTTGATGAAAGGACGTCCGAATACGTCGAGTGGTGGCCTGAAGTCGCACAGCTTCTGGTATTGTCGGCGGCTTACGGACTGCCCCTGACTGGGGACGAGGCCAGGTTGATCCAGTCCCTCTGGCTTGACTCGGCCGTCTTCTATGAAGGTTCGGTGTGCTGGGATCCCTGGGACTCGTCGATCCCGGAAGGCACGGTGTGCGAGGTCATGCCAACACGATACCAGCAGGAAAACGATGGTGAAACCACAAAGGCGCACATAAGAATCGAGGAGATGCTGAGCCCCTTCGAGTATTGCGCGTCACCATACCGGGCAACCAGTGGCGCGATGTTCGTGAACTGCGACAAGCTCATTGCGATGATGAAGGACCGCTGACCGACCCGGGACAGGTCAGCCTGGAAACACCATCCCACTCATTCCAATTCAATCCGCCGACTGCTTGTCGAAATAGTCCTGATGATATTCTTCGGCCATCCAGAACTGCCCCGCGGGTTCGATCGTGGTAAGTATCGGGTCATCCCATTCCTTCGCGTGTTCGAGCATGTCGATCACCCGGTTCGCCGTGTCCAGTTCTTCCTGATTCTGCCAGAAGATGACCGAACGGTACTGGGAACCGTATCCGGTCAGCGGATGAAATATCGTGGGATTGTGGGTGTGAAGGAACGAAACGATCAGGCGTTCGTACGTGACGGCACCCGGGTCGTACAGGATCTTCACCGATTCGGCATGCCCGGTCTGACCGGTCGACACCTGTTCGTAGGTCGGATTTTCGGTGGTGCCGCCGGCATAGCCGACATGGGTGTCGAGCACGCCGTCAATCTTCTTCACGGCAGACTCGATTCCCCAGAAGCACCCGCCCGCGACCACCGCCACGGCGAATGATGCCGATGTTTCGTCCTCGGCCACCACCGAATCCCCGGTCGCGTCTTCCCCTGTGTCAATCAGGGGCCCGCAGGAAACCAGGAAAGCAACAAAACCAATGTTCAACAGCGATTTCATGATGCCACACCCCCCTGGGCCCACCGGATCGACCGCAAAGCCGCATGGCGGAATCGCCCGACTCAGGCTTTGAAAGAATACTGTTAATTGTAAAACAGAATCGCAAAGGCGGAGCTTAGCCCACGGAATTCAAGCAGAAACAGCGGCATCGGATTTTCGTGCGGACGCCGCGAATTCAAGCACCGCCGCCTTCTGGTTCGCGAATGCCCAGTCGAAACTGTCCAGATCGGAATTGGCCAGCTTCACCCATGCCCATTCGGAATTTTCGCTGTCCAGGACCACGTCCTGATGGCTGGTTTCGGCGAAGAACAGAAGCGAAAGGTATGAAAGGCCGTTGACCCCGGACTTGGCAAAAGATTTCAGGTACCGGACGCTGACTTCAAGACCGGTTTCTTCCCTGATTTCCCTCTCCATGCCCTGCTCGGCGTTTTCACCAGGTTCGTAATGGCCCGAAGGCAGGCTCCACAGGCCGAACCCCGGATCGGTCGTCCGCTTGAGCAGCAGGATGCGGTCGCCGTTGCGCACGATACACGCCGCGACCGGAATCGGGTTCGTGAATTCACGCATGCAGATACCCGTCCACAATGGCCCGCAGCCTGGCGATGACCGACGCCGGATCTTCGGCCTGATTGATGCACCGCACGGCGCAGATCATCCTGGCGCCGGCCCGCATCACCTGATCCGCGTTCGACATGTCGATGCTCCCCAGGCAAACCGTCGGGACGGTGGCGATTTTGACCATTTCCGCCATTGTTTCAAGCCCGAGCGCCGGGTCGGCGCACTTCTTCGTCGGGGTCGGCCAGACCGGACCGATGCCGATGTAATCCGGACGAAGCACGCACGCAGCCGTGGTCTGGGCCGGGTTGTGGGTGGACAGGCCGATTACCACCGACGGTCCCAGCATCGCCCGTGTCGCCGCGTAAGACCTGTCGTCCTGCCCCAGGTGAACCCCGTCCGCGCCGGTTTCTTTCACGATCGATGGATCATCGTTGATGATAAATACGACGTCCGGCGGAATCAGGGCCCGCAGCTTCAAGGCAGTGGCAACGACCTCGGCCCGGGGCCGGTCCTTCATGCGGAGCTGGATCACGCGGATGCCGGATTCGACCATGATTTCCGCCAGCCGTTCGTATCCGACCAGCGGGTCGGTCAGGATCCCGTAAACACCCGAATCAGCAGGAAACCTGCCCGTCATTTCAGGTCCTCCAGAATCTGCGCCGCGACCTTTCTTCCGGAAAGCAGCATGCCGCCAAAAATCGGGCCCATCCTGAACGCACCGTGGACACCGTTGGCCGCCATGCCCGACACATACAGCCCCGGAAATATACGGCCGGTATTTTCGACGGTGGCGCGCTCGCCTTCCGCCGCCCACATCGGACGTTCGCCCATGACGGAACCGGTGGCGGTTTCAAGCCTGATCCCCGCCTTGCGCGCGATCCTGGCCGACATTTCAGCATCGTGTCCGCCGGCGTCCAGAACGGCCCTGGCCGACATCATCAGCGGATCGACATGCCACTTCTGTTCCAGAACCGAGGCCCAGTTGATGACCACGCCGGCGACCCTGTCTTCCTTGAACATCACGTCCTCGACCATCACGCCGTTGAAGACGCGCGCGCCGGCATGAACCGCCTGGTAAATCAGGGCCGACGCGACCTCGACCGAGTCCGCGGTGACCAGCCCGTCCTTCAAGTCGGAATGGCGGACCCCGGCTTCATCCAGGATGTGTACGGCTTCTTCCTGCACGACGATTTCGTTGAAAAGCATGGCGCCGCCCCAGATGCCGCCGCCGGGCTTCAGGGTACGTTCGAAAACGGCCACCTTGCGCCCCGCACGGGCCAGATCCCAGGCGGCAATCAGCCCCGACGGACCGGCGCCGACGATCGCGGCGTCAAGTTCGAGGCTGTCCATCAGCTTGTCGAAATAGCTTCCAATAATCCTGCCGGAAATCACGGTTTCCATCTGCATCTCCACGAATTGGTGACAACGCCGTCTGGCGCGGTTCTTTTACCAGAGATAGTCCCGTTTTGCAGCCCCGGGCCGGCCAGGGATACCGAAAATTTCCATTGTCACACCGACGTGGCAATATAAGACGACTGTCCACTCTTCAGGTGCCTTGTCGTGAAATCCACAATAAATCCCCACACCACTCTTTCCGGTTTACGAACCATGGCCATGATCGGGTTACTTGTCGCCTGCTTCTGCGGTTGCGAAAGCGACGAACCCGGGCACATTGACGCCACTGACGATTGCGTGGACGCCGGCCGGGACGGCCATGAAGGGGCTGCCGGTTGCGAAGAGTACCTTGCGCCGGAAGCGAAAGGCATTCTCCCGACCGGCCTTGATGAAATTTCTGGAATCGCCCTGGCCAGTTATCCGGGCGTTCTCTGGATGCACAACGATTCAGGCTCCGGTCCGCTGCTTTATGCGGTGAATATTGAGTCCGGAGCTTTGGTTGCCACCATGACGATCGATGTTGAACTTGCCTATGACTGGGAAGCCATGAGTGCCGGACCTTGTGCCACAGCCCAGTCCGGACGATGCCTTTACATCGGCGATATCGGTGACGGCGGCATGCGGGAGTTTCTGGGACTACCCCCACAGGTCCTCAGGTTTGCGGAACCCGACCCTGCCGATGGCGACCAGACGATCACTAACGTCGAAACGATGCCCCTGAGATATCCGAACGCCACGCCTCACAATGCCGAAGCACTGGTGGTCGATGCGCAAGGCCGCGTCTTCATCCTTACCAAAGAGGAAGGCAACATATTCCTGCTGTTCGGCGCGCCTTTCACGGCCAGCGAAACACCGGTCGAACTGGTCAGCTACGGCGAATTCGACGTTTCTTCGATGCGGACAGTGGACGCGACCAAGGTTACGGCCGCCGATTTCGATCCTGAACAGAACCGACTCATCGTGCGGGGATGGACGGGCATTATTGAATACATCCTGCCGGAACACCTTGATCTGACAACACTTGTCGGCATTGTTCCCCGGGTTGTCCCAGGTGCCGACGAATTGCAAGGCGAAACAGTCGTCTATGGGGACGGGGGATACTACTTCGTCAGCGAGGGTGAAGGCACACCCATCCATTTCGTTCCCTGCGGAGACACTGCCGGGCTTTGAACGCGAGAGGTACAACGGATATGAATAATGCCGGATTTCCGCTCCTGGTCGTTGCATTGGTTGCGGCGTCGGGGCTCGCGTGTCACTTGTCCGGAACAGAAGACTTGTCCACGGCCAACAACCCGGCTGAAACTGTTCAGATCCAGGACCTCGAAGCCGGCATCCGCGAACTTGCGTCGCGTCATCGATACCAGGCCGTCAAAGCATCCACGTCTGGCGAAGGCAATGGACGGTATTACATCTTCGAACCGGTCGCCGACGACCTTCTGACGGCCCCGGTCGTCCTGTTCAACCATGGCTGGGGCGGCATGAACCCGCTTAACTACGGGGTCTGGATCGAGCACCTGGTGCTTCAGGGAATCATCGTGATATTCCCGGTTTACCAGACGGACACGTCGGTGCCGCCGCGGCTTGTGACCAAACATGCGATTGACGCGTTCAGGGATGCCCTGGGCACCCTGAAAAACGGGCCCCATATCCGGCCGAACCTCGACAAAGTCGTGGCGATCGGCTTCTCGATGGGGGCTACGATTTCCATCAACATCGCGTCGGGGGCCGCCCGGGAAGGCCTGCCGCCGATTCGCGGCGTTCTTCTTGCCAATCCCGGCGATGCCAGGCATGTGACACGCGGCGACGAAGCGAAATCGATCGTCGGCGACATGTCGAAAATACCGGGGAACACCATCGTCATCACCGTCGTCGGCGACTCCGACAAACTTGTCGGCGACAGGACCGCGACCGACATCGGCAAAGGCCTGTGCGCGATCCCCGCCGACCGGCGCCCCATCTATGTCTTCCACACCGCCGGCAACGGTTCCAGGACCTCGACCGCCGGCCATGGCGCACCGGGCGCGCCGCATCCCGGATACGATTTCGGCGACGCGGGGGAAAGATTTACATCACTGCCGCCTGTCATCCCGTGGCCGACAAGATCGGAATCACTCAACAATTTCGACGTATTCGGATACTGGCGACTTGCAGATGCCATGATCGACACGGTGCTTTTCGGCCGACCCGCGCTTCCATCGGCGCAAACCGGCGAACTGTTCATGGGGACATGGCCGGACGGCACCGCGTTCACAAAGGCGACCATCGCGGATGACCCGTGTGGCGCCGCGAAGAACGAACAGAAAGCTCACTGATCGGCCCGCGCCCGCAGCCATTTGACCGCCAGCTCCGCGATTGCCCGGCCGCCGGCGTCTGAAAGATGAATCCCGTCTTCCGCCCGGATCTTGATCATCTTGCCCTTTGCATCCTGGACCTGACTGACGAAGGAGCCGTCCTTTCCACAGACCGCCGGCGACGATTCCATGAATTCGACCGTCGGGAATTCCTTCAACGTGTCGCGAACCAGGGCGTTGACGTGTTCGATCTTCTTCCTGAAGTCCGCGGCCCTCATGACGGGCAGACCGATCCACAGCGTCCGGGTGTTTCCGGTCGAAAACAGCCGTGCCATCTCGCGGACCCTTTCCCTGTAAAGGTTGTCCCACTCGACCGTCCCGAACTTCAGGACCTTGCCTTCGTGCCGGACGTTCTGGGCGTCGTTGCCGCCCATCGCGCACATCACGAAGTCCGGCCGGTACTTCCCCTGGACGGCCCTGTAAGCGTCCGGCCAGTTATAGATTTCGGGGCGACTGAGGCCGGTCGCGGACTTGTGCGCCCTGATCACCTTGAAGCGGACGTCCTTGTCCAGCATCCTGACCAGGCTGGGGGCAAGCCCGACCGCCATCATCGAATCGCCGACAAGCACCACCATCCGCTGGCCAGCGCCGCCGCCCGAAACAGTTGTGGCCTCGTCGGATTCAACCAACATGTCCGCAAAATCGAAATCGTCCACTGTCGATGTTCCATCGCCGGGACAGGCCGCTTCTTCATCTTCCGGCGCGGGCTTCTGCCTGGCGATCGATTCCATGTCAATCAGGTCCCCGCTTTCCCCGGTTCCACCGTTATTGAAAAAGTGCATTGACGAGCCGGTCCATTCCGCAAGATCAATCAACAACCGTCGCGGCGCTGTCAGGCCCACGCGGCCGAGTCCGGCTTCAAAAGGCTCAAGGACCGCCAGCCACCCGGTCTGGGCCGGCCCGACGCTCATCCTCGAGGCCCAGGAAACCAGCCCGCCGGATTCAAGCAGCAGCAGAAACAAACCGAAGCTGACGCAGACAATCGCAAGCGACTTCGTGTCGTAAGTACGCCGCCGGATTCCTGCTTCGCCGCCTTTCGAATCGGACATGATTCCCCCTCAGAACTGGAAGTAAATGAACGGCGCAATCCCCGACGGCCCCATGGCGTCGATCAGCAGCACGGCAACCGCAAGCGCCAGCCCCTGGACCACAAGCGGCCAACGTGAACAGCCATCCTGCACGAACTGGCGAACCTTCGCCGGCAGGGCCTGCCCAAGCACACCCAGCAGAATCGCCAGCAGGATACCGCCGGTCAGCCACGGCCCGACGGTCCAGGGGTTGCCAAGCGCCTTCAGGACCTCCCAGGAGTGACCCCAGGTCGGCGCCCGGAAGAACACCCACCCGAAACAGACGAAATGGAAGCAGATAATCCGGGCCATCATCGGCCATCCGCGCCAGTTGCGAACGCGCTGGACGATGCCGTTTCCGGATTCCGACCACTGTCTGTGAACCACAAGCGCCCCGCCGTGCAGCGCGCCCCAGAACACGAAATTCCATGCCGCGCCGTGCCACAGCCCGCCCAGCAGCATCGTAAGCATCAGGTTGACCTGAAGTCTAATCGGGCCCTTGCGGCTGCCGCCGAGCGGGATGTACAGGTAATCGCGAAGCCAGGAAGACAGTGAAATGTGCCAGCGGTGCCAGAATTCCTGCGGACTGGCCGCGACATAGGGGGAATCGAAGTTCTTCGGGAACTGGTATCCAAGCAGCAGCGCGCACCCGATGGCGATGTCGGTGTATCCCGAAAAATCGCAGTAAATCTGGGCCGCGTAACCGTAAATGCCAAGCAGCACCTCGAGGCCCGACCTCGCGACGGGGGTTTCAAACACCTGATCGACAATGGCCGTCGCAAGGTGATTGGCGATCAGCACCTTCTTCACCAGCCCGATGACGATCAGGACCATGCCCTGCGACACGTCGATGGACGACGCGTCGCGTTTCGTCCGAAGCTGCGGCAGGAAACTGGCGGCCCGGAGGATCGGCCCGGCCACGAGCTGCGGGAAAAAGGCGATGTACAGCAGCGAATCCAGCAGCGGCGCCTTTTCCTGCAGTTTGGACCTGTACCCGTCCATCATCAGGGAAATGCCGTGGAACACGAAGAACGAAACCCCGACCGGCAGCGCGATTTCCGGGAGGATCGGGCTCCAGTGAATCCCGATTGCAGCCAGGGTATCGACCGCGATGCCGGTGGCAAACCCGAGGTACTTGAAAAACGCCAGGATCGACAGGGACGCGGTCACGCCGATCGCCAGGCGGACCTTCTTCCTGCGTATGTCGTCGGTCGCCTGCAAAGCGCGCGTCGAAATCCACGCGATGAATGAAATGCCAATCAGGAGGGGCAGGAAGCGCCAGTCCCAGTATCCGTAGAAGAAATAGCTGGCCAGCAGCAGGAAGGCCTTGTGCCCGGCCAGCCAGCGGCGGGAAAGCCACGCGATCAGCAGAACAGGAAGAAAAAAGAGGACGTACTCGGCGGTTGGGAAAAGCATGTCTGGATCCCCCGGAATGGGATATCCGTATCACGGAAATTCGAGGCCTGCCAACATGCGATCGGGGCTATTTTTCACAAGATTCCGTGGTGCCGGGCAGCGGTCCGGAAATGCCTGAATCATGGGGTTGCGGGAACTGTTCAGGGGCATTCGCCAGGGGCGTCTTCGATTCTGGCATCGCTGATATCGATCCAGTCCGGCGTGCCGTCGAAACATGCGGCGCGATAGAACCAGACGCCGCCTGCCCGGCCCTGTTCAGAAAGCGGGATGCAGACCGTGACGGGCGTCCAGAAAGCGGAATCCTGAAGACGCTTTTCGGTGCCGCTGGAATCGACCGCAAGGAAGTAATCCCAGTCGCCCATGGCGGAACCGCCGCTGCGGTAATCGAATTTCAACGCGGGGTGGGCCATGGTGGAAGCGAAGGGCGTGGACATGATGCTGTACATGCAGGAAATGTCGGTGCAGGTGCCGGACCTGCCGACGCTGACATAAGGCTTCCCGGCATCAAGGACGTACTGGACCATACCGCTTCCGGCGCGGCACTCCTTCCAACCGAACTGGCCGGCGATGTCGCCGTTTAAAACGGTACCGATCGCCGGGCAGGTCTGTTCATCGACAATCCGCAGCCAGGCGTTGTCAAAACGGACGTTTCCGGCCGTGCCGGCGGCCGGGATCACCCCCAGCGCATACACGACATCTTCGCCGTATGCCGCCTCGCCGAGGCAGGACGATTTGCTGACCCAGTTGTCGGGGCCGTCCACGGTTCCGCGGAACGCCATTACCCCGCCGGTATACATTGCCGGTCGCGGGTACCTGCCGGCGCAGGTCGAGGGATCGTCGGCCCCGCAGTCCCCGACAGCATCGAAACCGGCCTTCAGGCGAAGGTATTTCGGCAGTACCGCGACCGTCTGATGCAGCCGCCCTGCCCCGCCCGCGGGAACGAGCCCGGCGCCCTCATTACCGTTACCTGCCGCCGCGGGATCAAACACAGCCCCGTCCGACGCCGCCCAGTATCCGGACAGCCTCAATTCGCCGTCGCGCAGCCCGATGCAAAGACCATCCCAGCACACGCCCCACGTGCACGGCGTCCCGTTTTCGACGGGCAGGCCGACGCACAGGCCGCTGTCGGGATCGACCGAGCCAGGCAGGCGGCATTCGTCCGAGGCCGGGCAGGACGCATCCGAAACTCCTTCGTCGGTGATTTCCACGTCGGCGGCCGCGTCATCCGCTGCGGTATCTTCATATGCATGATCGCCACCGGCGTCGACGACAGTGGTATCGGAAAAAAGGTCATCGACGATCGTCGTTTCAGGGAATCCTTCGTCCCGCGCGACATCCCTCGGGCCTGTCAAATCGTCAACAGGCAACACCGCTTCAAGGAACGTGAGGTCACAGTTGATTCCCGGGTCGTCCGGCGAGACATCACGGTCACCGTTTCCGCCCCCGCCGCAGGCCGCAACGGATGAGCAGATGACTGACGACACAATTGCAAACACGAAACCGCGCAGCTTCATCCCATCCCCGAATGGCCGATCCGGCGACAAGTATACACTGCGCGTGCGGCACCGTTACCAGTCATCGCGCCGCTTGACAATTATGAACATAGGTTCAAAATTCCACACGGAGGTAGCGGATGCCAAGGCCCGTAAACTGCCGCAGGATCGGCCAGACGCCGTGCGCGGCAAGATTCAAACCCGCTGGGACGCCGTGCCGGGATCTTGAATCGGTAACCATGACGCTGGACGAATTCGAAGCGATCCGCCTGACCGATCTCGAAGGGATGTACCATGCCCAGGCCGCCGCGCTGATGGGCGTATCCCGACCGACGCTCAGCCGCATCATCGAGTCGGCCCACGCGAAGGTCGCCGACATGCTGGTTCATGGAAAGGAACTGCGGATCGAAGGCGGCTCGGTGACCAGCGAAGGCGTGCCGGGACAGACCTGCCCCAACTGTGCAAGGGTCGTGGCGGGTGGAACACAATGCCCCCGCTGCAGGAAGTCGGGCATCCGGCCCGGCGGAATGGAATGTATTGAAGAATGTCCAAATGAAGGAGAAACGCGATGAACATCTGTATCCCTGTCACTGAAGATGCGGGACTTGAAAGCCCGGTTTGCGGGCACTTCGGTTCCGCCCCGCTGTTCATGATGGTCGACACGGCCACCGGCGACTGCCGCCCGATCACCAACGCCAACCAGCACCACCAGCACGGCATGTGCCAGCCGCTGGCCGCCCTCGCTGGCGAAAAGGTCGACGGTATCGTTGTCGGCGGCATCGGGATGGGGGCGCTGTCGAAACTGATGTCGGCCGGAATCCGGGTATATCTGGCCGAGCACCCGACGGTGGCGCAGGCGATCGATGCCTGGAAGAAAGGCACGCTGCACGAAGTGGACCCGTCAATGGCCTGCGGCGGCCATGGTCACGGCGGGCACGGATGCGGCGGCCACTGATCGGACGCCAATTAGCTTGAAGAAACAAGGTGTTACCAAAACCACCCTTTGTGGCGAACGCGTCGGTCAAATATTGTACAGACGTATTTCTTACCCTTGATGATGGAGGATTTCATGGACCAGACGACAGTCAACATGCCCAGAATCGGTGAAAAGGCGCCTGCCTTCAAGGCAGTCACGACGCAGGGCGAAATCGACTTCCCGAAACAGTACGAAGGAAGCTGGGTCATACTTTTCAGCCATCCGGCTGATTTCACGCCGGTCTGCACTTCTGAATTCATGACGTTCGCCACCCTGGAACACAAGTTTACGGAACTGAACTGCAAGTTGGTCGGACTTTCGGTGGACGGGCTGTACAGTCATATCGCGTGGCTGCGGACGATCAAGGAAAAGATCAACTACCGCGGCATGAAGGATGTCGAAGTCACCTTCCCGCTGATCGAAGACATCACCATGGAAGTCGCGAAAGCCTACGGCATGATCCAGCCGGGCGAAAGCAATACCAAGGCGGTTCGCGCGGTGTTCGTGATCGACCCGAAGGGGATCATCCGCACGATCATCTACTACCCGCTCAGCCTCGGCCGCAATTTCGACGAACTGCTTCGCGTGGTCATGGCGCTGAAGACGGCCGATGAATTCCAGATTGCCACCCCGGCTGACTGGCGCCCCGGCGATCCCGTCATCGTCCCGACTGCCGGTTCATGTGGCGTCGCGAAACAGCGCATGGAAAGCAGGGACGAAATGACCTGCCATGACTGGTTCTTCTGCACGAAGGAAATACCGGCCGAAACGATTATGAAGAAGATCCTGAAGAAGTGACTTGAATTCTCAGCCCCCGGCCCGTGACGATCGGCCGGGCTGGACGGCGTCCTTGAACTTCAGGTCGGGGTTTTCCTTCAGGGCGCGGCGCATGGCCCATTCGGTGGTGAACAGGACCAGCGGACGCTGTTCGATGTCCTGCAGGCAGACGCTGTAACCCGGCTGTTCCAGCTTGCCCAGGGGCGCGTCGCCTTCGACCCAGCGGGCGTGTTCGTACGGCAGGCGCTCGAACTTGACCGGCACGTTGTATTCGGACTGAAGCCGGTGCTGCGTGACCTCGAACTGCAGCACGCCGACCGCGCCAAGGATCGGCTCGCGTTCCATGCGGTCGCGGTCGTAAAAAATCTGGACCGCGCCTTCTTCCGACAGCTCTTCAAGGCCTTTCTTCAACTGCTTGCGCTTGCCGGGGTCGACTTCACGGACCCGCACGAAGTGTTCCGGCGAAAAGCGCGGAATCCCTTCGAATTCAAACAGTTCACCTTCGCAAAGCGTATCGCCGATGCGCAGGACGCCGGGGTCCCACAGACCGATCACGTCGCCCGAAAACGCCTGCCCGATCTGGATGCGCTCCTGGGCCAGGAACTGAAACGTGCGCGCGATCGAGACCGGCTTGCCATTGCGTGCCAGCCTGACTTCCACGTCCTTCGTGTAACGCCCGGAACACACGCGCGCAAATGCGATGCGGTCGCGATGGCGCGGGTCCATGTTCGCCTGAATCTTAAAGATGAACGCCGAAAACGCCCCGCTGTCCGGCGGTATCGGCCCGACGCTGCTGGGGCGCGGGCGCGGCGGCGTGGCCAGGTTCACGAATTCGTTCAGGAAAGGTTCAACACCGAAGTTGTTCATGGCGCTGGTGAAGAATACCGGGGTCAACTTCCCGGCGCGGTATTGGGCTTCGTCCCACGGGTGGCATGCGACATCCACCAGCTCAAGGTCTTCCAGCAGGCGGCGGTGCGCGTTTGCCCCAAGCCGGGACTTGAATCCGGCATCGTTGACGTCGCCCACTTCCATCGCGGCCTGCATCGAACCACCCGCGACACGTTCGAAACGCAGCATCTGCCTGTTGCGACGGTCGTACACACCCTGGAAGTCCGGCCCGGAACCAACCGGCCAGTTGAACGGATGGCACGGGATTCCAAGTACTTCTTCGATTTCATCAAGAAGTTCGACCGGGTCGCGTCCCGGCCTGTCGAGCTTGTTGATGACGGTCACAATCGGGATGCCCGACATGCTGCAGACGCGGAACAGCTTGATTGTCTGCGGTTCCACGCCCTTCACGCTGTCGATCAGCATGACCGCGGTGTCGGCAGCGGCCAGGGTACGGTATGTGTCTTCGGAAAAGTCGTTGTGACCGGGCGTGTCCAGCAGGTTCATGCGGCGACCCGCGTAATCGAACTGCATGACGCTGGTCGTGATTGAAATGCCGCGCTGCCGCTCAAGCTCCATCCAGTCGCTTGTCGTCTGGCGGCCAGCCCTGTTCTGCTTCACCGACCCGGCCAGGTGGATGGCGCCGCCGTAAAGCAGCAACTTTTCGGTCAGGGTCGTCTTTCCGGCGTCCGGATGCGAAATGATCGCGAAAGTACGCCGATTCGCGATTTCGTGTCTGGCATTGCCCAGTTCGGATTCAGTCACTTTTCACCTGCGGGGAACATCAACCGCCACCGTCAGTTGACCCGTGGCGCGGGCATTGTACGCATATCCCCGCGGGATTCAACCGTAATTGATGCCCCACGCCTGCGCGATGCAACCTCCCGGATCCATGCGCGACCGGACGGTTAGTGCTGAAATTGGCCGGAATACGGGATATAATCCGGACGCAACATCATGGTAGGTCAGGAATGCCGTTTCCGCGCAACAGCGTTGTCACACTCGTTGCCCTGGCTGTCGCAACGACCCTTTTTGCCGCTTCATTTGACGCCGCCATGGCATCGGATTCCCCCGAGCCGGGAAACGGAAGGCACCCCAGGATCCTGTACCTCAACTCATATCATTATGGTTACGAATGGTCCGACTCGCTGGGCATCGGCGCCCTGCAGGTCTTCAGGCAGTCGGCCCCGGAAGCCCGCGTTTACATCGAATACCTTGACGGAAAGCACTTCGAACTGACCGAAGAAAGAAAGAAGGCCGAACTGGATCGAATACTGGCCAAGTACGGTCCGGATTTCTTCGACATCGTCGTGACCAGCGACGACCCTGCCTTTGACTTCATGCGGACATACCGCGACGTGCTGACACCGGGGAAACCCGTTGTATTTTCGGGCATCAACGCCGTTTCGGCCGACGACCGGCAGATCCCCGAAGGCTTTACAGGCATTGTCGAACCGTTCGATTACCACGGAATTGTGTCTATGGTCAGAAATGTCTTCCCGGAACGCAAAAACGGCTACCTGATCGTGGACAATTCGGTCACCGGCAGGGCCCTGGTCGCCATGGCCAGGAAGCTGGCGGCCGACGTTCCCGACATGACCCTGAACGTGCTGGACGGCGCGGACCTGTCCCATGAGGACCTGCTCGGCATACTGCGTGGCCTGGGAAGGGACGCGTTTGTGATAATCGGCGTCTGGCAGACCGATAGGAACGGACACTATTTCAACGTTTCCGAAGCCTTCCAGGACATTATCAATGCCAGCACCGCACCTGTCTTCGTAATTCTCCGGACGTCGCTGGCGATCGATTACGCGGGCGGCTCCGCGATATCCGGGGTCCACCAGGGCAGGGTCGCCGCGGGCATGGCACTGCGAATCCTGGAAGGAACGCCTGTTTCTTCGATACCAGTCACCAGCGAAAACATTTATGACAGGATGCTGAACCGGTCGGCAATCGAAACCAGGTGGGGCGTGCGATTTGACGAACTTCCAGCGGAAATCCAGAAGATTCCGGAAGCGTTTCCGCCCGAAACCGAAGCGCCTTACACCGCAACGGTGAAGCTGAGCAGCGACGAATCCGACTACATTTCACGCAATCCGGTTGTGCGCGTTGCCCTGGTTGACGACCCCCCGATCATGATCCCGGGTGCCTCGCCAGCAGGTATGGCAGTCGAATACATGAACGAACTGGCGTCGCTGACAGGGCTCAGGTTTGAATGGGTAACCTGCGCCAGGCGATGGAAAGACTGCGATGGCGTCGGCGAGGCCGTGGATAACGCCCTGGTGCTGCCTGCCGTCGCCGAAACTCACGAAGGCCGGGATAAGTACATCTTTTCCGTACCCTACCTGCGGATGCAGTCCGTCATCTTCACGCGCGACGACTCCAGGCCGATCATCGGGCCGCAATCGCTGAAGGGCCTGAAAGTCGCGGTTCGCGGAAAAAGCTTCCTGTACAGGCAGCTCAGGCAGGAATTGGATGGACTTGACCTCGTTCCCTTCGATACTTCGCGGGATGCGATGATCGCGCTTCATGATGGTGAAGTGGACGCCTTCGTCGTGCATCTTTCGATCGGTGTGACGCTTGCCAGGGAAATGGGCTTCCGCAACATACGGATCGCCGCGCCCACCAACCTTCCGCCCCAGCCTTTCAGCATCGCTGTTCCGCTGGAAATGCCGCTGCTTGCCTCGATCATCGACAAGGGAATGTCGGCGATGCCGGCCGACACCGTGGAACGCCTGCGCAGCAAGTACATGCAGGACGTCGAGTTCAAGTGGGGGTGGTCCACCGAGTCGGTGCTGAAGCTGGTCCTGGCGGTGGTCAGCGTCTTCCTGATTGTGGTGTTCGTGCTGCTCGTCCGCGCCAGGCGGATCAAGAACGCGTCGGTCCGCAGGGAACTGAACCTGCAGGTCACGCTGGATTCAATCGGCGATGCGGTCATCGTGACCGATAACGGCGATCGCGTCGTCAGGATGAACCCGATCGCCCGGCGTCTCACCGGTTACGATGACGCGGAAGCGCGGGCGAAGCCGATTGCGGAAGTCATGGCGCTGGTGGACCCCGACACGAACAGGACGCTGCCCATCGCCGAGGCCGGGGCGTTGACCGATGACGACAGGCCTCGTTCAACGTCCAGAATCCAGTTGAACGGAAAAGACGGCGCCAGGTACCTGGTTGAAGCCAGCGCGTCGAAGATAACCGGCGTACACGGCGAAAAACTTGGCCAGGTCATCGTGTTTCGGGACGTTTCGCGACGCATGCAGATACAGGACCAGATTCAGCATTCGCGCAAGATGGAGGCCATCGGCCAGCTTGCCGGCGGTGTCGCGCACGACTTCAACAACATGCTCAGCGCGATTCAGGGGTACTCCGAACTGATATTGAAAAGGGCGCCGGCCGGCAGCAACGAAGTCGTGTACTGCGAGCGGATTCTCAACGCCACGGAACGCGCGGCCGGATTGACCTCGAAGCTCCTGGACTTCGCGCGCAAGGGGAAGGCGCTGTCGACCCCGATCGACATCCACGAATCCATCAAAAGCGCGCTGGCCCTTCTTGAACGCAGCATCGACAAATCAATCGTCATCACTTCGGCGCTTGAAGCCTGCGACTCGCTGATCGTGGGCGACCCCGGACAGATCCAGAGCATCATCCTGAACCTGTGCATCAACGCCCGCGATGCCATGCCTTCAGGCGGGACGCTGGAAATCAGCACCAGGAATGTGATGTTGAACGCGGCCGACTGCCGGGACAACGAATTCCCGATGAATCCAGGCGAACATGTGGTGATCTGTGTGCAGGACAGCGGTACAGGCATCCCGGCGGGTGACCTTGAACACATCTTCGAGCCGTTCTTCACGACAAAGGAGGTCGGCAAGGGCACCGGGCTCGGGCTGGCGGCCGTTCATGGCGCGATACTTGAACACGCGGGAGCCATCAAGGTTTACAGCGAACTTGGAAAGGGTACGCGGTTCACCATCTATCTGCCGGTCAGCCAGGAAAGCCGGACGTGCCTTACGGAAGCTTACGTCGCCGACCTGCGCCACCATGGCACAGTCCTGGTCGTCGAAGACGAAGGCCTGATAAGGGGAATGGCCGATGTCATGCTGCGGGATATGGGCTTCGACGTTCTGCTGGCCGAAAACGGGGCCGAGGGTGTCGAACTTTTCCGTCAGAATACCGACCGCATCAGGTTGGTCCTGATGGACGTGATCATGCCGGAAATGGACGGCATGGCCGCACTGAAGGCCATCAGGGAAATCAGGCCGGACACGCTGTTCATTGTCACGTCGGGATTTTCATTTGAACACAGGCGCGATGAGTTCATGAAGGCGGGGGCCACGGCCTTCATCGGCAAGCCTTTCCGCAACGCTGATCTGGCAAAGGTCGTCGACGAGGCGTTGAAGGGTTAGAAATTGGCTTCGCGGATGGCCATGACCGCGTCCGCCCACAATGACAACGACTTCGCCCGTCCTTGAAATATTCCGTCCCTGCCGCCGCCACGCCCGTCAAGCACGCTGGCCGCGACCGGACCCGCCGCTGACACCTTTTCCGCAGGCCCGGCCAGCACAAACAGGCCCTCTGTCACACCCGCTGTCAGAAACACGATGCCGTCCGGGCTTGCCGCCCGGAACATTTCCGCGATCTGGCGAAGAAAATCCCCGTCCGGCTCGTCTTCGTGGTGAACCGCGATGCCGTCGACTTCGCAAGCCCGGAGCAGGTCACCGACGATCAGGCCGGCCAGCCTGGCGCGAAGAACCCTGTTCCTGGCCTGGGAGTCACGGACGCCTGCCTGCAGTGCCGCGATTGAAGTCATGAAGTCCGCGGGCCCGGTGGTCAGGGCGGCGCCAAGTTCGGCTTCCCGTTCCTGCAACACGTCCATCAGGCGCCTGACACGCGCCCCGGCCGCATAGAACACACGGATGCCCCTGGTCAGCCGTTCGGTCCCGAGGACCTTGACCACCTGGATCTCACCCGTGCGGGACACGTGCGTGCCGCCACACGTGTTCAGGTCGATTCCTTCAATCCCGACCAGCCGGAAGGGGCCTTCCAGCCCCTCCGGAAGCAGGCGGCTGCGGACGTTCATGGACTGCATCTGTTCGCGCGACACGAAAGACACCGTCACTGGAAGATTGGCGATGACCGCGTCGTTGACCGTGTCTTCAAGCCGCCGCAGGTCGACGGGGTCAATCGACTCCAGTTCGAATTCGATGTCGCTGCGGTCCTGGTTCAGATGGAACGCAATCGTCTTCCAGCCGAAGTCCCGGCCGGCCAGGGCGGTCACAAGGTGCTGGGCCGTATGCTGCTGCATGAAGTCCAGACGCGCCGCCCAGTCAACCGCGATCCGGACCGTACCGGACACCGGTCTTTCAAGCACGTGCACAACGCCCCCGTCAGGGCGCGTCGCGATGCCCATAACCTTCATTCCGTCGATCGTTCCGCCGTCGGCCGGCTGCCCGCCACCGCCCGGATACAGCACCGTGCGATCGGGAACCACCTGAAAAAGCCCTTTCGATTCAAGGCATTCAATCACATTTGCGTCAACAATACGCGCCAACGAATCGGTCCTGCACACCAGTTCCGTCATGGCAATAACCTTCAAGGGGCTTTCAATCAACCGAATAGAGGGCTTCTACGAACTCGGCCGGCTCGAATGAGCGGATGTCGGTCACTGTTTCGCCGACGCCAACGAACCATATGGGAAGATTCATGTCGCGCGCGATCGAAACGACGACACCACCCTTCGCCGTGCCGTCCAGCTTTGACAGCCCGATGCCGGTCACCTTGACCGACTTCAGGAAGACGTCGGCCTGGCGGACCGCGTTCTGGCCCATGGTCGCGTCGAGCATCAACATCACTTCGTGCGGCGCGCCCGGGACTGCCTTGCCGAAGACCCGGTGGACCTTCTTCAGCTCGTCCACAAGGTTCGTATCGGTGTGCAGGCGCCCGGCGGTGTCCGCGATGAGTATGTCGAAACCCTCGTCCACCGCGCGCTTCGCCGCATCGAAGAAAAGCGCCGAAGGATCCTGGCCGGGCCGGCCGACCACGACCGGGACGCCGATCCTTTCGCCCCATATACCGAGCTGGTCGGCGCCGGCGGCCCTGAACGTGTCACCCGCGACCAGCAGCACCTTCCTGTCCTGCCCCGCGTACCAGTTCGCCAGTTTGGCGATGTTGGTCGTCTTGCCGGTGCCGTTGACGCCGACGACCATCACGACATTGAGTCCGGGCGCGTCAAGCGCTGGCAGGCCGTGGGGCTGCTGCCCCAGCATCGCCAGGGTACGTTCGCGCAGGAATTCCATCACCTGCGGGAGCAGTTCACCAGACCCCGCCTTGAATTCATTCCGAAGGCCCTCGGTCAGTTCCATCGCTGTCCTGACGCCGAGATCGGCGGTCAGGAGGGATTCCTCGGCGCCGGCGATCAAGGTTTCATCAAGCGCGTCGCCCCTGCGGAAGGTGTCCGCCAGGCGCGAAACGAAACCTTCCCGCCTGGTCCTGGCCAGCCCCTCGGACATGTGCCGGGCCTTCTTGACTTCCGCGACAAAGGAGACTGCCGGCTTCGTTTCGGCGACAGGCGCAACCTTTTCGGGTTTTCCCTGTTTTCCGGGCGGCACAGCCTGGGCCGCACCACCCCTGGTGTCGGCGGGCCTTCCGCGTTCGGTTGCCTGTGTCCTGCCGCGAGCAGGACGCTCCCTGAGATCATCGTCGTCATCGTCCCTGGCCGAAGGTCTGCTGCCGACCTTCTTTTTCTTCGTCATCCTCACGACGGTCGCGATGATCATCGCCAGGAAACCGGCGGCCAGCACAAGAACGAATATGATCGAGGGATCGAAACCGGAACTGTCCATCATGACTCCGAGGTGAACCGGAAAAACGTTGAAATCCTAGTTTTGACGCGACGATCCGTCAAGTGCGACCGACCTGCCGCACCACAGCCGTGACCGCCTTCAGGTATTCACCCTCCGGCCAGGCAGGCGAAACGGGGTGGTCGGGCCCGGCCCCTGATATGTCGATAACGCGCATCTCGCGGTCGGCGAACCCGGCCGCATCACGAAGCATCCCGACGAAGTCCTCGCGCCGGACGACCGACGAACATGAACAGGAGACCAGTATCCCGCCGTCCCGGACCGCCTTGACGGCCATCACGTTAAGGTGCCGGTAGTGCTTCAGGGCGGCTTCCATGGACTGGCGCCCCGTTGCCAGCTTGGGCGGGTCGCAGATCACGACGTCATATGTCCCGCATGAGCCCAGGAACTTTTCAGCGTCTTCGCGGACAAAATTCACGACCCCGTCGCATCCGTTTCTCGACGCGTTGGCGACGCCGGCTTCGATGGCTTCAGCGGATGAATCGACTGCCGTCACGGCGGCAGCACCGCCGGCCGCGGCGTTCAGCGCAAAACCGCCCGAAAACGAAAAGAGATCCAGGACCGCCGCACCGGCGCAGAACCGCCTTATCGCCCGACGGTTTTCGCGCTGATCGGCGTAGAAGCCTGTCTTCTGCCCACGGCCGGGAAAGGTGTCGAACATCAGGTCGTTTTCGCGAACCACGACCGGCTTGGCGGGCAGGTCGCCTTCGTCGGGCGCGCTGATTCCCTCCAGGCCGCGAATCGACCCGACCACGCGGAACACAACCCGGGTTTCACCGCCCAGGCAGCGTCGGATGGCGGCCTCAATGCCGCGGCGCATGCCCGAAACCCAGAACGCCGACTCCATCACGACGGCGACGTCATCAAAGACATCCACGGTCACTCCGGAAAGATTGTCGCCTTCGCTGTTGACCAGCCTGAAAACGGTGTCGGACGAACCGGGAAGTCCGAGGCGCCCCCTGAGTTCAAATGCTTCATGAATCCTGCGATCGATGATTTCGTCCGCGCCGGCGTCATTTCGCGACCTGTCAATGATACGGACACTGTAGGAGGATGACGGGTTGTAGAACCCTCGGCCGATTGTCTGGCCCTGATCATCGTGCACATCGACCAGGGCGCCGGGCGCGGGCTTGCCGTCAACGCCTGCGACCGAACCCGAAAACACTATCGGGCAGCCGAACCAGAAAGGCCTTGCCCTGCCCTTCGCAATCCTGACCACAGGATTCGACATAGGTAACCTCACCCGCCGTTTCGGCGTCTTCTTGGCGTCATGACCGCGCGGATCTTACGATCATCCGCGTGAAACGCGCAAAAACCATTGCTGCCGTCATCGCCCTGGCCGCTTTCATCTGCCTGCCGGGATGCGCGACAACCGGGACAAACGCCGGGACTCCATCCGGCACCAGGCCAAAGGCAGCATCTTCCGGCTCGACCTCCCGCGCCAGGCAGGGTAAGGCGTCTGTTGCAACGCAGCGCTGCCAGGATCTCCTGCCCTTGATGGAAAAGGTCGCAGCCGAGGCCGGGCTGGACCTGCCCCTGCTGGTCGGAATCGTGCGCGTGGAATCAAACTTCCGGAACGACGTTCGCTCGCCGGTCGGAGCCGTCGGGCTGACGCAATGCATGCCTGCCACGGCCAGGGCCAGGAAGTGCGGACCTCTTGATGACGCCTATGAAAATCTCAAATGCGGGGCCGGGGTCATACTTGCATTCATGAAGTACTACGACGGCTCGATTTACCTGGGCCTGTCCGGATACAACGCCGGACATGGCATGCCAGGCCGTGCCAGGGCCGGCAATGAGCTCCCGGCAAACGTCGAATACGTGGAAAAGGTGCTCCAGGCCGCGACCAGGTTTGAAACGCGCGGCTGCGACTTCTGACGAATCACGATTTTTGCAGAAATTGATGAAGAAACCGGCGGTCAGTCTTCCGGGGTCCGCCCGACGATTTCGCCCGGGATGGCGGTGAACTGAATGCCGATTGACGCGGATTCCGGGGTACCGTCGCCGTCGCCGTCGATGTCCGGTACGACCAGCAGTTCAAGCAGCGTCTGAACAGTAGCCTTGTCGATCGGCAGACCAACCCACGTTTCATCCGGAATTGCGGCGACCGCGTCCGAAAGCTGCTGCTTGGGCACCGCGCCACCCAGGATACCCTGCATGGACGTCACCCTGCCGCCGGAAACAGTGACCGACGCTTCCAGCCGCGTGAAGTACAGATCGACGTGCAGATTGATGCCTTCCATCAGCGGCAGGTCGAACGGGAAGATGTAATCCATGCCGCCGGCGGTCAGCTTGTTGCCGACGATCTTCGCGTTGTCCAGGGTAACCAGCGGGTTACATTCATCCGTGATCATCATGGGTTCAACGGTGTAATCGCAGTCCTGCGTCAGGAAATTGCAGGTCGCATTGGATGCCGCAAGCTTGCCGGAATAGAACGCCAGAGTATACGGCGTGCCGTCGGTCTTGATGTCACGATGTTCGAACAGCAGCGTGATGTCGCCACCTTCCATCGCGTCCTTGATCCCGTCCTGCGCGACCGGCAGGCCGGCAACCGGGCCGAGGGCGTTCTGGATACCGCAGCAGCAGTCTTCCGCCGGGGCGCACGTCGCCGGGTTGCCATCCAGGTCGAGGCCCGACCCGGTCTTGCCGTTCGCGGAAATGGCCATCGTCACAAGCTTGGACACCGCCGGATAGAAGGTCGGCTGGCAGACACAGCCCGATTCATCCAGTGGCAGGCACGCGCCCGCGACGCAGCGATCGCCGGTCGAGCAGTCGAGGCCATCGCTGCAGACGTCGCCGTCCAGGTTGTCATGGAAGCACAGGCCGCCTTCGCAGTAATCGGCGGTGCAATCGTTACCGTCAGAGCAATTCTTCGACAGACCGAAGCAATCGCCTTCGTCGCACGAATCGCCCGCCGTGCAGGGATTGCCGTCGCTGCATGCCGCCGTGTTATTCCCGTACAGGCATTCGAAAGTTTCGGGATCGCAGTCGTCGTTGGTGCAGGGATTGTCGTCGTCGCAGATCGAGACGCCACCGATGCAGCATGGGTTCGTCGCCAGATCGTGGTAACACCCGGTGATCGAATCGCAGCCATCGGCCGTGCAGACGTTTCCGTCGTCACAGTTGGTCGGAAGTCCTTCACACACGCCATCCGAACAGGCGTCTTCGTACGTACACTCATCGCCGTCGTCGCAGATGGCCTCGCTGATCAGCGTGTGAACGCAACCCTTGGCCTCGTCGCACAGATCCGCGGTGCAGCCGTTGTGGTCGTCGCAGGAAGCGTCTTCCGGTATGATGCATTCGCCCTGGAAGCAGTATCCCGGCATGCACTTGTCTTCAAGCACGCATTCGCCGGTGCTGACCGACACATGGACGCAGCCTGTCGCCGTGTCGCACGAATCTTCGGAGCACGGATCACCGTCGTCACAGCCCTTCGGCACGATAGTCGTCGGGATGCACGTACCGTCCTGGCACTTGCCGCCCGGGGCGTCTTCGCATTTGCCAAGGGTCGACGAAGGATCACATTCGGTTTCGTTCACAGCGACCGACCAGTCTGACTGACTGGTGGCGGGCGTGCAGACCGAGCAGGGATCATCCGGATCGGCCGCGCCTGTATCGCGGCAGATGCCGTTGATCAGGCACTTGTCCGCCTTCATCGTGAACCGGCAGTTACCCAGTCCGTCGCACATGTCGTCGGTGCAGGTCCGTTCATCGTCGCAGGTGTACGCTTCGCCGCCCGCGCACACGCCGGCGTCGCTGCACATCTCGCCCCAGGTGCACGAATTGCCGTCGTCACAGGGTTCACCGGTCACACAGGGCCCGGAAACATCCTGCCCGCCGTTGTCCGGCGTGACGCTGTCGGGGTCGTCCGCATCGACAGCGACGTCGGGCGGTTCGACCGTGTCACGGCCGGTATCGGGCATTGTGTCCCCGGTCATGGTGTCGATTGGCTCAATCCCGTCGGTCACGATCGTGTCGACGCCCGTGTCTTCTGGAACCACTTCGCCACCACAGGCGACAAACAAGGCCAATCCGGCAAACGCAAAAATCATCATCTGGCGCATCTATCTTCCTCCACGAAAGCCCCACCGGGCCCGCATTCAGCCTACTGCAGATTCCCCGACGCCACCGTGAACGCCGCGGCGCGAAGGACCTCGTTCACAAGAATCCCGAGTTCCGAACCCGCCGGAACACCGTCGATGAAATCAGCCATGTCGATCGACGGGATCTCGAATTCGACCAGGGGCGTCACGCCGTCAAGCGTACCAAGCAGGGTCGGCAGCAGCGTGTTCATCACCAGGTTCTTGATGGTATCTTCCGCCCCGGCGAGATTGCCTTCAAGGCTGGCGATTTCCATATCGACGAAGTCAGGGTATTCAATCGCGACACCAAGGCTGGTCGCGCCGGTTTCCGTCTGCCTGGCCGTCACGTTGGCGCCGGCTTTCAGGCTGACGTAGATGGTCATCGTCAACGGCGAACCGAACAGCTTCAGCGTCGCGTCGACCTTCACGTCACCCACGGCCAGCTTCAACTGCTGGGCGGGGTTGCACGCGGAAAGAATCGGCGGAAGCATGAAGTCGACGTTCATGACCATATCGCTGATACCGTAATCGGACAGGGATTCACCCAGCATCGACGCCGGGATCGGCAGGTTCAGTGCGCCACCCCAGTAAAGCGCGTACACCAGTTCGTTCAGAAGGTCATCTTTCAGACCCAGTTCAAGCTGGGGACTGGTGGATCCCACGGGGAACATCGGATTCGGTTCAACGCCGCCAGCGAGACAGTTGGCGCGCCCGATCGAGCCCAGCTTTTCGTACGTCGTTCCACGCGGGGCCGAAAACGCGGCCCGCATGCCCAGCGTTCCACCCGCCGACGTGAAATTCACCGACGACAGGGCCGAAGAAAGGGCCACGGTCATCGGCGTGCCTCCCTCGAACAGGGCCGGCACTTCGAACACCTGGTCAATCGCAAGACCTTCCAGCATTTCCTGCATCTGCGGGACGATTTCAGCGATCTGATCTTCAATTGTGCCTTCAACGGTGTCGGTGAACGTCCCCCTGAGGAAGGACATCAGGAGGTCTTCAAGCCAGTTCGGGAAATTGTTGATGTCCACATCGAGATCATTAACCACCGAATCGGTTTCCGACATCGTTATCACGGGTTTTTCGGTCACAGGGTCCATGCTGATTAGCAACTTGGACGATACAACGACGCTTGACGCGGTCGCAGTTCCCGAAAAGCTGACAATGTATTTGCCACTGATGCCAATAACCAGGTTCGGGATGGTTATCTTCATAAGAAGGCCACCGTCGATTGGCGTGAGATCGACCGAAACAATTCCGAAGCTGATGCTGTTGATATTCACCGTGTACGTAATGTAGGCATACTTACCAGTCGCTACGGGGTTCGAAATCATAGACATCAAATCAAGATCGGCGACATACATCGTCAAAATCGTCGCGATGTCGTCATAGGTGCTGGTGTCGTTGTCGTCCCAGACTTCCGGCCCCAGGAACAGCATCAGGCCGTCATCGACGTTAGACACCGACGGGTCGGTTTCGCTGAACGGGAACCACTGCGTCGAGTAGTAGTAAGACTGGACCACGCGGTCCTTAAGTCCGTTGAGGTCCAAGGCCTCGACGACGATTCCGTTGAATCCCTGATCGGAAGTCATCGGCATCGAGAACGAGTTATCCGGCATCACCGCGACCTGGACGCCGTTAATCATGACGAACGGGACGACCGACCCGTCCAGACCCAGAACAAGATGACCGGTCATTGTGATATCGCGCGCCCCGTCGAGTGTCGCGGCCCTTTCCGGGTAATCGATCACAACCTGTGGCCTGCATTCGGGGCTGTTGATCAGCGAGTGCTGGCAACCCTCAACCGCGTCGCACGAATCGGACGTGCAGAGCTGTTCATCGTCGCAGTCGAAATTGTATGGCCCGCGCTGGCAGGCGCCGTCCGCGCAAACGCCCATGGCGGTGCATACGTTGTTGTCATCGCATTCGTCGGCGTTGTCCACGTGCACGCAACCTTCGCCCTGAACGCACGCGTCGTCCGTGCACACGTTGTTGTCTTCGCAGTCGACAGTGCCGGTCCCGGACACGCACCGGCCGCCACCGCACTGGTCACCGACCGTGCATTCGTTACTGTCGTCGCAGACGATGTCGTTATTCGTGTAATCGCAACCCTGCAACGGGATGCATTCTTCGTCGGTGCAGATGTTGTTGTCGTCACAGTCCAGCGGCAGCTTGCCAGCCACACACTGCGAAGCGGCGCACTTGTCGTTCAGCGTGCAGGGGTCGCCGTCGTCACAGGAATCCGTGTTCGGAATGACAACACATCCCTTGGACGGAACGCACCCGTCGTCGGTACAGATGTTTTCATCGTCGCAGTCGGGCGGGAGCAGGCCGGACTGGCATTCACCGCCAAAGCAGGCATCATCCGTGGTACACAGGTTGCCGTCTTCGCACGGTTCGGTGTTGTCAACGTTCAGGCAACCGAATTCCGGTTCGCAGGAATCCGTAGTGCAAAGGTTCCCGTCGTCGCAGTCAACGGTTTCGCCGCCGCAGACTTCATTGACGCAGACATCGTTTTCGGTGCACCGGCTGCCATCGTCGCATTGGGCGCCGTCGGTGGGCGTCAGGACGCAATCCCCGTCGACACACTCATCCGCCGTGCATCCATTCCCGTCGTCGCAGTTCCTGGCAACACCCAGGCATACGCCGGCGTGACAGGTGTCTTCCAGGGTACATGCGTCGCCGTCGTCACAGGTTCCGTTGTCGTCGGGGAACAGACGGTCGGTGGCCAGGGCCGTGATGCAGGACATGCATGTATTGGCCGTCGAAAATTCGCCGTCCCTGATGCATTCACCTTCGACGAGGCACCAGCCTGGCTTCAACAGGTTGCCGCAGTCATCGGCCGTGGCGCAGGCGTCGACCGTGCAGTCAAGCCCGTCGTCGCATTCTTCCACGACAGTTCCCGCGCACGTTTCGCCGTCTTCCTGGCAGATGTCGTCCACGGTGCAGGAGTCACCGTCGTCGCAGGCCGTTCCCGCGGGGCACGAAGGTGTCGAAGTGTCCACGGGTGGAACCGTGGTATCGCCAGTCTCGCCCGGCACGTCGCGAGCGCCGTCGTCGCCAGGTTCACCGTCGTCGGTCCCCGTGATGACATCGACGACACCATCGTCGGAACCGACAAGATCCTGGCCGGGAACCTGTTCGCTGCCGCAACCTTGAATCACAAGGCCGGACACAATCAGGAGGCCGCAAATCCACAACCGTTTCATCGTCACCCTCATTTCAAATCCCTGAAAGGGTAATTACCATCGCGCAGACGGTTTCCCGTCACTTCACATCACCAAGAAGCACTGTCGCGCCGTGGGTCCGCTCGACGGTCTTCATGTCGATCTGAATGACCGAGCCGGCCGGAATTCCGTCGGCCAGCGACGCCAGATCAATGCTGGGAAGCTCGAACGAAGCCAGAGTGTCGCCTGACAGGAGATCCAGAACCATCGGAAGCGCCACGCCGCGAATCAGGTCGCTGATCGTGTCTTCCGCGCCAACCAGGCCGCCGTCGATTTCGGCGACCTCGATGTCGATGAACAGAGGCGTTTCGATCTGGATTCCAACTTCGGTCCCCGTTTCACCGGCGACCAGCACGATCCTGGCTTCGGCCGTCAGGCTGGCGTACATCGTCATCGTCATCTGCTGCCCGAACAGCTTCATCGACGCGGTGACCCTGATGTCGCCCGCCTCGAAGAACATCTTGTCGTCGATGTTGCAGGCGGTGATGATCGGCGGCAGCATGAAATCAACCGTCAGGGCCAGGTTCGTGACGCCGTATGTGGACAGGTCCACGTCACCCAGCATTTCCGGCCCGACGGGTATTATCAGCGCGTTCGATGCCCAGATCGCGTAAAGGGCCTCGTTCAGGAAGTCATCCTTCGCCATGAGACCCATTTCGTACGTGTGTGGTACCACCGGGACCGCGGAATCGGTCCCCAGGCAGGCGCCACGCCCCAGAGCACCCCTGATGACGCGAGGAGGAGTCTGCGCGGGATCCGGCATCACGGCGGCCGCCAGTCCGATATCGCTGCCGGCGGGGGTCAGTGAAATCGTGGAAAACCTGCTCTTCATCTGGAGGGTTACCGGCTGCATGCCGGGAAGAAGCGCGGGCACTTCGAACGCGGGTTCAAGCGCGAGATCCGCCACGGCGCCTTCGACCAGGTCGGACAGTTCCCCGGACAGCGCCTTTTCAAATTCGTCTTCGATCATGTCGGCGAAGTCGTCTTCGAAGAAATCAATTATCCAGTTGCCCAGGAAGCCCCAGATTCCACCGATATCCACATCAAGATCGTTGACCACAACGTCCGGATTGGTAATCGAAGCAACCGGATTGCCGGCGCCGTCAACGGTAAGATTGAGATCCGCGTTGATGACAATCGAACTGGCAGATACGTCGCCGTCGAAATCAGGACACAGGAATCCGCTGATCGGCACGTCGACGTCGGCGCTGAAGCGCGGGATCACGACCTTAATCTTCATCTTGCCCCAGTCGGGGATCAGATCGATTGTGAGCGTCCCGTACCTGATGTGATAAACGTTGACCTTGTAATCGCAGTGGATGAAAGACCCTGTGGTCAGCGGATTCTTGATCAGCGTCGACAGATCCAGCGTACCGAGGATGTTGGTCAGCAGCGTGGCGATGTCGTCCGCGGTCGCGGTGTTGTTGTCGTCCCAGACCGTCTTGCCCAGGAAGATCACCACGCCATCGTTCACCATCGCGGCGTTCGGGTTCGAATTGCTGACGGTGAACCAGGAATCGGAATAGTAGAACGATTGAACGACGTAGTCCTGGAAGCCGAACTGCACGTCCGACCCGTAGGCCACGATCGGGTTCATGCCGTGTTCAGCGCTGATTTCCGTCGTGAACGCCCACTTGTCGTCGGTCGGGTCGACCATGACGTCAAGACCGTTCACGTTGACCAGCCACACGATCATGCCCGGCTTCGGGTATTCGACATGTCCGAGCACGGTGATCGTGTCGCCACCGACCCGGTTCAGCGTGGCGCCGCGGGCCGGGTAATCAATCACGATCCTGGGTCGGCATTCAGGCAGGCCCTTGTGGTTGCACCCGGGTTCGTCGCCCGTGGGCAGGCAGAAATCCAGGGTGCAGTCGTCGTCGTCATCGCACATGCCGACGGCCGGCATGCCCAGACAGTCCCCGTCGCCGCAGACGTCGCCTGACGTGCAGATGTTGTCGTCGTCGCACAGTTTCATGTTGTTTTCGTAGACGCAGCCGATGCCCGGTTCGCAAAGATCGCTGGTGCAGATGTTTCCGTCATCGCAGTCGAGTTCGGTCAGGCCGGGCTGGCATTCGCCACCGCCGCACACGTCGTCGAGACTGCATGGCTCGCCGTCGTCGCAAGGAACCATGTTGTTTTCATACTGACAGCCGACACCCGCCAGACATGAGTCGTTCGTGCAGATATTGCCGTCGTCGCAGTCCAGGTCACCGGCCCCGGGGGTACATTCGCTGGCCTTGCACCTGTCTTCGAGCGTGCAGGGGTCGCCGTCGTCGCAAGGCGCCACGTTCGGGATGTGGACGCAGCCGTCTTCACGAATCGGGACGCAGCCGTCATCGGTGCAGTCATTGCTGTCGTCGCAATCCAGCCGGTCGTCGCCGGACACGCATTCACCAAGCCAGCACCTGTCGCCCACGCTGCAGATGTTGCCGTCGTCGCACGGGATGTCGAGGTATTCGTGGACACAGCCGAAGTCCGGGTGACAGGCGTCCTGGGTACACGGATTCTGGTCCCAGCATCCAATCGGGTTGCCCTGGCATTCACCTTCAACGCAGAGGTCGTTTTCGGTGCACAGGTCTTCGTCGTCGCACATACCCTCGATCGGTTCGCGTACGCAGGTGCCGTCGACGCAGGAATCGGAAGTGCAGGAATTGCTGTCAAAGCAATCCTTGACCGTGGCGACGCAGGAACCTTCATGGCAGCGGTCGTTAACGGTGCAAGCCTCACCGTCGTCGCAGGAAAGGTTGTCGTCCGGAAGCAGTTCGTCGTTCTTAAGCGCAGTCTGGCACGAACGGCAGATTACGCCGGGGTCGACATCGCCGTCCCGGAAGCATTTGCCTTCGATGTAGCACCACCCCGGCTTGGTTCCGTGGGTGCAGTCCGTTTCGGTTGTGCATTCGTCGAACGTGCATTCAATGCCGTCGTCGCAATCCTCGACCGGCACGCCGGCACAGTCGGCCTGATCGTCGCAGAAATCATTAATCGTGCAGGGATCGTAATCGTTGCAGGCCTCGCCGGGACGACACGGATCGATGATCCGACCGTCTTCCAGCACCCCGTCGCGCCCCTCGACATCCGGATTCAGGACGTCGGCGCCAATGGTGTCCTGCGGCCTGGCGTCATCATCGGACGTGTCGCCGTTGACCAGCGAATCCGCGCCGTTGTCGCCGTGGATGCCGTTGTCATCATCAGGGGTTGAATCGCCGCAGCCGGAAATTACGAGCACCGCGGCGAAAATGGCGAATGTGGCTTTTTTGTGCACCACAAACCTCCAATAAAATCCATGCATTACAGGGGACCGCGAAACAAAGCGTTTCAGGCGGTTCACACCGTGCGAATTCTAGGGAAAAACGGGCAGTTAAACAATAGAAGATTAAGAAGGATCAAAGGTTCTCAAGCAGTCCGGCCGCGCCCATGCCGCCACCGATACACATCGTCACAATCGAGTACTTCGCGCCGGTGCGCTTCATTTCGTACACGGCCTGGACGGTGAGCTTGGCGCCGGTGCATCCCAGCGGATGCCCGAAGGCGATCGCGCCGCCGTTCGGATTGACCTTGGCCGGGGTGATCCTGTCGCCGAGTTCGTCAAGACAGGCCAGTGACTGGGCCGCGAACGCCTCGTTCATCTCGTAGAAAGAGATGTCCGCGTCAGTCTTGCCGGATCTGGCGAACAGCTTCGGAATCGCGACGGCCGGGCCGATGCCCATGATTTCCGGGGGGCAGCCGGCGACGGCGTAGTTCACGAACCTGGCCATCGGCTTCAGTCCCGACTTCTTCAGGGCGTCTTCGCTCATCAACATGACGGCGGCAGCGCCGTCGCTGACCTGCGACGAGTTGCCGGGGGTGACCGATCCGCCCTGCTTGAAGGAAGGCTTCAGGGCGCCGAGGCCCTCGATGGTCGAATCCGGACGCGGGCCTTCATCGACATCGAAGATGATCGGGTCCTTGCCACCGAACTGATCGACCGTCAGCGGGACGATCTGGCCATTCATGCGGCCTTCGGCAAGCGCCACGCCGGCCTTCTGGTGGGACGCCACGGCGAACGCATCCTGCCTTTCACGGCTGATGTTGTACTTGGCAACCAGGTTTTCTGCCGTGACGCCCATGCCGGCATACGCGCCAGGCAAGCTTTTCATCAGGTCCGGGTCGGGCATCAGGTTGAATCCGCCCATCGGGACCGACGACATCGATTCCACGCCGCCGGCCACGATCACGTCCGCGTAACCGGAAGCGATGGCCTGCGCGCCAAGAGCGATGGTCTGCAGACCGGACGAACAGAACCTGTTGACCGTCATGCCGGTGACCGTGTCGGGCAGGCCCGCCGCGAAGACCGCGATGCGGCCGATGTTCATGCCCTGCGCGCCTTCGGGCATCGCGCAACCGACGATTACGTCGTCGATCAGTGTGACATCCATCCCACCGGCCCTGGCAACCGCTTCACGAACGACGGTTCCAATGAGAGTTTCCGGCCGGACATTCCTGAGTGTTCCCTTCTTTGCCTTGCCGACGGCCGTTCTGACCGCCGTCACGATGTAAACGTCTCTCATTGCAACCTCCTAGTTCCTGAGGGGTTTGCCGTTCGCCAGCATGTACTGGATACGGTCCTGAGTCTTTTCAGTACCCATCAGCCAAAGGAACGCTTCGCATTCCAGGTCGAGCAGGTACTGCTCGGTTACCCTGGTACCCGGCCTGATGTCGCCACCGACGATGACGTGCGCCAGCTTCTGGCACACGGTGTAGTCGTGCGGTGTCATGAAGCCGCCGGCAAGGAACTGCTGCATCCCGGCTTCAAGCAGAGCGTAGCCGTCACGTCCCGGAAGGACGAGCCAGTCCGGCGGAGCGGGCTTCTTGTACCCGGCGCGGGCCATGCCGAGAGCGGTCTGCTTCGCGTCGTTCAGCAGCGCGTCCCTGGAGATAGTGATCTTGTCCGTCTTCTTCACGTAGTTGTACCTGCGTGCGTCGAAGGCGCTCATGGACACCTTGGCCGTGGCGATGTTTTCGAAAACCTTCGCCAGGTAGGGCAGCCTGGAAAGATCCGCGTTGTCGCCGGGAATGCCTTCCAGCGCGCGGACAATCGATTCCTTCGTGCCGCCGCCGGCCGGGATGACGCCCACGCCGACTTCGACCAGGCCCATGTACAGTTCCGCGTGCGGACGCATCGCGGCGCCGTGCATCGACACTTCGCAGCCGCCGCCCAGCGCCATTCCGAACGGCGCCGTGACCGTCGGCTTGTCGCAGTACTTCAGGCGCATCGCGCAGTTCTGCAGGGTCTTGATGCTCTGTTCAAGCATTCCCCAGTTTCCGGTCTGCGCGGCCATCAGGACCATCGCGATGTTCGCGCCGGCGCTGAAGTGGTCGGCCTCGTTCGTCACGACCAGACCTTCGTAGCCGTCTTCAACCAGGTCACATGCCTCGTTGAGCATCGCCATGATGTCGTCGTCGAGCGCGTTCATCTTGGTGTGGAATTCCACGCACAGGATGCCGTCCCCGATGTCGACGATTTCGGCGCCCATGTTCCTGCGAAGAACCTGGCCCTGTTCCTTGTAACCCTTGATCGTGATCTGCCAGGGGGGCAGTTCCTCGACCTTGTAGGCGCCGGACGCCATGTCGAAGAAGGTGCGGGAGATGCCCTGCTTGCCGTAGAAGGACTTCGCGCCCGAAGCCAGCATCTTCAGGACGCACTCGGGCACTTCGTAGCCTTCGGCCTGCATGCGCTTGACGCTGTCTTCAACGCCGATCGCGTCCCAGGTTTCGAACGGGCCCATTTCCCAGTTGAAGCCCCACTTCATGGCGTTGTCGATGTTGACGACGTCATCGGAGATGTCGCCGATACGCTTCGCCGCGTAAATCAGCGTCTGGGCCGTCAGCTTCCAGATCAGCTTTCCAACGCGGTCATCAGCGCTGACCAGCGTCTTCATGCGTTCGGAAAGGCTCATTCCCTTGACCATGCTGATCAGTTCAAGGTTCGGCTTGTTGACCGGAACGTATTCAATCGTCTTCGGGTCAATGACCAGCCTTTCGCCCTTCGGCCCCTTCGTGTAGAAACCGGCCTTCTTCTTGGCGCCCAGAAGACCCTTGGCAATCATCTGGTGGATGAAATCGGGAAGCTTGAAAGCGTCCTTTTCCGGATCGTTGTCCAGCTTTTCAAGACACGTGTTCGCGACATGCGCGAAAACGTCCAGGCCGACCAGGTCGACGGTCTTGAACGCAGCGGTCTTCGGCCTGCCCATCGGCTTGCCGAATATCGCGTCGATTTCCTCGATGCTGAAACCGTCTTCAATCATCGCCGCAATCGTCTTGGTGATCGCGTAGATGCCGATGCGATTTCCGATGAAGTTCGGCGTGTCCTTGCCGAAAACGACGCCCTTGCCGAGCTGCTTCCTTCCGAAGTCGGCCCAGATCTGCATCGTTTCCGCGCTGGTGTCCGGCCCGGGGACCAGTTCCAGCAGCTTCATGAAACGCACGGGATTGAAGAAGTGCGTAACCAGGAAGCGATCACGGATGAAGAACGGAACAGCTTCGGACATGGCCGCGATCGAAAGACCCGAAGTATTGGACGACAGGATCGCGTCCATCTTCAGGTGCGGCGCAACCTTGGCGAAGAGCTGCCGCTTCACCTCCAGGTTTTCGACGATGGCTTCGATGACGAGGTCGCAGTCGGCGATCTTTTCCATGTCATCATCGAAATTTCCAGCCTCGACGAAATCCACTCCGCCCTTGTCATAGAAAAGCGGCGCGGGCTTGAACTTCATCGCGTTGTCGATGCCTTTGAGGGCGAAAGCGGACCGGGCCTCGTGGGACTGCTCCGGACCAACACCCTGGGGAACGACGTCCAGCAGAATTGTCCTGACTCCGGCGTTTGCGAGGTGGGCCGCGATACCCGAGCCCATCACACCGGCGCCCAGGACGGCGGCTTTGCGGATGCGAAACGACATACCATCATCCTCCACATACAGGTTTGGGAAACTGGGACAGTTTTCGGCAACTTCAGAGGTAGTGAAGCATCGCGAAAAAAATAAATCAAGCAATGAAAGCCGGAATGCCTTGATTTCTTATTGAAGAACGCCGCGTGTCACAGTGTGTCAGGAGCAACCGGAAGTCGATCCGCAATTGAGGCATTTGTAGCACTTGCCGTTCCGCACCATGACGAACCCGCACTCGCTGCACGGAGGGGCGTCATCCTGGCCCTGGAAAAGGTCGTTCTGCAGTTCGCCGTCGGCCGGGTATTCGTCCGTGGCCATCGCTTCCAGATCGATGGGAGGTTCAATCTTCCGCACGCCGGGCTGATTCTTCAGGAACTTCAGATCCAGCCAGCGGAAGACATAGTCCACGATCGATTTGGCGTACCCGATGGCCGGGTTGGACGAGAAACCGTTCGGTTCAAACCGCACGTGGGCGAACTTGGCGACCAGGACTTCCAGCGGCACGCCGTACTGCAGCGCGATCGACACCGATGTCGCGAAGCTGTCCATGAGGCCGCGGATCACCGACCCCTGCTTCGCCATGGTGATGAAGATTTCGCCTGGCTTGCCGTCATCGTGCATGCCGACGGTTATGTAACCATCCAGCCCCGCGATGGTGAACTTGTGGGTGATGGAAGCGCGTTCGTCCGGGAGCCTGGTGCGGGCCGGCACATTCGTAACGATGGCGGCCGGCTTTTCAGCTTCCTTTTCACGGCTGGTCATGACCGGCTGCGTGCCCTTCGATCCGTCGCGGTAAATCGCCACGGCCTTCAGCCCGTACTTCCAGGAATCGACGTACGCCTGCCTGACGTCTTCCACGGTCGAATCGGCGGGCAGGTTGACCGTCTTCGAGATGGCGCCCGAAAGGAAAGGCTGAACCGCGCCCATCATGTGGATGTGGCCGTCAACCGATATAGAGCGCTTGCCGTTGAACGGCTTGAAGGCGCAGTCGAAGACCGGCAGATGCTCCGACTTCAGCCCGGGCGCGCCTTCGATCGTGTCGTTGCGATCGACGTATTCGACCATGGCGTTGACCTGCGCTTCGGTGTATCCGAGCCTGGCCAGCGCGGCCGGAACCGTGCGGTTGACCATTTTGATCTGTCCGCCGCCCACAAGGTTCTTGTATTTCACGATGGCCAGTTCCGGCTCGATGCCGGTCGTGTCGCAGTCCATCATGAACCCGATAGTCCCGGTCGGGGCCAGCAGCGTGACCTGTGCGTTACGGAAACCATGGTGAAGACCAAGTTCAACGGCCTTGTCCCACGAATCCCTGGCTGCCGCCATAATCCCGCGCGGGACATACCGTTCGTCAACGGTCTCGAGGGCGGCCCGGTGCTTGCGTATGACGCGCGTCATGGGCTGCGCGTTCTTCTCATAGTGCTTGAACGGTCCGACCGTTGCCGCGAGCTGGGCGCTTGCCACATAGGACTCACCCGTCATGAGCGCCGAGATGGCGGCCGCGCAGGCCCGCCCGGCGTCGCTGTCATAGGCGAGCCCCCAGCTCATCAGGAGTCCGCCAAGATTCGCGTAACCGAGACCAAGCGGCCTGTAGTCTTCGGAATTCCGCCCGATCGGTTCGGTGGGATACTTCGCGTTCGAAATGATGACTTCCTGGGCGATGATGAACGTCCGCACGGCGTGACGGAAGCCGTCGGAATCGAAACGGCCATCTTCACCCACGAAGCGCATCAGGTTAAGCGACGCCAGGTTGCAGGCCGAGTTATCAAGGAACATGAATTCCGAACAGGGGTTGGAAGCGTTGATGCGCCCCGACGCCAGGCAGGTGTGCCAGTCGTTGACGATCGTGTCGAACTGCATGCCCGGATCACCGCAACGGTGCGCCGCCTTGCAGATCCGATCCATTATGTCGGACGCCTTCATCGTTTCCACGACGTGGCCGTCCGTGATCGCGCGGGTCTGCCACATTCCGCCGTTCAGCACGGCCTGCATGAATTCGTCCGTGACCCTGACCGAGTTGTTCGCGTTCTGGAAAAACACCGATTCGTAGGCTTCCCCGCCGAAGGAACCGTCATATCCACCGGCGATCAGCGCCAGGGCTTTGTCTTCTTCCCTGACCTTGCATTCGATGAAATCGACGATGTCGGGATGGTCGGCGTTCAGGACGACCATCTTGGCGGCACGCCTGGTCTTGCCACCGCTCTTGATGACGCCGGCGAAAGCATCGTATCCGCGCATGAATGAAACCGGCCCGGACGGCACGCCGCCACCCTTCAGGCGTTCCTTCGACGAACGGATGGTCGAAAGGTTGGTGCCGGTGCCGGACCCGTATTTGAAAAGCATGCCTTCGGTGACCGCGAGGCCCAGGATGCTTTCCATCGTGTCTTCGACGGAATTGATGAAGCACGCCGAACACTGGGGATGATCTTCGACCCCGACGTTGAACCAGACCGGGCTGTTGAAGGAGCCGTGCTGATGCAGAACCAGCCAGGAAAGTTCGTCACGGAATTCCCGGACGGTCGTGGCGTCGGCGAAATATCCGCCCTTTACCGCCCATCCGGAGATGGTTTCGACCACGCGGGTGATCATGTCCTTGAAGCTTGATTCACGGTCGGCCTGACCGAGCGACCCGCGAAAATACTTCGACGCGATGACGTTTGATGCCGTCAACGAGAAGAAAGCCGGGAAATCCATTCCCGTCTGGGAAAACACCACGGACTTGTCCTGCGCCTTGATTTGGGCGTCGCGCTTTTCCCACACGACCGTGTCGAACACGTCGATGTCGGCGCGCGTGTAGTACCTTGAGTAAGTAAGTCCGGCCACTTTACCCTGAGAATCCCTGGTGCTTTCCATTTCGTTTCCTTCCTGAACTTTATCTGCCACAGGAACGTCCGCCACCACGGGCCGGACTTCCTGATCCACCACATGACCGTCCACTTCCGCCGGCGGAACTTCCTGTTCGACCGCCGCGACGTCCGCTTCCCCGCCCGGAACCGCTTCCAACGGTTCCAGATGGTCCACGTCAGACGAAATCACCGTTTCGACGCCGACAGGCTCCGCCCCTGTCCCACCGCCGAATTCGGCTGGATCAAAACCCGTTTCACCCTTCCCCGCCGGCTCCGCCGCATCCGAAGTGTCGGACGCGCCAGAACCGAAAAGGTCATCATCCTTCCAGGAACCGCCCATAACTTCACGCCCCAAAAAACAACCCTGTTTGAACGTCTGCGCGACGAAAAGCAATGTTAACCCGACCCTGTCAGGCGTCAATAAAAAAACACTACATGTTGGGGTTATTCGACAGGCAACCCACTAACTTTTGTGTTCCAACAACTTACACGCATCTTTCAACAGACAGGGCCCGGCCGACCGGCCGCAGGGCCACCGCGACAGGGATGACGGGGACCGTGACAAAATTGTCATGGATTGCGCCGGGCCGGAAACCGCCGGGGGATACATTTTTCTGGAACACTTCACGAGTTCGTTCGAAAAACCTTTTCATTACCTTCACTTTCCAAAGGCATCGACAACATGGCCCGGAACGTGCAGAACAGATCCCGTGTGAACTTCTGGAGGTCAGCCATGTACACTCTGGACGAACGGGAATACGCGACCGGGGCTTCCTGCGACGACGACTGTCAGCGCGTCGCGCTGATGGACGAATGCGCCATTTCCGAAATCACCTCGAACTCGATTATGGCTTACCTGAGCCGCATCGGTGACGCACCGCTTTTGTCCCGTGAACAGGAAAAGTCCCTGGCGCGCGCCATAGAAGACGGTGAAAAGGAAAGTTTCCTGTGGATGGTCAGGATCCCTTTCTGCATGAACCACCTGATCGAATTCCCCAGGAAGCTGACCTCCGGCGAGGTGTCCCTCCTCGACGTTTCGCTGCTTGACGAAAGCAGCCACGAAGACTGGACCCCGTCGCTTTCGAAGGAGCTTGAAGACTTCGCGGCCAGAATCTCGCAAATCGCGGCGACCGGTCGTGACAACCAGGTCTATGACGAATACGTCCTGTCGCTTGAACTGTACCAGGGCTACCACGAATTCAAGTTCGGGGCCGGCATCGTGCGACTGGTGCTCCGGTCCCTGCAGCAGCAGCTCGAAAAACTGTCCGCCGGGGCCCGTGGCATTTCGACCCCCGACGACGCCGACGCGACCGCTTTCGGAAGCCTCGACATCGATTCAAGGGTGATTTCCGGCGCCGCTTCCGCACGTGCGTCCGGGATGGTCCTCGGGGTCCGCGGCGACGCCCTGCGTGAGGCGGTCACCGGGCTGACCAGGGCGCAAAGCCGCGTGGATCGCGCGAAGTCCAGGATGATTCGCTCCAACCTGCGGCTTGTCGTGTCGATCGCCAAGAAGTACATGAACCGCGGCATTCCCCTGCTGGACCTGGTCCAGGAAGGTAACATCGGCCTCATGAAGGCGGTAAGCCGTTTTGAATGGCGGCTGGGTCACAAGTTCTCGACTTACGCCACGTGGTGGATCCGGCAGTCGATTTCCAGGACGCTCGCCGAACATGGCAAGACCATCCGGGTGCCGGTACACCTGGTCGAATGCGTCAACAGGGTCCGCAGGGCCAAGGCGATGCTTCGCGTGCAGAACGGCACCGAACCCACCATGGAAGAAGTCGCCGCGGCCACCGGCTACACGCCCGAACAGGTTTTGCGGGCCGAACGGACGGTCCTGTCGTCGGTCTCCCTCGAAAGCCCCATCGGCGACGACGACAACAAGCTGATGGACATCGTCGAGGACACGAATGCACGCCAGCCGTACGACGACACCTGCGACGAAAACCTCAGCGTCTGCATCCGGAAGCTGCTGGCCGGGCTGACACCCAAGGAAGAAGCAGTTGTCAGGATGCGCTTCGGCATCGGGGTCCAGCGCGAACACACGCTCGAGGAAGTCGGTGATGCCGTGGGACTGACCCGCGAACGCGTCAGGCAGATCGAGGTCAAGGCTCTCCAGAAGCTGCGCGATCCCGCCGCAGCCCGCGACATGGCGAGCTTTCTCAATGATTAATCAAATTTGATCCCGGGGCAGAGCCCTGGGCTATATGCGAATCGAATCTGTCTCCGCGTCTTCACGTGATGCCTTCACACGCGCGCGCAAAACATTGACATTGAAGCTGCTTGTCGCTAAGTTACGGCGCGCTTTTCCCGGAGTCAGCAAAGTGGCCGAAAACAGTGAAAACACGCTCATCGAGCAGCGGATGGAAAAACTTGGAAAGCTGGCGGAAATCGACGGTATCGCATACCCGAACGATTTCAGGCCCAGCGCGTCGATTGCGGCGGTGCGCGCCATGGGCGTTGGTCCCGACGGCACGGAAATCGGCAACGACGTCCTTGAAACCGTGCCGGTGCAGGTCGCGATCGCCGGCCGCGCCATGGCCGTCAATTCCTTCGGCAAGGCGGCCTTCATCAGGGTCCGCGACCGGTCCGACACAATCCAGGTATATGTGAAAAAGGACGAAGTTGACGAAACCTCGTTCGAACGTTTCAAGCTGATGGACATCGGCGACATCGTCGGCGTCGAAGGTTCGCTGTTCCGCACCCGGACCGGCGAACTGACGGTCAAGGCCTCCAGGTACCGGGTTCTGTCGAAGGCCCAGCGGCCGCTGCCCGAAAAGTTCCACGGCCTCCAGGACGCGGAAATGCGGCAGCGCATGCGCTATGTCGACATGATCGTCAACGACGACTCGCGCGAGGTCTTCAGGACCCGCACGAAGATAATCAAGTACATCCGGAATTACCTGGACACGCGGGATTTCATCGAAGTGGAAACGCCGATGATGCACCCCATCCTTGGTGGCGCCAACGCGCGGCCCTTCGTGACGCACCACAACACGCTGGACGTCAACCTGTTCATGAGGATCGCGCCGGAGCTTTACCTGAAGAGGCTGGTCGTGGGCGGATTCGATCGCGTCTACGAACTGAACCGCAACTTCAGGAACGAAGGATTCTCGAACAGGCACAACCCTGAATTCACCATGATCGAGCTGTACCAGGCGTACGCAACATACCTCGACCTGATGGACATGACCGAAGACCTGTTCATGTCGATGGCGCGGGACATCATCGGAAAGACCGTCGTCACCTTCCGCGGCCACGACATCGACCTGGGCAAGCCATTCCGCCGCCTGCCGGTGTGCGACGGCCTGCGTGAATACGCCGACGCGCCGGAAGCGGTTTTCGTCGACCGCAAGGCCGCCTACGACTGGGGCCTCAAGCATCGGATCGACCGCAAGGCCGCGGACATCGTCATGAAGAAATACGAAGGCCTGTCCGATGAGGTCGCGTCCCGCAACGCCGCCCTGGAGATCTGCATGATGGTCTTCGAGGAAAAGGTCGAGGAACACCTGATCCAGCCGACGTTCGTCACCGACTTCCCGGCCGCCATATCGCCGCTGTCCAGGCGCAAGGATTCGGACCCGACCCTGGTCGACAGGTTCGAACTGTACGTCGCCACCAATGAATTCGGCAACGCCTTCTCGGAACTCAACGACCCGCAGGATCAGGAATCGCGCTTCCAGGCCCAGATGGTCGCGAAGGCCGCCGGCGATCAGGAAACAATGGAATACGACGAAGACTACGTCCGCGCGCTCCAGTACGGGCTGCCCCCGACCGCCGGCGAAGGCATCGGAATCGACCGCCTCACGATGCTCATGACCGGCTCAGACAGCATCAGGGACGTCATACTGTTCCCGATGCTCCGCCCTGAAAAACAGTGAAACCTCTCTGGTGCAGGCCGCGCGCGGCCCACGGATGGCGATGACGGACAGGCTGCTCTCAGCAATCGGACAGGCGATCGGGTACATCGGACCCGGTCTGCAGCTGGTGGCGGTAATCGTATGTTCCCTGGTCATGACCGCCGTGCTGGTCGGCCTGACGGTCCGCCTGCTGAAGCTCTTTTCCGAAAAGGGACATCCTCGTTCATGGCGGCTGATGCTCGCATTGCGCTTCCTGGTCGGGTTCCGTGAAGACAACCCGTCGCGATTCAAACGTCTGGTGCCGGTCGCGGGCCAGAACTTCATCGCGATGACCGGGACGGCAATCGGGGTGTGGGCGCTGATTGTCGTTCTATCCGTGATGAGTGGTTTCGAACTGGATCTGAAAGACAAGATAATCCGCAACAACCCGCACATCACCGTCGAGCGCTGTCCCGAACCGGCCGACGAATTCGACGAAACCCCGGCCTGCGGCAGGTGGATTGAGAGTGTCGGGAAGATTCCCGGCGTCGTACGCGCCGAATCGTTTTCGCACGGCGAGGCGCTGATCGCTTCGGCAATCAACATGGGGCCGGGCACAACAATCCGCGGCATCGAAACGGACGGTGAACTCGAACATCTGTGGCTTGAAGGGACTGTTTCGCGCGGGGCGCTCCAGGCGCTGGCACGTCCCGAAACAACGATTATTGACCGGGAACTCGGTTTCGATGCCACGCCCGGCATCCAGGCCGCGCCCGGCATCGCGGAAAACCGGACGGCAGACGCGCCGGATGAAATGGACCTGAAACCCGTGGGGACAGGTGGCCCAACCGTCAGGAACCGTCCTGGGATCATACTTGGCACGGAACTGGCCCTCGGTCTGGGCGTCGGCGAAGGGGACGAAGTAACGGTGGTGGTCCCCGACGGCGACATTGGCCCCACCGGCGTAATCCCGTCCACCAGGACGTTCAGAGTTGTCGGGACATTGAAGACCGGGCTTTACGAATATGACCTGAAGACGGCCTTCGTTCTGAAAGAGGAAGGCCTGAAACTGTTCTTCAATCCAGGCCGCGAACGCATCGCCGTGATGGTCTCCGACATGGATCGCCTGGACGAAATCGCCGCCGCGATCACTGCCGCGACTGCGGGAAATGGCGACGCCAGGGTCCGAACGGTCACACAGACCAACAGATCGCTTTTTTCGGCGCTGATGATCGAAAAGATCGCCATGTTCCTGGTGCTCGGCCTGGTGATCCTGGTCGCCGCCTTCAACGTGTTCGGGTCGCTGCTGCTGATCACCATGGAAAAGACCAGGGACATCGCCGTTCTTCGCAGCATGGGCGTCACGCGCAACGGAATCCGCACCGTCTACTTCCAGATCGGCAGCGTGATAGGTTTGACCGGCACCCTGTCCGGCCTGATTCTCGGCCTGGCAACGTGTTATTACATCAAGGTCGTGGGAATTTCGCTGCCGTCCGAATACTACATTGACCGCCTGCCGGTGAACGTGGCGGCCATGGATGTGGCGGTGGTGGCATTTGCGGCGCTGGCCGCCGCGCTGATCGCAACAATTTACCCGACCTCGGCGGTCGCGACGATGAGTCCCGCCGACGGTCTCAGAAACGACTAGGTGGATTAATTGGAAGCTGGCATGGGCGATTCCGGTGTTCTTCTGGCGGCGGACGGACTGACGAAGACCTTCCAGCACGGCGGGCGCGAAATCCACGTCCTGCGCGGACTTAAACTGAAAATGGCCCCTGGCGGGATGACGGCCATAGTCGGCAAGTCCGGTGTCGGCAAGAGCACGCTGCTTCACATCCTCGGAACGATTGACACCCCGGACAGCGGCACCATAAAATTTGACGACGTTGACGTCTTTTCGCTGTCGGAACGTGATCTTGCGGCCTTCCGGAACTCCCGGATCGGCTTCATTTTCCAGTTTCATCACCTGCTGCCTGAATTCTCTGCGTTGGAAAACGTGATGATTCCGGCGATAATCGGCGGACTGTCGCGGCGCGAAGCCACCGCCCGTGCAACGGAACTGCTCGGGACTGTCGGACTGGAACCAAGGGCTTCGCATCGGCCCGGCGAGCTTTCCGGGGGTGAACAGCAGCGGGTCGCACTGGCGAGGGCGCTTGTCATGCGGCCGCGTCTCATCATCGCGGACGAACCGACTGGAAACCTTGACGACGCGACAAGCGAAGAAGTCCATAATCTCTTCGCCGACGTCAATGAACGATACGGCGTTGCCATTCTGGTGGCGACGCACAGCATGAGGCTTGCGGGCAGGATGCACAGGATTCTAAGGCTCGAGGACGGGATTCTTAACGCCGCGGAGGAAATCGCTTGAAAAACGGCCTCCCGGTACTTGCGCTCGTTCTCGCTCTGGCCTGCCCCGGCGTGGTCCTGGCACAGATGCGTCCGGGCATGGGCGCCGGCATGTTCCCGACGGACTCCGAGTCCGCCGCGGAAACACCCGAAATTGTCTGGGACGAAGGCGACGAGCCGGCCGGGCTCGATGACGATTCTGTCAAGACCGGCAAACCATCACACGGCGCCGGTGTCGGGCCGATAATCAGGGAAGTACGCTTCGTGGGCCTTCTGCGCACGGATCGCGAAACGGTCGCCCGCCATGTCAAATCGGTGGCCCTGTCCGAACTGAACCAGGAACAGGTTTCATCCGACATCAAGGCCCTGTACCGCATGCGCGCCTTCAGGAACATCGAAGTCCGCGTGGTTCCGGACGGCGAAGGCGTCATCCTTGTATTCAATGTCGAGGAACACCCGGCGGTCGCCCAGGTCCGGACCGAGGGCAACAAGAAGATCGACAACGACAAGATCAAGGAAAAGATCAGCGTAAAGGAATCCACTATCCTCGACCTGGTCAAGGTCGAAAACTCGGTCAAGGCGATCAGGGACCACTACGTCGAAGAGGGTTACTTCCTGGCCGAAGTGACTTACCGCCTGGACCAGAAACCCGACAACGTCGTCGACGTCGTCTTCGTGATCCGCGAATACGCGAAAGTAAAAGTCAGGTCGATCGAATTCCTGGGCAACAACAACCTGACGGACGAAGAACTGAAAAAGTTCATGCAGACGCAGGAGGGCAACCTCCTTTCAATCGTTTCGAACAGGGGCATCTTCGCGCGCGAAATGCTCGACATGGACATGCGTCGTCTGGAATTCTATTACAACACGAAGGGTTACGCCGAAGTCCGCCTGGAAGACCCGGTCGTGATGCTTTCGCGGGACCGCAAACACATCGCAATCACGATCACCGTCCATGAAGGTCCGAAATACAACGTCGGCAAGGTCGACGTGGGCGGCGACATCGTCTTCGAAAAGGAAGAACTGACAGCGAAACTGCTGTTGAAGACCGGCGACGTCTTCAACGCCGAAAACGTCCAGAAGGACATCATCTGGCTGATGACGAAGCACAAGGACGAGGGCTACGCCTTCTGCAACGTCGGCAACACCACCACGCTGGACAAGAGCATCGACCCGCCCACCATCGATTTCACCTATATCGTCCAGAAGGGCGAAAAGGCCAGGATTTCGCGAATCGACATCACGGGCAACGAGGGCACCCGCGACTGGACGGTGCGACGCGAACTGCGACTGTACGAAGGTGACCTGTTCAATGAAACCGAAATGAAAAGATCCGAGGCCCGCATCAAACGGCTCGGGTTCTTCGAGGAAGTGGAAATAACCCCGACCCAGGATCGCGACGCGCCGGACCTGGTCGTCCTGACGGTCAGGGTCAAGGAAAGACAGACCGGGGCGTTCTCGATCGGCGCCGGATTCTCGTCGGTCGAAAACTTCCTGTTCCAGGCCCAGATTTCGAAGCAGAACTTTCTGGGACGCGGACAGACCCTGCGCCTGGAAGCCAGCCTGTCCAGCATCCGGAAGTACTTCGTGTTTTCATTCGACGATCCGTACTTCTTCGACACTGACTGGACATTCGGTTTCTCGGCTTACAACCGCGACTACGTCAACTACACCTATGACGAAAACTCGACCGGCCTGAACCTGACGATCGGCCGGCGCTTCGCGGACTACTTCTCGATCGCGGCGACATACCGGCTTGAAATGGTCGACGTCAAGGCCGGCGGGCAGGAAGATTTCTTCGACGTGCCTGTCGCGAACATGAACCTGAACGGCCTGACCAGCTCGATTACCGTCACGGCGGCCTTCGACAACCGCGACGACCGCATGTTCCCGACCAAGGGCAACGTGACCACGCTCAGCATGGAGTGGGCCGGTTCCGAAATAGGGTCCAGCTTCGACTACATCAGGTTCAGGGCGAGCACCAAGCAGTACTTCCCGCTTTTCCTGGGGGCAGTCGGAAAGGTCTCGCTGCGGTACGGGTACATCTTCAATCCGAAGGGCGGCCCCGTGCCGATCTTCCAGCGTTTCCAGGCCGGCGGCATCTTCTCGATCCGCGGCTACGAGCAGGCCTCGCTCGGGCCGTCCATCCCGGTCGGCACAAGCCGGGACCCGGCGTCCCCGCTTTCGTACTTCACGATCGGCGGTGACAAGGAACTGATATTCAACTTCGAAGTCGAATTCCCGATCCTGAAGTCGATGGGCATCAAGGGCGTCGTGTTCTTCGACTGCGGAAACGCCTTTGACGACACGGAGTGGCCGAACCCGCTGGACTTCCAGTTCGCGGCCGGCATCGGCATCAGGTGGTGGTCGCCGATCGGGCCGCTGCGGTTCGAGTGGGGCTTCCCGCTCAACCCGCGCGAGGGCGATCCACCCGTCGTGTTTGAATTCAATATCGGCGCGTTCTGACGCGCCTGCGGCCGGATATGATGAAACCCCTGATTCTTGTTACCAACGACGACGGCATTCTTTCCCCGGGACTCGATCCTCTGGTGCAGGCGGCATCCAGGCACGGCGAGGTCTGGGTCGTGGCACCGGATGTCGAAAACAGCGGCGTGTCGCACGCGATTACCCTGACGAAGCCACTTCGCGTGCACAAGGTCGGGGAACGTCGCTTTGCGCTCACCGGGACGCCGGTCGACTGCGTGTTCATCGGGGTGAACCACATCCTGCCCCGAAGACCGGACTTCATATTTTCCGGCGTGAACCGCGGCCCGAACCTCGGCTTCGACGTGATTTATTCCGGCACGGTCGGCGCCGCGATGGAAGGCACTATCCAGAGGGTGCAGTCCGCTGCCTTTTCGATGGTTTCCCGCGGCGATTTCCGGTTTGAGGACATCGCGCACCTGGTTGGCGAGATGGTCGACAGCATCGTGGAAAACGGGGTGCCTGAAGGGGTAACCCTGAACGTCAACATACCCGACGCGACCGTTGCCGAATTCAAGGGCTTCAAGGTGACGCGACTGGGCAACCGGCAGTATTCCAGCGAAGTTCTCAAGCGCGAGGATCCCCGCGGCGGCACTTACCTGTGGGTCGGTGGATCCAGGGTCACGAACGAAACGTCGCCCGACGCCGACACCGGGGCGGTCGCCGAGGGCTGGGCTTCGATCAGCCCGGTAAGCCCTGACATGATGGCCCGGGACGCCGTGGACAGCGTCGCATGGGCCAATCGCGCCGTGCGCATGGTCAAGGTCGCCGGGGACGGCTGAATCATCCGGCACGAATGCCGGAAGCGGGGGCACACATGCATCAGGACAGGCGTGCGGACGATCCGATGGAACAACTCGTGCGTGACAACATCAGGTGCATCCCGGATTTCCCGAAACCGGGCATCCTGTTCCGGGACATCACTACCGTACTTGAAAACCCGGAAGCCTTCCGCGCGGCGCTGGCGTTTTTCTTCGAAACCGCCCGGAAACACGGTGCCACGAAAGTTGCCGGAATCGAGTCGCGCGGGTTCGTGTTCGCGGCGCCAGTGGCGGGACACCTTAGTCTTCCTCTGGTGCTTTTCAGGAAACGGGGCAAGCTGCCCTGGAAGGTCAGGCGCGTCGAATATTCGCTGGAATACGGCACCGACGTGATCGAAGTGCATGAAAACTCAATCAAACCCGGCGATCGCGTAATGATCATCGACGATCTGCTCGCGACCGGCGGGACGATGGCAGCCGCGGTGAAGCTGACGCGCGAAATGGGTGCCGAAGTCGCGGTCGCCGCCTTCATGGTCGAACTGCCGACGGAGCTGGACGGCCGCGCGAAGCTGGCCGACGTCCCGGTCGAATGCATGACGGCATACTGAACTTCCTGCCAATACAGCGTTTCATCCAATAAAACCGGCTATTTGTCCAGAGTTGTCGTTGAGGTGGCGGCCGGATGCGGAAGGTGTCGAAACGTCACCAGGTGGACGGGTCGGCGAGCACGGCACAATCGACGAACTGGGCGCCGGCCGGGTTCTTGAACGGGCTGTTGCAGTATTCCATCAGGATCGCGAACGCTTCGACGTCGACCGCTTCGGCGCTGTCCGACGGACGCAGGCCGTAGGTTCCGTCCGGGATGGATTCCGACCACAGATCCCAGTTGGTCCACGACTCGAAGTAAGTCACCGCCTGCGAGAAGTACTTTTCAACGTGGCGCGCTTCGTATGCCGTCAGCGGCAGCCCCATGGACGCCGACTGGACCAGCAGAACGGCCATGTCGCTGTTCCACTGCTCATGGTCCGTGCCGGGTTCGCCGGGAACCGGATGCATGTAGCTGTCGATACGTTCCGCCAGCCCCTTCAGCAGGAACCACGCGTCGCGGTACTGGCGCTTAAGCAGGCTGGTGCCGACACCAGCCATGTGGTAGTCCCAGATTATGGGAATGTTGTAGTAATGGGCGACTGAAGCGAACTGGTCATAAATACTGCCTGTGCAGCTTCCGCAGTCTTCCGTCTTGCGTTCGCCGTACGCAATCATGTCAGCGGACAGTCGCTGGCAACATTCGTTGCTCGGGTCCATGCCGACGTAGCAGACGTAGCTTGCAAGATCCTGATCGTCGCAGGGAACCACATAAGCGACACCGTCCGTGCCCTTCGTCCTGATGTTGTATCCGCTGTCGACGATGTCCTTGTGGAACGCCACCATCGTGTCCAGGGTTTCCTGGCAGGCAGACTTGACCCACTCGTCCTTCGCATCGGCCACAACGTAAGGAAGCCACGTGCATGCGCGGGAAATCGCGCGCACGTCGTCCTTGCTGCGCATGTTGGTGATGTAGATCGAGCCCCACGCCGGGTTGGTCGGCCAGGCGAACGTGTGGGCGTTCCAGCCGTCTTCGTTGTGGTACATGTCGTGGAATTCAACGACCTTGTTCCGGCCGTCGTCCTTCCAGAAATCCCCATCAAGCGTGAACGTCTGGTCCATCGGGAAAATGGCCCGCGCCATCAGGTTCGGGGCGGGATCATTTTCATCGTAGACAAACCCCTTGACCACGGCGGTCAGACCCTTGCAGTACTGTTCGGTCAGGCGCGCCATTTCCCAGTCGCCGGTCAACAGGTAGCCGTTCAACACAGAATCCAGGACCATCGAGCCCGCAATCCACATATTGTGTTCGCCGCCCAGGTGCCTGAACGTCACCGTATCGCCCGCCTTGACCGCCTGGACGTCGTTGTGCCACGCCAGGTAATCGTCGCTGTCGACCGTGTGGTCGACACCGGTGCTGGTGCGCAGCAGCCACCTGAAGTAACCGATATTCTTGTACGCGGCCGCAACGTCCTTCGTGAAGGCCGTCACTTCGGCTTCCGGAATCGGTTCGCCAAGGGCCGGACGGGTGAAGGTGAACGGAAGTTCCCGGGGCGGGTATTCCTGAACGATCGCTTCGAAATCCGGGGTCGTATCCTCGAGCGTGTCGCCCGCCACGTCGTCCTGGACATCAACGGTCACGTCGGTTTCGTCGACATCGGTGGTCGTGTTATCCGCGGCAACGTCCGCCGCGACGGTATCGCGCCCTTCGTCGGTCACCGCGTCGGGCTGCTCGCCCTCGTCGACCACGACGGTGTCGGAACCGGTGTCCGCCACGGCGTCGTCAACCACGTCGCGATTCGTTTCGGTGTTTCCACACGCGACGAATACAAGAGCCATGAAAATAATCGGGAAACGGTGCATCGGAACCTCCAGTGTGTTTCGGGAATGAACACGGAAAGCGATATTACATGTTTTGCCGGCAACTGAACACCGAGGCCTGTGCCTTTCAAACAGGCGCCTTACAACCTATACTAGGCCGGCCGCTGAGGCCGGATCGACGGAGTTACCGACGCAGATGTCCCCCAATCCAGTGATGAAAAGGCGAATCCTGCTGGTCAATGCGGAGCGTACCGCGACCAGGTCGCCGAATCTGGGGCTGGGGTATCTTGCGGCGGTAGCCAGGCGCGCCGGCTGGGAAGCCGTTGTGTTCGACGCCGCGCAGCGCGGCTGCGGGACCAGGGAACTTGTCGACCGGATCGGGGCCGGGCCCTGGGACATCATAGGCTTCCAGGCCTACTCGTCGGGATATCCGATTGCCCGGGCTGCCGCGCGCGTCGCGGCCAGGCTCAACCTCTCGACGCCGATACTGCTGGGTGGCCGGCATGCCAGTCCTCTCGCCACGGAAGCCCTGGGTGAAGAACCGGCGTTCACGTGGGCGGTCGTTTCAGAAGGCGAGCTGAGCCTGCAGGAACTGGCTGCGGCGATCGACGCGGCAGGTTCACCTTCGGCGCTTTCGGACGACGTTCTTTCGGGTGTTTCGAACCTGGTTCGACGCACCACCGACGGCTTCGCGCGAGGTCCGTCAAGAAACCCGGAAAACCTGGACGACCTGCCGATGCCGGCATGGGACCTCGTGGGCCCGGCCCATTACCCCGACAGCCCCATCGGCGCCTTCGTGGACGCGTTGCCGGTCGTGCCGATCATCACCAGCAGGGGCTGTCCCTGTCGATGTGGATTCTGCGGCGCGCACCTTACGGGGACGAAGATCCGCCTGCGGTCGCCCGAGGCGGTCGTCGACGAAATGGAATACCTTCACCGTCGGCACGGCGTGCGGGAAGTCCAGATACTGGATGACAACTTCAACTGGCATCGCAGCCACGCCGAAGGCGTCTGCGAACAGATCCTGAAACGAAACCTCAAGATATTCATATCTTTTCCGAATGGATTGCGACTGGATCACCTTGACGCCGAACTGGTCAGGCTGTTCGAACGCACGGGCTGCAGGTCGGCGACGATCGGCATCGAATCGGGCAGCCAGAAGACGCTTGACCGGATGAACCGCCGCATCACCAAGGAAAAAATGGAGTCCCTCCTTCACGAAATCAAGGAAAACTCCAGGATTCGGCTGACCGGCAACTTCATCATAGGTGTCCCCGGCGAAACCGGCGACGACATCGAGCAGACCATCAGGTACGCCGCCTCGCTGCCGATCGACCGCGCTTCCTTCATGGTGTACCTGCCGCTGCCGGGCACCGCCTTCTTTGACGAACTGAAGGCCGCGGGCAAGCTGACATCGATGGACTACGGGACCCTGTCGCCGAACGAGGGAGGGATTCCGTTCGCCCCCGACGGCATGACGCCGGCCGAGGTCAGGACCTACCTGTTCAGGTGTTACGCACACTTCTATGCGCGACCCCGCATCGTTCGAGGACTTCTTGGCGAGGTGCACAGCCCCGGCCAGATTGCGTTCCTGGCCGGAAAGACGCTTGGCCGGCTCGGCGGTTCCCGAATCGGCGGGCCGAACGCGGCCGCGCTGGATTCAATTCTGAATAATCTCTGAAAGCCCCGAAAAATCAGGCGCTGTGGGCAGCCACGGTCGCGCGCGAGCGATCCATCATTTCGGCCCTGATCCTTTCGAGGGCCTGACTGGAATCGGCCTCGAATCGCAATACCAGCACGGGCTGGGTGTTCGACGGACGCACAAGACCCCAGCCATCCACGAAAGACACGCGAGCCCCGTCGATCGAAACGACCTCGTGTCCCGCCGCCAGATAATGGTTTCGCAGTTCTTCAACCACCGGCACCTTGACGGCGTCCGGGCAATCCAGGCGGAGCTCGGGTGTCGCGAACGTGGCTGGAACATCCGCCAGCAGTGCCGACGCCGGTCCGCCGGAGGCGTAGAGCACTTCCAGATAACGCGTTGCCGCATAGACCGCGTCATCGAAGCCATACCAGCGATAACCGAAGAACATGTGCCCGGAAATCTCGCCACCAAGGGGAACACCGGTCAGGGCCATGCGTGCCTTGATCAGGGAATGTCCGACCTTCCACATGATACCGCGCCCGCCGGCCTTTGCGATTTCACTGTACAGAAGATGGCTGCCCTTCACTTCGGACACTATCTCGGCCCCGGGCAACTCCTTCAGCAGAGAAAGGGCGAGCGTCAACAGGATCATGTCGCCGAAGACCACACTCCCGTCCTCGGTCACCACGCCGATCCGGTCCGCGTCGCCGTCAAGCCCGAAGCCGACATCGGCGCCATGCTTCAGAACGGCCCGCTGCAGATCGACAAGGTTTTCGACGACCGTCGGATCGGGATGATGATTCGGGAAGTTCCCGTCGGGTTCGCAGTAAAGGGGCACGACTTCACATCCCAGCCGTTCAAGCAGCGGCACCGCCGTCAATCCGCCGGTCCCGTTTCCCGCGTCGACAACCACCTTCAGTCCGCAGTCCCGCGGCACCCTGCAGTCAGCGACAATCCGATCGATGTAGTCGGGGATGACATCGACGGTGCGCAGCCCTCCACGCCCCGTTTCGAACTGGCCAGACTCCGCGATGGCCCTGATTTCCTGAATCTGTTCGCCATATACCGAAGTCTTGTCGGCGCACAGCTTCAATCCGTTGAATTCCTTGGGATTATGACTTCCGGTAACCATCACACCGGCGCCGACATCCAGATGATGCATCGCGAAATACGTCAGCGGGGTCGTCACCATTCCAAGATCAATGACATCGATGCCGGTCGCGTTCAGCCCCGCGGCGACCAGCGCACGGAAGCGCCCGGAAGAAAGGCGGCAATCACCACCGACAACCGCGCGTCCGGCCCCCTTCCGGCGCAGCCACGTGCCGAAAGCCCGCGCGACCAGGTCGACGGTCCTGTCGTCGAGATCGACGTCGACAAGACCACGAATGTCATATTCCCTGAACATGAGCGGATTGAGGATGTTCATCTGTCCCCCGGGATTCAGTCATGGTGAATTGTATCTTCGGGCGTCGAAGCCGACCTGGAAAATAACCCCGGTCAGTCGACCGGGTTGTACATGATCGGGTCGGGGCTGCCGTTGGTGGTGGAAACGCCGCCCATGATCAACACGCGGCCGGTCTGGTCGACGATGGCCGCATGTCCGGCGCGGGGAGCCTCAAGAACGGGGAAGTCGCCGATAAAGGCGGGAATCTGGATCGTCTGGCCCTCGTGAACGTAGGGCGCCTCGCCGAACGCCTCCACCGCCGTCAGCCGGTTCGTGCCGTCAGAGCCGCCGGTGAACAGGATTTCGCCGTTGTCCAGCTTCGCCGCGGACATGCCGCCCCTGGCGCTGGAAAGCTTAAGGTGTTCGTCGGCCGACGTGTTGTCGGCCTTCTTCGCGAAACCTGCCTTGGTGACGCGGTAGGCTTCAACGCGGTCGGTCGGATCGGCAAGGCCGAGGCCCTTGAACCCGCCAGCGATCCAGACGATGTTGTGCTTCGAGTCGTACACCGCCGGGGCCAGCGTCCTGCCGCTGTTCTGGATGCCGATCACCAGATTGTCCTGGCGCTGGATCGTGCACTGTGAACGGTTGGGGCACACAATGACAAACGGTTCAATTGTCCCGACGATCCCCGACTCATTTTCGCCGCCGACGAGCAGGTACGCCTCGTAGCCCGCCTTCTGTGTGAGGTCGTCCGCGAACCCCTTGACCCTGACCAGGGAGTGGTTGTAACGGATGGTGCCGGAAGTCCCACCTGAGCTGGCCATGACGCCATGGGCAATCGTGACGATGTCGCCGCCGGTGACCCACAGGATGTCCCAGGTTCCGCCGGCAGATTTGAAGTTCGACACGCCGCCGAAAACGATGATGTAGTTCAGGTCGCCGTTAATCAGATCGGCCGTGAACAGGGCACGCCCGGCATTGCCCGGCAGGGCCTTGGGCGTGGTTATGAAAGTGTTGTTTTCAGGGTTGAAGATTTCCACGGCCGGGGTCGGCGCAATCGTGCCGCCGGCTGGAACCGTGTAGCCGCCGATAAGCACCACGCGACCGTCCGGATTATCAGGACCGCCCAGCTTGATCGCCTGGTGGTACGCACGCTTCATGCTCATCTTGATCGGGTTGTTGCCCGCGTCCTTCAGCAGCGTGAACTCGCCGTTTCTTGGATTGTAGAACTCGCATTCGTCCGACAGGTCGTAGAGGTCGCCGGCGAGGAACCATGTCTTCGAGTCGGCCTTGACCTTCGCGCCGCCGCAAATGAGGATCCGGCCGTCGTCGAGTTCCGTGTAGCTGGCGCCGACGCGATCCACGTCGATCGGCACGGACGGAGTGACCGTACCGCTGGTCGAATCGACATAGGTCGGCCGCACCATCGAGTTTACCGGCGCGACAAACAGGTTGACCGGCAGGCTGCGATCGCCACGCCACAGGTCAAGCGAAGGCGTGCGACCGCGGCTGATGACCTTCTGCGCGTTGCCGTTCAGGGGATCCGGCGCCCCGAGGAATTCAAACGACACCTGGCGGTCGTACCCCTCCGGGAAATCAGGCAGGTTTCCGTTTCCGGAACCGCCCAGGCCCAGTTCGTAGTCCTTCGTCACATCGTCCATCCCGGGACCGGTAATGGTCACGCGGGTGGAATAGGCATTGGCCTTCGGGTCTTCCGACGCCCCGCCGAACGTGATTTCGGCCGGAATCGCCTTGACCTTCAACTGCAGGATGTTCGGGTTGCCCCCGTCGTCGCATCCCATCGTCACAAAAGCGGCAGCGGCGACGAAGCCGCAGGTCAATATCGCAAGCTTCTTCATTGAAGTTCCTCCTACCAGCTGATCCCGCCGTTCACATCCGCCGCACCGTCACCGCTGAGGATGACGCCCGCCGCCGTGCCGGCCGCCGCACCAGCGACCACCAGACCGATCACGGTCCACAGCCACCACTGCTTGTACACAGGCACTTCTTCCTTCTGGTCCACAACTTCTTCAGTGACGTACTGCTGTCCGTCTTCCTGCGCATAACCCTGGGAATCGCCCATCGGGAAGTCTTCGGGGACTGCCATCGGGAAGTCTTCCGGAATGCCGGAATCCCTGGTGACCGCGGCGACAGGGGCCGAAGCTGGCTTGGGAGCCTTCGTCTCGACCTTCGCTGGCTCGGGAACCGGGGCAGGTGCCGGAGCGGGAGCGGGAACGGGCTTCGGCTTTGCCTGGACCATGCTGTAAATCGCCGGCCTGGAGGTCACGACCGACGCCGTGGACGGATCGGCAATGGCCTTCTGGATCCTGGTTTCAAGTCCGAGCAGTTCGACGTACATATTACCGAGGTCAAGATTGATCACGGCCGGCTCGACGGCCAGAACCGCGCCCGTGAGCCCGCTGGCGATAAACGCGCCAACATGGAAACGGTCATTCGACCTGGCATAGAACGAGAAAAGGACGTGGTCGGCAAACACCGCGGAGGCTTCCGCCTTGACGTCACCGGAAAAAGACTGATGGTCGTACAGCCCGGACTTGCCGTACCAGACCAGCGGCCGCGGACCGGCCTTCGTCAGTGATGCCTGCACAGGGGCAGCCTTCGGCTTTTCGACCCGGGTCTTGAGCGCATAGCTGACCATCGTCGACTGCCCGGCCGCTTTCGTGGTCACCGAGCCACCGGACGGGAAGGACGTTTCACCGGTCACGCGAACGTAGTGCTTGCCACGGGCCAGACCGCTGATCGTCTGATCGCCCTGGCCGATAAGCCGCCCGTCGACGTAAACAACGGCGTCGGAAGGTTCGACACTGATTACGAGGACGCCGCCTTCACCCAGACGGTCACGGTTTCTTTCAACAGCCGCCTGGACGCGATCGGACTGTCCGGCGCCGGTATATCCGGGATTAATCGCCAGAAGGGCCTTGACTGCCGCCGCGCCTTCTTCCGAGAACCCGCCGTTGATGAACGAAACCGCGATCAGTTCGTGCGTTTCGATCAAAGCCGACAGATCATCTGTATCCGCGACCATGCCCGAAAGGGTGTTCTTGATCGACATCAGGCGGGTGAGCGCTGACTCCCAGGACTTCTTCCGCACCAGGTCGCGGGCCTTGTCCAATGACGCGAGGACCTGGGTCAGTTTCGGATTGTCAGGCACCGGCTTCAGAACGACCCCGGACTCCACAGGCGGCGGAGCGGGAAGCTCGAAGTCCGTGCCGGGATCACGCACATCCGAGAAAATCAGGCTGAGGCTGCTGTCAATACCAAGCAGCGACTTCATGTGCTGCTCTATGGTGTTGGCGACACTGTCGGGAACGTCAGCCGTCTTCCCCGGCGGAATCACCAGGACAAACGAAGTCGATCCACCCGGCGCGGTCTGCGAAACCGCGGCCGCGGGCAGCCACCCCAGGGAACACACCAGAGTCAGCAGCAGTGGCGGACAAACCATCCACCGCTTACGAAAAAGTCGGTCCAACATCACCCGACCTCCCCTCAGGCCGGCGCAAGGCGCGCGGCGCACGAAAAAGAGTACATTCGAACAAACATCGTTCGGCGCTGGATACTATCAACAAATAGTGAACATGGTCAAACGAATTAAGGCGCGACGCGCGACGCGCGATCCATACCTGGGTCGGCCCTTGGGTCATCGACGGGGGAACTTCCCGGATTCGTCGCCGGAAACATGAATTAGCCTTATGTCATCGCATTTTTTCGCTTGACACGCTGGCAGTTTGACGTAAGATGTCGGTCGCTTTTGCGTTAGGCGCGTAGCTCAGTGGGAGAGCGCTACCTTGACACGGTAGATGTCGGCGGTTCAATCCCGCCCGTGCCTACAAAACGGCGTAGCTGTCCGATGGCGCATGTGAATCGGGCTCAGTAACGCCCAACCCCGTAATTTTCCGAGGTGACGTGATCCAGCAGGGCCAGCAAAACCAGCTGCCGCAGCAGCAATCCTCCGAGAAGGAAGCCAGAATCAATCGCCGAATCAGGGCCCGCGAAGTAAGGCTCATCGGCGGTGATGGTTCGCAGCTTGGCATCGTAACGCTGACGCAGGCCCTCGAAATCGCCGAGAATGAAGGCCTTGACCTGGTGGAAGTGGCTCCGGATTCGAAGCCGCCCGTCTGCCGTGTCATGGACTACGGGAAGTTCAAGTACCAGAAGAAGAAGCGCCAGGCGGAAGCAAAGAAGCGCCAGGTGCAGGTCGTCCTGAAGGAAGTGAAGATCCGTTACAAGACGGATGAACACGACCTCCAGACCAAGGTTAACCAGGCCCGGCGGTTCCTTGGCGAAGGGAACAAGGTCAAGTTCGTCATGTTTTTCAAGGGGCGTGAAGTTCAGTTCGCCGAACTGGGATTTCACGTTATGGAAAAGGTCGCCGCGGAACTGATGGATATCGCCGTGCTCGAAAGATCACCGCGCATGGAACACCGGCTTCTGGCGATGTATTTTGCGTCCAAGGGTGTCGTAAAGGATACGAACAAGGACCGGGAATCGGAGAACGAAGATGCCAAAGATTAAGACCAACAGGGCGGCGGCGAAACGTTTCGGCGTGACCGCGTCGGGCCACGTGAAGCGGGCCAAGGCATTCAAGAGCCACATCCTGACGAAGAAGGCGCACAAGCGTAAGCGGGATCTCCGCCAGGGAACCCTTGTGTCTGCTGCTGACATGAAGAAAGTCCGGCGCCTGCTGCCCGGCATCTGATTTGGGAGGGTACTTTAAATGGCACGAGTTAAACGTGGTTTCAAACGGCGTCAACGGCACAACAGGGTCCTGAAGGCCGCCGCCGGTTACAGAGAAAGGCGAAGGACTGCGTATCGGCATGCGATCGAGCAGGTGGAACGCAGCATGGCGTTCGCATTTGCACATCGCAAGCAGAATAAGCGCAACTACAGGGCACTGTGGATCGCCAGGATCAACGCGGCATGCCGCATCAACGGCACCCGCTACTCCGACCTGATGCATTCCCTGAAGCTCAACGGCATCGACCTGGACCGCAAGGTTCTGGCCGACATCGCGGTCAGCGACCCCACCGGGTTCGCTCAGATTGTGAAGCAGACTGTGGGCGCAACCGCCTAGTGGCTGGAGGATACGATGACCAAGGCAGATATCGTCGAAGGCGTGTACGAGAGACTGGGTGGATTTTCCAAGAAGGAAGCGGCCGCGATCGTTGAAACGATCCTGGACGTCATGAAGGATGCACTGGTCAGCGGTGAAAAGGTCAAGATATCCAGCTTCGGGTCGTTCGCCGTCCGTGCGAAGAACGAACGCCTGGGCCGTAATCCCAAGACCGGCAAGCCGCTCGAAATCACGGCGCGCAAGGTCCTGACCTTCAAGCCGAGCCAGGTTCTGAGGTCGATCCTCAACCCGTAGGCCCGTTTGCGTAGGTTCCCCCAGCCGGGAGGTGCCCTGTATGGCCTTCTTCATCGAAAGGCCCATACCCGAGAGGCCCTATTTCAAGGTCGGGGAGGCTGCGCACATACTCGGCGTCGCCCCATCCACGGTCCGATACTGGCAAAAAGAATTCCCCGGACATATCAAGGCTGAATTATCCCGCAGCGGGCAGAACGTCTTTTCCAGGTGTGACGTCATAGTCATGGCGGTCATCCTGAACCTGGTCCGCACCGAAGGGATGCCCATAAAGGACGCGCGGGCGAGGCTGACCGACGTGATAAACGAACACGGCGGACGGATCGATCGCATTCAACTCTGCCTGCAGTTTGAACTACCGCTGCAGGCGGATGCGCCGGTCCCGCTGGTCATCGAACCGGTTGAAGATTCGCCCGCCGCTCCGGTCGTCGCATGCGTCGGGACCGATGTCGCCGCAGTGCCGGTTTCCACCGCCCCGTCCGCTCCCTGCCCCGCGCCGCTTCCTGACAGCGCGGCGATCGATCTGGCGCGTGCCGAACTGTGCGAGGAACTGGCAAGGGTTCAGGCCGAACTGGATCACCAGCTTTCCGTCGGCGAGTTCCTGACAGGCGAAAACGCCCACCTGCGCGAAGTCGTTGCCGGCCTGCGCGCCGATCTGACTCGGTTGAATGAAACGATCCGGGATACGGCCCGCGCCATGATCGCCGACGTGGACCGCTGCCCCTTTTAGCTCACGTACAAATCCGCGCTGATTAAGGAAGAAACGGGAATCGTTGTATTTTCGTCAGAGGGGGTAAGTTAGCGTCAGTGTCCGCCACCGGGGGAGATCTTCTTGCGACGGCGGTCTGCTTCACGATGCTTGCGCTTCTTGGAGATGCTCGGCTTTTCGTGGAAGCGGCGCTTCTTGAGTTCCTTGTAGAGGCCCTCGTTCGCCATCTTGCGCTTGAGCGCGGACAGGGCACGACCAACGTCGTTTTCCTGAACCTGAACTTCCAGCGGCCTGAATTCAAGCTGTTTTGGTATCACCAGCAATCACCTCCTTCCGGGTCAAAGCGGGCGATCTTATATGCGATACTGTCCCTGTTGTCAAGCAATCCGGACACCACGGAACGTACTGTATCCACGTCCTTCGCTATCTGTTCGACAAGACCGTCGACGGACTCGAACCTGATGGCCCCGCGAATCCTTGAAACCAGGTGAACGCGAAGCCGCCGGCCGAAGAGCTCGCCCGACCACCCCGGGATGTGCGCCTCGATCATCGGGGTCTGTACGTCGAATGTCGGGACGGGGCCGATGTGGACAGCCACCGGGAAGGTTTGTGAACCGATCGTGGTCAACGCCGCGTAGACCCCGCCCGAAGGCAGCAAATCGCTGTCCGGAACGATGTTGGCGGTCGGGAACCCAAGCTGGCGTCCACGCCTGGCACCCCTCACAACCTCACCCGAGATTGTCCACGGCCTGCCGAGGCATGCACTGGCGTCCGCGATGTCCCCGTTCATGACCGCCCTTCGTATTCTGGATGAAGACACGCGCGCCCCGCCCACGATAACGTCGTCCATCACCGTCAGGTCAAAGGCGCCTATCGACGCGGCCGCGCGCAACATATCGACATCGCCTTCCCTCTTCCGCCCGAACCGCGCATCGCTTCCGACATGAAGTTCATGACACCCGAGGGCCTGGTGCAGGCATCTGGCGATGAATTCATTCGCCAGCGTCTGTGAAAACTGCCATGTGAACGGCACGACGACGACGTAGTCTGGATTGAACTGCGACAGAGAAAAGACCTTTTCCTCGATCGTCTGAAGCATGCCGGGTGCGCGCTCCGGAGCGACCACTTTCAGGGGGTGCGGGTGGAACGACAGGAAGCACGACTTCAGGCCGCGGTTGCGCGCCTGTGTGACGACAGCCTCGAGTATGCTTGAATGTCCCAGGTGGACGCCGTCGAAATTGCCCATGGCCACGACGGATCCACCCCGGGAGGAGAGATCGATGCCTTCGAATCCCCTGACGAAACGCATCAGGTCAGCCTTCCTGTCCGGTTTTTTCGGATTCAGATTTCCGGCTGGCGACACATGCCCGGATTTCAGCGGCCAGTTGCGGGTCGCCGCCAAGGCGCTCGACCTCGGCGACAGAACGCAGCAGCAGCTTCGCCGTCGCCTCTTCTTTTTCCCTGATGCTGTCGCGCAGATCGATTATGTCATCGGCCAGGAAGGAGAATTCGTCACCCTTGCGGAACCTCCGGATCCCGGAGTCGTCGCCGGCCCTGATTTTCCGCAGCATGTTTGAAGCCGCCTGAACCGGCCCGACAACCCTGAAGGTCATGCGGACCGACGCCCACGCAAGCACGATTATCAGGACACCTGCCGAAACAAACAGGACGACCAGCCTGATCCCGTCTTCCGAACGCATCATGTCGTTCATGGTGCTGTCAAACTCGGCGTCCTCGGCACTGATGTCGACACCGGCGGAAATCGCGTTGATCCCGACAAGCTCATGCTGTTCCGCAAGCACGCCGGCATAGAGAATTCCAAGAATCACTATCACGATGGCTGCGGTTCCCGACATGAAGACCGCGTACCGCGTCTGGAAATTCCGGTCGATCCATACGTTTGATCGCCGGCGACGCGCCATGTCGCAATCGGGATTGTTCAGGGGCTCTTTCATTCACACACCTCCCGCCAGCGCGAAAACGATCGGCCGGGGATATTCATTCTTCGGACTCATCGTCGGATTCCTCCCCGGAAGCGACCGAACCGCGAATATCGTCATCAAAGATGATCGCTGCCTTCCGGCCGGCCTCGAACGCGGCCATGAAACGGGCATCAAGCCCATCGTCGCGGATCGTGAATTCGTCATCGAAACGGCCCGGCACATGGCTGGACGGCCCCCTGCCGACGCTGTCGACATCTATCGTCGACTGCCATATAACGAAGCCATTCGAGGCGATGGCGCGGATTTCAAGCAGGGCGGCGGCGGAAGACCCGGTCCCGGTGACCCTGAGTGTGCCACGGAAAGTCAACTCGATCGAAGCAGACCCTGCTGTCTGGCCGTCATCCGTGAAATCCATCGACACGCCGATGGCATATCCCTCCGCATCAAGCAGATGCTTCAGGAACCCGCTCTGCAGATGCTGCGATGCTTCGGTCGGGCTGAATTCATCATTGCAGCCCAGGGAATCAGCGGTCACCTGGATTTCAGACGCGCCGCCGGCCGCACGGGCCGCGGCCTTCCTGATCCAGTTCAAGGCGAAAGGCTCCGTTTCACTGAGCCCGATTTCGCAGATACGCATGAATTCGGAGGCGGGCACGATTTCGCTGAGGGCACGGGCCGCGGAGGTCCTGACCATCAGATGTGAATCCGTAAGGGCATTGATCAAGGCCCGGATGACGCCCGGATCGTCGGGGAACATGCGCAGCGCCAGAGCCGCCTGGGCCCTTACCCTTCCCTTGGGCGCAGTCTTCAGCGTGTGAATAAGCTTGTCGGCGTCCCGGCGGGACCTCGCCGGCACATCGCCACGCGAGTCGCTTTCGTATGCCGCAGTCGCAGCAGAATCCGGCCGTGACCTGGCGCCGGCGCGGGACTGCGCCACGGCCGCGACAGGCAGTGCGCAGAAGCAGGCCATCATGAACAGGAATGCTTTCATGTTTCACTATGCCGCTTGTTACCTGGAACACCTGGACAGGCTGCAACGAACCGGCCTACATCTCGACGTCCACGAAGACGTAGTTCCTGTCCTTCCGGTAAAGATACCCGACTGGCTTCTTAAGGTGAATAGTAACCGTCATCCCGCCTTCTTCCGACGGGTCGGCGACCGGCATCTGCCTGACCTCGATCCTGTCGATGGCAGTGGGGAACCAACGGGTGATGAGGCCGTTAAGGTCGTTTTCGGAACCTGGCGAAGCCCCGGGAATGGATACTTCCACCTTTGTCGGGGACGGTCGGGTCACCGAAAACTCGAATTCACCGGACACCTGGATAAAAACCCTGGAAAACGCTTCGAACGGCTGGAAACCGACCCAATTGACGACAACCGGGATTTCCAGGTCCAGATCGACCGGAACCACGGGCTTCGGCGGGAAGTCGGCATTTTCGCGAACACCGGGGACCACGCCCTTGTATCCGCGCTTCTCGTAAATTTTGCCGTCCTCGTCGACCGTGAAAACCTGCCCCTCGCCAGGGGCAAGTATTATCGCGCCATCCTGCGGTTCCGCCACGGACGCCGGGTCCACCGGTCTTTCGGTCACGGCAGGAGCCTCCTGGGCCATCAGCGCGAAAGGCGCCAGCACCGCACAGAGAAAGGTGACGGCAGACATTATTCTCTTCATGGTTCCACCTCGGTCCCGGTAATGGCAAAACAGTCCGCAATCATTCTAACCCTTATTGCGAAACGCCACCAAACGCGCGTACACCGGGGCGTGACGGGCATGCCCCCGGGCCGTGCGCCGTTGTCAATCAGGGGTCTTGCGGATATCCTTGACGGACCTGTCACCTGGTATCGCAGATGAAGCTCGTCACCGCGGAAACAATGAGGGAGATGGATCGGTTGACCATCCAGGAGATCGGCGTTCCCGGCATCGTGCTGATGGAAACTGCGGGACGCGCGGTTGCCGACGCGGCGCGGGAACTGTCGGCCGATACGGACGGCACGCGAATTCTCGTGGTGTGCGGCCCCGGGAACAACGGGGGCGACGGATTCGTGGCGGCCCGGCACCTGCTTGACGCCGGCTTCGACGTGACGGTGCTTCTGCTTGCCGACAGGCGGCAATACCAGGGGGACGCGCTCGTCAACCTCAAGGCGCTGGACTGGTTTCAGGCCAGGATTGTGGACGCCCCGCGCGGAATCCCCGACGACCTGGTCGCCTGGGCGATGGACGCCGTCATCGTGGACGCCATTTTCGGCACCGGGCTCGCCAGGCCGGTAACAGGCATATTCGCCGACACCATCGACATCATGAATACCCTGCAGGGACCGGCGATTGCCGTCGACATACCCTCCGGCATAGATTCCGACACGGGCGCAGTGCTCGGAACCGCGTTCGAGGCTGACCTGACGATTACATTCGGGGCCGCCAAAATCGGCCACTACGTGTGGCCCGGCCGCGGCCACTGCGGCGACGTGCGCGTCGTCGGCATTGGAATCCCGACGGCGCTGACCGACCGCGCCGCCGACCTCAGGCTGCTGGACCATTCCGATGTCCGCACGGCATTTCCACCCAGGCCGCCGGATTCGTACAAAAACACCTTCGGACATGTGGCAATCATCGGTGGAATGCCGGGCAAGACCGGGGCCGCCATACTGGCCGGACGCGCGAGCATCAGGTCCGGCGCGGGACTGACGACGTTGATGACCTCCGACATCGCCGCCTCGCGAATTGAAGGAAGAAGCCCGGACCTGATGATCGAGACCATACTCAAGGACAGCGGCGAATGGCTTGTGACGGACGACGCCGCCGTCAGGACGGCACTGGAAGACAAAGGGGCCTTCGTCATGGGTCCCGGACTGGGAACCCGACCGGGAACAAGCGAGTTTGTGGCCCGTGTCATTGCCACCGACCTTCCCGGCGTCGTCGACGCGGACGCGCTCAACGCTATTGCAGGTGCTCCGGACATTCTTTCCGGGATTGGGCCTTCGCGGGTTATAACGCCTCATCCAGGCGAAGCCGCCAGGCTGCTGGGCGTCGACAAGACGACTATACAGGCGGGCCGGCTCGGCTCGGCAAAGAAGCTTGCTTCCCTGACAGGCGCGGTCGCCGTGCTGAAGGGCGCCGGAACCATCATCGCAGCCCCGGACGGCCGGCTTGCCGTGTCCGGGTCAGGAACACCGGCGCTCGCGGTCGCCGGCTCCGGTGACGTGCTGTCGGGAATCATCGGCGCACTCCTGGCCCGCGGCATTCCACCCTTCGACGCAGCCTGCGCCGCCGTCGAACTTCATGGCCTCGCGGGATGCGCCGCGGCCGCGACCCTTGGCGAATACTCGGTTGCTGCCACCGATCTTGTGGAACTTATCCCCGAAGCGATTAGAATTGCCTGCTGCGGCGACCATGAACGCCCTGGAAACCCGGTTGAAGGCCCCGATGCTTAATACGTTCCGACACATAATCGCGACGATGCGGCCGCCACAGTGGGTCAAGAACGTCTTTGTGTTCGCGCCGGTCGTATTCGCCAGCCGCCACACCCGGGAAGAGCCTTTCCTGCTGCTGTACGCGGCCGCCGCGACCGCGGTGTTCATCCTGCTCGCGGGCGCCGTGTACATATTCAACGACATGCTGGACGCCGACAAGGACCGCCAGCATCCGACCAAGAAGAACCGGCCTATTGCGTCCGGCAGGCTTGCGCCGCGTCCGGCTGCGACAGGTGCCCTGGTACTGCTGGCTCTGTCAATCGGGCTTGGCGCGTGGCTCGGGTGGCAGTTTCTGGTGGCGGCGGTCGCTTACCTTGTCCTGAATCTCGTTTACAGCAGCGGACTGAAACGCGTCCCCTGGATTGACATCCTGATTATCGCCTCCGGATTCGTGCTCCGGATCCTGGCCGGGTGCTTTGCCATCAGGCTGGCGCCGGCCGAAATTTCATACTACCTGATCGGATGCACGTTCCTGATCGCCAGTTTCCTGGCCCTGGCGAAGCGCCGCCACGAGGCATCGGTAATTGCCGGGGGCGGCACGCGCGACGTGCTTCGCAGCTACGACATGAAGCATCTCGACATGGCGATGATTGCGGTTGCCGGCGCGAGCGTGGTCGCCTATTCGATGTACGCGTTTTCGGAACGCACTTCATTTTACTTCGGCAATGAAAGGATGCCTTTGACGATACCGTTCGTCCTTTTCGGCATTTTTGAATTCATCAGGATCCTCAGGCGGCCAGGGGAAACGCGCAGCCCCACGGACCGGATGCTGCGGGATCCGTTGTTCATTCTCAACGGCGTGGCGTACGCTGCCATGGTCGTCTTTGTCGTTTACGGCTGAACCTATGCGGGCAGACCAACTCATCGTCAGACTTGCGGCGGCGGCAATCCTCACGGTCCTGCTGCCCTCATGCGCGGGGTCTCCCCTTTCACCCGCGGAAATGGCGGCAAGGCGGGTTTCAAAGACGTCGGCCGCGTGGGATGACGGTGTCGAGGGCGTGATACGGTACAACCCGGCCCGCTGCGGATGCCCGCAGTTTGAATTCCTCGTCGACGGCACCTGGCACAGGGTGGAAATAACGAACGACGTCAGCGATGACACGACCGTCAACGACTTGTACCGCGACGCCATAACTGCCGGACCCGGGTGGTCCTGCAGGATTACCGGCGCCACGCACGGAGTGGAAAAGCAGCGCTACCGGTTCCCGGTCGTCAGGCTGGAAATCGTCGCCTTATGCCGCGAAGGCATATGCCCGGCTTCCGACGGCGACCCGGCAGTGATGAACGGGACGAAATCCCCGCGGGATCAAATCCAGGAAGGTGAAAAGCGATGAACAGATGCGTCGAATGCGTGCCTAATTTCAGCGAAGGCAGAAGCCGCGACGTTATTAACGCGATCACGGGCGCCATGGAACGCGCCGGCGCGGTCGTACTCGACGTGGACATGGGCGCGGCGGCCCACCGGACCGTCGTCACGATGGCGGGCGAGCCGGAAAAAGTCCTTGAAGCCGCATTCCAGGCCATCCGGACGGCTGCCTCGATGATTGACATGTCGGTGCACAGGGGCGAACACCCCCGCATGGGCGCGACTGACGTGTGCCCTTTCGTGCCGATCGAGGGCATTACCATGGCAGAGTGCGTCGAACTCGCGAGGCACCTGGGAAGGCGCGTCGGGGACGAACTGGGCATACCGGTCTACCTCTATGAGGAAGCCGCGACAAGCCCCGCCAGAACCAGCCTCGCCGACATCCGCGCCGGTGAATACGAGGCGCTGCCGGCAAAGCTGGCCATGCCTGAATGGACCCCTGATTTCGGGCCGGCCGCGTTCAACGCCGGGGCCGGCGCAACCGTAATCGGCGCCCGTGAATTCCTGGTCGCCTACAACGTCAACATCAACAGCCGCGACCGCGTCAAGGCCAGCCGGATGGCAATACGCATGCGCGAAGGCTCCGGCCCTGCCAGGGGCAGCGACGGCGAGAAAATACTGGGTCCGGACGGGGAATGGTTCAGGGTGCCTGGCGCGCTGAAGCACATCAGGGCAGTCGGCTGGACAATCGACGAATACGGAGTGGCCCAGGTTTCCGTCAACGTCCTGAACTATCGCCAGACGCCGATTCACGCCGTTTTTGAGGAAGCGAAGAGGCAGGCCGCCGAACAGGGCGTATGCGTGACCGGAAGTGAAATTGTCGGCCTTGTTCCAAAGGAATGCCTGCTGGCCGCGGGCAGGTACTATCTTGAGAAGCAGGGTGTTTCACCGGCCGCCCCGGATGGCGAACTGATCCACATTGCATGCAGGTCCCTGGGCCTGTCGGACGTCAGACCGTTCAACCCGGCCGAAAAGATTGTCGAATACCGCATGAAACCCCGGACCGCGACGCTGACCGACATGAAGGTCGAACAGTTCTGCGACGAAGTCAGCGCCGATACCGCGGTGCCCGGCGGCGGGTCGGTGGCCGCGCTTGCGGGGGCTCTCGGGGCCGCCCTGACCGCGATGGTCGGAAACCTTTCGTACAAGAGGCCTGAACTGGCCGGCGTGCGTGCCGAACTGGCCCGGATCGCGACGGAAGCCCAGGGAATCCGGGCTACGCTGCAGTCCCTGGTCGTCCAGGACAGCGCCGCATTCACGGCCGTGATGGAGGCCACCAGGATGCCGAAGGGCACTCCGGAAGAAATCCAGGCGCGCAGGGCCGCAATCGACGCGGCGAACGAATGCGCGACGATGGTGCCACTGTCGACGCTCAGGCTTTGTGCCCGCGTGGCCGGACTGGCTGCCCGCATCATCGGGATCGGCTATGAAAACTGCCTGTCGGACGGTGGAACGGCGGCTGCCATGGCACTTGCGGGTGCTGAAGGCGCGGCCATGAATGTGCTGATAAACCTGGGATCGCGCACCGACGCCGAAGGAACGGCACTGCGGACCGAGGCGAAAACGCTCCTGGAATCCACGCGCGGGACGGTTGCGTCGGCACTGGCCGGCGTTCACGCTAGACTTGCCTGAACCTGTTTGAAGTTTCTGCCCCGCCTGGCAACTCAAGCCGCAATCAGAACGGAAACACCCATCGATTGAATGAAACCAGTTCCACGTCGGGCGAACCGGGTAACTGCAGCGCAGCGCGATCCACCGACACGAGCGGCTGCATTTCGGGGATGTAGACGCGGTCGATGTGGATGACCGCCTCGGCACATGAGAAATTCCTTGGCCCGACCTGCCCGCCGAAATGGTCGCTTCGACCGAAAGCGATGTGCAGGCCCAGTTTTTCGTCGATCAATATCTCGCCAAGGGGCCTGACGCCGAAATCACCAAGCACGCCGACACCAAGTTCGGCCAGGTTGCCGTAAGCGGGCTCGGCGGCCAGGTGTTCCCTTTCCGCCTTTGCCGCTTGGCCGTCGCCGATCACTTCGACAGCCCTGTTGCCCCTGACCCTGTATACAACCACTTCGCCGCAGAATTCCACGGGAACAAGGCCGTCGCTGGTGCTCGGGTCCCCGTCGATTTCGCCTTCATAAGGCACGATATAGGCTTCGCCGGACGGCAGGTTGCCCACCTGGCCCGGTTCCGGGAAACGCCCGCCCGAACGGTGCCCCGTGCGATGCCGCAGGTCAAGGTGAAGCTTCATGTGGGCTTCACCCACCGAAAATTCGAAGTCGGCCCCGGTGGCGACATCCAGCAAATCAGCCATGACCCCGACACGCCGGTTGACCTCGACGTAATCGATCCTCAGCGCGTCGATCATTTCACGACAGAAGCCAGGCATTGTCGCGCCGCGGAACCTGTGCGTCCTGGCGGCCAGTTTCAGGGGCGCCGTGGCCGAAAACTCGGTCGGCGCCAGTATCATCGGACGCCTGGCAAACAGGTCCTCAAAAGGCACCAGCCCGGACTCGTCCAGTCCATCGGCTGACAGCGGCATGCCCTCCGGCTTCACCAGCCAGGTTGCCGGCGGCAGTTCGGCGTTGTTCATCCGGGGGTTTCGATATACGGCCAGCAGAACGTCAAACCTGTCGGAGTTCGCCAGCATGCCGGCCCACTCGGCGGCGATCGCCCTTCGATCCGCCCAGTCGGGGTTGTCAGGCATCACGGCGTCCGGAAGGTCGACCATTATCAGCACAAGCCTTTCGCCCGCCCCGGGACTGAAGACGCTGTCAATAAGATCAAGCAGTTCCAACGATTTAAGATTGTTTCCCACAGTGACCTCCGATTGTTTTTCCGGTGGCGGGGACAAAAATGAAACGTCCCCGCGAATACCGCGATACAGCCCCCCGGAACCCAAACCCGAACAATCCCGGAGGATAGCATGAAAGCAACAATGACCAATGGCTTCACAGGAATCGTCCTTGTTTCCCTGTCTCTGTCCGCGGCCGCGATATGCGTCACGACCTTCGTTGCGTGCAGCGACTTCCAGCCCGCGACGGAAGACACCCGGGAGGGCACGGATACCGCCGTTCCCGAGGATGACGGTGCGGCGACAACCGACCGCGATACCGGTTTCGACCCCGGTCAGCCCTCGACCGACGAAGGCACCCCGGACTACGGCCAGCCCCACGTCGGCTTCGAGGACGCCCATGACACCGCCCAGGCCCCCGACGATCCCGGCAACCAGGGCGCGGACCAGGGTCAGGAACAGGCGGATGTGAATTCAGGCGACGACGTGACGCCCCTGCCCGATGTCGCGGCCGAAACAGGTGTCGATCCCGTGGACCCGTCCGGCTGCCCCGGTTATGCGGGCTGCGCGTGCGACCAGCCGGAAGACTGCTACTCGGGACTGTGCGTGCCGACCCCCGACGGTCACCGGTGCACCCGGATGTGCACGACCGGAAACGACTGCGCCGAAGACGAATTCTGCCGCGTCATGAACAACGACCAGGGGCCCGATGCGACTTACGCGTGCCTCAACCGCTGGCCGACCGCGTGCAGGCCCTGCGTGGACGACGCCGACTGCGAAGTCGCCTGGCTCGACACCGGCGACCAGCCAGCGTGCGTCACCGGCGGCAACAACGACAGCTACTGCGCCCCGCTCGCGGACGGTACCACCATGGAATGCCCGGAAGGATATGTTGTCGAGCGCATGGAACTTGACCGCGGCCTGGAATGGGTGTGCCTGCCCGAAGAGGGCTCATGCCCCTGTACCGCGGGCTGGCAGCGCCCCGGATTCGAAATGAACTGCAGCGTCTCGAACGAATTCGGCACCTGCCGCGGGATCAGGCTGTGCAACCAGGAATGTCCCGCACCCATGCCGTCGGCCGAAACGTGCGACAGCCTGGACAACGACTGCAACGGACTGGTGGATGACGGGATAACCGGACGCGAATGTGACATAACCAACGACATCGGAACCTGCGTCGGCCACGTCCAGTGCGCGAACGGCCTGGACATCTGCCTTGGGACCGAAGCGACAAAGGAACGCTGCGACGGCGTCGACAACGACTGCGATGGCCGGACTGACGAGGATCTGGGCTTGACCTGGTGCGGGATCGGCAAGTGTTCGCACATGGTTCAGAACTGCCAGGACGGAAACTACCAGATCTGCAACCCGCTGGAAGGCGCCGCCACCGAGGTCTGCAACGGGATCGACGACGATTGCGACGGCAAGACCGACGAGGAACTCGGGAAGACGACCTGCGGACTCGGCGTCTGCACCAGATCGGTCGACAAGTGCGTTGCCGGAAAGCTGCAGCAGTGCGTTCCCCTGCCCGCCAAGGATGTCGAAAAATGCGACGAACTGGACAACGACTGCGACGGCATGACCGACGAGGGCTTCGGCGTCGTTACCTGCGGCCTTGGACCCTGCCGTCACTCCGTCAACACCTGCGTCGACGGCGTCCCGGACGTCTGCGACCCATACGAAGGCGCCACCGACGAAACCTGCGACGGTTTCGATGAAGACTGCGACGGTCTGGTCGACAACAACATCGGTTACGCCGCCTCGCTATTCGAACCGAACAACACGCTGGGCGCCGCCCTCAACATCGGCGACGTTTACGAAAGGGACCCGACCCGCATCATCAGCGCGATGGTCTACCCGGCCGGCGACACTGACTTCTACTTCTTCAAGGCGGTTGAAGCGGACCACTCCTGCTCGCTCGGGTGGGACCAGGACTACAAGATCACCGTGACGCTGTTCAACCCGATCGGGCCGTTCGCCTGCCACGGACAGACTCTGGTCCTGTACAACTCGGCTGGCACGGTCCTGGCTTCGGACCTGACCGGCCTCTGCGTGTCGCACACTCTCGAATACAAGTGGGACGGCGAATGCGGGCCCAACGACTCCCGGGAGTTCTATGTGAAAGTTGGCGCCCCGTCCGAAGACGCCGTCAGTTGCATGCCCTACCAGCTTCACATGACCATGCGGCAGATCTGATTCCCGGACGCGATATCCCGCCATTTTCCAGCGCCAATATGGAATTCGCAGTGTGCAAGGTCCACGATATCCCACGGCCGTTGGCCATGGGCTCACGGTGTTGAACGGCCCTCCCGTTGGTAATATGGAATTCGTAGTGTGCAAGGTCCACGATATCCCACGGCCGTTGGCCATGGGCTCACTGTGTTGAACGTCCCTCCCTTCGGTCGGGCCTCGGAGATCGGGTGATCGATCGGGACCTGACACCGACCCTGACCCTGACCCTGACACCGACCGGCGGGTGCCATCCGGACGCCGGGAGCGTATAATACGTTGCCCTTCCGGAGGTGGCCGATGAACTCTTATGGCGTCGATTACGTTGATCCTGAAGACCTGAAGGTCGAATCACTTGGCGAATGCCGATTCCAGTCACCACTGTCGTCACGATACTTCATCGACGATTCATCAAGAATCCTGCTGAATTCCCTCGACGGTGCAGTCATGGAGCGCGTGGCGCGCGGTGAAACGCTGCCGTCATTCGAACTGGCCGGGCCAAGGGCAAGGATATTCTTCGATCCCCGGGACGTCACGGCCGCCATCGTCACATGCGGCGGACTGTGCCCGGGACTGAACGACGTCATCCGCGCCATTGTCATAGCGCTCGAGCGGAACTACGGCGTGCCGCGGATCCTCGGGTTCCGGTACGGTTTCACCGGCCTGGCCCGGGCGGGCGGATTTGACCCGATGATGCTGAACCGCGAGGTTGTGGACGACATCCATCAGGACGGCGGCACCATCCTCGGTTCGTCACGCGGCCCGAGGGATGCGGCCGAGATGGTCGACAGGCTGGTCGAGGAAGGCGTGAACATGCTGTTCACGATCGGCGGCGACGGCACCCAGCGCGGCGCCCAGACGATCGTCGACGAAATCAAGCGCCGGAAGCTGAACATCGCCGTGGTCGGGGTGCCCAAAACGATCGACAACGATATCGACCTGATTTCCAGATCATTCGGTTTCGAGACGGCCGTGACCATGTCCCGCGATGCCATCAAGGCAGCTCACACCGAATCGAAGGGCGCTTCCAGGGGAATCGGTCTGGTTAAGCTGATGGGGCGGCAGTCCGGATTCATCGCCGCTTCCGCAACGCTGGCCCACAGCGAAGTCAACGTCTGCCTGGTGCCTGAAGTCGATTTCAGGATCGAGGGCGAAGGCGGGCTGCTCGACTGGCTTGAAAAGAGGCTGCAGACGCGGCGGCACGCGGTGGTTGTGGTGGCCGAAGGCGCCGGTCAGCGTTACGTCGACAACGGCGGAGACGACGAGGAAACCGACGAATCCGGCAACATCAAGCTCAAGGACATCGGGGTTTATCTCCAGGGCGTGATGAAAAAGCACTTCAGCAGGGGGCCGCTGGCGGCGCGCGTTTCATACATTGACCCGTCGTACATCATCCGTTCAATGCCAGCGACCGTCGGCGATTCGGCTTTCTGCCTTCAACTGGGGCACTGCGCCGTCCACGCAGCCATGGCTGGAAGGACCGCCCTCGTCGTCGGATCCTGGTCCGACCACTTCACGCACGTCCCAATCCGCGCGGCCGTGGGCCGCCGCAAGAAGATCGATCCGGACGGAATCCTCTGGCAGAACGTCATGCAGGCCACCGGCCAGCCTCCCATGCGCCCCTGACCTGCTGAAACGTCGACGCGGACATCTTTACATAGTCATATCTTCCCGTGGATAAACATTTTATATACGATCAGTGATGTTTTTGACGCTACTGGTTGGATTGTTCCATGACTCTCCGGCCGGGTGGGGTGGTGTCATGCTTCGATTTCCCGTTCGCCTTGAAGGGCTGGCCTGCCTGTCGATCCTGGCTGTGATGATCGTCTGCACGTCCGGCTGCGGCGGGGACCCGTTCCCGTTCGACGCGCTCGCGCTGGATCCCGGTGGAAGCGATTCGGACATCGCCAACCAGGACTCCTGCGACGAAGACATGCTGGACGCCCCGCAGCAAATTACTTTCATCTCGCCCGATCCGGCCGGCCGACCGGTCATTCACGGCACCTATGAGGTCGTGTTCCGCTACGACGACGAAGCCGGCCTCCCGGCGGTGATTTCAATCGGTTACGTCAGGCAGGCGGATGTCACCCCGGTCGTGCTGAAAGTTGACGGACCCGGCGAATACGCGATCGACATGGACACCACCGGCCTGATCGACGGCAACGAATCATTCCTTGTCACGGCCGTTTCGGAAGATGGCCGCACCATCGCAAAGAAGGGAAAAGTCCTGCTGGACAACAATCCGCCCGTGATCGAATTCCTGGAGCCGACTCCGCCCGAAGGGGCCGGCTTTGTCGACGAACTGCCAATCCGTGTCAGGGTTACCGATTCCGGTTCGCTGCTGAACAAGGTGACGATAACGGCAGGCGAATTTGTATGGACGTGGCCTCCCGACGAAACCGAGGTCGAGCCCGCGACCCAGGTCGATACCAGGACGGTGATCAGCGAAAATGCCGGCACTTTCGAAGACCTGGTGATCCCGACCACCGGATGGCGCGGCGGCGACATCACGCTGACAGTCACGGCTTCCGACGGGGTGGCGGGTCGCGACGCCGTGGCCACGCGGCCGCTGTTTTTTGTGGAAATGCCGGGACTGGACGGCGGCGAATTCATCGAACCCGACGTGGACGACCAGACGTACCTGGAAGCCGTCGAGGGCATCAGGCTCGGACCCGCGGACGACGGCGACTGGGCCGTAATGGCCACCATCAGGGACAAGCTGGGATACCGGCTCGGGCTTTTGCAGCGGTCGCAGACCGGCGAGCTGACTGAAACAGGCACCGTGATTGCGGAAAGTTGCCCTCTGCGCAGGATCGTCGACATCAACCACGACGGCATGGATGACGTCCTGGCCTGGTGCGGTGGTGGAACAATGCGCAGGATCCTGATTCTGGAACAGGCCGTCGGACGCGAATTCGTCGAAACGAAAACCATCTATACGAACTACAGGGTCAAGGACGTGGCGGCCGGGGATTTAAACGACGACGGCGTGCCCGACATCGCGTTCGTCAGCAGCGTCGAGCCGCTGTGGACCGGGATTGCACTTTCGACGGTCGACGGTTACGGCGATTTTGCCGGATATGAAGCCCCCAGATTCTATTCCGGGGCGGTCAAGCCGGACCACGTCGCCATCGGAAGGTTCAGCGACGACGCGCACAACTCGGTGATCGTCGGGGCGACGGGCAGCAGCATTCTGACGGCTTATCCCATGGACGAAAACGGGGTCCCGTCGATGGGCGAAAACAGCAGCCTCGACCCGGACAACCAGGCCGTCGACGACGTATCGGCAATGGCCGCGGTCAACTTCGCGCATATTGGAGGGGCAGCCAACGCACTGGTGGTGGCCGATTCAAAGAACGTACCGGTCATGGGAATCGCGACACTCCGCCAGGACAATTCCCGCAGGGTCGAGTCGATCGGCGAGAGGGTTATCGGAAGCGGGGCGAAAGACATCGCTGTCGGCGACATCAACGGGGACGGCGCGCCTGATGCGGCAATTCTCTGCCCCGGGTCGCACATGGTCGCGGTTTTCATGGGAAAGAAGTTAGCGGAGGGCGCCTATCCGGTGTCGGATGGGGAATTTGTCCTTTCCGGTCCGGCAACTGACCTCACGCTGGCCGACATGAACATGGACGGGTACCTGGACATCGTGCTGATGACCGGGAACCGCCAGTTGAAGATCATCTATTACAGCGTGGAATCGGGAAAAGCCCGTTTTGACGCCTCACATCAGGCCATCGTTCCGCAGGCGCCGACATCGGTGGCCACCGGTCATTTCGTCAAGCCGCTGTCCGGCGAAGGGGCGGAATTCCTGGACGCGGCCGCGCTTTACATGGTTCCGCCCCCCGGAGGGAACAGTATTGCAGTCTACTCATCGGACGCGGTAATCGGCCAGCCGACACGCCCGACCGGCAGCGTCGGGCTGGACGTCAACACGGCGCAGGCCCTCCGGGCCGGCAATTTTGACGTCGACATCGCCGCTGGCGTCTCCGACCCGATGACGCGCCCTGACGACCTGATCGTGACGACAGCCGAAGCCGCGAGCGAACTGAAACCAAATCAGGCGCGGCTCATTCTTTTCCATGAAGGCAACCACGATGCGATCTCGTTTACGGTCAATGGCGTGAAACCGGGCGACATGCCCCTGTATGCGGCAGTCGGCGAATTCGATCTCGACCCGTCCTCCCCGGCCACCATGGACGTGGCATTCCTGACCAAAAATCCACCGGGGTCCCCCCAGTCGTGGCTGGTGCAGGTGATGCTGGGAAACATGACCGGGGCGCTTTCCACCACCAGCGAAGACGTCGGGCTGATTGCGCCGATTCCGGTCGCCTGGAAACTTGAACCGATGCAGCTCAAGTCCTACCCGCTCAGGCGTTCCCTTAAGAAATTCCTTGACGGCGGACTGTCACAGCCCGACCTGATGCTGATCAACGAACTGACCAGGGACGTCACTCTCTTCCTGGGAATGGGATTCGGCCTGTTCCAGGACAAGACGATGGGAAGCCACGATTTTTCCGCTGGCGGGAAGCCACTGGACGTGGCCGCCGGGTACCTGCGGGCAAGGATCGATGAAGGCCTGGACGACGGGGTCGCGGCGAACCTGCTGCCGGATCTGGTGACCCTCGTGCAAACCCACGTGCTGGTCGATTACTCACTGGACCGGCAGGCCCTGAAGGAAATGGGCGAAGACATCGGCTTCGAACCACCGCTCGCGCTGGCCGTCGTCGGCAGCAACCCGATCGCGGTAGAGGTGGCCGACATGAACGTGGACGGCATGTACGACATAGTGGTCCTCGATTCCTCTGCATCTTCAATACTGGTGTTCCCGAACCTCGGCCAGCACAGATTCGCCGCTCCCTACCTCTATTCGACGGGAAAATCCCCGGTTTCGATGTCGATCGCGGATGTGGACGCGGACGGTTGCCCCGATGTGGTCACGGCTGATCGTGAAGGAAAAACCGTGTCGACGCTGCACAACGCGACGCAGCTCTGCCGGGACGGGGAGTAGCCGACATGAAGACGACAGACGATTTCAAGGCTCTGGCCCGCGCGCTTGCATTCTGTGTGGCAGTTGCCGGTCCAGCTTGCGCCGGCGAACCTTTCCCCTTCGACGTGCAAAACGGCGACCAGGACGCGGACGCAGGCGATGACGCCCCGGGGGACCACGGTGGCGGTGACGACCCCGGACATCCGGACGCGATCCAGGAAGTGGTGGCGCTTCACATCCTGCAGCCGTCGGGCCAGGGAGAAGTGCTGGTTTCCGGCCCGGTAGATTTCGTGTTCCGGTACGAAGGCCCTTCGGCGCTCGGGGCGACGATCACCCTTTCGGTGACCGGCATGGAACCTGTCGCGATACTGGTCGAGCAACCGGGCGAATACTCGATGACACTGACCCCGGTTCCCGACATCCAGGGCAGCCGCCTGGCCAGGCTCGAAGCTGTCACGAACGACAGTCGCGAAGCCGACGACGATCTTCTTATTATGATCGACAGCCTGCCACCGGAAATCCGGTTCGAAGCGCCAACCCCCGCGGCCGGGCAGGCGGTGGACGGTGAAATACCGGTGCGGGTCAGGGTTACCGATTCCGGCTCCGGGGTGCATGGCGTCGAGGTCAAGGTGATGGACTTCACCTGGAAGTGGACCGCCCAGACCGGGGTCGGGGTTGCCGAGGTCGATTCGCAGACGGAACGTGCCATAGCCGTCCCGGTTACAGGCTGGGCGTCCGGTTTTTACACTATTGAGGTCACCGCCCGCGACGCGGTGGAGGGTCGTGCCGCCATTGCGCTTCGCAAGGTGGCCGTATCCAGGGACGTCGAATTCGCCGCGGAAGCGTCCGGCATCCAGGCGGGGTCGAGCGGCGGCATCGGAGGCGACGGGATAAGAATCGGACACGGTGACGACCGGCAATGGGGGATAGTTACTTCAAACGGTGTCTACCTGAACACGCCGGACGGCGTGCGCACGGTATCGCCCGGCCTTGAATGTGACAGCGGCGTCCTTTGGGCCGTGACCGACGTGGACGGCGATGGACGTGACGATTTTGCCGCGTACTGCGGCGATCCGGACGCCCCGCGACTTGCGTTCATGATGCAGCAGGACGAAGGGATTTTTTCGGAAACGACGATCCATGCCGGGTATCTGGGCATCATGGATCTGGCTGTCGGCGACCTGAACGGCGACGGCTGGTCCGACGTGGCCTTCCTTGCAGATAAAGCCGGACAACTGTCCTTGGTGAATGTAATCCTGTCGCAGACGGACGAAGACGGAAGCCTTTCCGGCTGGGGCCCCATCGTCGAATACTTAGGCGGATACACACCCGACAACGTGGAAATCGGAACGTTTTCAGACAACGACCGGAACGCGTTACTCGTTTCATCCAGCATCATGAAGCTGACGACGGTTTTCCCGGTGGACACCGGCGGCGCGCTCAACATGGGCGAGGATACCTACTGGGGCGACAGCCCCTTCCTGGTCACGGGCACGGCGAACTTCTGCGACATGGACGCGCCTCACAACAGCCTGCTCGGTGTCGACAACCCGGCGTGCTGGCCGAACCTTTACGTCGGGCGCGTGAACCAGGAATCCTCCAGGCTGGGTGTCCAGGCCCTGGAAAACGGATGGTTCGACACCAGCGACATCGACGTGGGCGACGCTGACGGAAACGGAACCGGGGACATCGCCCTGCTGTGCCGCCGCGCCAACATGATCCTGTTCTTCAAGGGCGGCCCGGACTGCGCCGCGTTCGAATTTGCCGACCGTGGAATGGCGATGGTATCGGGCGGCGCCACCAACATCTGGTTTTCGGACTGGGACCACGACGGGTACAAGGACATATTCAGCATGACACCGGCAGGCATCGGCGTAACACGTTTCCTGCCGGACGAAAGGGGCGGCCATTTCAACGGCTCGTACCAGCTTCGCTTGCCGTTGTCGCCGGCCGACGTCGATACCGGTCACTTCCTGAAGCCCGCAGACGAATCACGGTCCGGCTTCCTGGACGCGGCCGTGCTGGTCGGCCCCGACATCGCGATTCTGTCATCCGACGAAATCCTCGGCCAGCCGTTGCTGCAGACTTCCTTCGTGGAACCGCTGCTTGACGAAGATGGCGCATGCGTGGCATCAGGGACGCCGACAATAGTCGATGACGGCATGGTCGGGTCGTTCATCCTGTCCGGTGCGAAGGCCCCGCTGGCCATGTCCATCGGCAGGTTCGGCTCCCCGGCCCCCGTGGAAGGAATGGACGCACGGAACACCCTTGACGGTATCGTCCTCGCGACCAACGCCCACCCGACAATTCAGACTCCCGAATCGTCCGTTGCCGTCGTCTTCGGCGAAATCGACCACACGCAGGGCTGCATCGCCCGGTCGGAAATCCAGGCCGGGTATGAACCCAAACTCGTGGCATCCGGCCTTTTCGACGTGCGCAAGGGCGTGCACGGTTTTCACGACGCGGCATTCATATGGAACGAGGGACCGCCCGCGGTGAACCCGAAATTCTACCTCCAGGCCTGGCGTGGCAACGGTGACGGCACATTCTCGTACGAAACCGAAATCGAGGAAGAAGGGGAACAGGTGACCGTTACGATTCCGGCGCTGCCGATCGAAAACAAGCGAAGGCCCGGTGTCATGTTCCCCTTCCAGCTGCGCCGCACCCTGAAGGAATACCTCGACGGCGGATACGTTGCCCCGGACCTCATCGTCGGCAACATGGGCACCGGCGACTTCACGGTCTTCCTGGGAACCGGGGACGGCCGCTTCCTGGCGAAAACCGACGGAAGCCTTGACTACGCGGTCGGGCTCGCACCGATCAGCATTGCCGCCGGATACCTGGACGCGCCGGTGGACGGCAGCGCGGGGTTATCCGAGACCGAAGCGGAACTGCCCGACGTCGTCACGCTGACCCGCGAAGGAAACACGTCGGTGCTGGTCATTTCCCACGCGATGACCAGGGAGGAGCTGGCGGAAAGGGAACTCGACGTCGGGTTCGAGGTTCCGCAGTCCTTTATCATTTACCAGCCCGGTGCCGGAACCCAGATGACCCCGGTCCCGAAGCCGGTGGCGGTCGATCTGGCCGACATGAACCGCGACGGAAGACTGGATGTCGTGGTGCTGGACCAGGCGCGCGGGTCAATCCTGGTTTTCAGGAATGAAGGCGACCTGAAGTTCAGCCAGCCTGTCGAATTCTTCGGGGGCAGGGAGCCGATCCAGATGAGGGCCGCGGACGTCGATGACGACGGATGCACGGACGTGCTTACCGCGGACACGGTCGGAATGACAGTCTCGATCATGCACAACAGGGCATGCTCCGCGACGGACGCGCCCTGAAATTTCAGTTCATCGAAACTTGAAAGGCGCGCGATTCCGAGTTACTTGAAAATCCGGTGCGTGACGAACGTCAGGTTTGAATCGCACGGCATCCGTTGAACAAAGTCAGCGCGGGGAACTTGTGAACACACAATCCGAACCGGCGTCCATCAAGGCAGGTGTGAACAGGGAAACCGGTCATTTCCCGCGGGCAGAAGCCGTCGCGGCGGCGCTTCTGGCCTTTTTCATCCTCGCCTTCGTTGCCGCGACCTTCTGTCGCAACTGGTTCAGGTTCCAGGAGTTCCGCTCCGTCTGGCCCCCAGATCTCGCCTATTTCCTCAACTGGTTCCACGTCGCGGCCGGCGGTGGCGGGGACATCGCGTTTTCCTCGCTCGGCGTACTGGGAATCGAAGGACCCGACTGGCTTACAGTCACCCACTTCAGCCCGTTCAGGTTCCTTCTTATCCCGATATTCAAGCTGGCCCCGCATCCCGCAACGCTGCTGCTTCTTCAAGCACTGTGCGTCGGGCTGGGCGCCATCCCGCTTTACCGGATTGCGCTGCGGTGGGTCGGTCGTGACAGCCTGGCCTCCGGCCACTCCGCCCGGGCCCTGACAATCGCACTTGCCACGACGCTGTCGTATCTTGCCCTGCCCATCACCTGGGAGGCTGCGTCAGCAGACTTCCGCATCCTGACGTTCGCGGCCCCGGCAATTCTTTTTGCGGCCGATGCCATGATGGAACGGGCGCGCCTGAGGTTCGCCGTCACGGCCCTCATCGCGCTGTCATGCCGACCTGAAGTGACTGTAATAATGGCATTTATCGGCTTCCTGCCGGGGCCGGTCGGCGAAAACATCAAGAAAACGATCAAGTGGGCAGTGATTCCAATCCTGCTGTCCGCCGGGTGGATGCTGCTGGCCGCGACTTACAGAAACCTGACCTTTGGAATGCCGTGGGCGGTCGCGATCATGCCCGGCGGGCCTGCGCAGCTCAGTTCGACATTTCCCGCCGCCGAAAACCTTACCGCGATGCTGCTTGTCGCGGGCCCGCTTCCACTGCTGATTCTCTCCTCGCCGCGCCTGATCCTGCTGTGCCTGCCCTGGCTGGCCGTCTGCTTCCTGCGGGGAACATTCATCAACGCGATGCAGGGACACGCGTTCCAGCACCTCGCCCCGCTGGCCGGCGTGCTTCCCATTTCGGTGGCCGCTCTCGCGGCCCGGCTCGACAGGAAAATGGCGGACAGTATCGGGGCCGCGTCACGCGGGCGGGCCACAAGGACGGGAATCGTCCTGGCATGGGGCGTCACGGGCCTGCTGATTGCCCTGTCCATGATGCGACTGGCGACCGAACCGGCAAGCGCTTCAGATCCGGCGGAAAAGAAGGAACTCCGGAACTACCTCGCCGGAATCCCGGTCGGCGTTTCGGTTGTAGTCGACAACCGCCTGTCGCCGCACGTCGCCCTGCGCGATTCAGTTGCAAACTACGAAATTCTGCCCGCTTCGATGTTTTCCGGAAAAGGTCTGAACAACCGCTGGCCGGACAACGTGGATCCGGCGTCGCCGACACGGAACATGACCAGGCTTCCGAACAATCTGGAATTCCTTGCGGACGAGGTGTTTCCGGTGACCGACGTGGCCGTGGTCAATGTGGGCGACACCGGTGTGCTGGATATCGTGAAAAAGACACCCGGGATGCGGCTTGACCTGAAGACGGTACACTACGAGGCATGGGTCAGGGCTTCGGCGGATAGACCACGCAGTCCTTGAGCCACGGCTTCTTTTCGCATTCACGCACAAAGGCGTCGGCACGTTCCTGGTTGACGTAATCCGCCTTCTGGAACGGGTACACGAACTTCGTGTGTTCGTCGTAAGTCCTGTTCATGATGGCCACAACGTCCTCGATAATCACGCGTTCCTCGTCGGTAGGTATCACGAACACGCGGACCTTCGAATCCGGCGCGCTCAGGTCGCATTCGGCGTTCCTGGTCTTGCAGCGTTCGTTCCGCTTCACATCCAGCTTGATGCCCAGGCATTCCAGGCCTTCGCAGACCTTTTCGCGGATGTATGGCGACATTTCGCCGACCCCGGCCGTGAAAACGATCGCGTCCACGCCGCCGATCGCGGCGATGTATCCACCGACGTACTTCTTCAGGCGGTGGACTTCGATGTCCAGGGCAAGCTGGGCAAGCCTGTCGCCGGCAACGGCCGCGTCTTCTTCGTCACGACGGTCAACGTACTTGCCGTCGGTGATGCCCAGCACGCCGGACCTCTTGTTCAGGATGCTGTTCATCTGCGACGGCTTCAGGTCTTCGCGTTCCATGACCATCAGGTCGATTGCGGGATCGTGGTCGCCCGCGCGGGTGCCCATGACCAGGCCTTCCAGCGGGGTCAGGCCCATCGACGTGTCATAGCTGACGCCGTCCTTGACCGCGTTGGCCGACGCGCCGTTGCCGATGTGCAGGGTCACGATGTTGGTCTTGAGCGGGTCCTTGCCAAGCAGGGCCGCGGCGCGCTTCGCGCAGTAAAGCAGCGAGGTGCCGTGGAAGCCGTAGCGGCGCACGCCGTACTTCGTGTACCACTCGCGGGGCAGCGCGTACATGAACGAATGTTCCGGCATCGTCTGGTGCCAGGCTGTGTCCAGCACCGCGACGTGCGGGACGTTCGGCATGACGTCGCGGGCGGCTTCAACGCCCAGGATGTTCGGCGGGTTGTGCAGCGGGGCCAGGTCGTAAAGCGACTTGGCCGTCTTGACGACTTCATCGTCGATCAGGACGGACTTCGTGAACTTTTCGCCGCCATGGACGACGCGATGACCGACCGCCGAAATCCTGTCCAGGTTGTCGATCACCCCGTGTTCCCCATGAGTCAGCGTATGAAGCAGCAGCTTCATCGCTTCCTTGTGGTCGGGACACGGATGATCAATCTTGATGCTGTCGCAGCCGAAGCGGCTGAACTTGATGAACGATCCGTCGATACCGACACGTTCGACGATGCCCGCGCAGACGGTCACGCCCTTCGTGTAGTCGAAAAGCTGGAACTTCAGCGATGAACTTCCCGAATTCAGCGAAAGAATAATCATTTCCTACTCCCGTAAGGATGGTGGCCGTCCGCCGGCGGCCGTTGACAACATCTTCAGTTGACACCGCCGGCCTGGACGGCCGTGATCGTCACGACGTTAACAATATCTTCCACCGAGCAGCCACGCGAAAGGTCGTTGACCGGCTTGCGCAGCCCCTGGAGGAACGGCCCGATGGCCGACGCCTTCGCAAGGCGCTCGACCAGCTTGTATCCGATATTTCCGGCCTGGAGGTCGGGGAACACCAGGACGTTGGCCTTTCCGGCGACCGCACTTCCCGGGGCCTTCAACGCGCCGACCTTCGGAACTATCGCGGCGTCAAGCTGAAGCTCGCCGTCAAGATCCAGGTTCGGGGCCAGGTTCTTCGCAATCTTCGTCGCCTCGACAACCTTGTCGACCAGCGGGTGCTTCGCGCTGCCCTTGGTGGAAAACGACAACATCGCCACATGCGGCTCCATGTTGCACAGGACCCGGGCTGTTTCGGCCGACGAAACCGCGATGCCCGCGAGCTGTTCGGCATCGGGACAGGGCGTCACGGCGCAGTCCGCGAAGATGAAGAGCCCGTCGTCGCCGAACTGGCAGTCCGGAACGACCATGATGAAGGCGGACGAAACCGTGGTGATCCCGGGTGCCGTCTTGATGATCTGGAGCGCCGGGCGAATCGTGTCACCGGTCGAATGGATGGCCCCCGAGACCAGTCCGTCCGCGTCACCGGCGTACACCATCATAGTGGCGAAGTAGACGGGATCGCGCAGCGTGCGATCGGCCTCGACGATGTTCATGCCCTTGGCCTTGCGCAGTTCGTAAAACGTCTGGACATAGCCGGGCAGCAATTCGGACTTGTCGGGGTCCACGACCTGGATGCCCTTGATGTTGGCATGTTCGGTCGCGGCGACGTTACGTATTTCATCCTCGTTTCCCACCAGGATGACGGTCGCCAGCCTTTCTTCGTTGATGATCGCCGCCGCCTTGAGCGTCCTTGGCTCGCTCCCCTCGGGCAGAACGATCCTCTTCAGATTCTTTCGCGCGCGCGACTTGAACGAATTCATCAGTTCGAACTGAAGCATCTCAAACTCCTTGCAACGGCTGAAGGATTCCGCCCGGGTAAAGGCGGTGCGCATCCATGTTCCGGCACCATCTCCCCCGGCCGGGCGCAGTTTACCAGATAAGGCCATGCCCGGAAGCGAAAAACTGGTCTTCACGCAACCGTGAAATTGCCTTAACAACTTCTTGACACAACGGCGCACCCATTGTCAAATGCGGGCGGAGCAATTTACCCAGGGGGCAGGCCCGATGAGGCGACTCTCGATATTATTTGTTGTTTTGGTGGCCGCGCTTGGCTTCGGCTGCTACGGATACAACAGTGAAACGGCCGATCTGGCTTTCATGGACGGCTTCCTTGCCGAAGACACGCCACCGGACGTGGGACAGGAAGACACCGCCATCCCGGATGCCGTCGTCGATTCGATCGCCCCGGACGCGGCCGACGTGGTTGAATGCACCTGCAGCTGTTCGCCACAGCCGTGCACATGTACCTGCACGCCTGGCGGCGACTGCGTGTTCGACCCGACGGACGTCCCCGAAAAGAACAGAACCTCGGGGGCACCCTGCGAAGTGGACGGCCAGTGCTACGCCGGTACCTGCGCCACGACCGCGCTGCTTGCAGCTGTGTGGCCCGGGGCAACCGCACCCGACGGCATGTGCACGATGCTTTACTGCTACGAAGACGCTCAGTGCGGCGAAGGCGCCATCTGCCTCGACCCCACTGAACTTGACCCGACGGTGCCCAAGCTCTGCGGAATGCCCTGCCAGGAAGACCTCGACTGCCGCTGCGGCGTCGATTACGTCTGCCTTGACAGCAAGAAGACCGACGACCTGGGCGACCCGATCAAGGCCTGCCTGCCCAGGGCCCTGAATAACCTGCTTGTGTGCGGCGCAGCAGTCTGCGAGGGAGGGGAATAACAATGAAAAAACTCCTTAATGCAGTCGCGCTCCTGGCTTTGATAACCGTGTTCGCGTTCCCGGTGTTCGCCGTGGCCCAGGAAGACCAGGCCCCGGCTTCGGCAGAACCGTCCGCGGAAACTTCGGCCACACCCGCCGCCGAATCCGCCCCCGCTGCCGATGCGGAGCCGGTGGAACTGGATCTGACGGTCGACGGCGCGGAACCGGACGCCGTGGCGATGGCGCTCGCGGAAGAACCTCAGAAGCCGCTCACCCCCGGCCAGAAGTACAAGAAATTCTTTGAAAAGGAACTGAACGAACTGGGCCAGGAAGACCGCTACGGCGTCAGCGCCCAGCTTCCAAAACGCTACTTTTCGGTTAAGTGGGATTACTCCCAGATGACCGTCAACAGCCGCTTCAACGACAAGCACGTCAAGGGTCCGGCGATTTCCCCGATCGCGATGCCCGGCGGATACCTCGACCTGGGCCTCAACGGTTACGGAAACGGCAACGTCTTCCAGGCTTCGTACGGCATTCTGGGCAACTTCGACTGGTACTTCGAACTTCCGTACCAGTCGATGCACGTCCGGATCGACCCCAAGTTCCTGGATTCCAACAAGATGCCGGTGAAAAACCCGAACGACCCGACGGACACTGCGTTCGCCGGCCGCATGGGCATCGCGAAACTTTATGAATTCATCCCGCAGCTCGGACGTCCCGTTCCGGCGCTCAAGTATGACGCCGACTGGGTTCTGGCCGACATCAACACCGGCTTTTCGTGGAACCCCTGGCGCACCGACCGCATCTCGACGTCACTGACCTGCCGCGTCTTTATTCCGACCGGCCGTGTCGCCAACGCGAACGCCAACCTGACGATGGCCACCGGTCCGGAAATCGACGTCGGCGTCGGGTCATGGGGCCTCGGCTTCACGAACGGCTGGGACTTCCGCATTTTCAAGTACAAGTACTGGGTGGACATCATCCTCAGTTCCGAATTCTCGATGGCGTACTACCTTCCGCAGAAGCGCGATTACCCGACCAACTTCACGACGGAACCGAACAACTCGCTGCTCCAGATGTTCAACGACCCGAACGTCTTCGCGCAGTTCCCGGATCTGCGTCACCTGGAAGGCCAGTACACCTACACGCCTGGCTTCGGCATCAGCTGGATGGGCCAGTTGCAGATGCAGGTCGCCATCTTCGGGTTCAACTTCGGGTACGGCGTCATCCACAGCCAGGAACCTGAAATCCAGGGCGACTGGAAGTTCCAGCAGATGGTGCGCAGCCTGCAGCTTCTGGGCCAGTCAACGGTCCAGGCGGTCCAGCTTGGCGCCAGCGTTTCACTGATCCCGCTGATGATTCCTGTCAACATCGGCTTCTCGTGGCGCAAGATGGTCGACGGTTACAACAGCCTCGCCATGGACAACTACTGGAACGTCGTCATCAAGGTCTTCATCCCGATGAAGTGGTAGCCCCGCTGCCCGAAAGGATGCAGGGCGATGCCGCGCGTCATTGATTCCACCCCCGATATTCAGGAACTTGCACAGGCGTTGCTGCTCGAACAGGTCGTTGCGCTCGACACCGAATCCGACAGCATGTACCACTACCGTGAAAAGGTCTGCCTGATCCAGCTTTCATCGCCCGGAACAGGAACAGTGATCGTGGACCCGCTCGGTAAAGGCGATCCGCGGGTCCTGGGCAGTGTGATGGAATCCCCGGCGGTCACGAAAATCCTGCACGGCTCCGACTTCGACATCACTTCGCTGAAAAGGGATTACGCCTGGACGTTCAGGAACCTTTTCGACACCGCACTTGCCGCCCGTTTCCTGGGCTGGAAGTCATTCGGCCTGGCCGCGGTCGCCCTGAGCGAACTGGGCGTTCAAATCGAAAAGGGCGAACAGACGTCCGACTGGTCGATTCGACCGCTGCCCGAACGGATGCTGGCGTACGCGGCCGGCGACGTCGACTACCTGGTTCGGATACGGGAGGGCCTCTCGGCCAGGCTTGCCGGACTTGGCAGGCTTGAATGGGTGCTCGAGGAATCAGAGGCCGGCGCCGACATCCATGCCGCTTCGGCGCTTCCGGCCCCGGCCGACTTCCTGAAGGTCGGGGTGGCAAGGGATCTGTCGCCGCGCGGACTGGCCGTTCTCCGCGAACTGTTCACGGCGCGGGAAGCTGCCTGCCTCGAGCTCGACCGGCCCCGCTTCAAACTGGTGTCGGACGATGCGCTTTCCAGGCTCGCGGACGCGGCACCCGACAGCGTGGAGGCATTTCGGAACCTGCCATGGCTTCCACAGAACATCAGGCGACACCCGGACCGCTGGGTGCACGCAATCAATGCCGGACTTGCTTCCCCTCCGGTGACCGTGTCAAAGCCGCCCCGCAACTGGAAGTACGATCCGGCTGTCGGCGCCGCCGTGGATCGGCTGCGCGCCTGGCGGGATCGGGCAAGTACGGAACTGGGGCTCGAACCCGGCGTGCTCCTGCCCAACCGGCTCATCAGCGCCATCGCGTCGACGGCCCCCGGAAGTGTCGAAAAACTTCGCGAAGTTGAAGGGATTCGAAGGTGGCGGTGTGACAATTTCGGTCATGAACTGGTGGCCGCCGCATCGGCTTGAGTCCCGATAATTCGTTTGTAACGACACACAGCGTCAAAATCATTGACAATCGCGCGCCCGCCCGGGTACAAGACTGCGACATGATGTGGATTCCCCGGGGTCGAATCCTGTAAATTTCGGCCGGGAGAATGCTTGTTTCCGCTATGGAGGGATGATCTGATGACTGCTTGCAAAATTTTCGTGTTCGCGGCCATTACAGCGGCGATTTTCGGATTCGGCTGCGGCGGCGGTGAAGTCACGACCGACGAAGGCCGGGACACCGTTGTTGCCGACATTCCGTCCGAAGACGTCGTTGAAGACACCACGATTCCGGACGATGTGGGCGGCGAAGACGCCGTCACGGACTCCTCCGATCCCGATGCCACCGACACGGTGACCCCTCCCTGCCCGCCCCATCAGTGCATCGAGGATGAAGAAGGCAACCTGGTCGTGAACCCGACGCCCGGCTGCGTCGGTGACTTCTGCGCGGCAGGGCCGGATCACGAACCGGACCCGATGGCGTTCGGCCCCTACCCCGTCGGCATTCGCCAGTTCGTTTACACCGACCCGGATCCTGCAAATAACAACGAAGACGGTTCGCCGCGAATCCTGAAGATCGACATGTGGTTCCCGACCACCGAGGAATTCAGGGGCGGAGATCCCTTCATTTATGACGTGAAGGCCGAATGCGGCCCGGAAGTCCTTGAAAAGTACGCCGACGTCGAAATCGGCCGCTTCCCCGTCGACGCCGTCCTGGACGCCCCGATCCGTCATGGCGAAGGCCGCTACCCGGTCGTCCTCTTCTCGCACGGGGCGTTCGGCATCCGCTTCCAGAGCATCTTCTTCACGATCCAGCTCGCTTCGCACGGCTACATCGTGATTTCCGCCGACCATCAGTTCAACACGCTCAACGAAATCCTGGTGGACGGCTACGAAAGCGCCGAACTGGTTTACTCCGCCCTTCACCGGCCGCGCGACATCTTCGCGCTGCTGGACTGGATCGAGGCCAAGGGCGAAGACGAAGCCGACGATTTCTATGACCTGGTCGACATGGAAAACGTCGCATGTACGGGACATTCCTTCGGCGGGCTGACGTCCTACATCGTAACGGTCGATCCGCGCATCGACGTGATCATCCCGATGTCGCCGGCGGCGGACATGGTCAACGCCTTCACCAACACGTTCGGCAATACGCCGATCGAGGAGCTGTCAATCCCGACGCTCTGCATGGCCGGCGAACAGGATAAGACGCTGCAATACCAGCCGCAGCAGCGCGATCCGTTCAATACGCAGCCCGCCCCCAAGTGGCTGCTTTCACTGCCGCGCGCCGGGCACTACACGTTCACCGACTCATGCATGATGAACCTCGAGGAACTGCAGGCCTACTGGGAAGACGCCGACGACGCCATCCGCGACGGCTGCGGCGACACGAATTTCGACTGGCACGAGGCCCACAAGGTCATCAACCTTTACGGCATCTCGTTCTTGAACCATTTCCTGCGCCACAGCGAGGCCGCCGGCACCAGGCTTGTTCCCGAATCCGCCGCCACCTGGGGTGAAGAAGTCGATTTCCTCGCGTTCCCCGAATAAACCCGCCAGCGTGATTGACTGAATCGACAAATTCAAACCGCCACCACCACGAACGATGCCCGCGCAAATCGCTGTATCACCGGGGCACAGCGGGATGGTATCCTTGCGAATGCCGCGAAAAGGGGTTCGGGGAATGGATTCCCGACAGGTCGCAGAACGCGCAAGATGGCTTCAGACGGAACTGGCCCGTCACAGCCGCCTCTACTACCAGAACGATGCGCCCGAAATCAACGACGCCGAATATGACCGGCTGTTCAGGGAACTTGTCGACATCGAAACGGCCCATCCGGAACTGGCCGCGCCCGATTCGCCGACCAGGAAGGTCGGGGCCGCGCCATCAAGGCAGTTCGCCCCGGTGGTTCACGCGCTCCCGATGCTGTCGCTCCAGAACGCGATGAACGATGACGAGTTCCGCGCGTTCGACGACCGCGTTTCCAGGGCCCTCGGGATCAGCGATATCGAATATGTGGTCGAGCCGAAGATCGACGGACTGTCAGCCGAAATCGTCTATTCCGACGGCAACCTGGTTCAGGCATCGACGCGGGGCGACGGAACGACCGGTGAAGACATAACCGCCAACGTTCGGACCATCAGGTCGGTGCCGAAGCTGCTTGACCGATCGAATCAGGACCTCCTGACGGGCGATCTCCCGCTTTTCGGGGGTGAAACGCCCGCCCCGGCATTGCTGGAGGCTCGCGGCGAGATATACATGCCGACCGGTCCTTTCAGGGAAATGAACCGGGAGCGCGAGGAAAACGGCCTGGCCCCCTTCGCGAATCCCAGAAACGCCGCCGCCGGATCGGTCAGGCAACTGGATCCGAAAGTGACCGCGTCAAGGCCGCTCGAATTTTTCGCGTACGCGGTCGGGCGGGTTGAAGGATCCCCGGCGCAGTCGCAGTGGGAACTCCTGGATCGCATGCGCGGATTCGGATTCCAGGTTTCGGCGCCGGTCAGGCTGGCCAGGGGATGCGAAGCAGTTCTCGATGCTTTCCACGACCTGGGAAACCGGCGGGATTCGCTGCCATTCGAAATCGATGGCGCCGTCGTCAAAGTGAACTCGTTTGCGCTGCAGCGCGAACTGGGCGAAATCTCGCGCAGTCCCAGATGGGCGATTGCGTTGAAGTTCCCGCCCCGGCGTGAACGGACAAGGGTGAATGCCATCCAGGTCCAGGTCGGCCGGACCGGGGTCCTGACGCCGGTGGCCGACCTTGAACCTGTGCGTGTCGCGGGCGTCGTCGTCAGGCGTGCCACGCTCCATAACGAAGACGAAATCAGGCGGCTTGACGTTCGATCCGGCGACGTTGTCGAAGTGCAGCGCGCAGGCGATGTCATTCCCGAAATCATCAGGGTGATCACGGAAGATCGCACCGGACATGAGCTCGAATTCAGGATGCCCGATGCCTGCCCGTCATGCGGCGGCCCGGTGGCCCGCCAGGAAGGTGAAGTCGCCTGGAGATGCGGGAACATTTCCTGCCCGGCCCAGTTCCGCGAACATGTGCTGCACTTCGCGTCCAGGCGGGCCATGAACATCGAGGGCATGGGCGACAAAGTGGTGGATCAGTTGATCGCCGCCGGCCTCCTGAAGGATATCGCCGATATCTACGGCCTTGCGTCCGACGACGTCGCCGCGCTTGACCGGCACGGTGAAAAGTCGTCCGGCAAGCTGATCGCCGCCATCGCGGCTTCCCGATCGCGCCCGCTGGCGGCTGTCATCAACGCACTGGGCATCCGTCAGGTCGGCGAATCCACCGCCAGGGACCTGGCCGCGCACTTCGGTTCGATGACCGCCATCGCGGCTGCTTCCGTCGACGAGCTTCAGGAAGTCCAGGACGTCGGTCCGGTCGTCGCCCGCAGCATCCACGATTTCTTTCGTTCCCCCCAGAACGCAACCACGGTATTCCGACTTGCGGCGGCAGGCCTGACGATGACCGCGGCGACAGTGATTACGGCCACCGGGCCTCTTTCGGGTTGCATATTCGTCTTTACCGGAACACTGTCGACGATGACGCGGGACCGCGCCGGCGAAATCGTTGCGGGACTTGGCGCGAAGGTATCGGGGTCGGTATCCAGGGCGACCACCCACGTGGTCGCCGGCGACGAGGCCGGCAGCAAGCTCGAACGCGCCCGCGCACTCGGCGTCAACGTCCTGTCCGAGTCACAGTTCATCGAACTGGTGGGCAACCATGGAGAGTAGAAGAAAACTCCGGGGAATAACGGTCGCGATCATCGCTTCCGCCGCGGTGGCTGCGTCGACCGCGATTCCCTACCACCTGCTCGACGTCCGCGCGCCGGGCGAACTGGTCTTTTCAGGCATGTCGACAAACATCCCGGACGAGGCCAGCTACCTGATGTGGTCGCGCCAGCACGCCCAGGGCGCATTCCTGGTGTCGAACCACATGACGACCGAGCCGCACGCGAAGATCCTGCCCAACCCGGCCTGGCTCGCGGTCGGACTGATTGCCCGGGTGACGGGCGAACCGACTGTCGTCGCGTACCACATGGCGCGAACGTTCTTTGCCTTCCTGTACCTGCTTGTGCTGTGGATACTTCTGCTGCGGGTTATGCCGACGCGAAATGCCGCGCGCATCAGCTGGACAGTGATCGCCCTCGGGGGCGGCCTTGGATGGCTTTCCCTTCTTGGCATTCATCTGCCCACCGCGGACTGGATGCCTGAACTGTGGTCCTGGCCATCGATGCTGCACTATCCGCACTTCGCGCTTTCACTGCTGCTGCTGGCAACATTCTTCATCCTCTGGCTCGATTCGCGCGAAAAACCCGGCGTCTGGCGGCCAATTCTTGCCGGCCTGACCCTGTCGACGCTGGCCATGGTGCACCCCTATACCGCCGGGACACTGGTCGGGGCGCTGGCCGTCCACTTCGCATGGTTCGTCTGGCGGACGGCAAGGGATAATCCCGCGGGCAAATCGCCCCTGCTCGCAGCGATTAACGGCACCCCGGGGTTGATCCCGATGTTTCTGTGCGCACTGCCGGGCTTCCTGGCGATTTCGCTTCAGGCGGCCCTCAATCCGATGCTGGCCGAGTGGGCCGCGCAGAACGTGATGCCGTCACCGCCACCGTGGGAATATTTGCTGGGCCTGGCTCTGCCGGGTCTGGGCGCACTGACGATGACCATCTACGGACTGGCCAGATGGCGGCGGCTGTCGGAAATCGAGGTGCTGTTCGTCGCCTGGATGCTGGTTTCGGCCTTGCTTGCGTACGCCGATCCCATCGTTCCCTTTGCGCGGCGCTGCGTCGAAGGCGTTCACATCGCCGTCGTTTCACTTGCCGTGGCCTACCTTGCCAGATACAAGGGCTTTTCAAAGTACGGCCCATTGATCCTGATACTGGCAACCACGCTGCCGGCACCGCTTTACCATATCAACAGTGAAGTCCGGGCGGACAATCCGGGTTACGTCGCGGGCGATCACTACCGGATGATTGACGCGGTCAGGACTTATGCCAGGGACGACGCGGTACTGGCTGACCCGCGAACGTCGCTGTTTGTCGCGGCCGACACTGATGCGAGGGTATATGTCGGCCACGCCGAGGTTTCACCGGACTTCCTGAACAAGGCAAAAAAGCTCCACGTGTTCATGAATTCGCCAACCACCTGGCTGGAAAGACGGCAGATGCTGACGCAGACTGGATGCAACTGGCTGCTGGGCAGTCCATACATGGTTGACCGTCTCGCCACTGCGACCGCCGGAAGCGCCCGCGATAACGGTCTGAAGGAATACGCCAGGGGCGACTCGTGGGTGCTCGTCGGACCTTCGAACGACTGAAGTTCGGAAATCAGTAGATCTTGACGACTTCGGAGCCGCTGTAATAGTGCCCCAGTATTTCGGCGTACGTCTTTCCGGCGTCGGCCATGCCAATCGCCCCGTTCTGGCACATCCCGACACCGTGACCGAACCCCGCGCCGGTGAATGTCACGGCACCTTCCGCGCGATCCCAGACAAAAGCGGAGCTTTTCAGGCTGCCGAGAGCCTGGCGGATGCGGAGTTCGGGCGCTATCTCGACCGTCGCCGCCGATCCGATCACCTTCAGGCGGGTGATACGGGCCGACACGCCACGTCCAAGGACCTCGAATCCCTTGAAATGACCAATGTCCGTTCCTGTAATCTTCTTCACGCCATCAACGATCTGCGAATCGGACAGCGTCTTCGTCCAGCGGAAAGACCCCTTGCCGAACCTTGATTTGCCGCACCACGCGTCCCTGGGCGGATTAGCGATGTAATCACGCGCCGATTCCTCGGTCACGCCCTTCGCGAAGGCCTTCGTCGGGGTCGGCGAGTCCGGCACGCCATCCAGGTAATCGTGATTGCTGCCCTGCCAGACGTTTCCACCTGTCTCGCTGTGGCCGCCGCAGGACGAACTGTAAACGGAATCGACCAGTTCATCCCCATTGAACGCCATCATGCCGGCGGTCTGCTCGACCGCCTCCGACGTGCGCGGATTTTCACGCTCCATGCCCCGATAGGCCTGGCAGTGCACGTCCGCGCACACCATGTACGGATCGGCCGTGTGCCTGTTCCCCAGCTTCGCGAACAGTTCGCCGCGAGCCACGACGGCCTGGGCCTTCAACGCCTCCATCGGCGCATCGTTGAATATTTCGGACGGCACGAGCCCCTTGAGCAGCGTTTCGGCGTCCACCGCGTTGACCGCTGCAAGCATGCCGTTGCGATCGGCGGTGAATATCATCGAACCGCGATACGACCGGTCTTCGCGCTTGTCTTCGTTGTACAGCTTGTGAAACGCGACGTTCCTTATCCGGACGACCTTGCCCGCGGAAGGGGCCACAACCACCATTCCGGGGAATTCCATCGTGGTGTCGACACCCAGGCACCTGACCCTGACGCGGCCATCCGGGCGACGGACTACTTCTTCGTACAGTTCCGGTGTCGGCAGGCCATTGGCCGCCGCAAGTTCGTCCAGGTGCTTCTGCGCCTCGACGCGATCATCGAATGGCCGGTCTTCGACCACGACAACCCGTCTGTTGTCCAGGATACGACCATAAAATCCGAACACGCTGCCCTGCTCGAACGTCCTGACCGCCACGCCCCGCTCCGTCCAGCGCGCCCGGGCTTCCCTGACGGGGCCCAGGCTGAGTGCGGACACCCTTTCCAGGGCGGGCCAGTAGCGGATAACCGCGGGGCGGGAGTTTTCCATCGACGCCACACACTCGGTGCGCCCGCGGCCAACCCGGACTGTCGGACCTCCCTCGCCTTCGGGCATGAAGGTCATCGAGCCATCGGAAAGGAAGGCAACTTCCTTTTCGTCTTCAACCACGCCGACCGTCACGACCGGAATGTTTTCAGGCGTAAAGGTGAACTTGGTCGAAAAGAGCAGTTCGGTCCGGTCCTTCCGCGTGAAGTCCTCGCCCGACCGGGCGTCGTCGATCTCGTCCGCCGGCGCCGGCTGCGAAAACAGACATGCCATGGCAACGAGGACCAGTGTACGTTTCATCGTCCAATTCCCCGGCAGTCGATGCCGTCATCGGGAACAAGTACCGGTATCCCGTGCACGACCGGGTAAGCGATCGCGGCATCGGACCTGACCAGGGCGGCTTCCAGCGGCTCCGTGACAGGCCTTCCGCCGCGGTTCGATACCGCGCCGGCCGCGATCGCGGCGTTCAACCTCTCAAGCAGGGCCGGGTCGGCAGGCGCCAGACGCATCGATCGTTCAATCGGACATACCAGGATTCCCTTGAGCCATTCGGAAACGGGCATAGGAAGATCCTCCGGAAAGACGCGAATAATGATCACGCATGAGCGCGGTAAACGCAATTTGGCTTTCGCGTGGATACAAAAAGGGGCGCCCGAAGGCGCCCCCCTTTGTCAAACCACAGGCTTGCGACTATTCAGTGTCGTTGACCTTGAACATGGCGGAGGCGCCGACGGCCGCGCATTCAGCGTACGTGGCATCCGGGTCGCCGTGGATCAGGCGCTGGAAGGTCGACTGGGTTCCGTCGCAGTCCAGGTCGGCGTGCGCGTTGGCCGTCGCTTCAGCGGCGGTCATGACGGCGTCGTTCTGGTCCCACGAGTAGACGAAGTAGACTTCATCCGTAACCTGGAACGTCAGGGCAGACCAGGTGGCGGTGTTCCACGCCAGGGAGTTGGAGTCGCAGCGGTCATCCTTGTTGGCATCCGGGCCGGCGAAAACCGCGCAGCAGGACGTGGCCGGGGTCGTGCCCTGGTCAGCCGGGAACTGGCAGTAGATCTTAACGCCCGCGGCGTCAACGTACGGGGCCGTGTAGTAGAACGCGGCGCCCTTGTAGATCTTGTCCAGTTCGTCGATCGCTTCCGTCGTCTTCGCGCGGCGCATGTACTTAATGAACGCGGGCACGGCGATGACGGCAAGGATGCCGAGGATGGCGACAACGACCATCAGTTCGACAAGCGTGAAGCCCTTGAAATTGAACTTACGGAATTTACTGAGCATTGGAGCCTCCTTGTAAATAACCCCACAATCAGGGTGCCCGGACATCGGGCGGGTTGCGTCCTGTCCGGCGCTTCCCATGCCAGACATTTATGCAACCATCGTGCCACAACACAAAACCTTTTTTAAACAATGCGTTACAGACTTTTGAACAGCTCCGAACCGTGCGCAATGCGGTCAAATTTCGGCCCGTGGTGACAATTTTTGACATACCATTTCAGGATTCGGACATATATGCTCTGGGTCTGCCGGAACACGCGGACGTGCGCCGGGCGGGGGGATAAGATGACAGTTCCGGGTCGCTTTCGGACAGCAATCCTGGTGCTGGCGCTTCTGGCTGTCGGCATGCTCGTGCGCGCCGCCGTGCCGGCACGCGATTTCTTCGGCCCTCTGCCGCTGCCGTTTCCCGACGATCCGCCATACCACCTCCTCAGGGTTGAACGACTTGCCGGGCTTCACGCTCCCCGGGGCGACAGAGAGTCCGGCGGTTTGTCGGGTGATGTTTCCGAATTGGACCCGATGATCGCACATCCTTTCGGCGATCAATGCATTTGGCCATGGGGCTTCGACTGGCTGGCGGCGGCGCTGGTTCCGGAAGACGGGTCTTGCGGCCGCACATGCATCCTGAGGATTGCCGGGATGATGCCGGTGGCCATTTCGCTTGTGACGGCGCTGCTGCTCTTCCTCCTCGCCCGGCGCCTCCGGCGGCCGCGTTCCGGGACGGCGGATACCGGGTGGGGCGATCTGCTTGTTCCTGCCGCCGCTACCGTGTTCTTCCTGCTGATGCCGGGGAATGTCGCATATTCGATGGCGGGGCGTTTCGACCACCATGTCATGGAACCGCTTTTCATAGTGCTGCCGATGCTGCTCGTTTCCGGCCGGGGAACCGCCCGCCTGCCCGGGATTGCAGGCGGCGGCCTGGTCCTGGGGCTTGGCGCCGCATTCTTTCCGGCAGCGCCCGCGATAACATTACCGTTGTTCGTGATCTGCGGACTCTTCCTGATCAACATCCGGGAGGCGGTCGTCTGGTGCGCCGCCATGATGGCGGGGACAATCCTGTCGCTGTCCGCTTCCCCCTCCCCTTTCGAATGGGTTCACTATTCGCCTTCGTTCTGGCACGTCGCCGTGGTCGGCTGCATTTCAGCCGGGCTTACTGCGTTTCACGCGGCCCGTGACGCAGCCGTGCTTCGACGCGCCTGGCCTGGCAGTGCAATCGGCGTGGGGGCGGCGGCTGCAATGGTGGCGTTCCTTGCGGCTGGCGGACTGGCGGCCGTGTTCTTCCCCGGAATTATCGGCTCGCTGATCGATGGCATCACATATACGACGTCGGCTGACTTCGCGGCGCTTTCCCTGGAGGCGTCATCGTTCATGGACGACCCGCTTCGGATGATGTCGCTGTCAGGGTGGCTTCTTCCCCTGTCCATCGCCGGCCTTTTCGCCGTCGCAATGCCCGGACCGGCAGGCAGGCGTCGGGAAGGCACGGGCGTCTTTGTTCTGGCGGCTCTCGCGTTCATCATTCTGGCCGCCGCCCAGCGCCGGTTCCTCGTCGCTGCAACGCCCCTTATCGCGCTGTCCGCCGCATTCGGGCTGGAATTCGTCCTGCGGATCGTGGCCGGCGGAACACAACGCATCACCGGGCGGGCGCGTGGACTCGCAGTTATCCTCGCGACCCTTCTGACTGTTGCCCCGTCGCTTCACGCGGTGGGCGGCATGAAATACCTGACTCCGGCCGATCGCGCCATGTACGCCGCGGCCGAAGCAATTTCATTGTCACCGGGGGATGAACGTGGAACCATGGCACCGTGGGGATACGGACACCTCTTCAAATACGCGGCCGGGGCTCCGACCGTCTGCGACAACTTCTTCGGCGTCCCGGGCGCCGACGCAGCAATGAAACGCTGCCTCTCCCTCCTTTATGAAACGGACGGCGACGCAGTCGGGAAGACACTGGCCGGCCTCGGGATAAGGTTCGTCGTTTTCGCACCGCCGCATCCCGACCAGATACGCGTCGAAACCGCGATTCTGGGAATGAAGCCAACCGACTGGGTTGACGCCGATGACCGACTGTCGCCGCTGTTCGCCAAATCGTTTTTCGGACGCACTGGCGTGTGGGCTTCGACCGCCGCCGTCGGCGCGACCGGACCGTGGAACATGACTCTCAGGGGCCGCTTCCGGCAGGTCGACCCATCGACCGGGCGGATAGAGGCGGAGGTCCTGCTGCTGGAACTTGTTCCCGCAGAACCGCGTTGATCGCGAATCCCGTTGCTGATAAATACGATTTCGACTGGGACGGAAATCCGGCATGACAGACAAATCCGTCAGATACATGAAATGGGCATGGCTGATCTGCATGGCCGCCGTTGCCGCCGCGTGGATGTCGACGGTCGACTTCGCGGCGGCGGGAATGGACGCGCGGTACTACTTCACCGCGGCCAGCCAGGTCGTGGCCGGCCAGGATCCATATGTTTCCGGTGATTTCCTGTACCCGTCAGCGCTTGCCTGGCTGCTCGCCCCGGCCGTCACTCTCCTGCCCGCCGCGATTGTCGCCATGATGTTCAATGTGTTGCTGGCCATTTCCGTGCTGGCGCTGGTGGCCGGGGCGATTGTCCTGACAGGGCTCCACCCATGGTCGAAAAGGGCGCCGGGCGCTTTCGGCGCCTACTGGTGGCTTCCCGCGATCCTGACCGTCATCTTTCTTTTTTCAGGCGTGACCGTAACGGTTCTCGCACTGGGAAACATCTCGCCCATCATCGGAGCCCTGTGTGTCTGGGGTGGAGTGCTTTACCGCAGGGAACAGTACATCGCGGCCGCCATCGTGGTCGCCTTCGCATCGGTGCTGAAGGTTATTCCCCTGCTGCTGCTGGTCCTTATGTTCACCGCCGGCCTTCGCAGAAGGCACCGGGGGATGATCGCATCGGCAATTATCGGCACGGTCGTGTTTGCGGCCGGGACGCTTCTGCCGCCATTCGCCATTGAATTCATGAATGGCGCGGGCGGTAACACAAAATGGGGAATCGACATCGGGGGCGCGTGCATCAGCGTGCACATCTGGCTTGCCAGGGCGCTTGACGACGGATTCGTCAACCACCCCGACATCGCGTTCATTGTTTTCGCCACCGCGGCCGCGATCACCGCGCTTTACGGGTATTTTTCACGTCCCGGCGCGGTAATCCGATGGCTGACCGTGATGATGCTTGCCGATATCGCCAGCCCCAAAAACTGCCCCCACCTTTTCATGGCGATGACGTTTCCGCTGTTCGTGATGTTCTCCCACTATCTCGCGGACGGCGCTTCCATCCTTCAGGACACCTCTCGGCGTGTCCTGCGCCTCGCCATGGCGGTCGCGATTCCAGTCGTCGCGTCCACCTCGGAATTCTTCTACTTCCGCGGACATCCCTTTGGCACCCTGGTCCTCCCTCTCATTCCGATCCTGGCCGCGGTTTTCCAGGCCCTGGAACTGAACGGACGCAAGTCCTGGCTGCCGGGCCCCGTTGAACAAACTCGCGTGAACGGGCAGAATGGGCCGTCTTGACGCCGGTCGGACTCGGATCGGCAGGATTTGTCAAATGAAGCTATGCATAGTCGGAGGCGGTTCAACGTACACGCCTGAACTGTTCGAGGGCCTGGTTGCAAGGGCCGCCGAAATCGGGCTTCACGAGGTGGTGCTTCACGACATCGACCCGGCCAGGCTCGAACCGGTTTCAGGTTTCTGTTCAAGGATGGCGGGCGCCGCCGGGGCCCCATTTGCGGTCCGCCACACAACATCCCTGGACGACGCCGTGTCGGGCGCCGCTTTCGTGGTCACGCAGATTCGGGTCGGCGGCCAGAAGGCAAGGCTTCGCGACGAACAGATTCCGCTGCAGTTCGGACTTATAGGACAGGAAACCACGGGGGCGGGCGGCTTCGCGAAAGCACTCCGGACGATCCCGGAAATCCTGCGGATAGCCGCACGGGTGCGTGAACTTGCCCCGGACGCCTGGGTAGTCAACTTCACCAACCCGTCCGGGATAATCACCGAAACGCTGCTGCGCCATGGCGGCGTCAAGGCGGTCGGGCTGTGCAACATACCGATGGAAATGAAGATCGAGACCGCGGCGGCGATCGGCGTCGACCAGTCCCGGATTGAACTGGACTACATCGGACTGAACCACTTCGGATGGGTGCGCGGCGTGCGGCTCGACGGGACCGACATGACCGACATGGTGATGGCGGGCTTCAAGGGCGGGATCGTGCCGGCGAACATACCCGAACTGAACTTCGGCGCGGCGTTCTACAATGCGCTGAGCATGGTCCCAAGCCCTTACCTTCAATATTTTTACGCCACACGTGAAATGGTTGAACGCCTGCGCACGGAAAGAAGCCGCGCCCTGATCGTGATGGACCTTGAAGAAAAGCTCTTCGAGATCTACAGGGATCCCGCGCAGCACATAAAGCCGGATCTGCTGTCGCAGCGCGGCGGGGCCTGGTACTCGCGCGTGGCCATCGACGTAATCGCGTCGCTGCTTTCCGACAGTCCGTCGCGACACGTCGTCAACCTGAAGAACGAAGTCGCCGGCACAGGCGAACGCATCATCGCCGACCTGCCGTCCGACGCGGCGATCGAGGCTCCGGCCATGATCGACAAAAACGGGGTGCACGGGCTGGCCGCGGCACCGCTCCAGGAAGAAATCGCCGGCCAGATAAGACACCTGAAGGCATACGAACGCCTGACAATCGAAGCGGCTGTCACCAGGTCCCGACGCAAGGCCCTCATGGCGCTGATTAACAACCCGCTGGTGGCCGACGTGTCGCTTGCGGAACGGATTCTTGATATGCTCGTCGCGAACGGGGAAATCGCCCCGGTCGATTGACGAAACTCCGGGCCCGGCCCGGTGAATACGGGTTTCTTCCAGCGGCGAACAGGTCGCCGCCGGACAAATGGTAAGGAGATAGTGTCATGTCCAAGCTCGCTCTCTTTGGTGGGACTCCAGTCAGGACCAAACATTTCTCCCCGTGGCCGCAGTTCGACGAACGCGAAGAAAGATACCTTCTTGAAACGCTGCGTTCGCGAAAATGGGGTGGCTATCCATTTCCCAGCAAGCTGTCTGTGGATTTCTGCAGGCGGTTCGCTGATTACCACGGCGCCAGGCACTGCGTGCTGGCGTCGAACGGCTCCGTAACGCTCGAAGTCGCGCTGAAAGCCGCCGGGGTGAAGGCCGGTGACGAAGTCATAGTCCCGAATTACACCTTCGCCGCCACGGCTCAGTGCGCGGTCAGGTGCAACGCGGTGCCGGTGTTCGTCGACGTCGAGGAACGCAACTACTGCATGGACCCGGACCTGGTCGAAAAGGCCATCACGCCGAAGACGCGCTTCATTATCCCGGTCCACCTCGGTTCGTCATGCGCCGACATGGATCGAATCATGGAAATCGCGCGCAGACACAACCTGATCGTGATCGAGGACTGCGCCCACGCCCATGGCGGACAGTGGCGCGGCATGGGCGTCGGCTCCATCGGCGACTTCGGATCGTTCTCGTTCCAGTCGTCGAAACTGATGACCTCCGGCGAGGGCGGCGCGATCACCATCAGGGACGACACGCACCTGGCGCGCGCGATGGCGCTGATCAACTGCGGCCGCAAGGAACCGGGGTACGATGCGTTCGACGGCCTGGTGTTCGGATGGAACTATCGCCTGGGCGACATGCACGTCGCAATCCTCCAGGCCCAGATGGACAGGCTCGACGAAGTCACGATAGCGCGCGAAAAGATGGCCCGCGAATTCACCAGGCTGCTGCACGAAAACGTGAAGGGACTGAAGGTTCTGGACGTCGACCCGAGGGTAACCCGGCTTCACGCATACCAGACCGTCATGAAGTACGACGCCGCCCACTTCAAGGGCGTGCACCGCGACCGGTTCCTTCAGGCGCTCGAAGCGGAAGGGGTTTCCCTGGACGGCGACTTCTACACTGCTCTGCACGAACATCCTCTGATGGACGCGAAGACCAGCGAATTCCCGATGCTGCGCGACAGGTACGGCGAGGGAATACACTCGGTGAAGGGCGACTTCCCGGTCTCGGTTAAGGCGGGATACCACGAAGCGGTGTGGATGCACTACAGCCACCTGGCCGGGACGATCCAGGACCTGCAGGACATCGTGGAAGCGGTCCTGAAGGTCCAGGCGAACATCGACGAACTGGTCGGAAAGTGAGGGTGATGGAAATGGACAGAAAAATCAGGGTCGGGCTGATCGGCACCGGCATGATCTCCCAGGTCCACTTCAACGCGCTCGCGACCGTGCCGCGCGCCGAGGTCGTCGCCGTTGCGGACCTGAACCAGGAAAGGGCCAGGCAATTCGCCGCGAACAACGGTGTCGGCAAGGTCTACGCCGCCCATACGGAACTGCTGGCTGACCCGGACGTCGACGCCGTCGTGGTGGCGATCCCGAACTACCTGCACGCGCCGGTTTCCATCGATGCCCTGGAAGCAGGAAAACACGTCATCTGCGAAAAGCCGCTTGCGCTGAAGCTGGAAGACGCCGAAAAGATGATCGAAACCGCCCGGCGCAAAGGTCTTGTGCTTGCCCACGCGGAAGAACTCTGCTTCGTTCCGAAATTCGTCAGGGCATGCGAACTGATGAAGTCGGGCGGCATCGGCAGGCCATACCTGCTGCGTCAGTGCGAAAAACACGACGGACCCTACTCGCCGTGGTTCTGGAAACCGGCGGAGGCCGGCGGCGGCATCGTCATGGACATGGGCTGCCACTCGATCGAGTGCATCCGCTACTTCCTCGGCAAGAAGAAGGTGAAGTCGGTCCAGGCGCACATGGGGACCTACCTTCACGGCGAAATCACCAAGGAAGAAGACCACGCCATCATCATCATGGAATTCGAGGACGGAACGGTCGGTCAGGCCGAGGCGTCGTGGGCTCTGCGCGGCGGCATGGACAGCACGTTCGAAATCTTCGGGACCGACGGGGTCGTGTACGCCGACCTTCTGAAGGGTGGTGCCCTCCGCGCGTATTCGAAAAACGGGTTCCCTGGATCGGACGAGCCTTCCAACGGCTGGACGTACCACGATTACGAGTGGCTGTGGAACAACGGCTACCCCCAGGAAGACGCGCATTTCATCGACTGCATGCTTGACGGCCGCGTGCCGGAAGAATCGGGCGAAGATGGTCTCGCGGTGCTCGAAATCATACTGGCTGCCTACCACAGCGCCGGCATCGGGCGCAAGGTGACCCTTCCGTTCAGGCCGCGCGGCATTCCCTACCCTGTCGACCTCTGGATAAATCCCAGGCCGGAACTGGGCGCCGGACCTGTCACGGATCTGTGATCCACACGCTTTCCGGCATGGACCAAAACGTGCTTTTCATGCGAAATGCGATGTGGTAGTGTTCTATCCCGACGCAGACATGGTTTGCCTGGAATGAATCCAAAAAAACCTGACAACGGCGCGCAGTCCTCGGCCGACAGCGGCTCGAAGGTTGACACGACCGTAGCCCCGGCCGGCGGCCCGCCATCCGGCAGACAGGGCAAGCGCCGCTCCAAGACGATTGCCGCCCGGCGCCTCAGCAGGGTGGATTTTTCCGACGGTCTGGAAATCGACGAAAGCCTTCAGGCCCTGCGTCCGCAGACACGCGGCGACTGCGCAAACGGCCCGCGTCCGTGCCCCTGGGTCGCGTGCAAGTATCACCTGTACCTGGACGTCAGTACCAGGACGGGGTCGATAAAGCTGAACTTTCCGGATCTGGAACCCTGGGAACTCCAGGATTCTTGCGTGCTTGATGTTGCAGACAAGGGCCCAGTCACACTCGAAGACGTCGGGAGGATCATGAACCTGACCAGAGAAAGGATCCGTCAGCTCGAACAGGCGGCTTCCGTCCGTATCAAGGAAACCCGGCTGGCCCACGAGTACCGCACATACACGCTCGAAAGGCCCGAAAAGCAAGACGGGCCAAACAAAGCCAAAGATTCCAAATAGTTCCACAACCTGCATTTTCTTCGTCTATCATCAGACACTGTCATTATGGTCACCATTCCGGCAGCCATTCGTCTAGTAGTGAAGCATCCGATCTATCTGTATAATACGATGGACTGTACCTTTGATGGACGCGGTCTGGAGGACTACTGATGCTTCGCCGCCTTTCTACGATATTCGCGGTCATGCTGGTTGCGGCCGCCGCCGGTTGCTCCGACTTCACGACGCAAGACGACGGCACGCCTGTCGACACGGTCGACGGCTTCGCGCCGGACACCTTTGAAGACACAGTGATATTCCCCGACACGCTGATTTTTGACGTTGGCGACATTCACTACCCGCAGGACACAAATGAGACTTTCGCCGACGTCGTGGTTTCCGATGAAGGTGAAGACATCGTCGAAGGCGAGGCCGGATGGCCGTGTGACGAATCCTCGGACTGCAACTCGGGCTACTGTCTCGATACGCCCGACGGTCGCGAATGTTCGGCCTTCTGCCAGTCCAGCGAATCCTGCCCGCGCGGGTATGACTGCCTGATGGTGTCGGGCGGCGGGGATTCGGTGTTCGTATGCGTCCATACCATGCCCATGATCTGCATGCCCTGCCGCGAAGACGCTGATTGCGAAAGCGTCCAGGCCGAGGCTTTCGCGGCGTGCGTCGGCGACAATACCGGCCGTTTCTGTGCCGGCCAGTGCACGGACGACAACGACTGCCCCGGGGGCTATGTCTGCAGCGACACTTTTTCGGCCGCCGGCGCCGCCACGAGGCAGTGCCTCCCGCGGGACGGCATCTGCGAATGCTCCGCGCGCGCCATCGAGGAATCCGCCACGACCGAATGCATATTCGAAAACGACATCGGGCGGTGCGCGGGCGAAATCACATGTACGGCGGCGGGACTCCTTCCCTGCACGGTTTCCGAACCGGCAACGGAATCCTGCAACTCCATCGACGACGACTGTGACGGCACGACGGATGACGTCGTTCCGGCAGCATGCCTGGTTAAGAACGCGTTCGGCTCCTGTCCCGGCACCACAAACTGCCAGGGCGGCGTGGAAACATGCCAGGGCCCGCAGGCCGAACTGGAAAAGTGCAACGGCATCGACGACAACTGCAACGGCCTGAAAGACGAAGAAGACGCGACGGGCTGTTCATACTTCTACGAGGACCTCGACGCCGACACCTGGGGAAGTTCCTCGAAACGCAAATGTCTCTGCGCGGCTGCCGGTTTCTACACCGCTACCAGGGGACTGGACTGCGACGACGCGAATCCGGACGCCAAACCGACCACGCCCGAGGCCTGCAACGGCATCGATGACAACTGCAACTCGCAGACCGACGAGGAAAACGCGTCGGGGTGCCGCAACTACTACTACGACAACGACGCGGATTCTTACGGTATTGACGACGACCACAGGTGCCTGTGCGTGGCATCGCGCCCCTGGTCGGCCCTGCGCAACGGCGACTGCAACGACAACGCGCTTTCGGTCAACCCGGGCGCGACCGAAACCTGCAACGGCATTGACGACAACTGCGACAGCGCAACCGATCCCATTGATTCGGCGGGCTGCTCGTCCTTCTATTATGACGGCGACTCCGACGGATGGGGCTCGACTGCCCTGGCGCCGAAATGTCAGTGCGGACCGAACTACCTGACAAAATTCAAGGTGCAGGCAGGCGGCGACTGCAACGACGGCGTACTGACCATCAACCCGGGCGTGAACGAAAAGTGCGGCGACACCATTGACAACGACTGCGACGGTGACACCGACGAAGACGGCGCCGTCAACTGTTCGACCTGGTACGCCGACAACGACCTGGACGGTTACGGGGCCGGGACCGGCCTGTGCAAGTGCGCGCCCGCGGCGCCATACACCACCGCCGTCGCCGGTGACTGCGCCGATTCGGACTATTTCCGCAACCCGGGTGTTGACGAAGTCTGTGGCGATTCACTGGACAACGACTGTGATGCCAAAACGGATGAAGAAGGCGCCGATGGTTGTGATTTCTGGTTCTATGACAACGACCGCGACTCGTTCGGCGACCCGACCAGATCCAAATGCCTCTGCGCCGCGTCCACATCCACGAAGTACGACTCGAACAAGGGAACCGACTGCGACGATTCGCTGCCGGCGGTCAACCCGGGCGCGAACGAAAGGTGCGGCAACACGATCGACGACGATTGCGACGGATCCACCAATGAAGAAGGCGGATTGAACTGCGCGACGTGGTACTACGATTCCGACGGCGACAACTTCGGCGTCACTGATATGTCGAAGTGCCTGTGCGGTGCCGACGGCCTTTACAGATCATCAGTGGGCGGGGACTGTAACGACAATGACATCCTGTCGTTCCCCGGCGGCATCGAAACTTGCGCGGCCGGCGACCAGGACTGCGACGATGTGGACAATGAAGTCGACGCCTCGGGCTGCGCCGACTATTTCTACGACGGCGACGCGGACAATTTCGGGGACGACGAAATTGCCCCGATCTGCATGTGCGCGGCGAACCCGGCGTCCGGCTTCAGGGCCACCAGGGGTGGCGACTGCGACGACGGCGACAGTTCGATTCACCCGGATCGCGACGAAGTCTGCGAACCTGACGGCACCCCATCGGTCGACGACAACTGCAACGGCGTCATGAACGATGAAAACGCCGTCGGCTGCAAGAGCTACTACTACGACTTCGACAAGGACGGGCACGGCCTGAAGGATTCGATCCCCAGGTGCTATTGCACCGGCGGCAACATTGGCCTCAGGTACACGAGCCTCGTGGCCGATGACTGCAACGACAGCGACACATCGGTGGCGGGCGGGCTGCCGGAGTACTGCGACGGCAAGGACAACGACTGCGACGCGTCCACGGACGAAAACAATGCGGTGGATTGCGCGAACTACTACTACGACTTCGACCGCGACCACTACGGCGCGACCGCCAACCTTGAATGCAGGTGCGCGGCCGACCCCGGCCGCTACTACGACGCGACCGTGCCGGGTGACTGCAACGACGGGAACAACGGGATATACCCGGGCCAGTCGGTTTGCGGCGTCGACGGAAGCTGCGATCTGGCGCTGCTGGATCCGCTGGAAGAATGTGACGACGGGAACTCGACAAGCTGGGATGGTTGCACCACATGCAGGCTGTCTGAAACCAGGGTCAACAGCCAGACATCGGGCGATCAGGCCTGGCCTTCGGTCGCGCGGAAGTCCGCGGGCACGTGGATAGTGGCTTTCAGCTCATACCGCGGATCCACCGGCGACGACATCGGCGTTCGGTCGCTTTCCGCCGCTGGCGTGCCGACAGGGTCCGACATATTCGTGAATTCATACACGACAGGAAGCCAGACCTATCCCGATATCGCCGCCATGTCCAGCGACCTGGTGCTGATCTGGCAGACGGAGGCCCAGGACGGTTCAGGATATGGAATCACGGGGCGCATTCTTAACGCGGACGGAACGGCGAAGTACCCGGAATTCCTGGTTAACGGAACCTCCACGAACAACCAGATGAACCCGGCCGTCGCGATCGGACCGTCCGATATCATCGTGGCCGTCTGGCAGTCCTACGGTCAGGACGGTGGCCTCGACGGCGTCTACGGACGCGTCTTCTCGGCCCCTGGCAACCCTGTTACGGGGGAAGTCCTGCTACCCCAGACGACCGCGCTGTCCCAGACAAACCCGGACGTCGCGGTGTACAACGCCGGTAACAGGGTCGTCGTGACGTGGACTGGCGAAGTCCAGGTTGACGCGTCAACCGTGGACAAGCGCGTCTGGTTCAGGGTTTTCGATACCAGCTTCACGCCGGTGACGAACGAAATCCAGGTGACCGGCTCCGGGACCAGCATCGTCGGGCAGGACAACAGTTCTGTCGCGGTTATCGGAACCGCCGGCTTCGTGGTCGCTTTTGAAGACTCGGCCGTTGACGGAAGCGACCGCGGAATCAGGTACCGCGCGTTCGACTGGAACGGGAACGCACTGGCGGCGCCCGCCATCGCAAACACGACGACTTACGGTATGCAGGCTTCGCCATCGGTCATCGGAATTGATTCGACGAACTTCATCATCGCCTGGTGGTCGCTTTACGGCGATTCAGACGGTTCAACCGGAGTGGTCGCCCGGCGGTTCGTGCGGGGCGGCACCAACGGCGCGGAAACACCGCTGAACATGAACGTCACGAACTACCAGTGGTATCCCGCGCTCGCGGTCAGCAGCACAACCCTGTGGTTTGCCGCCTGGATGTCGGGCCAGCAGGACGGCGACGGGTCAGGCATCTACGGCAGAACCTATTCCTTCTAATCAAATGTGAAATTCGTAGTGTGCAAGGTTCGCGACATCCCACGGCGTGCGGCTGATGTGGAATTCGTAGTGTGCAAGGTCGACGATATCCCACGGCCGTTGGCCATGGGCTCACGGTGTAGAACGTCCCTCGCCACGCTCGGGCCTCGGAGATCGGGTTATCGATCGGGGTAGGTTGACGGGCTATTTGTCGAGGGCGACGGAGGCTTCGACCAGGTCGACGCAACGGTTGGAGTAGCCCCACTCGTTGTCGTACCAGGCCAGAATCTTAACCATGCGGCTGTTCGGCATGACCATCGTCTGGGTCGCGTCGTAAATCGACGAGGCCGGGTTATGGACGATGTCGGACGAAACGATCGGGTCTTCCGTGTACTCGAGGATACCCTTCATCGGACCCTCGGCCGCCGCCTTGATCGCCGCGTTGATTTCCGCAACCATTTCAGCGGGTTCACGAACCTGGATTCTTTCAAGTTCGCAAACGAAATCGACCAGCGAACCATCCTGGACCGGCGCGCGAACGGCGATGCCGTCCAGCTTGCCCTTCAGGTCGGTTATGATCTTGCCGATGGTCTTCGCGGCGCCGGTAGATGTCGGAATCAGATTGACTGCGGCAGTACGGGCGCGACGCATATCACCCTTGTGGAACTGATCCAGAATCTTCTGATCGTTTGTATATGCATGAATCGTGGTCATCATGCCGCGCACAACGCCGAACCTTTCATGAAGGACCTTCACAACCGGAGCCAGGCAATTGGTTGTGCAGGAAGCGTTGGAAATGATCTTATGTTCCTTCTTGAGGTCCGCGTCGTTGACGCCCATGACGATGATGGAATCGACCGCGTCCTTCGGCGGAACGGTCAGCAGAACACGGCCCACGCCGCCGTTCTTCATGTGACCTTCGATCTGTTCGCGCTTGCGGAAAACGCCCGTGGATTCGACGACGAAATCCACGCCGTACTTCGCCCAGGGGAGTTCTTCAGGGTTCTTCACGGACAGGACGTCGGTGACCTGGCCGTTGATGATGATCTGGGTGTCGTTGTATTCGACCGTACCCTTGAAGGGGCCGTGGGCCGAGTCGTACTTGAACAGCATCGCAAGCTGCTTCACGCTGCCCGCGAAATCCTTGGGATCCAGGATGTCGTTGACCGCGACCACTTCAAAGTTGCCGCGTTCCATCATGATGCGCGCCACCAGGCGGCCGATGCGACCAAAACCGTTGATACCGACACGAATCTTTCTGCTCATGATTGCTCCTTATTCGTTGGGTGTTCGTGCCCAAAAAGCGCCATGATTGTAAATGAAATCATGGGTTTGTCAACGAAAGCCATCAACAGCGCCATAAGACCTGTGATTTATTTCACAAAATACCAGAGACAGGGCCGGCGTGGAACGATTGCCGGGCGATGGCACGGATGACGGAGCCCATCCGGAAGCGATCCTCTTGACATATCCGGAACGCGTAAACAATATAGCTGTCGCAACATCCAGGGGCAGTTACGCCCGGGAGGAACCCAATGATCGCTGAACTGTGGCGCGATGTGGTCGTCAAGACCGTGGTTGAGAAATTTTCGCCTATGGCGCTCAAGGTGCTTTCGAATGACAAGGTGAAGCCACTCCTCACGCAAGCAATGAAACTCCAGTCGGATTTGAAGCGAAACGTGGATTCCCAGGTGCGCTTCGTGGCCGGCACTTTCGAACTGGTCACCCGTGACGAGCTGTCCTCGGTCCGTGGCGTGGTGAAGTCTCTCGAAAGCGAGATCGCGCGGCTGAAGGCCGAACTGGAAGCCCAGCGCAAGACCGCCGATGAAGCAGGCAAGGCGGCCCGCGACGCGTACCAGGAACTCAACCAGGTTCGCAACGAAGCCCTGAAGGCAAGCCGCGACGCGGTTGCAAGGACGCAGGCGCTCAAGACGGAAACGCTCAAGGTCGCCCGCGACGCGGTCGAGGACGCCACCCGTTCGAGTCGCGCAATCGCTGCCGATCTGGTTCGAGAAGCCAGGAAGGCTACAGATGAAGCGGTGCGGAAAGTCGAAGAAAACATGACCGCCGGTCTTGCGGCCCAGGCAGCGGCAGTCAAGGCAGCCAGCGAACTGGCATCCGCCGCGGCCCAGAAGGCAACAGCGGCCATTAAGGCGAAGGAAGCAGCCAGGACCGAGGCCAGGCCAGCCCCCGTGGTCGAGCCGGTACCCCAGCCGAAGCCGGCGCCGAAGGTGGAACCGAAGGCCGCCCCGAAGGCAGAACCGAAGCCCGCAGCCGAGGTCAAGCCGAAGACCGCGCCAAAGGCAGCACCGAAGCCCAGGGCCGCGAAGACGGTCGCCCCCGCTGAGCCCGTCGCGGCGAAGCCCAGGGCCAGGACTCCCAAGCCGGTCACCGGGGCCTGATACCAGACACTCCGGTTGTTTACGGCATCCTACTGAATGTATTCACCGTCGTCGGTAAGCTGATCGGGACGTGGTTCGTCTGGCGTCCGGCTATCAAGCACCCTCAGTATGCGTTCGCGCTGAAGTTCGTCCTCAAGCTCCCACATTTCAATCTTTCTGGCGGCCATCTTCTTTTTGCGCAGGTACACGAAAACAAAAACGCCGACCACCAGCGCCCATATGAGCGTGGCACTTGTAAGAAACGCAATCACCGAATCAACCGGGCTGAACGTATCCCTGAAACGCACAAAAAGTTCTTCGGGCGTGCCGCCCCAGGTCGACTGGAAAGCCGCTTCGAACGGCATGCCGACGCGCATGTCGTCAATCAACGCCGGCACCCCGGCATTTCCGGACACGTTCTGAAGGAAGCGCACGAAGAACATCGACTGTGCATAGGCCAGGTGCACGGCCGGTTCCTTCGACGGAAACGATGTGTCCAGCTCGGACAGTTCAAAAATCGATCCGGTTGCCGCGGCGGCAAGGAGGCTGTGCATCCTGTCCCCGATCAGCTCGTCCGACGCGAGCATGGCGAATCCCTCGTGGAACCAGCGCGGAACCGGCCTGTCGCCGGTCATTTCGTCAAGGTAGTAGTGGGCCAGTTCATGCACGAACGTATCGGACGCCTTGAAAAATTCGTTGCCGCGCGCGGACATGACGATCAGGTCCTGCCCGATGAAGGTGATCCCCGCGACCCAGTGGTCGACGCGCCCGCCGGAGCCCGTCATGGCCTGCATTTCATCGTCATTTATGGCTATGCGGACTTCGATTTTCTCGTCCCCGTCGGGCCCGAGGCCCACAAGGTGACGAATGTACCGGCGCCGCCCTTCCGCGATTTCCGCAAGCTTTTTCGCAAGATTCGCGCCCTTGCCGTTATGCACGAAGACAAAATGTGGCGTCTCCAGGCGCACCGGTTCCCGTCCAGCGGCGATCAGCGCCCCCGGCGAGCACGCCAGGACGAAAACGACGATCAGGCCAACCACCAGGCGCATGAAACCTCCAGGACCGGCGGAAGCGGGCTAGTTCGGCCTCTGCCAGAAGAAGGAACCGGTCGAGGATCCGAATTCAAGCAGGAAGCCGAACCGGAAAACAATACGACCGCTTTCATCAATAAGTCCTGTCGGAGGATTAGGGAAGGGGCCGGCGGCCTGAAAAGCCCTTGCGGCCTCTTCATCAAGGAAATCGAGACCGGACTTGTGAACCACCTCGAGCTGCCGGATTGCTCCGTCGGGGCCGAGAACAACGCCAAGTATCGTGTATCGATCCTTCTTGCCGAAAACCTTTCCGTAGGGATCCCGCGACCTGAATATTGTTCCCGGATCCCATTCACCCCTGACCTGGGTCTTCACGCGATCAAAGAACGCCCAGAACTTGAAGCTCCGCGAATTTACCAGCGTCACGTCGCCTTCGTCCTCGACGCCCATGAACACGTCGTCGGCCCCACCGCCGCCAAATCCGCCTCCGCCGGACGTCCCGCCATCGCCGTCGCCCATCGCAAGCGAGTCGTCGGCAAGCATCTGGTCCGAAAGCATGCGCATGTTAAGCCCGCCACCGCGCCCGCCGGCGGCAGATGAGGGCAACAGAAGGTTTTCAAACCCCTTGAACCCTGAAAAGACGGGCCGGGCGAGCTGGTCGGCAGCGGCCGCGTCCCTGGCCCGGGCGGCATCGTCAGGAGTGGCGTCTTCCGGCTGATCCCCCTTCGAGGCCTCGGCACGCGCCACCGGACGCCTATGACCGCCAGACTTCTTGCCAGGCGGGGCGCCACCCCTGACGCGCGCAACCTGCTCACGGTCGACCTTGATGTCGTGCTGACTCAGGAAACGCGCCGAATCGGGTTTCTGCTGGACCGCCGGTTCCGGGAGCGTCACGACCTGACCATCAAGGCTGTGGTCCGGCTCAGGAGTCGGCATGGCCGACACCAGCGGAGCGTTTTCGAAATCGGATTTGCTGACGCGATCGACCACGTCCAGGCTCACCTTTTCGCGTCGCGGCTGCGCCACTTCTTCCGGTGTCGCGAACATCAGGAGGGCAAACAGCACTATGTGGGCAATGATCGAAACAACAATGCCCGCCAGTATGCGACGGGAAGCACCCGACCGTGGTTTGGCGTTCATGCGCATGGCAAGCGGCCCTTCACGGCGCGCCGGGCGCCGGGACCCGTTCGACGGCGGCCGCGAAGTTTCTCACGCCGGCCGTTTTCAGGGTGTCAATGACTTCCATGACCCTGCCGTATTCAACACCGCGATCGCCGTCGACCACGGCCTGGACATCGGGATTATCACGAATAATTGGCACGACTGCCTCTGACATCTTCCCGATGTCGATTTCACTGCCGTTCAGGGAAAGGGTTCCGGCGGCCGATATGCTGATCTGGAGGGGAGAGTCCCCGACATCCGCCCCGTTTTCCGCCTTCGGGAGCTTAACGTCGAAAGCACCACGCGTGATGTATGTTGCGGTCACCATGAAGATCACCAGCAGCACCAGCATGATATCCACCATGGGCGTCACGTTGATATCAGTGATCATCCGACGGCCGTTATCCGAAGGCTGCAATGGAGACTCCTGCAACAAGATGGGGCCGGACAGTCATCACTTCGCGGCAGGAGCGGACGGAGCCATGGCCGCCATCCGCTGCTTGATGTTGTCCTTGATTGAAAGGATCGTCTTGTTTTCAGACTCGGTTCCGGCACCATCCGGAATTCCCAGAATAACGTTGTAAATCTTCATTGCCTCGGGGGCGTTGTTCGTGCCCGCGAGCGCATTTGCGTATTCGAAAAGGCTTATCGGATCCTGCCCGCTCTGCACCACCTTGGCGAGCACACCAAGGGCGCGGCCGTAGTCCTTCATGCCGTTCAGTGCGACACCAAGCTGCAGCAGGGTATCGCGGCTTTCACGAATGGAATTGGCCTGCTGGAGTACCCGCACTGCCTCGTCCAGTTTGCGGGAATTGATCAAAGCCTGGCCGTAAAGCGACAGGACCTCGACATCACGAGGCGACATCGCGAGAGCGATCTGGGCATCCTTGATTGCGTTTTCGGCGTCACCTGACTGCAGCGAGAACGTGGTGAGGGCCTTCAACCATCCAAGGTTGCGAATCCGTCCCGACGCGTTGCGAAGCAGTCCAATGCCCTTTTCAACCTGCCCGACATTCAGGAAATAGTCGCCGGCAAGCCCCTGAATCCTGGCATCATCCGGCCTTGCCGCCAGAACCGCGTCGAATTCGGCCGCGACAGACGATTCGCGTTCCGGGACCTTCTGCCAGAGCACCGCCTTAGCCATGTGAACAGCCACACTGTCGGGATCTGCCTTTCCGGCGTCCTCAAGAATCGTGACCGCTTCGTTTGCCATACCTTCCCTGAACTTGATCAACGCCTTGACGACCTGGACGTTCGTCACGTCTTCCGGGAAGAGCGAGGCCACAATCATCATGTCGTTCCTGGTATCGAGCAGGTTCACGGAATCAATCAGGTTCGGATTCATCGCGATCCCGGCCGTCCTGGCCCTTGCCAGCCTGGCCGTCAGCGACACATCGGAAGAATCAACGCCCGACGCGAGGACATAATCCATCGAGGCGTCTTCATAAAGGCCGGCTGCAAAGGCGGCATCACCTGCCGCGCCGTGGACCGCGGCGACTTCGGCGCGATGCGCCGCCCGGGCCGCTGAAGCGCGCCATTCCCGCACAACCGGCAGGAACATCACAAACAAAGCCACCAGCAACAACACGATGGCAACCACGCCGACCGAGACGATCGTACGCTTGACCTCTGTGCAGCAATTTGAATCGTTCTGGCATTCTTCAGACATCGTTTCCCCCTGAGTGAGTCGCGAACCGCGGCCGTATTATCGTTCAATTCGCGATTTTCTAAAAGCATGTCGGCCTGACCGCCATGATTCGTCATGGCTCCGAACTGTCCAGCGGCGTGACAGACAGGAGCATGACCGTGACATTGTCCAGGCCGCCAGCCTCGAGAGCCGCGCCGACCAGCGCGTGGCAGGCCGAACACAGCCGGTCGGTGACGTCGTCAAGCAGATGTTCGTCAACTGAATCCGGTTCTGGTGCCGCCGAGCGACGGACGGCGAATTCGGCAAGAATTCCGGCGATGGTTTCGTCGGTAATCATGTCGTTCAAGCCGTCGGTACACATGAGGTACATGTCGCCCGGGGCCGTCGTTTCGCGAAGCCACTCGTACTGAAAATGATCGTTGAGCCCCAGCGCCTGGAGAATCACGTTCCTGTGCGGAAACACCCTCGCCTGGGCGGGGGTCAGCATGCCGGCCTTGAGGTACTGGTTCACCAGCGACTGGTCCTCGGATATCTGCGTCAGGACGCCATCGCGAAAACGATAAAGCCGGGAATCGCCACACCAGGCCGCGAACATTTCGGTTCCGTTGAATCCAGCCGAGACCACCGTTGTTCCCATGCCGGCCAGTTCCCTGTTGGCAAGAGACGCCTTGTATATCCTGCGGTTGGCATATTCGATCGACGCACAGATGTTTTTTTCCCAGGCCGCCCTTCCGTCCAGCTCGAGCATCTTCCGAAAGCTCATTATGGTCTTGCGGGCCGACCCCGAAAGAAAATCACGGACGGAATCGATGCATATCTGGGACGCGAGATCGCCCCGCCTGTGTCCGCCCATGCCGTCGGCCACAAGGAAAAACGACTTTTCGGGAAGCATCAGGTAGGCGTCTTCATTACGCCTCCGCACGCGCCCGACTGAACTTTCGGCCCACGCGGCCACCATTGAGCGTCTTGACATCGGTTACCTGTCCGTCCCGGCCGCGGCCTCGCAAAACGGAGGCGGCAATATCAGTGGTCTTTCATTGGAATCCTGAGTGCGCTGGAGTTCCATTTCCGAAAAAATGACTTCGGGGGCGACCGTCGAAACGGGCACCGATCCTGATTCCGCCCCGCAGTATCCGTTGAAAACGTCGTATCTGTCGGACGTCGCGATAATCCGCTTGATGGCCAGCAGGGGCGTGCCAACGATTTCAACGCCGCGGACCAGTTCCCTGGAACCGGTCGCCGCGTCAATCCTGTATATTCGTGTCGGCATCACCTTGAACGCCTGGTAACCGTATGAACTGGTGTTCGTGTTGCCGCCGGCCATCCTGTCGACATAGAGGCCCCATGGTTTCTTCTGCTTGCGGATTTCGCGCAGGAACCTCGAAAACAGTTTGTCATGACTGAGTGGAGAAGATCCTTCGATGAAGAACGTCGACATGCGTGACTGGGGCTGGGCCAGGCCTTCAGTGCGACCATGGCCGTTCGACCGCGCGAACCCCTCGATAGGCTTGCGGGACATCATGAACCCCTTGAGCACGCCATCCTTGACCAGCACCGCGCGGACGCCGCGGACACCTTCGTCATCGACGCGATAAAAACCGTTCAGCGGCTGGCCGTTGAACCGGGCAACAGACGGATCGTCATAAATGCTCAGGAAGGAAGGCAATATTTCCTGATCGAGGTAACTCTTGAAAGTCCGGCCCTCGTCCTGATCATCCTGCCGCTGGCCTTCAAGCCTGTGGCCGATCGTTTCGTGAAAGAAGACGCCGGTCGCCTGTGGGGACATCAGCACCGGGACCGTTGCCGGGTCCAGCACCGGTGCGGACTTCAGCTCCATGAGATAGCGGGCCAGTTCGTGGGCCGCGTTCACCGCGGCCTCGGCGTCAGGCATGTCGTCGATGGCGCGGCCGTAGAAAACAACGCTGTCATGAAGAAGCATGCCGTCCGCCGCACGGACATAGGCCTGAATGAACGTCTGGTGATAAGTGTCCGACGTGCGTATCCTGGTGCCCTCGCTGTTGACGATGTACCGGACGACGCTTACCGATGAAGACTCCACGGAAGAGTCGAAAATGTCCGGATACTGCAGAAAGACGGCCGAAGCACGCCTGATTGTTTCTTCCCTGACGGACCTGTCGAACACGACGTCTTCGACCGGCTCGACAAGCACCACCGGTTCTTCACGTGAAAGGCTTCCGGACTTGCGTTCTTCGGGGTCGTTGACCATCACGGCCTTCACATTGTGGAAGGACATCAAAGCGGCCTTGTATGAATGATCCGACAGCAGCCAGAGAACCCCGCGGAGCGCGGGAATCGAATCGTCGACAGGGGCCATGTGCGTCGGCGAGAACTTCTGGTTCATGTTGTACCCGGCTTCCTTGTCTTCGGAAGAATCCAGGTCATAGGAGCCGACGCGGATATCGACGTCGGCCATGCGCGAACGATTTTCGGATGAAACGAAGATGGCGCCGTTCTTGCCGCTGACGTAACTGCTGCGGACGTCACGCACCGCGTAATAAACAAAATATGGAAGGTCGTAGTCACCTTCCCGAAGGCGAAGCCCGGCCACGCTCCGATCAAGCTCGTCCAACATGGCGGTCAACACTGCGTCCCCGGAAAGTCCATCCGACTGATCCGCACGGGCGCCGGTCGCGAAGGTGAACATGACAGTCAACGTGATAACCAGCGCGACAGCATTCTTCATCACAAAATCCCCCGCCTCCAGGAAACCGGATTGTCACATATTCTGCCCGCTGGCCAGTCGGGACACAACCTCTGCATCGGCCGGGGGGAAAGAATACTTCGCAAGTTCCGCCGGCAGGACCCACCTCATTTCCGCGACCCCGAGCGGGCGCATTTCACCGGCCACATGCAGGCAGTGCAGGATATGAAAATCGAGCGTGAAATTCCGGTATTCGAACACCCTGGAATAACAGGTCGCGCCGACTTCGACGTCAATGCCCAGCTCTTCAAGGATTTCACGCGCGAGCGCCACCCTGTCGGATTCGCCGGGCTCGACTTTGCCGCCGGGAAATTCCCAGAAACCGCCGAATTCGCCACGGTCCGGTCTTTTTGTTATCAGTATCCTGCCGTCGACAGGATCGCGCATCAGCGCGGCCACAACCCTGATCTGCCTTCTTGATGCCAAGACCGATGCGCCCCCGGATTCCAGAACGGCCGTCAGTAGCCGCGAATCGGTGAATAGTCGGAAACCAGGGCTTCCATCCTGTCCCAGATATGCGACACGTCGTAGGAATAGACGGCCAGGTCGTGCCTGCGCCCGGACAGATCCTTCACGTGGCGCTTGAAGGTGGCCTCGCGCTTGAATCCGCCCTTTTCCAGGGCCGCCATGGCCGTCTTGTTTTCCGTGGATGTTTCCGCAAGCACCTTTTCAATACCCGCGGCGATACCGGCGGCGACAAGGATGCGACCCAGGATGACCGCGAAGCCGTGATGCTGATATTCACGCGCGACGATGATCCTGAGCTGCCCTATGTGGGTCATCGAACCGTAGTGGTTCCTGTCCAGTTCGGCGGACGCGACAATCTTCCCGTCGACCTCGCCGACAACAGCCAGCACACGGTCGTGGGTATCATCGATCATGAAATTGTGGACACGCACCGGGTCCGTCACGTCGTTGCGCAGGAAATGGCGATCCTCAAGGGGAAGCGCCTTGAAAAACGCCAGGATGGCCTGCTCGTCGTCGGGCAGCATTTCCCGCACGGTGACGTCGATCCCGTTCTTCAGTTCACATTTCACGGGCAGTTTCAACGATTCCATCAAGCCCCTCCTTTCTGTCGCTTCCTTCAGCCGGCCTTTTCCACAAGTTCCCTGCCGAAGTCGTAACCCCTGGCAAAGGCTTGCAGATTCAAAGGCTCCGTGCCGCGCGGAACAGAGTCCCGAACCGCATTTTCGGCGGCTTCTCGCGAAACCAGCCCGGTCACGCCGGAAAAGAAGCCGACCATGACGATGTTCATGACCATCCGGCGGCCCAGCTCTTCCGCGAATCGTGTGGCCGGTATGCCCCACGCCTTCGCCGGCTTTTCGCCGTCGGCGAACGTCACCAGTTCTTCTTCGTAAAGCAGGATCCCGTCCTTCTTCAGATCGGGAAGGAATTTGTGGCATGCGTCGTTCGACATGGCGACGAGAATGTCCGGATTCCTGACGTACGGGTACCCGATCGGCCGATCGGCCAGCATTACCTGCGCGCTGCACGAACTGCCGCGGGCTTCCGGCCCGAACGACTGAATCATCACTGAATGCCGGTTGTCATATATCGACGCCGCCTTCCCGATGATCGTCCCGCAGAGGATTACGCCCTGGCCCCCGAGTCCACCTACCCTGATTTCAGTTGTGGCCATCGCTGCCTCCGGTCGTCACGAACCTGGCTCCAAGAACCGAAGCGAGCTGCGCGTTCCTGGAATCAAGCCAGGTCGGGGCATCGCGTTCGACGAACTTGCCCACGGATATCGGATCCTGCGCCCGAAGCGCCACATCCTTGGTGTCCGCGCCGTTCTTCAGCACGCTGTGTTCCTTAAACCACCTGACCTGGTCGACGCCATCGCCCAGTTTGTTGCGACGAAGATACAGCGTGGGGCACGGGCTCATGATCTCGATGAACGAAAAACCCTTGTGCTCAAAGCCTTCCTTGATCGCCCGCACGACCTGCCGAACGTGGAAGACAGTCCAGCGCGCGACATAGGTGGCGCCAGCGGCGTCGGCGATAAACGGCAGATTCATCGGTTCTTCGAAGTTGCCGAAAGGCATGGTGCTCTGGGTCGACTTCAGCGGCGTTGTCGGGGCAACCTGTCCGCCGGTCATGCCGTATGTGTAGTTGTTGATGCAGATGACCAGCATGTCCATGTTCCGCCGCGCCGCGTGCAGGAAATGGTTGCCGCCGATCGCGAACAGGTCGCCATCGCCGGAAAATACGATTACCTTCAGATCCGGATTCGACAGATGAAGCCCGGTGGCGAAAGGTATCGCCCGCCCGTGCGTCGTATGGAACGAGTCAAGGTCCATGTATCCCGCCACGCGACCGGTACAGCCGATGCCGGACACGATGGCGACCTTGTCCATGTCAAGTCCCGACGAATCGAGGGCGCGGGTGAAGCAATTGACCGCTGTTCCAATTCCGCACCCGGGGCACCAGATGTGCGGCATGCGATCCCGGCGCATGTACTTGAGCACCGGATTTTCAATCGGGGCCTGCCGTGTTTCTTCCGCGCCGCCTGAAGCCTCGCTGACCATGATGTCCTTCACGTTCATGATCTGCCTCCATTGCCGCCCGCCAGGCCGACGTCCGATGCAGCCTGCTTGATCACGTCCAGAATCCTTTCCGGCTCATGGACGGAACCACCGGCGTGATCCACGCCGTAAACAGGCAGACAGGACACAACCCTGCGGACCTCGCGGACCATCTGCCCGAGATTGATTTCGGGAACCACGATGGCCTTCGCCCTGGAGGCATATCCACGGATGACTTCGTCAGGGAACGGCCAGCACACGACAAGCCGTGCGGAACCGACCTTCAGGCCGGCCGCGCGCGCCATGTCGACGGCGGCGTCGGCAACGCGGGAGGTGATTCCATAAGAAACCACGATTATGTCGGCGTCGTCGCAACCGTCTTCACGCACGTCGACCATCTTGTCGGCGTTCTTAAGGATCTTGTCCGACAGGCGGCGGACCAGGCGGTCCTGGGCGGCCGGATTCAGTGCCGGGTAGCCGCGTTCGTCGTGGGTCAGGCCGGTTATGTGCACGTGGTAGCCGTCGCCGGCCTTCACCATGTCGGGCACGAGGTCAGGACCCGGTTCATACGCGCGGTATTCCGAGGGAGGCTTTGTCGACCAGCGCCTTTCGACCACCTCAATCTGATCGGCGGGTGGTATTTCGACGCGTTCCACCATGTGGCCGACAACTTCGTCCATCATGAAGAACACCGGGCAGCGCCAGGTTTCGGCCAGATTGAACGCCTTGATCATCAGGTCGAAGCATTCCTGCGGCGAAGACGGCGCCAGGGCGATAATTTCATAGTCGCCGTGTGAGCCCCACTTCACCTGCATCATGTCGGCCTGGGCCGGCAATGTCGGCAGCCCTGTCGAAGGACCGCCGCGCTGGACGTCGACAATGACGCACGGCACTTCGGTAATCACGGCCAGACCGATGTGTTCCATCATCAGGGAAAGGCCGGGGCCGGAGGTCACGGTCATGACCTTCTTTCCACCCCAGGCGCCGCCCAGTATGGCGATCGAAGACGCAAGCTCGTCTTCCATCTGTATGAACATTCCGCCGACTGTCGGGATCCTGGCGGCGAACCGCTCGACGACCTCCGTTGACGGCGTGATGGGATATCCGGCCACGAAACGGCAGCCGGCGGCCAGGGCGCCCTCGCACGCGGCGTGGTCCCCGTCCATGAAATGAACGCCGGTAAGAACACCCTCGGGGCTCGCTTTCATGGTTCCCTCCCCGGGGTTTCATCACCCTTGCCCGAAGCGGCGGCCTTACGCTCCGCTTCCAGCGCGTCGATGTCCTTGTATCTCATTCCGAAGATTGCGTAATCGGGGCAGTACTGGCCGCAGGTGTTGCAACCCACGCACGCTTCCGGCTTCGCAAGCACGGGGTAGTGATACCCCTTTGCATTGTAATTGCGGGAAAAGCGAAGACAGTCCGCCGGGCAGAATTCGATGCAGTAGGCGCACCCCTTGCAGATTTCCGCGTTGACGAAAACCGTCCCCTTGCCAACCCGCGTCTGACCGCTGTCGTCGATCAAGACGAACCTCCAGGAAAAAGACATGGGCCGCCATCCATGGCCGCCGCCACCCGATAAGGGCTGGCGAATCGGCCCGGGGCCCCGCCGAGCAAGTTAACCTTTTGGACTTTTAAGTCAAGTACTATCGGGACTTGTTGCTCCGCTTTCGACAACCCGGTTTCAAGCCACAACGGGCATCGCCATTGAAAAAACGGCGGTTTTCTGTTACCTGTCTGTCCGGATCAATCCACGAGGCTCGACAATGGGTTTCCTTTCAAGAATCTTCGGTCGCGGCGATGACGAACAGGCAGGGCAGGACCAGGCCAGGAAGGCTTCTCCGCAGATTGTCAGGCTGACCCGCAAGGTCGAAAACAAGTACGGCCAGGCGCAGGACCGCCAGATGGCCATCGATCAACTAGCCCAGATCGGCAGCCCGGAGGCGGTGGAGGCCATGCTGAAGCGGTTTTCGTTCAGGATCGAGCAGACGATCGGCGACGAGGACGAAAAGAACACGGTGTTCAACCATCTGGTTGCCCTGGGTCCCACGGCCGTCGAGCCGATTCTTGCTTACATGCGGACAGAAAACGCGCCGTACTGGCCGACGAAGGCGCTCAGGCAGATCGTCGGCGACGACGCCACCGTCGCTTACCTGCTCGAAATCATTCGTGAAATGGAAGCCATTTTCGATCGCGACATCAACCGCAAGGTCGAATTGGTATCGAACCTCTGTGAATTCAATCATCCTGACGTGATTGCCGCGCTTTTTGAATTCGCGAAGGACGAAAACGAAGAAATCCGCGTGCGCGCCGTGGAAGCCATGGCCCACATGGGAAACGAGGAATTGTGCGAAGTCATGGTCGATCGTCTCATGGACGCGACCGAAACGCAGCGCATGCGAATCGCCATCCTGAACCTGCTCGTTGACCGGAAATGGAAGGTCAGGACGCGCAAGGAAGAAATCCGCAAGGTGCTGCCCGATTCGTTCTGGATTGACGACGTGGGCACGATCCGCGCCCGTTGACAGGTCAGTGGCCAACCGGGACGGAGCCTGAAACCTTCACCACCGAAGAATCGATTGCCTGCCGGACCTGCGCGGCCTTCAGCTTGCCATCGCCCTCGACCAGCACGGCGAATTCAAGAAAGCGACCATCGGGAAGATCAACCCATCCGGCCAGCGATATCGCGGTGTCGAGTGTGCCCGTCTTCGCGTGAACGCGACCGCGAATCGATTCCTGTCTGAAACGCCCTTCCAGCGTTCCGTCCACGCCCCCCGTCGGCAGGGCCTTCCGGACGACTTCCATGACCGGCCGATTTCCAAGAATCCAGTGGACAAGGGCCACAACCGCGCCTGCGCTGACGCTGTTCGCGCCGTAGAGTCCCGACCCGTTGGTGAAGGAGAAGGAACCCGAATCAGCGCCGACCTTGTCGCGCATGAAAGCGGAAAGCTTCGCCGCGCCCTCGGAAAAACCGACCTGGCCCGACGCGCCCTCGGCGCCGACCAGACGGAGCACGCTTTCAGCGATCGGGTTGACGCTGTCCTTCAGCATCGGGACGAGGATGTCGCCCAGTCTGGGTGAAGGCACGAAGCAGATTCTTTCGACACCTGCCGCGACGGGGCCACGCACCGGCACGGTGTTGGACACGGACACCCCGCGCTTCTTCAACGCCTCCATGAAAGACGCGGCCGCGTTCCATGCCGGGTTATCCACCCGCGCCGTGACACCGGTCGATTTCGAAGGATTGCTGCGCCCGCTTATGGTTACAAGAAGGCGACCGTCGGGGTCGGTCCGGGTATCGATCACCAGCGGCGACTTCCTTCGCTGCGCGGTGCCTTCCTTGCCGGCCGCCGAAGCCTTCGCGTTGTTCACTATCCGCACGTAATCCGACATCGGGGTCACCTTCACCGGTGGCGTCGCGCCGGGGGCGGCCCTGCCGACAGATATCGACACGGCGTTCCTGTTGACCTGAAGACCGGCGACCGAGGCCCGATAGGCCGCCGTGGTGTTCTTCTGCGAATAGCCGGGGGGCATGTCGTCACGGCTGAAAGGTCCGGTTGAAAAAACCAGCTTCCTGAACGGTCCGCGGGAATCAGCCGCCACGCATGACGCAAGCTGTTCCAGTTCGCGCGTCGTCAGTTCCGGATCACCGGAGCCCTCGATATAGATGACGCCGTCACCGCGGTAAACAGAGGTATTGAAACGCCTGTCCGGGCCGATTGCGTCGACGGCGACGGCCGCCGTGAAAAGCTTGGTCACCGAGGCAGGATTCAGGCGCCGATCAGGTGAAATGGACGCGATGGACTTGCCGTCGACCGAAAAAAGCGCGGTGACACGAAGGCCGGATTTTTCAAGCTCCGCCAGGGCCGGAAGCGGCACCTCTGCGCGGGCCGGAAGCGGCACCAGCGCCAGCAGGGCAACAAGCAGGATCTTCGCGGCGGGATTCATTCGCTGACCGATTCGGGGGGAGCGTCGTAAACACAACGGAAGCCCACGGTGGGCGCCGAAACGCCCATGCTGATATGCCTGCCGCGATAGGAAACCGTCATTTCGCAGGTACGGCTGTTTTCCGTCGAGTAATTGCCGCCCTTGATCACCCGGTCGCCGACCGACGATGACAGGTCGACGACTTCGGAAATCTCGACCGGCCCGGAATACGCGATACAGATCGGCAGGCCGATGTCGCTGGCTTCATTTTCACACTGGACGTAACAGTCCGCATTGCTGCTGCATTGCGAACAGGTCGTGTAACAGTCTTGCTTGCACGCGTCGTCGGCGACACCGCAGGCCCAGCAATCGCAGAACTGCGGAAGATCGTCCGCGCAGGTGACGTTTTCGCGGAACCTGCCGACCGTCCATTCGGCGACGTTTCCGGCCAGGTCGAATACCTTCGATCCGCCAGCGGAATCGGTGACGTAATCGTCCACGGACTTCATGACCTCCGCGGGCCTCGCGACGCTGGTGCACCACTTCACCGATATCCCGACCGGTTTCGAGCCGCACGAACGGAGCTTCGTGTAGGTAACCTTGTCCGACGGCAGGATCCGCTTCGGGTTTTCAACACTGGACGGCCCGCCCGCGGCACGTTCCCACTCGACCTCGTTGGGCAGACGGCCACCCACGAATTCACAATAATTTTCGGCCATGTCGAACGTCACGTTGACGACCGGGTAATCGTCATAGATGGGACTACCGTAATAAATTTCACCGCTTGTGATGTTGTTGTATTCCGGCAGCTCGCAATTCCCCATCTGCACGCAGTAGTCGTACTGACGGTTGGTCACTTCGTGCGCGTCGATCAGGAAGTCATCGACCTGGACCTTGACCAGGGGCCACGTCTTGGGCAGGTTCGTCAAAGAACTGGCGCAGGTCTGCTCGGTCTGGCTGGCGTTGAAGCACATCACCTCGGAGCCGAACGGAAAAATGCCGCCCTTGATGAAGACTGTGTCGGTGACGGCGGGCGGGTCGATGCCGACGACGCAACCGGCAAACGCCACAGGGACAACTGCCGCAATCAGAAAATGCAGGCGCATCATGACCCCCTAAAATGTTGCGACCGCGCCGATGCCGACCGAGTCGGAACCAAACGCGGGGACGATGGAAATCGATGGCTTGACCTGTTCGATACGGTCTTCCGGCCTGATTTCGAGGGGCTTCCGGGCGATTTCCCATATCAGCAGGCCAAGTCCGAGGGCCGCGAGGCCCGCCCCCACGCCGTAACCCGCGTACACCATGGTTTTGTATGTTTCGAACGGAGGGGCGTTGACAGCGTTTTCAGGTACCACGTTGTACATGCCCTTGTCCTTGTACCCTTCGTTTATGTAGTAGCGACCCCACGCAGAGGCACCAACCACGCCGGCACCGATAATCATCGATGTCACCCCGAGCGACCCGCGCCATGAGAACGACTTCTTCGCGAGATGAATGGCGACCGCGACCTCGATCGTTTCCTTGGGGTTGACTTCGACCACGGCCGAATACTCGGTGTAGTCGTCCTTTTCGACCATGACCTGGTGGCGACCGGGTTCGGCCTCGAACGGCTGCAGCATCGGCGTGACACCAACGACCTTGCCGTCGACGTGGATGCGCGCGCCACGGACATTGGCCGTGACCAGTATCCCCCCCGCGTTTCTGACCTGGATCATCGAAAACATGAAACGGGCCGGTTCACGCGACCGGACATCAAAATCACGCTGGACCGTCTGGTAGCCGTCGGCCTTGATCACAAGACTGTGGGTGCCCTCGACAAGGTGAATCTTCATCGGGGTCTGCCCGTTGAGCACGTCCGCCCCGTCGATGTACACTTCGGCACCACGGGGGTCCGAATCGATCGACACTTCCGGCAGCGCCAGGTAAGCCTTTTCCTTCAACACCTCGATGGTGCGTTCGGTATCCGACTGATCGCTTGCCGGGGCGCCCGTCTGTTCCAGATGAAGCGTCAGGTACTGCCGATAGGCATCCGCCGCCTTTTCGTACTCGGCCAGTTTTTCGTATGCCTTCGCGAGGTTGAACCAGATTACGGGGTGCTTGTACAGTTCCAGCGCCTGGTTGAACCTGACAATCGATTCGGCGTACTGGCCGTTTTCGTAAAGCGTTCCGGCCTCGCCGGCAAGTTCGCGGGCACGGTCGATGTCCGCATCGTCAGGTTCCGTGGAAGCGGGTGGTTCCGTGGAAGCCGCGGGATCAGCGACGGCAGCCTGTTCCGTTTCGGGGGCAGCGACCGGTTCGGTCACGGCAGGGGGCGCCGCGGGCTGCTCCGGTTCGACCGGCGCGGTAACAGCGGCCGACGCGTCGGATGCCGTATCGGGCGCCGCGGGTTCACCAGCCTGGACTTCCTGCGCGAAAGACGGCAACGGCGCCGCCGCGATTATGGAAACCATCAGCAACCCGGCGAAAACACGAATATGCATCTTACAAACCCCCGAACGTGGCATTCGAGATTGACAGGCCAATTCTAGGGGCCGGGGATACCGGGTGTCAATTTACCCACCCCAACTGAATTCATGGGTTAACATGTATTTCGACAGGAATCATGCCATCCGGCTTGGTGAGGGGGGGGAAACGATGAGGTTCAGACGACTCGGGCCGACAGACTTCGATGTATCGGTCGTTTCGTTCGGGACATGGACAATCGGTGGCGCCGACTGGGGACGCGTCGACGATCGCGACTCCATCAAGGCGATCAGGCGGTCGGTCGAACTTGGCGTCAATCTTTTCGACACGGCACCCATCTATGGCAACGGCCACGCGGAAAAGGTTCTTGGCGAAGCGCTGGCCGGAATACGTGACAAGGTATTCGTGGCAACGAAATGCGGCCCCTGGGAAGACGAACTGGGAAGGCTCAGGCTGGATCTGTCCCGCGAAGGGATCACGCGACAGGTCGAAGACAGCCTCCGGCGGCTCGGTACAGACCGGATCGACCTGCTGCAGGTTCACTGGAACGACACGATGTGGCCAGTGGACGCCACGATGGAGACACTTCGCGGACTTGTGGACGCGGGGAAGATCAGGGCATTCGGGGTTTCAAATTTCAGCGCGGCCGAATACGCGGTGGCGGTCCCGGGCGGATGCGCCAGCCTGCAATCGCCGTACAGCCTGATGAACACCGACGTGGAAAGGGAAATGCTGCCCGCTTGCGCGACGACCGGGACGGGATTCCTGGCGTATGAACCGCTTTGTCGCGGGCTGCTGGCGGGCAAGTACGGGCCGGGAACAAAGTTTGAGCCGGGCGACATAAGGGCGCAGGATCCGAGATTCCGCGGCGAGGCCTTCCGCGCGAACCTCGCGAAGGTCGAACGATTCCGCAGGCTGGCGGACGCGTACGGAATGGACACGGCCACCGCGGCGGTGGCATGGGTGCTGCATAATCCGGCAGTCACGACGGCCATATGCGGGGCCAGGACGGTCACCCAGGCCGCCGCGAACGCAAGGGCCGCGGACATGGAAATCGACGACGGACTGACCGCGCGGATGCGGTCGATATTCGAGTCCTGACCCGATAACGACATTTACGGCTGATTCAGGAAATTCAACGGGCGGATTCAGCGGCCTTCGGAATCGCCGTCGTCATGTTCGCCATCCTGACCGCGCCGCCGTCCGGCCGTCATGAGGCTCCAGACACCCTCGACAGGCCCCATGACCACGTACGTCAGCACAAGAAGCAACAGGACGAAGCTGGTCTGGTAGCGAATCGCCAGGAAGATCAGGCCGCCGGCCGCCAGAATCATCAGGACGCGGAGCAGCAGACTGATACGGACATGCTTGAAATTACGGTACGGGACGTTGCTGACCATGAGGAAACTGGTCGCGAGCATAACGAACGTCATGAGCCCCATCTTGTCCGCGCCCACGATACCCAGGTCCTGCATGGACCAGATCATCGTAACCACGACCGCGGCGCCGGCCGGTATCGGAAGACCCTGGAAATAGTTGGTTTTCTTGCCCTTGCCCGACGACGAAACATTGAAGCGCGCCAGACGCATGATTCCGCAGGCGACATAAACAAAAACAATCAGCAGCCCCGGGAACCCGCGCCCGTCGCCGATGGACTTCAATGAAAACGCCCAGGCAAGCAGGGCCGGCGCGGCGCCGAATGAAATGGCGTCGGCCAGCGAATCGAGCTGGATCCCGAACCTGGTCGCCGTGCCGGTCATGCGGGCGACGCGGCCGTCGAACGAATCGGCGACCATGGCAAGCAGGATGCAGATTGCCGCGCGGGTGAAGTCCGACGGACCGCCCAGCATGGTGTAAGTCATCGAAACCATGCCGAACAGAACGCTCGCCAGCGTGAACAGGTTCGGAAGGATGTATTTGGCGTTTCTTAAATCCATACCGGCCGCATTGTATCACATGGTATCGACGCCGAAAGGATTAATGCCGCGGGGCGTCAACCCGGCGCCAGGGACGCCTTCCGCGGCCAGGCTCATCGGTCAAATTCCCAGAAATGCATGATCTGATTCGGATTAAGGAAAAACTCTTCAGACACCGTGTAGAAACCTGACTTATCCTGGTTGATTGCGATGGACTCGCCCTGGACTTCGAGCCACGGCTCCGCCGGAAAATTCGGCAGCGGACACCCCGGACCTGCCAGCATGTCCTGAACAGTCATACCGACAGTCCGGTTCCAGACGAGGCCGTTGTTGGCAGTGGCGACACTGCCGTCCGCACCACCGTAATTGCGGATGGCCAGCATCAGTCCGTCGGCCGAAATGTCTGCGCCGGTGGCCACGGCCACGTCGATTGTGGCGATTTTCTGCGCAACCAGGGGTGCTCCGGCGCGGTCGCCCGACAGCGCAGCCGCCGGGACCCGGTAAACCCCGGCGGTGGAACCATGATGCTGCTTTTCCACCAGGTACATGTCGCCTGTCCACGGGTCGACAAAGAACGCTTCCGAATCGTGGTACCCGTCATCGTAAGTGATGTCGAACCACTTCACGTCAGCGATGTCGCCGGCAACGATTTCGGTCGGTTCGGGCAGGACGTACACCCTGACGGATTTCCGCTGTTTCTCCGGGTCCTCAAAACTGTTGTCGCCCGTGTCGGCGATGAAGATGGCGTCGTCTTCGATACCGGCGAACGGCCCGATCGCGATGTCTTCCCAGTCGACCGCGGTCGATTTCCATTCGGGAACAGGTTCAGGCCACCCGGCCATCGTTTGGTTGACCGTGAATTTCACCACGGTCAACGGAGCCGGCTCGCCGGCCGGACCCGAAGGAAGCTGGATCGCGTATATGACAGGTTCGTCGCCGGAATCGTTGTGCCCCCAAAGGACGCCCGGATGCTGGCGGCTGGCGACCAGACCGGAAACCTCGTCAAGCGGAGTCTGTTCAAGCAGTCCGACCGCAACGGCAGGCAGTATGGGCGTGCACTGGGCGGCGGACGCATCGTCAATCGCGTCGGACAAGCCATCCACGGTCGCATCCTGCACGACTGTATCAACGGCGCCGTCGTCGTAAGTCACTTCCTGTAAATCCGATCGCGGAACATCATCGAGCGCGTCGCGCCCCGACAAATCCGTGCCGGGAAAATCGGCAACAACGACATCCGCGGCATCGGCGGAAGGTACGTCGACGATCACGTCGCCGGCGACATCGGCAAAGGCATCGGACGGAATTTGGCGCCCGCCGCAACCCGCGGAAACGGACAAGATAACAACTGATATCGCAAACAAGTTTCGCATCGTCATCCCCGGAAAGGGCGGACACCGCCCGGATTTCTCACGCGGGCTCGGCCGGGTCCCAGGACTGGGTGAACGGGTCCACCCGGCGGATCGTCAGGTTGTTGAACGCGAAGCGGAGCTTCCGCACGGTGCCCATGTCGTTCGCCTGGGTTTCGTGCAGCCTGGTCGCATACACCATGAAATCGACGCATGACATCACGTCGGTCGCGGGCAGTGTGGCGTCAAACACCTCGGACACCGGGCCCGGGTCGGCGGCACCGGCCAGTCGCAGCAGCCAGAAGCGGTTCAACATGAAATACGTTCTTGCGACGCGATGCGGTTGCCCGCCGGCAAAGGACGGATCCGCCGCCACGCGTACCGCCGTGGTGGCCAGCCTGGACGTCAGTTGATGTTCCGGGTGATTTGTTCCACCGAACGTCGGTTCGAATGTCAGGACCAGATCCGGCTTGAATTTGCGGATTTCTTCAACAAGGAATGCCACGGGATCGCGATGCTTCTTCCAGATTTCGAACAGTTCGTGACGTTTCGGGAACGATTCCACCGGAAGCGGCGCATTGAAGAATTTTTCCAGCGTCAGCCCCGCGCCGTAAAGCGCCGCGACCTTCGCGATTTCCCCTGCCCTGACAGTGGCCAGGTCCGGTTCGCACCCCTGCGGCCTGCAGCATTCGCCGCCGTCACCGCGCGTCATCAACGTGAAGTGCGTGGGATTTTTATAGTAAATCGAAGATCTTGCAAGGATACCACCGCTGAAACACTCGTCATCGGGGTGGGCGGCAATCCACATCGTCCGGGCGCCCTGCGCGAGGAACCCGTCAAGCCCCTGGGATTCGGGTGAGCCGTCGGCCCCGACCTGTGGCCTGCCGCAGGCGGAGGAAGCGGAAAGAAGGGCCGGCGCGGCCGCGATGGCGGCACCAGTCAGCAACCCCTTCGTGATGAAAGACCTCCGATCCATGTCGCCCCCCTTTTCCAATCCAGTCAGATGTTCTTCACAATATGCTCGACCGCGATCTTTATCCCGATCAGGACCAGAATCGCGCCACCGGCGATTTCCATCTTCTTTCCGAACGCACAACCGAGCTTCCTGCCGGACAGCAGTCCCAGCGTGCTGAAGGCCGCGCAGACAGCCCCGATCATCATGGCCGGAACGACGATCGGCGACTTCGTGACACCAAAGGAAAGGCCGACGGCCAGCGCGTCGATACTTGTGGCAAGTGCCAGCAGCAGCAGCACGACGCCACGCGTCGGGTCCTTCCTGACCGGTACATCGCATTCGTCGCCACGGATGCCTTCATAGACCATCTTGGCGCCAATCAGGGCAAGCAGGCCGAATGCGACCCAGTGGTCGAACCTGGCCAGATGATCCGCAAGCGAAACGCCGCCGAACCAGCCGATCACGGGCATGGCGGCCTGGAAAAGCCCGAACGCGCCGGCCATCCTGATTACATGGCCCGGCCTGATTTTTTCCCTGAGTCCGCAACCGGTCGCCAGGGACACGGCGAACGCGTCCATGGCAAGTCCGACCGCAATCATCAGGACAGTCAGGTACCACATCAAATTTCACCGGAAATAGCACGACAGACGGCCAGGCGCCATTTTCGTTTCACAAGCGGACGCGGTCAAGGGTTGGCGGCAGAATTGTGATCGGGTGGCCGGATCGATACGGAATCATTCGGGAAGTGGCACGCCGCCGGCAAGGAACGCGTCGTCTTCGACAACATCCACCACCGCGTCTTTCACGGCGCCCGTGTCTTCGGGTGGCGTCACGTCTTCCGGGTCGACCACGTCCGTCGGGGGAAGGTACGCGTCGTCGATGAAGTCGCCCATCAGCCCGGGATCGCTTTCAACCACATCAGGAACGACGACATCGGGCGATATGACGTCCTTTCCGGCATCCCATTCGATGTAGTCTTCCGGCATCACGCCCATCAGTTCGTAGAAACCGTAATCAAGCGGTTCCTGAACGTCGTTCACATCCGGCTCGACGAAGACATCGGTGACGCCCATCACGTCCGGGAAATCTTCATGGGCATCCAGTACGTCGCCTTCATAGGTGTCGACAACCATATCGCCGGAGGTTCCGAATTCGCATCCGGTGGCCCCACCGATCATCACAGCGCCGGAACCGGCCAGGACCGACCACTTCCCTGCCTTGAGGGCCAGATCCATTATGCTGGGATATTTTTTGTCGCCCATGGCGCACCCGGAAAGGCTGAAGACGGTGTGATTATAGGCGATTGAAGGACTGTAATCCAGTTCCCCGTGTCGCGGGCGTCAGTGGCGGGACGGCAACTCAATCCACGGCGACGTCGAGAGTTTCAACCACATCTTCAGGAACCGCGACATCCTGGCCATAGGCGTCCGCCGGAACCACGGCCGCGGCAGGTGACACAGTCCACTGACCGGATTGTCCGTCCCATGCCAGATCATACCGGGCATCGGCCGGATCATCAGGGAACGCAGCCAGGATCGCGGCCGACGAGTCAACCGAAGGCGCCTGGACGCCCTGGATCGACGAAGCGTTGAAACCGGGACAGGTCCCGCCGCTGACGCACGCGCACCTGTTCTGCACGCGGCAGACGCCGGCCGTCGTGTCGAAGACAAGCATGTCGGGGTCAGCGAGGTCACCGGCAACCCATGAAGTGGACCAACCTGAGAGCCCGGAATCGCCGTTGCGCCCGTCACGGTCAATGCCGACACCCGTTATCGAACCGATCCACACCCTTTCGACGCCCAGCGCGGCGGAGGCGGTTTCATCAAGAAGATCGATGACTTCGAGGGCGCTGACGCTGCCGACAATGGGATGCGGATCGCAGCGGTCGACCAGGCGCAGGTCGCCGGGGCTGGCGCAGGGAAGCGGTTCAACCACGCCTTCGCCCAGAACGTCGAAGGGGACTTCGCCAAGACTGGAACTGCAGGACGCGGCCAGGAAGGCCAGCGCAAGCGCAAATGCTGCCGAAAGGGTCTTTGTCATCCGGACCTCCGCGAAGCAGGCCGGCCACGGGCCGCCCGGTTCAAGAGCGCAGATGGTATCAGATATCGCCGGATTTCACAGCGGGCGGATGATTGCCCTGGCCGGGGCGCCGTCAGCGCCGTCGACGCGAAGAGGCAGACAGACAAGTTCACACCGTCCCCATGGGGCGTCGTTGAGCGCCAGACCTTCGATTATCGTCACCGCGGCGGTAAGCAGAACCCGGTGAACCGCGTCGCCTTCCGGCCCGCCACCACCAATCGAAAGGCCGTCGATCCCGACAGTCCGGACACCGGCGCACGCCAGTTCGGTCGCGCCTTCCGGCGTCAGGTGGCAGAAATCCGCGTCAAACGGCAGGCGCCACCAGTCGCGCAGACTGTTGTCGGTCTTAATCAGAAGCCGTTCGCCCGGTTGCGGACAGTGTTGAAGAACCTCGCGCGCGCCGATACGACGCACGCCGGGTATCGCGATGACCCGCGCTGGTCCAATCAGGGAATGAAACGGGATATGCGAAACGTCAATCCCGCCATCCACATAATGCAGTGGGGCGTCGACATGGGTTCCGGCGTGCGCGGACATGGACAACTCGGATACGTTGCAGGATTCACCTTCCGCGATCGAAAGAAACCGCCGCACCACGGTCGCCGGATCGCCGGGCCAGCCCGTCAGCCCGCTGACAATAGGTGCCGAAACGTCTTTCCATCCGTCCATGTCCACCCCGTTGCGGGGGTCCGGATCAGACGCCCTTCATCGACAGCGATATGCGCCGGCGGCGGGTATCGACTTCCAGGACCCTCACCTTGACCTTCTGACCCGTTCTTACCACTTCCGACGGTTCCCTTACATACTTTTCGGACAGTTCCGACACGTGAATCAGCCCGTCCTGGTGGACGCCCACATCGACGAAGGCACCGAACGCGGCCACGTTCGTGACGATTCCCTCGATGACCATGCCGGGCTTCAGATCGTCGATTTCGCGGACGTCGTCCAGGAATGCCGGCGGCTCGAAGACCTGCCTGGGGTCGCGGCCGGGCCGGGCGAGCTCCGCGACGATGTCGAGCAGCGTCGGCATACCGAGCCGATCGACCGCGCCGGACGCGTCCGATTCAACGTACCGCGAAAGATCGATCCCTGCGGTGATTCCGGGCTGGCCGACAAGCGCGTCGACCGGATGCCCGATGTCGCGGGCCATGCGGGCCACCACGTCGTATCGCTCGGGATGGACCGCGGACGCGTCGAGGGGATTCTTCGCACCGCGAATCCGCAGGAAGCCGGCACATTGCTGGAATGCGCGCGGGCCAAGCCTGGGCACCTTCATCAACTGGTTCCTGGATGAAAACGGCCCGTTCTGCTCGCGCCAGGCGACAATGGCTTTGGAAATGGCCGGACCGATCCCGGCAACGCGGGCAAGCAGCGGCGCGCTGGCCGTGTTCAGTTCAACGCCGACACGGTTCACGCAGTCTTCGACGACCTCGTCCAGCCGCGCCGACAGGAGGCCCGGATCGACATCGTGCTGGTACTGCCCCACCCCCAGGGACCGCGGCTCGACCTTGACCAGTTCCGCAAGCGGGTCCTGCAGTCGGCGGGCGATAGATATGGCGCCGCGGACCGTGAGGTCCAGATCCGGGAACTCCTCGCGGGCCACGTCCGACGCGGAGTAGACGCTGGCACCGGATTCGCTGACGGGAACGACCAGGACGTCGGAAACACCGGCGTCCGCAAGAGCCTTGCGCGCGAAGGCAGCGGCTTCACGACCGTAAGTCCCGTTTCCGACGGCAACGGCGCGAGCTGACACCTTGCGGACAAGCCGCATCAGGTCGGCGGACGCGGCTGCCGGATGGCGGTCAGGAAATATCACGCAGGACTCGACGTACGCCCCGGTTGCTGCAACCGCGGCCACCTTGCAACCCGTCCTGATGCCCGGATCAACCCCGACCACGGCTTTCGCCCCGTATGGCGCCGACATCAGCAGGTCCTTCAGGTTGTCGGCGAAGATCTCCGAAGCCTCACGTTCGCAATGCTCGCCCAGAAGGCCGAAAACCTCGTTTTCCAGCGCGGGGAAAAGCAGTCGCTTCCAGGCGTCCGCGCATGCCGCGCGAAGTTCGCCCGCCCACGGGGACTGCGGTTTCAGTCCGGCCATACGCAGGGTCCTGTCCGCGATAGAATCTTCATCGACTGAAAGCGACATCTTCAGAACGCCTTCCGCCGAACCGCGCCGGATCGCCAGGAAACGATGCGACGGTATGGCGGCAACGCCCTGCGAAAAACTGTAGTACTGCTCGTAAGGGGTCGGTTCGCCGGATGACTTCGCCTTTGACGAAACGGCGGACGTCACCCTGCCCGACTCCAGCAGCACCTTCCTTGCGTATGCCCTGACTTCGGTCGCGTCGGACACCGCCTCGGCCACGATGTCGCGCGCGCCGGCCAGAGCCGCTTCCACGTCTTCAACGCCCTTTTCAGGATTGACGAACGCCGCCGCTTCGCGCACGGGATCACCTGCCGGAGCCTGTGCCAGTATCCTGTCCGCCAGCTTCTTCAGGCCGCGTTCGACCGCGATTGACGCCCTGGTCCGCCGCTTCGGACGGTATGGCTGGAAGACGTCTTCAAGGCGCGCCTTTGTTTCGGCGGCCATCACCAGGGCCCGGAGTTCACCGGTCAGGAGGTTCCGTTCGACCAGCGATTCCAGGATGGCGGCGCGCCGTTTTTCCAGTTCGCGCAGGTCCAGCGCCAATTTCAGGATGTTGCGGACCTGCACCTCGTCCATGCCGCCGGTGGCCTCGCGGCGATATCGCGCGATGAACGGCACAGTCGCGCCGTCGGCGTCCAGGGCAAGCACGGCCCTGACCGAAACAGCGGGAAGGCCGGCGGAGGATGCGACACGATTATCGATATTCAGGTGTTGATCTGATTCATTCATCGGGGATGGATTCCGTATTCAGCGTTGTGCGGTTTCGGGCGTCAGTCCACGCACCAGCAGTTTTCCATTTCCGTCTGGGAATTGTACCCGCAGTCCCCCGAGTAGCCGGAAAAACCGGCCTCGTCGCAGATACGTTCGCAGGAAGCCTTGCATTCCGAGTCGGTCTCGGCACAGTAGAAATACATGCCGTCCCCGTCGCAGTTCGTTTCCCAGCTCACGCACAAATCGTCGTCCGAGCATTCGGGAACGCCGCCGATTTCCTCGCATCCAGGAAGAACCAGGAAGAGACCGAACGCCATAAGCAGGAAAATGTAACGCATCTGCATTCCACCAGTGGAAGTTCATGGAAATCTACCCCGGAAAACATGATGTCACAAGATCCCGGCGTGGAATCGACACTCCACCGGCCGGGTTCCGCGTGCTAGATTAGACGCGACGGTTCAAGCCGGCCCAGCGGCCGCATCGGGGATTAAGCGATGAACGACGACGTAAACGCACCTCCAGTCAAGCACCCGGCCTGGACCGAGTTGACCGTGACTGTCCCGACAACGGCCAGGGACATGGTAATCGGCTGGTTCATGGATCGTGGCGCGGCAGGTGTGCAGGAAGACTATCCCGGCCTTTTCCCGCTGGATGGCGGCGGACCGGTCACGTCCGGCGACCCTCGCGACTGGCACGGCGAGGCAACTCCCAACCCGGGGGCGACGGTGATACTGAAGGGCTGGCTGCCGCCACCCGTTTCGGCAGAACGGGAAGGCGCGGCGCTGAAGGCATTCCTCGTTTCAGCCGCTGCAGGACTTCCGGGCCTTCAGGACTGCCCGATCGCTGCCTCCGAAATCGAATCCATCGACTGGAACGCGGAATGGAAATCGCACTGGAAACCGATCGAAATCGGCCGGCGTTTCCTGATATGCCCGACCTGGGAAGCACCACCCGCCACGGATCGCATCGTGATAATGCTTGACCCCGGCATGGCGTTCGGGACGGGGACGCACTTCACCACCGCGTCCTGCATCGAAGCCGCCGAAGAATGGTTCGGGAAGATCGACGATCCAGCCCGGATTTCGGTCCTGGACGTCGGCACCGGTTCCGGAATTCTGGCGATTGCCGCGCTGAAGCTCGGTGCGCGTGACGCGTTCGGGATCGACGTGGATCCTGACGCCGCCAGGGAATCGCTGGCCAACGCCGACACGAATCGCGTCGCCGACCGATATGCCGCGACGGATCGGCCCCTGACCGGGCGCGAAGGCCGGTTTGATCTGGTGTTCGCGAACATCCTCGCACAGACGCTGATCGTGCTTGCGCCATCGATTGCCGCGACCGTGGCGCCCCGTGGGTATCTCATAACGTCCGGCATACTCCAGGACCACGAACCGGAAGTGGTAAAAAAGTTCAAGTCGCTGGGGTTTGACGTAATATCAGCCCGACACGACGATTCGTGGGCGACGATTTCCTTCGAACGTACAGGACATTGAAGATGGCCACCCTGATCGATTCAAAGCTGGTTCAATTCTTCAGAACCGGGGCGGATGAGCCGGCTCTCGATCTGGACGAACGCAGTCTGAAACGGAAGTTCCTGTTCGACCGCATGAGCGTGTTCATGGCAATCACGATCGGTTACGGCATCTATTATGTCGGCCGTCTGAATTTCGCCGTCGCGAAGCCCGAAATGCTGGATCAGAACATCCTTTCGGCTACGCAGATGGGCATCATCGATTCCGCGCTGCTTTTCGCGTACGCCATCGGCAAGCTGACAAACGGCTTCCTCGCGGACCGGGTCAACGTCCGGAAATTCATGTCGATCGGCCTGCTCATTGTCGCGGTAATCAACCTGATTCTGGGCTTCACGACCATGTTCTTCACGTTCGCGGTCCTGTGGGGACTGAACGGCTGGTTCCAGTCGATCGGCGCGCCTTCCAGCATCGTTTCGCTGGCGAACTGGTTTTCGCCACGGGAACGCGGCACCTGGTATGGCCTGTGGTGCATAAGCCACGATATCGGCGGCGCCTTGAACATGATCATCACGACCGTCCTGGTCGCGGCGCTCGGATGGCGATGGGGTTTCTGGGCACCGGGCATCATCTGCGGAATATTCGCCATAGTGCTGATGTTCGTCCTTAAGGATCGCCCGCAAACGTATGGCCTGCCATCCGTGGCGGAATTTAAAAACGACCCCTCGCCGATCGCGAAAAAGTCCGACAGCGTGAACAGGCTCCAACGTGAAGTGCTCAAGAACCCGGCCGTGTGGACGCTCGGATTTTCAAGCGCCCTGATGTACATCACCCGTTACGGCATGTACGGGTGGGCGATCCTGTACCTTCAGAAGGCGCGCGGATACGGCCTGGCGGAAACCGGGCTGATGATGTCCGTATTCTTCATAACCAGCATGGTTGGGGAAGCAGCTTCGGGCTTGATTTCGGACGTTATTTTCAAAGCCAACCGCAACGTGCCGTGCCTGATTTTCGGCGTGCTTGAAACGGTATGCCTGGCCGCGTTTCTGTTGATTCCGGATGGCGGGCGCCTTCTCGATTATTCCCTGATGGCTGGCATCGGATTGTCCCTCGGCGTCCTGGTGTCCTTCCTCGGCGGACTGATGGCGGTGGACATCGTTCCACCGCGCGCCGCCGGGGCAGCGGCAGGCGTGGTTGGCATGTTTTCATATGTCGGCGCGGGCATCCAGGGAACCGTCAGCGGATGGTTGATAGACCTGGGAAAGAAAACGACGGAAACCACGTCAACCATCTGCCCGAACGCGTTCGCGGACTTCTGCGGAAACGTCGGCATCGACATAAGGTCGGCATTCAACCCGGCTGCCTTCGACCAGTTTTATAATGTCACGCTGACTGAGACCACTTACGACTTCCAGCCGGTGCTGCTGTTCTGGACCATCGCCGGCGGTCTTTCGGTAATCGCAGCGCTGTTCGTCTGGAACGCGGGAAAGCGGGCCCGCGGCGAGGCTTGACGGGGGTCTGGCAATGAAAGGCAGGCTTGGCGTTTTCGATTCGGGGTTCGGCGGGCTGACCGTGCTGTCCGAAATGACGGCCGCCATGCCGCAATATGACTTCCTCTACCTTGGCGACAACGCCAGGTATCCTTATGGGACGCGCGGTTACGACACCGTCCTGGAATTCACCACCGAAGCTGTCGATTTCCTGTTCAGGCAGGGGTGCCCGCTCGTGGTGGTGGCCTGCAACACCGCATCCGCCAAGGCACTGCGGACTATCCAGCAGCAATTCCTGCCTTCCAGGTGGCCGGACCGGCGCGTCCTGGGCATGGTGCGTCCTTCGGCCGAGGCACTGGCGGAACTGCCGCCCGGTGCGATACCCGGCGTCACGCGGCCGGGCAATGCGACCGGGACGGTGGCAATCCTGGCGACACCAGGCACCGTCGCATCGCGGTCTTTCGTGATTGAACTGGAAAAGCTGGCGCCGGGCCTGCGGGTAATCCAGCAGGCCTGTCCGCTGTGGGTTCCACTGGTCGAAAACGGTGAACTGGACGGGCCGGGATGCATGCATTACGTCCGCAAATACCTCGAACCGATTATTGCCGGGCCGGACGTGCCGCAGAAGATCCTGCTGGCCTGCACGCACTACCCCCTCCTGCTCCCGCGCATCAGGGAAGTCGTTCAGGCCGAAATCGACATCCTGACGCAGGGCCGGATCGTGGCCGAAAGGCTGGCTGACTGGCTGGCGCGTCATCCGGAATTTGCCGGCCGGTTGACCGATGGCGGCACACGCGAATACCTGACGACCGACGACGCTGCGCGTTTCGACGAACTGGCATCGATGTTCATGGCGACGGCGATAAGATCACGAAACGTCCACCTGCCGCGCCTTTGATCGCGGGCGGATTTTCATTCGCCCCTACACGGCAGGGGAATCGGGCGGATCCTGCGGCTCGTACGGGCGGATGACAATTCCCCCGTGCCTTGGTGGAATCTGCATGGAATTATTCCTGAACAACGCATGCAATCTGCGGTGCACGTATTGTTACAACCACGCCCAGTTTTCCAACCCCATGTCCGAAGACGTGATGCGGCGGGCGCTGGAAATGGGGTTCGCGCAACCCGGCGAGATAGTGAACGTCGGCTTTTTCGGCGGCGAACCGCTGGTTTCGTTCGACCTGCTGAAGAAGGGCGTGGCCATGACGTACGACATGGCCCGCACCGGCAAACGTAAGATCCGCCTGATCATGACCACCAACGGCACGCTGCTGGACGGCGAACGCCTGGATTTCCTGATCGACAGCAGATTCCGGCTGGCGGTCAGCCTGGACGGACCGGCCGGCGTGCACGACATGTGCCGGGTCGACGCCGCAGGGCACGGGACGCACGAACGCGTGGTACGCAACCTTCTGGCGGCGCTGGAACGCAAGCCGGACATCGCCGTCATCGCCGTCGCCGGGCCCGGCAACATCCGGTTTGCCGCTGCCGCGCTGCGCTTTTCGGCTTCGATCGGGATCAAACGTCATCACACGGCCATCGATTACGGGGGAAACTGGGACGCGAACGCGCTGCGCAGGTTCGACCGCGCCGTGCAGAAACTGGCCGACGCCTGGGCAGACCAGTACCGCGCCGGGAAACCGGTGGCAGTGCCGTTGATCGACTCAAAAATCGCGCGCAACATCCTGCATCCGCTGGTCAAGCTGCCGCGCTGCAACTGCGGTGGAATCGAATGGACCGTGGGCCCGTCGGGGCGCATATACCCGTGCGACCGCATGGTCGGAACCGACGACGGTACCGGCCCGGTCATCGGTGATGTTTTTTCCGGCATCGACATGCAGAAGCAGTCCGCCTTCCTTTCATGCCACCACTCGACGCCATCGTGCTGCGCGGGGTGTCGTGACGTACACCGGTGCTCGTTCTGGGGTTCCTGCATCAAGTTCAACATGACCGGGCATATTACGGCCGAACCGCCGCGCGAACTGTGCATCATGGAAAAGTCGATTACGCGCGCCGCGGATCGCGTCGCCGGGGAACTATGGAACGAACAGAACCGCGATTTCATCCACCGTTTCTATAAAGACGAACGTGCCCGCCTGGCCATGTCCCGCTGCACACCGTCAGAAATTTAGCCGGGATGGCAATCTTTGCACATTGATTCCTGCAACCCCGAAACATAAAATGACGCGGTCAACATAGTCAGCCCTGCAACACAGTGAGGCAGCAAGTGGACATCAAGACAAATTCAACAACGATTTCGGGTTATTTCAGACCGTTCATTCTGGCGGCAGCGTTCGCCTTCGGCATCGGGTGCGGCGGCGGGGATGGACCTGAAGACATCCACGACATGGACACGGTCGCCGGGGACGTCATGACGGACATCGGCGAAGTGCAGGAACACGACGAAGGCCTCGCCGACCCGGGCCGGGACGAACAATCGGCCGAAACCGGCGGCGACACGACCGGCGATGTGGACGACCCGTGGGAAGTCCAGGATGCCGACCAGGACACGCACGTGCCATCCGGTGTGGTGGAAGTCATCCCGGCAGAAATCGTAATGCACTACAGCGCGACAACCAAAGTCCGCATGGCGACCCTGACGGTGAAAAACGTCGGCGACGCGGACTTGAATATCGATTCCATCGCGATCATGGATCCGACTTGCGACGCGTCGACCTGCCTTTTCAGCATCACCAACACCCAGCTCCACGACCCGGAAGGCAACATTTCCACCGGAACCGGTCCGGTACAGCCGGAGGGATTTGTGACCGTCGAACTGAAATTCGAGCTGATCGGTACCGAGGGCGGCAACAACAGCGCCAGCCTGAAGATCGTGTCGGATTCAACGGTGAACCCTCTGGTCACCGTACCCATGCGCGCGACGATCATCGGGGCAGGTGCCTGCCGCCTGCAGATGGTCCCGGACAAGATCAATTTCGGCGTCGTTCCGGTCGGGTTCCCGAAGACAATGGAGGTTCGCCTGATCAACACCGGGACAGCGTCGTGCCTGATTAACGCCATGAAGATCGCCGACTGCCAGAAAAACGGCAAAGACGTCGTCTGCCCTGACCCGCTGACAGGCGATGATTCAGCCGTGTTCTCGCTCACATCCGACGAAACGCTGATCGGCGCGACCGTCCTGGCTGGCCAGCAGACCAGTATGCGGATCGTTTACACGCCGCCAATGGCCGGCGAAGACACGACAACATACGGTGCGGTGCTTTCAATGCAATATGAAGATCCGGCGGGTCAGACGGTTGTCCTGCCTTCCTGCGGCGGTACGGGCATTGACTGCGTCCCGAACCTCGCTGGCGCCATCGTCCTGGATACCAACCTGTATCCGCAAACCGTCGATTTCGGCCTGGTCAGGACCGGGTGCGGCACCGCGCAGGTAAAGGTCTGTTATTACAACACGTCCGAAACCCCGCTGCCTGTGAAGGTCGACGCCAGTCAGGTCGGCCCGGAATTCGTTTTCGAAGACTTCCCGGAAGACTGGGATGACGCGATAAAAGGGGTCCCGTGGTGCATCCAGGTCGACTACCGACCGACCGACGCGGGACCAGACACCTTCACGGTGACGTTCCACGAAGACTTGACGCCGCCAACCGGACAGATACTCACCCTGACGGGCGAAGGCCACACGGTTGACGGTGTGATGGATTTGTTTACCGGCCATTCCGGCCAGACAGAATTCGACGTACGTGGAATACCTGTTCCGGCCAGCGTGGTCGTCACGATTAATGACTTCGAATGCGACGACTGGTCCGTCGGCGGAACCGACCTGGACGCGACAATCGTGCTGGGCGAATCCTGCCCGGTCGAGCACCTCGACGAAGTCCTGATTCTGTACGACCTCGACTGCGTCGTCCCCCTGGCTTAACGGCTGACGATTCCAACGGGTTCCGACTGGCCGGCCAGGCGTTCGGTGATGTCCGCGCGGACACCGGCCGTCCGGCCCAGAACAAAAACATGAACGGGCGCGGCGTCGGAGACAGGGATGTCTTCGATCACAATCCTGCGGCCCTGCACCAGGACGGGCGTCGTGATCTCCACCACGCCTTCCGGAGTTACTTCGAAAAGATCCATGGCATCGAAGTCGTCGGGAACCGTGATTTCGACATCGACAACACGATCCTCGAGCACCCAGTGCGGTTCTTCTTCCAGCAGCCCCAGGGAATAGTATGCGCAGTCTTCATCAAGCATCGGGGCCGCGGCCTTCGCGGTGATAACCGGGACGACCAGTGCATCCCCGGATCTGATCGATTCGACGATCGTGTCGGTGTCCGATGACGCAAGTCCGGTCGGGTCCCCGGTCCGGAGGTACGGCCGCACCGCCCTGAAGATGCGGTTCATCGCACCCATCGCCATCCACGTGTCCGGACTGCCTTCCATCCCTGAACGCGACCCCATGAACCACATCAGTCCCTTGCCACCGGCGGCCATGACCGAAATGGCCTGGACGGCGATTTCATGCGGCAGCGCGTGGCCGTCCCAGCTTCCCACCCCCTGGGAATACAGCCACGTCAGCCACGGCATGTGGTTGTTCCGCGCGTTTCGAAGGTAATCGTACGGCCCGCGCAGGGGCGGATGAACGCCGAATTCGGTTATGTGCGGCGCGCATGCCGCGTTGTAGAAGTCGATGCCCTGGATGTCGGCCATGCCCGCGAACGTCCCCACGTGGCGGTTCGTCATCGCGCCGTTGTAAGTCAGCAGGTCCGGGTAAAGGCGCCACACCGCCGTGGTGTCAGCCGCCTTTTTCGCGGCCTTCGGGAATCCGGTTTCATCGTAATACGCCCAGTCCGATTCGTCGCCCGTCAGGAAACCAAGCACCGACCGCCTGTCCGGCAGCGGGTCTTCCGGCGGCGCATCAAACGGGAAATCGTCGCCAAGCAGGACAAACGCGTCGCCGCGGTCCGGCATGGTCTGGCCAAGCACTACCGCGCGATCGAGGCCGCAGCGTTCAAACCCATTCCAGTAGTAGTAGACGGTGTCAGCAGCAATACCGGCCAGTTCGTCGAAGAACCCGTCTGCGTGACCGGGAAGCGCGCAGTCCGAGGACCCTGGCCACACCTCGATCGGGAAGAAAGGGCGAAGGTTGCGGCCAACACCAACCGATGCCGGGGCGTCCGCCCATTCGATGACCACCGTGTACGCCGACCCGACTTCGACCGGATCGCACATCGGGATTTCCCACATCGCGGCCGCGCCGGCAGCGACCGTCGCGGACGGCAGGCAGGCGATCCCGGCGCCGGTCACGTCCCGGCCATTGACGATCAACCTTTCAACAGCGTGATCGACGACGTCATCGTTCTTCACGTGAACGATCAGGCGGCCCAGGTCGTCCGACACGACCACGCTGCCAACCGGCATCCGGTTCGAGGCGACCGGGAAGTCGGCGTCCACGGCGACCCCGACGTCGGTATTGATCGTTATGTGCCCCGTGGTTGCCTTGTCCCAGGCCGGGTTGCGCGAATGGAACGCGAACCAGACAGGCTGTCCCGCCACGACATCTTCCGGCCATACATGGGACCATTCCATCAGCGGTTCGACCAGCATCGTGGTGACGTCCTGGCTATTTATCTGAACCTGGGTGATCTTTCCGGTCACCGCGGAAGTGGCGGCGACATGGAATCGGCCTCCGTCAAAAGGTTCGTCCAGCTTTTCGTCATACATGGAAGACGGGAAATACCTGTCCTTGCGATACGTGGCGAAGACCCCTTCCACAGCCGCCGCGTCCTCGCACGGACCCGCGGACGGCACGCACGAAGCAACCGATTCCACCGGCACGAATCCGTATTCGGGAAGCTCGGCGTCGGCAGGAATGGCATCCTCAACGGAATCCGCAGGTACGTCGTCCGCATCGGAATCCGGAATATCCTCGACGTCCCGGCCGGAATCATCCCCTTCATCAAAGCTGGCGTCCGAGGGCGTGACATCGGCGACCACGTCCACCGCCGCCCCGTAATCCGCAATGTCGTCCCCGTCGCCTTCGGGCGCGGTGCCGCATCCAGCGACGACGGCGAGCACGACAACCGCCATGCACCGGAAGATCCCGAACGGCCCAAGCCGCAGGAAAGACCTGTTCATCATGCCCCATCCTCCTTGCAAACCCGCAGGCACGGGCGGACAAGAATATAAATTGTGACAGTTACTGTCAATATATTCATAACCCGCCTTATCTAAAGAAGTTTTCACACCTTAACCCCACCAGGATATTATGGTAGATTGGTTACATCAAAAAGGTGGGTGAATCGACGTGCGCGCCTTCGTCATCATGGCCGCGCTGCTGGTGGTGGGTTGCGGGTCCGGTGGGCCGGGGGCCGACCCCAGCGGCAAGGGCGATCTGCCCGTTTTCGTGGACACCGCGACTGGCGACCTGCCTTTCGACGAGGCATCGGATTCCGTGACGCGCGACGTCCCGACGGACGATGCCGAGCCGGATTCATCGACGCCGCCGGATGACGGCGCGATGGACGTTTTTCCAGACGACACTGCCGCGGGCGAAGATCCGGGTGCCCCTGACGCCACGGAAACGGACGGCACGGACTTTGAACCCGAATGCACCCATGCGACCGCCTGCGGCGCCGCAGCCACTTGCAACCTGTGCAGCGGAAAATGTGAACCGCGATCGCCGGGGTGGTCACCGTTCGCGCTGATGTCGGTTTATCCGGCGGAAGGGGCAGCGGGCGACATGATCGTCATCGACGGCGCGGGCTTCAACTCGTTCACATCGGTCTCTGTCGATGGCGGGTCGCTTTCGAAGAATTCCGACGAAACCAGGATCGTGGCTTTCCGGGGAAGTGACTCGAATGGTGACCTGAAGGTCGGCAGCGCGACCTGGGACGTGCCTGTTTCGACATCGTCATCTTTTTCCGGTCGCCAGGAATGCACACCCGCCGACCCACTCAGGGGGGCAACAGCGGCGGCGCAACCATGGGAACCGGGGCCTTACGCCGCAGGATTCGCAGACTTCAACGGCGGTACGTTCGGCGTGAAGGTCCGCATCTACTATCCGGCAACGTGCGGCGGTCTGCGAAAACCCCCGGCCGACGGGAAGTTCCCGTTCGTGTACTTCGTGCACGGGGACGGATACATTCCGCTGAACTTTGAATACCTGGCCCGGCACCTGGCGACCTGGGGCTTCATGTCGGCCATCCCGGACAACCCGGGATATTCCAGCTTCAACACCGGCCGCACTTCGCCCGGAACGTGGTTCGACGCGCTGGCTGGCCACGAAACCGATTCGGACGCGGTCATCATCTGCCATTCAAAAGGCGCCGAATATACCCACGACCTCGGCCTGGCCAACGTCAGGGCCGTCGTCTTCCTGGGGCCGGTTTACACAATCGAGGATCCTTACGGCAGCCTGTTCCCGATCCAGGGGCTTGTGGTTGGATGGTCGACCGACGGACAGATGAATACCGACCGGTGTTATGACGTGTATGGACAACTGGACGCACCGAAATACGCCGTGATGATAATCGGCGGCACGCACGGCCATTTCCTTGACGACAAGATGTGGGATCCGCCTTCCGACGGCAGTGGCGATTACATCACGCGCAACCGCCAGCACGAATTAACCCAGGCATTCGTGCTGCCCTACATCCAGCGGGTGTTCGGACAACCGGAACCATTCGCGGAAATGCTTTCCAGTCCGGGGCTTGAAGGCGAAGTCACGTTCAGCAGCAAGCAATAACGGGGGGACGGCGCGACCGGCATCGAAGATCCCGCCTATTGGAGCGGCCGAATTGACGTGAACTTCACCAGCCAGGCGTCACCGCACACGCCTTCCTTTTCCGAGAAGGGATTCTTTTCGGGGAGCACTCTGTCGACGGCAACAACAACCGTCTGACCTTCCTGCAATTCACCCAGCAGCTTGTAGATTTCCGTACCCTTCCTGATTGATCTCGGCGATTTACCTAACAAAGCACTCCCATCAACCAGGACGTCATTATTGGACAATTCGCCCCACGAAGCGTCAACCTTCACCCACACAAAATCACCGCCCTGCGGCGTCTCAATGCCGGTGACAACGCCCTTGACTTCCGACATGGTCAACGCCGGATCCTTTGAATTGAAGTTGTTGAAGTAATCGTTGAAGACTTCTGACTTCTTGATGTCGTTTGCCTGTGACTTATACGTGTCACACACGGCACCGCGAGCCTTCACAAAGTCTGGAACCTGAACAACAGCGGCCGGCTCCGGAACCGGGACGGGTTGCGTAACCGGGGCGGCCGGGGCGGCTGGTGGAACGACGGGCTGCTTTTCAGCCTGGGGAGGGGTAGCTGGAACTGCCGCCTTGCCCGCATCATCGCTGGTCTTGTCGCCGCTCAGGGCACCGATGATAGTCAGAACAACGAGCACCGCGATCAAGATTACCCACCATTTCTTGTAAAACGGTTTCTTCACTTTCGCCTGATCAGCCATCCTGGCACCTCCTCGAATTGAACATAAACAGTCAAGAACACCACGTCCCGAACAGATTCAGGCTCTGTCGGGCAAGCCACAATCAAGCAGACTGCTGGATGCTCGATGTTGCTGACTATCCAGGATGACTAAATAATAGCCGTCAATTCCTGACAAGTAAACCGATCATTTCTGGTGTCAGACGCAAATCCGGAACCAACCAGATCAACGATTGACCCCGGGCCGGTCGCTCCATCGTGACTACGATTTACATTTAACCGACACGGTCAGCGTGAATTTCGCGACCGGTTCGTTGCCGAACTTGTCGGGCACTGTCGCGACCACATGGACCGGCATTTCCATACGTTCACCGGATTCAATCGCCCGGTCGATGAAACGCAGGATTTCGTCGCCCTGGTCGTTGGTGAACAGCGTGTCGCCTTCAGCCCGCTTGATGAAATCGGCGTGGAAATTCTTGAACGACAGGTGGACCTTCTTCCCGGTCTTCGCGATGTAGTTCATCGCCACCAGCCCGCCCGCCACGTCAGCCGCGGTGCACAGCGCCCCGAAATACATGGATTTAAGGTGGTTGATGGTGTGGCGACGCAACTTCACCTTGATGACGACCCTGGTGTCCGTCACTTCGACGATTTTCGGTCCCACGTAACCGACCAGCGGTATGGCGATGTGCGAGAAGTACCACAGCGTCAGCTCGTTCCTGCATTTCGGGGGCATGCGGTTCACGAATTTTTCGAAGAGTCCGCCCATGGCTGGTACTTCCTTGTTTGAGACGTTACAGGTGATGTTGACATGTCCGCATAAATTCGGGTAGGGGCGAATGACAATCCGCCCGCCAGGGGCAGGTTCAGGTACGGGTTCAGGGACAGGTCCGAGCCCTGCGAGGACCGCCCACTGTCAGACCGGGGCTGCAAGCCCCGGGTTCAGGGACAGGGTCAGGGGCGAATTACACCCGCCCATCAGCAAAACGCGCCCTCGATTCGGACTCGACAAGTTCCAGCAGATCGGCCACCGAACGCGTGATATCCGGGTCGTGCCTGAACAAACCACCGCCAATCAGAAAGATCACATCCTTGCCGTAAAAAGCGATTGAATCCGCAATGTTGTTAAAATTCATGCCGCCGCCCGGGGCCGGCAGGGATGGGCGGATTCCCGGCATCGGCACGCGGCAGCCGTCGGCTATGGCCGCGCACTGTTTCCGGCTGAAGGTGAACCGGCCGCCGAAGCTGGGAAATATCACCGCGTCCGCGCAGGCCAGCCGCAAAAGTTCACCGTAATACGCCCGCTGGGAAAACCCCGATTCAAGGCTGACGGTGTAGCTTCCACAGAATGCCGGATGGAAAAAGACAGGCAGTCCGACTTCGGGATCAAGCGCCACCTCGCGAAGCGTCGAAAGCCCGGCCAGCGCGCCGGTCACGATCACGGCCGACGCCCCTGCCCGCCTGGCAAAACGCGCACGCGCCAGCGTCCGGCTGCCGTCGCCGGTCACGTTGGGAATGTACAGGCATTTACGCCCGGTCTGCCCGTTGGCCCTTTCAACAGCTTCCATGCATGCCGGGATACGATCCTCAAACCGTGAAAAACGCTGATCCGCCAGTCCGTGATCGTCCTTGATGAAATCGATGCCACCCATGGCGAAGCGGTACGCCATGTCGGCCAGGGTCGCTGTGTCCAGTCCCATCGGCTTGATCGCCGAACACAGCAGGGGCCTGTGATAAACGCTGACGATGTCGCGGATACCGTCGATCCCGAAACGCGGTCCCCCGAAAAAAGCAGCCTGGGCCGCAGTCGGATGTATGGATTCCACGCGCACCAGGGGCTTCATGCTGCTGTTGCCGAAGACAACGTTGATGAACTGGGAAAATTCGGTCCCGCAGGTGTCTTCGTCATACGAAATAACAACCCTGTACCTGTCCCCGTCCCCGTCCCTGTCCCCTGCCCTGCATGGTTCGACCTGTTCGACCCGCCCGGTGACTTCGTCCCTGATATACGGGTCCGTCACCAGGTCATGGGGGAATTCGATCGTCTGTTCGACCGCGATGTTGAACGCCTGACGACGGGCGTCGTCGATATCGGTCGCCGAAAGCGTGTATTCGACAGAAAAACGTCCCATTTACAGGGCCTCCGCCTTCGCCGCCGAATGAACGGGCTCGACCCTCACCGCGGCCAGATGATCGACGGAGATCCCCAGCTTTTCACCCATCATGCCTTCGACCGCGCCGACCAGCGCCATCGCGTCGATGCCGTGTTCCCGCATCAGGGTCGCGCGCCCCGCCCCGTGCGAATAGCTGTCCCGTATGCCGAGCCTGACCACCGGCCGCGCGATCCCGGCAGCAACGCACCTTTGGGTCACGACCGTCCCGAGTCCGCCTTCAACGAGATGGTTTTCCATGGTGATAACCCCGTGCCCGCCGGCCGCCAGCATGTCGTCGATTCCGGGCCCGTCAAACGGCTTGAGCGTCGACACATGGACGTGCGTGATGCCGACCCCGCGGGCGGCAAGAACGGCCGATGCACGCAGAGCCTCCTCGGTGCAGATTCCACTGGTGACCACTGTGACGTCGGCGCCCGCGCGAATGACCCTCGGCACGCCGATGCGCATCGGTTCGTCGGCCGGGAACAGGCGCGGCACCTCGCCCCGCAACATCCGCACATAAACCGGCCCGGGCACCGCGCAGGCAACGTCCAGCACGGATTCCACTTCGGTGGCATCACAGGTTTCCAGGACCGTCATGTTGGGCAGGGCCCGCATCAGCGCAATGTCGTCGATCGCCTGGTGGGTCGCCCCGCCCGGCGTAGTAATGCCCGGCAGGAACCCGAACATCTTCACCGGCAGGTTCGGGTACGCGACCGACATCGCGACCTGGTCGAAGGCGCGGCGACAGATGAACACCGCGAACGTGTGAACCAGCGGAATAAATCCTTCGCGGCACAGGCCGCCGGCCACGGACATCATGTTCTGTTCGGCGATTCCACAGGAAATGAACCGCTCGGGATATGCGTCACGGAACCCGTCCGCCTCACATGAACTGGTCAAATCCGCTGAAAGCACCAGCACTTGCGGCCTGGCCGCGGCCCAGCGGACAAGATTCGTGGCATGGGGTCTTGATACGGTTTCCATCATCGTTCCCCCGTCGGCCACGCGGCCAGAAGATCGGTGTAAGCCTTCCTGTCGCCGCAGCACTTGAAACGCAGGTAATGCAGCTTCGGTGCCCTGGAACGCATGATGTCGACGCCACGGCACGGGTCGGTCCGCGCGAGGATAAACAGCGGCCTGCCGTCGGGTGCCAATGACGAAGCGCCCGCAAGCGCCCCGATGTCATGTCCGTCGACAACGGCCACGCGACCGCCGAACGACGCAATCCGCGCGTCCAGCGGCTCGACGCCCATCACGGAATCCACTACGCCGTCGCACTGCTGACCGTTCACGTCGACAAAGACCAGCACGTTGTCCAGCCCGTGGTGCGCCATGAACTGAATCGACTCCCACGTCATGCCTATCTGGAATTCCCCGTCGGACATCATCACGACCACGCGGCCAGGCACGCCCTTCAACCGACGTCCGAGCGCCATGCCGACGCCCTGTGCCAACCCCTGTCCCAGGGACCCGGTCATGACTTCCATCCCGGGCGAATGTTCGGCGCCAATCATTTCAACGGACGACCCGTCAACATTGAACTTGTCCAGACCGTCCGCGGTCATGCGGCCGGTTTCGATCAGGGCTGCATAAAGGACCAGCGAATAGTGGGTTGGCGACAGGATGAACCTGTCAAGGTCGTCCCGGACCCCGCCGTTGAAGTCGGCGCCGGTGCGGTAACCGGCATTGCCCGGCGCGGGCGTCCCGGCATACGGCCTGGGCGCGATCGGTGCCGACGGCATTTCAATGCGCAGGACCGAGGTGTACAGCGCGGCCAGGATTTCGGCGGATGAACAGGCCTGGCTGAGGTACCCGCCATCGTTCCTGACCGTATGTTCCAGCACCCGCCGCCTGATACCGTCGGCAACGCGTTGCGCTTCGATTCTTAAGTCCTTTTCGGGCATCTGGCACTCCGTAAAGATTGGCTGGCGAGCCGGAATGATTTTGATATGATGCCGGCGGTAATTCAAGGATGGGGCACCATGATTACAACGAAAAGCGGGCGCAGGGACGGCACGACACTCAAGATGATGACGCGGAACACGCTGGCGATACTCCTGGCGGTCACGGCCGTCATCGCGATCGCCGCGATCGTGACCTTCAAGGCGATCGACGCCGATGCGTGTACGAACCTGCTGGTGACAAAGGGCGCAAGTGCCGACGGCTCCACCATGATTTCATATTCGGCGGATTCCCACGAACTGTACGGGTTCCTGGATATCAAACCCGCGGCAACGCACCAGCCTGGCGATACGGTTGAAATCATCGAATGGGACACCGGCAAGCCGCTGGGTAAAATCGCCGAAGCCCCGGTCACGTACCTGGTCGTCGGAAACATGAACGAATTCCAGGTGTCCGTCGGGGAAACCACTTTCACGGGGCGTACCGAACTTGAGGGCCCCGCCGGGATTGTCGACTACGGCAGCCTGATGTACCTGGCGCTGCAACGCGCGAAAACCGCGCGCGAAGCAATCGCCGTGATGGCCAGCATCGTCGACGAATACGGCTACTACAGCACCGGCGAATCGTTTTCGATCGCCGACCCGGACGAAGCCTGGATCATGGAAATGATCGGCAAGGGCAAGGATCGCAAGGGTGCCGTCTGGGTGGCGCGCAGGATCCCGGACGGATACGTTTGCGCCCACGCGAACCAGTCGCGCATCCGGCAGTTCCCTCTCGATGACCCGGAAAACACGCTCTACAGCCCGGACGTAATCTCGTTCGCCCGTGAAATGGGCTGGTTCTGCGGCGACGATTCCGAATTCAGCTTTTCCGACGTGTACGCCCCGGCCGATTACGGCGCCCTGCGTTTCTGCGAGGCGCGTGTCTGGAACTTCTTCAACCATGTGCGCCCGTCCGAACTGATCCCGGCCGACTTCGTGAAGGCGACCCCCGGAGCAGAACCGATGCCACTGTGGATCAAACCGGACCGGAAGCTGACGCTGGCGGACATGAAAGCGGAAATGCGCGACCACTTCGAGGGCACGGAATTCGACCTTTCGTCCGGGGTCGGGGCGGGTCCGTTCGCCCTGCCGTACCGCTGGAGGCCGCTTGAATGGGATCTGGACGGGAAGACGTATTTCAACGAACGGTCCATTTCGACCCAGCAGACCGGGTTTTCCTTCATTTCCCAGATGCGTGGCTGGCTGCCCGACCCGATCGGGGGGATTTTCTGGTTCGGCGTGGATGACACGGCAACAACAGTTTACATCCCGATGTACGCGGGAATCACCGCCGCGCCGGTCGCATTCTCGAAAGACGCCGGCAGCTTCAAGGAATTTTCATGGGATTCCGCGTTCTGGGTCTTCAGTGCCGTGTCGGAAAAGACCTATTCCAGATGGGTAGACATCATCAAGGACGTGAAGGCGGCCCAGGAAAAGATGGAAACGTCGTTCGAGTCGATGATCCCTGAAATCGACACAATGGCCGTCCAGTTGCAGGCCGTTTCGCCTGAGCTGGCCGCCCGGTTCCTGACGAATTTCAGCGCGACGCAGGGAAAGACAGCGGTCGACCGCTGGCGGAAGCTGTGGGCGGAAATATTCGTGAAGTTCAACGACGGCAACGTCCGCAACGACAAGGGCGAAGTCGAACACCCGCCGCTTCCGGAGCCGTGGTACCGCGCCATCATCAATGAACGGCCGGGGTTCTTCGAAATCAAGGACGTGAAAGCCGCGATTCCGTCGTGCAAGTGATGCGAACGGGGCGGGCCCCATGGCCATGGCCTCACAATTAGCCCCGGGCTCCGCCCGGGAATCCATGATTTCTGGAGGCAACGCAAGGAATGCAGCAGGAACGCAAAGGATTTCCGAGGTCCTTCTGGACCGCCAACGTGACCGAACTGTTCGAACGCGGCGCGTATTACGCAATGGCCAGCTTCGTGGTCATATACCTCGGCCAGCTCGGCCTGGGCGATTACTGGCCCAGCACGTTAAACGGCATCCTGTGGACCATCATTTACTTCCTGCCGATTCTTTCCGGAACCATCGCGGATCAGGTCGGCTTCCGTAAATCACTGCTGCTTGCGTTCGTTCTGATCTTCCTCGGCTATCTGTGCATGAGTTATCCAGTCCTGATCGCCGACCATGTTCTCAGCGAAAACATCCTGCCGCAGGTCACGGCTACCGCCGACACGGTAATCGCCATCATTGCCGGTATCGTCCTGATCGGCATCGGCGGATCGTTCGTGAAACCGTGCATTTCCGGCACCGTCCAGAAGACGTCGATCGGCAAGGCGACGCTGGGCTTCGCGATCTTCTACATGGTCATCAACATCGGAAGCCTTTTCGGCCGTGCCGCTTCGTACACGGTGCGCACGAAATTCGACAACATCAGCCTCATATTCGTTGTTGCCGCCGTGTGCGCGATGCTGGCTTTCCTGGTCGTGATGTTCGTGTACCGGGATCCGGAAAGGGAACTCGGGGCCGCCGTCATCGCCAAACCCCGCAAATCCGTGGCCGAGATCCTCGTCAACATGATTCTGGTCCTGAAGAACAAGCGTTTCCTGCTGTTCCTGCTGGTTTCCAGCGGCTTCAATTTCCTGTATTCGCAGGTTTACAACGTGCTGCCGCTGTACCTGAAAAAAGTCGTGGAAACCAACCCCGCGGTTGACCTGTACACAATGGCAAACCCTATCGTCATTGTCTTCTTCCAGCTCCTGATCACGAGGATCTTCGGAAAGATGCGCCCAATCAGGTCCATGATCATCGGGACGGTCATCATCGGCCTTTCGATGATCATCAACGTGATTCCCATATTCATGGCAGGCGGGGTACGCATGCAGGTTATGGACCTGGTGCCGATTGGATCCGTGATGATCGTCCTGACGGTCGCCATGATCGCGTTCGGGGAACTTTTTACTTCGGCCCGTACATACGAATACATCGGCGCCCTTGCACCAAAGGGACAGGAAGGCCTGTTCCTTGGATACGCCAACCTGCCCATGGCGATCGGCGCACTGGTCGGCGGCCCGGTTGGCGCACTGATTTTTAATAAGGTTATCGCACATGGCGCCGTCGAAAGGCCCGACAAGCTCCTGATTCTGGACCCGAGCTGGAACGCGGCGGGGTGGGGAATCCTGATGACCATCGGCCTGGTTTCCGCCGCCAGCATGTGGCTTTACAACCGCTGGATAACGCGACTTGACGCCGCGAATTCCTGAACGTTCCTGTCCCTGATCCTGTCCCTGATCCTGTCCCTGATCCTGTCCCTGATCCTGTCCCTGATCCTGTCCCTGACCCTGTCCCTGCATGTATCTGCAGATCGTCAACTTGAGTCATTACCCCAAACGCCTTATAATCCGGCACTGTACACATGATTTACCGTCGCGGAATTACCCGTGGCGCCTGGAGGAACCGTGGAAAAGAAGCTGTTTGGAATTCTTGTGGTGGCGCTTCTGGCGCTCGGGATCGGCTGCGGAAACGATAACGTCCCGACTCTCGACATTCACGAAGACGCGACGACGCTTGACGTTCAGGCCGACACCGTGACCCCGGTCGACACCAACGTCAATCCCGACGTCAGGGAAGACGTGGCGACGCCCGACACCGCGGTCGAAGACACGAACGTCAACCCCGATACCGCCGGCGAAGACACCAATGTCACCCCGGACACCGCGGGTGAAGACGTTCCGGCGGATGTCACCGCCGACGTCGCGCCTACTGTCTGCACCGGCAACGCGGACTGCGAATCCACGGAATACTGTGACGCCGACGCGTGCGGCGGTGAAGGCACCTGCGCGGCCAAACCGACGATGTGCATGCTGCCGCTGGTCGTCGAAAACCTGTGCGCCTGTGACGGCGTCGTTTATGACTCCGCATGCTTCGCGGCGATGGCCGGCGCCAACGTCGGAACCGGCGCTGACTGCGGTGGTGGCGATTCCTGCACGCAGGACACGGACTGCGCATCAGAAGAATACTGCATGAAGGACACCTGCGCCGCTGCTGACGGTACGTGCGCACTGAAGGCCACCCTCTGCCCGCTCATCCTCAACCCGGTGTGCGGCTGCGACGGAACCACCTACAACAACGCCTGCCTGGCTTCGGCCAACGGCATCAACGTCGATGAAACGGACGTCGCCTGCTCGGGCGCGACGACATGCACGACTACCGGCGACTGCACTTCCGGCTTCTGCTACAAGACGACCTGCGAGGCTGGCGCCGAAGGCACCTGCGAAGACGTGCCCACGCTCTGCCTTGCCATCGGAACCGGAATCTGCGGATGTGATGGTGAAACGTACATCAACGAATGCCTGGCCCAGAAGGCCCAGGTTTCCACCGATGCGACAGGCGTGGCGTGCGGCGCGGAAGTGACCTGCAGCAGCAACGCCGACTGCCAGGACGACCAATACTGCGACAAGGACACCTGCGGCGACCTGTCAGGAACCTGCACTGCGGTCCCACTTACCTGCAAAACCCCGATTATCAGCAGCGAAGTCTGCGGCTGTGACGGCGTCGTATACCCGAGCGCCTGCTACGCGCACAGGGGACGCGTCAACTACGAAGGCATCGACGAATGCACTTCATCGACCGTGTGCACGGTAAACCTCGACTGCGGCGGGAAGTCCAAGTACTGCCTGCACGAAGCTTGCGCCGCCAAGGGCACATGCGCGACTCACCCGATGTCCTGCGAAGACGCAACCTTCTACGTCTGTGGATGCGACGACCAGACCTACAAGAATCCCTGCGAAGCTGCCAAGGCCGGCATCAGCGTGTCGAAGCTCGGCAAGTGCGGTATTTCCCTCTGAACGACTGACTGGATAGTCCCGCGAGGAAAGGGCCAGACTACATCGTAACCTGGTAAACCATCGAAGCCCTCGGGAATTTCGCCAGGCGGGACTTGATCTCGTCGAGGTGGACAAGCGACTTCTTTTCGCCCGTCACATAAGGATCGACCAGGGCCTTCGCTGCCGCCACATCGCCGGTTGCCTTGACGGCGACCACGTCGCGCATAAGCCCCTCGGCCACTGCGGGCACCAGATCGTAGTTAAGCCGGAACAATCCCTTCTGCGAACCGTCGGCCGCCTGGACCGTGACCCATTCAAGCGCGCCGCCATCGACCAGCCTGCCGACAATGACCGCGGAAAGCTGGCTGTACGGCTTCGGGTTTCCGTCGGCCGCGAAAAGGCCCTGCGAAAGATGCCCGAACGACCACACCAGCGCGTGGGTGTAAAGCTGCTTCGCCTCGTCGTCGGAAATGACGCCGGCCTTTTGCAGCAGCGGCACGTAGAACCACGAACCTGACTGTGCCTTCAGTTCCTCCAGAACAGTCGCCAGCCCGCCGCCAAAAATCTGGCCCGGCCGCTTCCCGTCAATCCTGAAGTCCGAATACGGCCCCAGGTTGTGGGTGGCTTCATGCAGGATGATGTCAATCAGGGCGATGCGTTGTTCTTCCGCGGAATACGCCATGGTTTCCGGAGCCAGCAGCTCAAGAGCCTTCGCCTTCGCCAGCGACTTGCTGTCGGGATCCTGGTAAAGGTTCGTCATGACGACCGTGCGACTGCCGCCACGCTCCACCACCGCGCCCCAGTTCGGCAGCGACTGGCCGATGGTCGCGCCAAGTCCCTTGCGGGCATCACCGGCGTTCAGGATTATCTGAATGAAATCAGGCATCTGGAACTTGACGTCGCGTGCCGTGTACTGCGGCGCCAGCGCTGCCAGCGAATTTTCCATTTCGCTACGCAGCGGGTTCAATTTTTCCTGCAGTTCCAGTGAACTCTTGTCAATCAAGGCAAAACCGGCGTGGAACCCTGCCTTCTGCTGGCACAGGTCCCAGTAAACCTCATCGGCGCCGATTCGCAGGTAGTACTTCGAATTCATTGGATTCATGGCGACCCACGCCTCGTCCGCCGCGTCCCTGGCGGCACGCGCCACCTTCATGGCAGCAGCCACCGCCTTCTGGTCGGGCGCAGCGCCGTCCGCGCTTTCCGCCGGCAGTTCGTCGTCCTTCTGGGGCTCGAAAGAAACGGCGGCGGCGGCGAGATACTTCGCGAACTCGGCCTCGCCCACCTTTTCCGCCGATTTCGAAGCAGCCCGCAGTTCTTCGGCAACCGCCTTCATTTCGGCATGCCAGGCGACGTGGAGCGGGAGGGCGTAAAACTTCCTGCCCTCGTCCTGACGAACCACAGTGTACGGATCCAGCAGGACCGTACCATCTGGAAGCGACGTCAGGGTTTCGCAAAGCGCCAGTTCATGGTCGACACCTGACGGATAGGCGCCATAGGACTGCTTTTCAAAGCCGGGGGATGCATTGCAGAATGGGTCGGACTGCGTGGCGGGGGCCTCGCACCATGGACCGTTGTTACGCATGAACAAGGCCTGGTCTTCCGGCCGCAGATAATGAAGGAATTCTTCGGTTTGCGCCGAGCCGCGCTGCATCCGGTGCAACGCGTCGACAAGTTCGGCCGCCTTCAGTACATGCCCGATCATTTCCTTTTCATCGGACGACAGCTTTGACAGGTCGGTCGATACCAGCGTCGGACGCCCCTGAGCCAACTCCTGCGCAACCGCCTCCTGACGCCTGGCCTCGACCATCCCCCGGTAAACTTCATCGAAATCCGGCGTGAACTGGCCGTCCTTCAACCACTTCGACTTGTCCCCCCCGACACCGGTGACAACCAGTTCACACGGATTGAGGCGGCCCGGTTCGTTATCATCGCGCAACCAGTACAAAGGCTGGTTCGCAGCGACCGCGAGACGATTGAAATCGTCCCTGGACAGAGCTGGCAGCCCTGCTCCACTGACGACCGTGACCTTCCTGACAGGGACGCATTCGGATGGCAACTTACCCGGGGTGCATGCGACCATGCAGCAGGTTGCGACGACCAGCTGCGACAATGCTGCGACAGACAACGCGGACTTCATCGGGGCCTCCATGGAATTGTGGGTGGCGACCGGCATCCGCGCGTGGCGAAAGCCGGCACGCCGCATGTTAACGCCGGGAATGGATTGAGCCAATACCCCTTGCACCATCTTCGAAGTCGGGTGATATCATCTGGCGATGACAAGCAACCGCGAAAAGAAACGCATCGTGCAGGCCGGCGTCAGGCGCGTCATGGCCACCACTGGCTGGAATCCACGCACTTTCCATCACGATGAGGACACTGGCACGACCGGCCGCGCGGCTGGTGAAATCAGACAGGCCCGGACCGATTCAGTGTACTGCGCCACCGACGAATGTGCCGATTGCGTCCTTGCCAGGAATGAAAGCGGCGACCCGACTGCGCTGTGCGCGCGTCACCTCAAGGAAGCGCTGGGAATGTAGGGGACTTCTCCTGAAAAATCCGGGGTCAAAGACAAATCAGCGGAAGAACAGCGCGTTCGAGTAGATCCAGGGGTATTGCCGTTCGGCCAGCACGGACATGTTGCCAAGGTCGGACGCCAGGTGCGCCGGCGTCATCCAGACTTCAACGCGGTAAACGGCGGGACCGTCGACAGCGTATTCATACGTCCAGCCCTGACCGAAGATTTCCGCCACGACCTGCGAACCACTTTCGTTGATCCTGATGAGCTTGGTCACGATGTCCGTTCCGGTCGTGTCCCCGAATCCTTCGCCCGCCCAGGACGGCTTCGCGATTGTCGGCGTCCGGATGTAGATCTTCGCGTCCGTGGCATCGATAACCTCATGCCCCATCTCAAGCGCCTCGCCATCTGCAACCGCGAAGAAATCGAACCCCGCAGGGATGCCCATGACGTCGAAAGCCGAATAGGAACGGCCCTTCCCGATGGCATCGCGGATGTTCAGATAATCGGTTCCGTCGGCCATGACCAGAGCGTGATTGGAAGCCCATCGGAATGTCCGCAGGTACGAGTCCATCCTGAAGCCGTCGTTCAGGATTGCCGGGCCGCCGGTCGCAAGCAGGTGCGCCAGCCCGGGATAAGTATAAAACCAGTTGTCGCCGCATGTTTCGGCCGTCTCGCACAGCTTGGGAATTTCGACGTTACGGTGAATGTCGGTCGCCAGGATATGTGACAACCGGATGCTCTTCACAGCCTCGTCGAAACGCAGGGGATCATTAACGACAGGCTTAAGTATCAGCAGCATCGAAAGATCAGGATTTGGTGCGTTTTCGCCCGAGGCCATGAAGCGATCCAGGTCGAAAAGGATGTCTATGTTGACCAGGATATCCATCAGCGCCGGGTGAAAATTGAAAATCTCCATGATGTCCAGGGGCAGTTCCACAATCCGCTCCGCCGAAATGTCATCGGCCTCTGTATGACAGGCCAGAGCCCAGCCGCCCAGTTCATGAACAGCGGCGATGGCCGCCTGAGCATCTTCAAGAGGCACTCCGATTTCATAGCTGGTGTTGTAAATGATGTCCGGGATCGGACCCGCCATGCCAATCGGCATCTGCTTGCTGCCCTCGGTGCCGTGAAAAATGTAAAAACCATCAGAACCGGATCCTTCCGGACAGGCGATCCGGTTGGTCAACGGACGGTCCTGGGCGTCCTTGAACATCTGGTCGCCAGATTCCGGCCTGAAATGAAGGGCATCTTCAAATGTTTCGTATCGGACATCGCCGGGATGATCGGTCTGGAACATGAAATCAATTCCGTCCGAGCAGGCTGCAGTGCGGTATTCATCGACACACTGTGTCATCAGACTTTCGATAATCGCGTCCTTGCACGCCTTGATATCCGTTTCGTCGACATACGTCGTCGCGCAGGCTTCGATTTCGGCCGAAGTGATTTCTTCATGGTCCGGGAAGCATCCGTCGTGCGACCAGCGGGAGTGAACGTGCACAATGCCGTTCCTTTCAACATACCCTCGATTTTCGGGGCCGAAAGGCAGCGGCGGGGTCACCGGCGGGTACCATATTTCCGGTTCAGCGTCGACCGCAACGTCTTCGATTACGTCGCCCGTGACATCCGGTTCGCCCTGGTCTTCTGGGCGCGTGTCCGCCGGGACATCCCCCGTTACGACATCCTGAATGACATCCTGTTCGACTGTCGTATCGGCGGCCACGTCAGAAGCAATGTCATCCGTGTTGTTCGACCCGGAACACGCGAACATGAAAATTGCTGCAACGGCAGCTGCCGAACCGGCATAACGACTTGAAGACATGCTGAAAGCTCCTGCAGATGAAACGCTTTGCCGCCAATCTTCATGGCGACGACGTCATTATCCGGGAAAACGAGGGTGCCGTACGGATTTATTTGTCCCTACTTGCCCTTGCGGGCGACATCCATCACGCCACCCTGGGTGGTGCGTACTTCTTCCGATGTAAACATCGCATGCGGGGCCAGGCGGTCCACGATGTCACGGAATTCGGCGACACGCTTGCGCTTCACCACCGACAGCAACAGATACACCGGTCCGTCCTTGCCCTGCGCGTCGACCTGGGTGACGCCGAATCCGGCCATGCGAAGTGCCGCGACAAGTTCGTCGTTCTGCTGAATCGTGATCACGCGAATGATTCGGGTACCAAGTCCAATAAACCTTTCAACCTGAACGCCCACCAGAGTTCCAGTCGCGAAACCGCCCGAATAGGCAAGGACGTAAACCGGGTTTTCCCCGATGGACGCCAGGACACGGCTGATCGCCAGGATGAATATCGTCACTTCGACGAAACCGATCACGGCGGCAACCACGCCACGGCCCCTGACAGCCATGATCTGCCTGATCGTGCCCAGCGACACGTCGCAGATCCTCATCCCGAAAACGAGGGCCGCGCCCCCGGCAACTTCCCACATGACCAGCACCCCACTAAAGGCGATGAACCGTATTCTGAACCCGCGAAGGTATCATCTCGACACGGGTCCACTTAATATGCTATTTCCAGTCGGAAGAAAATACCCGGAGGGCATCTCACATGGAACACTCGGGCAGCGGATCAAGACTGTTACCGGAAAACGCGTACAGGAAGCTCGGCGACGGCGAAACGTACCATCCAATCGTACCTGCCGGTTCCAAGATGGCCGAGGTGTCGTCCTGGTCCGTCATCATGGCCCTCGTCATGGTCGTCATCTTCAGCGCCGCCTGCGTTTACATCGCACTGCGCGCCGGATCCGGCATCGAAGCGGCAATCCCGATCGCCGTCGCGGCCATCTTCTTCGGCAAGATCGGCAGGACCCGGTCCACAATCCTGGAAAACGTCATCGTACAGTCGATCGGCCAGGCGTCCGGCGTCGTGGCTGCGGGCGCCGCGTTCGTGATCCCGGCCCTGTACCTGAACCAGGTTAAACCGTCCTGGTGGCAGATATTCCTGGCGTGCTTCATCGGCGGCGCGCTTGGCGTCGCGCTGATCATCCCGCTGCGGAAATACTTCGTTAAGGAACGCCACGGCGAACTCCCCTTCCCGGAAGCGACCGCCGCCACCGAAATTCTTGTGTCAGGCGAATCTTCAGGAAGCGGTTCGGGCAAGATCCTGCTCGCGTCTTTCGGGCTGGGCGCGGCATTCGACTTCATCGTGGAAGTCATTCATGCGTGGAACCCGGCAATCACCACCAAGGTCGTCATGGGCAGGGCGGGCGAATGGCTCTACAACTTCCGGCTTGAAATGAAGATGCAGGCGATCGCGGCCTTGTTCGGCCTGGGATACATCATCGGCCCGAAATACTCGGCCATCATCTTTTCCGGCTCGGTCCTTGGATACCTGATCCTGGTTCCGCTGATTTACCTGATCGGCAGCGGCGCGGGCGACATTGAATTCGCCGGCAGGACATACGACATCGCGGCCATGTCCGCTGGCGACATCTTCGGCACGTTTGTCAAACCTATCGCCATCGGCGCCATCGCGACCGCCGGCATCATCGGGCTTATCCGCATGAGCCGGATCATCCTGAAATCGGTCAGCCTGGGATTCAAGGGAATCGGCCGCAAGGGCGTGGTCGCGGCCGAGGAACGCACCCAGCTCGACATGGCCCCGTCGACCGTCCTTCTGATCCAGACACTCGCCACGCTCGGCATGGCGGTTCTGTTCTTCATCGTCTGCCTGACCCAGGGGTACAGCGTCGGATATTCCGCCCTGTACGCCGGCATCGGCATGTTCATCGCGTTCGTTCTGTGCTTCCTGTTCACGCCGGTCGCGGCCGAGGCAATCGCAATCGTCGGAACCAACCCCGTGTCGGGCATGACGCTGGTCACGGTCATCATCAGTTCGCTGGTGATGGCGGTCATCGGGCTGAAGGGCCAGACAGGCATCTTCGTGACCCTGATCATCGGCGCCGCCGTCTGCACCGCCCTGTCGGTCGCCGGCGCGCTGATTTCGGACTTCAAGATCGGTTACTGGATCGGGGCCACCCCGCGCAATCAGCAGAAGTGGAAGTTCCTGGGCCTGGCCGTGGCGTCGCTGGTCGTCGCGTTCGTCATCCCCGTCATGGACAAGGGCTACAGCTTCCTGGTCGAAAAGCCGGTCGCACAGACAGAAATCGTTGCGACTGCCGCCGGTGCCGCCGGTGGCGCGGTCGCCGCTGCTGCTCCGAAGGTCCAGCTTGTTCCCAATGAAGACGTCCTTCCCGCGCCGCAGGCCAACATGATCGCGGCCGTGGTGCGCGGCCTTATGGAAGGCGGCGAACAGCCCTACCTGCTATACGGGCTTGGCGCGCTGCTTGCGATCTTGATCACGATCGCGGGGGTGCCGACGCTGGCTTTTGCGCTTGGCATGTACCTGCCGATTGCGATCAACGCGGCGACGCTCGCCGGCGGCATCATGGCCTGGATTGTCGGCCGCAGCGGACGCACGAAGGAAGAACGCGAATCGCGCGCCAACCAGGGGACGCTGATCGCATCCGGCATGATGGCTGGCGCGGCGATCTTCGGCATCGTCGCGGCTGTACTGCGCCTGGACTGGACCGGTTACGCCATCCGCTGGCTGTCCATCGGACAGTCTTACGTCATCGGCAAGTCACCGACCGGCGTGGAAGTCCTGAAGGGCACCGACGCCGCGTGGTACGCGGGAATGCCCGGCCAGCTACTCGGGCTGGGGATGTTCGGAGTGCTGATGATTGCAACGTTCCTGCTTGCCCGCTGGGGCGCGAACATGGAAAGGAAAGGAAAGTAGTCCCATGGGGTATGGTATCGATCGCGCAGCGGCGCTTGAACTGCTGAAAAGCCAAGTGAAGACGCCGAACATGTTCAAGCACTGCCTGGCTTCGGAAGCGGTGATGCAGGCGCTGGCCGTGAAGGTCGGGGAAGACCCTGAAAAATGGGGACTGGCCGGACTGCTGCACGACCTGGACGCCGAAACCCACACCGACCTGGCGGTGCATACGCGGGAAACCGCAAGAATCCTGAATGAAGTCGGCGTCGACGCGGAAATCGTGGAAGCGATCCGGCTTCACAATGAAATGGCGCACCCGGGCGAATCACGCACGACGACATTCCACCACCTGCTGGCCGCAGGCGAAACGATCACGGGGCTGATCACCGCCACCGCGCTGGTTTATCCCGACAAGCGCCTGGCAAGCGTGAAGCCGAAGAGCGTGCGGAAGCGCATCAACGAAAAGGCCTTCGCCGCCGGCGCCAACCGCGACATCATCCGCGAATGCGAAAAAGGCGGCATCTTGCTGGACGATTTCTGCGACACGTGCCTCGCCGCGATGCAGGGCATATCGGACGAACTCGGGCTTTGACGGCCCGGCACTTGACGCGCCCGCAAACCGTCACAACATTCCGTCATGGCCGTGTTTTGATTCAAAAACCACGGTTCGCGGCGCGGTCTTCCGCCCCGCCATTGAACGAAAATCGACATCACGCGTCCTTCGGGACGCATAAGGGGGCATCATGCCGGATTCATTCTTCGAATTTTCAGCGGTGCGAAACAACGGCGAAACGCTGGACTTCAAGACACTGCAAGGCAAGGTCGTCATGATCGTGAACACCGCCAGCAAGTGCGGCTTCACGAAACAGTACAAGGGACTCGAACAGCTTTACCGCGACTATGCCGACCGGGGCCTGGTAATCCTGGGCTTCCCGTGCGACCAGTTCGCGCATCAGGAACCGGGGACGGACGAAGAAATCGCGTCATTTTGCCAGATTAACTTTGGTGTGACATTTCCGCTGATGAAGAAAATCAAGGTTAACGGAAAGGAAGCCCACCCGCTTTACCAGTTCCTGAAGGAAAAGGCCCCGGGTACGCTGGGCAACCGGATCAAGTGGAATTTCACGAAGTTCCTGGTAAGCCGCGACGGCACCACGATCACCAGGTACGCGTCCCAGGTCGAACCTGACGATCTGCGCAAACCGATCGAGGCCGCGCTGGGGTAACATCGGCGGGCACGAGCCGACGATTGTGGACGGCCCTCCGAGGCGTCGGGTCTTGAATCAGGGTGCTGCCGGTGACCCGGGGCCGATGGCCCCGGTCTTACGTTGTGCGGTCCTCGCAAGGCTCGGACCTGAACCTGTACCTGTACCTGAACCTGTACCTGTACCTGACCCTGGCGGGCGGATTTTCATCCGCCCGTACAAGCCGCAGGGGATCTATCCGTGTAGGGGCGAATGAAAATTCGCCCGTCCATTATTTGCGGTTTTTCAGGGCGCCCAGGGAAGACTTGACCAGGTAAACGGCCAGGCCGACGATAACGATGCCGCCGACCCAGTGCCAGCCGAACCACGACGGCGGATTCGGCACCAGCTTCACGTTGGCCGTGACCAGGATGGCCAGGATGATGCCAACCAGCGCTTCACCGGCCACGAAGCCGGAAGCGACCAGCAACCCGCGGTTATTGACCGAATCACGGATGGTCGCAAGCAGCCCTTCCCTGTCGGCTTCGGGTGTCGCCTTGTATTCTTCGAACTTAACCGCCCTGCGGTTGACGATCTTGTTGCCGATCCACTGAATCACGCCGCCCGTGAAGATGGCGACGATGGTCGGGAAAGGCAGGTACATGCCGACGGCGACCAGCATCGGGCTGGGCACGCCGACGAAGATCAACGCGACTGCGAACAGGGCACCCATCAGGATAAGCGGCCACGGAAGCGAACCGGAAATAATCCCCTTCGCGGTCGTTGCCATCAGGCCGGCCTGGGGGGCGGGAAGCGCGTCACTGCCGATGCCGCCGGCGGTCGTGTTGTGCAGCAGCGTGATGATGGAAACAAGGAACAGTGAAGCGGCCAGGACGCCGACCACGCCGCCGATTTCCATGCGCCACGGCGTACCGCCCAGCATGTGCCCGACCTTCCAGTCCTGCGCCATGTCACCGGCAACGCCGGCAACGCAGCAGACCACGGTCGCCACGCCAAGGACGGCAAGCACGCCCGTCCGCATCTTCGCCGTCATCGTCACGCCGTCGGCCTCATATCCGCCGCCCATGCCAAGCAGGACCAGCAGCCCGGCCGCGATCAGCAGGGTCGACAGGGTCAGGCCGGAAATGGGGTTCGATGACGAACCGATGATCGATACCAGGAAGCCGGCGACGGCCGAAAACAGGAACGCCATGATGACCATCACAACGGTCACGACCAGTGAAACGACGGCGCTGTGGCAAAGCAGCCAGTACAGAAGGAACATCGCCACGGCCATCAGCCCGACGGCGCCAAAGACCAGCTTCGCGTTGATGTCGCGGTCGGTGCGCAGGACTTCTTCGGCCCCGGCGCCAGCACCACTCAGGCTGCCGATCGAACGCTTGATGCCCTTGCCGAGGTTCGAACGCATCTTGAACAGCGTGTAGAACGCGGACACGATCATCGCGCCGATCGCGATCATCTTGATGCTGCCCTTGTAGATTTCGGAAAGCCCGGCAAATCCGTCGCGCATGCCGTCGCCGCTAAACAACGGAGCCCAGTCCCCAACGCCGATCCCGAGCGCGACCATGTGATTCAACTGTGACGAAAAATTACTATCCCTCAGGCCCATGAAGAACAGGAGCACGGGCATCAGGAACATCCAGCCGAAAAGCCCGCCAGCCGCCGTGATGGCGCCGTATTTCGGGCCGATGATGTACCCGACGGCCAGGAATGCCGGGGACGGTTCCGGGGTGAAGTACGGAAACGCACCTTTTGAATCAGCACCAATCTTGAAAGCACCGCGCGCCGAACCGCCGATAAACGGAACGCCGTTGCCGTTCTTGAAAAATTCGATCAGGCCGGCTACACCCATCGCCGCAAAGACCGCACCGGCGCCTGACTGCCCGCCCTGCCCGGCCTTGACGATTTCGGTGCACGCAAGGCTTTCCGGGAACGGCAGCGAAGTATCTTCACAGAAGGTGCGGCGCAGCAGGATCATCAGGAACACGCCAAGCAGGCCGCCGACGGCCAGAAGCGCGGTCGCCAGCCACCAGTTGGCCGAAAACAGGTCCATGTCCGTCCAGACGCCGGAAATGATGAACGCCGGGATGGTGAAAATCGCCCCGGCCGCAAGGGCTTCCCCGACCGCACCGGTGGTTCGCGCCAGGTTTTCTTCAAGGATGTTGCCCTTGAACAGCTTCAGGACCGCCATTGAAATGACCGCCGCCGGGAACGTCGCGGCCACGGTCATGCCAGCCTTCAGGCCTAGATACGTGTTGGCGGCGCCCAGGATGACGGCCATCAGCGCGCCCAGGATGAGCGGCGGCAGCGTCAGCTCCTTCATGTCCGTCTTCGGATCAACGTACGGCTTGTATTCCTTCGCCATGGATTCACCTCTTCAATGAAATCAGGTCGGTGCGAGCAGGCTCGATGCAAGGGGAAACTTAACGCGCCGGTCCCCGGATTGTCCAGAGAAAACCTGTCGAAATATCTGGTGCTTTGACACGTGGGAGGAAGAGTCAGATCGGGTGCGGCGTCACTTCGCGGGGGGACCGTACAGAATCTGGAGATCCGGGGTCACACTGTCGACGGGCTGGACGTCGTCGATGATTTCCACCGGGCCGTAAAGCGGCTGAATGGCGTCCATCGCGGCGTCGGGAGACTGCCCCTCGTCGGATTCGATGTAGTCGGGCGGCGGACCGTAAAGAATCTGGAGATCCTGGGGCTGGCCTTCGTCGCCTTCATGGTAATCAAGCGGCGGGCCGTAAACCGTTTCCATAATGTAGATGTCGCCGGGCGGGCCGTATTCCGGCTGCAGGCCCGGGTCTTCGTCCGCGTCCAGCACCGTAACGTCGGCTGGCGCGCCATACTCGGGCTGCGCTTCCTCGTTGCAGGCAATCGGCGCGGCCACGAAAAGCCCGCCGGACAGGACCAGCCAAAGCCACCTGGTAGCAGCGTGTATCTTCGTCCGGCTTAAATCAATGATCGCCATCAGAACAACCAGCATGACCGACCTCCGTTTGGACGCAGAATTTTACCATTTATTTCAGGCAGTTTTCAAGATCCCCGGAATCAGCATCTGACAAACATATATCAGGCGGACCGTAGACCGGCTGCACGTCCTGGCAACATCCGGGCCCTTCGTCGTAATCAGGACCGGGGCCATAAACCATGACAGGAAAACACCCCCAACCCCCAAACAAAAATCCGCCGGTCAGCGCAAGCCAGAACCAGGCCCTGAACGCCGCGAACCTGACCTTACCGACATTTATCAACGCCATGAGAACAATCAGCATGATCGAATCGCCTCCCGGGAAGAATTCACCCGACCCTCAGGTCAGACCTTTGCGCCGGCATCACGAAGCATCTGAATGTGGCACACCTTGGGCCCACTTTTTTCCGTGTCCCACAGGTGCATGCTGTTGCCCTTGCAGATTTTGAAATCCCCGCACTTCGCGCACTCGCCCTGGCGCATCCAGTCACGCTCACGGAACTTCCTGAATTCGTTCAACCAGATATCGTCAAACGATCTTTCGCGGACATTTCCCTGCACAAGCGTCCGCGGATTGTTCGGACACCCGCAGACGCCGCCGTCGGCCAGGATCGACGCGACCCGCACACCTGAAAAACAGGCATAGAAAAAGTCGCGCACCCCGCGTTCGTACTGACACCCCAGGTATCCTTCGTCACCGTACGAAACCTTAATTGGCCGGGGCTGCGAGCGCTTTTCCGCCATGAAATCCATCATGCTTTTGAGTTCACCCGGTTCCAGCATGAAATCGGACTGCTTTGCGGCCCGGCCGTTGGGAAAGACTGAAACTAGACGCCAGTCGCGGACGCCCATCTTCAACATAAGCTGATACATCGGTTCCAATTCGTCGATGTTGCGCCGGTGAAACACTGAAGTGACCTGCAGATCACGCAGGAAATTCGCCTTTCTGAAACGCGCGATCGCATCGACAGCCCTGTCGAACGAGCCTTTCCCCCGAAGCCAGTCGTGGGATTCGGCGCTGACACCGTCAAGGCTGATGACCAGAGTACGCATGCCGGTGCGGCGCGATTCGGAAACCACGTGATCATCGACCGCCCAGCCGTTTGAAACCATGCCCCACGGATAACGCATGGCGTTGATCCGTTCCATGACCTGGAAAAGATCCGGCCTGACAAGCGGCTCGCCGCCAGTAACGGCAACGAAAACCCGCCTTGGGTCATGGGTCTTCGCGATGTCGGCAAAGACCTTCACGACCTCGTCCGCGGACAGTTCACTGGACGTATCGGTCGACCGCCTGCAGTCAGAACCGCAGTGACGGCAGGCCATGTTGCAGTCCAGCGTCGCCTCCCAGAAAAGGTATGTAAGGTGGGGATGCGCGAATTCGTGGTCGACAAAATGACGCCATGACCACAGGTTAAAACGCTTCTTCAAGTCAGACGCCATTTCACCTCGCCCCGCCGTCGTCGCCGGCTTCAGTCATTCTGTGGCACTCATAATAGCAAAAAGCCCTCTTCGATTCAGGGCACGGTTTCATGCCCGAATCTACGAACAGCTCGACGCAATCGGATTTCCCGAACGGGCGGCAACTTCCGTCAGTGCCCGTTCCGCCCAGGTTGCGCCACAGGAGCAGGAAATCGGGCGGCAGTCTTGAACAGTCAATCTCATCGACGCCGAAACGCGACACGGTCCGGTGAACCCATGTTTCGGCCAGATCGTCCAGGACGATGCCGATATCCATGCGGTCCCGCATGACTTCGCTGTACATCAGGAGCACGCGTGCATTGAAGTCGTTTGAAAGCACACGCGTTTTGCCGCGACCTGTCCTGTCCACGAAATCCCCGAGATGCTCAATCCCCTCGACCTCGGCTCCCCTGGGAATGACCGTGACCTTGTACGTTCCGGCAAACACGGCCAGGGCGAGGATCAGGGGAACAAGCATCCCGGCGACCCACCGCGGGGCCTGGACGCGGACGGCAAGCACCGATGCCCGGTCAACCAGGGCCACCACCAGCAGCGCGGCCGACAGATAGGCGAGCCCCTTGCAGAAGGCGAAGTAGTAGGCGCCGTTAATCGCGCTGAACACCAGAGCCAGTGCCAGCGCCCCGATCGAAAACAGGAAAGTGGCCAGACAGAACCACCAGGCCTTCGCCGCTTGACGAAACGACCCCGCAAAAAAGCCGGCGACAATCAGGCCGGGCATCAAGATCGACAGCCCGAACGGCGGCTCGCTTACAAAAACATCCCGCAGCATTCCAGCCAGGTCCTGGGTGAAGCCGCCCCCTCGAACCGTCGCCCCCCTCAAAAAGGCTTCAAGCACAAAATACCCGGCAAACAACAGGGCCAGTGCGGCGGTTGCCGGCCCGAAGATCGATACCCTTCCCCTGCGCCAGTCCACCACAAGGACCGCGGTGAGAATGGTCGCGGGAACAATCATCATGTATGAAGAAAAGCAGCCGGCCAGTATGAGCCCGGCGGCAGCCAGGAGGTACTTCGGGCTGCAAGACTGCCGGACCGGGACTGTCATCCAGAGGACCATCAACGCCAGGAAAATTCCGGCCAGATTCCAGTCGGACAGATCGACCATTCCCATCGTAAGCCGAAGGGACGACGTCATCCATATAGCTACAAGCACGAACGCTGCCCGACCGGCGATCTTCCGCGCGGCCAGCGAAAACAGGAACGCTTCGAGAAGGGCCCAGATGAAGGGAACTATCCTGAGCACCACCGGATCGTTCGACAGCAGGGCGGATGGCCGGTTCAGCAGATACGACAGGAACGGATGATTCCAATCGCCGAAAACATCCCGGGCGGCGTATGCCACGCGCAGAATATGGGCGTCAGTCGAAAATGGCACCGGAAAGATCGGCCAGGCGGCCAGCAGCATCATCGCTGCCAGCAGGATGGTATCGACGACAAGCGGGCCCCTGCCGTCACGACGCCTGACGAATGCCAGCAGCAATGCGCCCAGGGAAAGCACAATCAGCGCGATGTCGACCGGAGTCATGCGCCTGACCGGATCAGGGCCCGGGGTTCTATCTCTGTCGCCATCGACGCCCCCGGGTTTCACGGCAACCGATTCGAGCCCGAGACCTGCCACGAGGCACCTGGCCTGATCGTCATCAAACCACGGCAAAGCGCCCGCCGGCCACGTCGTGCTGACCGACCTTGTGCAATCCGGCGCAAGGGCCACTTCAACGACCGCGACGTCAGCACCCTCGCCCAGCTTGATGGAAACCTTGTCGCCGCCCGCGGACAGGGACCATGCCGGCTTGCGCCCCGGGTCGGCAACATCACCGTACCACCTGGCGACGCCGCTGCCGACCGCACGGCTTTCCGGAGGCCTCCAGGCGCATTCGGAACTGGCTTCGCCCGGCATCAGTACCGCGGCGGCGACACCAAGGGCCACAATCAGACAACCGCCCCGTGTCGAAATGTTCAGAGCCATGAAATTTTCCGCATATCCGTTATGTTGTCCCGCAGTGTTCATGCAGCGACTGGTTTCGGTGTTATATTATCACCCGTGCTGTAGCAGGGAAACACAATGACCTGTCTTCGTAAGTCGGCGATCCTGCTGTCGTTACTGACGCTTGTCGCATCGCTGGCGGTCAGGTCTGAAGCCGTTGCGGATCCACGTCCGCCACAGCCCACCATCGTCTATGGCGCGGATCAGGATTTCCCGCCCTGGGAGTGGGTCGACAAGGACGGCGTGCTCCGCGGGTTCAACATTGACCTCATCGGCCAGATCGCGAATTCGGCAGGCCTCAACGTCAGGTTCGTTCATGGCAAATGGCCCGACATCAGGCAGCGTCAATGGGCGGGCGAAATTGACATCACGGCGATGTTCATGTCGGAAGAACGGCAGACATCCCTTGCTTTTTCCGACCCGATTGCCGTCAGCTTCGACACGATGTGGATCCGCGACGGCGACAAGGCCATACGTATCCCCGGCGAACTTTCCAACAGATCCGTCATAGTGCAGAAGAACGGCTTCGCCGCCGAGTATTTCGCGAAAAACGACGAAACAGTCAACATCATCGCGGTCGACTCCGAACCTCTTGCGCTGGTCGAGCTGAGCAAGGGCATCGGCGACTGCGCGATCGTTTCGGAAGTTACGGCCCGCGAATCCATCAGGAAACACAACCTGACCAACATCCACAAGACCGGAACCCCAATCCTGCCCAGGCCGCTGGCTTTCACGGCAACCCAGGACAAGGTCCAGCTGATCGAACTGCTCAACCAGAACATGCTGTTCATGCGGACGGACGGTCGGTACGAGCAACTGGAAAGGTCCTGGCTGGAAGAACCGGGGCGGGAAACCAGGCTGACGATCTTTGTCCGTAAATGGGGGCTGGTCGCCGTAGGCGGGGTGGCTCTCGTCGTCGTATGGCTGATGGGTTGGTCGCTCGTACTGAGGCGGCGCGTAAAGGCCCGGACGGCGGAACTTGAAAGCGAGCTGATGGACCACGAACTCGCGGAAGAGGAACTTCGGAAGTCCTATGAGGTCGTGGATCTTCTTTTCAACGCCAACCCGGTGATGATGTCGCTGTCGACGATCGACGACGGCCACTATGTGGAAGTGAATCCAGTCGTGCTGGAAACTCTTGGCCTTTCGCGCGAAGAGGTCATCGGAAAATCCAGCACTGATCTGAAGTTATGGGATAACCCGGCCGACCGCGACCATGTGATCGCGCAGATCCGGGAAAAGGGCTTCTGCAGGAATTTCCCGGTCGGCATCAGGCTACCCTCCGGCAGGACCATCGACTGCGTCATGAACTCGGAAGTGGTCGAAATCGAAGGTGATCGGGTTCTGCTGACCACCATGAACGACGTGTCGTCAATCAAGGCCGCCGAAAACGAAAAGGCCCGCCTTGAAAACCAACTCCGGCAGATCCAGAAGATCGAGATGGCCGGCAGGCTGGCCGGTGGCGTGGCCCACGACTTCAACAACCAGTTGACCATCATCCAGGGTTACTGCGACGTGCTGGCCCGCCGACTCACCTCGGCCCCGGACGTCGCGGTCCTGGACGAAATCCGGCAGGCCGTAAGACATTCGTCCTCACTGACCAGCAGCCTGCTCGCATTTTCGCGGCGACAGGTCCGCCGCCTGGAAGTGCTGAATCCCACAATCCTGATTGGCGAAATGGAACAGGCCATCAGGGTGTCGCTGGGTGAAAACCTGCGGCTCGTCGTCGACAGCAGGGCACCCGGCGCGAGGTGCGAACTGGATCGTGGTCAGTTTGTCGAGGTGGTTTACAACATCGTCGCGAACGCGAAGGACGCGATGGGAAACAACGGCACCCTGACAATAACCATCGACCAGGAAACTGTCGCCCCGGGCCGTCACATTTCATCGGTCGAGGTGACACCCGGCGACTATGTAATCGTGTCGCTCGCCGATGACGGCGTCGGCATGGACGAAGAGACGCAGCGGCTGATGTTCGAACCGTTCTTCACCACCAAGGAAGTCGGCAAGGGCATCGGGCTCGGGCTGTCGACGGTATACGGCATCATCAAGCAGAACGGTGGTTACATCGAAGTTTTCAGCGCGCGCGACAAGGGCACGACGATGCGCCTGATGATCCCGGCGTTCGACGCCAGCCGCCCGTACGAGGAAGAACTGCCCCGGAAGGATGACGGCAGCAGGGGGACTGAGACGATTCTGCTGGTGGAAGACGAAAAGGGGCTTTTCCAGCTTCTGAGCGAAGTGCTGCGCTCCGCCGGCTATCGCGTACTGGCGGCCGAAAGACCGTGCCAGGCAATCGAACTCGCCATGAACGAAAGACCGGATATTCTGGTGACTGACGTGGTAATGCCGGAAATGAGCGGGCGCGACCTGGCGACCCAGATCAAGGCCATGCACACGGACATCAAGATACTGTACATGTCCGGATATCCGCGCGACACGATAACGGCCCACGGGATTCTCAGTTCCAGCGTGGACCTCCTGAATAAGCCGTTTTCCCTGGACGAATTCCAGCAGGTCATCCGGCGTGTGCTTGACTCATAACTTTCGGGACCAATGATTTATCCTTTTATTTGGACTCCGGATCCTATTATCCTTGCGGTGGATTCCATAAGAGGCCCGATTTCGGTTTCACAATGCCAACGACCAATGAGTCCATATCGTTACGGACCGTTGAAAGGCTGACGGTTTACAGAAAGGTACTCAGTGACCTGGCACTGACCGGGACTGAATACGTGTTCTCCCACAAACTGGCCAGCCTCGCCGGCGTGACACCCGCCCAACTCAGGCGCGACCTGGCGTCCTTCGGGTCTTTCGGCAACGTGGCACGCGGGTACAACGTCAAGGAACTCAGCGCCACGATCGGTCGGCTGCTTGGAACGAACGTCCAGCGCAACGTCATCCTGATCGGGGCGGGCAATCTGGGCAGGACCCTGCTGACTTACCGCGGCTTCGAGGAGCGCGGCTTCAAGATCGTGGCGGCGTTCGATCGTGACAAAGAAAAGACCGACAGGATTTACGCCGGCCGGCGGATTTATCACATCGACCAGCTTGAAGAGGCCGCGGCGGGATTCGACACACACATGGCGATCCTGGCATGCGGACCGACCGACCTGAACGCCCTGGTGTCCAGGCTGTCAGCCATTGGAATCCGGCACATCCTTAATTTTGTTCCGGCACTTGTCACCGACGTTCCCGGCATCTTCGTCGAAGACGTGGACATATCCGCAAAGCTTGAAAAACTTTCGTACCTGCGTACCAATAACATCGTGAAGGAAGAATAGGCGGTTTCAGTCCACACGCCCCGCGATGGCATCCGCGATGCACCCCCAGACCATCCTGAACCGGGCATCGTCGAACCCGGACCCGGAAGAAAGCCAGTCGGACAGGTAGTCCCCGGAAGCGCCCTCGTACTGCCCCACAATATCCAGATGGTCGGACTCGACCACGACCAGCAGCTTGCCATATACCTGGCTGAGGGTCGGAACCAGGGCGTCGTTCGTCCTTGAAGTGACTTCCCACGGGAATCCGTCCCGGATCTTTTCCATCGTCTCCTGGTCGTGCTCAGGATACGGGTAGTGATCAAGGGCCGACCCGGCAAGCGTGTTCAGGATAGCGTACACAACGGACATGATCGCCTTTTCCACGGACCAGCCGCTGAGGCTGAGGTTTCCGGCGAAGACGTTGGGGGAGCCGGTGACAACCGACCAGAACTTCACGTTTTCCGGGACGGAAACGGCGGCGTTGAACAGCGTTATCGCCTCGGGCGTCAGCTGGATGATCGCGCCCTGATCGGCGGCCACCTCGCCGATGAAACGGAACAACGGGTCGTCGCTGTCGGACGAAATCTGTCGAAGGATTTTGTCGGAGGCGACATCGAGCCACGATGCCGACGAAGAAACCGGGTCGTCAAGACGGGCCGCGAAACTGAGCAGGCGGGCCAGCACGGAAAGCGCCTTCCGCCCCTTGTCGGTGTAAGCGGCACTGGCAATAAGACGAAGGATCTGCTTGCCCTGCGCGGTCAGGAAAAAATTGGCGATCGGGGTCCCGTAATGCGGCGTCGATATCGTGATCGCGGTCCTGGTCTTTTCAAGAACAAGCCCCCAGTTCCCGGAAGCCCCGATGCACCTGGACAGTAACAGCCGGACGTCAAGGCCACCGGTCGAATGCCCGATGAAGTGTATGTCGTCGGCCTGGAGCCCGCCGGTCTTCTGGACGGTTTCAAAGACGTTTTCGGCGCGGCGGCTGATTGAACCGGCCGGGGGCACCGGGCATTCATGGATCCGGGCCGTGATGCCGCGTGATTCGAGCTGGCGCGTGAGCATGGCCGGCACACCGTTGAAATACTCCAGCGCGCCCAGCGACTTGAACCCGAAAAATCCCGGTACCAGGTATATTTCGGTTCTTCTTCCGCCCATGTGTATTACCGCCGGTTCACGTCCGCCATCGGGCGACGCCCGATCATTCTACGTCAATTGGCGCAGGGGGATATCCCCCACGATGACGGCTCGGGCCCCATCACCAGCCGCAGCAGGCCGCCGTCCATGATCTGGCGGTGTGTTAGCCACGGAACGTCCAGCGGAGTTCCGTTGTATTCGGCCGACTGGATGTAGCGGTTTTCAAGACTGAGGCCGTCCGCCAGGATTTCAAAATCGATACCAGCCTTGCGAGCCGGGTCGATATGTATCACCGCGCGGCCGAACAGCGGCGTATTTATCTGGTAACGATCCCCGCCCGGTGTCACCGGGTAGAAGCCCAGCGAGGCGAATATGGACCAGGCCGACATCGAGCCCGCGTCGTCATTTCCGGGAAGGCCGCCAGGACCGGCGGCGAAATGGACCGCCAGCAGTTCAGTCACGCGTGACTGTGTCTTCGCGGCACGCCCCGCGAAGTTGTACAGCCACGGGACGTGAAAATCGGGCTGGTTGTCCATCGCGAAGTGATCTTCGTCAAAAAAGCGGTCCAGCTTCGCCGCGAACGCTTCAGGCCCGCCCATCAGCGCCACCAGCCCGCACACGTCGTGGGGCACGGACCACGTGTACTTCCACGAGTCGGCTTCACAGAAACCCGCCTTGTTTTCGGGTGTGAAGTCGGCGAGCCAGGAACCGTCCCGGTTCTTCGGGACCATGAACCCTTCGGCATCGTTCCAGTGATTGACGTAGTTCAGGGAACGATCCTCGAAATACGCGGCGTCTTCGTCCAGCCCCAGTTCACGGGCGACCCTGGCCACGCACCAGTCGTCGTGCGCGTGTTCAAGCGTCATCGACGCCGACTGGTCGATGTCGCAATCCATCGAAACAAATCCATTTTCGACATATTCGGGCGGCGTTCCACGGTTGAAGTACCCGCACATGCCGTCCGGCATCGGGTTTTCAGAATCCTCCATGGAACCCTTCTTCATGGCTTCCCAGGCGGTCGCGACGTCGAAGTTCCGGTAGCCCTTCATGAACCCGTCCGCGATCACGCAAAACTGCGGATTGGCAGTCATGACGCGGGAATCGCCGACCGCGTTCCATGTGCACTTCTGCATCCAGCCGCCAGCCTCGAACGTGTGCACAAGAGACTGGAGCATGTCCGAATTGACCTCGGGCTCGATGATCGAAAACAGCGGGTGCGACGTGCGGTAAGTGTCCCACATGCACCAGTCGTCGGTGTAGTAATGCCAACCGTCGGCCTGGACCGTCTGTCCGACGCCGTCGGCACCGGAAAAGAAGCCGTTGCCTTCGGTGTAGTCGGCCGGTGCAAGAAGCGAGTGGTACAGCGCCGTGTAGAAGCGCGTCAGGTAATCGGCGTTGTCGGATTCGACCTCTACGCGCGAAAGCAACCGATTCCACTTCAAACGGGCTTCGTCCCTGACCTGGTCAAAGGTCATCCCGGCGACTTCTTCCCGGCTGGCCCTCGCCTGCTCGACCGAGATGTAGGAGATGCCGACGCGCAGTTCAACGACGTCGTCCTGTTCGGTGGCAAAGACCAGAGCAGCGCCCGGTTCCGGGGATTCGCCCCATAATTCGGCTGAATCGAACGGCCTGTCGACGTGCGCCGAAAAGTAAACCGTGGACACGCCCGTTCCCGGGTCGACAAGGTCGGCAAACATCGCGACAAGCGGGTTCGTCTGGTAACGGCTCCAGCCTTCCACGGTGTCGGTACCGACAACACTCATCGACGAATCGAGCCACTGGCCGAGGCTGGTGCGCAGATCAATCAGGATCGCTGCCCTTTCGGCGGCAGGAAACGTGTACCGATGCAGACCGACAAGACGCGTCGCGGTCAGCTCGGCGAGGATTTCGTAAGAGTCCAGCACGACGCTGTAATACCCCGGTTCCGCGGTTTCCCTGGAATGGGAAAAAGCGGAGGCGTAATCGCTTTCGGAAGTACCCGGTTCGCCGGTAACGGGAATCACCAGGATCCTGTTGTATCCGTTGCCCGAACCGCCCGGCCCTTCAAGGTGTGAGTGGACGAACCCCTTAATCCGGTCGTCTTCGTACTTGTACCCGGTTATGGCGCCCTCGCGGACGTCCGTGTTCGGCCCCAGCTTCACCATGCCGCGCGGGACCGACGCCCCGACAAAAACATTGCCGGACCCGCTGGTGCCAATGAACTGGTTGACGTGAACCGCCAGATCCGGTGGCGCGGGTTGAACCACGTCGTCAAAGACATCCGTTGCGGCCGGGACATCGACGATCACGTCAAGCACATCCGATCCCGACTGCTGGTCGCCGCAGGACACCAGGAACATCATCACCGCCATCGTCAGCAGGCAGGCGTACTTCATCGGCTGTTCTCCTTCATTCGGAACCGGCGTCGCCGTCAGGCAGCGCGCCAAGACGAACCTCAAGAACCTTGTCCCACAGGATCGCCTGGCCGGCTTCTATGACGAACCCATGTTCGACCCCGGCACGGTCCCGTATCGTCAGCAGACGCCTTATCCCGCCGTCCCTGGCGTGGCGCCCCCATCCGGCACGGGCATCTTCCCACATGACCATCTCAATCGAAGCCAGCTCGATTTCACCGATGCGCGACTTGTTGAACCTGATCGCACGCCAGGCCACGACATCGCCCGCAAGTCCGATAGCCCCGCGAAAACGCCGTCCGCCAGCCATGACCACGCACATCGACATCAGCGACACGGAATCCCCGTAACGCGCGCGGATCCATGCGGCGGCACGCCGGTCAAGAGTCCATCGCCCGACGACGACAAAGAATCCAGCCAACATCAAGGCGGCGACGGACAGGCTGAGGATTGAGCCGGGCGTCATCTGCCCACCTGTGGAGTGGCTGGAACAGCGGCCGGCTGGGCGGAAAGACCGCCAAGGCCTTTTGCGGCAAGCCAGTCGACGAATCCCGACATGATGGCCTTGTAAATCATGTTCCCGACGACCTCGTACCCGGCGGGGGTGGCGTGGCGGTAGTCGCCCCAGCCCAGCCGTGGCCGGGCTTTGTACCAGCGCCCCATCGCACCCTCGCCGCCCATGGCAGAAAACGTGTCGAAGAACGCGCACCCGGCTTCGGCCGCCACCGCGCGCTGGGATTCGACGATCTTCGGGACAATCGGAATCGTCCGGACATTTCCGCGCGAATCGACTTCACCCTGGTCAAGCGGCGCCAGCAGCATGCACGAAGCACCGGGCTGCCCGGCACGGGCGAGTTCAACTGTCTTCTTCAGGTTCGCGCGATACACGCCGAAATCCATGCCGACATCGCCACATTCGTTCCCGCCAAAGGCCAGAACCAGCAGGTCCGGCCCACGATGGGCGACCTGCGCGGCAAAATGGGCCGCGTCCGCGTTCTGCAGACGCTGCGCGCGCGCGCCGACGATTCCCAGCGAATCGTAAACGACGCCGGGCGACTGCTTTTCCAGCACGACACCGTAAAGGGTCACGCCGGATTCCGCGCGAAGATCGAACTTGTGTGGCCCGGCCGTAACCGCGATGGCGTGAAATGCGTCTTCCGGGGCCTGGGACGCCGTTGATACGCTGGTCGGCCGCGCGCCGTCCACGGCCACGGAAAAGGATTTGCCGCCCGGGGTCTTCAGGTAATAGACCTCGAAACTGGAAACTTCCCTGCCAACCGTGGCGTTACCCGTCGCCGTCGAATATGAGGCGCTTCCGTCGCCCTTCGAGGTGAACGAAACGCCACCGTACCCATAACGGCCGTCCCTTCGTTCGCCCCTGATGACCATGAACTGCTTCCAGCCGCCCTTCTGTTCGTTGCGCACGTCCGCATGCCGGTACGGCATCGTCCCCTTGCCAACAAGCATGAAGCCATGCCCCGAATCGCCGAACCGCCGCTGGAACCTGCGGCGCAGGGTTCCGGTAACATCGTCGGCGGCAATCGTCGAATCGCCCCAGTGCGCGACCCGCGTGACCTTCTGCCCGGTCGCGGACCTGTAAAGCGAGTCATAGAACGCGTCCAGGGCGCGACCTGAAGGGTCTTCCACCGTCCTTACGACGCCGTCCAGTTCACCCTTGTCGATGAACACACGGCCTGCCTCGACGTCTGCCGCCTGGGTCGCCGCGGGAACCATCTGCTCCACTCCGGCTTCCGATCCGAGATTCGCCGCCAGGCTTTCGCCGAAGTCCGCGGCCAGGGCCGTCCTGGCGCGTTCGCCCTTCAGATCTTCGGACTGGTCGCCATGACCGGTGATCCCGCGCGACCAGTCGGATGTCACAAGTCGCTTCATCGGAAGAGGATCCCCGGGCACCCATGGCCTGAAATCGAATCTTGCGGGAAGGATATAGGCAAGGCCGCCGCACAGGAGGAAAACGCCCAGACTTATAGCCATGCGACGCAACGCCGCGCGGTTTTCCGGGGTTCCCGGTTCGCCTGGTTTAGGGGCCGTGTCAGGCACGCAAAGCCTCCCTCGTCAGAACTGGAAGTATATGTAAGGCACCACCTGGCTCGAACCGAGCTTGAACAGCAGCGCGCCCACGCCGACCGCGACCAGGCCCTGGCCCCAGCCGGGCATTGCCTTGTAATATCCAAGCGCCCTGGCAACCCACTTCTGCGGCGTCCAGTGAATCCCGAACCCCACGGCCAGCACGAGCCAGACCTTCCAGCTTATCTGGGCCGTGGACAGAGATCCGGCGCCAAGCTGGGAAACCACGTCCCCGGCCACTTCGAGGCTGGGCGACCTGAACAGTATCCTGGAAAGAACCACAAAATGGAACGTCGCGATAATCTTGAGGATTTCCATCCACTTGGGATCGACGGTTTCCTTTGTGCGTCCGGCACGCTTGTAAAAGAACCTGTGCAGGACCATGGCGGTGCCGTGAATGACGCCGTAGATTACGAAGGTCCAGCCGGCCCCGTGCCAGAATCCGATCAGGAAGAACGTCAGCCAGAGGTTCCAGTACGTCCTGACCGTCGAACCATGCGACCCGCCCAGCGGGAAATAAACGTAGTTACGCAGCCACGAACTGAGCGTCATGTGCCAACGTCGCCAGAACTGAGCCGGACTGGTAGCCATGTATGGACGGTTGAAGTTCTGGGGAAGCTCGATGCCAAGCAGCATCGCCGACCCCCGCGCGACATCGGTGTATCCCGAAAAATCGCAATAGATTTGAAGCGTGTAGCCGTACAGCCCGATGAGCATTTCAACCGACGTGAACGCCGCCGGGTTGTCGAAAGTCCGGTCGACCAGGTTGATTGCCAGGAAATCGGCGAAAAGGATCTTCTTGGCCAGCCCCTTGAGAATCAGGAACGTGCCGGTGCTCACCATTTCCGAAGTCAGCACGGGCGTCCGCTGAAGCTGCGGAATGAGCTGCTGCGCCTTGGTTATCGGACCGGCGACAAGCGAAGGGAAAAAGACCGTGAACGCCCCGAATTCAAGGATGCTGCGAACCGGCTCGATCTTCTTCTGGTAAACGTCGATGGTGTAGCACATCGACTGGAACGTGTAGAACGATATGCCGACGGGCAGCATCAGGTTCAGGTACAACGATGGAATTTCGATGCCGAATATCTTCAGGCCGCCTTCGACGGCAGAAAGGAAGAAGTTGTAGTACTTGAAGATTCCCAGGACGCTCAGATTGCTGACTATCGACGTCAGCAACAGGGCCTTGCGCCCTTTCTGCGTCTTTGCCACCGGAATCAGCCGGCCGACCGCGTAGTCGATGCCGGCCGAAGTCATGACCAGGAAGATGTACCAGGGGTTCCAGACCATGTAGAAGCGGCAGGACATCAGGAACAGGACCAGCAGCCGCAGGAAATTATGCCGCGCCAGTGCCCAGAAGACCGTCACCGCAATCACGAGGAACAGGATGTAGTCAAGACTTTGGAAAAGCATGACCCGACTGACCCGGAAGCCCCGGGTTATCCACCACCGACGGGCGCGATTCTATATTCAAATCCGGGGGGATTCCAGCTATTATCAGGCCCCTTCTGGCCCCCTTTCGGAGGAACCTTTAATGTCCCAGATACTCGTCACTGGAGGCGCCGGCTACATCGGCAGCCACACCTGCCTGGAAATGCTCGCGGCAGGCATGGAAGTCGTGGTCGTGGACAACTTCTGCAACAGTCGTCGCGAAGCGATCCGCCGGGTCGAAAAGCTGTCCGGGAAGAAAATCGCGTTTCACGAGGTCGACATCCGTGACCGCAACGCGATGGATCGGGTATTTTGCGATCACGACATCTCGGCGGTCATCCACTTCGCCGGGTTGAAAGCTGTCGGCGAATCCGTGCGTGAACCGCTGAAGTACTTCGACAACAATATCGCGGGCACTGTCGTGCTGCTTGAAGCCATGATCCGGCACGGCGTCAGGAACCTTGTGTTTTCTTCGTCGGCCACCGTTTACGGCGATCCACACGCCGTGCCCATACAGGAAGACTTTCCGCTGAAGGTCGTGAACCCCTATGGCAGGACGAAACTTGTCATTGAAGACATGCTGCGCGACCTGCACCATGCCGATCCCTCGTTCAACATCGCGCTGCTTCGATACTTCAACCCGGTTGGCGCACATGAAAGCGGCCTGATTGGCGAAGACCCGGGGGGAATTCCCGGCAACCTGATGCCATTCATCACCGGCGTCGCGGTCGGAAGGCTTCCGGCCCTCAAGATCTTCGGCGGCGACTACCCCACCCGGGACGGCACCGGCGTCCGTGACTATATCCACGTTGTTGACCTGGCCGTCGGTCATATCAAGGCGATTGAAAAGCTCGCGGATAACCCGGGCTGCGTCGCATGGAATCTCGGCACCGGACGGGGGTGCTCCGTTCTGGAAATGGTCAGGGCGCTCGAAAAGGCGTCCGGGCGGACGATCCCGTATCAAATCGTGGACCGGCGGCCCGGCGACGCGGCCGAAGTCTGGTGTGATCCGTCAATGGCGCAGAGGGACCTCGGCTGGCGGGCGGAACTGGGGCTGGATCGGATGTGCGCCGATTCATGGCGCTGGCAGCAGATGAATCCTGAAGGATATCCCGCGGACTGATCTGTCCGTCAGCATCCGTCGTCGGTCGAACCGCTGCAATCTTCATCAACCGCGTTGCCGCAGACTTCGGAACCCAGATAGGTACAGGAGTATTCACAGGTATCCATGGGCTGCTTGTTGATGTCGAACTTGTTCGAAGGACAGGGGACCTCGACGCATGACCCGGAAACGCAGAAACCGTACACCCACCTGTCGCCCGTGTTGCAGACCTTGCCACACTGGCCGCAGTTGGTCGGATCGCCCTGCATCATTTCAACCGCCACGTCATCCGTCCCGCCGTTGCAGTCGTTGTCGATGCCGTCGCAGAGTTCCAGCCCGCTGTAGGCGCATTCGCAGCCGTTCGCCGGATTCAGGTCGACGTTAACGTGACCGTCTTCGCAACCGGTCAGGACACATGTACTGCTGTTGCATTCGACGATTCCGAAGTCGCGTTCGCACGAATTATTGCAGGTACCGCAATGCTGGATACTGCTGGTCACGTCCTCGCAGCGGCCGTCGCACAGATCCAGATCCCCGGCGCAGTTGTCGGCGCAGGTTCCCCACGAACAGACCTGCGTGCCGCAGTCCGTGTAACAGTCACCGCAGTAATCCGGGTCGTTGAGCAGGTTGGTTTCGCATCCGTTCAGGTAATCGCCGTCACAGTCGCCGCGATTCATGTCGCAGTCATAACTGCAGGTTCCGGAAACGCACAGCGCGGATCCGTCAGGATATTCGTCGCATACGCTGTTTTCCTGGCCCGGCGACCAGTCTTCCAGATCGGTGGCGATGGCACACTTTTCACACGAATTTTCCGGATTGAGATCGCCGTCCGGCCAGCAGGCGCCGCCAATGATGCAAAATCCAAGATTGGTGAACACGCAGTCGCCGGTGCCCGTGTCGCAGTTGTCCGTCGTGCATTCCAGGCCGTCGCTGCATGGCTTGACCGCGCCGGACTTGCAGATCTTGTTCTGGCACTTATCGTCAAGGGTACACGGATTATTGTCGCTGCAGCCAGCGCTGTTGCCCACGTTCGTGCAGCCCGACAACGTACACGCATCGTCTGTGCAGACGTTGGTGTCAGCGCAGTTCCTGGGAATCTGGGTGGGACAAAGCCCGTTGTTGCAGACCACCTGGGGACGGAATGTCATTCCGTCGCAGGACGCCTGGCCGCAGACCTTGGTGTTGTCGTTGCGGGTCAGGCAGCCGCCCTCGGGCGAGCAGTAATCTTCGGTGCAAATCTCCCCGTCGTCGCACAAAGTGCTTTCCTGCGGCGGACAGAAGTCGTTGATGCAGTAGGAGGCCTGATAGAAAGTACCCAGTTCGCATGAACCGGGAATGCAGACCTGGCCGTTGCGCGGCGTATGCGTGCATCCGGTGACCTTGCATTGGTCGGTCGTGCACGGGTTGTCGTCGTCACAGTCTTCCGGCGTGATCGTCGGGCAGATACCGCCCGAACATGTCGCGGCCGCGTAGAACATCAGGCTTTCGCAACGCGCCGTGCCGCAGATGTCGGCATTGTTTTCAATCGCGCAACCTGTCGCGGGCACACAGGAATTCGTGGTGCATGGATTGGAGTCGTTACAGACGACGACGGTTCCGGTGCACGTCCCGCCGCTGCAATGATCGTTTTCAGTGCACAACGACGCGTCGTCGCAGGTCAACGTGTCGTCGGGCGACATGGCGGTCGCAAGCACGTCAGGCTTGCACGACACGCATTGCCCGTACTTTTCGACATCGAGTGCGTCAGCCACGTAACACACGCCGCCCACAAAACAGAAACCGGCCTTCACGGCATGGGTGCAATCGAAAGCCGATGAACATGAATCGTCCGTACATTCGATCGAATCGTCACATTCCGCCACGAAGGTCCCGACGCAGTTACCGTCGGCATCGCACTCGTCCTCGACCGTGCAGGGGTCTTCATCGTCACAAACGTCGCCCTCGATGCAAAGCTGCACCACGTCGACTTCAATTGAATCGACTGCGTCCACGGCGTCGACCGGGATGTCTTCAATCACGTCGCCCGCATCATCGGCGACATCAGCGATCGCCGTATCTTCGGCAACGTCATCGACCACGTCCGGCTGCCCGATATCCACTTCATCCGGATTCGGAAGCTTGTCCGGGTACTGAAGGCAGGCAGTGAACGCCAGGAGTGGAAGCACTGTCAACAATGTCGGGAACCACATACTGTTTTTCATGACGCCAAGTCTTCCACGTTCAGGGTGACAAAACGTTACCAGCGCATCACAAACGTCGCGCCGGGACCATCCGGACCGGCCGGAAGGACCGTCACCGGGTTGTCGGCAGGCGCCGTGAACCACAGCGCGAGGCCGATGGCCAGCGCGGCACCGCTGAGCCCCCATGAGCCGTAAGCAATATATGAATATAATTCCGCGTCGGAGACGTTCTTGTCAAAGTACCACTCGTAATACGCGTAATTCGGGTAGTCCTCGACGCGAAGGGCCCCGGCGTCGTCAAGCTTCTTCTGTGCGTAGAAATACATCCCCGTTCCGGCACCGGCGGCCAGGGCCGACAACACCCACATCGAGATGGCGCCGGCTTTCTGGGGGCCGATCTTTCCACCGCCGGAACCGCCGGGCATCACCCAGTCGGAGCCACGATCGCGACCATCACGCAACTTACCCGTGTCGTCCACCACGCCCTCCGGCTCATCGCCGATGGATTGCGAAGCGACGTCGGTGCGGCCATCGTCCACCGACACGGTCAAAGTCTTCTGCATTCCCGATTCAACGGTCACCCAGTCCGAAAAAACCTGTGCCCCGCCCGCTTCAATCTCAACGGAATGTTCCCCCGGCCCCAGCTTCTTCGAAACCGGCCCGGCGCCAATCCCCTCGCCGTCGATCGACACGTTGCACGGGCCACCGTCACACTTCACTTCAAGAAGGCCCTCGATGGTCTTCATGCGGACCGTCAGCCTGAATTCAGTGCCCGGTTCAACCGTGATTTCCTGTGAAAACGGAACATAACCCTGAGCCTGGGCGCCCAGGACATGCCGACCCGCGGTAACCCACGAATCATCGGCCAGCACCTGCCCGTCGACGTAAATAATCGCGTCAAGGTCCTTCGGCATCACTTCGATGATCAGTTTGCCGTGAGTATCGGAAATACTGCTCTTGATTCGGCGGATCAAACCTTCAGCTTCGGCCTTTTCGGAATCGCTGCGGGCCTGCTCCAGATATCGTTCGGCGTAATCGAGCGCCTTGGCCTCGTCCTTGAGCCTGACCAGGTAAAGGACGGAAATGTTGTACAGGTACCCGGGGTCGCGCGACAGCTTCCAGGCTTCCAGGTAGGTGTCAATCGCCGACTGCCAGCGACCCGCCACCACGTGCGCCTGAGCCTGCTCGACAAGGGTATAGAGGTCCTGCGAACCGCGGCCACCCTGCTGGGCCGACGCGGTCGAACCCGCAATTGAAAACACGACGAAGGCTGTCGCGAAAACCAGGATAACGCGGGGCGCCCGTCGAACACGACAAGTCATCAGAAATACTCCCGGAACCCGGCATGACCGACACGCCGGAATCCCGCAATCCGCCGCCACGGAAACAAAAAAAGCTGCGCCAGACACGGGAATCAACGCATGCTTCTCCGCGCCATATCTTAACCAGAATGCGCCGAAACCGCCAACATATTGGTCATGGGACCATTTTCGGGGTATGCGGGGATCGGTCAGTCAGTGACAACAAGGTCTTCGCAGTCGGATGTGATCAGGCTTCCGGATTCGTCGTAGTACAGATAGGCGCCGGATTCCGGACAAGCCACGTTCAGCGGGTAACGCGCCTTCAAGGCCCAGTTGAGGACCAGCGCCTGTCCCGGCGACATCTCCGGCACGTACACCAGCACCTGTCTGGCGGTGGTTTCGTACCGGCTGACAAGGCCGTCTTCCACTGCCTTGACCAGCGTGACACCGGAAGATTCATTCCCGGTTCCGTCCGCCACGAAGTCGAAGCCCGGCGGCAGGCCGATGTCGACCATGATCATCGACAGCTTCGCGTCTGACACGTTCGTGACCGTCGCCTGCACACCGACAAGACTGTCAACTTCAAGCTGCGACTTTTCGTAAGCCACGTTGATCGTCAGCGGACCATCCACGCCGGGGTCCGTCACCGTGCCGCCCGGAAGCCACCAGGATTGCACGATCGAGTACATGAGCGTGCCTTCGCCGGTGAAGTTGACCGTAACCACGTTGGGGCCGGCGGGATCGACGCCCTTCAGTTCGAACTGGAAGAAGACGTCGTTGTTTTCGGATGTCACGGACACGGGATCAACGTAGGTTCCGTTCAAGCTGACACTGATTGTGCCGGCCGCGTCCGAACCGGTCGCCGACAGGGACGCCACGAAAGCACGAAGCGCCTGGATGGTTGCGTGGGTGGTGCCCCAGTTGCCGAAGCTGTCCTTCTTCGACGCCATCCAGTCGATCGCCATCGCGGCGGTCACCGGGTCGCGCGCGGCCTCCATGATGGCCAGGACCGCCATCGCGGTGACTTCGATGCTGCCCGCGCCGGGTTCATCACCACCGTACGAGTACTGCGACGAATCGACACCAGCGGACCACCACGCCACCTTGCCGTCGTCCTCTGCCCTGTCCAGCAGGTCGTCAAGCATGGCGGACGTCGCGGAACTGTCGGGGGCGGCGACCGTCATCGCCGCGGCGCAGAGAGCCAGCGCGTACGTCGACGTTTCCGCGTTGACGTGGGACGTGACGTAGGAAATCGCGTTCGACGGAGCGGTTCCCGTTTCACCCAGCGCCCAGACCGCCAGGCAGGTCGTCATCAAGTCGTCGTACTGGACGGTGGCGAATTCGCTGCCCTGCGTTTCATGCCATGATCCGTCGCCGTTCTGCATTCCCTTCAACCAGGCAACCGTCCGCGGGATCAGCGTGTCGTCGATTTCCTGGACCGCCGCGATATCCGCGAATTCCAGGATGCCCAGCGAAGTCAGGATCACGTTGGGGGGATTCGGATCGCCGAACCAGGTGAAGCCGCCGCCTGTGCATTCGTACGTCAGCAGGCGCTGATAGCCGAGGTTCACGTATTCGCGGGCCTTCAGTTCGATTTCCGGGGTGATGCTGCCCGATTCCTGGATGTACTTCAGGACCAGCGCGTCCGGCCACAGCGTGGCGGTCGTCTGTTCGAAGCAGCCCGAAGGCATCTGGAGGATCGCATCAAGCCCCTCGACGACCTGCGACATCACGCCCGGGTACACCTTCACCAGGATATTCGGGGTACCTTCGATGGCGTCAGCCGGGAATTCGTATGTCTTTTCCACCGTGCCTTCCAGGCGGCCGGACATCGATTCGCGGACTTCGGTTCCGTCGGGGACGACTTCGACCAGGCGCTGGACAGCATCGTCAGAACCGCCGCTGATGGCCGTAACCGTCACCGGGTGCCAGCCCACCTTATCCGCGGTCAGCGTGACGCCGACGCCCTTGACTTCGCCCGGTTGCAGATCGACCGCGACCGTGGATCCAGAACCAAGCGTCGCCCAGTCGCCGACGCTGATTTCCAGGTTCACGGTCTGCGCGGTATCCAGGTAGTTGTAAACCGCGATCGGGAATTGAACCGTATCGCCACGCGTCAGCGCGACCGGCATGTCCAGGTCGACGAAGAAGTCCTTGAAGACGACAAGCCCGTCGGTCGACGACCCCAGGAGTCCGCCCTTGCTGTGCGCCAGCGACGTCATGCGCCATTCGGTAATGCTGTCGGCCATCTGGAAGCTGATGCTGGCCAACCCGGCGTCGTCGGTAATGACCAGCGGATTCCAGACCAGCGTTTCGGGGAAGTACGAACGCAGGCGCGGCCCGTCGCCTTCGCCGTTTTCTTCGGGCTGGGGCATTCCGCTGTCCTCGGACACGGCTGTGTCGGCCCATCCGCCGTTCACTTCGTCGTCCCAGTAATATCCCCACAGCACGTCCCAAGTGTAGAACGTGGTCGACCAGTCGTCGGCGGTGCCTGACTTTTCGTCGGTGCCGCGCGTCGTCGCCCTGATCTGGTACGAGTCGACGGCTTCGAACAGCCACGGATTACCGAAGAAGTCCGTGTGAACCAGTTCCTGCGTGATGTACGCTGCGGCTTCGGCTTCGGTGGTTTCCGAACCTTCATAAATGGCACGGAGCGCTTCCAGCAGGTCGTCGATCGCGGTGCGATACACGGGGGACAATGCGTTGCGCGCCTGCGTCACCATCGGCGCGGACGAAGAATCGGCCGTGGTCAGGCCGGAATCGCCCATCGCGGCGAAGGCGGCGGTCGCTTCCGATTCACGGCGCTCGGCGGCTTCTTCGTCTTCGGGGGTTTCACACACGATGCCGGCAACGTCAAACGACACGCCGTGGACTTCAAACTTAGGCTCGGTAATGGCCTTTTCCAGCGCGAAATACGTTTCAAGCAGGCCGGGCTTCATTTCGGTCAGGGCGTACACGGCTTCATCCACGACCTGAATGCCGAGGGCCGACTTGACCGCCGCACCGTGGTTGTCGGTCACCTTCAGGTTGACGTTGACGTCTTCGCCCGGGGCGTACGTTTCCTTGTCCGGGGTCACTTCGACCTTCAGGGAATCGGCCTTTTCGACAAAAACCGTCTTTTCGTCGCGGACGATCGTTCCGTCAAACCCCATGTAATAAGCGGAAAACACGATGTCGCCCGACATTTCCTGGTCGAGGTCGATTTCAGCCGTCGCCGTCGAATCGGCCAGGTCCAGCGCGCTTTCGTGCACAATCTGGCCCGACCGCAGCACGTCCAGGTACACCCGGTCCATCGTGTCGGCCGATATCATGGTGACAACGGCCGTATCCCCGACGCGGTATATCGCCCGGTCCGTCCGGACCAGCAGCGACCCGCCCGTGTCGCCGGGTGTGAACACGTATTCCTTTTCACCGGTGCCTCCGTTTCCGAGCCTGGCCACCGCGTGAATCTGAAGCCCGGTTCCTGGAACGACCGCCTGGAAATGACCCATGCCGTATTTGTCGGTTTCGACTTCCAGAACCCTATCATCCTGGTCGGTTTCGCTTATCGTGACTTCGACGTCTGCCTGGACGGGGGTGCCGTCAGGGGTTTCGGTGAACACATGGAACCTGTTTTCCATGCCCGCGACCGGCGTGCCGCTTTCTGGAATCACCGCCACAAGGACTGGCGATTCGGCGACAGTCAGGGCAAGTTCCTTCGTGACCTGCTGCCCCGCGGTATCCGTGACGACCACGGTTACGCGGACCACCGCCTTTCCCTGTTCCAGGTCCTGGCCGACCAGGTAATCCGGCAGCTTCATTTCGAATGCATAAATGCCTTCGCCGCTGGTGAAACCACTTCCGCTGGCGAAAGTGGAAAATTCGACGTCCCAGGCCGACCCGGTTACAGCTACCGTCCCGCCCGCGACCGGTTTCCCGAAGAAGTACGCCGCGTTGACGGTCCCGACAATCTTCTGGCCGACCAGGTACCAGTCACGGTCGAAGGTGGTCGTCAACTTGAATTTGGGCAGATTGTACCGGCCCACCGTGACCGCCTTTTCGGTCACCGTGTCGCCGACCGTCACCTTGATTTTGTACGTGCCCATGTTGATCTGGGTGGCGAGCTGGAATTCGGCGTCGACCACGCCGTATTCGCCGGTTTCCCGGACATTGCGGAAGACCTTGTTGCCCTTGCCGTCGAATATCTCGATCACCGCTTCGATACCGTCCGCCGGCGCCAGGTGGGGCCTGGACAGCGCCAGGGCCCGCACGAGCATTTTCTGGCCGGGCTGGTACATCGGCTTGTCCGTCGTGACCAGCACCTTCATCGTCCTGACGCACTGCAGGCTGCGATTGACCGTCACGCCGGCCTGGCTTTCGGTCGCGGCCACGGCGGCCGACAGGATATATTCACCCGGGTTGTCGACGCTGATTCGGATGGAAGCGGCGCCGACGTCATCGGTCACGGCGGAAAAGTCATGGGTCCCGTCATCATTCGAAACGGTGACCGTAACGGTCTTCCCCTCAAACGGCCTGCCGCTGACGGAATTGCGCAGGAACGCCTTCACCGTCGTTTCATTGCCCGCTTCTATTTCACCGGGGGCCAGTACGACAAGTTCGGGTACGCCGAACGCCTGGAACAGGCTGCGCGCGCCGTTAAGCCGCCCGAAATTGGTGTCGAAGGAATATTCGATCACATGAAGGGCCCGCACCGCTGCCTGGTCGACACCTTCAGGCGCGTCAATCCGGACTTCGATATTTCCGCCGTCCGCCGGGATCCTGCCGGACACCTGCGCGGTGGCGGAAAAGACGCCATCCAGGCCCTTCAGGGTTACCGAAGTATTCACCGTGGCCGACGTTTCGCCCACGTTGATGAACGGGAAGGTGATTTTGAGCTTCTGCCCGTCGGGCTCGGCCAGTATCCTGCTTTCGGACAACCCGAGCGGCCCGATCGATACGACGTCGGGATCGTTGATTATCGCGTGGCCGCCGCCGCACGACACCACGACGAACATGACCGCCAGAAGCACCAGCCTTGAAGTCTTCATGATAGCCCCCGCCGCCCGCGCCGCACCGTCAGGACAGTTACGCCGCGGACCGTCCGGAAATGAATGCCGGAAACAAACTTGTGAACGCGATCATTGTAATGTTTTCGTTAACTGCAATCTACTAATGCAGGCGCACGAACCAGATGGCATCGGGGAAGGATTGAGGCAATCCGCCACTATTCGGCGACGGGAGCCTTGCGGCAGGCATTCATGCCATTGGACTTTTCGAAGCATTCCATGCCGGTGCCGGGGCAATCTTCGTTGACTTCGCACTTGAAGTCCGCGCAGCAACGGAAACCGAGGGTGTCCGAACGCTGCGGCGGGTATTCCGCATACCGGCGGTGCAGGCGAAGATCCGGATCCATGTCGAAGGACGGACGACCACCGCGGGCGACCTTCCGGCCACCAAGTTTGTAGGACCATTCCGAACCGTCTGTCGTGGCGCCAACGTAAGTGTCATGCAGGAAGTCCTGCGTCCATTCCCATGCGTTGCCGGCCATGTAATACGCGCCTTCCGGGGTCTGGTCGCAAAGACCGGCGTCTTCCGGCAGGGCGGCCAGCGTCAGTGTGTCGCCGCAGCTTACCGGGTCGGTGGACATCGTGACCGTCACGAAATTTGTCTTTTCGCAGGTCGGTTCGCCATCGCAACCGTCGACGTCATCCCAGGGGTAAACCCGGCCTTCGGGGCCGCGGGCGGCGTATTCCCACTCGGCTTCGGTGCACAGGCGCTTTGCGTTCCATTCACAGTACTTGCTGGCCTGGTACCAGTTCACGCACACGACCGGCCAACCTTCGCGACCTTCCCAGTTGCAGTCGCCAGCCGAAATGTCGGGGTTTTCGCAACCGCTGGTGACGACGCCGTCCTTGTCGCGGACCGCTTCGGCGGTGCAGGCCGCGTAGTCGGCCACCGTGACTTCGATCTGATCGATATAAAACGGTTTCGCGAACGTCACTTCGTGTGCCGGTTTGGACATGACCTGGCAGTCCGGGTCATCGTCGGCGCATCCCATCGTAAAGGAACCCGCCGGCACCTTGACCACATTTCCGCATTCGCCGGCCGCGCAGGCACTTAAAGCCTTGTGGCAGACCATGTCCTGCTTGCATTCGAGATCGTCGGTGCATGCCCAGTCGATCCAGCAGCCGGCAGTCTTGGCGGCACAGACGTATTCGCCGCATTCCTGGCCGACGTCGCAGTCGTCGATAGTCTCACACGCCTTGTAGAGCGTAGGTTCATCCGCCTGGGAACAAGCGAAAACGAACGGAACAACAAGAAGGGGGAGCCACTTCTTCATGAGCGATACCCTCGGGTAAACCACGCAGAAAGGTATCACGCCGACAATGAAAGTCAATCTATTGGCGCACGCGCGAATTGCAACTTTCCGCCATGACCACCGTAACTGCTGCAGTCAGTTCGCGCCAGGGGGCGCCGGATATGTACAATACCCGTCGAAAGGCGGCACCCGGCCGCAACCCCGGAGCAACCGATGCCTGCATCGAAGACATTGCTGACGTCCAGCTCAACATGGCCCGGCGGCGCGCGCATGCTGGCGGGATTGCTGCTTTTCGCCGCGGCGATGTGCGTGACGCCCGCGCTGCCGGCCCGCGCGCAGTCGACGAAACAATCTTCCGCCAGGTCGGCAGGACTTAAGTTCACCTACCATGTCTGCAGAAACGACACGGTCAGGTCCGTCGCCGAGCTCCTGGGCGTTTCCGAATCCGACCTGCGACGCTGGAACCGCAGTTCCATCAGGGGAAACCGGTTCACCCCCGGCACGCAGCGCGCGGTTTACTACGCCGAACGGGCATGGGCCCAGGAATCGATCGGCAGGCCGAACGGGGGAAGCCTGATCGGCGGCGTCAATCTTGACTGTGACGGGGACGACCAGGGATCCGGGTGGATCATAAGTGCCCAGCGCGTGAACATGTACGGCACCCCCGAGACCGTCAGGGCTATCAGGACGGCCGCCAAGGCCTATCGCAACTACTTCACCAGCCGCCGTTCCAGATACGTTCCGCTTGCCATCGGCAACCTGTCGCGCCGGGAAGGCGGCTCTCTTCCCCCGCACGCGTCCCACCAGAGCGGCAGGGACGTCGACATCGGAATAATACGGGTGGCCGGGAACACACCCGGTCACTTCAAGGACGCCTCGGCTTCGAGCATGGACGACCTGCGGACATGGGTCATGCTGAAGTCATTTCTGGACACAGGCGAAGTGCAGTTCATGTTCATCCACCGGAACCTCGCGGCCCAACTGCGCGCGTATGTCGAACGAATCTACGCCACCGACCGGCGTAAACGGGACCGGTACGTCGGATTCTTCGACAACGGCGTCGTCCAGGGCGACGGCGAGCATTCCTCACACGTCCACATAAGGTTCAGGTGTCCCGCCACCGACCGCCGCTGCATCCCCTGATTACGCTTGACCACCGGACGGCCCGCGCTAAACTGCTGGCAACATCTGGAGGTCTCACCATGAGCAACGAAGTTCTGGCGTATGTGAAAAGCAATCAGGATCGATTCCTGGAAGAGCTGTTTGACTGGCTCAGGATTCCCAGCGTTTCCGCGCTGCCGGAGCACAACGACGATGTGCGCCGCGCCGGCGAATGGGTCGTCAAAAAACTTAATGCCATCGGGTTCGAAAACGTCGGCCTGAAGGAAACCACCGGGCATCCGTCGGTATACGGCGACTGGCTTCACGCCCCCGGAAAGCCAACCATACTCGTGTACGGCCATTACGACGTCCAGCCTGTCGATCCGATCGAAAAATGGCACACGAAGCCGTTTGAGCCGGTGATCATCGACGGAAAAATTTTCGGGCGCGGTACCTCCGACGACAAGGCCCAGGTCGCGGCGCACCTTTTCGCGCTGGAATCGCTGCTGAAGGTCAACGGCCGTCTGCCGTGCAACGTCAAGGTCTTCATTGAAGGCGAGGAAGAAGGGGGCACCGGCGGGACCGAGGCCTTCGTGGAATCGCACAGGGACCTGCTGGCGTGCGACGCCGTCGCGATTTCGGACACGGCCTGGTATTCCCCCGAACTTCCGACAATCGTTTACGCGCTGCGCGGCATGGCGTACTTCCAGGTTGACGTGTACGGCCCGGAACGCGACCTGCATTCGGGCAGTTACGGCGGCATGGTCCAGAACCCGCTGAACGCTGTTGCGAAGATCATCGCGGGGCTCCAGGACGCAGACGGAAAGATAACTGTTCCCGGATATTACGACGACGTCGTCCAGCTTTCGGAAGTCGAAAAAGCCGATTTCCGCAAGGTTGAAACCACTGACGAGGCCCTTGCCGCTGACCTGAAGGTGCCGGCGCTGTGGGGCGAAAAGGGCTACACGTCCCTCGAAAGGAACTGGGCGCGTCCGAGTTTCGACGTTCACGGCATCTGGGGTGGTTTCGCCGGCGAAGGAGCCAAGACGGTCATCGCGGCTGAAGGCGGCTTCAAGGTCAGTTCCCGGCTCGTCGCCAACCAGAAACCGGAAAAGGTTGCCGCGGCGTTCAAGGCACACGTCGAAAGCCTCTGCCCGCCAGGTGTGCGCGTGAAGGTCACATACCTGCACGGCGCGACTCCGGTCATGGTGCCGATCGACAGTCCGTTCATGGTGGCGGGCCAGAACGCTATGGAAAAGACTTTCGGAAAACGCCCGGTCCTGGTTCGCGAAGGCGCGTCAATCCCGATAACGGCGACGTTCCTGACGGCCCTGAACGCCCCGTCGATCATGGTCGGCTACGGCCTCCTTGAAGACAACATTCACAGCCCGAACGAGAATTTCAGGCTGGAAAACTTCCAGAAAGGCATCGAGTGCGGCGTCCTGCTTTACGACGAATTCGCGGCCGTGAAGAAGTGACGAATCCCAACCCGGCCCTTCCCCGTCAGGGGGGCCAGACGAGGCCAGCATGAAAGCTGCATCAACGATGGCCGCCTTGATCGCGGTCGCGACGGTATTGTCCTGCGCGTCGAAACCGCCAGAGGAGATCGTGGTCACCCCTGAAATGGAAAAGGGGCTGTTGGCCGGTTTCGACCGCATCGTCCTGCTGCAGAACCAGTGTGCGGACATCCAGTCCTTCATCGACTGCCATACGACGCAGGCACAGGCCGCCATGGCCGCGCTGGACCCGTTCGTAGACCCCGGGTTCCTGGACCCTTCAAGGGCCGGCGTCACCGCGAACAGGGGCGCTCTCTGGGTCTGCCTCGTGGCACGCCAGTCAGGCTTCAAGAAGGATCGCACCACGGTCGAACGCCACATCATCGACCCGCGGAACAAGCTCGCACGCGTGATTTTCTCGATTGACGGCTACAACTTCGGATTCCCGATGGCGCGCCAGGACGGTACGTGGCGGTCGCCATTCCCGGGCCAGGTGGTCCTGGCGATGCAGTACGAAGCCTGGATCGAGGCACTCAGGGCAGGTGTTCCGGAAGCACAGCACGGCCGTCTGGACGAAATGCTGGCACAGGCCTCGAAGACCCTCGGCGGATTCCAGCCGAACTGGGCCATGTACCCGGAACTCGGGCAGAAGGAAACCGACGAACTTCAGTTGATGATCCGCGAAAGAATCAGGAAGGAAGCGGAAGAGGCAGAAAAGGCGGCAAACTCCGGTTCGAACTAGTTCGTCCGACCAATCACGTTACCCTGGACAATCGTGAACTTGATGCCGATCGTCGAGGATTCCTTGACGCCATTTAAGTCGACGTCGGCGTCCATGGGGAGGTTCTGGTCGACGTTCAGAATGACAGCCGAGCGGCTGTAATGGATAAAGTACTGCTCCGGGACGGCGGAAAGCGCGTACTTGAAGTCGGTCTTGTCGATGGCGCCCGCCAGTATTCCGGATCCGCCGGTTACCGTATTGCCGCTGATCGTCACGTCGGCTTCGACGCGAGCCCACTTCAGAGGCACCGGCATCGGGTATGTGCCGATCATGAAGTACACGACCGCCTGGTAATCGGTTCCGCCCGCAGTAATGTGCGACGACGCGGTTGACGCGGCGAGCGCGTACTTGGCGGTGCAGGAGCCGATCGTGTCGCCCTTGAACGCCAGGTAATTACAGCCGCTGGTCGCCGGGTTGCACGACGTCGGAGTGGTCAGTTCGCCAAAAATCACCTTCATGTCGAACGGCGAACCGACGGGACCGGGAAGTTCAGGTTCCAGGAACAGCGCCAGATCACCGGACGCGATTCCGGTCACCAGGTCGGGGTTGAACTGGTCCTTCACCATAAGTGTCATCGCGGCGAAGGCATTGTCGATTCCGCTGGCGCACTTGCCGGTCGGAGCACATGTTCCGGGGTCGCCGTCAACATCAAGCCCGTTGCCGGCATTACCGTCCGTACCTATAAGGAAAGTGCCCGATTTCATCAACGGCGTGCGGAAGACGATCTGGCCCTGGCACGAACCGCCACCGCACTGGTCCACCGTCGTGCATGGATTTCCGTCGTCGCACAGCAACGCGTTGTTTTCCGTGTAGCAGCCGTCCAGCGGATGGCACAGGTCGTTGGTGCAGAAGTTGCCGTCGTTGCAGTCAAGCACGTTTCCGACACATTCCCCGCCCGCGCAGTGATCGTTCAGGGTGCAAACGGTGCCATCGTCGCAGTCACCGGTGATTGGCGTGTTGACGCAGCCGATTTCCGGGTCGCAGTAGTCGGTTGTGCAGTCGCTGTAGTCATAGCAGTCGAGGTCCAGGCCGTTTCCGCAGACACCGTTGAAGCACTTTTCGCCTTCGGTGCAGGCGTTGCCGTCGTCACAGTCCCCAAGATTGGGCGGGTTTGAACAAATGCCGCCCGTGCATACGTCCAGCGTGCACGAGTCCCCGTCCCCGCAATCCAGCGGTGCCCCGGCGCAGACCTTGTTGGAGCACTTGTCGGCTTCGGTGCATGGATCGCCGTCATTGCACACGTCAACGTTCGCCGTAAACACGCAGCCGACGCCGGCCACGCATTCGTCATCCGTGCAGTCGTTGCTGTCGTCGCAGACATGCGGTGCCGTGTAACAGCCGGAAAGGGGATCGCACAAATCATCGGTACAAGGATCGCTGTCGTTGCAGTCCAGCGTCAGGGCTGACACGCATTCCCCCGAATCGCAGGTTCCGCCCAGGGTGCAGACATCGTGATCGTCGCACCCGATGTTGTCCGGCTGCGGGTCGCGGTGGCAGTTTCCCATGAAGCAGTAGTCACGCGTGCAGTCGTTGTCGTCGCCGCAGTCCTTCGGGGTGCCGGCGCATTCCAGGTCTTCGTTGCAGAAGTCTTCGTCGGTGCAGGGGTTGGAGTCATTACAGGGTGCGTAGTTAGGATCGAAGACGCATCCGATTTCCGGGTCGCACGAATCGGCGCTGCAGATGTTGTAGTCGTCGCACTCGAATTCGACTCCGCCCTGACAGATGCCTTCGGCGTTGCAGGTTTCGCCGCGGGTGCAGAGGTTGCCGTCTTCGCAGGCGCCAAGCACGGGCGGGTTTTCGCAGTAACCGGCGGGACCGTCGACGCAGTTGTCGAACGTGCAGGGATCACCGTCCGCGCAGTCACGCAGATCGCCGGTGCAGACGCCGTTGCGGCAGCCGTCGACGGGCGTGCACCAGTTGTAGTCTTCGCATGGCCGATCGTCGTCGTACTTGACCAGGACACAGGTGCCGGTATCGGGATTGCAGCCGTTGTCGGTGCAGACGTTCCCGTCATCCGGGCAGGTTTTCGGGGTTCCGACACATTCGGCCAGGGAGTTGCATGCATCGCCGGTGGTGCATTTGCTGCCGTCGTCGCATTCGGCGCCAAACTTCACGGTGTGCTTGCAGATGCCGCCGTTGCAGCGATCGTATGTGCACTGGTTGCCTTCGTCCGCGCAGTTCGCCCCGTTACCGAGCGTCGTGGTGTAACAGAGTCCGTCATCTTCTAGACAGGCTTCGACGGTGCAGGACTCGCCGTCGTCGACACAGACCACCGGAGCGCCAGCGCAGACGCCCTCGGCGGAACACGCGTCACCGGTCGTGCAGTTGAAGCGATCGTCGCACGACTTGTCCAGCATCATGGACCATTCGCTGTCCAGAATTTCGGGGGCACATTCAAGACATGTGTTTTCGGGATGGACCGTTCCGGCTTCGACGCACACGTCCTCGATCACGCACCAGCCTTCGTTTATGGTCGAATAACAGACACCGTCATCGGCCCTGATTTCGGTCGTGCATTCAAGTCCGTCATCTTCACACGGAATCGGGCCTTCATCCCTGGCCACATCGGCGTCGAAAGCGTCATCGACATCGGCCGGCACGTCGGCAACGTCCGGCAAGTCTGCCGCGTCGGAAGCATCGTGGACATCAACGGCGCCCTGGTCGATCACATCGGCAACGTCGGAAGGCTGGACGCCCTCGTCCGGGGTCACCGCGTCGCGTGCGTCGGAAACGTCAGCGCTGCCGTCGTCAGTAATCACGACGTCATCGGCAGGAACATCGACCGTCACGTCACGGCCGTCATCCGCGGGCTGGGTCGAGGGACCACATGCGACGAAAGCCAGAAGCGCGAAAACAGCCGGAATAACATAAGAAAATCGGAATCTACACATTTGCATTCGTGGCACCAGACTGCAGCCGCGGGTATTTTACACACTTTGAGCGGGCGTTGCAGTCCAATATGGAATTCGTGGTTTGCAAGGGCCACGACATCCCACGGCCGTTGGCCATGGGTTCACAGTGTTGAACGTCCCTCCCGATGGTCGGGCCTCGGAAATTGATGGGACGATTGATCCCGGGGCCGTTGGCCCCGGTCTGACAGTGTGCGGTTCTCGCAGGGCTCGGACCTGTTCCTGTTCCTGAACCTGTTCCTGTCCCTGAGGGACGAACTGTCATTCAGCCAGGCCGTAATCGATCAGGCCCGTGCCCTGTTCGATGGTCACCATGTAATTGCCGCGGACATTATGGAAAACCTCGACGGTGCCGGCCGCATCAGGCCACCTGATCTCGAGCCGTTCGACATTGCACGCGTCGCCCAGACCGAAATGCTGCGTCATTTCATGCTGGATGCCGACATGGCCATGACCGCCACCGACTTCGCGCATCTGGGTCACCCCGTTCGCCGTCACCTTCACCACGGCGCCAATCGCCGCCCGGTTGGTTCCCTCGCCGCCGACCAGGTTGATCCGAAGCCAGTTTCCGTCCTGGCCGAGATCATTGCGGAACGCGTGGACTTCGCGGCGGAACGTCGTTCCCGTGAGTGGGTCAAAGGTGTGATAGCACTCCTCAAGCTGGGTCGAATCACACCGGGCCGTGCTGTGCCCCAACACCACGTCAAGGTCGCCATCCAGGTCGAAGTCCGCGACCGCCACGCCGTGGGCATGCGGGTGGGCAATCCCGACATCGGTCGGCACTTCCTCGAACTTCCCGTCCGCCTTCTGGTGGTACAGGAACGCCCTGGTGTAAGGGTAATCCGAACTGGCTATCAGCACGTCCAGGCGGCCGTCGTTATCGAAATCAAACAGCGCGCCGGTCATGTCGCCCGCGTTCCAGTCGATTTCACCGCCCCAGTCGCGGACAATACCCATCGCTTCGTTGCCCGGACGTGAAAATGTCGGCTGGGCCGCGCCGTCGTTGACCAGCAACTCAGCCGGGTCGGACGTGTCGCCAACGTCCCAGTGCACGATTTCGAAATTGAACAGATCCATGTCGCCGTCGTTGTCGACGTCGCCGGAAACGGTCGAAAACGTGTTGCCGCCCAGGCGGTATGGTTCGCGGTCATGGGCGTGGTCCCACCGCAGGTTCGCGGTGCTGGTGCAGGACAGGTACGACGGCGGGTCCGGGACGCCTTCGCAGTCCTCTGCTTCCGGTTCGAGCTTGCAGTAACACTGCGCGTTTATGTTGGTTGTCCAGTCCTCACGATCGTCCGAAGCGTACCCCGAGCCCATCGACCAGTCTGTGAAACCTTCCGGGCCGCCCAGCCACAGCGCGTTGAAGTACCTGCCGTAACAGGCGCTCATGATGTCCGGCCACCCGTCGTTGTTCAGGTCGGTGACCGTGGTGCCCCATGTATTGCGGATCGCGGTTCCATTCTTGTACGCCGCGTTTGCTTCGTATGGAATCATCGGCTTGGCGAGATTCAGCCCCGCCTCTTCGGTCACGTTCACGAATCCGCCAGCGCCATCGCCGCGGTAAAGACTGTCCTGCGCCACCAGGCTTCCGTTATACGTGGCGTACCCGACGAAGATGTCCAGCAGGCCGTCCCGGTTGTAATCAAGGAACGACGCCCCGTGGACCGGGTCGTACATCTGCGCGGTTTCTGAAACTTTTTCGTTGTACAGCATCCACCAGAAATCTGTTTTCGGCGCCAGCATGAACGTGCCATTGCCGGTGTTCAGCAGCAGTTCCGCGCGATCGCCGTTGTCGGGATTCGGCTTCGACGTCATGCTGCGCCCGGAAAACGCGTCCAGGTCGCCGTCGTTGTCCACGTCACCCCACACAACCGCGTGCGTCACCCTGCCCTGGGGGGCAGATTCGTCACGCGTCGCCGTGAAACCGCTTGCTTCCGTCACGTCTTCGAAACGGAAACCACCGACGTTGCGGAGGAGCCATGTGCGCCGCGCGCCTCCTTCGGCGAAATTGTCGCGATCCTGTTCAACGTTCCTGATGACCAGGTCCGGCAGGCCGTCGTTGTCGAAGTCGACTGTCCCGGCCCTTATTCCGGTCACTCCAAGATCGGGAAGGGCGCTGTCGGCGGTGATGTCGGTAAACGCCTTTTCTGTTGACGCGGGCGCCCAGACCGTGCCGGTCCGGCAGATTTCAGCCGGCAGATCCTGGGTGTAGGCCTCCCTGGTATCCATTGTCACGTCCGACGGCACGTCCGCCGTCACATCCTGACCTGAATCGACAACCAGTGCGTCGCGACCCGCGTCGACCAGCGTGTCACCGACCGCGATGTCCGCTTCGGCGACATCGGCGGCATCGACCTCGATAACGTCCGCGGAAACATCCTCAACAACCTGACCGCCGCCGCAACCCGCCCCGGCGACAAACAACACGACCGCAAAAACCGCCTTGAATCGCATGATCATGAATCACCCCTGATGTTGGCGACGCTCAACAATGATGGCGGAAATATACAGGGCAGCGGGCGGGTCGTCCATGACCTTGTTGAAGACGAAGGCGTGTGGATTCTTCGTCCGCCCGTGCGGGAATCAATCCCTGTGGAAACCGAGATCGGCCGGGTTGATGTCGCCGGAAACGTGCGTGATCCTGCCGCCAACGGCTTCGAAAGCCCGGCGCTCGCGTGCCGTCTTCGACGCCAGGACCGCCAGATCGGGATCACCGGCCAGCGTGTCGGCGTTGACCCTGCCACGCGACCAGTAATCAATCACCAGGCGACTGTCACCACAAATCAGCCTGCGTTCAAGCTTCATCGCGATCTTCAGCGCCAGGTAGCACCCCATCAACTCGCCGTAATTATTGGTGCGGCCGGGCGAAAGCCTGACGGTGCCGAATTCAGTCATGAATTCGGGCGGGGCAGCCAGGTGCGCCATCGGCACCCCGTCCCTGTCAGTCACATTGACTTCGGTGCCCTGCCCGCGGCCTGTCCCCGAATCGAAATACACAGCGTCTTCCGGCAGTTCCATGCGCCTTGACGCCTTGGCAGCCTTGCGGTTGGCATATTCGGCGCCCGCGTCAAGCCAGGCCTTCGCGTCTTCGCGTGTGGCGAAACCGCGATACCTCGCGTGATGTCCGGCCGTCGCCGACTCGCAGTCATCCCATGTCGTGACTATGCCACGGGTGTCGTCGTCAACCAGGTAATATGCGTAAAATCTGGATTTGGCCAATGAAGCCCCCTGCGCAAGCGGCGCGCAGCGTCGATCAGTTCAAGCGGCGGCGCCAGCCGAAGGCGGCCAGCGGAACAAGCGCCAGAATCAGGAACAGGCCGGCGGCACCGGGTCGGCGGCCGGCCGTGCATCCGTCGCCATCGTCATTGTCAACTTCCGCACCGTCGTCGCCCGTCACCGCGGCGTCAAGCTCGACCACGTCGTCGGTGGTAACCTGGCATTCCTCGTCCTTCTGGCCGTCGCAGTCGTTATCAATGCCGTCGCCGCACTTTTCGGCGGCAGAGGGGCTGATTCTGTAATCGCGGTCGTTACAGTCGCGATCCGAACAGAAACCGTCCTTGTCCAGATCAATGCACCCTTCGCAACCCTCGTCGGTTTCACCGTCGCAGTCGTTGTCCAGCTTGTCGTCGCAGTCTTCAATGGCGCCTGGATGAACAGTGTTGCGTTCGTCGTCGCAGTCGGCGTCGTCGCAGGAACCGTCGTCGTCGGCATCCGGGCAGGTCGTCGTGCAACCCTCGTCCGTTTCGCCGTCGCAGTCGTTGTCGATCCCTTCGCAGTACTCACGGGACCCGGGGTAAACATTGTCCCGGGAATCGTCACAATCGTCTTCCGAACAGGACTGGTCTTCGTCAAGGTCCTGGCAGCCGCACCAGCCGTATTCTTCCAGATCCGGGAAAGGCTGGCCCTTGCAGACCTCACCATCGTCCGCGCATCCCTCGGACTTCACGCAGACCTGGCGGCACAGTCGACCGCCTTCACCGGACAGGCAGACCAGGCCGTCGCCGCACGGATCCGCCTTTCCCGTCTCGACCTTGCAGGTTTCGCCCAGACCCTTACCCTGGCTTTCGACGCATGTCGTCGTGTAGGCCATGTACTGGCGGCATTTCCAGCCCGTCGCGCAATCACCGCCCGTCGGATCGCATTCGTCCGGTTTCAGGCAGCCGGTCGTCTGGTCGGGGCAGCTTTCCGACAGGCAATATGTCAGTTCCGAGCCTGTCTTGTCATTGCAGGCCGAATCGTAACAGGACTTCATCGAAGACCAGGCGGTCGTGGCCTCGGGAAGCGTCAGGAATTCGCAACCCTGCTTGCACAGCGGGTACATGCAGTCTGAATAGCAGTCAAACACCCCGGCGCAGTCCAGTTTTTCGCGACCGGCAAGGTAACATTCGTTGTAGCGCGCGTTGCACGATCCCGCCATGCACGCGTCCCATGCGGTGCTGGACGAGTAGCACTTCGCCGCATAACAACCCATCACGTTGTCGAATCCCTCGCGGGACGCGTCGTCGCCGCTGACGTAACAGGCATTGGCGCACGAATCGAAATTGGCCGCGGAGTAACAGGCGAACACGCAGTCGACGACTTCGCCGCAGTTGCGCGTCCAGCAGGCTTCGACGTCGCATGTGCCGTCGTTGGCGCAGGCGTCGTCGCACAGGCAGGCGTCCGAATCGCTGCCGCAGTCAGGCGGATAGTCGGACATCACGTCATTCATCCAGGTCACGTGGGCATCGGCGCGGACATGGATCCCGACGCCCTGGCACGGGTCGTCGCCGTAGCCCATGACGGCCGAATTGACGCCAACCACCTTCCATGTGCCGCTGAACTGGTAAAGGGCCGGACCGCCGGAATCCCCGAAGCAGACCGCCGTGTTGTAGGCGTCGGTATTGAACGTCCTGTAAGACACGCTGCTGACAGGGATGTATGCGGACCGCTTCAGCCCGCCGCCAGTTTCCGTCGCGCCGTTATTGACGCCGAAGCCGACGAAAAATGCATTTTCCCCATCAAGGTCGTAAGTGCCGGAACCAACTGCCGTCGTGTTGACCGGCAGCGGATCGATTTCGGTCACGTCCCGGACAAGGTGAACCAGGGCGATGTCGTAATCATTGTTCCGCCCGTCGTATGATCCGTGCGGAATGAAGTAATCGGCCTGAACCAGCGTACCCGCGGGGCGCGAACCGTCAGAGGCCGGACGGGCATCATTCGTGAACATGAACGACACAATGCCGGGGGCGATCGGGAATTCCGCCGACGGTGTCGCGCAATGCGCCGCGGTCAGGACCCAGCGCTTCGCGATCAGGGTACCGGAACAGAAAGAACCTGTGAAACCATAGCCCGGATAGGAAAGCACCAGAGCGCCGACGGCGGGCCAGCCGGTTTCGGCGCTGCCGTTGATAATCGGCGACTGGACCGTTGAAACAGGTCCCTGAACTTCTTCAAACTCACATCCGGCGAGGACCGGCATCAGGAAAGACAAGGCAAGCACACCTGCGGGAAAGAGCTTCAACAAGGAATTCATCCGATTCACCAGCATTGTAATTTTCGATGTCGCCCGGCCAGGGGCCGCTTAAACCGACGAATGATGCGATAACGGGTATCGTTCGTCAACTGCGGACCGCCTTTTATTCAAAGACTTACTGAACATCCGGGGCATTCCTGACGAAACACTCCGGCAGTATCCCGTGGCATCGGCGAATGACCAGACTTGGACCATATTTCCTGCTGATCCTTCTGACCCAGGCCTGGGTTGCGACCACGACACTGGCCGTCGCGGCAGTGGCGCAGGATGCCTGGCCGGACTCGACCGACCCGGCCGGGGTCACGATTGACGAAGAAACCCTGGACGGGTTAACGGCCATCCTGTCTGCCCCGCCCGACGTCAACGTGGCCGGGGTGGCCGACTTCGCCGGACTTCCGGGGTTTTCCCTGACCGACGCGCGTCTGCTGGTTGCCAGGAGGCGCGAAGCGGGCCGGTTCCATTCGGTACGCGACGCGGCCGCGACCGCCGGGCTGACGCCAGCCGCTGCCGAATCACTGCTGAATCTGGCGAAGTGCGCCGGGGACGGAAAGACGGCGTGGGCGATCGGCGTGCGCGCGGCATCTTCCTGGCATTCACGCCGGCTGCAATACGCGATGCCGGTTAACCGCGCCCCTGACAGCGTGATCACGTTCGACGCCACGTGGCTCGGCGAATGGCGGGCGGGCTTCGCGCTGCTTATGCGACCGGGTGTGTCGGCGATGCACGCCGCGGATTCCGGCGGCGCGACCGGACTTGTCGGCACCGGGCCGACCATCGTTTTCGACCCGTCCGGATTTCACCTGACCTGGTCAAGGGGGGCGCTGAAAGTGATCGCCGGAACGTTCCAGGCGGGATTCGCCACCGGACTGACGATGGACACGACCGGGCTGAAGCGGCCGCGTGGCATCCAGCCGTACAACTCTCTCAGCGTCATGGCCGACACAGGCTCGATCCGCAGATCCAGGAGGTTTTCAGGTGTGGCGGCGGCCTTTGAAGTCCCTTTCGCCACAGGTGCATTCAGCGTTTCCGGGACCGTGTTCGGCTCGTATTCATTCATGGATCCTTCGGGAACGGAAGTCACCTGGGATCGATGCCCGGCCGGGGATCCGGAATGCGGCGACTCTGACATGGCGCCATTCCTGGAGTGGGACGACCCGCTGGCAGCCGACCCGCCGTCAAGTTCGATGACGCTGACGAACATCCTGCGCGAAGGCACAGCCGGCGCCAATATCGGGTTCGGCTCGGCGGCATGGCGAGTCGAGGCAACCGGGTGGGCAACCGGACTGCGGTACAGGCCCGACGCGCCGGGCATGAAGGCCGCAGTATCATCCCCGATGCCGGAGGATCGACGGATTTTCGGGGCCGCCGGGGTTGCGGGCAGCGCGACACTGCCGGGCGACGGCCTTTTCCTTGCAGAACTGTCGGTAAATGACCGGGGCGCCGTGGCGGCCGTGGCGGAAGCAGCGTATTCCCCGGTTCCAGGCCTGGATATCGAACCTTCAGTCCGTTACTACCCGGCAGGCTGGGACAATCCCTGGACCGGCGCCATCGCCGACTCCTCGGAATTGGGCGGCAACCGCGCCAGGAACGAAACCGGCGGCCGCATCGACCTGACCTGGCGCTCATCGACCTTCACCCGCAGCCGGTTTCGCCTGGACGCCGCCTGGCACGACCGGGACGACACGTCCGGATCCCTGGCGCACCTCGACATCGAAGCCGCGACCGCGCTGGAAATCTTCGCATCCAGCAACGAACGCCTGAGGTTCGGTTTCGGATACCGCGACCGCGACGTCACAAGGGGCGGCAGGGCGCTTTCGTGGGAACCCTACTTTTCGCAGGCGGCCGGAAACCTTTCGGGCGGCTGCAGAATCGACTGGACATTTTTCGTTTCGACCACCCGGATTCCGCGGACCAGGCTGGCCCTGTGGATTCGACAGGCATTCGTCGACGCCGCAACGCTGCCGGACCGCTTCGACATCGACATGGCCGCGACGCTGCGGCTGGACGCCGCCCTCGCGCCGGGCCCCGACATGTTCGCCTTTTTCAGGTGGTCCGACGAATCCATGGCGGCAGATCCGACACCGTCCGCAGCACAGGGATGCACGTCCGGGGCCACGACCGGCTTCCTGCCGGCACAATGCAGGGGCGACAGCAGGCTGGACGCGGGACTTGGGCTGGTGCAGCAAATCCATTTAAAAAAAAGTTCGATACGGTTCGGGTTCCAGTTCCGATACACCCGCCATGTCGACGACCGCCTGTCCTGGACTGCCGGCGAACCCGCCCCGACCGGGCGCAACGACTTCGCCGGGACGCTGGACATCGAACTGGGTTTCGCTTCGGGCGGCAGCGTCGGTCATTGAAAATCCGCCAGAACCGGGGGTAAGCCATGGCACAAAAGGAAATCGAATCGGTCGTGATGATCTGGACGGCATTCCTTATCGCATGCAGCACACTCTTCTTCACAACGGGATGCGCCCCGGACGATGTCCAGTCCGAAGCGGTCACATCTTCGTGCGCATGCAGTCCGGGCGATCTGGTGATAACCGAACTGATGATCAACCCGCCGGGCGAAGACAGCGGACTGGAATACGTTGAAATCATGAACGTATCCGACAGCGAAGTCGTCCTTGACGGGCTTGTCGTGATCTCCGGGTCCGACGTACGCCCTGACGTGTCGTCGATAGCCGGGTGGATTTCGCCGACCGTCCGACCCGGCGACAGGTTCGTCGTATCGGAGGCACCGCCTTCATCGACACCAGACATGGTCACCGTCGGTTCGATGCTGCTGTCCAACGCGGCAGGGTCAGTGACCCTGATGTGCGGTCCGGTCGAAATCGATGTCGCTGCCTGGGGCGAATCGCCGATGGCGCCGCCGGAAGGAAGGTCACTTCAGCGGGCGCCTTCAGCGGAACCGGGTCGACCTGCCGCCTGGTGCGCCTCCGATGACCCCGCGGACGAAAACGGTCTGCGCGGAAGCCCGGGCACGCAAAACCACGAATGCGCGGGGGCCGCGACATGCCTTGATCCGGTTACGGGCAGGTCGCGGCCGCTTGTCAGACCCGCCCGGGACGACATGGCCGTCACCGAGGTGTTTGCAAACCCGGACGGATCGGACGCCCTTGAAAACGAATGGCTGGAGGTCGTCGCACTGTCCAGTTTCGACATCGGTGGCGCGACGATCAGGCACTTCAACGGAAGCGACGAAACGGCGTCCGCCCGCGAATTCCGCGTGCCAGCGGGGGACTGCCACCCGGTCGGGATGGGCGACGTGGTCGTCATCGGCGGACGCGACGGCATCCCGCTGGAAGGAAGTTCCCAATTTTTCAACGCCACCGGCGGCGTCGCGATGATCCAGGTCGTAGACCCGTCCGGCAACGTCGTGGCAACCGCACGCCATCCAAAGGTTCCGGACGGAGCGTCCGTATCCTTGAAAACGTCTGTCGCGACCGGGCCCGACGCGCCGGCCGGCGACGACGATCCCGCATCCTGGGTCACCACCCGGTGCGCCGGCGGCATCGCTGCCACACCCGGCACACTCGATGTAACCTGCCCGCGAAGGTAACCCGGCCATGAAGACGACCCGGAAACGGCGCGCCAGCTGTCGGGCGAGGGATCGTCGCCCTGTCCCGCCCGCAATCGCCTGCCTTACCTGCTGCCTGGCCGTCCTGGCAACCGGCTGCTGGACCGGTTGCTGGCCGACGTCGGAATGTGGACCGCGCGGCGGTTTTGTCGCAAACGTCATCGATGGCGACACGCTGGATCTCGCCGACGGCACGAGGGTCAGGATCGTGGGAATCGACGCCCCTGAATCGGGTGCCTGCTGGGGGCCCCAGGCCACCGCGGCCGCCGCGTCGCTGCTTGAAGACCAGACGGTTGTGCTTGAATACCCGCCTGAATGCGTCGACGACTACGGACGGACGCTGGCGCGGGTAGTTATGAACGGGATCGACGCCGCCACGTGGCTTGCCGAATCCGGCGCCGCGTGCGCGTGGATCATCCAGGATCTTCCGTGGGGCACGCCGATCAGGGCAGCGGCAAGGGCTGCGGCCACCGCCGGGCGCGGGTTCTGGGGCGCCTGCGCGACCGTGCCTTGCCGGTCGAATTGAAGATTATTTTACGATCGTGTCCCGGGGCCGCTGGCTATTTAACGATCTTCACAGTCTGCATCACAACGTCGGTGGAGGGGCAGTCGCGCCGATCGCGCGGCATCGCGACGATGGCGTCGACAACATCCATGCCCTTCGTAACCATGCCGAACCAGTTGTACTGCTTGGGCAGTCTGTTGGTCAGATCATTGGTGCAGATGAAAAACTGGCTGCCGTTCGTGTTCGGGCCCGCGTTCGCCATGGCGACGGCGCCACGCACGTATTCGCCCTTGACCGGCTCGTCGACGAATTCATATCCCGGACCGCCGGAGCCCCAGCGCTGACGCATCGCGGGATCCTTCGTCAGCGGGTCCCCGCCCTGGATGACGAAACCCGGCACCACGCGATGGAACAGGATGCCGTCGTAGTAGCCTTTTTCCGCCAGCTTGACGAAGTTTTCGACCGACTTCGGTGCCTTGTCCGGGTATAGCTCCATTTCAATGATACCGCCACCGACCTGGGTGACGTTCGTCTGGATTACCACCTTGACCGGGCCTGCGCCAGGGGCAGGGACGGGGTCAGGGACGGGGACAGGGACAGGGACAGGGACGGGGGCGGGGGCCTCAGCCTTTGCGGCAGCCTCGGTCTTCGCGGGGGTGGCGGCCGGCTTATCACCGGCAGGCTCCGTCGCATCCTTCGGACAACCAATCACGAACAGGGCCGCAAGCGCGGCCAGGAGCAGCAGTGACTTCTTCATCATCATCCTCGCAAGAATTTGTCGACCCGGAGGAACCCCGCCGGATCCGCAGCTATTTTATTACCACCTGTCTTTCCGGCAACAAAGCTTTGGAATAATATCGGCCCTCCCCGGGATGGCCGGGGCAGACAACGCGCAAATTCGGGAAAGGCGGCCAACAATGGACGAACACGAGGAAATCCGGGAAGACTTTGAAGCCATGCTGAACGAAACGTTCCATGACGGCTTCAAGTTCTATGAAATAGGTGAAAAGGTCACGGGAACCATCGTGTCCGTCGGCGATGGCGCGCTCCTGGTCGATATCGGCCAGCGCAGCGAAGCCTCGCTGGGGATGGAAGACTTCACCCCGGAAGAACTGGCGGAAATGAAGATCGGCGACACGATCCAGGCATCCGTCGTGAAATTCAGCGGCGGAACAACCGTGCTTTCAAGATCGATCGGGGGCCGCGGCGCCGACATGTCCACGGTCAACATGGCGAAGGAAACCGGCCTGCCGATTGAAGCGAAAGTCACCGGCAGCAACAAGGGCGGCTTCACCGTCACGATCGGCAACATCCGCGGTTTCGTGCCGATCAGCCAGATCGAACTTGGACAGGCGAAACCGGCCGAGGAATACATCGGGCGCGTTTTCAAGTTCAAGGTGATCGAAGTCCGCGAACACGAAGCCGTGCTGTCGCGCGCGTCCCTGCTCCGCGAAGAACAGGCCGAAGAACGGGAACGTGTCCTGGCTGAAATCAAGCCGGGAAAGACCGTCACGGGCTGCGTCGTCAAGGTCGAAAAATTCGGCGTTTTCGTTGAACTCGGTGGCGGCGTCAATGCCCTTGTGCCGGTGTCCGAACTGGGCTGGCACGGCAGGGACGAAATCCTGGCCGGCATGGAAGTCGGGCGCGAACTGACGGTCGAAATCGCGCGGGTCGAAGAAAAGGACGGACGTCCACGCATTTCCGCCACCCTGCGCAACCGCGACGAGGACCCCTGGCTGACGGCCGCGGACTCGCTGAAGGAAGGCCTTACCGTCAACGGCCGCGTCACGAAGCTGATGAATTTCGGTGCGTTTCTTGAAGTGCTTCCCGGCGTCGAAGGACTTGTGCATGTAAGCGAAATCGCCGCGGCCCGCCGCATCCGCCACCCGGGCGACGTACTGGCGATCGGGGACCTGGTCGAAGCGTCCATACTGAAGATCGATCACTCCGCCCGGCGCATCAGCCTTTCGATCAAGGCGCTGCAGCCCGTCCCGGAAAGGACGGCGCCGACGGCCAATCCCGACGCCGCGCTTGAAGCCGATATTGTCAGGAAGTACTCGGCCGCGCCCGGGCATCGCGAAAAGGAACCTGTCGGCGAAACCGCGTTCTCGCTGGCGCTGAAGAAGGCACTGAAGAAGTAATTCCCGGGATTTTGCCCCGCCATGCCCGTTACCTTCTGATAACATTCCGTGGTCCGGCCCGAAGGCCGGCAGAAAACAACGAACGAGGTCCCATGATGAATCGCCTTCTGGCGGCTTTTGCCGCGACTTTCATACTGCTTGCCGGATGCGGCACAGGTCCCGGAGAAACCGATGAAGGCGCCGATGTCGCCACGAACGACGTGGCCCCGGATGCGATCGAAGATACCGTCGACACGCCGGACACGGCCGACGTCGGCCCGTCGGACGCAACACTTACCGACATCCCGGATTACACCATCATGCATGATATCCAGGTCCCGGACAGCACGGCGGATTTGATTCCGTTTGAAGACGGGGCGACCGCGTACATCATCCAGTCCGCGGACGAACTGATGACAGGTCCGGTCGCGGCCGGGGCCGTCGGCGACATAATGATCCGTAACAAGGACGTCCGTTTCATCGTAAGGACACAGGAAATCGGCCTTTACAGCCCGTTCGGTGGCAACCTGGTCGACGCCGACCTGGTCCGCGAACCAGGGGATGAAGGTCACGAAAAGTTCATGGAACTGTTCCCGATGATCGGCTTCGGGCGTGCCATGAAACCGGAATCGATCGAAATCATCGATGACGGCGCCTATTCGGGCGAGGCTGTTGTCCGCGTTACCGGGTTCGACCACGGCCTTTCCATTATCGACATGCTTATGCCGACACTGCCGTTCAGGCTGGGCGCGACCATGGATTACGTGCTGAAGCCGGACGCGCGCGAAATCGAAGTCAGGCTGACCGTTACAAACAACGCCGCATACCAGCAGGACGTATCGGTCGGTTCGGTCGTGCAGCTCGGCAAGAGGTTCGAAAAGTTTTATCACGTCTGCGGCCAGACCAAGGCCTGCCTGACCGGCAGGAGCGACGTGGAGTGGCTGGCCGGCGGGGCTGACGACGTCTCTGTCGGCTTCACGGCGCCTGAAGGCACCAATCCGCGCGTCGTGCTGGCCGAAGAAGACCTGCTGCTGACCGAGCTTGCGGCGCCCACGCTCAAATCGGGGGAATCCGTTTCGGTCAAATTCTTCCTGATTGTCGGGGACGGAACGATCGACAGCGTCGCGGCAAGGGCATGGGAACTGCGCAACCGACAGGGGCTGCGAACCGTCACCGGCAAGATCAGCCTTTCCGAGAGCGTCACAAGCATGTCCGACGTCAGGGTCCATGCCCGCAAGTCCGGATCGACGGGCAACACCGGGTGGGTCGATTCCGGCCGGCCCGATGAAGAAGGAAACGTACTGCTGCACCTGCCGGACGGACTCCACGACCTGACGGTCACGGCCCCCGGTTCCGATGATGTCACCCTGGCGATTTCAGTGGCCGAAAACGATGTCAACACCTTCGAGGCGGACACTAATCCCGCTGGCGTGCTGCACGTGACGGTCAGGGACGGCGAAGACAACCTGCTTCCCGCCGGCATGCTGCTGAAGGCCGGACTTTCGGCGCCGACCGCGTCCAACGGACAGTTCATGACCGTTGTCGGCGGCGACGTCAGTTACCCCGTCAAACCCGGCGAGTACACGGTCATGGCGATCAAGGGCTTCGAATACGACGTGATGTCCGCCAACGCGACGGTCATGCCCGGGGAAACGACCCATGTGATGCTGACCCTTAACCGCGTGATTGACACGCCGAACCAGGTGACGCTGGTGGAGCACGCACATGCCGAAGACTCAATCGATTCGTTCGTGACCAGGGACAACAGGGTGCATAACGCGCTGGCCGCCGGCATCGAATTCGCGATGGTGACCGACCACGACCGCTTCACGTCCATCCAGCCGGAAATCGAGGCCGCGGGCATGTCCGCGCTGCTGAAATCGGCCGTGGGAAACGAAATTTCACCGCTCGGCTTCCATACGGTCGCGATGAACTGCAAGAACCCGCCGTCATACCCGACGTACTTTTCAATCCGCTTCGGCGACTACGATGAAAACGGCTACCTGACCACGCAGTACACGCCGAACCAGTTGTTCGACCTGGCCCGTGACACCTTCCAGTGCCAGTACGTCGGTGTCGCGCACCCGTGGGAAGGCAGCGCCATGTTCAAGTACATCGGGATGACCGGCGAAGACGACCCGGCCGACTTCGTCGAAACGTTCGACGCCTCGAAGATCAATGGAATCGAACTTATCAACTCAAATGACAGCATGGTCCAGCTTGACTCCGTCAACCTGGCCCACTGGTTCAACTTCATCAACCACGGATACCGGGTGCACGCGGTCGGTGGAAGCGACGAACACGGCTTCAGCGTGAATTACGGTTACCCTATGAACCTGGTGCAGGCCACGACCGACGTCCCCGGCGACCTGGATCCAGACCAGGTCTTCGCCGCGTTCGCTTCCGGCCGCACGATGCTGTACGCGGGCCCATACATCGAAGTCGACATAAACGGCATGACCATGGGCGACACGGTCGATCTGTCCGCGGACCTTGAAACCGCCGAACTGGTCGCCACGGTCCGCTGGCCTGGCTGGATGCACGTCGAATTCATCAGGGTCTACGCGAACGGCACGCTGCTGGAACAGTCCGATCTGCCCGAAACGGAAGAATCCCCGGCGCCGAACGAGGCCATCCTGCGTTACGCGCTGAACGAACTTACGACCGACACCCATTTCGTTATCGTGGCGGGTTCGCTGGCCACCGCCCATGACATGCCGGGATATGGCAGGCCACCGATTTCAGTGACCAACCCGGTGTACGTAGACGTGGACGGCGACGGGTGGGAACCGCCGGGCATTTGATCCATAATCCCGGCTTACGGAAGGGACTGTCCATTATCAATCATGTGAGGTGCCAGATGACCGACCGGAAACAGCTTTTCACTGAAAGCCTTTTCGAAATCGCCCGCAGCAACCCGGGTCGTGTCGCCGTACCGGCGGCCGACAACGCCGAGGCGCTTGAAGGTATCGCCATGGCCGTGGCGGACGGCGTGCTGAGCGGCGGAACGCTGATCGGCGACCCGGACCCGATACGCCGCGTCGCGGCCGAAGTCGGCCTGCCGCTGGACCGCTTCATCATCGTGGACGAACCTGACTGGGACGAAGCGGCGGAACTGGCGGTAAGCCTTGTCGCAAGCCACGAAGCCGACTTCCTGCTGAAGGGCCAGCTCGGGACGAAAAACTATTTGAAGCCGGTCCTGAACAAGAAATACGGCCTGGTACCTGAAGGCGGCATGCTGTCGCATGTGGCGATGGCCATGATGCCGACGTACCACAAGCCACTGTTCTTCGCGGACGCCGCCATTGCGATTGCCCCGGACGCGGCCACCAAGGCCAGCATCGTCAGGAATACCGTCGACGTGGCCCACAGGGTCGGCATCGCCGAACCCCTGGTCGCGATGATCGCCGCGGTCGAAAAGGTCAACCCGAAGATGCAGAGCACGGTTGACGCCGCCGAAGTCGTGAAGATGGCGCAGGAAGGGGCGATACCGGGCTGCGTGGTGGAAGGTCCGTACGACCTTTACATCGCGACTTCGAGCGAGGCCGCCGAAATCAAGGGTGTTTCGGGCAGGGTCTGCGGTGACGCGGACATCCTGGTGTTCCCGGACATCAACAGCGCGAACGTGTTTTACAAGACGCTCCGGTTCGTGCCGGATTCATGGACGGCGGCCGTTGTCGGCGGCGCGGCGATGCCGATCCTGCTTCCCAGTCGCGCGGACCCGGCCATGACCAAGCGCATGAGCGTCGTGCTGGCCGCCGCGATGACCGCCAGAAAGCGCTAGACAATAACAATCGCCCTGAAATCATTGACGTTGGTGCCGGTCTGCCCGGTTCGGATGAGACCCCCGACCGAGTCAAACAGCGTTGCGGAATTGCTTTGTTCAAGACAGCCGATGGCCGATTCGCCGGCTTCGCCGATAGCCGCCAGGATGTCCGGGCCGAACCAGGCACCGGCGTGATCGCCTGACCCGTCGATGCCGTCCGTGTCGGCCGCGATCGCCCAGACGCCGCGCATGTCCTGCAGTTCGATCGCCAGCGCCAGCAGGAATTCGGTGTTCGAACCGCCCCGACCGGGTCCGCGCACAACGCTGGTGGTTTCACCGCCGGAAATGACGACGCAACGCCGGCCGGATGCCCGCAGTTGACGTACCTGCCGGGCGAAATCGGCGGCTGCCGCAATCGAGTCCCCGGAAACCGACGCACCGGCGTTCAGGACCTCCCAGCCTTCCTTCATCGCGACCAGCGCGGCCGCCGAAAGAGCGTCCTCCCCGCATGCCGCGATTTTGTAAACGCACGATTCGAAGACAGGGTCGCTGGAAAACGGCGTTTCGTTGCGCGGGTCACCGAGCGCGGCGGCAATGGACGGCGTGATTTCGATCCCGCGGATTTCCAGGACGGCCCTGGCGTCGGCCAGCGTGGTGTCATCGGGAACCGTCGGACCGGATGCGATGGTCGCCGGGTCGTCGCCGACCACGTCGGAAACGGCCAGGGTCACGACGCGGGCGGGCCAGGCCGCACGGGCGAGGCGCCCGCCTTTTACGGCGCTGAGATGTCGCCGGACGCAGTTTATTTCAGCGATCGGCAGGCCGGCATCGAGCATCCCGCGCACCAGGGCCGCCTTTTCATGGCGGGCGACACCCTCGACCGGAAGCGACATCAGGGCCGACCCGCCGCCCGACAACAGGCAGAGCAGCGTGGCGTCACGACCGCAGGCGCGTGCCGTTTCAAGGATCCTGACGGCGGCCCGGGCGGACGCTTCGTCGGGGATCGGGTGGGAGGCCTCCAGGACGACTGTCTTCCTTAACCGGCATGTGGCCGCCTGCCCGTATTTTGTGACAATCACGCCGGAACGGACGTCGAGCAGCGCCTCTGACACTTCGGCCATCCCGGTCGCCGCCTTGCCCGCCCCGACAATCGTGACGGGACCGGACAGGCAGAGATCGCTGATCGCCCGTGGCATGAACACCGACGGACGACCCGACGCCACCGCCGCACCGAACATGTCCTTCAGGAAGCGTTCCACGAAAACCACCACCTTGAATGCGCTGATTATTAAGGCACACACGTACCTTATGACAAATTTTCATCCGCGCCGGCTTTGTAGGGGCGGATGAAAATCCGCCCGCCAGGTACAGGTTCAGGGACAGGTTCAGGTTCAGGTCCGAGCCGTGCGAGGACCGCACACTGTCAGACCGGGGCCAACGGCCCCGGAACCAATCGTCCCCCCGATCTCCGAGGCCCGACCAACGGGAGGGACGTTCAACACTGTGAGCCCATGGCCAACGGCCGTGGGATATCGTGGACCTTGCACACTACAAATTCCATATTGGGCCTTGTACGGGCGGATGAAAATCCGCCCGCCACATTGACATCCTGAACAAACGTTCAGTACAATTAAAAATTGTCTCATTAACGAAGCGCCATGGGACGTTCATCAGCCGTCGCACAAATACTTGCGGGGATCCCGGCCGGGCTTGTCCGGCGGGCCTCCGATCCGGTCGAAGCCCTTCCTTCACTGAAGACGGGCCTGCCCGATCTCGACCGGGCGCTTGGCGGCGGATGGACGCGCGGAAGACTGAACATACTGGGGGCCGGCGCCTCGGCATCGACCGGACGGACGACCGTGGCATGCGCAACGGTCGCGGCGGTCACAGGCGGCGGCTTCCAGGCGGCGTGGATCGACGGCGACGGGTCTCTGGATACCGGGTCGCTTGCGACGTGGGGTGCCGACCTGGACAGATTACTGTGGGTCTCCGGTCCGCTTCCCGCGGATCGCACGATGCGGGCGGCCAGCGAAATCATCCAGTCCGGCCTGTTTGAACTGGTGGTGCTGCGGCCGTCTGCCGATGGATGGCCCGGCGGGTCCGGCCTGCAGTGGACCCGACTGTCCCGCGAGGCCGGTCTTTCACGCACGACTGTACTGGTGCTGACGCGAAACGCGTACACGAACGCGGCCGGCGCGACGGAAGTCCTGTTCGAACCGGCGTGCGCCGAATGGGTGGGGCCTTTCGGACAGGCCGGGTACCTTGACGGCGCCACCATATGCGTGCGTCAGGGCTTCGACGACAACCATCAGGCTCTTGTCCGCGCCCGGGTCGCTTACGGGGGTATCCAATGAAAAAATCGGATTGTTTCTTCGCCTGCATGCTGGCGCCGGCCATGCCGCTGCAAGCACTGGTGCGTTCGGAACCGGCGCTTTCCGGGGCGCCGCTGGTAACGGTCGACGGTGAAGGCACGGCCGCGCATGTCGAACACGTCACCGCCGCGGCTCGCACGCTTGGTGTGCGTGTCGGCATGACGCCCTCGCAGGCGCGATCTCTTGCGCCCGACGTGGTGGTCCGGCGCCCGTCGCCAGGACTGGTCAGGGTCACTGCCGGCGCGCTTACCGACCTGGCGTCGTCGTTTTCCCATTCGGTACAGGTTGTCGCGCCTGGCATGGTCCTGATGGACGTGACCGGTCACCAGCACATACACGGGTCGTTCGAACTTATGGGACGTGCGATCGTCGATGCCGCAGCAACCAACGGACTGACCGTCCGTACAGGCTTCGCCGCCGGCGCCGAACTTGCCGCGATCGCAGCCAGGACGACCGGCCCGGTCACAGTTTTCATGCCCGGGTCCGAAGCCGGTGCGATCAGCCACCTCGGCATCAGGGCAATCGGTCCTTCCCCGGCGCTCCTGGCCGAGCTCGCCAGGCTGAAGATATCCCGCATCGGCGAACTGGCCGCGCTTCCCGCCTCCGGTGTCGGCACCAGGCTCGGCACCGAAGGTGTCCGGCTGCACCGCCTGGCGCGCGGCATCGACGATTCCAGGATAACGGCCCCCGTCGTGCGCGGCGACCGCTTCGAAGAATGCGTGGCGCTCGACTACGCGCTGGACAACCTTGAACCACTGATGTTCCTGCTTTCCGGCGCGACCGACCGCATCGTCCGCAGGATGGACCTGCGCGGGCTGTGCCCCGGCGGGATAAGCCTGACGCTGACGCTCGACCCGGCTGGGTTTCACACGGTCGGACTGCGTGCTTCAGGACTGGCGGAAAACCCTTCGACGATCGCGACGCTGCTGCACCGGGCGTTAATGCGCGACCCGCCTGCGGCCGACGTCAACGGGTTTATGCTGGCGATCGAGGCGGGCACGCCGGCTTCAGTCCAGTGCCAGCTTTTCGGGCCGCCCGCACCCGAACCGCGTCAGCTTCGCGAGCTTGCCGGCAGGCTGGCCGTGATCGTCGGCGACGGCAACGCCGGCAGCCCCGCAATCGATGAAAACGCCGCGATGGCCGGGCCGTCGCTGCGTCCGTTCAGGCCGGGGGCGCCCCGGCCCGCCGCATCGGCGCAAAACCCGATCGCGCCAGTACTTGCCTTCCGGCGCTTTGTTCCACCGGTACCGGCCGAAGTGGAAATCGGGGACGGGCGTAACCGCGCAGTGTTTAAAAACGAAGGTGCGGCGGCTTTCTTCCAGGTTGCGGCGGGCGGTGACGAACAAATCCCGGCGCGGGTTACCTGCGCCAACGTGTCGGGACGGATAACACGCGCGGCCGGGCCCTGGTACGCCGATTCCGGCTGGTGGACCGACGAACCGCGCGCCGGCGCCTTTTACGATATCGAAGTCCCGGGCCGCGGCGTCTTCAGGCTATGGCACGACCTGCTTGACGATACGTGGTTTTTAGACGGCATCTGGGACTGATGGCCAGCGCTTCAACGCGCAGCCCGATAAGGTCTGGCAATGGATGACAACGCTTACGTTGAACTGCGCGCGTCCAGCGCGTACACGTTCCTGCGCGCCGCTTCCAACCCGGAAGACCTCGCGGAAACGGCCGGCGGGCTGGCCTTTGGTGCCATGGCCATGGCGGACGCGGACGGTGTTTACGGCATCCCGCGCTTCGTGAAAGCATGCCGGGCATCCGGTGTCCGCCCGATCTGTGGCGCACGCGTTACGCTGGCTTCCGACAACGCCTGCGGGCCCACGTCGGAAATCCTGCTGCTGTGCCGTGACCGTACCGGCTGGCAGAACCTGTGCGAACTCCTGACGGTCGCGCACGCCGGCAGGCAGAAGGGACAGGCCCTGGCGGACATGGCACAGCTTGAACGCTTCCACGCCGGGCTGGTCGCGGTCGCGGGCGGGGCAAACGGTCCGATTCTGACTGCCGCCGCGCGAATCGGCCCGGATGCCGGCGCGTCGGTCGCGTCACGCCTGGCCGGCATTTTCGGGCATGACGGCATCCATATCGACCTGCAACGTCACGGCAATCCCGGCCAGGAACGTTCGAACCGTTACCTTATCGACGTCGCCGCGCGGCACGGCATCGGGACCATCGCGACGAACGACGTGCGCTACGCGACGCCTGACCGCGCCCGTATCCTGGACGTTCTGCTTGCCATACGCAACCACACTGTTCTCGACCTGTCGGGCTCGGTACTGCCGTCCTGTCACCGCTTTTTCCTGCGCCGCCCTGACGACATGCGGCGCTGCTTTGCCGACCTGTCAGGCATAATCGACCGGACGGCGGCACTGGCGGCGTCACTAACCTTCAACATCGACGACACGGGCTACCGTTTCCCTGAATATCCGATCAGTCCGCCGGAAACCGAATTCGACCGGCTGCGCTCGCTCGTCACGGAAGGCGTGCGCTGGCGGTACGGCGACGCGTCGCCCGCGGTGCGCCACCAGGTTGAACACGAACTGCGCATCATCGGAAAACTGGGATTGTCCGGCTATTTTCTGCTGGTCAACGACATCGCTGCCTTCTGCCGCGACAACGGCATACTGGCACAGGGACGCGGCTCGGCGGCGAATTCCGCGGTCTGTTACGCGCTTGGCATCACGGCGGTGGACCCGATATCGATGGGTCTGCTGTTTGAACGATTCCTGTCGGAAGAACGCGGCGAATGGCCCGACATCGACCTGGACCTGCCGTCCGGCGACGAACGCGAACGCGTAATCCAGCATGTGTACGAAAAGTACGGGCGCGACCACGTCGGGATGACGTCCGCGGTCATTTCGTTCCGCGGCCGCAACGCCGCGCGCGAAGTTGGCGGCGCGCTGGGCCTTGAACCGGAGCGCATCGCCAGCCTGACGCGACTGATACGCCACTACGATTTCAAGGACCCGGACGACACGCTTTCCCTTCACCTGCGCGAAGCGGGACTCGACCCGGCCGACACGCGGGTGGCGCACTTCGTGGACGCGTGGCACGCCATCCAGGAGTTGCCGCGCCACATCGGCCAGCACAACGGCGGGCTGGTCATTTCCGGGACCCGGCTGGACCGCGTCGTGCCGATCGAGCCTGCCGCCATGCCCGGGCGGTCGGTAATCCAGTGGGACAAGGACGACATCGCGGACATGAAGCTTATAAAGGTGGACCTGCTGGGGCTGGGCATGCTGGCCGCCATTTCGCAAACCCTCGAACTGATCCAGCGGCACGAAGGCGTCCGCGTTGACCTGGCCCACCTGCCGCACGACGACCCGGGCGTCTGGGACATGCTGTGCGCGGCCGACACCGTCGGCGTGTTCCAGATCGAATCGCGCGCCCAGATGGCGACGCTGCCGCGCATGCGGCCGCGGCGTTTTTACGACCTGGTGGTGGAAGTCGCCATCATCCGTCCCGGGCCGATCGTCGGAAAGATGGTGCACCCATTCCTGGAACGACGCGCCGGGCGGCAACGCGTGACGTATGCTGCGTCTTGCCTGGAACCGATCCTTGAACGGACGCTCGGCATCCCGCTGTTCCAGGAACAGTTGATGCGCATGGTGATGGCCGCGGCCGGGTTTTCGGCCGGGGAATCGGAAGAGCTGCGCCGCGCGATGGGTTCACGCCGGTCGCGCCGCAAGATGGAAAACCTGGTCGAACGCATGCACTCCGGCATGGCCGCAAACGGTATCGGTCCGGCCGCCCGCGAAGAAATCGTGCGTTCGATCGTGTCGTTCGCGCTTTACGGGTTCCCGGAAAGCCACGCCGCGTCGTTCGCCCTGATCGCATTCGCGTCGGCCTGGCTGAAGCGCTACCACCCGGCCGCCTTCGTCACCGCCATCCTGAACTGCTGGCCGATGGGCTTTTATTCACCCTGTACGCTTGTCCAGGACGCGATGCGCCACAGCGTGACCGTCCTTCCCATCGACGTCAACGTATCGGACTGGCTGTGCACGCTGGAAGAAAGTCCTGTCCCTGTCCCCAACCCGGGGCTTTCGGCGCTTCGCGCCTGCAGCCCCGGTCTGACAGTGGACGGTCCTCGCGGGGCTCGGACCTCGGAACGGGCGGATTTTCATCCGCCCGTACAAGCCCCTATTCCTGAACCTGTCCCTGTCCCTGTCACCGTCCCTGTCCCCGACCCTGACCCTGTCCCTGTTCCTGTCCCTGTACCTGGTCCCGGCCCCGCAATCAGGCTGGGCCTGCGCTACATCAACGGGCTTGGCGAATCTACCGCGCGGCGAATCGTCACCGAACGCGCCACACACGGTCCTTACCTCGACATCACAGCCGTTGGCGAACGCGCCGCCGTCGGTCGCGCCGAACTGGTGCTGATCGCCGACGCGGGCGCGGCGCCCACTGAAAACGTCGGGTCTTCACGCGGCCGACCCACCACGCGCCGCGACGCGGTCTGGCAGGCGATGGCCTTCGACGCCGCCGCGAAACTGCTGCACCGTAACCACGACGACGATGGATCTGATGATGTTGATGAACGGAATGTCGATGACTGCGCCGACAGCCCTGCCCCGCTGCCGCCGCAGACCCTGTTTGACGACATGCTGGACGACTTCAGATCGACGGGCCTTACGGTAGGCCCGCACCCGATGGCGTTTGTCCCGCGGCCGGCCGGGGTCTTCACCGCCCGCGAACTTGCCCGCATGCCCGACGGCGCCAGCGCCGCTGTCGCCGGGATGGTCATCGTCCGCCAGCGCCCGCCGACCGCGAAGGGCTTTTATTTCGCCACCGTCGAAGACGAAACCGGCCACGCCGCCGTCGCCGTCCGCCCCGATCTGTTCGCCCCGAACCGCGTCCTTCTGTCCACCAGCCGATTCCTGGTCTTTTCCGGCATCGTCCAGAACCGCGACGGGGTCGTCAGCCTGCTGTCCGACCGCTTCCAGCCCCTGGACCTGCCCGTCAAATCCATCTCCCGCAGTTTTCATTGAATGGATTGGGACAAAATGGAATGGGAGGGGGTACGCAATGTCACCCGGGGCCGTTGGCCCCGGTCTTACGGTGAACGGTTCTCGCAGGGCTCGAACCTCGGAAAGGGCAAATGTAATTCGCCCCTACGAGCCGCATGTCATCAAGACCACGGGCACGCAGGCCGGACCGCCGCGCAGGGCCACAATCGCCTTCGGCGGGCCGCAGATCAAGGGTAAAAGGGTAAAAGCGTCAAGGGTAATCAGGGCAATGACCTGGCTGGCCGGAGGCCGAGGTAGTCGTAGCGGCCGCCGGGGGCGTTGTTGCTGCGACAGGCAGCGCGAACGACCCCGGCAACGTAGCCCCACGAACCACCACGAAAAACCCGGGTGGAGCCCGTCGAGGGACCGGTCGGGTCCGTCACCGATCCGCCGGAGTAGCCATCCTTCCAATCCGAACACCATTCCCACACATTACCCAGCATGTCATACAAACCCCACGCGTTAGGTCGCTTCTTCCCCACGGGATGCGGGCCGCAGGAACTGGACGAATACTGCTTGTCAGACCAGCCGGAACAATCCGCACCACCCGAATACGACACGCCACTGTTCCCGCCGTACCATGCAATCGGATCCAGTTCCGGACCGTTGTTAGTATTTTTGATTGTCAGTCCGCCGGTGTACAACGCCGTCGTCGTTCCCGCACGCGCCGCATATTCCCATTCAGCTTCCGTCGGAAGACGGTAGCCGCGGCACGAAACGCCGCGGAACATGTACGAATCACCAGACTTGTCATAACACTGGTCCAGGTTTTCTTTCTTCGACAATTTGTTGCAGTACTCAACCGCGTCGTTCCACGTTACCTGTTCAACCGGACAATCATCGCCGCAAGAACTGAAATTCGACGGGTTCGAACCCATCACCGCCTTCCATTCGCCCTGCGTAACTTCCGTCGCCTTCAGCAGGAACGGTCGGCTTATCGTCACGCGCGTCTGGGGGCCTTCATCATCGTCACGGCCCGATTCACCTGCCGGCGAACCCATCACGAAACTGCCGGCCGGAATGAACGCCCACCCGGCCGGAATCGTCATCGTGTACTGCACCAGGTCACCGCAATGCGGATTTTTCGAGGAATCGCTGCCGTAACCCTTGATATATGCAGCTGCCCATTCGCGTTTCTGGGCGTCGGACACGACCTTCAACTTCAACAGACGGGACAGCTTGCCCCAGTCGGCCTCCATCGCCTCGCGGCGTAAACGTTCCACGCGTTCCGCTTCGGCCCTTTGAATTTCGTACTGACGCCATTCGGCCACACGGGACAAAGCCTTATCCGCGTACGACGGGAATCGACGGCCAAGGTCTTCCCAGGCCCGGGTCTTGTCGGCTGTGGTGCTCGACCGGTCGCCGTCAATCGCAACCACCTTGTCGTATGCCTCCAGAGCATCCACATCCACGTCCCCGATTGACCCGATTCCGCTCTCGACACCGATGTCACTGACGGCCTCAACCGTCGGAACTGCCGGCAGGTCCGTCACCTGGAAGCCACCGCCCGAACCGGGGCTGAGCGTCTTGCCACCCAGGGGCGGAACCACGCCGGGAGAAGCCACACGACCGCTCAACCTGGCGGCCACCTTTTCGATCCCGACCATCAGGCCTTCTTCGGTACATGCGAGGTCCTTCACCGTTTCCGACTTTTCCATGGTTTCAGAACCGAGGTCGTACAGATCCGAAGTAAGCGTACAAACCTTCTTCATCTGTCGCACCTTGGTCTGTATCACCTTCGTGGCACCCACCGCACCGCCCAGTTTCACCCGACAGGAACCATAACAGTCGGCCTGTTGCTTCACCTTCTGTTCGACCAGCGCCCGCGCGACCTGGTCACGGGGAACGACCATGTAAAACTTCGCGCCGGCGATCTGCGACGACATGTATTCGTTCAGCGAATCATGTTCTGTCGCCGAAAGAAGCCCGCTGTCAAAACGGATATCCAGAACCGCAACCACAGGCGGCGGGACATATTCTTCGTGTTCCTGGCCAGCCGCCGGCACGGAAGTCAGGGCAAGCCCGGCACCGGCGGCAACAACGACCAGCGCACCAAACATCAATCTGCGTACCTTTCTGATCAGTTTCACAGGGAATGACCTCGCAAGCGGAATAACCAAATCAACCACCACGGACATGCGTTCGCCATTTCTACCACAGACACAAACGAAATTCAGCGGGAAGCGGGCGTGTTGTTATTCACCACTGCGAGCCGCAGAAAATGACGTTCCGACATTCACGAATGGTGGAGCGGTACAGGCGGGACTGCACATCCGGAGCGGATGCGGAGGATTGTGCTGCCAGCCGACGCGCCGGTCAGGCGCAACTGCGTCCAAAGTTGGCGCGTACGATCCAAAGAAATGAACCTCTGGCACGAACTGGTCGGCCCCGTGTATAATCCGGGGCCTGTCCGGGAGGTGGATTGATGGACGATTCGAGGGTGGCGCTGACGCCGGCCGGGTTCGTGAAGCTGCAGGAAGAACTGAAGAAGTGGAAGGAAGAAATGCCGATCATCATCAAGGCGATCGGCGTGGCACGCGACCTGGGCGACCTGTCGGAAAACGCCGAATACCACTCGGCGCGCGAACGGCAGGGCCTGATCGACGCGAACATCAAGAACCTTGAATACATCATTTCGAAGGCGCAGATCATCGACCCGATGAAGTTCGCGGGCGACCCGAAGGTAAGGTTCGGCGCGTTCGTGACCGTTTACGACGAAGACCGCGACGAAGAAATCGTTTACCAGCTCGTCGGCGACCCGGAAGCCGACATCGATCAGAACCGCATTTCCGTAAACGCGCCTCTGGGCAGGGCGCTGGCCGGCAAGGAAGAAGGCGACGACGTGAAGTTCAAGACCCCGCGCGGGGAGCGTCGCCTGTCCATCGTGAGCGTCGAATATCGCTGAAACTTCCCGCCGTGCCACGGCCCGGCGGCAAAAATGGTCCCGATGAAAGTACTCAGGCAATACCGCACGACGTCTGAACCTGAAACCGAAGCCGTGGCGGCCGAGCTGCTGAAGAACGCCGAACCGGGCGAGGTCTTCGGGCTGGTCGGACGGCTGGGCGCGGGCAAGACGATCTTCGTGCGCGGCGCGGTCGCGGCGCTGGGCGGGGACCCGACCCAGGTCCATTCGCCGACGTTCACGATCATGAACGTGTACCGGGCGAAGTACCCGGTGCACCACTTCGACCTGTACCGGATTACGGACGCGGATGACCTTGAATCGACCGGTTTCTATGAATTCGCCGGCAGCGACGCGGTCAGCCTGATCGAATGGGCGGACAAGATCGTGCAGGTGATGGACGAACTTGATTTCCTGGTTTCAATCGAACTGGAAGATGGCGGCGAAAGGCGCCTGATCACGGTGTCGGTTCCCGAAAGCGAACGGTGACGAACGGGTGGCCCGGCCGCCCGATCAAGGAAGGACAGATGGGATTTTCAAACAACACTATCAGTTACGTGACGTACCAGGTGGTCGGCCCGGAGCAGCCCCGCGATGAACTGCGCAAGCTGATCCTGGAAGGCCTGACGGTCGGGCGGATCGGCTCGATCGACGTGGATCTGGGCCATGAAAAGGCAACGGGCTTCGCCCTGTTCGATGACCCTCTTTCGACCGAATTTTCCGAAGGCGCCGTCTTTTTCGACCCGCTGGTGCTGTTTTCGTTCCGCATCGACAAGCTGAGCGTGCCGGCAAGCACCGCGCGCCTGTACATCAAGCGAAAAATCCAGGAACGGCTGGATTCGACCAGGCGCGGCAAGATGCCCCGGGAAGAACGCGAAGAAATCACCGACAGCGTGAAGCTGGAACTGCTGCGGCGCGCCCTGCCCGCGATTACTGCGGTTGACGTGGTCTGGGACATGAATTCAAACCGCATCCGCTTCCATTCGACATCAACCGGCGCCAACGAAGACTTCCTGATCCGCTTCAACCAGCACGTTGGCCTGAAGCTGCGCCTGATGAACGGCGTAGGAATCCTCGAAAGCCGCCTGGAAGAAAGGGAACTGGATCAGGTCTGGCACCTGCTGCCGACCAGCTTCAGGCTGGGCGGGGTGATCACGATGGGCCGGGACGAACCGGAAGACCTGCCGGAAGAATGCGTGGACGTCGACGAAAGCGAGGAAATTGAAAATGCCTGAATTCACCATGGCCGACAAGCTTCACCGGACCGAGTTCCTGGGCAGGGAATTCCTGACGTGGCTGTTCTTCAAGTCCTGCCGTGAACGTGACGGCATCGAAATCGATGGCTCGAAATGCCGCGTGCATTTTGAACGGATGATGACGCTGGACGGCGAAAACCCGGCGACCGAAATGTCCACCATCAAGGTCGACGAACCGTCCCAGTCCGACGAAGTCCTGCTGTCGCTGAAGCTGGGCAAGAAGGTCAGCCGATGCCGCATGGTCATCACGGTTGACGGCGCGGAATTCACGACCGGGATCGATTCGTCCACGCTGGCGATGAAGTCGCTGAAGCTGCCCGACGTCAAGGGTGCCGATTTCTTTGAAAAACTTGATGAAAAAACAGCTTTGACAGATTCTGTCGAAGACGCCGTCCAGAACCTTTTTGTCCACTTCGTCCGACTGCGGCTCGACGCCGATGCGTGGGACCGCGAAGCCGGCGAAATCGCCGACTGGATCGAATCACAGGACGTGCTGGGGTGACTGCCCTATGAAGATTCGCAGGAACAGGATCAAGGCCGCTGAACTGAGGGACCTGGAATGGCTGACGCCGCCGGGGCTGACCCTCGCAGAACTTGAAGGCCGCGTCGTGCTGCTGCACTTCTGGGACTACACTTATATCAGTTCGGTCCGGACCATGGTTTACCTGTCGATGTGGCACGGGCGATATGCCGACAAGGGGTTGCAGATCGTGGCCATCCACGCGCCCCAGTTCGACTTCGGGCGGGACATGGCGAACCTGCGCCAGGCCGTCGATTACATGGGACTGCCTTTCCCGGTCGCGAACGACGTCCGCATGACGACCTGGGACGCATACGCGAACAGGTTCTGGCCCGCGTCATTCCTGGTCGATCGACAGGGATACCTGGCCGCCTACAACGTGGGTGAAGGCGGTTACTTCGAAACGGAAACGGCGACCCAGGAACTCCTCAAGGAAGGACATCCGCGTATCGTCATGCCACGCGACATGCTGGTACCGCCCGAAGACAAGACGGTCCAGCACCGCCCGATCAGCCCGTCGCTCTATTTCGGCTATGTCAGGGCGCGAATCGGCAACCACGGCGGATTCAGGCCGAATGAAATCGTTGAATACACCATACCCGACCGCGTCCGCCGCGATATCCAGTACGTCGAGGGCCGGTTCATGTGCCGCCCGGACAGCATGATCTTCGCGGGCGCGTCCGACGGACGGGTGATGGTCGACTACGACGCGGGCGATGTCTACCTTGTGGCCACGCCGCCGGACGGCGAACCGGGACGGATATCGGTGCTGCAGGACGGAAAGCCGGTCGAGCTGGATCGCGGAAGCGCAATCGTCGGCGCCACCTCCGACGTGATGATCGACCATCCCGACGTTTACCACGTCATTCACAACCACGAATGTTCCAGGCACAGGCTGGAACTGATTGTGCAGACCCCCGGAATCGGCCTTTACTGCATCGATTTCATGCGGTGTGACTGATCGCCGCGTGTATTGCCGCAACCTTCGGGAACAATATCTTCGACGACATTTTCAAAACGGCATTTGCGGGCGGGATTTTGTGTGGCGTGCTTCAGCGTCTGGACTTGTTCAATGCGACCCAGGTATCAAGAGCGTACCTGACGATATGGCCCGCCTTCAGGTAGCCGCCGCCCTGGTGTCCGACGTGCGCGGCAAAGGCGATTTCAGGCTTGTCTGCCGGGTAGAACCCGACGATCCAGTTGTTCCAGATGCCGCTGCCGTCGCGACTGGTAAGCGACCCCGTCTTGATTGCCGGCGAATGGCCGGTCGATGCCTTCAAGCTGGCCAGGTGCTTCGAACCCGTCCCGTGTTCGACAGCCCGGACCATCATCCTGGCCAATTCGCGGGCCGTTTCCGGCTTCACGACGGTCATCGAAACACCCCCGGCCCCCGACCCACCAAGCGACACCCCCGGCGGCCAGATGCCGTCGTTCGCGATGATGGCGCCGATTACCGCTCCGTGAAGCGTCGACATGTTCGTTCCGGTGAACCCGGCCGCCATTCGGGCGAGGCTCAGCCGCCCCTCAGGACGCCGGACCTTTGAAGTCGATGTGTGGCCGGAAACGGTTATCTTCCTGCCGAATCCGAATCGCGACGCCATTTCCATCAACGTGTCGGCCGTCAGGTGTTTCACCGCGAGTTTGCCGAAAACGGCATTTGTCGAAGACGCGAAGGCCTGGGTCAGGGTCTTGCAGGAACGCTCTTTCTTCCGGTCGACAAGGTTGGCGGAAGTGAGCTGACGGCTGCCGCCGGTATAGCAGACCTCAAGGCCGGGCTTGACGTGCGCGTCCTCGATAAGCGCGGCGGTCGATACTATCTTGAAAACGGACGCCGCCGGGAAACCGGTGTAAAGACCTGGATTCCTGACTCGCGCGCCCTTGTCGCGGGCGTACTCAGAGAATGTCAGCAGTTCGCCGGTCGAAGGGCGGATCGCCACGAACGACGCGTACAACGGCCTGTTTGACTTGAAAAAACTGTCCATCTGCGCGCCAAGCACGTCGCCAGCCGGGCGCTTCGCGTCGTCAACGATTTCCGGCTTGATCGGCCCGCGCGCGCGGCGCCGCTTCTTCGACTTCTTCCTTGGTGCCGCCTGGGCGGACGAACCGGCGAAAATCCCACCTTCGCCACCACGGGGGAGGTCCGCAGGCACGGAAAATACAACCGTCAATGCCAGGATTGCCGCCCATGCCGGGCCTTGAAAGAATCTTGAAGCCATCAGTTCCCTTGACGCGACCCGGCCAATGCCGGTGCCGCCGCGGCCGCTAAGGCCTGACCCAGATGGTGATCGTGGCATCGGGATCCCACGGATCCATTGAATACGGCGGCCCGATCGGCCCCCACGCCCAGGTCACACCGCCATCAACTGAAAAGCGGTACGCCAGGTCGTAGTAACCGGATGTCCCGATCGAAACCGTCCGCCTGAACTGGTACTCATCGACGCATGTCGGGCATGACGCCTCGTACGAGGCCGCCAGCCATGTCCAGCCGTGATCGGTGGTCGGATCGGAAAGCTCGGGCCCGTATCCGAGTTCAGCCATGATCAGGGCAGGATTAATCATCCCGGTTCCGGTCCCGATCGCTTCACCCTTTACCCTGCCACGGATGTATGCCGTGGACTGGTTGACATCGACCGTCAGGTCGCTGACCGGCGAGGAGATTATGCCCATGATGTCGGTCGCCGTGCCCTCGAAGGTGATGGCCGCGGGAAGCCGCGCGTCGACCTGGCCGTCCGTCACCAGGACGTCGTAAACGCCGGGCTCCGGCATCGACGGCAGGATGACCGTGATCGCGGTGGCGCTGTCAACGCTGAACACCGCCGGTTCGTCGCCGTCCGGGCCGCGGAAGAAAACGCCCGTCACCGTGACTGACTGGAAACCTGTTCCGTAAACCGTCGCGGTCCAGGCGTCGACCGCGGCGGCCTGCGGCACGGCGGAAGGCGTGATGCCGGTCACGTCGAACCCGCACTGGACATCCATGCCGTCAGTCAAACCGTCGCAGTCGTTATCGACCAGGTCGTTACAGCGCGCGTCATCGGCCGGCCCCTCGCGGACCGTGAGATCCGGCGTGTGAACGCACTGGTCGATGAACTCGTCGCAGGAATCAAACGTGCACAGCGACCCCGATCCACTGTCCGCGCAGTTACGCGCGACCGCGTTGCCGCAAACCATTGAAGCGCACGTTTCGCCGACGGTGCAGAACAATCCGTCGTCGCAGGTCCCGCCATCCTCGATGTCCACGATGTCGCATCGCCCTTCATCGGGAACGCAGATACGCGCCTGGCACCGGCCAATCGCGATTTCCGGGTGGAATCCCTGGCAGTCATCGTCGACTTCGCAAAGGGCAATACCGCTGTTGGCAGAACGCGGCGTACCGGCAAGCATCGTCTGGAACGGATCGCCGTCCCATCCTTCGGCAATCCAGGCGCTCTGCCAGTCGAAATCGCTTGTGCCGGTGGGGTGTCCGTCCCTGCGCTCCATCGAACGGTACGGCTCGTTGAAGGGCAGGCTGCCGATCATGCCGAACGCCCCGGAGAAGTATGCGGAATCTATAACTATTTCACGGTCGTCAATCAAATTGTACGTGCGCGGGCCCGTGTTGCCCAGGCGCATTGTCCGTGAAGACGACGACGGTGACTGGGCAAGCATGTCGGCCTCGACATCCAGGGCCGAATGAGCCGCGTCGTACTGGGCAATCAGGTAGTATCCGCCGCCGGCGATGATGTCGTTGTTAACCACGCGATCGCTGCCATCGAGTATGAAATCCTGACCGGCCGGATATCCTACGCCCGTGATTTTCCAGCCCGAAAGCCTGACCGGGGCATCGCTGACGTTCCGAAGCTCGATCCATTCATCGTTTGCGTCGTCGGCGGTGGCCGGCCACATCAGTTCATTGATGATCACGTCGCCGGGTTCGGCGTTTCCGTATACCGTCAGGTCAGGGGCCTGGGCCGGGGAATACCCGTTCGCCGAACCATCCATGTCGCAGATGACCCAGCGCACGCCGCCGTCCGTCGAAAGCCTGGCGGCCATGTCGAAGTACCCGCCCTTTTCCGCCACCGGGAACACCGACCACGTCGTCTGGTAAGCCCCGCCGACCGTCGTCTGGCCGGTGATGCCGGCGTCCGTCCACATCCAGCCGGGCGTGAATGTTGGATTCGTGCCACGCGGGCCATACCCCAGGCTGAACATGACACTCTGGGCAGGCACGGACGTCGGAACCAGCGACTGCCCGGTCATGACGACGATCGATGCGCCGACATCGCGTTCAAGGGGGGCCACCGGGAAAGTCAGCGAGCACTCACCGCCAGGCACGGTCGCGCCCGCGGTGTAAGTGAACCCGTTCACCAGGGTGAACTGCACAAGATCGGTGGCCACAACCACGTCGACCGGCCCCGGTCCGTCGCCGGTCGGCGTCAACACCGTCAGCGAAAGTCCAGTTCCGTCAATCACTTCGGCCTGCTTTCCACCGATGAGGACCGTCTTCACTTCATCCAGTTCGTTACCGACAAGGACGATAACATCGCCGCCCGCCACGACACCGTCGTTCGGTTCGACGCGATCGACACCCAGCAGGCAGTCAGGGTCCGAAATGTCGGATTTGCCGTCGCAGTCGTTATCCTTTCCATCGGAACACGTCGTCGCGCTGCGCGGACCCTCGGTGGCCGTTTCAATCCAGTCGTTGAAACATTCATCGTAGAAATCCAGGCAACGGTCGAGCGTGCAGGCGTTCGCGTCGTCACACATCGGCCGCGTTCCCGGTTGACAGCCCTCGACAGGATCGCATCCTTCCGGCCCGTCACAGAAAATCCCGTTGTCGCACGGAAGTTCGGACAGATGGCCACAGGCGCCGCCCTGGCAGATATCGTCCAGCGTGCACACGCTGCCGTCGTCACAAGGCTCGTCATTATTGGTCCGGACGCACCCGAGTCCATCAACACACTCGTCGTCCGTGCAAATGTTACCGTCGTCACAATTTCGGACGGAAACCGGTGTACAAAGACCTTCCTGGCAGGCCGCCGAGAAGACGCAGGTGCTGACGATAGTGCATGAATCGTCTTCGTTCGCGGGCTGCATGGAACAGTCGCCGGTAAGAGGGTCACACTGGTTTTCAAGACACTGCGTGTTGCTGTTCGTTGGACATTTGACGATTGTCAGGGGATCGACGTCGCACGCGTACGGAAAGACTTCCTTGTCGCAGTAAAGCTTACCGTTGCACAGGGTATCGTCTTCCAGCAGCGCGCAATCCGAATCGCGGAGGCACTCACAGGCAAGCCGCCCCGGCAGGCACGTGCCGTTTTCGCAATAGTCGTCACGGGTGCAGTTTTCGCCATCCTGACAGTCGCCGCCGTCTTCAGCCGAAACCACTTCACAGCGTCCACCCGGCCATTCGGTATTGCACGCGCAAATCTCGCACGAACCGATTTCGCCGCATGCGCCGGCGCAGTCCTGAGCCGCCGTCAGTTCGGTGCAGGCAGGCGTAACGTCCAGCCCTTCATCGTCGGCATCGATTGAATCCACCACGTCTTCCGGATCGACGCCGTCGTCGGCCTGATTCACGTCATCCGCGTCCGTCCATTCGTCGGTGCCGGCATCGGTACCGCCGTCCGCCGCGTCGTCGACATCGAAATCGCCTTCGTCCGATGCCACGTCGCCGTGCATGACGTCGTCGATGACGTCCTCCCGCGGCGAGCCGCCACAGGCCGACAACAGAAGCAAAGCGGCAAACGTCAGGACACGGCGCATCGCGAATCCTCCATATGGCCGCGCGTTCGCGGACGCGCTGATTATCCATGAATAAGCCGCCGGTTGGCAACCGGGCATCGGTTCATTGTCCAGACGAGCCTGAAAGGAGTGAAAGAATTGCCCCACTGAACTCTTGACTGGAATGACCGAAACGGGTATCTTTCGGCGCCCTTGTGTTTTGAGGAATTGCAAATGGCAAGATGCGCACTTACTGGAAAGCGAAGGCTCCGGGGGAACAAGGTTTCCCATGCAAATAACAGGACTCCGCGCTGGCAGCACCCGAACATCCAGTCCAAGAGGATCTGGGTCGAGGAACTGGGCATTCACGTCAGACTGTCCATTTCGACGCGCGCGCTGAAGTCGGTCACCAAGATGGGTCTGGTCGCGTACGCACGCAAGAACGGACTTGACCTGGCAAAACTGGTCGACTAACTATCCGCGATTCGTTCGTCAGATTCAGCTATAATCAGTCCCGGCTTGAAACAACCAGTCTCATAGAGTATTCGGGGGTTGCCATGATAAACGCCAGGGTTTTTGCCCTCCTGGGGTCGTTAGTGCTGCTCGGGGGTTTTGTCGCCTGCCAGGGCGCCGACCCGCGCAAGGTCGGGGAATTCTGTCTCGAGGAATCGGACTGCGAAAGCGGCCTCTGCTATGACTCGAAGTGCCTGAACCCGGACGGGGATTTCGATTCCGACGGCCTGAAAAACGGCGTCGAAAAGAACATCACCGGCACCGACTACGGCATTGCCGATACCGACGACGACGGCATACATGACGGCCTGGAAGTCGGCCAGGCACCCTCGGACGCTAAAGACGAAGACGGCGACGGCATCATTGACGCGATTGAATCACTTGCGCTGACAGCCGACCCGGACAAGGACTGCATACCGGACCAGTTCGATCCGGCCAACGACACACCCGACGTGGATTCGGTGAAAGTCGCGGCGCTGCACTGTTCGCGGGAAGGCGTGTGCGGCGAATTCTTCGACAGCGTCACCGCATCATGCAGCGCGGGCGAAGCCGTCTGCGATTACAGCGGCATTGATATCTGGCAGACCGCCGAAGCGACATGTGACGGAAAAGACAACGACTGCGACGGAAAGACCGACGAAGACCTGACGGAACCGGATGAACCGGAATGCCTTTCGGAAGGCGTGTGCGCCGGACAGGAATCGGCGATATTCCGCATCTGCAAAGCCGGCACGTGGCAGTGCGAATACTCACGGATTAACGAATTTGAAAAGGTCGAAAGTTCCTGTGACGGCGTGGACAACAACTGCGACGGCGTGGCCGACGACGGCCTGATTGATCAGGAATGCTTCAACAGGAACGAATACGGCAAGTGCGCCGGGTTGACCGTCTGCACCATCTACGAAGGCGTGATGTGCGACGGCCCGACCCCGTCGGCCGAAAGATGCAATTCCATCGACGACAACTGCAACGGACTGACCGACGAGGGCCTTGTCGGCGCCGAATGCGTCATTGAAAACGAATACGGCCAGTGCGACGGATTCACCGTCTGCAACATGTCCACCGGTGGGACGGAGTGCAGCGCGGCCACCCCGGCGCTGGAAGTGTGCGATGGCGTCGACAACGACTGCAGCGGCGAAACCGACGAGGGCGCCATCTGCGATCGCACGTCGACCATCAAGATGATCGTCCACGGCGCGCTGCTGCCGCCTTCCCCGCTGAAGGCTTCGGGCGTCACTGCCGCGGCCACCGGTATCGGGCCGGTCGCCGGCGCGACCGTCAACTTCTTCCGCGATTACTGCCCGGAAACAGACACCGGCGAGGTTATGCCTGAATGGACCGGCACGACCGGCGGCGATGGTGTCCTGGGTATGCCCCTGCAGCCCGGCAACTGGTGCCTGCAGGTCATGGCGGAAGGGTACCAGACGATGCAGTCGTACAGCGTCTACGTGCCTGAAGGCTCATACATTCCGATCAACGTCGTGCTGCTGCTCAACGGCATGACCGTCACCCAGCTTTCGCTTTGCGGCCGCGTGATCGAAATGCCCGACTACGTGCTTGAAGGCTCCGGCGGAACCGACGAACCGCCGATCGAGGTCCCGGCCCAGGTCCCGATTGCCGACGCGCTTGTAACCCTCACCGGCGTCACGGACCAGAAGGAAATCACGACCACGAAGTCTGACGTGCACGGGTACTGGTGCATGTTCGGACTTCCGCCAATTCCGGCGGACGGCCAGGTGAAACTGACTGCGACAAGGGACACCTATGTGCAGGGCGGCTATGAACTGCTGCTGTCGCCCAACCTCATCTACTTCGAAACCATTACCCTGTCGAAAATGGAAGGCTCGGAAACGGAATGCCTGTTCGAAGGATTTGAACAGACCACTTCGACCCAGCCATGGACCGTCGTGTCGGACACGGAACAGTCGTCAACGTGGAACGTAATGACGTCGGGCGTCTGCGTTGCCCAGGCATACTCGATGGAATGCGCGTCCCCCTTCGGGAACGAAATCGATCCGACGACCCCCGGCACCCTGGTCTGCCCGGACGAAGTCCCCGGCAATTCATGCATCCCGGCGGCCGGCTCCCTGATCACCGCTCACGCGGGGTCGGGCTACGCCTGGTTCGGCGACAAGGCCACCTGCAGCTACTCGTCCACCATGGCGGCCTGCTCCGACCTGTCGACACGCGTGGCCGGCAGCTTCGAGTCACCGTGGATCAACGGCATGGACGCGTTGACCCTTTACATGACCTTCATGAGCGCCTGGGAAGTCGAAAGCAATTCGCCCGAAACGGACATCATGTACGTTGAGGCGCAGACATCGCCGATGTCCGAAACGGATTCCTGGGCGGTTATCGGTATCCTGAAGGAAATGACCCCCTGGACACCGGTCCCGGTAAAACGCGCCGCTGCCGCCGCCGGCTGGACTTCGGGCGGCATGGATTCAGCGCCGACGTGGCAGTGGTACCGCGTCGATCTGTCCGACTTCAGGAACGAATGGTTCCGCGTAAGGTTCCGTTTCGATTCGGTTGACGGCGTTACGAACTACTTCCGCGGCTGGCAGATCGACGATGTGGCAATCCGCGGTATCGGCTGCACCCAGCCCATGGCCAACTGAACCCGGGAAAAATGGACCCAAACGCCCCTCTCAAGATACCGGCAAAAGTAAGAAAACGGCTTGAAACGCTTGTCAGGGTGGAATCCGATCCGATGCCGCCCGACGAATTCAGGCGGCTTGTAAGGGACGCGCGGATTATCAACGCTCCGCTTGACGGATACTCCGATCCGGCGTGGCGTACCGTCTGTCTGCGACGTGGTGCCGGACTGGGATTTACCGAAATGGTCCCTGCGATAGCCCTCGTCTTCGGCGGCCACGACGCGATGAAGCGCCTGACGCGTGCCACGGACGAAAAGGTGCTGGCGGTCCAGATCGAGGGCGCCAGGCCGGACATAATGGTAAGGGCCGCCCAGATCGCCGTGGGCGCGGGCGCGGATGTCATTGACATAAACGCCGGATGTCCCTCGCCCCGGGTCACGAACTCGGGGGCCGGCTCCGCACTGCTTTCGGACCTTCCCCTGCTGGCCGAAATCACGACCGCGGTGAAGAATGCCGTGAGAGTCCCGGTGACGATGAAGGTCAGGTCCGGCCCGACACTGACCAATATCGTGGTGGACGAAGTGGCCGCGCTCGTCAACGACCTGGATCTCGCGGCGGTGACGCTGCACCCGCGGGCGCGTTCCCAGGCATACCGCGGGGTGGCCGACTGGTCCCTGATCGCCAGGTTCAAACAGCTTTGCAGGCCGCCGGTCATCGGCAATGGCGACATCAGGTGCGCCGCCGACGCATTGTCCATGTTTGAACAGACAGGTTGCGACGCGGTCATGGTTGCACGCGGCGCCGTGGGAAATCCGTGGCTTTTCAGGGACATCCGCGACGCGCTTGACGGGCGTGCCGACCGACGCGAAGTTTCGCTGCAGGAATGGCTGGACACTATTAACGAGCACTTCGACCTGCTTGTGGCATACCTGGATGGTGATGAATCGACGGCCGCCCGCATGTTCCGAAAGCACCTGGCCAGGTACACGAAAGGCCTGGTCGGCGGGGCCGCTTTCAGGAAGGGGCTGGCGGTAATGAACGGGCGCGCGGCCATGACGGAAGCACTGGTCACGCTGATGGCGCAACAGGACGGGGTCGGCGGCTTTGTATTCAAGGCTCCGGGGCATGATGATACATTCTGAATGCCGCGAAACCCGCGTCGTGGGGAAAGGTACTTGAACGGACCACAGAACCTGACTGTCAGGGATGTCCTGACGCTGTCGACCGACTTCCTTGAACGGAAGGGCTCGCCAAGCGCCAGGCTTGACGCGCAGCTACTTATCGCACACGTGCTAGGGGTGCGTCGGCTGGATTTGTACCTTTCCCCGGAACGTCCGATCACGGACCACGAACGCGATACGCTTCGCGCCCTGCTGGTACGGCGCGGCAATTCCGAGCCGGTTGCCTACCTGATCGGACGGCGCGAATTCTTCGGCATGGACTTCCATGTGACCCCCGCGGTCCTGATACCCAGACCGGAAACCGAGTCCATCGTTGACGCCGCCCTTGTCTTCCTGTCAGGACCGGAAATGGAAGGGCGGGAGATCCGGGTTGCCGACATCGGCACAGGTTCGGGCGCAATCGCCTGTGCCATCGCCGCGCGGGTACCGGCGGCGCGGATCACGGCCACGGAGATTTCGCCGTCCGCGCTTGATGTGGCCGCTGGCAATGCAGTGGCGCTCGGTGTCGCCGACAGGATAACATTCGTCCGTGCCGACATTCTGGACGCCGTCACCGAACCGACCGAATTCGACCTCATTATTTCGAACCCTCCATACATTGCGGAATCCGAAGCGGACATCACGGACGCGTCGGCCAGGCTTCACGAACCGCGTGGCGCGCTTTTTTCGGGACCGGACGGGACGGACTGCACGTTCGAACTCGTGGAAAGGGCGGGCGGCCGACTGGCGCAGGGCGGCATGCTTATTATCGAAACAGGAACCCCGCGGCAGACCGGACTGGTTGCAGAAAGGCTCCGCGAACGCTTTGACAACGTGACCGAAGTGACTGACCCGGGCGGAAACGTCCGTGGATTGAAGGCCTTCCGCGGCGCAAACCGCCGGACGGAAAGCCAGGAGCGTGCCAATTGAAGAATGGATTCAAATGCGGCGTGGTCGCCATCGCCGGGCGTCCGAACGTCGGAAAATCTACTTTCCTGAACTTCCTGATGGGAAGCAAGATCGCGATCGTCACGCCAAAACCGCAGACGACCCGGGACCGTATCCTTGGCGTCCTTTCAAACGAGGATGCCCAGATCCTGTTCCATGACACCCCGGGGATTCACAAATCGGAAAAGCCGCTGAACCGAAGGATGATCGCGACCGCACTGGAAGCGCTGAACGACGCCGACGCGATCCTCATGATCACCGACGCGACGAGGCCGTCCGCGTGCACCGGCGAAGACGCCCACGTTCTTGAGCGGGTTCGCGCCGCAGGAAAGCCCGCCGTTCTGGCGATTAACAAAATCGACAAGATCGCGAAGCCCAAGCTGCTGCCGCTTATGCAGGCATATTCGGACGCCGGGGGCTTCAAGGCGGTCGTCCCGATATGCGCGAAAACCGGCAACGGCCTGGATTCGGTGGTCCGCGAACTGATCACCTGCCTCCCGGAAGGCGAGCCCCTGTATCCCGAAGACGAACTGAGCGACAGGCCGATGCGTTTCCTGGCCGCTGAAATAATCCGCGAAAAGGTCACGCTGTACACCCACCAGGAAATTCCCTATTCGACGGCGGTTTCGATAGATTCCTGGGTCGACGGGGCGAAGGGAAAGGCGACAAAAATCGTGGCGACCATTCACGTCGAACGCGATTCACAGAAGGCCATCGTGATTGGACACGGCGGGGCGATGCTGAAGCGAATCGGTATCGAGGCGCGCAAGGACATCGAACAGATGGCCGAGGCGCGGGTTATGCTGACACTGAACGTGGTCACCGAAGACAACTGGACCGAATCCGCGAAGGCGCTTGACCGGCTGCTCGGGTGACCGCCGCCGGTTCAGTCATGCGCCAGCAACTGCCGAATCTTCTGTCCTTCAATGCACTTGAAGCACGCGGAGTCCTTGAAACCGAAGGCATTGGCCTCCACGAAAAGGTCGAGACACCTTCGCACCGACATGTCGGCCTGCATCGTCCTGCAGTAAAACGGGGTTTCCATCTTGATCTGTGACTTTTTTCCGTCGTCGTTGTCGTTCATTCGCTAACTACCCTCACATCCACACCGCACGGGGAATCCGAATTGGTGGTAGATTATTCAGGACGACTTCCGGGCCGTCAAGAAGGCATCGAAACTAACTCGATTCCCCGGGGGGTTGCATGATTCTCGGAATTGCCGGCAGGAACGCTTCAGGCAAGGGCACGGTCGCCGACATACTCAAGTCCGGCGGCTTCGAATATTTCTCGCTTTCCGACGAAATAAGGCTGTCGCTGGCCGAAAAGGGCATTGAGCCCACGCGCGACGCCATGACGGCAGAAGGCAACCGCATCCGCCACCAGGAAGGGGCCGGGGCGCTGGCCACAAGGGTCGTCCGACGCTTTTCGCACGGAACCAACCAGGTCGTCGACTCCGTTCGGAACCCGGAAGAGGTCCGCGTCCTTCAGATCTGCGAGAATTTCTTTCTGATCGCGGTCGACGCACCGGTCGAAACACGCTTCGAACGGCTGCGCGCGCGTGCCAGGCCGGGCGACCCCGACACGATCGAAGGTTTTCTGGCCGCGGAAGAACGCGAACTGGCGGGCGGTGACCCGGCGGCCCAGCAGCTTATCGCCACCATGAAGCTGGCTGATTACACCATCAACAACAACGGCGACGTTGACGCGCTGAACGCGGCAGTCAGGACGGTTTTCAGGGACGCCGCCTCGAAGATCACGCGCCCCTCCTGGGACGAATACTTCATGAAAATCGCCCGCGTCGTTGCGACACGGTCCAACTGCGCGAAGCGGAACGTGGCGGCGGTCGTGGTGAAGGACAGCAGGATTGTGTCGACCGGATACAACGGGACGCCTCGCGGGACCACGAACTGTTCTGCCGGTGGATGCCCCCGCTGCCTTTCGCTGACTCCTTCCGGCGAAGACCTTGGCGATTGCGTTTGCTCCCACGCAGAGGAAAACGCGATCACGCAGGCGGCTTACCACGGAGTCAGCCTCAAAGACGCCACCATCTACACGACGTTCATGCCTTGCGTCATGTGTACAAAAATGATCATCAACGCGGGAATCAGGGAGGTCGTTTTCCAGGCCGCGTATCCTCTTCCGGACTCCGCCCGGGATCTTTTCCGGCAGGCCGGCGTCCTGACCCGGCAGTTGCGCTGAATCTTGCCGTCACGATTGACAAAACCCTCAGAAAAGTCCACAATTCGCGCCCGGAGGTGCACTGATGGCAAGAGTTACCGTTGAAGACTGTCTTGATACCGTGACAAACAGGTTCGCACTCTGTCTGCTGGCGGCACGGCGCGCCAGGACACTGCTGGACGAAGGTGAACCTCTCGTTGAAACGACCAACAGGGAAACCGTTACGGCCCTTCGCGAAATCGCTGCCGGCAAGATCGGATTCCGGCGTGACGTGCGCGAAATGCTGAAGCTCCCGGCCAACCCCGGCGACGGCGCAAAATGAAGTCGGTTGCGACAGCGATGGCCGCACGCCTTCTGGCTGCCGTGGCTGTCGTATCGTTCGCTGCCGGCTGCGCTGCAACCCGGTTCCCGCTTCCAGACGAATCGTCCCGAATCAACGATCCGGCCACCCTGCTGGAACGGATTGCTTCAAGACGCGATCGCATCCTGAACGTCTCCACCACGGGTCGCATTTCCAGCAAATCGCCACAGGGATTACTGGCCGGCCGACTTACCACGGCAGTGACCCGTGGCGGTCTGGTCAGGCTCGACGCATGGACGCCAACCTGGGATCTGGTCGGGTCCTTCGTTGGTGACCCCGAAGGCTTCGTCTATTTCCAGCGGGGCGAAGGACTCTGCCACATCGGGGAATCGACGGCGGCGGTGATCACGTCCCTGCTGCCGATCGGCCTTGATTACGATTCCATGTCCAGGCTCCTTGCCGGTTCCCCGCCGGTTGTCGACGCCCCTGAATGGCGGATCGAATGGGATCGGAGGGCTGGTTCGTGGCTGCTGTCCGGCCATGGAACCGACGGCGCAGCGCAGAAAATCTGGGCCGACGCGGACGGTGTTACCCGGCGCGTCGTCGTAACCGGGTCGGGCAGCTCGCTGGACATCCACTTTGAGGATTTCGTCCAGGCCGGGGATGAACGCATGGCTTCCAGGATTTCGATCTCGTCAGGGAAGCAGACCACGACCGTGAATTTCAAGGAAATCGATGTAAATACCGGCGTAACCCCGGATGACTTCTTGCAGGAGTGCCCGGAAGGGGCCAGGATCGTCAATATCGGGCTGCCGAGGTGAACATGGAAAGCAACCCTGGTGGGCTGTTCGTGGTTTTCGAGGGTCTGGACGGCGCTGGCACAACCACGCAGACGAAGCTCCTTGCCGACAGGCTTGCCCAGATGCGCCCGGGAATCAAGGTCCTGGCGTCGGCCGAGCCCAGCACCGGGCCGGCTGGCTCCGTCATCAGGCAGGTCCTTCGCCACAGGATTCGGGGCACCGACTGCTTCGGCGTCGACCGGAACTTCGATCCCGGCGCGCTCGCCCTGCTGTTCGCGGCCGACCGGCTGGACCATCACTCCTGCGAAATCAAGCCGGTGCTGGACCAGGGCGGTATCGCCATATCGGACCGCTACAAGCTTTCGTCCATGGCCTACCAGTCCCTGGATCTGCCCTTTGAATGGGTGGCCGCGATCAATTCGATGGCACCGGAACCTGACATCATGTTCTTCCTGGACGTCGGTCCGGAAACCGCCTGGCAGCGGGTCAGCAGGAACAGGATCAGGCGCGAGATATTCGAAGTCCCCGAACTGCTGCGCAAGGTTCATGAAAACTATCGCCGGGCCCTTCCGCTTGCGCAGGGTCCTCAGGTCGTCGTCATTCCAGGCGACGACCCCGCAGACAGCATCGCTGATCGTGTATGGGCGGTCGTTTCGGAAAGGCTGGACAGCGATCAGGGCGCGCAATAACCGATCAATTCATCCGCGGCAACGTCAAACCGGCCAACCTGTCCGTCCCTGTATGCGATGAAAGCCGTCCGGGCACCTTCTGATTCGACCACCACTCCGGCGCCGATGCCGTCGATTGTATCCGCCCCGCACCCTGACGGGCACCTGAAAAACACTATATCGCCCGGAACTGCCGGGCCGGGGGCTTCCCGTAACATGCCGGCCGCGCGCGCCTGGTCCATATGGTCCGTCGCCGACCAGTCCACCGAAGTCCGTCCGCCTGGCAGCAAATCACAGATCGCCAGCAGGTGCCCCAGGAAAGACCTGGAATCAAATGACTTCACGATTCCGACAAGGCGGGTCGCGGAACGCACGAGCCTTGACCGCTGATCGCCGGAAGCAGGCACCATCGACATTGTCCGGGCCGTACCGAAGGAGTTTTCGGGGGACTGAATGACCCCGGACGGCAGCCGATCGACCGCCGCGCCCCCTGACGATGATTTGTGCTGGCCCGCATCCGGGCTCGACGCCTTCGGCTCCGGCTTCGCACCCGGGGGTGCAATCAGTGGCATTGGACCGGTCGGACCGGCCAGTGTCGGGTTGATTGAATCGAGCCCTGCCCTGACGATAAAACGCGGCTGCGAACACGCCACCACGGCGACGGGAATCACTATCATGGCCAAAATGCGCAACATCGCCATCGCACCGCGGGGTTATAATGCCGGTCGGCCGGACTATCCGGGACCGGGATGATCGTAAGGCGCGGTTGCCGGTTCGTCAAAACAACGACCCGGCCCGCGGGAATGCGTGGAAAACCGAATGGCTGAGCGTGTGACATCCCCGGGAAAAAAGCCAGCGACGCCGCCAGCAATCCGCGTCCGTGCCGCGCTGTCTTCCATGACAACGGCCTGGAATTCCCGTGAATTTTCCCCCATTACCCGGCGCTCCCTTTACCTCCAGATTGAACGCGGCATCCATGCCGGGGTGCCGATTAAGGCACATCTTCAGCGTCTGGCCGATTCAACCAGGGGACGGCAGCAGCTATTCCTTCAGAGGATGATCGGTGTGCTGGATTCCGGTGGCCAGCTTTACGAAGCCGCTTTCAAGGCAACGCCGCTGTTTCCGGCACCGGCTCCTGCCCTGCTCTGCGCGGCAGAAAGAACCGGGAACGTCCCGGCAGCGCTGGCTACACTCGCCCAAAGCCTGAAATTCGATATAGAGGTATCCCGGCGAGTCCGCCGTTCGATAGCTTATCCGGCCTTGCTGGTGGTCGCCGCGGCCTTCCTGATTCCCCTTCCCCGCCTGTTCTCCTGCGGCAGCGCGGCATATATCGCTGCGGCCGCCGCAACGCTGGCCCCTTTCATGGCCATCGCGCTGATATTCGCCGTTGGTCGCACCGCCGCGATTAATCCGGGTATTCGGGGTGTTTTTCGCGTGGTCGGCGACAATCTTCCATGGCTTGGCACGACCCGTCGCACCAGGGCGCTTGCAATCACGCTGGACACGCTCGGGCAGGCGCTGGCCGCCGGAATCGGACTGTTTGAATCGCTGACAATAGCCAGGACCGCAGCCGGCAGCGTCGAAATGACGCGCCTCTGCGATTCGGCGATTGTCACCGTGAAGGCAGGTGGAAGTCTTTCCACATCTTTTGGACTGGACCGTACGCTTCCGGACGAAATCGCGGTGGCAATCACGACCGGCGAACAGACAGGTGATCTGCCAGAAGCCCTTGCCGACGCGGCAAGGCAGCTTCGGGAAAAATACGCCACCAGAATGACGATGATGGTTGGTATTCTCGCGGCGGCCGTTCTTTCTGCCATCATGATTTACGCGGCAACATCAATCATCAGATCGTATTCCCAGATACTCGGGCTTGGCGACGGCGGTTTCGACGAGGTAATCCAGCAGGAAACGAAGGGCGTGTGGGCCCCTTGAATCTCACGGCTGGCCGATGACCCGGGACAATGTTATCCTTCGGCGTCGATCGTGGCGGGCCAGACGGCCGCTCGCGTCCGCGCGGGAGGAAAGTCCGGGCTCCACAGGGCAGGGTGCCGGGTAACGCCCGGCGGGGGCAACCCCAGGGAAAGTGCCACAGAAAATAAACCGCCCCGCTGCGTGGCGGCGGGGTAAGGGTGAAACCGCGGTGTAAGAGACCACGGGCTGCCGGGGTAACCCGACAGTCGGTAAACCCCACCCGGAGCAAGACCGAACAGGGGGCGGGCTGCCCGTCCGATGCCCCCGGGTATGGTTGCTTGAAGCGTCCGGTAACGGACTGCTCAGATGAATGGCCGTCGGGAACTTCGGTTCCAACAGAACCCGGCTTACGGACCGCCACGGTCGACACTCTTCATGCGGGGGTTATGATGGCAGCAGGCTCGATTCCAGTCTGGTCCTCCAATCGTGGCACCGCGATGATGGTCAGGGTTGCCCTGTCCCAGTCCGGCAGGACTCCATTGTTCCTGAATTCGTACGACGAGCTGCGTCGGGCCGCACAGGCGCCTGATATATCATGCGTAATCGTGTCCGCCGACGACCTCGCGCAGGCAGCGGTCACCCCGAAGTCCGTGATGTCGCTGGGCAGGCCCGGCCTGGTGCTGGTCTTCCTTGCATCCGGCCACGCCGCGGTCGATCTCCAGGGGCCGTCGGTCCGCGTTGTACATGTCCCATTTTCCGCGTCCGAACTGCGTCAGGCGATCGAGTCCGGCGAAACTGGCCGGCGTGAAACGTCTTCCGCCGAAGGGGCAAGTCACCCCGCCGACATCACTGATCTGGTCAGGGCTGAAATCGACCGTATCGTCCGGGAAAAGGCGGAATCGATGGTGGCCGAGGCGGTCATGAAGATTGTCCCGGAACTGGCCGAAGTAATGATCAAGGCAGAACTTGCGCGACTTCTGGCGGAAGAAGGCGAACGCGCGGTGTCACAGGACCCACCACCGCAGGAAGACTGACCCGCGGCCGCGGGAAAATCAGGTAATCGCCTGTCCAACAAGCCCGGACGACAGCAGCATGATCGCCACCCTGGCCCCGAGCGCCATGGCAGCGGCCCAGACCGCCACGAAGCCAAGTCCCTGCCAGAATGAGTGGGAGGTCGCCACATGAACCACCAGCGCCACCAGGGCGACCAGCACGGCCGACAGGATGTACTGCAGCGCCGACGATGCGAAGAACGGCACGGCGGCCGTCAGAAGCGAACACCCGGTGGCAAGCGCCAGGCCCACGCAGAACAGAAGCACTGAATACCCTATCCCGCCCAGAAAACCGATCTGCTGCCCCGGCAGGATTCTGGCGATCAGAATCATGAGCACCGGCATAAGAAGGCAGAGCGTCAGAAGAAGGACGGCCACGCCCTTGACCTGGACGATGAAGTCACCGCCAGACATCGCCTGGACCCTTCCACGATCCATCGTCTGGACCAGCCTGTAGAACAGGTTGCTGCCATAGAGAACCTTGAATGTCGCCGGCGGCACGCCGTTGACCGTGGAAAGCTCGGACATCGCGAAGCTCATCGTAACCGCTTCGTCACCCTCGGCCTGGAAGGCCCTATCCGAATCGCCTTGCTTGATTTCATCGATCTGATCCCTCGTCTTCTGCCAGGCGAACTGAAGCGAATCTGTGCCGACGCCAATCACAGCCCCTGAATAGGTCTGCCCGCCGGTGGTTTCAACGGTCCCCGCCAAGGCATCGGCGCCGGCAAGGATAACGGCAGCTGTCGCGAAAAATACGAGAATCCGTGCCATGGCGCCCCCCGGGTTCAGATGTGGCGATCACAGAACATCAGGTCGGCGGGAAGCAGGCCTGGTATGGAATCGTGCAGAATCCACGTGCGTTCTGTTCGCAGTTAAAGGTCGGCCAGCCGTTTTCCATGACGTCTTCAGTGGCGCATTCGACCGCCATGATGCAGTCCTTGTAAGCCACCCATACTTCCTGTGCGACCGCCGTTCCCGACGTGAAACACCTCATCGGGCAGGCGGGGTCGGACGCGTCACAGTCCTTGCGGCACGTCCACATGTCACGACAATCCTTGTCGCCCACGAAACAGGCCGCCAATTCGGTTGCGCATGCATCCGCGACACAGGCGGTGATCTGTTCGCCGGCAAACACGTCGGCGCATTCAGTCCCCGCAATGCACGTCGAGAACGCGGCAAACGCGTCCTTCACCGTCTGATCCGCGGACGCCATGCAGGTGTCCAGGAACGCCGTGTCGTCACAGAGCACCGCACACGAACCGGCTTGCCAGCAGGTTGCGCCGGTGGTGGCGCCTTCAGGACATCCAACGGCCGTATCAAGCGGCGGCTGACCCTCGTCAACCGGGACATTCGTGTCCGGCTGCGTGGTATCTTCAGGGGTCGCGGTGTCTTCTTCGACAGCGGTGTCGACGCCGGTATCCACAGGAACGGTGGTATCCGCTTCGCCCGTATCCGGATTACCGTTATCGGCCGTCACGGTATCCTGGTCCTGTCCGTTGTCCGCAGGCCCGCCGTTGCTGCCGCAGGCAAGCATGAAAACCGCGGCGACGGCCGCCATGAACACAACCCACTTCTTCATGTCTTCCCCCAGAATGATTGCGTAAGCCATAGTTGGCCCGACAATTTTACACTGTTCGCACAAAACGAAAAGAACTTAGCTTGCGGCAGGATCGCGGGCGATTCGAGGCATCAGGCGGGAAACAAAAAGGGGCCGGCGGACGAATCCGCCGACCCCCTTTCGGTCAAGCGTCAGGACAACAACAGATGACTAGGCGTCAATGTCGTTGTAGCAGGCGTTGAATTCGGTTTCGCACGCGCCACCCGCGTTGATCGCGGTGTTAACGCAGTCGGACCAGGCGGTGCCGGTCAGGGTGCCACAGTTGGTTTCCCAGCAGTCCTGCATGTCCATGAACATGGTCTGCGCATCCGTGTCGCCGCCGTTGAAGCATTCCTGCGGGCAGGATTCAACGGTGCAGGCATTAATGCAGTCCCACACGACGCGGCAGGAATCCGTGCCGGGTTCGGGCATGCAGACGGCCCATTCGGTTTCGCAGGCACCAGTGATGGTCGCATCGAAGCAATCGTTGCACTGGGTGATTTCCGTCTGGGTTTCGGCGGTCGCGCAGATCGGGCAAGCATCAAGCGAGCAGGCCCTGGCCGCTTCGTAATCGCCACGGGCATCGATGGTCGCGCCGAACTGGCAGGTCACGTATTCGTTGTAATCGGCAGCACCGGACATGCAGGTGTACATATCCTGGCAATTGTCGTAGTCGGTACCGAATATGCAGAGGGTCCATTCGGCTTCGCAAACGCCGGCCGTGGTGCCGTCGCCGTAAATCGTGCCGTTCCAGCATTCATTGCACTGAGCGTTTTCTTCGTCGGTTTCAGCCGTGTTGCAGATCGGGCAGGCGTCGATCGAGCAGTTTTCCGCCAGGATGCGATCATGCAGGGCTTCGGCGTCAACGCCGGCCTGGCAGCCGTCCACGCAGGTGTCGTACTGTTCCTGGGTTTCGGCGGCGTACTGGCAGGCGGTGAAGCAAATCGAGAAGTCCTTGCAGGTCATGTATTCGGTGCCGCTGGAGGTGCACTTCTTGTAATCTTCCCAGCAGGCGCCCATGACGGCGTCGTTGAAGCAGGCATCGCACTGTTCCCATTCTTCGTCGGTTTCAGCGGTGTTGCAGATCGGGCATTCTTCGAACGCGCAATCGTACATGGCCTGCTGATCCAGCTGGGCTTCCTTGGACGAATCGTAGCGGCAGTCGTAGATGCATTCGGTGTTTTCATCAACGGTGGTGCCGGCATCGTCTTCCGGGCAGCCGTCGTAGCAGCCGTACATCTGATCGCAGGTATCGTAGACGCAGCCCCAGTAGCAGCCGACGATCGCTTCGGTGCAATTCTCGTCGATGCAGGCGTACCAGGCTTCTTCGTCCGCCATGCCGCCACAGGTGGTGTACAGGCAGGTGTTGAAGACTTCAAGGTCGGACTGGCCCTGGGCGGAAAGGGCGGACTGGCATTCGGCCACGCAGGCTTCCTGTTCGGCGCCGGTCGGGCATTCGCCGTAGCAATCCCAGTACTGGCTGCAGGAACCGGTGTAGCAGTCTTCAACAGCCGTGTCAGTGCCGCCTTCGTCCGGGTTGACGTTAGTGTCCGGATTGACGTTGGTGTCCTCGCCGTTGGTGTCCGGGACGTTGGTGTCCACGGGGACCTGATCGTCACGATCGTTGGCGTCAGGGTTCACGACCACGTCCGGGTTCTGGGTGTCGGTCACGATGATGATGTCATCAGGATTGCCGTTGTCGTTGCCGCTGGGCGTGTTGCCACAACCGGCGATGACGCCGCAAAGGGCGCAAACGACCGCGATGCCAAGAAACTTCTTCATTCTAAATCTCCTTGAATTGTCCTCTAAAAACCTTCTCCTGAGGACGCGCCCCACCGGCGACACCTCTAAGTGGGACCGATTTTCCGGGTTTTTAGTCAAATTGTCAACGCCTTACTGATATACTCCACAAGGTTTTTCAACTTGTTTTCCAATATTTACGGTTTTCGAGGTTCCTTGATGACTGACATCATATTTCGAAGCGTGAAGGTTCAGGACTACGACCCCGAAATGCCCGTGGATGTTCTTGTCGCCAACGGGCTTGTTTCTGCCATCGACAACATCCCCGCGCTTCCAGGCGCGCAGGAAATCGACTGCGCCGGACTGTGGATGCTGCCGGGTGCAATCGACATGCACGTCCATTTCCGTGAACCCGGCGCGACCCACAAGGAAAACATGCTGTCGGGGGCCCGGGCGGCGGTGCTGGGTGGCGTCACAACCGTGGCCGACATGCCCAACAACACCCCCCCGATAGTGACCCGCGCGGCCTTCCTTGATAAGGCCGCGCTTGCGGACGCAGTGGATATGTGCGACCTCAGGCTCTACATGGGCCTGACCGCCGACAATATTGACGAGATCGCATCCGTCGCCGCCCACCCTCGATTTGCCGGCATCAAGGTATTCCTGGGGGCAACGACCGGGTCCATGCTCTGTGATATGGGCACCGTTGAACGCGCGGCACGACGACTCGACTGCCTCTTTGTTTTCCATGCCGAATCCGAGGCCGTCCTGCGCGCTGCCGCCGCGGCTTACGGTCCCGGTACGTCCGCGGCGGACCACCTGACGCTCAGGCCGGTCGAAGCCGCTGTCGACGCTGTCAGGCGGATTGCGTCGGTGTTCAGCCCCGGCATGCGATTCCACATCTGCCACGTTTCAACAACGGCAGAGCTTGACATCATCAATTCGTCCGGCGGAATCACCTGCGAAACCGCACCCCATTACCTGACATTCTCCGCACAGAAGACCGAAGTCGCGGGCAACTTCGCCCGGATGAATCCCCCGCTTCGAACTGAATCTGACCGCGCCGCCCTTTTTAACGCGATGGTCGCCGGAAGAATCGACTGCCTCGCAACCGACCACGCCCCGCACCTGCCCGACGAAAAGCTCCGCCCCTGGCCTGCGGCCCCATCGGGCGTACCCGGTGTGGAAACGCTGGTTCCATGGACGCTGCGTCAGTTCCAACTCGGCCACATCAACATTTCCGCGGCTATCCGGCTTCTTTCCGAAAGACCGGCGGCGATACTCGGCCTTGCTGACCGCGGACGAATCGCCCCTGGCCTGAGGGCTGACCTGATGCTGTGGGACCCCGAATCAACGTGGGAAGTCCGCAACGAGGACATCGCCTCTATGTGTGGCTGGAGTCTTTTTGACGGGATGGTTCTGGCCGGCAGGCCGATTCATGCCTGCGTCGCCGGGAAGCTGGTCTACTGATTACCGATGCCCTGGGCCATCGCCTGCTGCAGGCTGGTCAACGTCAGCTTAGCCGGTTCCAGCAAATCCGAATCCTGCAGTTCCGGCGCCACAATCACCCTGCGCAGGAAGAAACTGGCGGTCTTGAACTTCTGCTGGCGGATCAGGCCGTTGGCCAGGTTGAACGCGGCCGTCGGATTTTCAGCATCCAGTTCGATGCTGTCGGTCAGAGACTCGACCGCCTCGTCGACCTTGTTCGTGGTCAGGTAGGTCAGCCCGAGGTTGTGGTGCAGATCCGCGTCATCCTCGTTCAGACGGATTCCTTCCTTGAACACGGAAATCGCGGCGTCGTAATTTTCGGTTTCGTAATACAGCAACCCGAGGGAATTGAAGGCACGGGGATAAGTGGGATTCGCCGCGATGGCGCTGCGGAAGTAGCCATCCGCTTCGTCGAGCTTCTGCTTCCTGACCTGGATTACGCCGGAATAATACAAGGCCCCGGCATGACGCGGGTCGATCTTCGCAGCTTCAATGAATCTGGCAAGCGCTGCGTCAAGATTGTCTTCAGCCATTTCAAGGCGACCCATGAGATACACGGATTCGGCATCGCGTGGATTCAATTCGATCGCGGCGGTCAGTTCCCTGCGCGCGCCGGCGTAATCCTTGATTTCGAACAGCAGCAGCGTTCCCAGTTGCTGGTGAGCGATCTGGTTGCGCGGATAAACCCTGATCGCGGCCTCGAAGGAATCCTGGGCCTCTTCAAGATCCCCGGCCCCGTACTTTTCAATGCCGTTGTTGCAGTAAGCAACAGAATCCTTCCGCGCCTTGGAACACCCCGGCGCCAGGACCAGCACGACCGCGGCCATGACAAGCAGCGACCTAGTTCTGGAAGTCATTTGCGCAACCTCGTTTCGGGCAATGCCTATTTCGTCAAGCGGAATATGAACGGATAGAAGACCTGGACCGGGTTGCCGCCCTTCGGGGCCGGGAACCGCCAGGTCGCGATACGATCGGAAATGCAGCGTTCGACGGCCGCGTTCCTTATGGAGCTGTCGCCGACCTTCACCTTGGCGGTGTAACCGGTCGGAAGGATGATCCACTGCATCCTGACTTCACCGGTAAGTTCCGGGTTCTTCTGCAGTTCCTGCTGGTAGCACCAACGGATCTGATCCATCTTCGTCTGGATGTAGCGACGCACCGTTTCACGGTCCAGTTCGCCCTTGATCGTGACGTCACCGGCGAAAACCTTCGGTTCGGAGCCCTTCTTGAACCTCACGCCGGATGCCGCGCCTTCCGCGTCCTTCTTACCCAGGCCGGCGATGCCGCGCAGGTCGGCCGGGGCATATTCGCCGCCTCCACCCCACGCGCCGGTGCCACGAAACCCGCCGCCACCGCCGCCCATGGTGCCGCCGAAAGCGCCAAGTGAGCTGGCAAGGTCGACGTCCATGCCGGTGTCACCGATAACCATGATGCCCATGGTGCCGCCACCAAGACCGGAACCAGCCGAATCAAGAAGCCTGCCGAGCATCGCTTCCTGTTCACCCATGACCTGGGTCAGCGCGTTGTTCGCGACCTGTTTGTTGTATTCGGGATCCGGCACCACCAGCTTCGACGTTTCCTGATCGGTCGGCATTTCGCGATCGAGACGGTCGACGAGGCCGTCGTCCTTGGTTTCGTCGAACTTCTTCTTCGCCTCTTCCTCGAGCTTCTTTTCCTCTTCCTCGACCTTCCGCTCCATCATGGCGACCTGGACCTTGCGCAGCGCGCGGGTTTCCCGGTCGTAAGGATCCTTGGTGGCGGTCAATTGCTGGTCAGGAACGAGGGCAATCAGAAGGAACAGGGCCAGGTGCACGAGCAGGGAGACCAGGAGGTACATGTGTTCGCGCATGCTGAAGCGCTTCCACCAGGATCCCTTGGTCACCCTCGGCTGGCCGGCCAGTCCGACGACGAAAGTGAAATCGCCGTACCTGACACGGGCGGCGGTCCTGTGGTCGATCGTAACGAACGAGTCGTCGACGACCAGGCCGCGCCGCTTCATTTCGGGCAGGCGGATAATCTTGTCGTCCACCAGGAAATCGGCGTCGACCTTGTTGCCCGAAACGTCCATCCTGAAAAACTTGCCATCCGGCACCAGGAACGCGAACGACTCGGACCCGGTTATTTCCGAAGGCACGAAGAATTGATCATCGGAGCCTTCCCCGACCCTGACGGTTGTACCGGCCGGGAAAAAGCCGTGCTGCAAAGGATAGTCAACCCACTGGAGGCTGACATCGACACCAAACTTGCCCGTCCGGAGTTCGTCCTGTGACACCGCGGCAGGCAAATCGGCGCCCGCCTTGAGCGCAGACGCGTCCGCAACATAATCGACGACCAGCCTGGTTGCGCCGACGACGACCTCGTACCCGGGACGCAGGGCAATCTGGGCGACCCGCTTGCCCTGAACGAACGTTCCGGAAGTGGTTTCGAGGTCGGTAAGCCTGACTTCGCCTGAAGGCAGGACCTCGATGGCGGCATGCTGACGCGACACAGTCGGATCGGCAAGGCGCAGGTGATTCTGCCCGGCCGTTCCAATACGGATCTTGGCCTGGTTGAACACCTCTTCGCGGACCTGGTCGTCTTCGAAAATCTGTATCCTGATGGTGGGCGTCTTGCCGTCCATGTCACCCCCGGAAAATCAAAGGTCCTCAGCGGACTTGAGTATCTCGTCGACGAAATCGGTGCGCAACTTGATCAGACTGTTCTTCTTCTTTCGAATCAAGCCTTCAGCCACGCCCTGATCCGGCCGCAGGAAGTCAGCCTCGACGACGTCGCCGTCGAACGCCATTTCCGTGACCGGAGACTCAGGTTCTTTCTGCTGCGCGAAGGCGGCGGGCGCCAGCAGCAGGCCCACGGCAACCGTAACGAAAGTCAGGATTCTAATCATAGCGCACCTCGCCTGCCCGAATCGTAATCCCCAATCCCCAAAAAAACAACCGCGGCATGGGCCCGCGCGCACTGCTGACCGCCGAAAGGCCTTTTATTCGACCGGAGCGGCAACGATCGGATCAGCACTGCCTTCAACAGGTTCCTCGGGGGTAATTCCCGTATCGCCCGAATCTTCGAGGGCTTCTATGGTCATCTTGATACCCTCGATACGCTTTTCGACCTCGCGGCGGCGCGGATGAGTGGCCGGCGTCATGGACATGAACGTCGTGCATTCGTCCAGTGCCTTGTCAGCGTCCGCAAGGTTTTCCTGGTAAAGCAGACACAGGTTGAAGTGCGCCTCGGGATCGTCCGCCTGTGACGCGAGGCCGGTCAGAATCTTGAGCGCCTCGGCACCACGGTCGGATCCCCTTTCAACGATCGCCAGCGAAATCCGCGCATCCCGGCTGGTCGGCTTCAGTTCCAGGGCTTTCTGGAAGGCAGTGCCCGAAGAATTGAAATCCTTGTACCCGAGGGTCACGAGGCCGAGATTCATCCACGCGTCGTAGAGCATCGGCGAATCAATCGATGCCTTTTCGAACATCTTGACCGCCTGCCTGACTTCACCCTGCCTGAGGAACATGAGGCCCTTCAAGTTTTCGATCTGGCCGTCGGCGGGATCCAGCGAAAGAGCGTTCTGGGCGACAAGCAGGCCCGCGTCGATCTGGCCCATGCCGATATACGCCGCGGCAAGAACCGCGTATGCATCGCGGCTGTCCGGATCGGAAATCAGGCCGATACGGGCGACATTGATGGCTTCCGGGAAGTCGCGGCGCTGGATCGCCTGCCATCCGTAGTAAGCGTTGGCAATCGCGTTCGCGGGGTCGATCGCGACGGCCCTGGCAAACCATGCTTCGGCGTCCGCGACGTTTCCTTCCTCGAACAGGAGCATTCCAACCGCAGCCTGTGCCTTGTCGAAGCCCGGCTTCACCGCAAGGACGCGATCAAACCAGGTGCGCGCCTCGGCCTTACGTCCCATGGACTTGAGCCAGGCGCCCATGTTGTACAGGGCTTCCGGGGTCGTGTCCGGGGCCGTCGCCGCGTTGCGGACACGCGTTTCAAGATTCGGGTCGGACCACTTGGGTATGTCCTGCCCGTCCCTTTCCGCCAGCAGGGTCATCCGCCCGGTAAGAACCGAGTAGTAGTCCGGTTTCGGGCGCATGTCGGGCAGCGACCTGAAGTCAGGATCGATGTCCATCAACGCGTCTTCTGCCTCTTCGGAATACTTGTTGTACCACTTCAGTTCCTGAGCACCGCGGACGCACCTGCGGAATGATTCCTTGGCCTTTTCCCAGACCGGCATGGCCTTCTCGCTCATGCCTTCGCGGAACAACTGACGCTGTTCGAGGTTGAGGTTCTTCGGCGCCGGCGTATTCTCAATCGACTGCGCCAGTTCCTGGAAACCAAAGCCCCTGCGGGAATATGCCGCGATCGTCCAGTTGGGCTGGCCGAACTTTTCGATCGTGTTGAATATCGTCATCGCCTGTTCGGAAAGTTCCAGCTTCTTCGCGATCTGCCCCGACACCACGGCGATGCTGCCGGACAGCTTGATGGCGCGCATCGCGTCGAGAACCGCTTCGCCCTTGACCATCATCGCTTCCGCGACCGCGGCCAGGCCGATCGACGATACCAGGCGCTTTTCGTCTTCGGTGAGCGCGTCGTAAACAGCGATGACCTTGTCGTATCCCTCGCGGGCCGCAATTGCGTTCTTGACACCGGACATCGTCTTGTAAGTGTTGGCAATCCTGAGATAAACAAGCAGGCGGCGGTCAACCCCACCAGCCTGTCCGTACTTCGCCAGGTAGTCGTTGTATTCCTTCAGCGCCGGAACCGGTTTCCCCTGCTTGACCAGTATCCCGGGAATTTCCAGGGCGACGCCGGCGGCATGTTCTGACTTCGGGAACATCTTCAGATACCTGCGAAGGTCCCTGATCGCGAGTTCGTGGTCGCCGAGTCCGGTCCGCAGCATGGTCGCGAACCTGAGCGCCTCTTCCACGAGTTCGTGTTTCGGATACAGTTCGACAAACCGTTCATAAAATCTGGCCGCTTCCGAGTAGACCGCCAGGCGGCGATAGGTGTCGGCGATGTTGAACACCGCGCGCGCGGCCAGGTCCGAATCAGGGAATTCGTTGACAAGCTGCCCGTTCGCCTTGAGGGAGTCTTCGACGCGGCGCGCCTTGAAGAAGTTGTTACCGGCGTTGATGAGCGCCCTGTCCTTCAACGGAGTGGCCGGGAACTTGAGAATGTACGCCATGAAGCATTCGGCCGCCCGGGAGTTGAGCCCCTTCTGCTCGAATTCGAAACAGGCGTTGAAGTCCTTCTGCTCGTTGATCCTGTGGATGATGCCGGGCACGTCGTCCTTCATCAATTGCGGGCGGGACGCAATCGCGTCGGCCGCATCGTTGAGTCCGGGAATGTCGCGCATCAGCACCAGCGACGACAGCAGCAACCTGGCGGCACCTGGGGCGTTTTCGTGTTCCGGGAAATTGTCGATGATGTACCTGAAACCGCCCGACGCCTGCTCGAAATGGTTGGCGCGGTAATACGCCATCGACTTGACGAACTGGGCCTGTACCACGTCAGGCGAATCCTTCGTCGCCATGGCGAGATATGTTTCGCAGGCCGCGACCAGCTTCTGGTCGAACGTCGAAAGTTCCTTCTTTTCGGTATCGGAGGTGTCGTCGGACTTGGCCTTGTTTTCCTGATCCTCGCCCAGGTTATAGTAGGCCATGACGGCTGCGTGCGCGGCCTCGGCGGCCTGCGGGCCTTCCGGACGCATCTTCACGATCTGCGTGAAGCGTTCGGCGGCCAGTTCATCCTGTCCGATATCCTGCAAAAGATACGCATAGTTGACCGTGATTTCGTATACGTACTTCGCGTCCGGGAACAGGCGCAGGTATTCGTTGTACAGCTCGTGCGTGAATTCGAGCGTCGCGGTTTCCTTCGTCTTGCGCGCTTCGTTGTGGTACGTGGTCGCCACAACGCGGATCAGCTCTTCCGCCTTCATCATCTCCGCGTCGATGAAATCCTTCGGGGCGATGGCGCGGTACTTGTCCAGCAGCCCGATCAGGCGGCTGGCTTCCTCGACCACGTCCTTCTTGATGCCGGAATTGTATGCGTTCCCGAAGATCGCGGTCTGGAACTGTACGATGCGCCAGGCGTCATCCCTGGTCGCGTATTCAGCGATGATGTTCTTGTAAAGGCGGGACGACTTTTCGAAATCGCCCTGGCTGGCATAACCTTCCGCCAGCTTGATGGCCAGATCCATGTAACCGTCCGGCGATATCGCCTTGAAGACCTTGATCGCGCTGTCGGGCGAACCGACCTGCGAATAGACCATTACGAGATCTTTCTGGGATTCCTTCAGCAACTGACGGGCGTAACCGCTCTTGACTGCTTCCGGAGTCTTGGCGAAGTCAATGACCGTCAGGAACTGATTCATCGCTTCTTCGTGCCTGGCGAGATTGTAAAGGCACCAGCCCTTTTTGTAGATCGCCAGCCCGTAAATCGTCGAATCCTTGAAGTTTTCGACTTCGGTGTACATCTTCTCGGCGTCTTCCATGCGGCCGGCATTGAAGTAAAATTCGCCGATGTTCAGCAGCGCTTCCGGAACGTACTGGCTGTTCGGGGCTTCCCGCACCAGACGTGCGAAGTATGGGAAGGCTTCCGCCTGACGTCCCATCTGGACCAGCGCGAACCCGAGGTAGTAAAGGGTTTCGTCGATGGCGGGATATTCAGGATAGTAATCGACGACCCGGCGGTAGGCACTGACGGACTCGAGCTGCCAGAACTCGCGCTGCTCCATCAGGTCTTTCTGCTCGGCTTCAATCGCCTGTATCGCGGCTTCGTCCTGCGCCTCGGTGGCCTTGCGCAGGCGCGCGTTCATTTCATTGCCCTGCGCCTTGTTCAGGAAGTTTTCGGCCTTGTCCCAGTAAACCTCGCCCAGACGGGCAAGATATTCAGGCTTGCTTGGATCGTCGTCGTCCGTTTCTTCGATCAGGTCGTTCAGCGTCGCGATGGAGGCTTCGAGCTTGTCATCGGACATCGCGCCTGCGCGCGCGCTGATACCCCTGACGTCCAGCGGCTTGCCCCCCGTAGTCGCCCTGCCCGCTTCCTGGTCCTTCAGCAGTTCGGCCACGGAGGCCGTCCCGGTGTCGCCATCCTGGGCAAGCGAAAACGTCTGGATGCTTTTTGGTGGTTCGGTCTGCGCGGCGGCTGCCCCGCAAACGAGAATGACAGCAAGGCCCCCAAGAACGGAAGCAATCCGCCCAACGGCTACATGGCCCTTCATAAGAACCCTCCATCGTCACGGCCGCCGATGGCCGCCCGGTCAAGCTTCAAATGGCGAGGACACCAGTCACTTTTCGCAAGCTGACTGAATTGGATAATAGTAAGAACCCAGTTCGTCTTTCCAGTATTCCCCGTTCCACGGCCAGAGCTGGTGTTCATCGTCGACCACGAGGCTGGCCGATGAAGCCGCGGCGCTGGCCGAGTCCTTGAGCTGTTCCACCTGCTCGTCCCGCGACACGATACCCTTCTGGGCGTTCAGCGATTCGAACCTGACCTTCAATGCCTGCGACAGCAGTTCGCGCAGTTCCTTGCTGATGCGTTCAAGGCGTTCGCGCGCGAGCTGGCCGGCTTCGGCGATGGTCAGCGAACGATAGGCCTCAAGGTTCGGCAGGAGGAAATCGACGAGCTGGCCCGCCACGGGGTCGGACGAGAGCTGGTTGACGCGATCGATTTCGTTATTGATTGCGATGACGTATTCGAAAAGCCTGCGGAGGTTGCGGTCGGCGAGCGCAGCGTTGAAAATCTTCCTGACCTTGACGGTGTACTGCTGGCCGCCGGACTTCGACAGCGACGCAAGGTACTGGTAGAAGGACGCCGGGTCTTCGTACTTGGCCAGGACGCGCTTCAGCTCCTTGCTGATTTCGTAGTACTCCTTGTAAAACGGGTCAACCGTTTCCAGGGCTTCGTCGTACATGCAGTTCATGAAGAAAATGACGGCGCGCAGAACGTATCCTTCCGGATAGTATTCCTCTTCAAAGTACGGGGAGTTGACGGTCACCAGGTTCCCAAGGGCCCTGGCGTAGTTGCCGACCATGAAGTAGGCCCAGGACTTTTCGAACAGGCTGTCCAGCCAGTATTCCGAGCTCTGGGGAACCTTGTCGAAATATTCGATCGACTTGTCGAACGCGGGAGTGTTCACCTTACCCGCCTTCACATATTCCGGATCGCTGTGACCGACGGTGTAGAAGACGCGCGCCGTGGCGAGATTCGCCATGACCTGGTAGCGGGCGGCGTTCGGCACTTCATGATTCGAAAGGTATGAAAGGACGTCGACGAAAGCCCGCGAGGCTGCCTTCGCATCGTTCTTGCGGACGAAGACAACGCCCTTGAAATACATCGCCTTCACATACACTTCCGGCTTCGACTGCCCGACCCGCATGAAGCTTGCGAGGGCCTGATCAAGGGAACCGGCGTAGTAATGGAATTGACCGACGTAGAAGTTGATGTCGTCGGCCACATCCGCCGGGTAAGATTCGATCGGGTATGCGGCCATCCGCAGAAGCGAACTGGTTTCACCGGGCAGGGCTTCGTGGATCTTCAGCAACCAGGGAAGCGTTTCGAAATACCGGACATGGCCGGTCCCCACTTCACCGACGCGATCGAAATACGTGAACGACGACACGGGGAGCCCGAGATTGTAAAGGGCCACACCCATTTCATACTGGGCTTCCTGGTACGCTGACTGCGATTCATCGCCCTGCGAAAGCACCCTGTCAAAGACAACCGCGGCATCGGCGTAACGCTTCTGGGACGAAAGCTTCTTGCCCTCGTTCACCACAACGTCAAGAGCGCCCGGCTGGGGAGCCGCTTCCACGATCGCGGGAAGCCCGGCAGCCACAACCAGAAAAAGAACCGCGAGTCTAATGAAATCGCGCATATTTGGACCCCACAAAATAGAAAACCCGGGTTGTCCGCATTATTACAGATCAAGCAATAGTGTCAAGGCTATTTACCCGTTTTGCCGCATGCCCGGAGCATTTCCCGGGACCTTCGACGGGAGAATCTTTGACGCCCCGGAAAACCCGTCGGAGAATCGCCTGAACTGGTCGTAAACGCAAGCCTGGTGGACGAAATGGCCGAACCTATTCTGACGCTTGACAAGTACAACCTGCTGGAGGTCCTCGGCAGGGGTGGGATGGCCACGGTATACAAGGCCCGCATGAACGGGCCGATGGGATTCGAGAAGCTTGCGGCGGTTAAACTGCTGCACACCGAACTGGGCGCCGAGAAGGACATCGTCGGGATGTTCATCGACGAAGCCAGGGTCGGAGCGCATCTTTCGCACCCGAACGTCATCGGTATCCTGGACTTCGGGATGATCGACAATCGCTACTACCTGGCGATGGAATATGTCGACGGCTGCAACCTGGCAAACCTGGTGAAGCCCGGGTCGGGCGCTGCGGGAAAGTCGATGCCTGTCGAGGCCGCGGTATGCGCAATCGTCGACGTGCTGGACGGACTGGCGTACGTCCATACCGCACGGGACCCGAACGGGGCGTCGCTGGGGATTGTCCACAGGGACATAAGTCCTCAGAACATCATGGTCGGACGGGACGGACGCGCGCGGATTGGCGACTTTGGGATCGCGACCGGTGACTTCAGGGAATCGTTCACGCACGCCGGTGTCGTCAAGGGCAAGGTCGCATACATGAGCCCGGAACAGGCTGCCGGCAAGTCGCTGGACGCGCGATCCGACATCGCGGCGACCGGATTGACGCTGTTTGCGTTGATATCCGGACGGATTCCGTTCCAGGGAAACGACACGATGGCAATCCTGGCCAGGGCGGAACAGGGCTTGAAAGCTGAGGCCCTGGACGAAATCAAGTGCCCGCCGGCGCTCAAGGAAGTGATCCTGAAGGCGACGGCACCCAAAATGCAGGACAGGTACCAGAAGGCTGCCGAATTCAAGGCCGCGCTGGAAGCGTCCACCACGGGCTGGGATGGTCTCGGCCGGTCGCTGCTTCAAAAAATGGTCGCCGCCGCGACCAGGCCCAGAAAGGCCGGGGCCGGCAGAAGCGCGAAGCAGACCCCGCTGTCGACCCCGATCAGGAAAGTCAGGACGCGACTGACGACCCGCGATTCTTCGACGGCCCCCGAACCTGTGACCCGGATGACACTCCTGGCGTACAGGATTGGCGCCTCGGTCGTTGTCGCGACGATGATCGTGGCCGTCATCATGGCAATGTATCCGCGAGGATGATCGTGGCCGTCGTCATGGCGGTGATTCATTGAATGACTGATTCCATTTCGGGCGATTTGTAGTAATCTCGCGACCGGACCACTGGTTGGCCCATTTTTGTGAATTTTCTGGAGGAACCTTACGTGAAGAAGGCTTTCATTGTGATTCTTGCCGTCGTATCCGTTGTCGCCGTTGCCGGTTGCAGCCGCAATCCCTGTCGCAAGCTGACCGCCCAGGTCTGCGAAAAGTCGGCCGGAAGCGACGCGTGCAAGGCTGCCGGCACGCTTACCGCAGCCGACGAATGCGAGGACTACCTCGCGAATCTGGACAAGTTCATTGAAATCAAGAACTCCTCGGTGACCACCGAACGTCTGGCCCCACCGACCCCGGCCCCCGCTCCGGCCGTTGAGGCGGTACCGGCCGGCGACGCGACCCCCGCGGCCGAAGGCGCTCAACCTCCCGAAGCAGGCACGCCTGCCGCCACGGAAGCTCCCGCCGCCCAGCCGGCCCCGGTCGCGCCGGCGCCAGCGACCGCTCCCTAGCCCGTCTTTCATCAACGTCCACAGGTACCCGTCCGGGTTGGAAAACCGTTGACAACGAAAGGTCTCATTGCTAGCATCCGCACGCTTTGATGACCACGCGAGAGTGGTGGAATGGCAGACACGCTAGCTTGAGGTGCTAGTGGGGTAATTCCCGTGGGGGTTCAAGTCCCCCCTCTCGCACTGCTGCCAGATTCTGGATTTGTCCAGTCTTGTGAACGTTCCGGCAGGCGACGTTCAACCGGATTTACCGCCATGGAAATTGTCCGGAAACTTTCGGTCGCTTCGGCTGTTACCGCTTTGATGTTGATTGCCTGCGGCTGCTCCGAGTCTCCGTCCGAGGTTCTGGCTGCCATCGAATCGGCGGCCGCGGCCGGCGATGCGGAGACCTTCGCCAGCCGGTTCACCGCCGACAGCCAACCGTTTGCCGAAGCCCTGCTCCGGATTCAGAAGGACGTCAGGAAGGACGAACCCGCGAAAGCACCTGTCGAAAACATATCCCGATCCCGCGTCCTGTCCGAGTCGATCAGCGGTAACAAGGCGGTCGTGAAAATTGCCGGGCCCGCGGGTCCGGGCGGTGTCGTCTTCGTCCGTGAAAATGGAAAATGGAAACTTGATGTCGCCGCCACCGAACAAGCGGCGGATCTCATCGACGGGACTGCGGAATGAAACTGACTCGTGAAAGGGAGTCCATCGTCGAGGTATGCAGGCGGATGTATATGCGCGGCCTGATATCCGGCGGCCAGGGCAACGTCAGCGTCCGCCTGGGTTCGGAAGCGATACTGATCACCCCGACAGGCATCAACAAGGGATTCGTGAAGCCCGAGGACCTTGTCGTAGCCGACATGGATGGTCGCAGGGTCGAAACGGGCATGGGCGATGGCGCGGTGTCCAGCGAAGTCAAGGTTCACCTGGCGGCGTACCGCGTCAGGAAGGATTGCCGCGCGGTGGTGCACGCGCACCCGGCGACCTCGGTGGCGCTTACACTCGCCGGCGTGTCGCTCGAACCTGTTTACCTGCCCGAATCGGTGATTACGCTTGGAATCGTTCCCACCGGAACCTACGCGACGCCTTCGTCCGCTGAACTCGCGCGCGGCGTGGAACTTCTGGCCGCAAACCACGACGTGATCATGATGGAACGCCACGGCGCCGTCTGCCTCGGCCCGGATCCATTCGCCGCCTACGACAGGCTGGAAAGCCTTGAACACAACTCAAGGATACTGTTGATGGCAAGGCTTGCCGGAACGCCCCGTCCGCTTCCCGAAGATGAAATCGCGCGCCTGCTGTCCATTGCTGAAGCAATGCGGAAATAGGGGCGGCAGAATCACTTCGCCTTCGCCGCTTCAAGCGCTGCCCGTGCCATCAGCCTGATCGGCTCCGACGCGTGCGGCAAAAACACCTCGAGACCCCTGACACCGGCTTCGTATCCACACAATGCCAGCGACCGCGACGCATAAAACCTGACGGCCTCGGAATCAGCTTGAACGGCGGGAAGCAACGCGTCACCGGCCAGTTCGCACGGCAGGAACCGGAAGAGGTCGGCCGCGCGCGCCCTGCCGAATGCTTCAGCCCCCTGATCCGCGACAACCCTTGACGCAGCGGCAGCCAGCCGGCGCGCAACGTGATTCTTTCCGGCTACAGCGGCTGACAGCCGCTCGCCCGCCTGGTCCCTGGCCATGTCGGACGGAATGACCAGGAATCCCGCACACTCCGCGCCGGCGCAGATACCGCCTGAACAGTCTTCGTCAGTACGGCATGGACTGCCCCCGTAGAGGATGCTTTCTTCGATCGAAAAGGCCGATTTGTCATCGGTATGCCCGGAAGGGCGCGAACATCCGACAGTCACTGACAAAAACGACACGGCGGCAAGAACGGCCGCGGCGCGGCCGGAAGAGCCCGCACGGGCGTACGCGCACGGCAATGATAATTTCTTATTTACGGCGACGCTCATAATGCCCTTGACCTCCGTTTCCACGCAGAATTATACTGCAGCGTGTCCTATCATGGCTATTTGCTGGGGCCTGGCCTCAACGGAGGAAAATAGATGCGCATTTCCATGAAGTCCATCGCGATTATGACGGCTCTGGTCGCTGCGGCAACGATGTTTGCCGGTTGCCAGAAGGGAACGCCGACCACTTGCGCCGGCTGGGAAAAGCTTCTTTCGAGCCCGGTGAACGGCCGCAAGGCAGTCCAGATGCTCGGGGAAAACAGTTGTGAAGTCTCGATTCCCAAGCTGGAAGAGGCCTTCCCCAAGAGCCGTTACAAGGACGACATCCTCCTGGCGGTCAAGCAGATCGGCAAGCCTGCCGCTTCCGTCGGGCTGGTCAACGCCGCCCTCGCCGATCCTGAAGCCGCCGTCCAGGCCGCCGCGGTCGTGGAACATTTCGCCGACAAGAAGGTTGAGGGCTTCGACGCGAAGGTCTTCCGTCCCGGCCTCATTGAAATCCTGACGACAAACAAGGCCCTTGATGCCCGGATGAACGCGCTGCGTGCCCTCGGGGTCATCGATGCCGACAACCTCTCCCAGGACGAAGACATCTGCCTGAAGCTCCTGCTTGAAGACCCGAATCTGCAGAAGATCGAAGTCAACGCGGAAGCGGCACGCCTGCTGGGCGAAATGAAGTCGGAAAAGGGCATCCCCGCCCTGATCAAGGGCATCTTCATCCGCGACCAGCGCGGACGCCAGGCGTATGTGCCGATCCGCAAGGCCCTCGCGGACATCGGAACGCCAGTTGTCGAACCGATCATCGGCGTCATGTCGAAGGACACGGCGAAGTTCGGGACGCTCATTGAAGAACTGAACGCGCTCGCCGAAAAGATGGGCGTCTTCGACTGGCAGATCTACGACGGTCCGGAACTGGTTCAGATTCTCGGCGACCTCCGCGATATCCGCGGCGCCATGCCGCTTGCCAAGGACCTCGGCAGCCCGCTGACCCCGCCGGTCGGCGTGGATGATCGCGTCATCCGTAACTGGCAGAAGGCACAGCAGAACCGCATCACCATGAGCATGATGGGCCTGTGGAACATCGGAACGCCGGAAATCATCCCGACGCTCGTCACCACGATCAACAACATCGACAACGACGCGAAGCAGCGCCTGGACACGGCCAGCTCCCTGTCCCTGATTCCCGACTACGCCGGGATTCCGCCGCTCCTGAAGATTTACAAGGAAACCAAGCTCGCGACGTTCAGGGCACCGCTGGTGAAGGTCATTTCCCTCGGCGTCGGCTGGGATGACTACGCGGCGTTCAAGAAGCAGCTTGCCGCGGAAAAGTCGGAAGTCGTGCTGGAAAGATTCAAGGGCGAAGGCGAAGAGGCCCTGGCTTTCGCGGCCACCGTCCGCGTGCTCGAAGAATGCTCGAAGAACGACGTTGAATGCCTGATCCGCATGATGGACGACCCGAACCCGGCCACGGCTCAGAAGGCCGCGCTGCTCATGGGCAACCTGAAGGATCCGGCCGCGCGCCAGACGGCGGTCACTGCCCTGCTCGCCAAGTACCTGAAGATCGACGCGCGCAAGGACGTCGACTTCCGTCGCTTCGTGCTGCTGGCAATCTGGCGGCTGGGCGACAAGGCGCTGGTCCCGGAAGTGCAGAAGCTTCTTGAAGAAGACAAGAACAACCGCGGCGCGACCTACTGGGTCGAGGAACTGCAGGTCTTCATCCCCGCCCTCGCCACGAAATAGCAACCGACTTCATCCGACCAGAATACTTTAACCAGCGATTTTACCTGACCAGGATACTGTCGCCTGCCATCCTGATGTCAAAATCGTCCGAAAGACCGCCCAGACATTCCTCGACATGATCCAGCGCGCCGTTCAGGAATTCCCGCACTGCCGCCGAGTACTCGTCGTCGTCGCCCTTCCCCACCCTCAGTGACGCCCTGATGCGTCCGTTCTCGAACGCGGCCCTGCGCAACAGTGCCACCTCGGCGACGGAAAGCGGAACGATTGACAGCCCGCCGCCCAGCACCTGGCGTGCCCATGCGGTGGCCACAATGTTTTCGAACGTGGGCTGCACGATGGAATCGGTCGAACCGGACTGCCTGGAAGGAATGAACCCCAGGACCCCTGACGCGAACTGCACGACCGCGCGGTACTTCTTCATCAGGCGCATTGCGGCAAGAACCTCCGCGCAGCTCTGGAAGTTCCGCGACGGGCCGCCGGACACGGTCGGGGGACACAGCGTCGGAAACGCCGCGGCGGCATCAATGTCAGCCGAAGCGGCCGGACCGAACAGCGAAAGGTTGGCCAGGCCGCCCAGGTCGGCGACAACCTGCCGGGCGATGATGTTCACCGGCCTCATGAATTCGATCCCGGCGCGGAAAAGTTCCAGGGGGACCGCTTTCGAAAGAACATCCAGACCGGCTTCGACGTCGTCGCCGCACACGGCCTCGAGGCCGATCGATACCACCGTGAGTGTGTGCTCGGACACCGATTCCCATGCACCTGGATCGGACAGGTCGGCCACACTTGAGCCCAGTGCCCGATTGACCAGATTCAGCGTCTGCGAAAGGATGAAAGCCGCATTCAGGCGACCAGGCCCGGCAGCACCCAGGACACGCCAGAAAAACAGCGATCCCGACGTGCCGACCACAGCCAGTGCGAGAGTCTCGCCGCGGGTCACGCCGACCGGCCGGGCGGGAGACTCGCTTGAAAGCACCCTGGCCTTGAAACCTTCGAAATCAAAGGGTTCGTACAGTTCAAATTCGTTGTCATCGTCGGGAAAGCCGGCTTCGGAAAGCCGGGATGTCCGGTACTTTGACGACTGGTGCTCCAGAGAGGGGATGGTGTCCCATCGCCCGGACTGGATGAGCCGATGGGCGAACTCCACGCCGACGGCGTACACCAGGTCAAGTTCAGCCCTTACCGCAGGGACATCGTCGGGCTCCCTGCAGGCGACAAAAAACACGTTGTCCGGGGTAAGGAAGGTCGTATCGTCCATGAATTCAATATCTTCAGCCTCTTCCAGAGTGTAGAAGGAGGCCCGCTTGAACAGCGACAGCACCACCAGTTCCGGATCGAGGTCGCGGATAAGCTTGACCGTGAATTCGAGGCCGGATTCCCTGGCGACGTCGACCAGCCTGTCGAACCTGTCGGGCAGGAACTCGCCCCCGCTCCATGCGTCCATGTCGACCAGTGCCCTGCGCTGACGATCCGTCGAATACTGCATCAGGCAACCGGCATCCTCGAGCCCGATGCCGTTGAGCAGGTACACGAACTCGTCTTCCCTCAGTCTCCGGAGAAACCTGGCGGGTTCAGGCATGTTCAGTATCGCGTTCAGACGCGCGGTTCCGGAAAGCCGCATGAAATCGGGGGGCAGCGACAGCGCGCCCGACCTTTCCACGACCACGGGAAGGTCTTTCGCGTAACCGGATCTGTTCATCATGATTGTCTTTTACGCCTTTGACATAAGGACCGAACTATTGAAAACAAGGGCAACTGCAAGTACTCTACCGCAGTTTACCTGCTTGAGCCAGATCGAGGTGGGAAGTTGGCCGCGAAGATCAAACTGAACCGTCCTGACTTGGACAGGGTAGCTCCCTGGATCGCCCTGGGCTTCTGCTCGGTCATGCTTGTTGCAGGTGTGATGTCCGGCCTCTGGGACCCCTGGGAAATGAACCACTCGGCAGTCGCCCGGCGGATGGTGGTCCCGAAGCCGGTGCTGGTCATCGATTCAGCCGGAGCCGAGGGCGCCCTTGCGAGGGCGGCACGTGGCGCGACGGCGCCCGTGAAGGTGGAAACGGCCGCAGTCAGTGGTCCTGAAGCCATGGACAGGCTGCGCGACACAACCTCCGACGACATATACGCCGCCGTGGTGATGGAAACAAAAACCCTCGCCCCGCAGGCAGGCGATGCCGATGACCCCGGCTCGATCAAAGTGCTGGCCAACACGGTTCGGAATGTCGCTTCAAAAAACCTTTCGACCAGGCTGATACTGGTTTCCGGTGCAAATGGCCCCGACGCGGGCGCGCTGCGGAAAAAGGTACTGGAATCCGCGGCTGGCGCGGCCGACGAGGATCGCGTCGAAAATCTTGAAAGCATTGTCATTTCATCATCCATGGGTTCGGTGTCGGCCGATGTTGGCCGGGCCGCGGGGGCGGCCTCGCTCACGGCGCAGTTCAAGTCCGGTGGACGCACGATGTTCCTTCCGCCGCTCGAACCGATGCTCACTTCGGTCTGGTACCGCATCTTCGGCTACAACGAGTTCAGTTCACGGCTGTCCGGCATACTGTTTTCCTTCCTGACCATCCTGCTGGTGTTCTTCCCGGCACGCAGGCTGTTCGGCCGGCGAATCGTCACAGCTTCGATGCTGATCCTCGGCACCAGCATGCTGTTTACCGGCACGGCGCGGTTTGTCGGGGCGGGAATGTCGGAAGTGTTCGCGCTGACGCTCGGCGCCGTGTCCTTCGGTACGGTCATCGAAACCGACTCTTCACGCCGCATGGCGACGCGGGTTATGTGGTGGCTTGCGCTCGGCTTCTCCGTAATACTCTGCTGGCTTGCCGGTGGCATGACGGCGGCCGTTACACTGGCGGCCATCGCCGGCACGTGGATTCTGGTTAATCCCGGGAAGACACAACTGCCCGCGATCGGCCTGGTGCTTGGTCTTACAGGCATTATTGCCCTGTTCACATTCCTGCCGGACTGCGCCTGGGCCAGGCAGTTCAGGTTCACGGCGGCCACCTTCGGCGGCGGCATCAACCTCGAGTCACGTTCGTTCGACTTCATCATCAAGGAAATCGGTTTCGGTTTCTTCCCGTGGAGCGCCTTCATCCCGGTCGCGCTCTGGATGGCCGTCACCGGCCACGACGAAAACAAGCCGGCAAGGCTACTTCTGCTGCTCTGGGCCGTGGTGCCGATGGTGGTCGCGATGGTGGTCATCAGGCCGTTCAACCAGAGCATCTATCTCGGGCTGCCGGCCATGGCAATCCTGACCGCGCTGTTCTTTTCCGAATGTAACGACTCGATCGAGGACGCGGGCCTCCGCACCCGGCTGTTCGGATTCTTCGCCGCCGGCCTCTTCCTCGTGATGATGAAGGACATGACGAAATCACCGGCGCCGCTGGTGTCGTTCCTGACGACCGACCCGATGTTCTCGAAGCCGGGCCAGGGCGACGGCGGTTTCCCCGCCACCGTCCAGATCCCGCTCGTCGGAAAATTGTTCCTGGGCCTGATGCTGCTTTCCATCCTGTCCGTCACCGCCGGAATTTCCAACATCACCCGTGCGGTGGCCCGCTTCCTGGTCAGACGGCGAAATTTCGTGGTGGCCATGGTCGTGATGGGCGTGCTGATCGTCGTCGACATCGCCGTGTTCACCTCCCTGAAGTGGCGCGTGATCGCGGGCGGCGGCGAAAGGGCCGGCTCCGAGTTGCTGCGAATACTGCTGACCGGTCCGGACATACTGGGCCTTTACCTCGTCACGCTGTTGCTGGCCGGGCTGCATTTTTCGCAGTCCATGACCGGAAAACTCCGCGTGAGGCTTGGCGAAAGCCGCTTCGCAAGGCTGGAGGGATGGTTCAATTCACTTCAGACCCTCCGCGTCCAGAAGGTCGTCTTCGCAGGTTCGGTGGCCGGGTTTGCGCTGGTGCTGGCTTTCGGTGTCAATCCCGAACTCTCGCGCCACCTGTCCCAGAAGCATATCGTCGACACCTGGAAAAAGGCGGCCCGTAACGACCCTGGCAAGCTTTACCGTCACGGCGCGTTCACATCGAAGGGTTCCGAGGACAGCAACTTCTACACGTCCGGGCTCGAAGAAATCGAGTCCCGCAGTGAAGTGACGAAGATGCTCGGCGACCAGCCGCAGCGGACATTTTTCCTTCTCCCGACCCGTCAGTTCAGCGAAATAAACTCGGCCTGGCGTGACGCCAACAAGGGCCGCGGCCTGCCGGTTCTTGACGACCGGTCATCCAGGATCGTCCTGGCGACCTCGCGCCTGTCGGCCGGCGAGCCCGACCGCAACTGGCTTGCCAAGGCAACCCTGACGATGTCGGAATTCGAGGCTCTCAAGGGTGTCGACCGATTGAGCGTCAATTTCGAGGACTCCCTGGAACTGATCGGATTCCAGATCGAGCCCCAGGCGATAACGCGCGGAACCAACCCGACGATGAAGTTCTTTTACAGGGTTCACAAAAAGGTCAGCAAATCATTCCGCGTGTTCATGCACGTCGATCGTGTCGGCTCATCAACCCGAATCCACGGTGACCACTGGATTCTCAACCTTGTTCCGGAATCGGAAGACCAGGACGACTGCATCGGCTGCTACGCGACAAACCACTGGAAGGCGGGCGACGTCGTGATCGATACGTATGTGCTCAAGGTTCCGATCGGTTCCCCGTCCGGCGACTACGACGTGTGGATGGGCCTCTACGTCCCCGGTGGCAGCCGCATGAAGGTCAAGTCGATCGACGAAAAAAAGGTCAAGAACGATGGCTCCGACCGCGTAAGGGTCGGAAGAATGACCGTTCGCTGACCACGGGGGAAACATGCCGGATCAACTGGCCGGCTCCACATCAGGAATTCCACTCTGGCTGCTGAAGGCGACCGCGCTGGCCCTCGGCGCGTGCTTCGGCTCCTTCGCCAACGTGGTGATTTACAGGGTTCCCCGCCATCTGTCGATCGTGCGACCCGGTTCAGCATGTCCACGCTGCGGACACATGATCCGCTGGTACGAAAACATTCCGGTACTCAGCTGGATATTCCTTCGCGGCCGATGCAGTTCATGTCACGAACCGATATCGATCAGGTACCCGCTTGTCGAGCTCCTTGTGGCCGTGCTGTCGCTGGCGGCGCTGTTTGTCGGACTGTCGCACGGCGATGGACTGCAAGGCTCGGCGGGCGAGATTGCCGCGCTGTGGTTCTTCCCGTTTTCACTGATTTTCCTGCTCGTCTGCATCATATTCATCGACCTCGAACACTGGATTATTCCGCACGTCCTGACGATAACCGGAATCGCCCTGGGCATAATCAGGGCCGTCGTGATGGGCGACCTGGTCGGCGTGACCTGGCTGGAATCACTGATTGGCATGGCGGCCGGCGCGCTGCCGATAGTCCTTATCATCGAAGTCTACTTCAGGCTGACCGGCCGCGAGGGGATGGGTTACGGCGACGTGATGATGATGGCGATGGCAGGCGCCTGGTTCGGGTACATCAGCCTGCCGTTCATACTTCTGGCCTCATCGCTGCAGGGCATCCTCGGCTCAGTCCCGATCCTTCTTTCGAAGAAACGGCCGGTGCCGCCGTGGGAAGCGGGGCCCGACGCTCAGGCGCCGGAACCCGGTGCGACTGACGTGACCGACCCCGGTGTGGATTCAGGGACAGCCGTCGACAATGAAGACGTCCCGGAATTACAGACAGCGCCCACGGTCCCCTCCGCCGCACGGCACATGGCCATACCGTTTGGTCCGTTCATCGCGCTTTCCATCTTTGAGTGGCTGTTTTTCCAGGATTTCATCCGGGAATTCATCACGAAGTTCTGACGCGGGCACCTGGCGTGGACTGAATCAGTAAACCAGCGATTTCATTTCATTGGGCCGGCCGCCGTTACCTTCAAGAAGACGCGCTATGGCCCGGGCCGCCTCGCGGATGTTGTCTTCCGGACCACCCAGGTAGACACGTCCGAAGGCCCCGAAAGTCTCGATTTCCAGAACATTTACCGGCGCGGTCTTCTCCGCCTCGTTCGCGGCGATTGCAGCATATGCCGCCGGATGGACTTCCAGAATGTGGAAAGCGTCATTTTTTAACAGGAACTGGCCGCTGCGGAGCCTGTTGATTATGTGCGACTGGTGGTTGTCGACGCCGGTGATGGTCTGGCATGACACCACCGCCGGACGAAGCGCGTCCGACTCGGAAAGCCCCAGGAATTCCAGGACAATCCTGCCCGCCTCGCGGACCTGCCCCTGATCCGGGGAATGAACTTCCAGCATCCCGTAAGCCCTTTCGACCACCAGGCTGCCGGGCTGGCAGGTTGTTCCCTTGAGTATTCTGTCTATCAGGACGTTGATGACGATGCCAGGCGACACCTCGACAAAAAGGGCGGCCTCGCCTTCCAGGGGCATGAAACCCTGGCACACGGTCGAAAGGAATGCCGCGATCTGGGGCTGAAGCTGGTCAATGCAGGAGTAAGCTCGCAGTTCGATCGGTTCCGACATGTCGTCGCCTTCCACAGGGAATTCCGGCCGAGGCGTACACTATCAGAAATCCGACTGACGCGAAACCGTCGGACACCGTTTGTAAATACTTGCAATACATGTTGTTAACCCACGATACAAAACAGTATTATTAGCGGGAATCTGGAGGCTTGTACGCCATGAAACTTCGGACACTGCGACTGACGGTCATCGCTGCGGCAATGATGCTGGGCATGTTTGCCGCCTGCGGCGACGGGGAACACGGCATCGACATCGTCTATGTCGAAGACGAAGGCGGCGTTGACGTACTGCCCACCGACGAGGGGCAGGACATCCAGGAACGCGACGAAGGACAACCTGACGTCGCCGAAATCCATCTTTACGAAATCATCCTGCTGCACGATCTTTCGATGCCGCAGAGCGTCAGGGTCAACACGAACTTCCCGATCATCGCGAAGGTAATCGACTACGGCCAGAACCAGCCGGCCGGCGACATCATCGTCAGTGCGGAAATCACTTCCATCAACCAGGCGGTCAGCGGTGATCCGGCAACCGGCGACGCGGAAATCACCACCCCGTCGGTAATGACCGGCACACAGGACGGCGTGGCGAAGATCGGTTTCGGCTCGGGCACCGTGGAAGGCGTCGTCTACCAGGTGACTATTTTCCTGCCAGACTTCCCGGACGTCGAACCCAAGACCATCGACCTCCGCGTTTTCGACATTCCCTGCGGCTGCCTCAGGACGTCGATGGCGTACGAAGGCACGGTCTCGATGCTCAAGGACATCGAGATTTACGTTCTGCCGGAAGAATTCCGCTGCAATACGCTTTCAGCCACCCGCCCGATCAATGAAGCGGACGTGATCGCATCGCGGACCGCCTCCAACATGTACAGCGAAATCACCTTCGACTGCCTGCCCGGTGAAAAGCGCTACACCGTGTTCGTGAAGGCCGGCGGCTCATCGTCGACGTGCGTGGCAGCGACCGGGTGCTACGAAGGCATGTACGTCTCGCCCGACGTATGCCAGGACCTTGAAGTCGATCTCTATTCGACGGTGATGAACCCGGCCGGTCTTTACGACTCGATCGACCATTTCGACTTCACGAACCTGGTCAAACAGTGCGCGGGCGGCGAAACATCCATTTCCGGCTGCGTCACCGGCGCCACGGGCGGGGACATCGGCAGGACGGTCTGCTGCGCGCTCGCCGAAATGATCAAGTTCTTCGACACCCCCGGCACGACCATCATGGAAGGCATCCGCGACCTGGTCGGCCTGTGGATCGGGTCGGTCTGGGTCGACATGGTGTACAACCTGATTGGCGACATCATCGCCAACTGGCTCACTGACTGGCTGAAGACGGGTTCCCCGGACTGGCTGCAGGACTTCTTCACCATCGGCGACGACATGATGGGCACGGTCACCAACCTTGAACTGGTGTCCGATCTCTTGCTGAAGAAGGTCAACAACGACCTTACGGTCCAGGGGACGCACTACTGGTACGGCATGAACCTGTACTGGAAATTCGGATGCGACCCGTCCGCGCCGGACTACGAGCAGTGTGGCAAGATCGAACTCCACCTGGACGACTACATCACGGATCCGAACTTCCCGATGAACTTCCTGGAAGGCAAGTTCAACGCGGTCCTGGCGGACTTCGACAAGATTTACCTGAACCAGCATGAAATCAAGTTCAACTACGGCAAGCTGGTCCTGTACGTCATCAACGAAGTGGTCATCGCCGGACTGACCGGCGGGCAGGCGCACAGCATGCTCGAACTGATCTTCATGTGGATCAACTGCAAGTCCTTCTCGGAAGGCACGATCGGCGACATCGTGGAAGCACTCGGCGTCGGCAACCGGCAGGACCTGGAAGACTTCTGCAGAAACACGCTGACGGGACTGTTCGGCTTCCTGGAAGCATTCCTGAACGCGCTGGCCCTTGACACCACGCTGTCGCTCACCGGCAATGCCCGGATGATCGACGACGACTGCGACCTTGAGGTTGACCAGATAATCAATGGCGTGTATACGGGCTACGTGCAGGGCGACACGTCGCAGGCTCTTGTCACCGGCGACTTCGAAGCGACCCGCAAATAGTTGAACGAACCAATGAATTCCAAGTGGCTTCTTATCATCCCGGCTGTTTTCCTGTACTTCCTGGCGGGGTGTTCTTTCTCGCGCCAGTTGATGCCCCTCGCGGCCGAAGATGAAAAGTCGCTCGCATTTTCCCAGACAAACAGGGCTTACCTGGACAAGTCTGGTGCCGTGATGGCCTTCGAGGAATTCGCCGCGGCATTGCGCGATGGCGACGCCGAAGGCTGTGTCGCCAGGCTCGGGCCGACAACGCTGGCACTTCTTAAGGGCCGGGCTGCCGAAGCCCGTCGCACGGCCGTCGAATTGTGGCGTTCGGGCGACATCCCTGGAATCGTTCTTCCTGGAACCGGCAAGCCGGTGTCGTTCCTGAAAAACAGGACGACCGTCGCTGAAATGGGACCTTTCAATCCTTCCCGCAGGGAAGTCACGCTGCTGGCCAACGTCGAAGGCGCCGGGGAAACCCGGATCAAGGCTGCCTTCACCGAAAGGGGCTGGGTCTTCGAATTCGTTGACTCGGTTCCCGCGGCTCCGCTCTGACGTCGGCCCGCCCTGGAGGCATTCATGGTTGTTGCCAGATTCGATGCTGGTGCCGGTTACGTTGGCCGGCTCGATCAGGGTCAGGACATCAACGCCGGCTTCCGGAACGTTTGTCGTGAAAACTCCATCGTGTGCGGATGGATCAGCGCGTCGGCCTATGTTCGCAGCCCGGTCATCGCGAAATTCAGCCCGGACGGCACTCTGGTTCCGACACCTCTTGAGGGGGCCCACTTTCTGGCCGGGATTAGCGGAAGCGTCTCGCTGCGGGACGAGCAGGTGGACATCCGGCTGCATGTGTCCTGTACGGCCCCTGATTCAGCCGTCCAAATCCACGGTCTTCTTGAAGGCGGCGAAGTGCTCTTCTGCGAATTCATGATCACCGCGTGCGGCGATGTTTCCCTTATCCGCGACGGCTCCGCGAAATTCCGTCCATGGGTCCAGTTGCAGGCCGCCGGCCCTTCGGGAACAACCCGGATTGAAGCAGCCCCGCCGCGGCCCGTGCCCCCGGCAATGCATGCCGCCGCCAACGACGACGAAATGTCCGAACTGAACATCCTTGAAATGAGGGGAGGCGACTACGTCGACCATCCGAAGTTCGGAGTGTGCAGGATTTCGGGCGACCCGGTCGAAGACAAGATCTCGATTCGACTCGCAACCGGCAAGCAGGTTGATCTCAGCCTGGGAATAATGCGCGTCCTGGAACCGAAAACGATGGGCGGCAGACGGGTCTTCAGGCTGGAAATCAAGCGCCGCGGTCTGTGATCACTTTCCCGCTTTTGCCCGTTTCCGGGCCGCGTAACCATCAACGTGCTTCTGTTCAACCCTGGAAATCGCCAGCGCACCGGCGGGAACATCTTTCGTGACAGTCGTTCCGGCCGCGACGTATGCCCCGGCACCGACCTTGACGGGCGCCACGAGCTGGGTGTCCGACCCGATGAATGCCCCGTCGCCGATCTCGGTCGGCATCTTGCTGAAACCATCGTAGTTACATGTGATCGTGCCGGCCCCGATATTGGCCCCCGAACCGATGGTACAGTCACCAAGGTACGTGAGGTGATTCGCCTTTGAGCCGGTTCCAAGCACAGTCTTCTTCAGTTCCACGAAGTTGCCGACATGCGCGCCCTTCATGGCCCGCGATGCCGGACGCAGATGACAGAACGGTCCCATGACGCAGCCGTCGTCCACCTGTGAGTCAATAAAAATACTGTAGGGCTTTATGGTGACATCGTCGCCAACCGTTGTGTTCTGTATCACGCATCCCCTGCCAACCACGCATCTTTTCCCGATACGACTGCCTGATGTGATTTCGCAGCCGGCGTGAATTTCGGTATCGCGGCCGACATCACAGTCCCGGTCGACCACCACGGATTCGCCCTGGTGAACCGTCACGCCGGCAAGACGCAATTCACGAATCCTGCGTGCGTGCAGGCGCTCTTCGGCCGCGGCCAGTTCGACACGGTCATTGACCTGTCGCGCCTCGTCGGCGTCCGGCAGCACCCACGCGCCAACCATGTGTCCCGATGCGCGCAGGTCGGATACGATGTCCGTGAAATAGAACTCGCCCGTGGCGTTCGCGGTTCCGATTCTGGAAAGGCGTTCGAACATCTGTACAGGTTCGGCCACATACACCCCGACATTGACCTCACTGATGGCAAGCTGTTCCGGGGTGGCGTCCCTGGCCTCCAGTATCGAAGCCACGCCAGCACGATCACGGATTATCCGGCCGAAACCGCCCGGCTGCGGGACCACGGCTGTCAGAAGCGCGAAAATCCCGCCGGACGAATCGAACGCGTCGATGACCCGGGAAATCGTTTCACCGGTCAGCAGCGGCAGATCCCCGTTGATGAAGACGGCCCGATCGCATCCCGTGACTGACCCGCGCGCACACATGGTTGCGTGAGCGGTACCGAGTTGCTGTTCCTGGACCACGAAATCGATCCTGCGTCCGGGAAACAGTCGTTCGACTTCAGCCCGGATATTTTCGCGCTGGTGGCCGACCACGATGACGACCCGGTCGACACCCGCGTCGAATGCTGCCTGCACCGGATACCAGATCAGCGGCATTCCCGCCGCCCGGTGAAGCCCCTTTGCAAGGTCGGATTTCATCCTGGTGCCAAGCCCCGCGGCAAGAATGACGGCACACGTTTCTTTCATGACAGGTTCTCCGTTGGGCAACCTTTCGATGCCGGATAATACCGCACCGGGGACTTGATATGGAATCCGTAGTGTGCAAGGTTCACGATATCCCATGGCCGATGGCCATGGGCGCCCCGTGTTGAACGGCCCTCTCGAAGCTCGGGCCTCGGAGATCGGGTGAACGTTGGGGGAAGGGACGGGGTATGAAGAAACAATTCAGGGTTGCCACATGGAACGTCAATTCGATGAAGGTTCGGCTTGATGCCGTCCTGAACTGGCTGGGTCGCAACAGCCCCGACGTGCTGTGCCTCCAGGAACTGAAAACGACCGATGAGGCCTTCCCGTTCGCCGAGCTGCTCGACGCCGGGTACCACGCGGTGACCAACGGGCAGAAGACCTACAACGGCGTCGCCATACTGGCCCGCCTGGAACCGACGGACGTCGTGCGCGGGATGGGCGATGACGACCTGCAGGCCCGGCTGATATCGGCCATGGTTGGCGGTATCCGTGTAGTCAGCGCGTACGTCCCGAACGGGGCGGAGGTCGACAGCGACAAGTACGTTTACAAACTGGCGTGGCTGGCGCGTTTCAGTGAATGGTTTTCCACCAGTTTTTCAACCGCGGACGAAATCGTGCTGTGCGGGGACTTCAACATGGCCGGGACCGAACTCGATTTGCACCGCCCGGCGCAATGGGAAGGAACCGTCATATGGAATCCGCGGATGAGGGAGGAATACGCGCGGCTGACCCAAATCGGCCTTGTGGACATATACCGGAACCTGAACCCGGCCGCTGCCGGATATTCCTGGTGGGACTACCGCATGAACGGGTTCGCCCGGAACAACGGACTGCGCATCGACTATGTCATGGCAACGCCCGCCCTTTCACGCAAGGCGGTCAGTGCCTGGATCGACAAGGCGGAAAGGGCGACAGAAAGACCTTCGGATCACGCGCCGGTTATCGTTGATTTCGATCTGGGATGACGTTGACGTCTATTCGACTTCGTGGAACTTGCCCCATCCCGCGTTGCAGACCGGGCACTTTTCAATCGGGTCGCCCACGTGGGTGTATCCGCAGATTTCGCATGTGTACACGCGGAATTCGCCGATGTCCTTTCCGGTGTCCTTCACGGTGGCAATCGCGTCCGCATACAGACCCATGTGGACCTTTTCAGCTTCAAGCGCGCCCTTGAATGCGTACGTGGCGGTGATTTCCTGTTCCTTTTCGGACTGGGCCAGGAATTCCGGGTACATCACGTTGACTTCGTATGTTTCACCGGCAAGGCCGTCTTCCAGGTTCTGCAACGTGTCGCGCACCATCCCGAGCGCCTTCCAGTGCCGGAGGGCATGCACTTCCTCGGCGTCGGCGGCAGCCCGGAACAGCTTCGCGACGTTCGGGTATCCATCCTGGGCCGCCTTCCTGGCGTATGCCGTGTACTTGTTGCGCGCCTGGCTTTCGCCGGCAAATGCTTCCTTCAGGTTATCCGATGTCTTCCCCATTTTTTCACTCCTTCAATGAAGGCCGCCGTGGCGGCCGCGACGGACCATGCTGCATCGACCCGCGGACGCAGGTCAAGTCCATTAAGATAACGGTTGGAAATTGCCCGTGTTCCGACGCCGTGTCAAGCGATTTGACCCGCGCCCGCCACGGCGCGGTATCGGCTTCCGATAAAGGCGATCAAGCTATCGACTGCAAAGCCGGTGATGTGATACCTTACCCGGGCTCCGGCACCTGGTTGGTCGTGCCGGCAGGGGGCCACCGTGGTCACGCTGAGGACATATTCGTTCATCGACAGCCTGCAGCCCCAGCTTGCCGCGTACCTGGGCAAGACGGCTCAGGGTTTCCTGCCGCTTCCGGAACAGGCTTCCCTGTTCGTGGAAATTCAGCCGGCCATCCTGATCAACCAGATCACCGACAGGGCACTGAAGACGACCACTGTCGTTCCAGGAATGCAGATCGTCGAACGTGCCTACGGCGTTCTTGAAGTTCACGACGACGACAAGGGCGAAGTCGAACGGGCCGGTGCCGCGATCCTGGAATACCTGAAGCTTGGCGTGAACGACCGCATGAAGCCGGTGATCCACTCGAACCAGATAATCCGGTCGGTGGAACCGCACCAGGCGCAGATAATCAATCGAAATTCCTGGGGCATGATGATCCTCCCGGGGCAGAGTCTTTTCATCCTTGAAACGGAACCGGCGGGTTACGTCGCAATCGCGGCGAACGAGGCGCTCAAGGCGGCGCAGATATCGCTGGTCGAGGTCCAGCCCCACGGGGCTTATGGCAGGCTGTGGCTTTCGGGTGCGGAATCGGAAATCGATTCGGCGTCCGAAGCGGCGATAAGTGTGTTGAAATCAATGACCGGCCGATGACGCCGGTCATGGGGAGGGCCGCCACGCGGCGGCCTTGTTGAAGGTCTGGAGGTTTACGATGTCTGATGCTCTTGGAATGATCGAAACGAAGGGATTCGTCGGGCTGGTCGAAGCGGCCGATGCCATGGTCAAGGCGGCCAAGGTGGAACTGGTCGGCTACGAAAAGATCGGCGGCGGGTACAACACCGCCATCGTCCGTGGCGACGTCGCCGCGGTGAAGGCCGCGACCGAAGCCGGCGCCAGGCAGGCGACGGCGATGGGCGCGGAAGTCATCTCCGTCCACGTGATCCCGCGTCCGCACGTCAACATCGACGAAGTGCTGCCGCTGGGCCGCCAGGGCGCCAAGGCGAAGTAGCGGGCCGCGAATCAGTACTGGATTCGGCGGGACGGGCGTTACTGCGTTTGTCCCACCGGTCGGTGTCGACCGGCCTGTATCGGTGCAAATGCCCTGTCGGGCCGCGCGCCCGGCGAGGAGGCCGCCATGATGATGGGACTGGTGGTGGGGACCGTGGTCTCCACCAGAAAAAGCGACGACCTGGTTGGACTGCGGTTCCTGGTGGTCAACGAGCTTGACCAGAACATGCGGGAAACCGGGAAGATGGTGGTCGCCGCGGACGCGCTCAACGCGGGTGTCGGTGAAGTCGTCCTGTACGCCAGCGGCTCGTCCGCGCGTCAGACCGACGCCACCAAAAACAAGCCGGTCGATGCAACGATCATGGCCATTGTCGACGAACTGACCGTTGACGGAAACAGCCGGTACACCAAGTAACGGCCGGAGGCTGCCATGGCAGTCGATGAACAGAAGATTTCCGCGATCGTCGATCAGGTGATGTCCAGGCTGCGCGAAGAAGGCGCCGTCGGCATGGCCCCGGTGACTGGGGCCCCGATCGTGGTCACCAACGTCAATACCCCGGGAACCCTCGGGATACACAACGACATCGACGGCTGCGTGGGCGCGGCAATGGCCGCCCACGAACAGTTGATGCGGATGTCGCTGGAAGTGCGCGGACGCGCGATCCAGGCCATTCGTGACGTCGCGGTGGCGAACGCACCCGAGCTGGCCAGGCTGGCAGTCGACGAAACCGGCATGGGCCGCGTCGAAGACAAGATCGCCAAGAACAGGCTGGCCGCCCTGCGGACACCCGGAATTGAAATCCTCGTGCCGCGCGCGGTCACCGGTGATTACGGCCTGACGCTCACCGAACGCGCCCCGTACGGCGTCATCTGCTCGATCACGCCGTCCACGAACCCGACGGAAACGATCATCAACAACGCAATCGGGATGATCGCCGGTGGTAACGCGGTCGTGATCAACCCGCATCCGAAGGCGAAGAAAACGACGGTTCACACGGTCAGGATGCTGAACCGGGCCGTCATGGCAGCCGGCGGACCGGACAACCTGATCTGCGCCATTCCCGAACCTACCCTTGAATCCGCCGACAAGCTGATGCGCCATTCGGCGATACGCCTGGTGGTGGTCACCGGCGGACCGGGCGTCGTCCGTGCCGCAATGAGCACCGGCAAGAAAGTCATCGGGGCCGGGCCGGGAAACCCGCCGGCGCTGGTGGACGAAACCGCCGTGCTGTCCAACGCGGCCCGCGACATCGTCAAGGGCGCGGGGATGGACAACAACATCATCTGCATCGTTGAAAAGGAAATCGTGGCCGTCGAGGCGATCGCCGACAGGCTGAAGCAGGAACTGGTGCGCGAAGGCGCTTACTACATCCGGGACAACATGGTCCAGAAGGTGACGGACCTGGTGATCAAGGACGGCGAGCCGGTAAGAGCCTTCGTGGGCAAGTCGCCAGCCTTCATCCTTCGCCAGGTGGGCATCGACCTTCCGGAAGACGTGCGCATAGCCTTCTGCGAAGTCGAGGAAGAACATCCGCTGGTTCAGGCCGAACAACTGATGCCGATCATCCCGATGTTCCGTGTTCGTAACGTCGACGAAGGGATCAAGGCCGCGGTCAGGGTGGAACACGGATTCAGGCACACGGCCGTCATGCATTCGCTGAACGTCGATCACCTGCACCGCTACGCAAGGGCGGCCGACTGCTCCATCTTCGTGAAAAACGGCCCGTCGCTGGCGGGCACCGGTTTCACCGGCGAGGGTTACACCTCATGGACGATCGCGAGCCCGACCGGGGAAGGGATGACAACCGCCATCAACTTCACGCGGGAACGCAGGTGCGTGCTGAAGGATTATTTCAGGATCGTCTGACGGCGGTCCCCCGGGGAAACTGATTGAGCCTCAAACCACCAGATTTCAGACCGGCTCCCGACCTCGCCGTCGTGCCGGAGGCCTTCGCCGGACTTGAAGTGCACGGCCTGGCCCGTGGATTCGTCTGCCTTGACGCTCTGGTCAAGAAGGCGAAGGCGCGTATCTGCCTTGCCGCCACGGTGACACCGGGCAAATTCCTGATTCTGATCGACGGTTGCGTCGCTGAAGTCGAGGAATCGCTGCTTGAAGCGGAAAGAATCGCCGGGGACAAACTGATTGACCGCTTCCTGCTGCCGTTCGCCCACCCCGAGCTTGAACGCCGGGTGTTCGGTTCGATGGTTGATCCGGCATCGGCCGCGATGGGCATCATCGAATGCTCCACCGCGTGTTCCGGCATCAGGTCGGCAGATGCGGCGCTGAAAGCGGCTGAAGTCACGCTGAACGTCATCCATCTGTCGTCGGGCATCGGCGGCAAGAGCTATTACGCATTCTGTGGCGACCTTTTCGATGTCGAGGCGTCGGTCCAGGCCGCCTGCGAAAGTGCCGGACCTGATCGCCTTCTGGGCGCCGAAGTCATCGCAAACCCGCACCCGGAATTCACGGCCTCGCTCGGCATGTAAATCAGCGTGGCGCGTGGCGCCATCCACGAATCCCTTCCCAACATTTGTGTACCGCGTCCCGAATCGGAGGCTATAATGACCCGGGGGTCGGGGGGATTGCGATGTACCATCAGAAAACACTGGATCCCACTATAGACGTCACGCGGATGCGCCAGGCGCCCGCCTGCGATTCCCCCGTCGACTTCATGCTGCGTTTCAGCGGACGCAGTTCAAACGTGTTCCACCTGAACCTGGGCAACGTCTGTAACATGTCCTGCCGTTACTGCTGCCTGGATCACAGCCAGCAGTACTACGCGACGCCGGAATCGGTGGCCGACACCATCGTGAAGGCCTCCAGGTGGAATTTCCACAAGTGCGCCCTCGTTGGCGGCGAACCCACCATCCGCAGGGATCTGCTGCACACGATGCAACTGCTCACATCGTCGGGCATCAATGAAATCACGCTGACGACAAACGGACTGATGCTTTCATACCCCAGGGTCGTGACCAGCCTGGTCAACGCCGGCATGCGGACCGTCCACCTGTCGATCGACGACTTCGACCCGGTCACGACGAACTGGCTTTCGCGCAATCCACGGTGCGGCGAACTGGTTTTCAAGGCGCTTGACAACCTGATGGCCACGCCCGAAATCGAAACATTCCTTTACGGCGTCGTAACCAGGGCCAATGTAAACCACCTCATCAACTACGTTGAATCGGTGGCCGGCCTCAAGACGGTGTCCCGGACCCCGGATGTGATTTTTTCCGGGATGAAGCCGGCAGGGAACCTGACCGGGGACACCGGCGACATCCAGATATCACTTACCGAAACAGCCGAAGCAATAAAGGCGTCAATCGAGCGTGGCCGGGAACTGGGTGTCGGCGTCGGCTTCAAGAACATCCCCAACTGCCTGATGCGCGGATACGAAGGATACAACCTGGACGCCTATCTCAGCGAACTTGAATTCAACCTCGTGACCGGCGAATATTCAGCCGTGGCCGACAGCGATCGACGGACCGCCGGGAAGGCGTGCCCCACCTGCAGGTGGATCGAATCGTGCGCCGGCGTTTTCAAGGCATACACGGACATGTTCGGGTGGACCGAATTCGAATGAATCGCGCGACCGACATCGTGATAGTCGGCGCGGGCGGTTTCCTGGGGCACCGACTGTGCGCGGTGGCACATGGCGCCAGGATCGCCGGACTGTGTCGTTCGAACCCGTCAAGGTCCCTGTCCGGCGCGGATCTGGTAACCGGGGACAGGCGGGATCCCGCCACGGTAGCCGCCCTGCTGGGTTTACGGCCTGCCGCCTGGATTGACACCGGCGTAGGCGGGCCGGATGACATCGCTTCAATAATCGAGGGCGCCGGCATCGCTGCGGCGCAAGGCATCCCCCTGCCACGCTTCGTCATAACATCGACCTTCGGGGAATACAGCCCCGGCCTGCGCAAGGGACTTCCGATCAGTGAAGACTCCGAAACCGGCGCCGACGATCCACACTCGGAAGGCAAGCTGCAGGCATTCGCGTCCCTGGCCTCCAACCCGGGTCCACTGAACGTGACCTGGGCGATCCTGCCGATGATGTGGGGTCCGGGCGACCACGACGGCACTGGCCCGGGCGGCCGCACGCGTCTTCTGATGCGGGAAATCCTGGAAAAGGGACAGATCGGGTTCGAAGGCACATGCGACAACCCGGTTCCCGACGGCTTTGTCGATACTATCGCGGCCGCGCTGCTCCATGTGGCCGCCACCGACAGGCACGAAGGTGTCGTACGGATGATTTTCGCCGGTCCGGAAAATCTCACCCCGCGAGGATTCGTTATCGAGGCCGCCGCCGAAATGGACGCGCCGGTCCAGATTGTTGTGACATCGCCCGGTCCGACCCGCCCGCGGACCGTATTTCCCGGGAGCAGGGTCCTGCTTGACTGCTCAAGGTTGAAAGCCACCGGGTTCATTGCCGCCTGCGACTGGCGGGCCGGCGTCAGGAAAACCGCCAGGGCCTTTCTTGCCGAACAGCGGACTGAACCGTGATGAACAAGAGCGCCGGCAACTTCCTGAGGGTGTTCGCGTGGCTGCTGACCGCTGCGCTGGTGGCCTTTGTGCTGCTGACAACCGACTTCGAGGTGTTTGGCCGATCGCTGCGCAACGCCGACATCGTTTCGTTCCTCACGCTTGCCCTCGCCTTCAACGTGGGACACCTTGTACTGGATTCGATCGGGGTCGGCGTGCTGCTGGACAGGACGGGGGTCGGCATCCCGATTGGAAGGCTGATACCGATCCGCGCCGCATCCTATCTGCTTGGATTCGTCAATTACAACCTGGGACTCGTGGTCATCGCGGCGGCGGCCGGGAAGGGACGCGGCGTCAGGTGGCAATCACTCGTCAGCCCGTTCCTGGCGCTCAACGTTTTCGATCTCGCGGTCCTGGGGACGATGCTGCTGGCCGGACTGATGGCCGGGGGCCTTCCGGAAGCGCCCGCCGCGTTCTGGCCGATGGTCGCGGGCGGTGCGGTATCGGCGCTGGCGCTCGTCGTCATCCTGATCGTTTCCTGGTCCCGGTTTGGCGGCAGCAAAGGATTCACCGCCGGATTCCTGGACACCTTCCGGGCCCTGGACGGAAAGACCGTAGTAATCGTGCTGCTGCTTCGGAGCGTTCTGCTTCTGACCGATGCAGGCGGCGACCTGCTCATGCTGCGGACATTCAACCTCGACATTCCCGTTGAGGTCTTCGCGAGGTTCTTCCCCGTCGACAGTTTCGCATGCGTCCTGCCGGTCACAATCGCCGGAATCGGCCCGACGATGGTCCTGATGAGGCTGTTCTTCGCACCCTTGTCCCCGGCCGCCGCCGGAGGTGTGTCGGCGGTCGACGCATTTTCCGTCAGTGCCACGACATCGCTGGTGCTGATCCGTACCGTGCTGGCGCTCGCCTGCATGCCGGTCATTTCATCGCTGTTTCGAAAAAACCGGGGGAAAGCGGACGGTTCAGGGAAGTCGACGGGCTAACCCTGCAGGCGATCGATCAGGACTTCGGCGATATCGCTGACGGTAACCTTGTCCTCGATTCCTTCCTCGTTGATGCCGTCACGACACATCACCAGGCAGAACGGGCAGGCAGACACGATCTTCGAGGCACCGGTTTCGGCAAGTTGCTTCACCCTCAGCCTGTTGATGCGCGTACCCTCCTTTTCGTCCCTGAACATCATGCCGCCGCCGGCCCCGCAGCACATACCGGTCTTCCTGCTGTTGTTCGCCTCGACCAGGTCCAACCCTGCCGCGCGGGCGACAACCCGGGGCTGTTCGTAAATCCCGTTGTAACGCCCGAGGTAGCAGGAATCGTGCACGACCGCCTTGCCGCCACCATCGTCCGCCCGGAGCTTCAACCTGCCGTCGGCAACCAGGCCGGCCAGCAGTACCGAGTGGTGAACGACTTCGTAATTGCCGCCGAACTGCGGGTATTCGTTGCGAATCGTGTTATAGCCGTGCGGACACATCGTCACGATCTTCTTCACCTTGTATGTGTTGAAGACCTCGATATTGGTCTGGGCCTGGGCCTGGTACAGATATTCGTTTCCCAGCCGCCTGGCCGTGTCGCCGCAGCAGCCCTCCTCCGGTCCGAGTATCGCGAAGTCCACGCCCGCGGCCTGCAGGAGCCTGACGAACGCCTTCGCGGCCTTCTTGCTGCGATCGTCATAAGCCGCCGAGCAGCCCACGAAGAACAGGTATTCGGCATCCGGTTTGTCCGAAAGCAGTGGAACGCCCAGTTCTTCCACCATCCACATCGCGCGTTCGCCGGAGGGCAGACCCCACGGATTCGACTTGTTTTCCAGGTTCTTCTGGCAAGTGGCCAGTTCGGGATCCATCGCCGCTTCCATCAAAGTGAGGTAGCGCCTGTAACCGATGATCTTATCGACATGGGTGATCGTGACCGGGCACTGCTCCTCGCAGGAACGACACGTGGTGCATTCCCAGATGACTTCTTCGCGTATGGCGTCAATAAGCGACTTCCCTTCGCCACGGAGGGGATCGCCAAGATCGGCGCCCTTCAGGATGCCGTCCTCGTTGGCCTTGATGAAGTCGCGCATGTCGCAGATAAGCTTTTTCGGGCTGAGCGGCTTGTCGGTGTTGAACGCGGGGCAATTCACCGTGCACCGACCACATTCGGTGCAGGAGAATCCATCCATCATCTGCTTCCAAGTCAGTTCGGTGGGGCGCAGCACGCCGAATGTTTCCTGATCCTCGATGTCCTTGATCGGCTCGATGGCGCCGGGATGGGTGAGCCGCGAAAAGAACACGTTCGGAATCGACAGGATCACGTGGAAGTGCTTCGACAGCGGAAGTTCGTTCAGGAAGGTGAAAAGCACGGCGATGTGGGCCCAGTAAAATACCTGCCAGACGACGTTCATCGCCGGCGCCGAACCGCCTGCCAGCCAGCCCGCGACCATGCCGCCGATCGGCGAACAGTGGAGTTCATGCTCCAGCCCCTTCAGCGCTCCCGCGGGAATTCCGGTGAAATTGCCCCCGACCTGGAGGGTGTAAAGGGCGAACCGTGTTCCATCGTAGATGAAGTCGGACACCATCAGGAATCCGATGAAACCCAGGATGAGGAACGCGCTGAACGAGTTTTCAAGCCGCTTCGGCCGCACGACCAGACGACGCCACGCGGCCCATCCGACCATCAACAGGACGACGACTTCGGTGATGTCCTTCAGGAAGGTGTACCAGCCGTCGAGCGCGGGCCAGAACCAGAACAAGGTCCAGGAGGACCAGTCACCCGCGTATGCCCGCCCGATGAGAGACGCCGACCTGACCAGCAGGATCAGGAAGCCCCAGAAGATGAAGGCATGCATGACGCCCGGACCGAATTCCTTGAACATCTTACTTTGCGCGAAAGCAACCTTGATCGTGTTGCCCAGGCGCGCGCCCAGGTGGTCAAGACGATTGTCGGGCTTGCCCGCGGCCATCACGCGCAGGCGCCGGATCATCACGACAGTGAACACCGAAAATGCAGCAAGAATCAGAGCGGTCATGGCCACGGCGTTAACCCAGTTTGACATCACACCCCTCCATTTAACGAACACCCCCGCACAAAACAGGGCACCAGCAACTTGTCCAGATGACAGGAGATATTACGATCGCATCAATGCCGCTGTAAACACCGGGTTTCCAGAAGCCTTCAACCTTGCTTCGCGATCGGTGTCCGGCATGGCTCCCGCACCTGCCGCGGCGGGCTCGATCGATTCATATCGCCCGGTCGACAGGAAGGCGGCCACAATCTCATGGAGATAGGGCTCGACGTCGCTCTTGACGACCAGGACGGCGCCCGGCGCGAGCGCGTCGGCGATCGTGTTACCCATGAGTGGACCGTGACGCCTGCTGGCGTGCTTCTTCTTCCACCAGGGATCGGGAAAAAGCAGGAAGGCGGCAATCGCGGTGCCGGGGGCGACCAGCATGGGAATCGTCCTGCGCGCGTCGCCCCAGGCCATGAAAACATTGCCGACCCCCTTTCGCGACGCCCTGTCAAGACAGGCTCCGCAGAGGGAGAGGCCGGTTTCAAAGCCCAGGCAGATGGCGTCCGGCCGGGACGCTGCAACCGAGGTGATGAAACGGCCCTTGCCGGCGCCGACTTCGATAATCAGGGGACGTCCTGCCACCGCCGACCGGAAGGATTCGACGGTTTCCGGGCGCGGGGGAAGCACCAGGTTGGAAAAACGGTTGAAGTACGCGGGGATCGCGTTGACGCTGAGCCTGCCTTCGCCGCCGATGATCGATTCGGGACCGAGTTCCGACGGATCGAACGCATGAAAAATTTTTTCGCCCAACGACCTGCCTCCAGTGGCCGGGTGCCAACCTGCGGAGCCGGGCGCGAATTTATCATATGCCGCCCCGGATTTTTCCAGATTTTGAAACCGTTTCCGGCACCGGCCGATATAACCCTGCCCGAAATCGTGGCGCCGCAAGGATAAGTTGCCAATGTACCCGGCTTTTAACTAAAATCACGTTAGATCTATGGAGAAAACCCAGATGTCGCACAAATACCTGATTTCATTCGTTTTGCCTCTTGCGCTGGCTGTTTTCGGGTGCACCGAAACAGTTCCGGGCGACGATGACGGCAACGTGATTATCGACATACCGGAACAAGTGGACCAGATCGAGGTGGCTGATGACCTCGGCCAGCCCGATGTCCGGCCCGACATCCAGGTCACTGACGAGGGACAGGACACCTCCGTTGAAGACGTCATCGTTGATCCCTGTGCCCAGATGCCCTACGGCTTCGGGTGCATCTGCGAAGAAAACCCGGAATGCGCCAGCAACTGGTGCATTTCCATGCCCGGCGAAAACTACTACCGGTGCACGATGACCTGCTATGACAACTGTCCGGAAGGCTGGAAGTGCCAGGAAGTCCTGACCGGGGGTTCCGACACGGCCTACATCTGTCGCCCGACCTACGACCCCCTGTGCGACCGCGAATGCGAATACGACAGCGACTGCCAGTCCGCGGGCGCGATGTGTGTGCAGAACGGATCCAAGAGTTACTGCCAGAAGGCCTGCGACGAAGACGCTGACTGCGGCTCCAAGACCAGGATCAAGGAATGCGACAACGTCGGTGTCTGTACGTTTGACGGCGACAAGACGGCCGAGGAATGCGCGGAAGACGTGCTGTGCGAAGTTGTTCCCCTTGAGTTCCAGTGCGTTGAAGTAACCAACGTCGAAGGCACGAAGACCACGAAGCAGTGCATTTCGACCAGCGGCCACTGCGAATGCGCTTCCGACACCGACTACACCACCGACCCGAACCACTGCGGCGACTGCGAAACGCGCTGCTTCTTCCCGCACGCGACGGCGGACTGCCAGAACAGCGCCTGCAAGAAGGGCGGCTGCCTGGCCGGCTTCGTGGATCTCAACCTCGACCCGGTCGATGGGTGCGAATACGAATGCATGTACCAGTCCCCGATCGATCACCCTGATTCGGGATACGTCGACGCTGACTGCGACGGTATCGACGGCGACGCCAACGACGGCGTGTTCGTCAAGAACGGCGGTGACGACGACAACTTCCTGGGCGACATGGCCCACCCGTTCGCGACTATCAACGCGGCCATCGCGTTCGCCGCCGCGCAGACACCGATTCCCGAAGTCTATGTTTCAAAGGGAATCTACCAGGAACAAGTGAACCTGGTTAACGGCGTCAGCGTTTATGGCGGCTACGACGCTGAAAACAAGTGGCGGCGCAACCTGGTGACCAATGAAACCAACATCATGTGGAACGGCCAGGAGGGCGTGGCGCTGCGTGCCGTTGTCGCGAAGGACATCACGGAACCGACGATTTTCGACGGATTCAGGGTTTCGGCGGCGGGCGCCGGCCAGTTCTCTTCGTCGTCGTACGGCATGCATGTCGTCGGCTGCGACAGCGACCTGGTGATTTCCAATAACTTCATCGAAGCGGATAACGCTTCTTCCGGCCGTGGCGGTACCATGGGCACCAACGGCCAGCCCGGAAACAACGGCACGAAGGGCTCCGACGCCTTCGTTTACGATGGTTGCGGCCTCTGCATCTGCACGAAGTTCGACCTGGAAGACAACATGAAGCCCGGCCCCGGCGGCACCAGCCCCTGCGGAATGACGGGCGGCAGCGGCGGAAAGGGCGGCGAGCTGGGTGACGGAGGACTGTCCGGCACGGCCGGCACAAGCGGCGGTGGATACGGCGGCTCCGGCGCACCGGGGGAACAGTCCAACGGCACGGCCGGCGGAAAGGGTGCCGACGGCGCGGACGGAAACGACGGATCGGCCGGGGTGGCCACTGGCGAAGTGAACGCGACCGGCTTCTGGGTACCACTTTCCGGCGGCAACGGCGTTGACGGCACGGTCGGCAAGGGCGGCGGTGGCGGCGGCGGCGGTGGCGGTGACGACGACGCGGCGATCTTCGGCGCGGAATGCTACTCGGCCGGAGGCGCGGGTGGCGGCGGCGGCGGCGGCGGGTGCGGCGGGACCGCGGGCACCGGCGGGCAGGGCGGCGGCGGGTCATTCGGCCTGTTCCTGGTCCAGTCCAGCCCGCAGGTCATCAATAACACGCTGAAGTCGCGTTATGGCGCAACGGGCGGCATCGGTGGCACCGGCGGCGCCGGTGGATCTGGCGGCGCTTTCGGCGCGGGCGGCGCGGACACGGCGGACGGCGCGGGCGCCGGCGCGGCCGGCGGCGCGGGCGGAGGCGGCGGTGATGGCGGCCACGGTGGCGGTGGGCCGGGTGGACCAAGCTTCTCGATGTACATCAGTGGCGGCGCTTCCAAACCGACATGTTCCGGCAACACCTTCCTGTTCGGCGGTGGCGGCGACGGCGGCTACGGCGGCGGCAGTCCTTCCGAAGGCGCCGCGAACAAGGGCCAGACCGGCAACGTCGGCAAAATCTTCGGCGTCACGGCAAACTGCACCGCCCAGTAAGCGCACGGGGCCTTCGCCCTTCCATCTGACGGGACCCGGTTCCCGATTCCATGCAATAATCCGTCTGTCATGAATCCCGGTGACACGATGACGCTTTACCTGATTGACGCCAGCGGCCTGGTCCACCGGGCATTCCACGCCATACGCGGCCTGACGAACAGCCACGGACAGCCGACCAACGCGATATTCGGGCTGGCGTCCATGCTGAAAAAGTTCCTTGCCGATAACAAGCCGTCCCACTGCGCCGTGGTCCTCGACGTAGGTCGCGAAACCTTCCGCAACAGGATGTACGACAAATACAAGGCCAACCGGCCCGATACCGACCCGGCCCTGGCCTCGCAGTTCCAGTACGTTCCACGCCTGGCGGCGGCGATGGGCTTCAAGGTGCTGGCACTTCAGGACTGGGAGGCCGACGACATCATCGCCACGCTTGCCGCGCGCGGGGTTGCGGCGGGCATGGACGTCGTCATCGAGTCGGGCGACAAGGACTTGCTCCAGCTTGTCGGGGATCGCGTCGCGGTTCACGACCCGATGAAGGAAAAAACCTACGACAGGCAGGCCGTGTTCGAAAAGATGGGGATTTACCCCGAACATGTCAGGGACTACCTCGCGCTGGTCGGCGATTCCTCGGACAACGTCCCGGGCGTCAGCGGCATTGGCGCGAAAGGGGCCGCGGAACTGGTCAACCGGTTTGGCGGCCTGGAAGAAATTCTTGCAAATGCCGAAGACGCCCCGCCGCGCGCCCGTACCGCCCTGGCGGCGCAGGCCGGGGAGGGGCGGCTTTCGCTGAAACTGGTGACGCTGGACGCCGATGCGCCCGTCGATGTGGCAGTTGACGACCTTACGCTGGGTTCGCCGGACGTGGCGGAACTGGACAAGCTTTATTCCGAGCTTGATTTCCGGAAGATGCTTGCCGAGCTTCGGTCCGAACACGGGACGGGCCCGACACCGGCCCCGGGCGGTTCGACCGGAACCGCGAAGGGGATGGCCGGCCCGCTGCGTGGCAACAAGCCACCTGCCCCTCCCGGAACGGTGGAACTTGACCTGTTCGGTGACGTCGCGACGGAACCGGACGGGCCAGACGTGTCGAATGAACTGAAGATCATCGTCGCTTCCGGCGCGGAACTGGCATCCGTTCTTGCGCGGGCGGCGAACGGCGGCTGCGAAATCGTGCTTTCCAGCGACTCCGACCACACGGCAGCAACGCTGTCCGACGGCGGACAATGTGTCGTTTTCAAACTTGCCGAGGCCGCCGGGACATGTCCCGACGCGCTGAAAGTACTTCTGCGACACTGGTCCGGAACCGGCTTCAAGGAACTGACAAAGGCCCTCCTGCCCTTCGGTATCTCGCCCGACGCGCCGACTTTCGACCCTGTTCTGGCTTCGTACCTGATCGATGCCGGACGCGGTCATTTCAGCCTGGATGAAGTTGTCGAGCATGTGACCGGTTATGCGCCGCCAGCGTGGGACGGCACCCCGGAATCGCTGGTCGCGAGAGCCGTCGCGTCCCGTCGGACCTCCCGTGTCCTGGCCGCCGAAATCGACGCGCTCGGGCTCGGATACCTGCTTCGCGAAGTCGAAATTCCACTTGCCGGACTGCTGGGGAGGATGGAACGGAAGGGAGTGCTGGTTGACAGGAACGCGCTTGCCGGGCTGTCCAGATCGCTCGGGGACGACCTCCGCAAGGTTGAAAAGCAGATCATCGACGCTGCGGGCGTCGCCTTCAACCCGGCGTCGCCAAAGCAGCTTGCCGACGTCCTTTTCGTGAAGCTGGGCCTTCCGGCCGGAAAGAAGAAGGCGTCCGGATATTCGACCGACGTCAAGGTACTGGAGGAGCTGGCAGCGCTCAGCCCGGTGCCGGCGCTGGTCCTTGAATACCGTTCGCTGGCCAAACTGAAGGGAACGTACGCCGACGCGCTTTACGACCTGGTCGACCCGCGCGACGGACGCATACACACGTCCTTCAACCAGACGGTGACCGCCACCGGACGGCTGTCGTCGTCAGACCCGAACCTTCAGAACATCCCGATCCGCACGGACGCGGGCAGGAAGATTCGGCACGCGTTCCGGGCACCCGATGGGCGCCGGTTCGTGTCGGCGGATTACTCGCAGATCGAATTGCGCGTACTGGCGCACTTCGCGGACGACCATTTCCTGGCCGACGCGTTCAGGGATGGGCGGGACATCCACTCGGAAACCGCCCGCAGGATTTTCAAGGTATCCGGCGATGTCACATCCGAGCAGCGGAGGGTGGCCAAGATCGTCAACTTCGGCCTTCTTTATGGAATGGGGCCGTTCAGGCTTTCAGGCGACCTCAAGATCAGCCAGAAGGAAGCTAAACAGATTATCGACGACTACTTCAGCGCCTTCCCCGGCATAAAGTCCTTCATGGCGTCAGCGGTGGATACGACCCGCGAGACCGGGTTCTCGGCGACGATGTTCGGCAGGCGGCGCGGCATCGCGGACATCAATTCACCGAACCACCAGCTCCGCACGGCGGCCGAGCGCGTTGCACTGAACATGCCGGTCCAGGGAACGGCGGCCGACATCATCAAGATCGCCATGGTCCGGCTTGACCGCCGCCTTCGGGACGAAGGTCTGGGCGCCGACATCGTCCTGCAGGTCCACGACGAACTGGTGCTCGAGGTCGACGAAGCGGACGTCGCGGCGGCGAAGCTGGCGCTTGTGGAAGAAATGGAGATGGCCGCGAAGCTTTCCGTTCCGCTGGTCGCAGAACCTGGAACCGGCGTCTGGTGGGACGAACTGCACTAAGTCGGGGCGGGCGGATTACATTCGCCGTTTCCACGGTTGACGATCGATCACAAGTACCATCACCGAAACGCATATCAGAACATAACCAGCGACCGTGTGGGCCTGCACACCCTCGCCCCAGAAAATCGCGGCCCCAAGCCCCGCTGTCAGTGGCTCCATGAGCATCGCCGCCGAAATCGTGCCAGCCTGGATGTAGGGCAGAGCGTGGTTGATCGACGTGTGTCCGATCATGGTCGGAATCAGCGCCATCAGCAGGAAGCACGTCCAGTTACGACCCGAATAATCAACGATCGGCTGGTCGAACAGCAGCAACGCCATGAAGCCGACCACGGCCGCCACGCCGTACACGGCTGTCACGTATGCCCTGCTGTCGACCTTTGATCGCACGACCTTACCGAACAGGAAATATGCGGTGAACAGGACCGAAGCAACGACGGCAAGTCCATTTCCGGCCGCTCTGGCCGGGTTGGTGTCGAAATCCCTGATACCTATGAAAAGGATCGCCGCCAGCCCGAGCAGGATGGACAGCAGGAGCCTGGCCGAAGGTCTTTCCCGGAAGAACAGCCAGCCACCGGCCGCGGTCAGCAGGGGATTCACCGCGAAGAAGATTGCGGCGTTGGCCACCGAAGTACGCTGAACGGCCCCAATCCAGGAAAAGAAGTGGAACGCCAGCGAAATTCCCGCCAGTGCCAGAAATAGCATGTCGCGCCGGCCAAGACGCGCCAGCCCGGCCAGGCGACGACCAGCCAGCGGCGCCAGCAGTATCGACGCCAGCGCGAGCCTCCACGCGGAAATGGCGAAAGGCGAGGCATCGGACAGCCGTACGATGTTACCCGACTGGCTGGCGGCAACTATGCCGACGAACAGGAATATCCAGGCTGTGCGCGTCGCGTTCATGGACGCGGAAGTTAGCACACGGCGGTCAGAAAGGTGAACCTGATTCGTCTTTCGAGGCCCCGGGATGCATTTGTCGCGATCGTGTATAATCGCGCGCCACTGCGGCGTAAAAGCCGGGGCGAGGATATGGGGAAGAAGGCGAAATCGGAGGCGGACGGACGGAAGATCGTGGCGCAGAACCGGCGCGCGCGTCACGACTACGAACTGTTCGACCGTTTCGAGGCGGGCCTGGCGCTTGTCGGCAGCGAGGTTAAATCGCTTCGGGACGGCAATGCGCAACTTGTCGACGGATACATCGAGATCCGCAACGGCGAGGCCTGGCTGATCGGGATCAACATCGCCCAGTACGCCCATTCTTCCTGGCAGAACCACGACCCCAGGCGCAACAGGAAGCTTCTGCTGCACCAGAAGGAAATCAAGAAACTCGATACGAAAGTCCGCGAAAAAGGCTTCACCATCGTGCCGTTGGAACTGTACTTCCGCGATGGACTTGCCAAGGTCGAAATCGCCCTGGCCAAGGGACGGAAGTCATACGACAAGCGCGACAAGATCGAGGCTCGCGACCAGGCTCGCATCAGCCGCGGCCGCTCCGACGATTGAAGGATCCCGAATTGACCACGGCACGCGGAAATCCACGCGGCACAGGGCCGCGGAGAGTTGTCAGGGTTGCGTTCCGCACGACCGGCTGCAAGGTCAACCAGTTTGACTCCGGTGCCGTCGCGGATGCCCTGGCGGATCTGCCCGTGACCATCTGCGGACCTGACGACGACCCAGACATCGTCGTGGTCAACGCCTGCACGGTCACGATGAACGCCGACCGCGACGGACGCGCTGCCGCCTACCGCGCCTCGAGGACCGGTGCAATGGTCGTCATGGCCGGATGTCTCGCGACCAGGCTTGAGGATCAAGGCGCGGCCGACAGCCTGCCAGCGGACATCATGATCGTTGGCGGGACTTCGGACAGGTCGAGGCTTGTGGCACGGCTGCGCGCCATGATAGCCGGCATGCCGGATTCCACGGATCACGAAGGAAACGCCAGACGGCTGCTGGACGCCGACAACGATGAAGTGACATCGCACGCTGACGACCGTGGCGACGACGAGGACGACTCGTCCCCCGGCGCAAGATCCCGGCCGCTCATCAAGATACAGGACGGTTGCGACTGCCGCTGTTCGTACTGCATCGTTCCACTTGTAAGGGGCCCGTCACGCAGCTTCGGCATCGACGGAATCACGGCGCAGGTTCTGGCCGCCGCCGAAGCCGGGGCGGCCGAAGCCGTGCTCACCGGCGTCGACCTTGCAGCCTGGGGCAGGACCGATGACGGCCGCTACGGGCACCTGGCCGACCTGCTGTCGCACCTGACAGGACTGGGTACCGGGATGCGGTTCAGGCTGTCATCGCTGGAGCCGCACGGTCTGGACGACGAACTGCTTGAAGCGCTGGCCGGCAACCCCGACATGTGTCCGCATCTGCACATCCCGATGCAGTCGGGCTCGAACACAGTCCTGGCAAGGATGAACCGGCCGTATTCGTCACAACGGTTCGCGGCCCTGGTTGAGCGGGCGGCTGCTGCCATTCCCGGATTGACACTGGGCATGGACGTGATCGTCGGCTTCCCGGGGGAATCGGACTCCGAGTTTCTTGACACCAGGGATATGGTCACGCGCCTTCCCGTGACATATCTTCACGTCTTCCCGTACTCGCCACGACCGGGCACACCGGCCGCGGTCGCTCCTGACCAGGTGCCGGACGCTGTCCGGAAGGAACGGGGAAAAATACTGCGGGACATCGCAGCGGCCCGCCGAATCTCGCACGCCGCGTCAATCGCGGGCCGGGAAATCGAAGTTGTCGACATCAGGCAGTCGGGCCGCGGTGTCATGGCTCTTTCGGCCGACTACACGAAGGTAATCGTAATCAACAGGTTTGACTTGGCGACAGGACGTCGGATGATAAGGGTCACCGGCACGGAAGGCGCCATGGTCACCGGCGTGGATTTGAACCATGAAGGATAATGAACTCCCGGAAGGGGCCGATCCCGCCTGCCTCGAAAAGGCTGTCGGGTACCATTTCAACGACCGTGACCTTCTTGTCAGGGCGTTGACGCACTCGTCGTTCTGCAACGAAACACCCGAACCGGTGTCCGATAACGAGCGGCTGGAATTTCTTGGGGACGCCATAATCTCGACGGTGGTTGCCGAATCGGCTTTCCGGCAGTTCCCGGACGCGAGGGAAGGCGAACTAACCAGGCTCAAGTCCGTGGTCGTCGCCGAGCCCGGTCTTGCCGCAAGGGCTATGGAAATCAATCTCGGGAAATACCTGCGGCTCGGCCACGGGGCCGCAACAGCGGACTCCGCCGCCACGCATCCCGGCGTTCTCTGCGATGCCTTTGAAGCCCTGATCGGAGCGATCTACCTTGACGGCGGATTCGATGCGGCCAGGACTGTCGTATTGCGGTTTCTGGCCGGGGAACTGGTCAGCGCGCGCGCCGAGGGACGGCAGATCGATTCCAAGACCGAACTGAACATGGCCGCGTATTCGTTGACGGGGAAACCGCCGATATACGGCACCGTCGAGATGCGCGGACCGGCGCACGCCCCGACGTTCCTGGTCGAAGTTCGGCTGGCCGGAGGGGCGACATTCAGGGGCGAAGGAAGCAGCAAGAAGGCAGCGCAGCAGGCCGCGGCTGCCCAAGCAATGAAGGCTGTACGCAGGAAAACACGGACGGAGGAAGAAGATGAAACTGCCACCTGACGTCACAAACGAAATCGAAGCCACGCTGACCACGAAGTACGGCGGGCAGATCACCGGCGAGACATTCTGCGTCAGCGGACGTTTCGAGCCTGGATTCCTGCACCTGGATGTCGTGCTCAGGCGTCGCGACGACACCTGGCAGTACACGATGCAGTTCAGGTGCGCGCTGGCGGAAAACAAGGTCGGCCCCGCCGAAGGGCTTGACCTTGCCGTTGATTTCGCCGGGTGGTACCTCGACCAGTATTTTGAAAGCAAAAGGGATCTGATCCTCCCCCTGGACTTCCAGCCCTACAACCTTGGCGACAACATCGTGTACGCATGCGGCGACATCGACATGCCGAATCTGAGCCGCATGGCCGACGAAATCCTGGAACGCGGAACTCCCTGCGAATAATCGGAGAAATATGGAATTCGCGGTGTGCAAGGTCGACGCCATACCATGGCCGTTGGCCATGGGCTCCCAGTGTCGAACGGCCCTCCCGGCGGTCGGGCCTCGGAAATCGGGGAGTCGTTCGTGACGATTTCAGGAAGGGCAGGTTTTCATCCACGCCTACGGGGTCGGGTCGGTGTATTTTTTCCGGTCTGCAGCAAGGGCATCAACAAGCGCCTGGCGGACGGAAGGGTCGTGCAGGGCAATGATTCTGGCCGCCAGGATGGCGGCATTCTTCGCGCCGTCAATTCCCACGGTGGCCACCGGGATTCCGGGCGGCATCTGGACCGTTGACAGCAAGGCGTCAAAACCCTGAAGTTTGCCGGAAGCCACCGGAACGCCGATCACCGGAAGCAGCGACTGCGCCGCCACGGCACCGGCCAGATGGGCAGCCATGCCGGCACACGCCACAAGAACCTGGATTCCCCGTCCTTCCGCCGTGGCGCAGTAGGCTGAAACCAGGTCCGGCGTCCTGTGGGCGGATGCAACCTTGACTTCCCCCGCAATCCCGAGTGAATCCAGTGTCCTGACGATCGTATCGGCAATTTCACGATCGCTGGGGCTGCCGACCAGAACCCCTACCCTTACATCTGCCATTTCAAACACCCTCTGGAAGTTGTTGAAAGCGAGAATCGCCGCATCATAGCCTGAACACACGATAGTTTCAGTCGGAAAATCCGGTCAGCGCCGATCCCGGCATTCACTGTCGTTTTCAGGGCAGATGAAGCGGATATGTATATGGTCCCTGTGTCCCTGGTCCTGGCTCAGGACGGGCTGCGCCCCGCGCGGAAAGAACCGGAGATAGTCGCGTTCCCCGGGGACGGACTCCACGTGGCGCCGCAGGGCCGACAATGCCTGCCAGCCCATGAAGATGTACTGCGCGTTACCGCGGTCCAGAAAGCATTTCACGATCGACCATTGCCTGGCGGTATCCAGGTTGGACATGGTCGCGCGCCGATTGAACCGGCCATCGGTCTGCGGCGGATTTGTGACGTAGCCGATGTCCACGTCGCGACCGGATTGGTGGGAAACGTGGCGCGACAGCCGGCGGCCGTTCTGCCTGGAGATATCCCCGAGGCTGACGTCCGGGGCGTCGGGGTACTGGATGCGATACCTGCAGAGACAGTCGGACACCGCGGCAACCGTTTCCGGAGTACCCCATGTATGAACCCGACCGGGGCCCATAACCCAGCCGCATCCACGGCCGTCGCCGTTTGCGTCGATGTTCACGCCGCCGCGAAGCCTGCCACGCCAGGGGAAACCGACCGATCCGGGGCGCTGATCGCGACACAGAAAGACAGCCTGGCCGTCATGAAGCCGGGCCCCGACCGGAACGCCGTTCCAGACAGCCAGCGATCCGGGATCGACGCCGAGCCTTGCCGCGACCGCTGGCACGGTTCGTTCGCCACGACGAACTTCTGACATGACGTACTGCCACCCTTCCGGGCAGGGATTGTCTGGAACAGGTTCCGAGACCGGGGCGTTGGCCGCGGACAAACCTGCCAGAGTGAGTGCGATCAGGAATTCAATCAATATGCCAGTTCCCCAAATAACCGAACGAAACCCTTGCCTTACGAGCTGGCGCCGACGTCGTTTCAAAACGCCGGAAATGTGAGATTATTGAATTCCGGGATGGATGTAAACCAGAAATCACCTTGCGGACGGGGAAGATTCATCCAGCAGCACGTGTACCGACGTGGTCTCCCCGGCCACGATCCTGACCGTGAAAGACCGCGAACCCCCTGACGTGCCGGTTACGGTAACCTCATGAACCCCGATCTTGAGGTCCAGGGAATTGAGCGGAAGCCTTACACGATCCCAACCGTCAATCACGGCATATGCCGGTTCGGAAGATGTCATCGCCAGGAACCCTATCTCACTTGCGGGATGGAACACGTCCCGCATCGGCAGGGGGTCGACGAGGCCCGACACAAGACCGCGCATCGCGGTCAGCAGTCTGACAAGGTCCGGACGTGCGTCCAACCGATCCTGGGTCACATAGAACCTGGTCATCGAAGGCCCGTCGGCATGCCAGAACTCCCAGCGCGGAATTGACGCCGAAGCGGCCGTGTCCGCGGCGCGCCCCATGATGGAACCTGGAGGAGGCGCCACCGACCATGCCCCGGCTTCGGAAAGAATGGCAATGACCGACAAAGCTTCATCCCCACCGAGCAACGCGACCTGTTCCCGCTGGGCTGTCCTGCAGGCGGTGTCCTTCACCAGAGTAACGACCAGCGTCGAACCCCGGACCGTGACGTCGTAGTACAGGGACACGAACGGGCTGAGACCGCCGTCACGGGTCACCCTGACAAAAGTTCCGTCCCGCGGCCAGCCTTCCGCCACCGCCGGGGCAGCATCGGCACCCGCAGAAAATATTGCGAATCCCGTCACTACAGCCACGAACATGAATCCGGATATAATCATCCGTGCCATGAGGAACCTTACCCTCTTAATCGTCGCCCTTGTTTTTACGGCAGCAGCCGCAAGGGCTCAAACTATAGCACCTTCCCCGACGCCTGCGGAATGCGACTCCATCGTCGCGCCCTCCGCTGCGGAACTCGAGCCATGGCTGGCCGGTTCGGCGTGGAGCGAAGCGCTCAGGTTCCATGTCAAAGCGCGGTACGCTAAGGCAGACGTCGCCTTCCGGGAAAAATGGACCGCGGTTGCCACGGAACTGAAGGCATCTTTCGGTACTGCCGCCTGCGATTATGAGAAGGTCAACGCAACACTGGACTCACGGGTGTTCAAGGCCCCTCCCGACGTTATTCCAATGGAAGAGGACTTCGGGCTGCCCCTTCCAGTGGCAATGGCCGCCGCTGATTCCGCCTGCAGAAACGGTGATATGACGCAGGCCGCCGCCTGGCTGCGCCCCGCCGCGCCCGGCAACGTGTCCGCGCTGGCGGCCCTGGTCGTTCTGGAGTCATCCCGGGCCCCCGCGGTCGCCATGGCAAGGATTTCAAGGTCCGGTCGGAATCTGCCAGTGGAACTGGCGCTTGCCGGGTGCCTGGCGTCGTTGCGCGAAGGCACGCCGGACGCCGGGTGGTGCGGCCGGATTAAAGAGGTCTGCGACAGCAGGCAATGCCTCGCCATACGCGAAATGCTGTTGCCCCTGCTGGACGACCTCCCGGAAGCACCTGGGGTTCCCCGATGAAGAAGGTTGTGCCGACCCCGGAGGAAAGAGTCCGTTTTGAATCGGACTGCCTTGAGTACCGCCTTGCATGGAAGTGCACGGACTGCGCCCATTACGCCGGACCGGCCCGCAAATGCTCACTTGAATACCCGACCAGCGAACTAATGAACGCGGTCAGCTATGATGCCCCGAACGAAACCTATGTCTTCTGCAAACACTTTGAGCTGATATGAACAACACCGGCAACGGTTCGCAATCTGAGACACGAATTCTGGTCACGGGCGCCGGCGGACCGGGCTCGGTCAACCTCACCCGCAGTCTGCTGGCCGCGCCGGAACCGGTGTTCCTGGCAGGTACGGAAGCCAGCGAGTACTACATCCACCTTGCCCTGACGCACGTCACGGAACTTGTTCCCCGCTGCTCGGCCGAAGGGGCCTACGTCGACGCAATCGCCGACATCTGCCGGCGGCATTCGATCGATCTCGTGATGCCGAACTCAAGCCTTGAAATGATGGTCCTGACCAGGAACCGCGACAGGATTCCCGCTCCAATGAAAGTGCCGTCGGTCACCACCCAGGAGATTTCGGCGTCCAAATGGCTCACCTGGAACACATGGAAACGTGACGGAATACCCGTTCCGGCAACGATGCTGATCGAAACGCGCGAAGATGTGATCGCGGCCTTCGACTCCATGCCGACGCGGCCGATATGGTTCCGCGGCGCCGGCATCCCCGGACGCGGCATAGGGGGCGCGGCGCTTCCCTGCCGCAAACCGGCCGAAGCGGAAGGCTGGATCGAATTCCATGATGGCTGGGGCAGTTTCATCGCGTCGGAGTACCTGCCCGGCGACAACCTGACATTCCTGGGCGTGTTCGACAGGGGGCGGTTGGTGGCCAGCCAGGGAAGGAAGCGGGATGCGTATGTGATACCGCACGTCAGTCCCAGCGGCATCACGGGCGCTCCAGCGGTCTGCCACACCGTGTCGCGAAACGACATCAACGAACTGGGTCCGCGCTGCGTCAGGTCGATAGATCCCGGATTCGACGGCGTCGCCTTCGTGGACTTCAAGTGTGACGCGGACGGAAGCCCGCGCCCGACCGAGATAAACGCCGGGCGCTTCGGGACCACGAACCACTTCTACACCGCCGCCGGGTTCAATTTCCCATGGCTGATGGTGCGCCTGGCGCTCGGGCGGCCGGTGCCGGAAAAACTTCCGGTGTTCAACGTGCTGCCCGATGACCTTTACTGGGTGCGTACACTGGACGCCGGCCCTGCCCTGCTGCGACGGACGGCCGATGGACTTGTTCCATTCAGTCCGGGAAAGTAACCCGGCAAACCTCACTCTTCCGTCGGTTCACCTGGCTCCTGCATCCTGATTACCGGTGTGGCGGGCGAGGGAACAGCCATTTCGCCGGAGCTGTCGTCCACGATGGTGCCGCCGACAGGCCTGGTCATACGCGATCCCATGCCGGCACGCGAGCCATTCCTGTCAAGTCTCACTTCCCCGACGGCGCCGGTTTCACTGGCCCCGGATTCCTCGTCCGGGGATTCGCCCGCACCAGTCTCGCCCGCGGGTGCCCTGCTGTTCCGCTCCTGTACCGCCCCCGTTTCGTCCTGAACGGGCGCGGTCCGGGGGGTCGTCACGCGCTTCTTCTGGGTCGCCGCTTTTCGGCTGGTCGGCGCGTCTTCGCCGGTGTCTTCGGAGTCTTCCTTTCCGGGCAACTTGAAATCGCCGCCGCGCACAGACGGCTTCCGCGGAATGCAGTTCGGGTCGGCAAGCGTTCCGGTGCAGATCAGGCCGTAGAAGCGCCCGGACCGCGCGGACTTCCAGCGGGGATCCATATCAAGCAAAGTCTTCAGGAACTTGTTCGGCTTGTCGTCCGATCCCTTGACGCCCTTGTCAAAGAAGCTGTCGTTAATCGCGAAGGCCAATTCCGCGGTGATCTGTGATTTCGACATGTCGCGACCGGCCATCAGCCGTATGACCGAATTGCCTTCGATCATCGCGCTGATATCCTTGCCTTCAAGTTTCAAAGTTTCGAAATAAAGAACGCGCGAATCGGCGCCGCCCGCACCCCGCCTGCCCTGTTTAAGCGCGGCGATGCTGGATCGCTTGTCGATGATCACGGACGCTTCCAACCTGCCCAGGGCAATGTCGGTCAACGAAATCGCGCCCGCCTGCCTGCTGTTCAGCACCGGGTCGCGCGCGACCATGTCGTCCGCCACGATTTCGATGGCCCCTTCGCTGCCGGACAGACCGGCTTCCTTGTTCCAAAGCAACCGCCCCGAACCGGATTCGATGACGCCCGAAAGCGACAGCGGACCAACCGGAAGACCACCGGGCAGCGGAAAGTCCACGATTTCACGAATCTCGATCTCGATGTCTTCCGCGTTAACCTTTATATCGACCGGCCCCAGGTGGCCACCACCCTGATTGGCCGTCACCCTGACCGCCGGTGTTCCAAAAATGGTCGACAGCAGGCTGACATTGATCTTCAGTTCATCAAGCGCGAGCGAACGCGGCTTTTCGATCCGGCTGCCGTCCGGCGCCGTCGACACGGCCGGTGGAAATTCAAGCTTCACGCCCGAAAGCGTCATCGCCCCGAAACCGCGGACGTCCAGGTCTTCAATCGACAATGCGAGCCCGGACTTCGCAGCCATGGACTCGATGTATGACTTCAACCTGTCTTCGGGCAGGGTAAACCCAATCGAGATCACGAACACCGCGAGCCCGAAAAGAATCATCCCGACAATCCTCAGGACCTTCTGCGTCCGGGGATTCTTAATCCAGTCCATTGCCATCGGCAACTCCCGTATTCAAGCCTTCATTCGGCCTTTTCTGAAGTCTCGCGATAACGGAACGTCGAAATACCAACCGTTGCGCGGACGCGATTCTTGTCATTGAACTTGCGCGACATCTCAAGTTTCGTCACGAAAAGCAGGCCTTCGCTTTTTTCGACGGCGTCGAGGAACCTCATCAGGTCGCCCTGCGGCACCTCCTTGAACTCAAGAGTCTGCTCTTCCTGAATGTACTCCGAAGACGCTTTCTTCTTGGACTTGGAGGCCTTACGCGACTTGACCAGATCAACCGGCGTCTCCACGGTCTTGCCTTCGAATGACACGATGTCGGCAAGCCGCGTGCCCATGGCCCCGGACACACTTTCAGTCAGTTCGATGTCCTTCAGGATTTCGTTCGCCATCACGCGGACCGATTCCTGGTTGGCCTTGACCGCGTCCTCAACCGCCCGCCGCCTGACGCGGTTTGCCGTGAATGAAGGCGCGAGGGTCTTCAGTTCCACCATCACCTTACGGCTGGCATCGATGTCTTCCCTTATGTTCGAAAAAACCGTCGACAGGCCGAACCAAGCCCCACCGACCAGCAGCAACACGACCGCCAGCGTCAGCAGGCCGACCAGGCGGCGTTCGCGCGGGGAAAGGCGCCCGACAATGGCTCCAAGGTTTTCGGCAATGTTCATCTACTCACCTCCGGCCGTATCGGCTTCGTCAGCGGTCTCGAGCGGCGCGTCTTCTTTCACCCCGGCCTTCTTCGCGGGGGCGACGGCGCAGTCGACGTTCAACCTGACCGAAAAACGCTGCCAGCCCTGATGCCTCTGGAACTGTATTCGTTCCGTACTCTCGGTGACGACGTCATGGAAGCAGGGGTCCGTCCTCAGCCGGTTCATCAGCTCATCGACCTTTTCGATCGATTCGGCTTCGCCCTTGAAATTAGCCTGCCTCGGCTCGATCCGGACACTTTCAAGTTCCATCGCCCAGCCGAGGTCCACATCCTCATCCATGGCACCGGATTCCATGCCCGTGTCCAGCGCCGCGGTTTCGATTGGAGCCGCCGCGACCGCACCCGGCAATGCGGGCTCGGCACCGGGAACGGGTACACCATCCGCTGTTTCGTCGCCGGCCGGTTTCAATGCCATAACGCCGGCGCTACCGGCCTGCACCACTGCCTTGACCAGCTTTTCGACGGTTCCCACCGCGGTCCATTCCGGGAAAAGCGCGATCTCCTCCCTCGCACCGGAACGAATGCTGGCGAGCGCCGAATCGACGTCGGTAACTTCCTGCTCGAGAATGGTCGAAAGGTTCAGGACAAGTTCCGCCTCGATGGCCTTCCTGTCATTGACCAGCCCGACATACCTGACGGCAGCCCATCCAATGCCGAGCAACGCGAATACAACCGCGGCGGCGACAAAGAACCCGGCCTTCTCCCTGAAGAGGCCGGCCGCCCCCTCGGCGCCGAATTCACCGACCCGGAGATTAAGCGATGCCGGGCCGCCCGACCCGGCCATGCCGATCGCAAGAGCGACAACACGGGTCATGCCGGAATCAAGGCCGGCGCAATCGCGCGCCCCGGGAATCGCCAGCCCCGCCGGATCAAGCACGTCACACCTGAGTGACAGCGATTCGGCGAGTGCCTCGGCGACCCTGGCCGCTTCGTTTCCCGCAACATGGACGGTGTCCAGCGGCGCACCGGCTTCAGAAGCGGCCGCCATGCTCAACAGCACTTCCCTCATGAAGGCGATGCCGACCTCCTGTCCATTGAAGACAGGGGAGCCAAGCGCCAGGGACCTGCTGAAGACAACCGCAACCCCGCGCGCCACAAGGAACTCGACGCTGCGCCCGTCAATCCAGATGATCATACGGTTGCGGCCGGTTTCATCCTGAGCGTTCAGGAACGGCAGCAGCGCCGCAAGTTCCAGCGATTCCATGCCGATATGCTGCGGATCGATACCCTCGGCCTTCCAGCCTTCGACAAACTTTGTCAGGGACTCCTTCTGAACCCCGACCGCGATAATCTCGTTGCCCTCATCCCCGGCCTTTTCAAAACATGTATGCAGGCCGGCGTCCAGCCCGGTCGGCAGCGCGCCTTCGAGCTCGACCGGAAGAACCTCCGCGATCCTTGCCCTGTCACGGAATGGAAACGACAGCCTCCTTATGAAGGCTGAATCGCCAGGGAACGACACAACGACCGAGTCCGATGAAGTCAGGCCGGGAACGAGCACCTTGTTCAGCGCCACGCCGACAGTGTCGTGCCCGACGTTCGCATCGGCCCCCTCCTCACCAGGACCGAAATCGCCCCGCCGTTCAAGATCGAACTTCAGGACCGATTTCAGTTCGAACCGCCTCAGCCTTGTTTCGACCACCGCGGCACGGACCCCGTCGGATGACCGGGAAATCGCAATTACTCTATGCCCCATATCAGTCCTGCTCCTCCTGCCCGGACTTGCTACCCTCGGCGAACCCGTCGCGCGAGCCGTAACCAAGATCCTGCTTTGAGGATGAATCAAAGCCCCTTTCCTTCCATGAAAGCCACGCGGTGGACCCGACGTCAATCACCGCGGTCATCTCGTGTCCCGATTCATCGAGCCAGCCGCGCGAAGTGACCCGCAGCACGGTGCTCTTGGTGCCGACCTGGGCCTTCAGGGTGTCCGCGTTGACAAGAATCAGCTCGTTCAGCGGCGCCGGGAGACGCGACCAGAACCCGACGAAATCCGCACCCGAATTGAATGCCGGCATGTTCAGGTGCCGCTTCATCATCCTGCAGGTTTCCATCAGGTACATCGCCTGGTCCATCACGGAACCCGGTGCCATGTAGTTGTATCCGCAGACGGCCAGCTTGTCCGTCAGGAGGTTGTCGCAGACCATCGCCTTTATCAGGAAGGGGTCCGCTTCGTTCACGTTCACCTTTTCGGCGTTGTATACAGTCAGCATGTTGCTGAAACGGCAGAAAAGGTCATCGGAAACGCCTTCGACCATCAGCAGTTCATCCAGCGAATCCATCTTCGCGTTGCGCGTGCGGTATCCCCACCGGGAGTAATTCTGGTTTTCACCCGCGCCGACCGTGGACAGCAGGTTGCCGTTGGAATCGATGTCCGACTGCGAATCGTCAGGATCGGCCCAGTCGATGATATTCAGGATGACCTCGGCCGCCTTGCGATCCATTCCGACCATCGGGGCTTCGTCGATCTGCCCGGCAAGCACCGGGTACAGCTTCGTGAATATGGCCCGCTTGTCCTTGTCGGTGCTGCCGGAATTCACGTTGATACGGGAATCTTCCGGCTCGATCTGCAATTCGAATCCGCCCCGACGCACGCCGACGCCCTTCACGCCGTTCAGATCCATCAGCTTGAAGCCCATGAAATCAAGCGATGACGAAGTGAACACGTCCACGAACTTCGGGGCGAACCGCCACAGTTCCAGCCCGGCAGCCTTCCCGGAAATGCCGAACGACGCGAGTGCCTGATCGACCATCTTCTGGGACGTGATTACAAGACGGCCGATTTCCATCCCCGACCTGGCATGGAAATAGGCCTGCGTGCGTCTTTCCAGGTTGGTGGCGACCCTTACGTCGACACGGGTCCTGTAGACGAACTCCGACGAAAATGCCGCCAGGATTGTGATTCCCGTCAGCACTATCACCAGAGCCACGCCCCTGTTGTTCATTCCACGCATTCAAGCCCCTAGAAGTTCAACGGCTGACGTATGTGTATCGGTACCTGCGTCTCAAACGGGAATACATTGCCATCCGCGTCTTCGAGCACCAGCCTGACGTAAACCCTCGCCGGAAGCTGGTAATCCTGGAGCATCTTCTCCTGGGCCATCTTCATGAACTTCGACCCCTGCGGCGCCACGAGCGGGGAAACCTCGCCGCCAAGACCGGCCTTGCGGGCATCCTCCATCTCGACCTTCCACTCGTCCACCCAGTCTTCTTCTTCCTCGTCCCAGTATGAAAGCCGGAATTCACGTACGCGTTCGACGATCACTTCCTCGATGCCGCCGGCCTCGGGGTCCTGGTCCAGCACAGCCTTCTCCCGGCGGAAAATGACGTCCGTCCCGTCAAGGCTGCCCATCCTGTATTCAACAAGAGCCTGGTCCGATTCGCGCGCGCCGCGGCGCCTGCGTTCGTGGCTGAACGTGGTCATCACGACGCCGTCCTCGCGGCCGTCGAACAGGGTCTCGAACGCCGGGTCCTCGGTGCTTACGTGATTGGACAGGTATGCCATCGACAGGTCGGCCTTGATGTGGGTCAGCATGACCTGGGCGGAGTGGTTCAATTCCTCGACCCGCGAGATCCGGTCGCGCGACTTCATCGTTATCGATATCGACTGGTACATCAGCATGGCGATGACCGCCACGAGGCTGACCGAAATCATCACCTCGAGCAGCGTGAAGCCGGCCCGCGCGAAAACGGCGACAGGAATGGTGCGTTTCCGTTTCATTCCGTGCCGGTCCCCTTCAGCGAATTGAGCGCGTCGTCGATCTGCTTGTTGCCGGTATTGACCGGGGCCGACGTGTTGACCAGCCCGGACGCCTCCGCGTTTTCGCGCGCCATCTCGGCATCGCGCATGGCCTGCACTTCCTCTTCCGGAAGCGAAACGATGAATGTTTCGACCGTGAAATCACGCTGCTTCCGCGGGCCGTCATCCCAGGTCATCGTGACGGTCAACTTCCTGGTCCGCATCGCGACCTGATCGATGATCTGCGGCATGTAGCTGGAAAGCATCGTTATGCCCATCATCAACTGACTTATGTTGATGTTGCACATGGACATCACGTCGCCGCCCATGGGCCCGAACAGCGGGGCCAGCGCAGCCATCTGGGTCATGTCGGCGCCGGCCATGGCGGCCGACACACCTTCCTCGCCACCCTCTGCGAGACTCCCCATGCTGCCGGTGAACGATTCCATTCCGACCTGTATCAGCTCCTGCATCTGGGCGGGCTCAAGATCCATGGCTTCAAGGTCGTAGCGGCAGTCGAAGACGTCGTCGAACTCATTGGGCAGTTCACAGTCCCTGCCTTCCTGATCATTGGAAGGAAAACCTTCGCGGACGTAATAGTCCTGGATGTCGTTGACCACGCTTTCCATCAGGTAGGACGCGGTGGTCATGCGTGTGATTCGCGAAACCTGCGACATTGCCGACGAATTGCCGTAAGTGATTATCGCCATGCCCATGGCCAGTATCGCCAGCGATATCAGGACTTCGGCAAGCGTGAATCCCCGGTCGGGGGCCAGCCCCCGCCACCGCTTCAAGCTGCCATGTCCATACATCCCCGACATCGCGTCCCCCGGGACCAGGGCGGTTTCAGTAAGCCGCCATCATGGTCTCGAAATCGAGCTCTTCCTTGTGAACCACGCCGATTCCCTTCAGCGGAACCGTTTCGATCGTGTAGACATCCTCGTCACGCTGAAGGTACAGGTACGCTCTTTCCACGTATCCGCTCGGGAAGAAATAAACCTCGGCCGAGCCCTCCTCGGTCGGTTCATCCTGATGGGACGTCATCACCATCTTGAACTTGATGCCTGTCGGAAGGTCGGTCTTCTTCAACAGCTCATCGCGCACCCGCGCCCTGCGGCGACGCAGTTCCATGCGTTCTTCTTCGGAAAGATCCTCCAGCGACGGTTGTTCGTCGTCGCCGGTCACCGCCGCAGTTGCCGACCCGGCCCCGTCCCAGAGCTGAGCGGCCATCGAGCCGCCATCGAACGGATTACCCGCGGCCCAGGGATTCACGCCGTTCCCGGCGGCGTCCTCATCGCTGTCTTCGTCCTTTTCGTCCCCGTCCTTCTCGTCGTCTTCGCCGGGCAAGATCGCGACGCCGCCACAAGTCTGGCTTGTCTCAACGCGTTCGACCCACCAGGAAGACGATTCGAAGTCCAGCACCAGGCGGTATGTGCCGTTGTTCAGCACGGCGGTGTCATATGTGTAGCGAACGGCGGTGGCCAGCTTCGCGGCGGCGGTGCTGACATCGGCCCGCCTGACGCCCCTGACGGTGACGAATCCGCCGACCGCCATCATCATCGCGATTGCGACCACGGCCATCAGTTCGATGACAGTGAAGCCTTTCTGTAACCGCGTCCGCATCACCCGGCACCCCTTCCATGCTGACCGTCATTCCTTGTAATTGCAGATGTCGTCATCCGTGCCGGACCGCTTGTCCGGACCGTTTGAACATAGGTCGTATTCCCTCTCGCTGTCCTGCGACGGATAGGTGTATACGAATTCGACATTCCACGCGTCCTTGAGCTGCTTCGGCTTCAGAAGCGCGCCGGCACCGGTCGCCAGGACATCCAGCGAATTCGGGAGGTCCGAGTCGAGCGAATACGTCGTCAGCGCGCCCTCGATGGTCTTGAGCTGCATGGACGTCGTGTTGATCCTCGACTTCTTCAACTGCGGAACGACCCCGACCGTAACGGCCGTCATGACCATGCCGATGATCGCGATGACGACCATGATTTCGATGAGGGTCATGCCCCTTGAAGCCGAGGCAGCCGCCAGCCGCCTTTCAATAACTGCGTTAAACGCCATATCGTTCCTCCTTGTCCGTAGACAACTCTTTAAAACAAACACTCAGCCGACCGAGATGAGCTGGTTCATCTGCAGCATCGGCATCAGGAGCGCGACAACCAGGAAAGCCACCATCAGGCCCATCGCCACGATCAGTATCGGTTCAAGAACCGCAGTCAGGGTCGACACCTTCGCGTCGACCTCGGCGTCGTAGGAATCGGCCACGTTCTTCAGCATCGATTCAAGCTGGCCGGTCTTTTCCCCGATGGCGATCATGTGCGTCATCATCGGCGGGAATTCGCCGCTGGCCTTGAACGGCGCCGCAAGCGAGTTACCTTCGCGGACCGCTACCCTGGCATCGTCGATCACCTTCGCCATCACTTCGTTGGCGACGATCGTCCTGACGATTTCCAGCGCGGTCAGCACGGGAACACCCGACGACAGCAGCGTCGAAAGCGTCCTGCCGAAACGTCCCACGGCAACGAGCCTGTTCAGCCGCCCGAAGACAGGCACCTTCAGCATCAGCCTGTCCCACTTCAGATGACCCTCTTCGGTGCGGATCCAGCGCCTGACCATGACGACCGCGCCGATTATCAGCGGGATCATGATGAACCACGTGTTCCTGAAAAGGCTGCTCATCCCGATCAGTATCCGGGTGGCGATTGGAAGCTGTCCGCCCATGTCGGCGTACATTTCGGTCATCTGTGGAACCACGAAAATCATCATCAGGGCCACGATTCCCATCGCCATGCCCGTCATGATCAGCGGGTACGCCATCGCGGAAGTAATCTTCGACTTCAGCTTGACGCTCGATTCCAGGAAGTCGGCCAGTCGCTCAAGAACGACATCCAGCGTGCCGGACGCCTCGCCCACCCTGACCATGTTGATATACAGATCCGGGAAAATCTTACGATGATCAGCAAGCGCGTCGCCCAGCGAAGTACCTTCGCGGACCTTTTCGCGCACCTGCCCCATGACCATCTTCAACTGCCTGCGTTCCTGCTGGTCAACCAGGGCCACAAGGGCCTCGGTCATCGGTATGCCGGCCCTGATGAGGGTCGCGAACTGCCGCGTCATCAGGGCGATGTCGGAGGGTTTCACACGATCGAATATCGCCGACAGGTTGACTTCCCTGGCCAGCAGTGAAGAGCCTCCCGGCTTGCTTCCGACCTTGGATGTCTTCGCGCCGGATTCGGTGACCCGGGTCACATAGATCCCGTCACGCTTGAGCCTGGAGGTGAGTTCAGCGGCACCGTCGGCCTCGGCCACGCCGGAGACCTGTTTTCCCTTAGCTGAAATCCCCCTGTACTCGAAAAGCGCCATCAGTTACCTCCGGGACTCGACGTCATTCCTCGTCACCCTGGGTGACCCTCATGACCTCTTCGGCGGTCGTAATCCCACGCCTGACCTTGTCGACACCGTCCTGCCGCAGCGTCAGCATGCCGCGCGACATGGCCATGCGCTTGATTTCCGATGAATCGGCGCTGCGCATCACCAGCTCACGGATCTGATCGTCGACCTTCAGGATTTCATATATGGCGTTTCGCCCGCTGTACCCTGTTCCCGAGCACGCCGGACAGCCGACCGCCCGGTAGAATGTGTCTTCGGGCCGGATCCGGTCGATGCCGAGCGTTTCCATCTCGCCACGCGACGGTTCGTATCGTTCGCGACATTCGCGGCAGACCACGCGCACCAGGCGCTGCGCCACGGTCGAAAGCACCGAACTGGCAATCAGGAACGGCTCGATGCCCATGTCCACCAGACGGGTGAACGCGGAAGATGCGTCGTTCGTGTGGAGCGTCGAAAAGACCAGGTGGCCGGTGAGCGAGGCCTGGACCGCGATTTCCGCCGTTTCACGGTCGCGGATTTCACCGATCAGTATGACGTCCGGGTCCTGGCGCAGGAACGCGCGCAGGCCGCTTGCGAACGAAAGCCCGATTTTCGTGTTCACGTGCACCTGGCCGATGCCGTTGATCTGGTATTCGACCGGGTCCTCGACCGTCAAGATATTCTTGTCGGGCGTGTTGATGCGTGTCAGGCACGCGTACAGCGTCGTCGTCTTGCCGGAACCGGTCGGGCCGGTCACCAGGATGATGCCGTGCGGACGCGTGATCATCTCGTGCATCACTTCAAGCTTTTCGCCGTTGAAGCCGAGATCGGTCAGGTCGAGTATGGTCGACGTCTTGTCCAGGATACGAAGCACCAGGCGTTCGCCGAAGGACGTCGGCACCGACGAAAGACGGACGTCGATTTCCTTGCCGGCGATCACGCGACGTATACGGCCGTCCTGCGGCAGGCGCTTTTCCGCGATGTTCAGGTTGCCCATGATCTTGATTCGGCTGGTGATCGACGCCTGGAAACGCTTGGGGGGACGCAGGACCTCGCGCAGGATGCCGTCCTTCCTGAACCTGACGGAAAGGTGCTTTTCGAAAGGCTCGATGTGGATATCGCTGACCTTTTCCTTCACGGCCTGACCCAGGATCGAGTTCACCAGCTTGATTACCGGCGCTTCGTCGGTCACGTCCAACAGGTCCCGTGAGCTTTCTTCCAGATCGGCAGCGGCCTTTTCGAGGTCGCTTTCGTCATCGCCGAACACGGCGGACGCCGTTCCTTCCAGACCGGTAAGCCGCTGGTACGCCTGGTTAATCCCGTCTTCGACCAGATCGGTGGTCGCAAGCACGATTTCGATGCTGGCGCCGAAAAGAACCTTCAGGTCGTCCACGAGTGACAGGTTCAGGGGGTCGGATATCGCGACCACGATACTGTCGTTCCTGCGGAACATCGGCAGGACGGAATTTTCGCGGGCCCACGTGATCGGCACCTGCTTCAGCAGCCCGACGTCCACTTCGTCAAGCGGCAGCGACCCGAGCACTTCAAGTCCAAGAATCGAACCGAAGGCCGCGAGAAACCTCTTTTCGTCGATGAGGTCCATTTCGAGCAGGGTTTCGACCATGCCCTTTTCAGGGTGTTCGGCGCGAATCTCCGAAACCCTGGCCAGGGCCTCGGCGTCGACGAGCCTGTGTTCGAGCAGGAGCCTGTTGATGAATTCACTTCCGGAACCAAGCATCTGCGACGCTCCAACATCGGGCCAGGTGGCCCGGCAAGCCGTCACTCAACGACGGGGGTCATTGAATCCTGTTCTTCCGCCGAGGCCGGACTGTCAATGTCGTCGTCCAGCAGCGGGGCCGGGGCTGATTCGGAGGCGGCCGCCGGCACGGGTGCCGGAGCCGGGGCCGGGGCAGGCGACTTCGCCGCGCCACTGTCCGTGCCGGAAGACGACGCCGCATCCGCCGCGGGGGCCAGTTGCGCCCGGGGGAGCAGGCTGAGCGGGTCGTAATCCAGGTCGTGCGAATCAGGTTTGCCGACCAGGTCCACGTTGTCGAAACTGGTCTGCTCGATCATTTCCCGGTCCTTGCGGACATCGTCCATCGTGCTTGCGATGTCCTCAAGCAACCCGGTCTTCTTGCGGTAATCGACGCCGCCCTGGTATTCCTGCTTGCGGGTTGCCATGTATTCAGCGAACTCGCGCATTTCATCCATCTTCTGGTCGTGGATACGCTGCAGATCGGACGGGTCTTCGATGATGTATGGAATGATGATCATCAGCAGATTCCGCTTTTCGATCGTCTTGACCGTCCTGCGGAACAGCGCCCCGAGAACCGGGATGTCGCCAAGAATCGGGACCTTGTCCACAGCCGAACTTTCGACGTCGCGGATCAGGCCGCCGATGACGACAGGCTGCTGATCCTTGACCACGACGACGTTGGTCACCTTGCGTTTGGATGTGGTCGGACCGAGGGTCGCGTCCATCGATTCGACGTCGTCGAGCTGCTGCTCGATCTGGAGCCGGACGAAATTGGATTCGCTGATCTGGGGCGTAATTTTCAGCGTCATGTCGACATCGATACGCTGGACGTAACTGCCGTATCCCATCGAACCGGTCAGCGCCCCCAGCGCGGAGGTGGCGGAGGACGCGCCGGTCAGGCCCGACTGGTTGAGGAGACTGGAAAGTCCGCCGCCGGAAGATGCCTGATAAGGAATCTGCTTGCCGACGACGATCTCCGCTTCCTCATTGTCCATCGTGAGAATGTGGGGCGTTGAAAGGACGTTGACGTCCGAATTCGTCTGAAGCGCCTGGATGGCGAATCCGTATGCGGGAATGGACAGCGTGCCGGTCGATCCGGTGCTGCCGGTGTCCAGGTTGACGAGCGGTCCCTGCATGCCGAGCGCCATACCGCCGGACGTGAGCTGGGTCAGGTCAAGGCCGGACATTCCCAGCCCGCCGAGGCCCATCATCAGGGGCACCGATTCACCCCCGATGTTGAGGGCGGAGCCGACACTGCCGGATATACCGAAGTTCTTATTCTTGTTGGACGAAATCTCCATGACGACGGCTTCGACGTAAACCTGCTTGCGGCGGACGTCGAGCTGCTGGATGACCCGCTTTATCGCCACGTAGTCCTTGAGCGTGCTTTCGATAACAAGACTGTTCGTAGGCTTGTGCGCGGTGATCTTCACCTCGCCCGAAAAAAGGCTGGCCGCCCCGCCCGCACTGCCGGAGGCCGGGTTCGCCGCGCCCTTGCCCGATGACTTGGACCGGCCCGAACCGGATGTCAGCGAAGACAGTGTCGAGGCCACGTCCTCGGCGTTGGCGTTTTCCAGGTAGTAGATGTGTATCTGGCCCTCGCCCTCGATCGGCATGTCCATGCGGCGGAGCAGCTTGTCAATCTTCAGGTAGGCGGCCGGCGTGGCGACGATAATGAGCTGATTGGTCCGTTCATCGGCTATGACCTTGGACATGATGGCGGCGCCTTCGGGCGTGTTCGTCCCGCCCGTGTCTTCGCCAGCAGCACCTGCCGGGGCCGCCGCCTGCGGTTTCCTGCCGCCGGACGAGCCGGAACCTCCCTTCTCACCGAAAACGGACGTAATCAGCGTCGCCATTTCGGACGCCGACGCATACTGCACGGGACGGACCCAGATTTTTTCGCGGCCGGTCGGGACATCCAGTTCGGATATGAACTTGAGCATCCGGACGATGTTGCTGCCGAGGTCAGTGATGATCAGCGAATTGCCGGGCTGGTAAACCGAAACGTCACCTGCCGCCGTCTTGAACTTCGCCAGTACCTGGGCGACGTCGTTCACATCGATATGCTTGAGGGTGACAATCCTGGTGACGAGCCTGTCTTCGGCCGGAACAGTCTCACCGTCCGAATATATCGGCACGACCTCGGTCTTTGCCTTCGCGGTATCGACAATCTTGTAAAAGGCGCCGGACGGCACAACCGTCAGCCCGTTGATGTCCAGCGTCGCCAGAAATGCCTTGTATCCCTCATAAACCGTGACCGCCGTGGTCGACATGATGGTGACGGTCTTGCCACTGCCGAAATTCGCCGGAATCATGAAATTGCGCTGAGTGATGCACGCGATGAATTTCACGACGTCCTTCAAGGGGGCTTCCTCGAAGTCCATGCTGATCTTCGCGTTCAGCGGAAGCGGTCTGCACTTCACGTCCTTTTCGAAATTTGTCTTCCACGTGACCACTTCCTCGACCTCGGACGGAACCCCGCTGTCCGACCTGGCCGGCTCCACGGAATTCTGGGAACCCGCGGCGGGTGGCCTGGTCTGTGGATTGATGGATGTCGAAGGAGGCGGCGTGACCTTCGCGTTGTCGTCCTGAGCGCCCGGAATGGACGGAGGGGGCAACTGGCCACCCGACGGAAGCACCTGCGCGGACTTGCCGGCGTCCTGGGCAATCGCGGGCGCAGACGCGGAAATGGCCGCGAACAACGCGGCGACGACCGCTGTATTGATTGCAAAGGAGCTGGCTTTCGTCCGGAAATCCGGTTTCATATGAGCCTCACTGAATGGTGTAGTTCATCGTAACTTTTTTGCCGCGACGCACGACGTCGATGGCGATCTGGGAACTGTTCCTGAGCGATTCAAACAACTGTATCGCCTTATTCGGCGTATCGATTTCCTCGCCGTTGATCCTCTGCAGGAGGTCACCGGACTGAAGACCTATCGACTTGTAGAGACTGTTCGGCCTGATTCCGACAAGCCTGAAGCCGGCGTACTTCCCGGCTTCGTAGTTCGGCACAATCCTGGCCTGCATACCCAGCTTCGTCAGGTCCTGGAGCTGTTCTTCAAGCATGTTGCGATCGATCTGGTAGTCGTAAGGCCCCTTCTTCTGGATGCCGGCCGCAAAAGAATCGCCCTCGGTCGTTGGAACCAGGCCGGCTTCGGAAACAACCTGGCCGTCCTTCGGAGTCTTCGGCCGGGCGACGTCCCACAGCGTGACCACGCTGACGTTTTCACCCTGACGCAGGACGATGTATCGGGGGTGGATCTCGAAAACCTCGACCACGTCGTTAAGAAGCAGGCCTTCCCGGATCAGCTTGGATTTGTCGTCAAGCAGAATCGTCGCCATCGACCATTCCCTGACCGGCGAAACAAGGGTGCCAAGCAGCTTCACGTTGATGTTCAGGCCGGCCCCGGCGCCAGGCACGTCGCCCTCGCCCTCGGGACCGAAACTGGATTCCTCGAGCACTTCCGGTTCAGCGTCGAAGATGTTCCGCTCGGATGAGACCGAGACAAGTGCCGTTTCAAACCTGGGCTTGACGGGGGCCGCGGCGGCTGCCGGGGCACCGGACTCGGCAGCTTCGGCGTCGGTGGCAGAAGAGCCACCCATCAACACGAAACCAATTGTCTCTGAAAACAGCCCGGCGGCCAGAAATGACCCCCCGGCGATCACGGCCAGCATCGCAACCCAGAAATGCCTGCGAATGAATTCCTGCATCGAGGCCCGCTCCAGGGCTTGAACCCGCGTCAAATCGATGCAATTTACGTACCACAATCCCACCTTGAACCGAAGTCCCATCCGGACGCTGTCATTACAGAACCTTACGCCCCGGACCCGCCAATAATCAGGACGCGGGAAGCCACCTGCCACCCGCGCGCGCGGGGCTGCTTATGACATTTTGACAAACGACCGCCTGAGGCGCGGCAATTGTGGCAGGGAACCCGGCTGCCACGCTGCTTTCCGGCACGGATGCGGGCCGGGTGCAAAGATCTGTGGCGCGACGTTTGACCGCAGGCGCGAGTCTTCGGATAATGGTTCCGGCCGCGTGTCGGCCGTACTGCCGGAGGGCAACCAGTAATTGGCCACCCAGCGACCAGAAAGCATAACGGCAAAAAGGACGCGACGACACGGCGGCGCCGCGGGCGTCACCCTCCTGGCGGCGCTGTTGGGCGTACTTGCAACAGCTTGTGATTATTCGTCATTCCTGCCTGACTACGACATACCGGACGTTACCGTTTCAGATATTCCGTTCGACCCGCCGGACGACTGGGTTCCATCGGACGACGGCCAGCCGGGATTCATAATTACCAACGCTTCACCACTGGTCGGACCGTCGACCGGCGGCACCCGCGTGACCATCGAGGGCAGAGGGTTCACGTCCGGCTCAACCGTCCTTTTCGGGCCTTCAGAAGGTCTGGAAACAATTGTTGAAAGTGAATACACCATCAGGACCACTTCGCCTGTGTGGTCCGGCTACAGCGAAACCGTCGACCTATGGGTTGTGCGCGGCGACGGGAAGAAATCGGTCATGCGTCCAGGATTCCGATACCAGTCTGACGTGGCCGTGGCTTCCGTTCTGCCGCTTGAAGGCCCTGTTGCAGGCGGAACCCCGGTGACTGTGCGGGGGCATGGATTCGCACCGGACGCGGACCTGATCATCGACGGAAGATCCGCGCTGGCCGTTCAACGTCTGGATGATTCGACCATCATGGCGCTGACGCCGCCCGGCGATGCCGGGGATGTGGATGTGCTGGTGCTTTCAGGTAATTCGTCAGGCCGACTTGGCAGGGGTTTCAGCTACGTGAACGCGCCTGACGGCGCCACCTGCGCGCCGTCGGTCGTCGACATGGCAGGATCCGACGGCTCACGGATCGTCGAATTTGAAGTTTCCGGCCTGTTCCTGGACGACGTGCGTTCCGTGTCCCTTTCGTCAGGCCGCGTCACTTCCTTCCGGCTGTCGGATGCCGACACACTGGTTGTCGGCGTCGATTATTCCGGCGTCACCGCAACCGGTCCGGTTGACCTGACTCTGTCCGGTCCGGGGGGCATTTTCACTGCCGACGGCTGCTTCACGGCCCTGGAACGTGAACAGATCGATGACGAACGTCTTCATATCCATGCGTTCTCGCCGGGAAGCGTCCCGGTCGAAGGTGGCGTCGTCGGCACGCTGACCGTCACCGGACTGGATACCGGCAACCCATCCGTGCTTCTTGCAAGGGTCGGATCTTCCCCCGTGGCGATCACCGAAGTGCCGGACATGAACACCGTCAGGTTCCTGGTTCCACCCGGTTCGCCCGGCAGGCCTGACATCGTTCTGGAAACCCCCGCCGAAACGGCGCAAATCAAGGATGCGTTCACGTACCTCCGCAGTGCGTCCGTCACCGGGGTCGACCCGGCGATCGCCCCGCCCGAGGGAGGCACCACCGCCGCCGTGGTCGGAACCTGGCTTGCGGACGCAACCGAGGTACTTGTCGGTCCGCTGCCTGCCGCGATAACGGGCAAGCCGTCGGACAAGGCCATTCCGATCGTTATCCCCGCCGTCGGCCCCGGCGTCCACGACGTCACCGTGACGTTCGCCGATGGCGGGCGCGTGACGGCCCCGGCCGCGGTCACATGCACCGCCGACGGCGTCGAAATCAAGGCGGTCAGCCCGGACAGAGGCTCGCTTGCCGGCGGAACCGCCGTATACGTGACAGGTGCCGGGCTGAAACCGGGAACCCGTGTCTTCTTCGATCGCTGGGAAGCGCCGGTGGTGGACGACACAGACCCTGGAAGGCTTACGGTTCGCACACCCGCGGGCGACAAGGAAGGGACGGTCGATGTCTTCGTTGTCGGCGAAGACGGCATCAGACACACGCTCAAGGACGCCTTCACATATTTCAACCCGACGGGCTTCCTGGGCGGCACATGGGGGCCTGAAATCTCGGGTTCCCTTAACGTCACCGTCATCGACAGCTACAACGACACTCCGATACCGCAGGCATTCGTGATGGTCGGCAGCAACCCGGACACCCCGTTCAAGGGATTCACGGATGGGCGCGGCATGATCACGCTTTCCGGACGAAACCTGAGCGGACCGGTCATGGTCACGGCGACGAGGCAGGACTACACGACCTGGAGCGTTGCCGGATTTGATGCCGAAAACGTGACGGTTTACCTTGAACCTCTTTTCACCCAGATCCCCCCGGACACGGGAAACGGCGGGGAGGACAACGAGTTCCCGCTAACCCCGGGCCTGGTGTCCGGCCGCGTGACAGGTACCGACAAGGAATTCATGGTGCCGCCCGTTTCATGCGCCGGCATACCGGCCGCAGGCGGAACGATGTGCCTTCCATGCGACGCCGATGAAGACTGTGGTGCGGAATCACTCTGCGTGATGACCGGATCGACCGCCCTGACCTGTTCCCGGCCATGCCTGGTGCGTGAGGACTGCCCTGATGGCTGGGACTGTTATCAGGCGGCTGACCAGGGCACAGTCTGCAAGCCGGGCCCTGGTGTCGAGGAGGTCCGCTGCGGCGTGGCCGACGCGACCAGCACTCGATGGTCGGACAGCTTCGGACCGGGGGCCGTGATGACGGCATCCGGAACCTATGCATTGAACTCCAGGCTCGGCGATGTCGCGATTTACTGCCTGGGCGGCTTCCGCAGGTACGGCGACGGCGTATTCGTGCCGGTCATAATGGGCCTGAACCGCCACGTGTCGGTCACGACATCCACGATCAACCAGAACAACGACGTCCGACTCAACATACCCCTTGACCGCACGCTGCGGCTCCGGATGATCGCGGCGCCCGGCGGCAGGGGCGGACCGACCGACCATACCGGTTCAATGACCGTCTATCTTGGTTCCGACGGCTACCTGAATCTCTGGTCGCCACTCACGGGAACCGACCGGGCCATATTTGACTTCGAGCACCTGCCGGCCGCATTCGACGGGGCCATGGAAGGTGCGGAGCTTTTCATGTCGGCCCAGGCCGAATCGCCGAACGACTCCGGGGATCCATACTCGGTCGTGTACCCCAGGATGTGGAAGCCCTGGACGCCCGGGGCTTTCCAGGTTCTGGACGACGGAACCGTGACGGCGTCGGAAACAATCGCACTTGAAGCACTGTCTTCATGTTCCTCCGACCACGGGGCCGTTGTCATCGACACCTCGCACCGGGCCTGGCTCATCGACGATAACGGGAATATCACGGCACTTCCCTCAATCGGGCACTCAGACATCGCGGCGTGCGCCTGGACCGACGATGGCCGGGTCATATTCACCGGGGCGCGATCGGCCGTGTACACGTGGAACCCGTCCGACATGTCGGTCAGCGTTGAGTCCGCCGGCGATGCCTACCCGACGCTGGACGTTGCACGGACGTGCGGCGACAACCTGTGGGTCGCGGGGCACGGCAGACTGTGGGCCAAATCCGGCGACGGCGAATTCAGGCAGGTTCCCTACGGATCACCGGCTCCGGTCAAGGATCTGGAATGCCTGAACGATTCGACGGTGGTGGGCACCGGTGACGCGGGCACGCTGTTCGTGGCCGACGTATCGGCCGGTCGCTTGATTCCGCTGCGTGGTGTCGCCGTAGACCTGCATTCAGCGGTGGTCGTCGATGGAAGGATCGTGATCACCGGCTCCAGGGGAACCATGCTTGCCGGACCGAATCCGGATGAACTGCGCCCCCTGGATACAGGAATCCTCGACGACCTGACGGTGTCGACGGGACTGACCGGCGGCAGGGTCCTGGTGGGCGGGTCGCGCGGAATCCTGGCCCTGCTTGACGGGGACAACCTGACCATAATCAGGAAGCCTTCGGAACAGGCTGAATTTTCGGCGTTCGCCGCGGTCACGGCGGGCGGGGTGGCTTCCGGCGGCGCCGTTCTGGCATTCCGGCGCGCGTCGATCATGGCGGGACCGTTCGTCAACATACCGAAGTTCAGTTCGCCGCCCGACAACTGGCTCTGGCTTGACAGGGACATCTCCTGGGGAATTGAAACGCCGCCGCAGCCTTCGTTCTACTACCTGCGGATGTACACGGTCGGCGCGGGCGGGCGGTGGTCCATCATTGCCGATGGAAGGTTGCGATCAATCGAGCTGCCCGACGTGGCGACAGCCTCCGGACAGCCGCTGAAGCCGATAAAGCCGGGCACTGTGAGCCTCTGGACTTATACCGTGATTTCACCGGGATTCGATATCGACAACTACGATTCAACCAGCCTTTACACAAGCAAGTGGGACGCCTGGTCGGCGATCGGCATACTGACAAAGATGTTCTGAGGGATCGCGCGGATAACTGCGGATTACCGGTGGCGGCGCTTCTTTTTCTTCCGGTTTGACGCGTCGTCCTGGGATGCACCGGCGCTTTCGTCGACAGCCCCCATCATCACGGTCGCGTTTTCGTCGAACTCGCCTTCTTCTTCCGCTTCGCCTTCCGCCGCATCCACGGCTTCAAGCGGAGCCTCGGGGATTTCGACCGGAGCATCCGGGATTTCTTCCGGGGCAACGTACGCTTCCACATCGACGGCAGGCTCAGACGGCATGTCCGGAAGCACCGCATCGATTTCGGCAGCGTCGAACGTCATCATTTCCGCCGGAACATCGACAGCTTCCATGGCAACCGTCGCCCCCGGCGCGTCGTAGTCGTTGTCCGAATCGTCGCCAGCGGCGGCAACCACTTCCTCGAGCGACTCGTACTCGGCGGACGGCACCTCGATTTCAGGTTCGACGACATCGTCGACCAGTTCTGGCGAAGGTTCAGCGACAACCGGCTCGACAGGGTTTTCAACCTGCACGACATGGCCCACCGGCCTGCCCGAATAAATACGGGAATATGCGTCCAGCAGTTCACCGGACTCGGGAACGGCGGCGTGCCTGACCAGGAGATCAATCACCATGTCGCCGCCATGTGTCGCTTCAACTTTGTGAGCCTTCCTGCCCATACGTGCCTCCTTCGGGAGTCAAACGGTGGAATATCATTGCAGAGCTTTCGCCAGCGCGTCAAGTAAGATGGACCGATCCGCCGGAGTGTCCACCGCGCCCTGTGCCAGCGAAGGCGATCCGCCCCCGCGTCCACCGAGCGGGGCGAGGATGCTGTTCAGCACCGGGCCGGCCGGGCGAGCCTTCTGAAGATCGGGCGTGACGGCAAGACATACCGTCATTTTCGGGCCCTCCACGAGCGTCATCAGGACCAGGCCCGAAGCGATGCGGTCGCGCATCACATCGGACAGTTCCCGAAGGCCCTTGCGGTCCATTCCGTCGGCGGACACGAGCATGACCCGGACACCACCGAATTCGACGACATCGGGAGCGGACGGACCGGAAGAACCGGCCGCGGCGGCCTTGACGCGAAGGTCGGCAACCTCCTTGCGAAGGGCCTTTTCCTGGTCGACCAGCTTTTCGATCTTGTCCACGGCGGCAGCACCCTCTGCCCTTACCCCGCGTTCCACCAGCCGCATCAGCGCGTCGCGTTCCTTCAGGAAAGCGACAGCGGCAGCGCCGGTGAGGCCCTCTATCCTGCGAACGCCCGCGGATATGCCGCCTTCGGACACTATCTTCAACAGGCCGATCGAGGACGTCCGGGCAACGTGCGTGCCGCCGCACAGTTCGACCGAACCGCCCATCCTGACCATGCGCACGACCTCGCCGTACTTGTCCTCGAAGAAATGCATCGCGCCGTCGGCGACGGCGTGCTCGATATCGGTTTCAACGGTCACGACGGGACTGTCTTCAAAGATCCAGCCCTGGACCAGTTCCTCGACCCTGGCAATCTCGTCCGCGGACATCGCCGCCATGTGCGAGAAGTCAAACCTGAACCGATCCGGCGTGACCAGCGAACCGCGCTGGCGGACATGGGCCCCGAGCACGGTGCGGAGCGCCCGGTGAAGCAGGTGCGTGGCACTGTGATTCCGCCGGGTTGACATACGCGACGGGGCAACCGTCATGCCGACGGGGTCGCCGATCGAGGCGCTACCCGCGGCCACGCGGCCGACATGCACGAAACAGTCCTCACCCGGCTTCCTGGTGTCCTGGACTGCGAATTCAAAGCCAGCGCCGGATATCACGCCGGTATCGCCCACCTGGCCGCCGGATTCGCCGTAGAAAGGCGTCACGTCCGTGACAATCATCGCTTCGTCGCCCGCCGCGACCGAATTCACCGGGATCCCGTCCCGGAATATGGCCTTGACCGTCGCCGCGACCTTTTCACCACTGGTTTCATCGTATTCGTACCCGACAAAACCGGTGCGGATGCCGTTGACACGACAATGTTCCATGATCGTGTCCATCGAGCCGTCATGGGCCTTCCAGGACGCGCGGCCACGGGCGCGCTGTTCTTCCATCAGGGCGTTGAATCCGTCGCGATCTATGCCCATGCCCTTTTCGGACGCCACAACCTCGGTGAGGTCGATCGGGAAGCCGTGCGTGTCGTAAAGCGTGAAAACGGTCAATCCGTCGATGTCATGGCGACCGGAAGCCGCCGCCGATGAAATGGCGGCGTCGATCAGTTCCATGCCGGATGACAGCGTTCGCAGGAATCTTTCCTCTTCCTGGCCCGCGACCCTGGCGATAACGGAAGCGTCCCGGTCAAGTTCCGGCCAGGCTGCGCCCATGACCACGGATACGTGCAGGCATATGTCGGTGAAGAACGGACCGCGGAAGCCCAGTTTGTGTCCGAAACGGAGCGCGCGGCGCATGAGCCTGCGGAGGACGTACCCCCTTCCCTCGTTTTCAGGGAACACGCCGTCGGCGATCAGGAATGCGGTGGCCCGGGCGTGGTCGGCGATCACGCGGAGGGAGGTGTCGGTGTCCGGGTCGCTGCCGTATTTGACGCCGGCGGCCAGAGCCGCCCTTTCAATGAGCGGCTTGAGCAGGTCGGTGTCGTAGTTGGTGCGCACACCCTGGAGAACGGAAGCGATGCGCTCAAGGCCCATCCCGGTATCGATCGACGGAGCCGGCAGCGGAGTCAGTTTCCCGGTTTCGTCCCGGTTGAACTGCATGAAGACCAGGTTCCATATCTCCATGAAACGGTGACCCTGGTCGTACATCGATGTCCCCGGGTACGACGGCCCGCGGTCGACATAGATTTCGCTGCACGGACCACATGGCCCGGTGTCGCCCATCGACCAGAAATCGTCCGGGTCGGCAATGATGCGTTCGGGTGCGACGCCGGCCTCGGAAACCCACAGGCGCCTTGCCTCCTCGTCGTCCGGATGCACCGTGACCCAGAGATCCGCGGGCTTCAGGCCATACACGTTTATCAGCAGATCCCACGCGTAAGTGATCGCGTCCTTCTTGAAGTAGTCGCCGAACGAAAAATTACCCAGCATCTCGAAAAACGTGTGATGACGGGGGGTTCGACCGACTTCATCCAGATCGTTATGCTTGCCGCTGACGCGGAGGCACTTCTGGCTGGTTGTCGCGCGACGGTACCCCGGGTCGCGGTATCCGGCGAAGACGTCCTTGAACTGGACCATGCCGGCGTTGACGAACAGCAGCGTGGGATCGGAAGGCGGAATCAGTCCGTGACTGGAAACGATCCTGTGGCCCTTGCCCTCGAAGTACTTGAGGAACTTTTCTCTGATATCTGAAGACTTCACGATTTCCTCTTAAATCAGCTGGTCCGGCCGCGCCTATGCCGCCGGTTGATCTTCGACCGGGATCCCGAACTTCAGGTAAACGTCGCGGGTCACCGCCGCCAGGTCTTCGGGATTGTCCTTGAGGTATGCCATCGCCTGTTCGCGTCCCTGCCCGAGGCGCTTGCCCGCGTATCCGAGCCACGAGCCGCTCTTGTCAAGCACGCCCGAGCTGGCGGCGAGGTCAACCAGTTCGCCGAGCCGGTTCACGCCCTCGCCGTACATCAGATCGAATTCCGCTTCACGGAACGGCGGCGCCATCTTGTTCTTCACGACCTTGACCTTAACGCGCATGCCGGTGTTGGTGGTGCCGTCGTTGTCCTTGACCGCCTGGCCGCGCCGGACGTCAAGCCTGATCGACGAATAGAACTTCAGCGCGTTTCCGCCGGTCGTAGTTTCCGGGTTGCCGTACATGACACCGATCTTCATACGAATCTGATTGATGAAGATCATGCAGGTGCTGGACTTCGACAGCACGCCGGCCAGCTTCCGAAGGGCCTGGCTCATCAGCCTGGCCTGGAGCCCGACATGCGAATCGCCCATTTCACCTTCAAGCTCGGCCTTTGGAACCAGCGCCGCCACCGAATCGATGACGACCAGGTCAACCGCGTTCGTCCTGACCAGCGTTTCCGCGATTTCAAGCGCCTGCTCGCCAGTGTCGGGCTGGGCAAGCAGGAGGTCTTCGACCGAAATTCCCAGCTTGCGGGCGTAGTTGACGTCCAAAGCGTGTTCGGCATCGATGAACACGGCAAGACCGCCGGCCCTCTGGCATTCGGCGATGGCCAGCAGCGTCAGCGTCGTCTTTCCGGATGACTCCTGGCCATAGATCTCGACGACGCGACCCTTCGGATAGCCGCCGATGCCGAGCGCGATGTTGAGGCCCAGCGAACCGGAGCTGATGACCGGCACCTTGTTGATGGAAGAGCCGTCGTTGGCCAGGCGCATGATGCTGCCCTTGCCGAACTGACGTTCGATCGTCGCCATCGCCACGTCGATGTTGCGTTCCTTCTGTTCGGCGGTGTCAGCCGTCTTCATCTGGATATTCTTCGCTTCCTTGGCCATCTGGTTCCTCCAAACTCAAAGCCGGACGGCCGTCCCGTACCCGGGGACCGCCCTGCAAGTAAATCAATCGCGGGCGCCCTGCCCCTCGTCAAACTGCACGACGCGCAGACGCCTGTATCCGGCCATCGGCGTCGCCCCGACCGGTTCCATGATTCCGGAAACAAGCCCGCCAATCCTTGTCGCGCCGGGAACGGTCGAAAGACTTTCCGGCGGAATGGAGGTCAGGCTGCACGGGCCTGGGAGCCACCCGAAAACGAAACGGAGTCCACCGGTTGCCTCGAGGCACGACGCGACTTCCGCCCCGGTCGATTCGAGTCCGGCCCTGACGGCGTCGAACACGATCTGGAATTCCGGTGACGATGACCAGGCCCTGGACTGGACCAGCATCGATCCGTCGGCCAGCCTTTCCAGACCGGGAGGATCGATTCGCAGTTCAAAGTCGCGGACCCCCGCCAGCCGGGAAATACCGGAACGAAGCCCCATCGAGACGACCTCGTCACGCGCCCTTTCCGGCAGCCGGAGTGTCATGAGAACCACGCCATACCGCTGCGGGGGCATCCAGACCGGCTTGTGTTCCCTGCCCAGGGCCTTCCTGACGTCACGTACCATCTGAAGAAGATGATTCGCGAAGACGATCGATGGCTCGATAACCACCGCACCGGTTCGTTCGGAAGGCATGTCCACGTTCGCAGCCATCGGCAATCCCCGTATCCACCTGCCCGGACTGGCGCCATATGGCGCCGCGGACGCGCAGCAGATTAATTCATGACGCTCTGACCGGCAATATCGAAAACGACGTTGCCGCCCGTGCGGGCACAGCACCACCGGCGAACCAGATCGAGAGCCGATATCGCGGCGCAGCGCCTGATTTCGATCCGGTTGCCGGAAAACCGCGACTCCATCGCCTGGGCGCCGTCCGACGAGGCAAGACCGAACCACACCGTGCCGACAGGCTTTTCGATGGTCCCGCCGGAAGGACCGGCGATGCCCGACACGGAAACCGCGACATCGGTCCGTGTAAGCTTCCTGACCCCTGAAGCCATCGCCATGACCACCGGCCCTGAAACGGCGCCGTGTGCTTCAAGTGCTTCGACCGGGACTTCAAGAAGGGCGCTCTTGAGCTGGTTGGAATAGGCGATCACACCGCCGGCATAGAATCCGGACGATCCGGGAACAGACGTCAGCATCTGGCCGAGCAGTCCCCCGGTACACGATTCGGCCGTCGACACGGTGAAGCCGGCCGCCGCGAGATGCGCGCCCACGACGCTTTCCATGGAACGTCCGTCCAGCGAATAGACGGCGTCGCCGAATTTCGAACACAGGTCACGGACGATGCCGCCCCCGACGCACTTGACCACGACCTCCGGATATTCGTCCCAGCAGACCGGGACATCTTCCCCGGTCCGGCCCAGTCCACGGACAAAGACCGAGACCTCGGACAGTTGAGGCCCGAAAAGCCTGACGATCATTACTTTCCTGTCTTCCATTGCCGGCCCCTGGGGTGTACGGGGAACATGCCGCCGTTTGGGGCATATAGTATCACAACCGGACTTGCCGCGGACGATTACGCGGAAGGGGTAACAAGCGCCGCCGCACCGAGGATTCCGGCGTCTTCCCAGAGTTCGCACATGACGATCTTCGTGCGTTCGACCAGCACCGGATAGGCGCGTCCCCGCAACTCGGAAACCAGGGTCGGTCCGAAGGCGTCCCAGGACCGGGCGAGGCCGCCGCCCAGGACAATCGCCTCGACGTTCAGAAGGTTCACAAACGTGCCGATTCCCATGGCCAGGTAATACCCGACGTCATGGTAATAACGGACCGCCTGCGGATGTCCCTGCTTCGCCATCTCGTACAGGCGGCGCGGCAGATCCGGGTCGGCCAGGGCCTCTTCGGTTTGATCGCCGAAAAGCCGGTCGCGCCTGACGTAATTGCGCAGCCCGACCGCCGCCACATACTGTTCGATACAGCCGCGGCTGCCACAGTTGCATGGAAATCCTTCCGGTTCGACCCCGATGTGGCCAAGCTCGCCGGCCATGCCGTCGGCGCCGCGATAAATCTTCCCGTCCAGGAAAAGTCCGCCCCCAAGTCCGCTGCCGAGGGTCAGGCACAAGAAGTCCCGCATCCCACGACCGGCGCCGTACACCGCCTCGCCCAGCGCGATGACGTTCGCGTCGTTATCAAGACAGACCCGCAGTCCGGTGGCCTCCGAAAGGCGACGGCCGAGTTCGAAATCATTCCATTCGGCAAAGTTCGGCGCCCTGACGATGACACCGGTTTCGTGCCTTATCGCGCCGGGCGAGCCGATGCCGATTCCCGCCGGCACGACACCAGGTTCAAGCCAGCGGTCCCGCATTTCCCCGACGACCGACGAAAGGCGCCTGACGATGCCGTCCTGGCTGCGATCCTCCGGTTCCAGGTTGACCACGAGCGTATTGATTATCTTTTCGCCGCTGACCAGTCCGGCCTTGATCCTCGTGGCCCCCAGATCGATCCCGACCACCACGTCACGCATCATCTGTTCTCCAGGACCTTCTGAAGCAACTTGATATCACAGGGATATGTAATTTTCAGGTTGGAAGAGTCTGATTCGGCCACAACCGCCGTCACGCCGTTCCGGATGACAAGCTGTATGTCGTCGGACATGTCGACGATGCCCGCCGTAAGCGCCGACCGGTGGGCATCCAGGATTAAGCCGGGATCAAAGGCCTGCGGCGTCTGGGCGTTCCACAACCCCTTGCGATCGACGGATGCGACAAGTCGTCCGTCCTTAACGGAATACACCGTGTCGGTCACCGGGCAAGCAGCGGTCGCGGCGCCGGTCTTTTCCGATGCCCGGATTACCTCGCGCACCAGTTCGGGGGTCGCGAACGGCCTGACCGCGTCATGAACGACGACCCTCTTCAGGGAAGACCCGCCGAACCTGGCCGCCAGTATCAGGCCGGAAAATGACGACATCTGCCTGGTCGAGCCGCCCGGCACGACATCAAGCACCTTCGTGTAACGGTTGCGACCAAGAAACGCGCGGGTGAAATCGACCCAGTCAGGCGGAACGACAATCACGATCCCGTCGATTTCGGGCATGCCGTCGAACAGGTCAAGCGCGGAAGCGATCACCGGCCTGCCCGCGACTTCCTCGAACTGCTTGGGGCGCCTGGCGCCCGCGCGACGGCCCATCCCGCCGCCGAGAACCACCGCGACTGTCTTGAACGACATTGTCATCCCTCCGTGGCCGCGGATCCGGCCACCAGATAAGATAACAGCGTTTGGCGCCCATCCCAAGTTCATGTTCGATTACTGTGTTCCGGAAGTGGCGGCAATCCGTTAGAATCCCTTGACCGGGAATGTACGGCCCGAGCCAGAGGACCATCAGCATGAAAAAGGGCTTTTTTTGCTTTGCAGCCGTCCTGCTTGCGACCGCCGCGGGATGCGGCTTCAACCAGGCCCCGACGGACGAAGGCATGACGATCGACGTGGCGCAGGAAGATCTGTTTCACGACGAGGGGCATGTCGACGACACCGGCCATGACGATGGACGCCCGGACGAAGGCGGGACCGATCTGGCCGACGCCGGCACCGACCTTAATATCCAGCCCGACGAGGGCGTGACGAACGACAATGGCGCCACGGACAACGGCACGGACACCGCCGCCCAGGACGAAGGCCAGCCCGGCGACACGCAGCAGGACGTGCATGTCCCACGCGGAAAACTTACGGTCATCCCGTACCTGATCGATTTCGGGTTCGTCCCGCTCGGCGGCAAGTCAACGGTCCCGTTCACCGTCAGGAACGACGGCGACGCGGCCCTCAGGCTGGACAAGTTCACGACAACCGGTCCCGCCTCGATCAAACTCGACGTCGGATTCGAACCACAGACCTCCGGCATGAAGACCACCTACATGGTTGACCCGCCCAGAAACTTGAAGCCAGGCGCCACTTTCGACGGGAAGGTCATTTTCGAACCGACCGAAGCCGCTGAAGCCTACAGCGAAGTCCGCGTGTTCACGTCGGATTCGGACTACCCGGACGGCTACCTGGTGCACGCGATGGGCAACAAGACGAAGCCGGACGTGGACCTTAAACCGAGCGCGATGGACTTCGGCGCGGCCGTCGTTGGTTCACCGCTGTCCCGGAACCTGGTGCTGACATCCAACGGCGGCATGAACGTGAAGATCAAGTCCGTCTACCCGGACCAGGATGCCGTGGCCGCCGGTTTCAGGGTCGAATTTCCCGAAGCCGAACCGACGGTCGGCTCGCCGGTAACCCTGGCCCCGCTGGACACCCTGACGGTCAGAATTGTGTACGACCCGACCCGTGCGAGCCCCGTGGATTCAATCGGAAAGCCACTTGTCGAAGACGGACAGATCGTTGTTTCCGGCGACATGTTTGCCGGCAATGAATTCCTGCGGGTCACCGGTTTCGCCGTTGAAGGCGCCTGCACAAAGCCGATTATCGAACTGCTGAACGAATCGTTTGAGGATGGGGACGGATGCCCCGTGGACGAACTTGACGCCGAAACGAAAAACACCCGCATCTGCCGGACAGCGGACGGCTATGAAGTTCCGACCGGCACCATGCTGCGCCTGACGGGCACCCAGTCGTTTTCGCCATTCGGACCGCTTGAATCCTGGTCATGGTCGGCGACGCAGCCCGCGACCAACGGCGGCATTTTCGTACCGGGCAGCGACGACGTTTCACCGACCTTCATGGTCGGCGCGGGCGTCGACGAAACCACGCCTCAATACGAGCTGTTCCTGGATGTCGCCGACGGTCTGGGGCACACGGCCTGCACCCCGGATTCGTTGAAGATCGTCACGCGCACCGAAGTGAAGGCAGACGTTATCCTTTCATGGACCCCGGTCAATCCGTTCACGCCGACTCCGCCTTACATGGGACAGGACGTGGACCTCCACTTCACCCACCCGAAGGCCGCGGATGACGGGACCGAACCCGATCTGGACGGCGACGGCCTGCCGGACGACTGGTTCGACCTGCCGTACGACTGCTTCTGGTACTACCCGTCACCCGCCAAGGACCTGTGGGGCGAGGCGCTGCCATGGACGAACGACCTGGTCCGCCTGCGCAACGACAGTGACGACGGCTCGGAACCGGAAGTCCTGTCCATGGGTCTGGAGTGCCCGAACGGACGCAAGTTCAAGGTCGGCGCGTACCTGTTTGACGACTACGGTTACGGCGATGTGAACGCGACCGTGCAGATATTCGTCAAGGGCGTGCTGAAGTACTCCGCGACCCAGCGGCTCCGGTCGCACGACATGTGGTACGTCGGGGATCTGCAGTGCGTTACCGTCGGTCTGGAAAAAACCGGTTCATTCAACGCGGCTCCTGCTAAGATCACGCACGATTACGTGAACGATGATTTCGGCAATCCCTGATGGCGACAGGCGTGACGCGCCGCCGGCCAGCAGTCTTTGACGCCCGTGGAATTTTTGTGATTTCGCGCCCTTGACAACGTGACGCGACGCGTTATTTTTCATTCGTCTGGTTTGGAGGAATTAATCATGTCAGGCAAGCTCACAGATCAGTTCGATTCCCTGGTCAAGAAGGGTTCGAAGATGGCGGAAAGGGGCCGCGACGTCGCCGGCAAGGCGCGTGAAAAGGCTGAAAAGGCGGCTGAAATCGCCCGCGAACAGGCTGAAAAGGCCACGGCAAAGGCACGCGAGATGGCCGGCGAAAGGGGACGTGTCGGGGTTGAAAAGCTTACGAAGCTGACCGACAGGGTTCACCGCGAAAGCCTCGTCAAGGCGGCGGAATCAGTGCTGGACGAACTGCGCAACGTCGTGATGGCCCAGACGATTTCCGAAATCGCCGAAGTGAAGGACGCCAACGATGAACTTCGCAGGAAGCTGGACGACATGCAGAAGATCTACGACAAGAAGATTGCCGATCTGCAGTCGGAACTGGCCGCGAAGGCCGCCAGTCCGAGCCCCGCGCGTCCGGCGGCCAGGCCTGCCCGCAAGCCGGGACCGTCGACCACCGAAAAGTAACCGGCGAATTTTCAGCGGCGCAGCAAGACGTCCATCGCCCCACTGGATTCTTCAAGGACATCCCGGTGCACGCTGCGTCCGGTCGAATCCATCGTCACGATGGCGGGAAAGTCGCGGACCCTGAGGATCCACATCGCTTCCGGCACACCGAACTCCTGAAGGAAATGAACGCCGATCACCTCGACGATTCTTGACGCCAGGGACGCGCCCGCCCCGCCAGTCGCGTGCAGATACACGCCGCCGCATTCGCGAAGGGCCGAAGCCGTGGCGTCGCCCATGCCGCCCTTGCCCACGACGCCGCGCAGGCCGAATTCACGAATCACCGCCGCCTGGAAGGGTTCTTCGCGCATCGACGTCGTCGGTCCGGCCGACATGACCCGCCATCCGCCGCCATCGGGAAGGACGACCGGTCCGCAGTGGTACACAAACGCGTTTTTAAGGACATCGCGCACTTCGTCGGACGGCGCCTGGACCATGCGCCGGTGGGCCATGTCGCGGGCGGTCACCAGGATTCCGGAAAGCAGCACGCGGTCGCCTGCCCTCAATGCCTGTGTGGCTTCGCGGGTACAGGGCGAATCAATTCTTGTCGGATCGAGGTTCAGACCCATCACCACTCCGCCGCCACGGGGCGACTATACAAACGAGCAACGGCCATCCGGGCTGACGACCATGCGCCACCGCCGGGTCGCCCAGCAGCCGCAGGCAATCGAAACAAAGAAGCTGGCGGGATGCCGCGCGAGCGTGCCGACCTTCACGCCGAGCACCGTCGGAAGACCCCCCAGGCCCATCGGCCCGATCCCCAGCGTGTTGACCGCTTCCGCCAGTTCCCTTTCGAAATCGCCGAAGGGACCGGGCACATCGTCAAGACGCCGAAGAAGCTGGCGTTTGGCGGCCGCCATTCCGGATGCCCGATCGCCACCTACGCATACCCCGAGGATCCCGGGGGAGCACCCCAGACCCTGGGCACGGAACGCGGCGTCGATCACGCAACGGCGAACCCCGTCCATATCCCGGCCGGCGCCGGGCAGATCCCCGGGAAGGCTGTACTGGCGTCCGACATTTTCGCTGCCGCCACCTTTCAGGAGAATGTCGATGACAAGCGGTGAATCAGCCCCGGCAGCCGGAGCGTCGTCGAAATAAACCTGTGGAATCCCGACACCGATACCGTCGCCGGAATTGAGGCCGGAAAGCGGATCGACCGCGTTCGGCCGAAGGATGCCCGATGCGACACACGACGAAACGGCGCCCGCGATTCCCGATGAAAGTTCCACCCGGTCGGCCGCGTCGAGCGAGCGCCCGCCAACGAAGAAACACGGGATGCCGGTGTCCTGGCACATGGGCACGCGGTCACGCGCCGCAATATCGCAGTTGACAAGAATTTCACCGATTACCAAGGCGGCGTTCCCGGACGACGAGCCGCCGGCCACGGAAAGAGCGCGAAGGATGTCAGGGGACAGCGAGGTCGACGCCAGGCCGATCAATTCGACAATGCGATTCGCACCGGGGAGGACTGACCGCATGCAACTGGCTCCTCAGGGTTGGCGACCCGGGGAACATGCCGGAGCCGCGGGATCGCGCTTCATGCAGTTCCGGCCGCGCTTGCAGAGCTGTGAACACTCAAAACCGCGAATCATGTAATCGTCGACGTACAGCAGGGACGCGACGACTTCCACAAGCGCCATTGCATCCTTGTACGCGATGGCCTTGCGGAATTCGAAGTCGGACAGGCCGAGCGGCGCGAAGGTCACCCTCATGAAGTCCAGTTCCCGCATCACGTGGGCGTCAAACTGCTGGTCTTCGTGATGAAGCCGGTGGTCGTATTTCATCACGATGCCATCGAACAGCGCCCAGACCGGGGCGCCCGGACGCACGACTTCATTGGAAACGCGCCACAGCCCCTGCCGCTCCAGCATGAACTTGCGCAGGGCGAGCGCCAGGTACGACACGACCTGGAAGACCGACTGATCCGAGTGGGCCGTGTGCGACAGCGTCAGCAACGCCTGGAAGGCCGCCTTTCCCGATTTCTTGAACATTTTGTCCAGGGAATACAGCATCCGTCGGTCCCAGTTCCGCGCGTTGACTTCGATCAAAAGCTGCTTCGCGTTGTTCAGAATGAAGATGTTCTTGAAGCACTGATAGAGTTTTTCTTCGTCTTCGTAATTGTCGAGCGTCTGGATGTTGTGCATCCGGTCGGCCAGCTTGACCAGCGCGGAGGCGATCCTGACGCTGATGTCGGGGTGGTTGAAGACCGATGAAATCGATTTGTAATAGAGGTCGGCCTTGTGACGGGTCAACGTCCAGACGATTTCAACCACGCGTTCCGCCACGTCGCGTGGAAACGCGCACGAAAGGGCCAGATCAATCACGTCCGACGCGAACTGGCCCCGAAGCTCGAGTTCCAGTTCCGCCGAAGTCCTGCCGGTCGAACCCTTCAACAGATCGACACGGTCTTCGAGCACGTCATGCAGCAGCGCCGAGGCGACCACGTGTGGCTGGCAGGAGGCCATCTTCAGGTACATGGCTACGTTGGTCGGGTGCGTGAAGGACTGTTCCCCGTTCTTCCTGACCGCGAGACCTTCATACAGCTTCGACGCGACCATGTATGCGCCGGTCACGAATTCACGATCGCAGTCTGACATCCCCTCGACCAGTTCCGAAACCGGCACAGGCGTGGTCTGCCGGGGCCAGACCATCATCTGCTCGTAGACGTCGCGGGGCGAAGACTCGGCGGAAAACATGCCTTGCGGCAACATGAAGCCGTTTGTTCCGTTGGTTCCCATACAGGACCTGGCCGCCAACAATGCAGACCCAGCCTATGATACACTTTGGCCTCCCGAATTGAAGACACGGCGGCGCCGGATTACGGTAAGGTTCACAAAAGCTGTAGAAAGCCGGGAAGGTTGGTTCATTTGGATTCGGACGACATCAGGAAGGTCCTTGAAGCGGTTGCCGCCAGCGACATGACGATCGAAGAGGCCGTCCGTGGGCTGGCGACCATGCCCTTCCTGCGCGTCGGCGACGTTTCGATGGACACTCACCGCCACCTTCGACGCGGCATTGCCGAAGCTGTTTACGGCGAATCCAAGAGTCCCGCCCAGATCCGCAGCGCCCTCGCGGCGGCCATCGAAAACGGTTCAAACTGTGTCGTTACAAGGCTGCCGACCGAAGTCGCCGACGCGGTCATGGCCAGTTTCCCAGAACTCGCCACTGATGGCCGACTGGCTTTCGACGAAATCGCACGCATGATGGTCCTCAGAATCAGACCGGTCGACAGGCGTGGTCGGGGTTACATCGCGGTGGTGTCGGCGGGGGCATCTGATCTGCCCGTCGCCGAGGAAGCCGCGCTGGCCCTTGAAACAGCGGGAGATCCGGTCGTCAGGGTTCGCGACGTCGGTGTGGCCGGCATTCACAGGCTTTCGCCGCACCTCGAAACGATTCGCGGCGCGGCCGCCGTGATCGTCGTCGCGGGAATGGAAGGAGCGCTGCCCGGCGTGGTGGCGGGACTCGGGCCGGCCCCGGTCATCGGCGTTCCGACCAGCGTCGGGTATGGTACGGCCTTCGCCGGGCTGACGGCCCTGCTTGCCATGCTCAATTCCTGCGCAGGCGGGGTTACCGTCGTGAACATCGACAACGGATATGGCGCCGCGGTGGCGGCGCACCTTATCAATTCGGACCGCCCGCTGGCGGCTGGGTGCGACAGATGAGCAGGATTGCCTGGTTCGACTGCCCCGCCGGCATTGCCGGGGACATGGCGCTGGCGGCACTTGTGCATGCAGGTGCCGATCCGGCCAGGATCAGGGCTGCGGTCGATGCCGTCTGCGGCAGGCCGACCGGCCTTGCGGTATCGACGGCCGGGGATTCGCCCGTTGCCGGACTGCGCCTCGAACTTGACCTGCCGCACGAACACGTTCACCGCACCATGGCCGACATCGCGGCCATGATTGAAGGCGCCCGTGGAGCCGTGCCGGATGGGCGGGCCCTGGACAACGCGCTGAAGATATTCGGCAAGCTTGCCGCGGCCGAGGGCGTGGTTCATGGCTGCACGCCGGGGGCCGTCAGCTTCCATGAAGTCGGCGCCCTCGATTCCATCGTGGACATCGTCGGAGTGGCTGTCGCCCTGGATGACCTCGGGGTCGACATCGTGACTGCTTCACCACTGCCGATGACACAGGGGACCGTCGAAACCGCTCACGGCATTCTTCCCGTTCCGGCACCGGCAACCCTTGAAGTTTTACGGGGCTGGGAAGTCTATGGTGTCGACGCCCGGGGTGAATTCGTGACGCCGACCGGGGCGGCCATATGCGCAGCGCTGGCGGGAAAGGCAGGGCCGATGCCGCGCATGACGATTACGGCGGCGGGCCTTGGCTTCGGCAGGAAGAAATGGCCTGACGGCCGCCCGAACTGCGTCCGGGTCGTGATCGGGGAAGCATCGGACATCGGCGCCGAAAGCCGCGTCCGAGAGATTTCCGCAAACATTGACGACTCGACGCCGGAACAGATTTCCTGGCTTGCGGAGCGCCTGCTGGCCGTCGGTGCCCTGGATGCCTGGGTCACCCCGATTCACATGAAGAAGGGACGTCCGGCCTGGACGGTATCGGCCCTGTCGACGCAACAGGATTCCGATCGGCTGGCCGAAGTATTCTTTGCCGAATCCAGCACGATCGGCGTGCGAATCACGGATCTGGACCGTATCACGCTGGACCGCGAAATCGAAACCGTCGAAACGGCGTTCGGCCCGGTCCGGGTCAAGACGGCGCGACTGCACGGACGCGTGGTCAACGTTCAGCCGGAAGCGGATGATCTGCGCGCAGCGGCAGGGCGGACAGGCATCCCGTTAAAGGAAATCCGCAAGAAGATCGAATCGCAACTGCGCTGAAAATCACGAAAGCTCGACCCGGTTCCTGCCCCCGGCCTTTGCCCTGTACAACGCCTCGTCGGCACGTTTAAGCAAGTCGAGTTCGACCCCTGACATCTGCCTTCCGGATGCGTTGGCGGTCGCCACCCCGATTGAAACGGTCACGACGCGGGAGCCCCGGTCAAGGGGAACGGCAGTCCCGGCGCACACCTGCCTAATTCTTTCCGCGACACGCGCGGCGCCCCGCATGTCGGTCGCCGGCAGGCATACCACGAACTCCTCGCCACCGAACCGTCCCGCGAAATCGGAAAGCCTCAGGCACGACATGATCGCTTCGGCGATGAATCGCAGCACGCGATCGCCGGCAGGATGCCCCAGTTCGTCGTTCACCAGCTTGAACCTGTCGGCGTCAATCATCAGAAGGCTGATTGAACTTCCCTGGCGCCAGATGCTCCGGTAGACCTGGGAATACATCTCGCCGAACGCCCGCCGGTTCAGCATGCCCGTCAGGTCGTCACGCATCGCATCGCTTGAAATTCTGCTGCGAAGCCTGAACTGGTGAACCAGCAGCCCGGCGCAGTTGCACAGGGTCCTGGCGCCGTGCAGTATCGACGGTTCAAGGTAATCCCCTCCCGCCAGAACGACCGCGCCGATCGCCTCCCGCCCCGCGGCGGCAGGAAGGACCACGAGGCTTTCGTCCAGTTCCAGGACGACCGGATTTTCCGGCCCCAGGACACGTCGATTCGCGGCGCCGCAGCGAAAATCCGACGGCGCCGCCATCTGGCTGCGCATCACGAGGCCGGGCAGCGTTCCCTGCAACTGGACCGGTCGGCCGGTAAGGGAAGGCGATGCTTCGCCGGCCACTGCCGCGACCTGGCAGGAAGCACCGTCGTTCGCGTCGACCGCGACGACAATCACGAGGCGCGATGAAGACAACTGCAGCAAGGCCGCGGCCAGAGTTTCCAGGCAGGACTCTTCCGTTTCGGATTCCAGGATCCGCGATGTCCCGTCGATCGCGTCCAGAAGCGGCCGGGAATCAGGACCGGGGGGCGTCGGCACTGTCGGACGATGCAACGACGGTGTGCTGAAAAACTGCCGTCCGAACGACGAAAACACCTTGAAATCCATTTCATCGACGACGTCACGGTCGCGGTCGGCCCAGAGGAAGCCGTCCGCGCCTGGATACACCATCGCGCCCCACACCGGCACCGGCATCGTCGAATAAGGTACGGCCATGTCCCGTGCGCGGTCGTGATTCATCATCATAGGCTCGCCGGCCCTGATGGCCGCGAGCGCGCCTCCGGCCGACGATATCGGGGAACCGTTCCCAAGCCTTCCTTCGACCGTGTCGCACGACGCGGCGACAAGCGAGCACCCGGTGCCGTCGGGCCGGCAGCAGACCCAGGCTATCGCGCGCAGACCGATGGCGATCCTGAACGGTTCAAGCCATCCGGCGCGTGACGGATCAGCCCTCCCGGGCAACATGTCGGCGTCATTTCCGGACACCATCGGCCACCTTCCGAAGCGATGTATTCGGGACCATTGAAAACGGCGTCAGATTAGCAGGGACGCCGTGTCCGGTCAAACCTTCGACAAAACGCGGCAGACCCGCGATTTCTCTGGACTTCCGCGATGCCCGAACCATGCCCCGAACGCTTTACAACAATGGTATTTCGAGGTACAATTCCCGCACCTGATTTCAGGGACTTCATAACCAGGGAATAGTCAATGTCCACCGAAATGCCTGAACACAACGGAAACGACGTCGTCGAAACCGCCGGCGGCTACAACGCCGAATCGATCAAGGTCCTCAAAGGGCTTGAAGCGGTGCGAACCCGCCCGGGAATGTACATCGGCGACACCGATGACGGCTCCGGCCTGCACCACATGGTTTACGAAGTCGTCGACAACTCGATCGACGAAGCGCTGGCCGGATTCTGCAACCATATCCACGTTGAAGTCATGCCGGGCAACATCGTTTCCGTCGAGGATAACGGCCGCGGCATCCCGGTCGCCATACACAAGGACACCGGCCGGTCGGCGGCTGAAGTCGTCATGACCGAGTTGCACGCCGGCGGCAAGTTCGACCACGATAACTACAAGGTCTCGGGCGGACTTCACGGCGTCGGCGTGTCAGTCGTCAACGGGCTTTCGGAATGGCTGCGCGTCGACATCAAGCGTGACGGCGGCGCGTTCACACAGACCTATCTCCGCGGTGTCCCGGACGGCGACCTGATCCGGATCGGCGACAGCGACGAAACGGGAACAAAGGTCACATTCAAGGCCGACACGACCATATTTTCGGACATCAACTACCTGTTCGAAACCCTTTCGCAGCGCCTCCGAACCCTGGCCTATCTCAACCCCGGCCTTCGCCTGAGCTTCGCGGACGCGCGCGACGAAGACGACGTGAAGTCGGCTGACTACTGCTTCGAGGGCGGCATCGTGTCGTTCGTGGAACACATCAACCGGCACAAGCAGTGTCTCCATGAAAAACCCATCTTCATCACCGGCACGCGGGAAGACGTCAGCGTCGAAGTCGCGATGCAGTGGACGAACGGTTACCAGGAAACGATGTACTGCTTCACCAACACGATCATCAACCGTGACGGTGGCACGCATGTGGCCGGCCTGCGCGGCGCGCTGACCAGGACCATCAACAACTACGCGGAAAGCGAAAACCTGCTGAAGACTTTCAAGGGCGCGCTGTCCGGGGAAGATGTCCGCGAAGGCCTGACGGTCGTCTTGTCCTGCAAGGTGCACGACCCGAAGTTCTCGTCCCAGACCAAGGACAAGCTGGTTTCGTCCGAGGTCAAGGGCGCCGTTGAAAGCGTCGTGAACGAAACGCTGGCTGATTTCTTTGAAATGAACCCTGCCATCGCGCGTTCGATCGTGGGCAAGACCATCGAAGCGGCGCGTGCCCGCGACGCGGCCAGGAAGGCCCGCGAAATGGTCAGGCGCAAGGGCGTGCTGGACGGCGCTTCCCTGCCCGGCAAACTGGCCGACTGCCAGGAACGCGACCCCGCCAACGCCGAAATTTTCATCGTCGAAGGGGACTCCGCAGGCGGCTCGGCCAAGCAGGGCCGGAACCGGGCGAACCAGGCCATCCTGCCCCTGCGCGGCAAGATCCTGAACGTTGAAAAGGCGCGTTTCGACAAGATGCTGGAAAGCGAAACCATCGTCACGCTTATCACGGCACTCGGCACGGGCATCGGACCGGACAGCTTCGACGTCAACAAGATCCGTTACCACCGCATCGTTATCATGACCGATGCCGACGTCGACGGTCTCCACATCAGGACGCTGCTGCTGACATTCTTCTTCCGTCACATGCCGGACGTCATCGAACGGGGTTACCTGTACATCGCCCAGCCTCCGCTTTACAAAGTGCGCAAGGGCAAGCAGGAAATGTACCTGATGGACGACGGCGCACTGGAATCGTTCCTCCTGGACAACGGTCTGAACGGGGCTTCCGTGCTGGCCGCGGGCGACATGTTCCCGCTGTCCGAAGAAGACCTGAAGCGCTACCTCGGCAGGATTTCAATCGCCAGGCGCCTTGCCGCGCAGATTGATCTCGGACACGACAGCCGCGTTTTCAAGGCGATTCTCGACGAAGCCGACTTCGCGCCCGCGGACGTGAATCGCGCTGGCGCCGACACGATTGTCGGCAACCTGATGGCCGCGTACATGCGCAAGATCGGCGCCGAACAGGAGCCGTACCAGGTCAGGCGCGACGAACATGAAGACGGCTCGGTAACGCTGGTTGTTTCGACCCGGAAGAACGGCAGCCCGGTTCGTACATACCTGGACGCCAAGACTTTTGAACATCACGAAATCGTCCAGTTCCGCCGCGTCATGAACGACATCCGCAAGGTCGCGCAGTGGCCCTACACGGTTTCGCTGGGTGATCGGGACGTCGCGGTTGCCAGCCCCGACGACCTCCTGACACTGATCATGGAACGCGGCCAGAAGGGCATGAGCTACCAGCGGTACAAGGGTCTCGGCGAAATGAACGCAGAACAGCTCTGGGAAACCACGATGGACCCGTCAAAGCGCACCCTGCTGAAGGTGAACATCGTCGACGCCATCAAGGCCGACGAGATTTTCACGCTGCTGATGGGCGACGCGGTTGAGCCCAGGCGCGAATTCATCAATGAAAACGCGCTGAACGTCATTAACCTGGACGTCTGACTTACCCCCGGAACGGATCTTGCCGATGGGTTCCTACATCGAAGAAGTCGAATCCCTTTTTCTGTCCGCGGTTCGGAAGGGGATGTGCCTGCGCGCATCCGACCTCGAAATCGTACGGGACTGGAATACCCGGGGCGTTCCGCTGAACGTGGTGTCGCGCGGGGTTGTCGGCGGAATCAGGAAGTTTCTTGCCGAAGCGGAACCGACCGCGCCCCTTCCCTCCACGCTGAAGTACTACCGCACATCCGTCGAGCGCGAGTTCGACGCGTGGTCGCGTGCCGCGGCCCGCGGTCTGGGCACTTCTGACATGCCTGCCCCGGCATCCGTGGCGGCTGCGACACCGATCGACCAGGCCGGTCCACCGTCACTGGCCGACAGGGCGCTGGAAGTACTCAGGGCCAGGCTGGAGGCTGCCGACGGACCGTTGAAGGACGCCTGTCGAAGGGCGCTGGAAAGGTTCGAATCCTCCAGGGGCGACACGCCGCTTGCGGACCTCCTGTTTCAGATTGAAGATATGCTGGTTACGGAGATCGGCCAGTCGCTGTCGCCCGAGGTATTCGCGGGGCTGAAAGCCGGCGTGGACGAAACGATGCGGCATGCCGAATCGCGGGGCGTCGGCAGGCGCGCGCTGGAAGATCTGCGGCGTAACGGCCTTCGAAAGGCGGTCGCGGATCATGCCGGCTTCAGGAGCTTCATCGAAGAGGTCCTGAAGGAACACCGGCGCTGACAGGATGAACATGGATTGCGCGAAGTGCAAGGATCTGGGCTATGTGACGGAAGCCGCCGGGGAATTCGCCCGCGCCAGGCTCTGTGACGCATGCAGAGGGGTCTGCCCCCTATGCGGCGGGCGTGGCCTTGTCATCGACAGCACGGTGTTTCCGGTCAGATCCAGGCCCTGCGTCTGCAACCACCTCAAGTCCAGGATCGAGTTGTTCAACGAAGCCGGCGTCCCGGCGAGGATGCACGCCAAGACTATCGACCTGTTCGAGGAACGCAGCGCATCACAGGCGGCCACGAAACTGTTCATGCGCAGGTTCATCGAGGACTACCGACCGGGAAACCGCGGATTCCTGCTGTGGGGTAAACCGGGCACCGGCAAGACGCACCTGGTGTGCGCGATGGCCAGGTACTTCCTGCTTGAAAAGGGCTATTCGGTCAGGTTTGTCGATTTCTTCCAGCTTCTGTCAGACCTGAAGGCCGGTTTCGGCGACAACAGGTCGGAAAGCGACCTGATAGTGCCGCTGGTCGCGCCGGACGTGCTGATCATCGACGAACTCGGCAAGGGCCGCGCGACGGACTGGGAAGTGTCGGTCCTGGACCAGCTAATCAGCCGCAGATACAACGCCGGAAAAACGGTTATCGCCACCACGAATTACGACCCGAGCAAGGTGTCGGAAGCCAGCGGAATGCCCGGGCTGATCGGCCGCATCGACGAACGAATCCATTCCAGGCTCTGCGAACTGTGCGAATTCATGGAACTGAAGGGCGACGACTACCGCAAGCTCTGATTCAAACTACAGATCGCGGCGGGCACGAAGGGCGCGCATCAGCGTGATGCCGTCCAGGTATTCGATCGCCGACCCCATCGGGATGCCGGTGGCGGGCCGGGTGACGCGGACGTTCACGCCGCGGCTTTCCATGATGCGACGTATGTACAGTGCCGTGGTTTCGCCTTCGGCGTCGGCACCGGTCGCCACGATGACCTCGCGGATGCCGTCCTGGCGGACGCGTTCGGCCAGTTCGGGAATCTTCAGCTTTTCGGGGGTGATGCCGCGCAGGGTTGACACCGACCCGCCCAGGATGTGGTACAGCCCGTTGTATTCGCCCATGCGTTCGACGGCCAGCAGGTCGCCGACCGATTCGACGACGCAAACCGAAGCGTGGTCCCGCGAGGGATCCGAGCAATAGGTACAGAGTTCGCCTTCGGCCGGGAAACCGCACAGCGGGCAGGGGCGGACACGTTCGATGACCGCGCCGAGCGCGCTCGACAGGTCGCCGGCACGCTGCATGCCGCCCGACATCATGTGCAGGACGTACCGCAGGGCCGTCTTTTCGCCCACGCCGGGGAGCTTCCGCAGTTCGCCCACCAGCAGCATCAATGATTCAGGAAGCCCGTTCTTCATGACGACTTTCCAGGATTATTCACTTGCCTGTTTCAGGCTCGATCGACACGATTTCACCGCCGAAGAGCCCAATCGTACGATTGACGACCGGATCACGCATCATCCGGCTTTCCACGTCCTGAGCCTGCGGGACCGACGGTGCGGGAGCAGCGGCCGGCGCCTGTCCAGCTGCCTGGTTCAACCTGGCGACCGCCTCGGCAACCGAGCCGCGACCTGGCGCCGCAGCCGGCCGCGACCACTGGTTGGCCGGGGCCGGGGCCTGTCCCTGTGCCTGAGCCTGTCCCTGTGCCTGTCCCTGAACCTGTCCCTGTCCACCGGACGGACGTCCCGCGGCCTGCGAAGGTCTTGTCCAGGTCATGGGACCCGACGTAGCCGGTGCCGCCGCCGAAGGAGCCTGTGACACTGCCGACTGAACCGGTGCCTGTACCGCCGCACGTGCCGGCGCAGCAGGTGCGGATACTTCGCCGGCAGGCGCGCCGGCCGCAATCCGATCCAGCCTGTCCACAAGCGCCGCGACCGATGAAAACGCCGACATCCGGGCCGCCTTCACGATCGCCACCTGTGCCAGCAGTTCCGGGCTCCGGGAATCGGCGACACGATCCGATGCGGTCACAAAAAGATTCAGCAGGGTCGCCAGGTGTTCGGGTGTCCGACCGGTGACCAGCTTCATCATCGTCGCGACTTCCTGGTCGGTCAGGCCGGTTTCGCGGGCGGCATCGGCACCGAGCAACCTGACCCGCAGGCACTCCGAAAGGAAACGGGACAGATCCTTCAAGACCTGACGCGCCGGCAGGCCGCGCTCGATCGACTGCGTGAACGCTGAAAACGCACCGGCGGCGTCTTCATCAAGCACGCTGCCCAGCAGGCGCTCAAGGTCGCCGCGCGATCCAGTCCGCAGGATTTCCGCGACAGATGCCTCGTCGACAGTGCGACCCGCAAACGAAATCACCTGATCAAGCAGCGAGCATGCGTCGCGGAGACTGCCGTCGGCCTCGCGGGCGATCAGTCGCAGCCCTTCCGGGTCGGCCTCGATATCTTCAAGACGCGCTATGTACCCCAGGTGGTCAACCAGAGCCTGCACCCCGATTCGCTTGAATTCGAAGACCTGGCAACGCGACGCGATGGTCGCCGGCACCTTGTGAACTTCGGTTGTCGCAAAAATGAAAACGACGTGGGGCGGCGGTTCTTCCAGCGTCTTGAGGAGCGCGTTGAACGCCTCCGTCGTCAGCATGTGGACTTCGTCGATGATGTATATCTTGTTCTGGTCACGTGTCGGCGCAAAGGCGACCCCGTCGCGCAGTTCGCGGATGCTGTCGATGCCGCGGTTGGACGCGCCGTCGATTTCCTTCACGTCCAGGGACGTACCGGCCGTGATTTCCCGGCATGCCTCGCAGACGTTACATGGCGTCACCGTCGGCCCGTTGACACAGTTCAACGCCTTGGCCAGCACGCGTGCAGCGGTCGTCTTTCCGACACCACGGATTCCCGTGAACAGGAAAGCGTGCCCGATGCGCCCGGCCTGAATCGAATTTTTAAGGGTGGTGGTCACGTGCGCCTGTCCGACGATGTCGTCAAACGTCTGTGGCCTGAACTTCCGGGCGATCACCTGATACGACATGGTATTTGCCTGGAGGTGGGAGAAATACCGGGACGGGACACCCGCAACACTACTTACCGTTGCTTCCTTCCGGACCTGGCGGGGTTACGCAATATCAACGCCATCCCGTCCCGGCAAACGGAATAATAGCCTGTCGCCGGGGCCGATGCAAGTGTGGCCGATGTGGAATTCGTGGTGTGCAAGGGCCACGATATCCCACGGCCGTTGGCCATGGGCTCCCAGTGTTGAACGGCCCTCCCGGTGGTCGGGCCTCGAAGATCAATCGGACGATTGGGGCAGGTCTACAGGGGTATTGACTAAAGATCGGGGTTCCAAGATAATCCGTCCGCTGGTTTCGGCCGGCGCATTGAATCGGGGCTGTAGCTCAGTTGGGAGAGCGCTGCGTTCGCATCGCAGAGGTCAGGGGTTCGAATCCCCTTAGCTCCACAAAACCTTATTTATTGTCGATTCAATCGCTGCGGGATAACTGTGTCAGCACCCGCCGATGATGTGAGTCCCGCCCTGTCCGCGAAGCGCTGACGACAGGCTCTGCGGGTCCGTGATGATGGCGCGCTGACCACCGCGTTGCAGGAACCCGCAGACCGCTTCGACCTTCGGGCCCATCGAACCGGCGGGGAATTCCCCGGCGTCAAGTAGTTCCTTCAGGCCTTCCGACGTGATCGCATCGATCTGGCGCTGGTTGGGTGTGTTGAAACCGGTGTAAACCTTGGGAACCTCCGTCAGAATTACGAATATGTCGGCGCCAATCTGGGTCGCCAGCATCGATGACGACAGATCCTTGTCGATGACCGCCTCGACACCTTCGTATGACCGGTCGGGCTTCTTGATAATCGGTATGCCGCCGCCGCCGCAGGCAATCACGATGTGGCCGGCTTCGGCTGATTCCCGGATCATGTGACGCTGTATGACCTTGACCGGCCTGGGCGAAGGCACGACACGACGCCAGCCGCGGCCGGAATCTTCGACTATCTGCCATCCCATGTCATCGCGGCGACGTTCCGCTTCTTCCTTCGAAAGGAACGGGCCCACCGGCTTCGTCGGGTTCCTGAACGCGTCATCTTCCGGGTCGACCAGCACCTGCGTCACGACGGTCACCACGTATCGCTTGATCCCGCGCCGGCGCAGCTCGTTCAGCATCGCCTGCTGAAGGAAATATCCCAGCGAACCTTCCGTTTCGGCCACCAGCACATCCATCGGCATCTTGGGAATCGAATCGTCGCTGCATGTTTCATTCAGCAGCAGCAGCGTCCCGACCTGCGGGCCGTTTCCGTGGGTAATGACGATGTTGAAATTCCGTTCCACCAGAGTCTGCAGGAATTCGCAGATGTGGGCGGCGTTACGCTCGTGGTCGCCGATGGTGCCTTTTTCGCCCTTTTCGACGAAGGCGTGGCCGCCAAGCGCGACGAGGATTGTAGGTTTGTCTTTTCCGGTCGACATCTTTCCACCACGGGAAAGGGGAACGTGAAGACTAAATTGCCGCGGGCCGGGCGTCAAGGACGTGCCGAACGCGTTGTCAGATGCGATCCATCGTACGGGTGGCGACCACGTCGACGCCTTTTTCCCCCAGGAGGTCCTTCAGCAGGACATCACCAAGCCTGACCGGCGCCGTGACCGCAAGTTTGTGGATCTCGAACGCCGCGGCGACGACGCGATCCTTGGGAACCGGCGCCGTCACCTTGACCGGAAGCCGCTTCCAGCGGGCACCCTCGATCGCGACCGTGGTCGACATGAACCGGCGCGGGTCCTCGAATTCCTGCTTGGCGTACTTCGCGCCGCGATTGCACTGGAAGCCCTCGATCTCGAGGATGTCGCGCCCCTCGTGCGTAAGCTGCAGCGGGCATCCAATCGGGCACCCGATACAGGTGAAGTTCTTCAGGTCACTCATTTCAAACCACCCCCGTGCGGCATCACCTGTCCAGCGGACGGATGTCAATCCTGAGCGTATCGCCCTGGAACTGGTCCAGCGCGTCCGGCTTGATCTTGAACATAATCATTTCGGCCGGCACCACGAACGAAAGCTTCTTGCGCATGATGTCGCCGATGATGATTTCGCACGGCTTCATCGGTTCCTTGCAGCGCATGAAAATCTGGTGCTCGTGGCCGGTGCTGAGGCTGTGGGGCACGCAGTACCTGACGTTGTCGCCCGGGACCAGCCTTATGTTGTCCTGTGCGCGCCGTATGCCCATGGCGTATTCGCCGGCATGCCGTCCGGCCCGCAGCGCCTCGCCGGTGACGAAATCGACCAGGTCGTGGACATGCAGCACGTTTCCGCACGCGAACACGCCGGGCAGGCTTGTTTCAAGCGTCGACGAAACGATCGGTCCCCTGGTGGTCAGGTCGAGCTGGATGCCGAGACTCTGCGACATCTCGTTTTCAGGTATCAGGCCGATCGACAGCAGCAGCGTGTCGCAATCGATGGCGTGTTCCTTCGACATGTCCGGCTTGAAACCGGGCCCAACCGGGGCAACCTTGATGCCGCGAAGGCGATCCTGGCCCATGATTTCGGTGACGGTCGTCGACAGGTGCAGCGGGATCCCGAAATCGTCGAGGCACTGGACCACGTTGCGTGTCAGGCCGTTCGAATAAGGCATCAGTTCGAACACGCCGACGACTTCGCACCCTTCCAGAACCAGGCGGCGCGCCATGATCAGCCCGATGTCGCCCGACCCGAGGATCGCCACGCGTCGACCCGGCAGGTACCCCATCATGTTTGTGAACTTCTGGGCCAGGCCGGCCGTCAGCACGCCGGAAGGGCGCGTCCCCGGGATGCGGATCGCGCCGCGGGTGCGTTCACGGCAACCCATGGCCAGGACGACCGATCGGCACGTCTTCGTCTGCAGGCCGTAATGGTCGCTGAGAATGCGCACGCGCTTGGCCCCGTCGCTGTCCAGGCCGATGCCGGAAACGTATGAATTCGGAAGTATGTCGATTTCGTGGTCAAGGGCTTCCGTCACGAAACGTTCGGCATATTCGGGGCCGGTAAGTTCCTGCTTGAAGTAATGCAGGCCGAACCCGGAATGGATGCACTGCAGCAGGATGCCGCCCGCCTCCGCCTCGCGGTCGATGACAAGCACGCGCCTCGCCCCGGCGTCACGGGCGCCGATGGCTGCCGCAAGTCCCGCTGGACCGCCGCCCACGACCATGACGTCATATGGACCTTCCATCCGACCAAGCATGGTCAAACCTCCCCTTCCCCGGCGACTTCCCGGGACGGATCGGACATCGGGGTCATAATCCAGGAGCCTCCGCCGCGTTTCGTCACGGCCTCCGGCGGAATCCCGAGCCTTTCTGAAAGAATATTGATGATTCTGGACGTGCAGAACCCGCCCTGACAGCGCCCCATTCCCGCGCGGCACCTGAATTTCACACCATCAACGGTGCGCGCGCCGTGGTCGATCGCATCGTGGATTTCGGCCTCGGTGACCAGTTCGCACCGGCACACGATCCTGCCGAAAGCCGGGTTGGCTTCCACCATCTTTTCCTGCTCGCGCGGGAGCGCCTTCGCGAAACGGGGCGGGCCGGCGATTTCCGCCAGGAAGTCGGATTTTTCGTCCAGACGCAACCCCTCGTCCCCGAGGATTTCACGGACATATTCGCCGATGGCCGGCGCCGAGGTCAGCCCGGGGGACTGGATGCCGGCGACATTGATGAAACCCTTGACCTTTGTGGGCCCAATCACGAAATCGCCAGTGCTGGAAACCGCCCGCAGGCCGGCAAACGCGGTGATGACGTCAGACTGGTGGATCGAGGGGCAAAGCTTCGTGACGTAGCTGAATATTTCGTTCGCGCCGGCCACGCTCGTCGTGACGTCTTCGCGATCCCCGGTGTCGTGGGCCGTCGGCCCGACCATGATCGTGCCGTCGTATGTCGGGATGATCAGCGTACCCTTCGTGACGCCGGTTGGCAGCGGGAACACCAGGCGCCGGACCACGCCATGCAGGCGCTTGTCCAGCATAAACTCCTCGCCCTTGCGCGGGACAATCCTGAAGTCGTCGGCCCCGACCATGCCGGCGATAACGTCCGCGTATACGCCGGCCGCGTTGACAACGTAACGCGCGTCAACGGTTCCGCCAGGGGTGTGCACGTGCAGAAGCCCGCCATCCGCGACCGCATCGTGGTCGATGGATGTAACCGGACTGTCAACACGCAGTTCGACACCATTGTTTTCGGCACATTCAATCAGGGCGAACGCAAATTCGTATGGATTGATGACGCCGCCGGAAGGGGCGAAAAGCGCCGCGATCAGATCGTGCGAGAGGTTAGGTTCCTCGCGCGAAAGCCTGGACTGGTCCCACATTTCAAGGCCGTCGACGCCCTTTTCAATGCCCAGGCGCATCAACGCTTCCAGGCGCGGCATGTCTTCTTCGTCACGGATCCAGTAAATCGCGCCGATACGCTCGAAACCGAACTTCAATTCCTTCTGGAGCTGGTCGAACATCCGGTTGCCCTTCACGACCAGGCGCCCCTTCAGTGTCGACATCGGCGTGTCGTGACCCGGGTGGATGATGCCCGAATTGGTCTTAGTCGTACCGAAGCCGACTTCGGCGTTCCTTTCAAGAAGGACGACCTTCAGGTCATACCGGGACAGTTCCCGGGCAATGGCGCAGCCGATGACACCGCCACCGACTATCGCAACATCGTAAATCTCGCTTCCCATCAAATTCCCCCCGGGATTGCGCAATTTCAGCCTGGAAATGCGCCGGAATGGACTTCACGGCTTGACGAGCGTCCCCAATTCCGGAAACGCGGCCTCTATCGAATCAAGCTTCCCGCCCGCCATGCCACTCACACGGCCGGCCGAATCAATCAGGAACATGTGAGGCAGAACAACTTCGCCATCACGTACTTCGACCCACCTGACGGCTTCCGAGCCCTTTGAATCGGTCAGCACCGGGAATTTCGCCCCGGCCGCCGCGAAGTACTCGCGAAGCTTCCTGTCATCCCGATCCGACGGATCGGTGACCGCGATCACGAGGACATTGACCCGGCCGTCGTACCTCTTCGCAAAGTCAACCAGGGCCGGGGTCATCTGCTTGCAGACCACGCAGTTCATTGCAAAAAATTCGACGATCAGGGGCCTTCTGCAGTCGTTGCCAACCGTCCCGACATAATCGGACATCCTGTGCCATCTTCGCTTCAGATCCCGGAGCTCGAACCTGGGCGCCATGTCGCCGCGGGCCAGGCAGACCGGATGTTCGAGAGGGTCGTCACAGGACGCGGCAGGCGTGGCCGCCGGTTCGATTGAAGCATTATCCCGGGCGGATGCCGACCGGGGGAACACGAAAATCACGGCCAGAAAGACAAGGGCCGGGATTGCGGTGGGGAACGACTGAAAAGACAACGTCATCGCTTTCCGCATCTGCTTCCTAGAGTCCCGAAAGGGCGCGGGCGAGCCGCTCCTTCATGCATCGTGGCCTGTCTTCCTGGTCCTTCGGGAACCACGCCTCGTTCAGCGCGTCGACGCACGCGCCCGCCCGGGACACGGCGCTGCCGCGGAAGCCCCTCGGCGAATCGGAATCAATGACCACGCCGGTCGAAGGATCGACAATGGCCCAGTCGACATCGGCCTTGCAGTAAAAAATCATCCCGTACTGATCGCCCGAATAAGTCGAGCCTTCCCTTATGACCAGGAGACGTCGGGCAGGGCCGGCAGCGCCCATTGCCACGTCACGGTTGCCGGAGAGGCACCGCGCGGCATCTTCCGATGAAATAATTTCCAGATTGGTCACGAAGCCGAACTTTTCCGCGACGCCGGCAACCCTGGCGAAGAGAGCCCGCCCTTCGCTTTCGGAAGAGGCCCCGTCGACGTCAACAACGACGCGGACGGCAAGCCACTTCTCCGTGTCGGAACAAAGCGTTCCAACGATGACCAGCCTGCCGGCCACTTCACGCGAAAGAAGGTCGGTATTTGCGAAACGGCTGTCCGGCAGCAGCATCGGCTGGGTTACATCGTTCAGGACAGCCTCCGAATCCTCGTACTTCTGCATCGCCGGGCACGGCTGGCCGGCCGATTCAAGCTGACGGCCCTGGTCGTACGCGGCCAGCGCGGCCATCGCGGACTGGGCCTGTCTTTCGCCATGTTCCTTCCGGGCGGCGTCGATTTCCGCAAGGGCCAGGTTGTATTCGGCGCGGGGGTACGCGACAAGCGCGCTGCAGTCGTAACCGGACGAGGAACGCGCGCACCAGTATTCCAGGGCCGAAACCTCGCGGATCGTTACGGATGTCCCGACAACGGTGACGGCGATTTCAACGCGGTTGATGTCGACGCCGTTTTCATTTATCTGCACGTCGGCCAGGAGCGACTGGATCTGAGATGAAATGTACCTGGGCACTTCGGCGGACGCGGCCAGCTTCGCGGAGGACTTCGCGTCGCTTTCGCTGGAACGCCAGCCGCTGCCGGCCACAAAATACAGGAAACGGCTGTCGTGATTCGGGGGATTGTCCACCCAGCCGGGACGGGAAACCAACTGCGGACCTGCGCATGCCGCACACACCGATGCGACGATCACGAGGCACGCGCAAACGGCGGCTGACGGCAATGAAAACCTTGTCATGGCGAACTTTCCCGACCCGGAAATGCAAGGCGGAGTTTAGACAAAAACGGTTCCCCCGGCAAGGGGCGAGCGCGTTGTACGGGCGGATGAAAATCCGCCCGCCAGGTTCGGGTTCAGGGTCAGGTTCAGGGTCAGGTCCGAGCCGTGCGAGGACCGAACACCGTAAGACCGGGGCCAACGGCCCCGGGGCGCCGACGTTGGCCGTTCCCAAGGCCCGACGCCTCGGAGGGACGCCCACAGGAGTCGCCCGCACCATGGATGTGCTATAAACGCGCGTGGGTCGTGCCGATTGCTCTGAAGTGGATGACACCATGAACAGATTTCGATTCCCGGAACACGGAAGGATGATTCAGGCGGTTCTTTTCGTGCTGGCCGCGGCATGCGTCAGCGGACCGGCGGTGCCGGTGGCCGCGCAGGATCTGGCGGAACCGGCGGCTGGAAACGCGACGGCAGCCACGAACAATCCCGACGACGCCACACCCGTTGTCGTCGAACTGCTGACCGATGTCGCGACGGCCGCGCCGGGACAGGTTTTCCAGGTCGGGATCAGCATGAAGGTCGCGCCGGACTGGCATGTTTACGCGCCCTGGCCGGGAAACACCGGCGAGCCGACCCTGGTCGTGTTCAGCTCTGATGCGAAGTCGGTGATTCTGGGGCCGGCGAAATACCGGCATCCAATGACCTGGGACCGCGACAACTTCGACCTGACGTCTTTCGGCTACGAGGGACACACCCTGATTTCTTCCGAGGCCGAGGTCAGAGGAATCCCGGCCGGAAACGCGGTCACGATTACCGCCGACGTGTCCTGGCTCGCCTGCAAGAAAAGCTGCGTCGGTGGCTCCGCGTCGAGGGAGATCACTATTCCGGTGGACGCCACGCCGGTGCCCGGCAGCGACGTCGCCATTTTCGGAGCTTCGCCATTTCCCCCGGACCTCGAGGCCGTGGACGCCTGGCTTTCGTCCGTCACCTACGACGGCCAGGGTGTGTGGGACTTGAAATACCGCGTCGAAGGGTTCGCCGGACTGGACGAGTTCGCCCCCCAGTGGATCAACGGCGGCGACTGCATGCTGGACAAATGGTCGTGGCAGGCAGTGAAACCGGCCGGGGCCGCCGATGCACCTGGTGATTCGTGGGAACTGTCGGTCCTGATGCGTGGTTCGAACTGCCTGCCTTTCGCGGGCGGGTTCCTGAAGGGGACAAGGACTGGCGGCAGCGGCCCGGGCATGTTCAAGGTGCGCGCTTTCGGCGACCCGGAAGGAAATCCATGGAAGCGGGACACCGCGGATGCTGCCGCTGAAGACGGGAACAAAGCATCCGCCGCCTCGGACGGCGGGACAGCGGGCGCCGACGACAATACGGCGGCAGGCTCAGGTCCGGAAGCGACGCCCAAACAGGTATCCTTCTGGCTGATGCTGCTGCTGGCGTTCGCCGGCGGGCTGCTGCTGAATGTCATGCCGTGCGTCATTCCCGTCATCATCCCCAAGCTGAACCACCTGGTGAAAACGGCGATCAAGTACCAGGACCGCCGCGAACGCAACCAACTGCTGCTGCTCAACGGGCTGGCGTACACGGGCGGCATCCTGGCCACGATGATGGGCATCGCCGTCCTGATAGTGATCCTCAAGGCGGTCGGCAACCAGGTCGGCTGGGGCTTCCAGTTCCAGAATCCGTACTTCCTGGCCATCATGTGCGCGGTGCTGATGCTGATGTCCTTGGGAATGCTGGACGTGTTCCCTCTGCAGATGATCGGCCACACCGATGACCTGCGCGAACTGCGCGCAACCAGGAAGAAGGGCGTCGTGGTCGAATCGTTCATGACCGGCCTGCTGGTGACGTTCCTGGGCACACCATGTACCGCGCCTCTGCTGGGACCTGCCGCCGGCTTCGCCTTCCTTGCCGGACCGGGACAAATCTTCGCGTTCTTTGCGGTGCTGGGCGTCGGCTTCGCCCTTCCCTTCCTGTTGCTGGCCGTGCTGCCGGGCTGGTCGGCGCACCTGGGCAATTTCCGCGTCAGCGAAAAGGCCAACAAATGGTCACACGGGCTGGCGTTCTTCCTGCTGGCGACGATGGTTTGGCTGATGCTTTCCATGGACGAAACGTACCACGTCCGGGCAGTCGTAAGGTTGCTTTGGCTGCTGCTGGCAATTTCCGCGGCGGCGTGGATTTACGGCCTGCGATGCCGCTTCTTCGAAGAGGCGGCAACTGCTAGACTGGAACGCAGTGAACAGGAAGTCATGCGCGACGAGGTCAGGGACACGCAGCAGAAGCTTGCTGCGAAAGCCGGCCTGAACAGGGCATTCAACTCGGCCGTGCGCCGTAACCGATTACTGTGGGGAAGCGTGCTGGTCGCGATCGTGGTTGCCACTGCCATCGGCGTCGTGCGGTTCGATGAGTCGATGATGGTGATGGATACGGACAAGGTGACCGAGGGTGGTGTGCTTCCTCAGTCCGGCCCGGTCAAGTGGCGCAAGTGGTCACAGGCAGCGGTGGATGAAGCCCGTGCGGAAGGGAAGGCCGTATTCGTGGACGCAACGGCGAAATGGTGCATGAACTGCAAGACGAATGAATTGATGGTCCTTGACCGCCAGGGAAACGCCGACATGTTCGTGGAAAACGGCGTTGTGCCGTTCAAGGCCGACTTCAGCCGCCGCGACCCTGCCATCGCCGCCCTGATCGAATCGCACGACCGCGTCGGCGTCCCGGTTTACCTGGTTTACCCGCCCTGCAGGGGCGACCCGATCATACTGCCGGAAATCCTGACCCCCGAGATGGTCCGCGCCGCCCTTGAAAAGGTCGGCCCGTCCCTTCCCGCTGGCTGCCCCGCGCCGTAACCCCGTCGATGGCCAATATGGAATCCGTGGTGTACAAGGTCGACGCCGTCCCATGGCCGATGGCCATGGGCTCACAGTTTTGAACGTCCCTCCCGTTGGTCGGGCCTCGGAGATTGATGGGACGATCGGGGGCCTGTCCCCGTCGCCATTCTATTTGTGTTCTAAGCGAAAAATTCCTGAATCGTTGAAATCAGGATGGCGGACTCGGTCGCGCTGAGCGTCCCCAGCCGCCGGATCAGGCGGGTCCTGTCGACGGCCCTCATCTGATCGACGGCCACCTGCCCGTGGGTACCACCGAACCTGACCGCGACACGCGACGGCCATTTCCGGTACACGGTCGTCATGGGCGCGATCATCACAGTGTTCACGTGACGGTTCATTTCGTCTGGCGAAACGATCACGCACGGCCTGGCCTTCCTGATTTCGGATCCGACGGAGGGGTCGAGGTTTACAAGGAACACGTCAAAGCGCGTCACTTCCATTCCCATTCACCGTCGTCGAAGGAGTGCTCGATCACATCGGTCAATGCAGCTTCGTCAGCCGGGTGAACCGCGTCGGCAGTCAGTCCGGCAGCGGCGGCTGCCCCGGCGAACGCGGCATCCCATCCTTCACGTGGCGCCCTGACCGGACTGATGACCAGCGATCGCCCGGCCACTGTCAGCACCACTTCGTCCATCAACCCCGTTTCTTCCAGCATGGTTTTGGGAATCCTGATCCCCAATGAATTTCCGACCCTTATGATGTGCGACCGCATATCACGCCTCCAGACGTGATTACATTGTACCCACACAATCCCCACGGTCAACCCCCCGGCAACAAGACGCGGGTGTATCGACGGGCTATGGTTTGTGTTTCAGGAAGGGCGAATGTAATTCGCCCCTAAAAGCCGCAGGAGTACTGTCCCTGAACCTGTCCCTGAACCTGTACCCGTTATTGTCGTGTGAGGGCGAATGTGTAATCGAAGTAGCCCCGGAAGGATTAGTTTTCCTGGGTGAGGGTGACCAGTTCGTCCCAGGAGTCGTTGGCGTGCTTGGTGATCAGTTCGCGCTGCTTCGCGGAAAGGTTTTCCATCTGGTTCAGGTTGTCCAGGAAGGCCTGGGCGTCGAGGCTGATCAGGGCGAAGCAGCGGCCATCGCCGGAAATCCACTGGCCGACCAGCTTGGTGCCGCGAATGTTGGTCTTGGTCAGGTTGATGGCGCTGTCGATGACCATCTGTTCATCTTCGCCGGCGCCGGCCACGTTGCCGATATTCGCCTGGTACGTCTTGAACATGCCCCTGACGGCGGTGTCGTAATCGCGGGCCAGGTCGACGCGGGCGCGTTCCTTGGCGGCGCTGCGGCACAGCGACAGGTTGTTGGTGCCTTCCATCGAACCAAGACCGCAAATCATCTTGCCCTTTTCACCCGTGAAAGCCGCGCAGCCCTGCATGACCCACGCGGGCGCATCCGCCAGATCATTCTGGAAACTGTTCTTCGGGGCCTGTGTGTGCTTCGAACAACCGAACGCGAGCACCATGACGCCAACCAGCGCCAGCAGAGAGAGCTTCTTCATTTCCATCCTCCTTGGGGAAGGTTTACTTCCGCAAAAAAACGAGACACTGACATCCAAAAGCAACGTTGGTGCCAAATTTACCAATTCGCCCGTGGATTATCCATATAAAACCCGAACGGCCCGGATTTCAAGGACGTACGCGAAAAATTCGTGCAACGCGCCGTCACTTAGGCCGATAAACCGTCCCATAGAAACAGCTCGCAGGCACCGGCGGTCACATGACGGTCACGTGACCGCGCACGGTGAAAAACGCGGCAGTCACAGATCTTCATTCCGCGTTGCAGGCCACCGCGCCGCGCGGAACGCACACCATGGCGTACCCCACGGCCTTCGTCCCGAGCGGCCCCACGCCGTCGACGTCCAGCCACGTTTCGACGGTTTCACCTTCGGTCCCGGCCATGCCGTTCACATACGCAAGGGCCGCGACGGTCGGACGTGAGTCGGCGAACGACCATGTTCCGCCCGAAAGGAAATCGATGAACGCATGGTCGCCGACCGCACAGATCTGCAGGGCGACCCGCTGACGCGCATCTTCAATGGCGTACTCGACCGCGTTTTCCGGCTTGACCGTGCTGCCTGAAATCCCGACCGCGCAATCCCTGCTTCCTGAACCCGGCTGGTCCTTCAGCCAGGCGGGAATACCGCCCCTGAACGCCTCGGGCATAATCCGGGGCGCTTCATCCTGGTAACCGTTCAGGCAGGCGACCGCCCAGACCGTCGCCTTCCGGCACCGATCATTGCACATGCCGCGCGGGCCGCGTCCGGCCGTGTCAAGCCACCAGCCGACGACGCACGCGCCGGTCAGCCTGCCCTTGACCTCGGAAATCGTCACGCCGTCCGCAAGATTGACGTCGCCGCTGGCCGTCAGTGAGATCGTGCCGCTCCTTATGCTGGCTTCGCGATACTCGATGAACAGGTTCTTCACGGCGTCCTGCGCGGCCTCGTTCCACGTGTTCACGCTTTCAATCCAGGGGTCGGACGAACCCGCGAAGCACTTGTCGGACAGGTTTTCGAGGATGATCGTGCCGCCGTTCCCGCGGACGCCCCGGGACGAAGAACCACATGAAAGGCAAAGCATCGCGGCGCAGGCCACCACGGCGAAAGGGTTTATACGATTGAGGAACACGGGACCTCCAGATAATCAGTTTTCATTTTAGCCGGGCGAACCGCCTTCGCCCCGACACGGGCCGGCGTCAGCGGAAATCTTCAGGTTTCAGCCCGAAACGCTTCACAAGACGATAGAACTGGGCCCGGTCGCGCCCGACCATCTTCGCGGCCTGGCACATGTTGCCGCCGGATGCGCGAAGGGCGTTTTCGACGTGCGCGGCCGTAACCACGGAAGGAGTGTCTTCCTGCGTGTCGGCGAAAAACCTGGATGCCAGCTCGGTCATCCTTTCGATCGCCACCCTGGGAAGCTCAACAGGGCCCCCGCCTTCGCCAGCCACCGCAAGCGACTGGGCCACGATTCCCTTGATTTCACGCACGTTCAGGGGCCACGAATGGGTCATCAGGCGTTCCATCGCCTGCGCCGAAAACCTGCGTCCACCCGAAAGCGCCGTCACGAACAGCGGTATGTCTTCGCGCCTGGCGCGGACCGGCGGGACGTGTATCGTCAACTGCGCCAGACGCATGTACAGGTCGGGCCTGAAGACTTCGGGGTCGCGCAATTCCCGGTTCGTGGCGGCGACCACGCGGACGTTGACGCGCACCGCCGTCGATCCGCCGACCGGCATGACCATCCCGTCTTCCAGCACGCGCAAAAGCTGGGCCTGCACGTCACGCCCCAGTTCGCCGACTTCGTCGATGAAGAGCGTGCCGCCGTCGGCCGCCCGGAACAGGCCGGGCCGGGCTTCGCGCGCGTCGGTGAACGCGCCCTTGACGTTGCCGAAAAGCGTGCTGCCCGCCAGCGCCGAACTGACGTTCGCCGCGTTGAATTCCACGAGCGGTCCTTTCGGACGGCCCAGCAATGCCAGGGCGCGCGAAACGACTTCCTTGCCGACGCCGGAATCGCCGGTCACCAGCACCGGCAGGCTGGATGCCGCATACCGGCTGATCGCGGAACGCACTTCCCGGGCCGCGTCCGAAACGCCAAGATATTCCGGGACATCGGCGTCCGGGACCGATGGATAAAAGACGTGCGTGAATACAAGCAGGGTGTCGCCCAGCCTGACCACGTCGCCAGGTTCCAGCACCTGTCCCTGGCCGCCGATCGCGACGCCGTTGACGAACGTTCCGTTCTTCGAACCAAGATCGACGATTGACCAGTTTTCCCCGGCGGAACGTGTCAGACGAGCGTGGACCCGGGACACTTCGCGGTCGTCGATCCTGCCACCCGGGAAGACTTCGATCACGCGATTGACGTCCACGTTGCGGCCGCGAAGCATCAACCGTTCACCGATCCGGCCGGCGCAGTCCGGCGACCAGGCCAGCACCAGCGCGGGCACCGGCACCGGATCGCACACCGGTTCCAGGCCTTCACCGGTCGAAGTCACCGTCCGGTCGATCGTGTTCGCCGCATCGGGGTTTCTTTCCATCCGTTCCGCTTCTTAGAAATTCAACTGATCGAAGGCAGCTCCGGCGCCGTCCATCGTCTTTTTCATTTCCGGCGATTCCACTTCCGGTTCTTCGTCGTCATCCGTTGTCGACGTCTTTTTCTTTGTGCTTGTCGGCGTCGGCCCGACGTTTTCCAGCATTTCAAGGTCGTCACGCGTCACCGGTGCGGATTGGATCAAGACAGCCGGCTTCGCTGCAGCAGGGGCCGCCGTGGCGGGTGCGGAAGCCGGTGTGGCGGCCGGCTTCGCGGCAGCAGGTGACTCAACGGCCGGATTCGACGTCACGCCTTTCATGGGAGCGACGTGCGCTGCCGTCGGGGCAGTCGCGGGCGATGTCGAAGATACCTGCGCAGGAACACCGGCCTGCCCCGGGGCCTGCAGCCCCGGTCTTACGGTGGACGGTCCTCCCGGAGTCCGGACCTCGGAAGGGCGAATGTCATTCGCCCCTGCAAGCCCCGGAACCTGTCCCTGTCCCTGTCCCTGACCCTGTCCCTGTCCCTGAACCTGTCCCTGTCCCTGAACCTGTCCCTGTCCCTGAACCTGTCCCGGGGCTTGCAGCCCCGGTCTTACGGTGGACGGTCCTCCCAGGGCTCGGACCTCGGAAGGTAGAACGTTATCCGCCCCGACGATCGCGTCGGTCGCAACGACGGCCACGCCCTCGCGGCCGGGCCACAACAGGAACGCGGCAGTACCGCCAGCGACCAGGACAACCACGGCCACGGCAATCAATGGCAGATAACGACGGTTTCGCCGGCCGCCATCGCCTTCGCCGCCGCCCTTCCTTTTTCCGCCGTCGGCGGGCACGATCGCGCGCAACGCCTCGGCGATTTCAGCCGCGTCCGCCGGCCTGTCTTCCGGCTTCTTGGCCATCATGCGCATCACGAGTTCGTCGAACGCGGACGGCACGTCAAGTTCGGGAAACTTCGACCTGATCGACGGCGGCTGCTCCATCACGTGCGCAATCAGCATGCCCTGGTCGGTCTTGGCGTCGAAAGGCCTGCACCCGCAGACCATGCGGTACATCATGGCGCCAAGACTGTACAAATCGGACTTATGCGTGACCGAAAGACCGCGGGCCTGTTCCGGGCTCATGAACGAAGGCGTGCCGATAACCTTGGGGATGTTGTCCATCGACGTCAGGTCGGAGTCGCCCGCCTGGATCAAGCTGGCGATGCCGAAATCGACGACCTTGGCCTGGAGCTTCCCCATCCGTCCCTCGACCATCATCACGTTTCCCGGCTTCAGATCGCGATGCACGATGCCCTTGTCGTGCGCCTCTTCCAGGGCATCGCATATTTCGATGACAATCCGGGCTGTTTCATCCCACCTGATGCGGCGCGTTTCGGGGGCGACCAGCTTCATGTGGTCTTCAAGGTTCAGGCCGCGCAGCAGTTCCATCACGATGTACATGCGGCCGGCTTCGTCCTCGTCGACGTCGTGCACGGCCACCGCGTACCGCGACTGCATGCGCATGGACGCGCGCGCTTCCTTCAGGAACTGGCGCCTGGCCTTCTGGTTTTCGCGCAGCTCGTCGCGAATCACCTTGACGGCGACCTCGGCCTTCGCCATCCGGTGCGTCGCCCTGTAAACCTGGGCGAAACCACCCTTACCGATCAGCTCGACCAGCACGTACTTGTCCCGCAGCACGGTTCCGGAAAGGTCGTCGCCAATGCCGACCGGTATAAGCGGCGTCCCGTCGGTCGTGCAGTTCGCCAGGCCGCCCGGAAAGCGCCCGCCGCAAATCGGGCAGAAAAGTGCCGCGACCACTCGTGTCGAGTCGTCGTCAATCATTACCGTGGCCCGATCAACCTGGTCGTCCGCCTGTGCCGCCGCGTCGCGCGTCAGGGTCGGTTCAAGTCCGTCACGGTCGTTGTTCATGCGATACCCCGGAATTCAGCAGGTTGCGTGGCCCACAGAGTCAACCCGATGATGACGCCACGATTATTCAGGCGGCATGATAACACCTTGAAACGGCGCTGGGGAGTCGCAACGCGCCCCGGTTTCGATGATGCATGGACGTCCGGCGGACAATTCGTGCCAGCGCCGCATTCATCCTGTATAATGGCGCGCGAACCGGGCTTGGCAGGCGCCACGGCCAACGTCCGCAATTCTGGAAATCCCGGGGGTCCCGATGAAAAACAAACTGCTTCCGATATTCCTGGCCGCGATCACTCTGGCCGGCTGCAACCAGTACCTGCCGATGCTGGACGAAGGCAGCCCGGCGGACGAGGGACAAGCCGACATCATAGTGACAGACACCGCTGTCGAAGACGCTTCCGGGCGTGACCTGGGCAACGACACCGTTGTCGACGAATGCCGCCTGCAGATCCTGCCCCAGATGAGCGTGACCGTCCCGACGGAAGCGACGGTGGGCAACAAGGTCGAAGTATCCGCGGTCGTGGTCGATTACATGAAGGGCGCGCCGGCCGGGGACGTGGTGGTCGATTTCGCGATCACCGCCATCGACGACATGCAGGGCAACCCGGCCACCGGCGACGGTAATCTTGAAACCGGCGGACAGTACAGCGATACGCAGGGCCGCGTTTCGAACGATTTCTTCGTCGGGATGACCGCCGAGCGCGTTTACACCATAACGATGTCAATCGGCGACTGCCCGTCGGTCGAACCGGTTTCAGTCCAGGTGAAGGTCCTGGCATACGACTGCGGCTCCCTGCGCGTCGACTTCAATTACGAAGGCGTGATCGAATTCCCGTTGCGCGACATTGAAGTGTTCGTGGTTCCGTCCACTTACCAGTGCGGCAGGCACATCAAACCCGGATCGACCGTTCCCGAAGAACAGATCATCGCTTCGCGCACGGCGCCGAACATCACGTCGTCAGTCACTTTCGACTGCCTGCCTGCCGGCGCCTATTACACGGTCTTCGCGAACGCCGGCGCTGGCGACCTGGTCTGCACGGCGGCCGGAGCGTGTTCCCGCACCCTGGTCATCATGCCGGACCAGACCGACGTCATGACCCTCGATTTTTCTGAAGTCACCTTCCAGGCGGCCGGACGTTACAACGCGGTCGACCACTTCAACTTCGAACCCCTGATTGAAATGTGCGCCGGCGGCGACACGACGATCATCGGCTGTATTACTGCCGGGGCCGAGGACGTGGGCAAGACCGTCTGCTGCGCCATCCAGGAAATCGTCAAATTCTTCGAAACCCCCGAAGAAACCATCGTCGAACTGGTGTTCGACGCGCTCAAGCTGTGGATCGGCAGCGCCATCATCGACGCGGTCCAGGCCGTTGTCGGCGAAGCAATCGAAGCGGTCCTGGGTGAAGTCATAGATCAGTGGATCGCCGACACCCCGTGGCTGGCCTCCTTCGAAACGGCGGGGGCCGACATCACCCAGATCATCAGCAAACTGGAACTTGAATCGGAACTGGTGCTGGAAAAGCTGGGAAGCGACTACACCGTCCAGGGCACGCACTACTGGCACGCGCTGAACCTTTACTGGCGCCTGAACTGCGCACCCATCGGCGACCCGGCGTACGACCCGGAATGCGGCAAGTACAGCCTCGACATGAAGGATCTCCAGGAAATACCGGAAGATTTCCCGATGGACCTGCTGGAAGGCAGCTTCATCGCCGACGTCCTGAATTTCAACTGGCTTGACCTGCGCCAGCACGAAATCGGGCTCAGCTACGGCAAGCTGGTGCTCTGGGCCATCAACGACATCTTCATCCCGGGTATTTCCGGCGACGCGGCACATTCCATACCGGAACTGGCGCGCATGTGGCTCGACTGCGCCGGAATGGCGGCGGGCGACATCGGCGACGCCGCTGAATCGATCGGTTTCGACCGGTCCGACGTCGAGGACGCCTGCAACAGCGTAATCAACACGCTGATCGACCCGGTGGACGACATGATCGGCAGGCTCAGCCTCGCGACGACGCTGACGCTGACCGGAAACGGCCGCATGCTGGACGACAACTGCGACAACGTCATCGACAGGATTGTCGACGGCACATACATAGGGTACGTTGAAAGCAACTCCCAGCAGGCGTCGGTCACCGGCGACTGGGAAGCGGAAAGGATCGTGGAGGCTCAGTAGCCGGGGCTGGCGGATTTCCGGACACGCCGGAGCCATGCCGAGGTGTTGACGGCGGCGTGGCGAAGGTGGTTCATCCGTCCCTGCAAATCTGGAAGGCATCAAACGTCAGGCAACCGCCGGACGGCAACAAACGGAAGACCCAATAATTCAAGTTCAAAGGAGATGACCATGAACGACCAGCTTAACCTGAGGAAAGTAATTTTCAGTGATCTTGACGCGGCGGCTGACCGCGTTTTGACCGATCTTCCCCGCGTCGAACTTATCCGCAACGCGGTCGAAAACAGGGACGCGATGGTGGCGGCGTGCGGCGCGCTGGCGACGTGGTCCCCCGAACCTTCGACCGGGCGCCGGCCGAAGGACACCGTCATGGTCCGCCGCGCCTGCAGCGAATCAAAGATCGACTGGGATTCCCCGAACAACATCGCCATCGACGAAACCACGTTCGACATGCTCTTCGAAGACGCCAGAAAGCTGCTGGCTGACAAGGACATGGTCTTCGTGACGAACCGCGTGGTCGGCGCCGACTCCGCCTGGGCAATGCCTGTCGCGACCATCACCGACAGCGCCCTGGCCGCCGTGTTCACCGACAACATGTTCCGCCCGGTGCCGGCGGACATCGACCGCAGCATCTTCGCGGCCGAACCGTTCACCGTCATCGCCCTTCCGTGGGACGAACTGGACCCCGAACGTTACGCGGGCCGTCTTCGCGTCGACCCCGACACGAAGAAGACCGCGACCGTCGTGATCGCCATGGATTACGACCGCCACATGGGCATCGTCATCGGTTCTTCGTACCTCGGCTCGATCAAGAAGATGGTCTTCACCGTCATGGATTATTACCTTCCCGATCACGGGATCCTGCCGCTGCACTGCAGCGCCAATGAAGGCGCCGATGGTATCAGCGCCCTGATGCTCGGCCTGTCGGGCACCGGCAAGACCACTCTTTCCGCCGACCCGAACCGCGCCCTGCTGGGCGACGATGAACACGGCTGGGGCCCGGACGGCGTGGCCAACATGGAAAACGGCTGCTACGCCAAGCTGATTGACCTGAACCCGAAGAAGGAACCCGAAATCTTCCGCGCCGTCTTCCATGACGACGACTACCTGAACCACGGCTCGATCATCGAAAACGCCATGATGTACCCGTGCGGCGAATTCGACCTGACCGACCGCCGGCTGACCGAAAATTCGCGCGCGTCCTACCCGCTGACGTACCTGTCGAACATCAAGCCGTCTTCCTGCGCGGGCCACCCGAACACGATCCTGTTCCTGACGGCCGACGCGAACGGCGTTCTTCCGGCCATCGCAAGGCTGAACCGCAACCAGGCGATGCTCTGGTTCCTGATGGGATACACCAGCAAGCTGGCCGGTACCGAAACAGGCGTGGTCACGCCGACTTCCACGTTCTCGCGCTTCTTCGGCGCCCCCTTCATGCCGCGCATTCCTTCCACCTACGCCGACATGCTGGGCGAAATGATGGAAAGGCACGACACGGACGTGTACCTGGTCAACACCGGCTGGATCGGCGGACTGTACGGCACCGTCAAGCGCTGCGACATCGACGTGACGCGCGCGATGGTCCGCGACGCGGTCGAGGGCCGGCTGAAGAACGTGCCTTACCGCAGGGACCCGATCTTCAAGTTCGACGTGCCGGAATACAGCCCGTCCACCGAGAATCGCGAAGTGCTGAACCCGGAAGGCATGTGGGCCGACAAATCAGCTTTCCAGGCGGCTGCCGCGCGTCTTGCATGTGAATTCAGGAACGGCTTCAGCAAGGCCTTCGGCAACAAGGGCATCGCGAAAGAAATCGCCGACGAATGCCCCGGAACCTGACCGCTCCACACACCCGCTGAACCTGCAACGCAAGGCCGCCCGAAACCGTCGCAACTGACTGCGCGAACCCTTTTTACCGGTGCCCCGGCCAGAACATCCCGGCCCGCTTCGCACAAGCGCGCGCGTATCTGGCGTTAACAGGCACTTTGGTAATAAACTATCTGGCAGTTCTTCAAACAAAACAGGCGGAAAGCCGCCTATTGCCGAGTTGCCAGCGGGGGTATCATGCGCATAAAGACTTTCCCGGCCATCCTTGTCGCACTGCTGATTTCCGGTTGCGGCGACAATCTGCCCCCCTGGCTCATCGACACGGGTAATCCGCAGGATACCGGCCGGGACGCAACCGACACGATCGTGCACGACACGGCCGCCGACACCCTGACCGACGTGGCGCGCGACGTGGCCGACGTCAGGCACGACGCGGCGGTCGATGTCCAACCGGACGTGACACCGGACACCACCCCGACTGACCACGGCTTCGCGGACGCAATCGATGTGGCGGACGCCACGGCCGACGCGGACGCGACCCACACCGACGTCACGGTGGACACACTGGACGCGGCAGATGCTTCGGATGCGAACGACGTCGTAACCCCCGACATCAGCCTCGACTTCGGCTGGGAATGCGTCCGTGACCAGGATTGCGTGCCCCCGGGCGATCTCGGGGGGTGCGAGGCGATGTCCTGCGTCGACCACGCCTGCGTGCGGGGCGACGCCCCGGATTTTTCCGACTGCAACGATTCGAACGCCTGCACGTCCGACGACATGTGTGTCGACGGGATCTGCAGCGGCACTGAATTCATCTGCAACGACGGTAACGTGTGCACGACGGATTACTGCGTCCCCGCGACCGGCTGCGCCACCACGGCAAAGAACAACATCCCCTGCAATGACGGCGACCCGTGCACGATTTCCGACAGGTGCGGCGCCAAGGTGTGCAAAGGCACCGCGATGGTCTGCGACGTCGCGCCCGACAAGGCCTGCAACGAAACATTCACCGCCGTAGTCACATGGACGGCGCCGGGCCAGTGCGTCGGCGGAACCTGCGAATACCCGCACACTTCGACACCATGCCCTGACGGGTGCGCCAATGCCGAATGTCTTTACGACCCGTGTTCCGGGGTTGTCTGCAACAACCCGCCCGGCCCGTGCTTTGAATTAGACGGGGAGTGCGTTGGCGGCGAATGCGTTTACGATCCGGACAACACCAAGATCTGTACCGACGGCAATCCTTGCACCATCGACACCTGCGGCGGCGGAAACTGCGGCAGCGTGGCCATCATCTGCGACGACCCGCCCGCGAAGGAATGCACCGGCGACGGGCTGTCCTTGACGGTCTGGTCTGCGGACGGGACCTGCGAAGGTGGCGAATGCGCCTATCCCGAATCCACCCTGCCCTGCACCGGCGGATGCGTTGACGGGATCTGCTCGTCCGACCCGTGCCTCGGGGTCGACTGCTCCGTTCCACCAGGCCCGTGCTACAAGGCGCCTGGGGAATGCGTCAACGGCACATGCGAATGGACACCTGACGACAACCTTGCCTGCACCGACAGCGATGAATGCACGGACGGCGACCATTGCCTGGACGGTGTATGCGTCCCCGGAACCGACGTCGAATGCGACGACAACGACCTGTGCACTTACGACTACTGTGACACCGACGCCGGCTGCGTAAACGACGACATCGGCGACCAGTGCGACGACAACAACGAATGCACAAACAACACATGTGCCCCGCTTTTCGGGTGCGACTATCCGTGGAACAACGCCACATGCGACGATGATAACGCCTGCACGATCAACGACTTCTGCGACGGCGGCGAGTGCGTTCCGGGCGTTGACCTGGAATGCGACGACAGCAACGAATGTACCGACGACAGCTGCAATATCGAAACCGGGTGCGTGAACGCGCCGAACATCATTCAATGCAGGGCTGCCGAGTGCGACGGCCTGGTGCTGAAGCAGGCGGCCTTCTGCGCCAACAAGTCCTGCCAGATCCCCGCCGACGTGAACTGCGATGACGGCGAATTGTGCACAATCAGTACGTGCGACGCCGTTCTCGGCTGCGGCAGCTCATTTTCAACCGGGACCTGCGACGATTCAAACGCATGCACGACAAACGACAAATGTCAGGGGGGATCATGCGGCGGTACGCTGGTGACCTGCACCACTCCCCCGCTCGACTACTGTCTTGACGACGACACAGTCGTCAGGCACAAAAGCCCCGGTTCCTGTTCCGGTGGGAACTGCCAGTACACGACTTCAAATCACGACTGCGCCTTCGGCTGCGACGGCGGCGCGTGCAACGGCGACCCGTGCGAGGGCGTCGTGTGCAGGAACCTGACGAACCCGTGCAAGGCGACGGACGGAACATGCAGCGGCGGCGTCTGCAGTTACGACGATGTGGACGACGTTCCCTGCGACACCGACAGCAGCGTGTGCACGACGGAAACGTGCCAGGGCGGAAACTGCACCTTCGCGGGCAACCTGGTCTGCGACGACGGCAACATATGCAGCGACGACGACTGCAACCCGGTATCGGGCTGCGTCACCGGTGACAACACCGACCCGTGCGACGACGGGGATCCGTGTACGACCGGCGACGTGTGCGCCGGCCAGGCCTGCCATGGCACGCCCATGATATGCGCCGTTCAACCTGACCAGTGTCACGACAACGGCCGGTGCGAAGGGGGCACGTGTACCTCGGACGCCCTGACGGACACCGACTGCGACCTGGATTCCAGCGTATGCACGCCGGACCGCTGCCAGCTTGGCGTCTGCACGGCGGCATGGCCGGTGGAATGCGATCTGGGCAACGTCTGCGAAGACTACTGGTGCGATTCGGCGCTGGGCTGCCAGTCAGGGTTCAACCTGGACACCTGCGACGACGGTGACAAGTGCACCGAAAACGATTCCTGCGCGCTCGGCTCGTGCCAGCCGGGGACGCCGAAAGACTGCAGCGACACGAACATCTGTACGGACACCGGCTGCGAGCCGGCGACCGGGTGCTGGATCACCAACAACTCCGACACGTGCGACGACAACGACCCGTGCACGTGGTCGGATACCTGCAGCGGCGGCACATGCTCCGGCACGGCCTACACCTGCGACGATCTGCCCTGTGCCATCCGGACGTGCGATGGCGCAGGCGAATGCGGCATCGCTGTGACGCCTGGATGGTGCGCCATCGACCTCACATGCCACATGGAAGGGGCGCCCAATCCCGAGAACCCGTGCGAAACATGCCAGCCCGCTGTCACGGCGACTGAATGGACCGCCCGGACCGGCGAATGTTCTGACGGGGATCCGTGCACCACGGGCGACACATGCGTCGACGGAACCTGCCAGACCTCCGGGACCCTGGACTGCGACGACAGCGAATTCTGTACCTCCGACTGGTGCCTGCCCGGAACCGGCTGCATGCACGGAAACAAGACGGATCCCTGCGACGACGGCGAAATCTGCACCGTGGGCGACACATGTTCGGGCGGATCCTGCCTGGGAAGCCCGAAGGACTGCGGCGAAACGACCACCTGCCTCCGGAACTGGTGCGAAAACGGCGTCGGATGCCAGTCCGAAAACCTGGAAGGCGCCTGCGACGACGGCGATCCGTGCACGGTCGGCGACCAGTGCAGCTTCGGTTCGTGCGCGACGCTGGGCTTGATGAACTGTACCGACTACCAGTCGTGCACCACGGACCACTGCGTCGACGGCCTCTGCGTCCACGACAAGCTGGCGAACCTGGCGCCGTGCAACGACGGAAATCCCTGCACGAACGATGACAAGTGCATCAACGGATACTGCGGGGGAACCGGCGTCAACTGTTTCGACGACGACATCTGCACCGACGACACGTGCGACCTGGACACCTTGACGTGCGAATACCCGTACAACACGAACCTCTGCGACGATGAAAACGCGTGCACCAGCGGCGACAGGTGCAGCCTGGGCGAATGCGACGGTACCCCGATCGTGTGCGACGACAACGACGTCTGCACCGACAACGGATGCAACCCCGCGACAGGCTGCGAATACCCGCCCAACAACCAGTTCTGCGACGACGGCGACAAGTGCACCGAATCCGATGTGTGCGCCGGCGGCGACTGTACGCCTGGACCCCAGGTCGACTGCGACGACCACAACGAATGCACCTTCGACCACTGCCATCCGGCGACCGGCTGCCTGCACGACGCGCTCAGCCAGGCTTGCGACGACGGAAACCTTTGTACCTACAACGACTTCTGCTTCAACAAGGTCTGCGAGGGCATCGAGATCACGTGCGAGCCGGTTTTGTCCTGCACGACGGCGGAATGCGACGGAACCGACCAGTGCGACGAAGCCATCGTGGCGGGGTGGTGCGTGATCGCGGGCGCGTGCGTCGCCGACGAAGCGAGGGCGCCCGGCAATCCGTGCGTTTTCTGTGACGCCGACGTGTTGCCGACCGACTGGTCCAACGACGACGGAATCGCCTGCGACGACGGCGAATCCTGCACCAGCGCGGACACCTGTTCCGGCGGGAACTGCGTGGGCAGCACCTATTCCTGTGACGACACGCTCGACTGCACCGCCGACGCGTGTCGTGGCGACGGTACCTGCGACAATATCCCGGCACCCGGGTGGTGCGCCATCGACAACGCCTGCTGGTCCGACGGCTCGAACCCGGCCGGCGACGTCTGTCGTGTCTGTTCGCCGGCTCAGAACCCCACCGGCTGGACTTTCACCGGCGTCGACTGCGAGGACGGCGACCAATGCACGGTCGATGACTACTGCGGCGGCGGCACCTGCCATGCGGGGATACCGCGTGTCTGCAACGACAACAACGTCTGCACGGACGACCTCTGCGAGTTCGACAGGCCGGGCGGATGCCATCATCCCGCCATCACCGCCATCTGCGCGCAGCCCTTCTGCGACGGACTGGTTTACCACGCGCCATCGATGTGTTCGGGAACCGTATGTCCCGAACAGGAAACCAGGAACTGCGACGATGGAAACCAGTGCACGGACGACGAGTGCACCGCCACCGGCTGCGTAAACACGCCGCGGGCCGGTGTCTGCAACGACGGCGACAACTGTACACGCGACGACACATGCAACCAGACATCCTGCATGGGCACGCCATATTCGTGTCCCGTTACTGACGATTGCGTGGCGTCAAGTGCCTGCAATGGCGACGGAACCTGCACGGACACGCCGGAAGACGCCGGTGTTTCATGCGGCACCGACGGCAATCCGTGCACGACCGATCAATGCGACGGGGCCGGCGGATGCGCCCACGATCCCGTGTCCGACGGCCAGCCCTGCAGCGACAACAACCTCTGCACGTCCGGCGACACCTGTTTCGATGGAACCTGCTCCGATGGAAACGACGTGATCTGCGTCGCGCTGGACGACTGCCATGTCGCCGGTGAATGTAACCCGGCCACCGGGCTGTGTTCGAACCCGCTGGCGGATGACGGCGCCACCTGCGATGACGGCAACCCCTGCACATCGGGGGATTTCTGCACCGCCGGTGAATGCGAAGGCCCGACGGTCAACCCGTGCATGCCGGTGGACGACTGCCACGAACAGGGCTCATGCAACCCGGTAACGGGCCTGTGTTCATGGCCGTCACTGCCCGATGGAACAGGATGCGACGACTCCAATCCGTGCACCACCAGGGACGTCTGCTCGAAGGGCGAGTGCCGCGGACTGAACCCGAAAGACTGCTCCCCGGTCGATTCGTGCCACTACACCGGCACCTGCAACCAGTCCACGGGCTTCTGCGATTGGCCTGAAAAGCCGGATGGCACAACCTGCGACGACTTGAACGCATGCACGACAGGCACTTCCTGCCAGGACGGCTCATGCACCAACGGAACCGACAAGTCCTGTCCGCCGCTGAATAACTGCCATTTCGAGGGGACCTGCAACCCGGCCACCGGCATCTGTTCGCAACCGAAAAAGGACGACGGCACCGAGTGCACCGACGGCAACCCGTGCAGCATGGACGACCAGTGCGTGAACGGAACCTGCTCCGGCACTTCGTTCACATGCTTCGACAACAGGACCTGCACCACCGATACGTGCCTCGGCGACGGACAGTGTTCGTTCATCGTCAATGCGGGTGCGTGTCTCATCGACTCGTACTGCCGCACGGAAGCACAGACCAACCCGGCGAACGCCTGCCAGGTCTGTGACCATGAAGCCGCGCCGGACGCGTGGTCGCCCAACACCGGAGCGACCTGCACCGACTACCGGCAGGACACCATGAACGACGCCTGCGTCGGCACGACCTGCACGGGCACCCCATACGACTGCAGCGACGGGCTCGACTGCACCGAGGACATCTGCGACGGGGCGGGCGGCGCCGATCACTACCTGCAGCTCGGCTGGTGCAAAATCGACGGCGTCTGCCGCGCGAACGGGGAAGCCGACCCGGCGAACGCCTGCAGAAGGTGTCAGGTTTCGGCCAGCACGATATCTTGGACACCGACGGAAAACGGAATTTCCTGCAACGACGGCCAGGCATGCACCTACAGCGACAAGTGCCAGTCGGGAACGTGCCAGGGAACGACGTACTCCTGCGACGACGGACTCGACTGCACCGACAACAGTTGCGACGGCGACGGGACGTGCGACGGCTCGCTCCACGAAGGATGGTGCCTGATATGGAATGCCTGCGTCCAGGACGCCTCCATCAATCCGGTCAATATCTGCCAGCAATGCACCACTTCGAGTTCACTGACCGCGTGGTCGCCGGCCAATGAAGGCGTGGCCTGCGATGACGGCAATATCGACACGACCGACGATCGCTGCGTCGGTGGCAACTGCATCGGAACCGGTGAATCCTGCACCGACGGCCTCGACTGCACCGACGACATCCGCTCGGGGGGCGCCTGCCTCAACCCGGTTCTGCCCGACTGGTGTCTCATCGACGGCGTCTGCGCATGGAATGGCGACACGAACCAGGCCAACCGCTGCCAGATCTGCAATCCGACCCTGTCCCAGACGGACTGGTCGTCCAACAACGGGGTGCCATGTTCAGACGGGGACGCCTGCACGCAGGACGATACCTGCCTTAACCAGGTCTGCGGCGGCGCGCAGATCGACTGCGACGACGGGATCGCCTGCACGACGGACATGTGCGAAGCCGGGCTCTGCACCTCACCGATCGATACCGGCTGGTGCCTGATTTCCGGCGTTTGCGTCGAATCAGGGGCCATCAACCCCGCAAACGTATGCGATATATGCGACCCGGCCAGGCTGAAGCTCAACTGGTCTTCCAACGACGGCGTGTACTGCGACGATCAAAACATCTGCAGCAGCGGCGACACCTGCGTATCCAGGGTCTGCAGGGGCTCCAGCTACTTCTGTGACGACGGCATCGCCTGTACCGTCGAAACCTGCGACGGACAGGGAGGGTGCGACATTGATGTCCTGACTGGATGGTGCCTGATCGATGGCAACTGCGTCCAGGAAGGCGAAACGAATGTCTGGAACTCATGCAGGGTCTGCGACAGCATGATCGACCCGCGCGCATGGTCCGACAACGCGGACGCTCCCTGCGACGACGGCAACCAGTGCACATGGCCGGACAACTGCGACGGCAGCACATGCGCAGGAACGGCGGCGCCCTGCGAAGACGGTCTGGTCTGCACCACCCAGGCGTGCGACGGGACGGGCGGGTGCGGCGTCGCGGTGCTTGACCCCGGCTGGTGCCTGATTGACGGCAACTGCGTTGCCGACCGCACGGTCAACCAGGTAAATGCCTGCCTGATCTGCAAGTCGGCCATCGACCCGGACGCTTGGTCTTTCCGCGATGGCGTGGCTTGCGACGACGGCGCGGCCTGCACCGTGTTCGACAGTTGCATGGAAGGCACGTGCTCCGGCACATCCTATGTCTGCGACGATCACCCCTGGTGTATCGAGGAAGACTGCGACGGACTTGGCGGATGTCTGGTTTCAGGGGTTGTCCCCGGGGACTGCCTGATCGGAAACCAATGCCACGCCGGGGATGAAATCAACCCGGCAAACGACTGTGAAGCCTGCGTCGGGACGCAGAACGCGTACTCGTGGTCACCCCTTTCCGGCACTGCATGCGACGACGAAATCGCCTGTACATCAGGTGACACCTGCGCCGCCGGGACATGCGGGGGCACCGTGTACCCGTGCGACGACGGCGTGGAATGCACCGACAACATCTGTGACGGCGCCGGTGGATGCAGCCATCCGATCGCTGCGGGCTGGTGCCGTATCGAAGGCGGCTGCTGGCTTGAAGGCACGCCACACCCGACTCTGGACTGCACGGTCTGCGCGCCGACGGTGAATCCCGGTGACTGGACTCATCAGGACAACAACGCCGACGAGGTGTGCAACGGCGTCGACGACAACTGCGACGGCAACACCGACCCGGAAAACGCGCCGGGATGCGAATTCCTGTATGTCGACCACGACCGCGACGGCATCGGGACCGGCGCCGCGAGCCGGTGCCTGTGCGCGCCCGAAGGCGACTGGGCGTCGATCGACTGGGGCGACTGCGATGACGCCGACCCCGACGCATTCCCGGGTAACAACGAGTCCTGCGATACCGCTGACAACGACTGCGACGGCGCAACCGACGAGACGGGTTCAGTCGGGTGCGTGGAATACTTCTACGACTCCGATGGCGACGGGTTCGGGCAGCCCGGGACTCAGACCTGCATGTGCGGGCCTGACGGACTGTACGACGCGCTCGAAGGCGGCGACTGCAATGACGCATCCACCGCGGTCAATCCCGATATCGACGACATCTGCAACGGAATCGACGACGACTGCGACGGCATCACCGACCCGGATGGAGCGGTCGGGTGTGTCAACACTTACCGCGACGAGGATCTCGACGGATACGGTGCCGAACCGCCGATCTGCATGTGCACCCCGCGTGGCGCTTACACGGTGCTGACCGGTGGCGACTGCAACGACCTGACCGGCGCGATCAACCCGGCTGCGACGGATGTCTGCAACAAGGTCGACGAGGACTGCGACGGAACCACCGACAACGCGCCCATTGAAGATGCCTGCCCGCTTCTGGACGGTTTCGAGGCGCACGGCCAGATGATTTGCACGGCCGGTAAATGTCAGATCGATTGCCAGGATGGTCAGGAAGATCCGCCCCTGCGCTCATGGCACGATCTCGACGGGGACTTCGCTTCCGGATGCGAGTGTGAAGCCGACGCAGTGGAACACCTCGGTGGCGGTGAATGCTCCACGGCGATATCGCTGGGCGTCGTCCCTGATGACGGTACCGTCCTTGATGTACAGGGCAACCTTCCGATGGCGGGCGGGGTCGACTGGTATATCGTGAACATGTCCGACGCGACCTGGAACGCGGAACCGGGGAATGCCGACGCATTCCATGCAAAAGTCCAGCTCAGCGACGCGGCGCTCGGGGAATTCGAAATCGCGGTGACCGAAGGGTCGTGTTCGAACGATCCGGCCTGCGGCTCCGCTTCGATGTACGAGTGGGCCGTCAATTTCTGGACGGCGACGCTGGGTGAAAACCCGTGCAGCGTGATGGGCAACTACTGCCCGGACGGCAACCCGACCGACTACGCGGAATGCCTCGCCATTACCGGCGACCCCGAGCGCTGCAATTCCTGCCCGGCAGTCGCCTCGCCGGATCACCACGCGTGCATCGACAACACGCGGAACCTGCTGATCCGGGTGAGCAGGCACGACGGCCTGCCAGCTTCCTGCAACAGCTACTCGCTGACGATTTCCAACGGACTGTGACGCGTGACGGGGCCTTCGGGTTCTAGAAGACGCCGTCAGCAGAGCCCTGCCCTGAATCGACGAACCCTTGCGATTGAAATTTCCAGTTCCTTGAAAGAAATCGTGCCGGAGGCGACAAGGCTTTCCATCGCCGACATCAGCAGGGCCGCCTCGCCTTGAACGCCGCAGTGAAGAAACAGGTCAATACCGGCCCCAACCCCCAGTTCGACAACCTTGTCGGGCGGGTAACGGTCCGAAACTGCCTTCATGCCGAGGTCGTCGGTAATTACAACGCCGTCAAACCCCAGCCTGCCGCGAAGAAGGGGCTTTATGAAAGCCGGCGAAAGCGTGGCGGGATGAACGGGATCGATGGCGGGGAAGAGGCAGTGCGCGGTCATGAACATCTTAAACCCCGACTGAACCGCCCGGGCAAACGGCTTCAGTTCACGATTCATAAGGATTTCCAGGTCGGCATCAATTACGGGAAGTTCCAGGTGCGAATCTGCGGACGCGTCGCCATGGCCGGGGAAATGCTTGCCGCATCCGGCGATTCCGGCCACTGCAAGCCCCTGAAAGAACCCGGTCGCCATGGCGCCGGCGACATCGGGATCAGCCGAAAACGACCTGTCCCCGATTATCGGATTTCGCGGATTGCTGTCGACATCGAGCACCGGCGCGAAATCCAGGTTGAAGCCCAGATCGGCCAGTTCCCGCCCGATCGCCATCCCCACGGCGCCCGGATCGACGACTTCGCGCATGGCCGGGAATCGGGGGCCGATATCGCGCAGGCGCTGAACCCGGCCGCCCTCCTGGTCGACCGCGATAATCGGCGAGAGACCGGAGGGTTTCGCGGCAACCCTTATCGCGCGGCAGAGTTCGACGACCTGAAGACGGTCAGAAATGTTCCGCTTGAAAAGCGTCACGCCGGCCAGGCCACGGGCCAACTTTTCAGCCACGTCGGACGGAAGCACCTGCCCGTCGAACCCGATGACAAAAAGTCCGAGGATGTCGTCCATTTCTTCAGGACCGGGGCAGGAGAGCACAGAAAGGCAGGCCGGCGACAAGCAGATTGGCGGGCCGCGCCCCGCCCATGCCGATTCGCGTGTCGGTCGTCTGGAACACGGAATAGAGCATCACCGCCAGAACGACCGTCGCCGCAAGCAACACGATGATCATGATTGTCCGTACCAGACGCCCGCGCCTGGCTTCCCCGGACAACGCGGGGTCGTCATCGTCTTCGTCGGCCAGATCGCCGGACGCCTGGGTCCCGGTGCCCGACATCATGTTCCGGCGCATGTCGAGCAGGATCTTCAGGCTTTCGTCTTCCGACATCGCCACTGTGTAGTGCACGCCGGGTTCGCCTTCCATGCCGGGAACCGCCATGGCTTCGACCGAAACCACGTGTTCCTGGACCAGATCCTCCCGGACCTTGGTCATACGAATCGTCGAAGTCGGGGCCAATTCGGCCGCGCCCTCGCCCGGAACCAGTTCGAACCGGTAATCGCCAAGCACGAACACGTCGCCGCCCTGCAGGAGGACCTCGCCGGGGGCGTGAACACCGTTCATCCTGACGCCGTATGAGGAACCGGCGTCGACAAGGACCACGCCGATCGGGCGCATTTCGAGCCGGATGTGGTGGCGCGAGACGTTGATGTCCGTCAATACAAGATCGTTGTCGTCGGAACGTCCGATGGCGTAGACGTCCTTTTCGACGACCACCCTGCGGATCTCGCCACGATCGTCTTCAACCCTCAGTGCGTACATACGTGTGCCCCCTGATGACGGTAATGTATCACTTTTTCCACGCGCGAAGAAAGTCTATAGCGCGAAGTCATCTGTCCCGCTCCAGGCCGGCCGCCGCGCGCGCCCCGACCACGGAAACCGTCACGAAAACCCCGTTGTCCACATTCAGCTCCCTCGCCGAAGCCGCCAGCAGGCCGAAAACCTTCTTCCGGCTTGCCGGGATCCGCGACAGTTCGACCATCCGAAGCAGTCCGTCGGCGAGGTCGTCCGGGGTCGAAATGTCCATTATAGCTTCAGCCACCCGTCTTTCCTGCCCGCCATACCCGAGCCAGGCAAGTCCACCTGCCGCGGCGCGGCGCACGTCGACGTCATCATCGAACAGCCGGGATGCGACCAGTCCCAGACGTGCCGGATCGCCCAGGTGTCCCAGGACAAGCACGGCATCCCGCCGGACAAGCGGGTCAGGTGATTTCGCAAGTTTCGCAAGTTCCGCGCTGCGGCGCTTGAGCTTCGGGCCCGGCGGCGAATACCACGGCCTGTTCGTGCCCATGTCGACGCACCCTTCAAGAAGGTCGTCGTCGGAACAGTAGATACGTATGTGGATGTGGTCGTCATGAATCAGACCGCGCGGCTGGGCGATCGCGTCGTCGGCCCTTCCGATCAGCGACGCCGGTTCCCTGCGGGCACGCGCATGGCCGATTAAGCGCTTCTTGATGTGATCCGCCATGAAGATCCACTGCACGCTCACCTTGCGGCTGTTGAGCAGCGACTTCACCATCGCCCAGGTTCGCGGCACATCCAGCATGGCCATCGTTCCGTCGCCGAGGATTGTGGAACCATCGGTCCCGATCCTTGTCATTGATTCCTGGAATACCGGGGTGCCTTCCGGCGTGCGAAGGTAAAAACCGATATCGATGTCACGACCGGTCTTGTGTGACACGGACCAGCGGACTTCGCCACCGCCGCCACGCGAAAGATTGCCAACCGGAAGCATCGATCCCGGATACTTCACCGCCACGTCCACCGATGCGCGGACAATTGCTTCCACAAGCTCATCGGTCCCGAAATTCGTCGCCCGGCCGGCCTGCTCGGCCATGACGCGATAGTTCGGGCCGACAAGCGGGAGTTCGCGCCCGCCGACAAGGAATCCCCGCGTGGCCGTGCCGATGGAAAGCGAACCGGTGCCGCGCAGACGCCCGATCGCCGGATGAAAGCGTTTCCTGGCGGTAAGCGGCTCGGCATCCTCGGGATCCAGGTTCGCGTGCCTGGTGAAATCCGTCAGTTCGACGGGTCGGCGCTCGATGAAGGCCGGGCCCGGAGCCCGCCTGCACGAACCATGACATCCGGACGCGCACGCCAGCGCCAGCACCAGCAACACTGTCCGCAAACCGCGATTCATCAGGCCAACCCGGTCAAACCGGAAATAATCATACATCCATCAATGACCTTCTTGACCACTACCCGTCTCCCTGCTACTACACTTCTTCAGAGACGCTCATGAGTTGCACGAACCAGTCCGGCGTGGGGGAATTCCTGGGTCATGGTCAGCATGGAAGTCAAACGTATTTACGACAATGCGGTGGAGATTGCCGCGGCGTCGGGTACCAGGTTTGACTCCACTTCGATCCTTCTTGCCATGTTCGCCGTGCCATGCACCGCCAGCTCGATTCTTTCCGACGCCTCGATCGACGCCGACAGGGTTCTTGACGCCCTTCCCGGCATGCCCGTCGAAAGACCAGGACTGGTCGATTCCATTTTCGTGCTGGCCTCCAAGATCGCCGACAACATCGCTTCGCCCCACGCGACGTCGGTACACGTCCTCATGGCCATTTCACGAACGCCAGGGTCACGTGCCGCGAAGGTGCTGGAGGCCTGCGGGGTCCCGATGTTTTCCCTGCGGACCCAGCTCATGGCGCACCTGACCGATCCCAGGCTACGGCAGGCGGCCACGCAGAAGGTAATCCAGTCCCTGGGCAACCAGCCGCGCCCTCTTCCCCCGCCGCCACAGCCGACGACAAGGTCCTTCCAGCCGTCCTGGCGTCCGCAGGCGGCTGCGTCCACGATGCTGGCGGATCGGCCATCCGCCGCCATGGCCGGCGACGATGACCCCATACCGATGCCTGATGAAGCATCCGATGACTTCGACATGCCATTTCATCGGGATGACGTCGAAGCGCTCCTGGCCGACACCGACGAAACGGAAGAATCGCCCGAGGGCGGCAGGGCGTGTGAAACCACGTCCCGCTGGGACCTCGACCCGCGTAAGTTCAGGACGCTTTGCCAGATTGGCCGTAACCTGACGCAGGAAGCGCTGGAGGGACGGATCGACACGGTCGTCGGGCGCGAACGCGAAATCGAGCAGGTGATCAACATCCTGTGCAAGCGTGATTCGAACAATCCGCTGCTGATTGGCGAGCCTGGTGTCGGGAAGACCGCGCTGGTCGAGGGTCTCGCTGCGATGATCGTCGATCCCGCGAACCCTGTACCGACGCTGCGCGACAAGGTGATCATCTCGGTTTCGACCGCGGATCTGGTCGCGGGAACGTCGATGCGGGGCGCGTTCGCCGAAAGGCTGCAGGATCTCAAGAAGGACGTGGCGGCCTCGAAGGGCCGGGTGATTCTGTTCATCGATGAAATTCACACGATAATCGGTGCGGGCTCCGGCGACGGCGGCTCGGACGCCGCGAACGACCTCAAGGGCGACCTGGCCCGTGGACGCCTTCCATGCATCGGGGCGACGACATTCGCGGAATACAAGCGGCACATCCAGTCGGACAGCGCGCTTGAACGCCGATTCCAGAAGGTGACGCTGACCGAACCGTCGGTGGACGAAGCCGAAACCATCCTGGCCGGCGTGGCGTCCCGATACGAGTCGCATCACGGGGTCAAATACGCAAGCGACGCCCTGCGCGCTGCCGTGCGCCTGACCGACAGGCTCATACCGGACCGCGGCCTGCCTTCAAAGGCGATCGACCTGCTCGACCGGGCCGGCGCCATGGTCGCCCGTGAACGGCGGAAGGAAGTCGGGCGCGACGACATCACGAAGGTCCTTGCCGCACTGCTCAACCTTCCCGAAGAATTCCTGGACACTTCATCGGCCCGGCGCGTCGCCCGCATGGAATCCGCGCTCAAGGGGTCGGTGTTCGGAAACGACGGGAATATCACGCAGATTGTCGCAGGCATCGCGGCCAACTGGACCAGCTTCGGCACAAGGCGGCCCCTCGGGGCATTCGTGTTCGCCGGTCCGCCATCGTCAGGCAAGACCACGATGGCCAGGGAGCTTTCCCGCGCACTTTTCGGAAATGAATCGGCCATTCTTAAAATCAACCTGGCCGACTTCAGCGAAAAGCACTCCCTGTCGAACCTGATAGGCGCGCCTCCGGGATACGTCGGATACGAAGAAGGCGGTCTGCTGGCCGACGCGCTGCTCCGCACGCCTTTCCTGACAATCGTATGGTCAAACGCGCACCAGGCCGATCCGGCGGTACTGGCCCACGTGGCCACGATTGTCCGTGAAGGTTCCATCACGAACACGCTGGGCCGCCGGCTGGACTTCCGCAACTCCGTGCAGGTGCTGACTTGCGATCTGCCCGAAATTTTCGGCACCGGCGCGAGGAGCGTCGGCTTCGGACGCGATTCCGGGCTCCGGGACACCGACGCCATTGTTGAAGAAGTGAAAAAGAAACTCCCGGCCGAAGTCGTCAGGGAATTCGACAGGATCCTGGTATTTCGCGCCCCCGATGAAGCGACCGGCCACGCGATTGCCGAAAAGGTCCTGATCGACGCGATGAAGGCTTTCGCGGATGAACACGGCGTAAGGTTGACGGCCGACGCCGGGTCGATCGACGCGATCGCGAACCTGCGGCACCAGGATCGTGAAGACGAAATCGACGATCTTGTGGCCAGGCTCATCCTCCGGCCGGCAACGGAGGCGGTGGTGCAGAATGACCTCGGTCCGGGGGATTCGATACGTGTTGTCGCAGACTCCGGAAGGTTCAGGCTGGAGGTCGACGCGGCACATCCCCGGACCCGCTGATTTCACTGGAAACGTTTCGCAATTTCACCTTGACGCACCGGCATCACCCTTATATATTGCGACGCGAGGGACTAAGTCCCCTGATTTCCATTTCTTCTGACACTGTACCTGACGGGTGAGGCAACATGGACGAAAACGTAAAGGATAACGGTCGCTCGGACGTCGAAGAGCTTCTGCTTCCGGAAGAGGGCACACGCCCCCGCGGCAAGACGACGGCAAGCTTTGAGACTGAAGAAAAGATTTCCATCGCAGCCCTGATGAAGACTCCCGCAGCCATTACCATCATGATTGTCCTGGGCCTTGTGGCGATCTCGCTTCTGGTGATCTTCACCAGCGAATCCCTCAGGACGCAGTTCCACCACACCATGCGTGGCGAACTCGGCCAGTACAAGGCCGAACTGGCCAGGCTGGAAGCGGAAAAGATTCGCGACATCGAAATGCTGACCGGCAACAAGTACGGCAGTGTGACGCTCACATACACGCCGGCCGACGCCAAGGTCGTAATCGAACAGCTCAAGTTCCAGAAGGACTGCTCCCAGTTCGCCGGAAACGGCGACGAAGTGCTGGTCTGCCTGAAGAAGGGCACCGACTACTCCGCCAACCCGGAAGTCAAGCCGATCGACAACAAGTCGCTTCACCTCAACCGCGACCAGAAGGAAATCGTCGAATCGCTGCCGTTCACCGATATGCCGATCCAGGAATCGAATGACGAACGCACGATCGTGTGGGCCTACGAAGTCAAAATCGAAATCACCCGTGAAGGTTACGAACCCCGCAAGTTCCACTTCACCGGCGACAGAACCCGCATCGGCGCTTTTGGTGAAGGCTGGGAATCGAAGTACTGGGACATGAAGGGTCCCGGACTGTTCATGGTCGACTTCCAGGGCGCGGACCTTGCCCCGAAGCCCGAAACCGCCAAGATCAACTACATCGCGACGGTCAAGGAATCGGAATGCATCAGGCGTGAAGTCATGGCCAAGCGCGATGCCGGCAAGACCATCTCCGAAGAACAGGTCGGAAACGTGTTCGCCGACATCCGCAAGAAGAACGGCATCAGGACGGTCGACGACTTCTACAAGATCGAAAACTTCCTCCGCCAGACCGAACCGGAATGGTTGGAAAAGTTCCTGAAAGAAATCGAAGCGATGCCCTGCCCCGGCAAGTAATTACACCTGCTTCCACCGATGAACTTCCAGATTTATCAAATCCAGTGACAGGGACGCCTTCGCACAAGTCCGGGTGGATTAGCTTCTGGGGACCTACGTTGAGTCGGCTGAATCGATAATGATCGTGACAGGTCCGTCGTTGACCAGCGCACATCGCATGTCGCCCTGGAATACCCCGAACGCGCAGTTGATGCCTGTTTCCAGAAAACGTCTTTCGACCCGTGGCCACACGGTTCTTGCCTGATCGACGGGCATCGCGTCGACGAATGACGGACGACAGCCCTTACGCGTGCTGCCGTAAAGCGTGAACTGGCTGACCAGCAGCAGGGAGCCGCCGGCCTCGGACACGGACAGGTTCATCTTCCCGTCGGCGTCCTCGAAGATCCGCAGCGTCGAGATCTTTCTGGCCATATATTCGATTTCCGCGTCGCCATCGCCGGTCTTGAGCCCGACAAAGACCATCAGTCCGCGACCGATTGAAGCGACGCTGACGCCGTCAACCGAAACGTCCGCCGAAGACACCCTCTGGATGACCGACCTCACCAGCGCACCCCCGGGTCACGAACACGAAGGCGTCATGCACGCCCTCAGCTTGATTGAAGAAGCGGAAAATACCGGACCCACATCTTCGCAGGCCATCCCGGTGATGTCGGCGCAATCGGAATCGTCCACACATTCCCTGACGCAGCGCATGTCCTCGTACCAGTAGTTGTACCCGACATTGACGCACCTTGTCCCCGCCTGGCAATCGGTGTCGTCCTGGCAGATGATGCATTCCCCTGTCATGCGGCAGACGTCGGCGGTCAACGGTTCACCGCCCGACGAGTTCCCGCGGTGTGATGGCTGGCAGGTCACCCCTTCGCCGAATTGCGCGCATTCCGCGTCCGACAGGCAGACAAAGCTGCAGAATCCGATATCCGACATGGCCGAGGGCGAACAAATGCCTGTCGAGCAGTCCGAGCCATCCCCGAACGGGTCGCAGATCGAACCCGGGATGGCGCCGCTGCCACCGGCCACGCAAAGGTAATCGACCCTCTCGTCGGCGACCCCGGGGCCTGCGCGGAGGACCGGGGAGCAGACCTCGCCGGGCGAGGCACACATCCTGGTTGAACCGCAATCCTCAAGGGAACTGGCGGCCGGGACCGGAACGCACCACGACGCGAACAGGTCGTCATCGGCCCGCGGGCTGTCGGCCCCGATTATCGGCAGGCCGGCGCACACCCAGCGCCAGGCGGTTGATTGCATGATCGCTGTTTCGGGACAGTCCAGGTCTGAAGCGCACACCTGCGAGCACCATCCTGGAGCGCCATTCGGACTGTCCTCGCCAAAGCAGAAGCGCGACCGACAGGCAGCGTCCCAGGCGAGCGCGCCGCACGCGGTGCCGATCGGCCATCCGTCTTCCGGCGGATCCATGCACGTCGTCACGACCTCGCGCGTGCCGCGCGCATGCGAAACGAACGGCGTGCACACGCGATCTCCGCACTCGTCGTCGCTTGCGCAACCCTCGCGCCGGTACCCGGACGGCACGCAGAAACCGATATCAAGCCACTGGTCGACAGATATGTAGCCCTCACTGTAAAGGACCTGCGACAGGGCGCAGCGGAAGTCCCCGTGCACGAAGCAGTCGAAATCGTCGTCGCACATGGCGACGCAGACGCCGTCAATGCACAGGTCGCCATTGCGGCAGACGACCAGGGGGCCATCGTCCCGGACGCCGCACGGACTGCCAACCGGGGCACCCTGTTCATATGCCCGCGCACACCAGCCGGAAATCACGACCTGTCCCAGATCGTCCCAGCCGAAACCGGGTTCGCAGTAGGACGCGCCGCCGCGGCAGTCCATGTCCCCGCCGCAATTCCTCGGCTCGCACGCCGTGGTCAGCATTTCGTCGATGACCACCGACGAACCGCATTTCCATGGACTGCAATCCGCGTCGGCCGTGCAGGCAAACCCGGTTCCCGCGCAGAGCCCCCGGTCACACTCGGCACCGTCCGTCAGGCAATCCGCGTCAACGTCGCAGGGCCTGGTGCAGCCACGCGCGGCGCAGAGACCTGAACGACAGACGGGCGACTGACCGGTCGCCGAATCCCAGCCGCACGGCGCGGTATACAGGACGTCCGACACCAGCGGCGCCGCGCACCTGCGTTCCATGCCGTTGTGCGTCCGGACGTACGAACACGCCTCTTCGCCAGGACAGTTGTCCAGCGGATTGCACGGCGCGAAGGATGAGCCTGGCGCGCAGACCCCTTCGAACTGGCCGGAGGTCCTGTTCAGCCTGCGCGCCACGCACATAGTGGCGCCCTGAAACAGATCGCCGGTCGCCACCGGGCAGTCCGAATCAGCGGTGTTGTCTTCGATCCCGTCGGCCCCGTTTATGCCGGTGCCGTTGACGACCGAATCGTTGCGCACCACGCATGGCCTGGAACAGACCCCGCGCTCGCACTTAAGGCCGGCGCACTGGTGATCCATGCACCTGGGCCAGTCGGAGTTCGTGTAGTACTCACCGGGATTGAAAGGGTCCTCGAGTTCCGGCACACATACGGAATTCCGGCCGCACGGCGATCCGTCGGGAAGCAGCACGGATTCGGCCAGGCAGATCGAGTAGTCCAGCGAACAGACGGTTCCCGGAGGGCATTGGCCGCAGGTGCCGCCGCAGTCGTCGGGGCCGCACACACGGTCGTAACAGTTACGCTTGCAGACCACCTCGCCTTCGTCGGTATCCCCAACCGCGTCGGGTATGTCGAACGCGATACCATCCGGCAGGATCAGTCCGTCGGGATCGGGGATGTCGGGGCGGTCCGGAATGAAATCGCCGGCGCATGCGAAGGAGGCCAGGCAGGCGACGGTCATCGCCGCCAGACACAGGCGTCCCGGCACGATTAATGGCGTATCGGTATAAGACATCCGGCACCCTGCATAAACCGCGGGCAAATCTGGAAACACGGCCCAAACGGTAACAGTTTAGGACTGCCCGTTCAAGGCCGACTCTATCCACGCGGCCCAGCGCGCACCGATATTCTGCCAGGCAAGGCTGGATGCGGCCGACAGCGCGCGATCGCGCATCCGGCGCACGGCGGCGCGGTCCGCGGCGATGTCGCGCAACGTGGCTGCCAGCGATCGGACATCGCCCGGTTCGAACAGGACGCCCGCACCGGTCCGGGAGATCGCGTCGTCCATTCCACCCGAACGGGATGCGACCACCGGCAGGCCGGAAGACCATGCCTCGCCGACGACCCTCGGCATGCCTTCCTGCCGCCCGAAAATGCCACGGCGTGACGGCACGACAAGCAGATCGGCCGCCCCCATGTATCTCCGGACCTCGTTGCGATCAACCGCCCCGTGAAAGGTCGCGTCGACCCCCAGGAGCCCGGCCAGCGCCTCCATTGAGCGACGGGCCGGTCCGTCGCCGACAACCACCAGGCGACACCCCGTGAGCCCACGCAGGGCCCTTATAAGGATATCAAGTCCCTTTATGGAAACGATGCGACCCACAAACAGTATCCGCAGCGGATCACCCTCGGCGGGCTCGACCTCGACGAAAGGCCGCATCGGGACCCCGAGCGGAATGACCTCGAACTTCCCGGCTGATTCGCCGACGACACTGATGACGTCGCGCATCACCGATTCGGACACGCATGCAACCGATGCCGACCGGGAAACAATCTGCCTGACAAGCAGGGACATTGGCGGAATCGTCGCTGGAGCCGGCGGGCCGGAATGCGCAATCGCGAGATGCGGCAGACCGGAAAGCGCCGAAAGGGAAGCGCCGACGGCACCCATGGGCAGCAGCCAGTTGGAGACCACGGCGTTCACGAATGGCAGCATCAGCGTGCATTCCGCGGCAAACGCGGCAAGCGCCGGCGTCAGCGAAAAAGCCGAAAACGGATGGTGAAAAAGGTTGCTTTCAATGCCGTCGCCGTGGAAAGCGCGCGAATGAATCGGAAGCACGGACGGCAGCCAGTGCACGACAACCATTCCGTCGGCCAGCCGCCGTGGCTCGACGGGCGGGCGTGGCGTCGGAACCGCGACATCCACGCAGATGCCGCGCGACGCAAGTTCCACCGCCAGTTCCTCGACGAAACAGCCGCGGAAGTCACCGTCGTGCAGCGGCCAGGAACTTGAAAGCATCAGGATACGCATCGGACCACCTCAGGAACCGGCGCCGGCGCTGAATTTGTGCGACCAGGCGACGATCCGCGTCAGAAGCGACCTGACGATGACAAACGGATAAACAAACGCCGCGACCGAAGGCCTGATGCCCGACGACTCGTCGCGGTACACCGGACGGACAACGACGTCGGCCACGGGCAGGCCTGCCCCGGAAAGAGCGGCAAGAAAGTCGTTCGGAAACCCGTATCGCGGGTACAACCTGGCAACGGGCAGGGCCGCCAGACAATCCAGGCGCAGCGCCGTGTACCCGCACTGGGAATCCATGACCGGAAGCCCCGTGAAAAGCCTTGTGAGAAATGTCAGGCAGCAGTTGCCGAAACGGCGCGAGGCCGGCATCACCCGCCCGCAGTCGGGATGGGAAAGCCTGTCACCCTTCGCGTATGAGGCAAGGCCGTCCAGAACCGGTTCCAGGAGGCGGCCCATGTCCGCCGGATCCATCTGGTCGTCCGCGCCCATGACCACGGCCACGTCGTACCCAAGTTCACGGGCGCGCAGGTAGCCGGTCACGATGGCGGCGCCCACGCCCCGGTTCACCGGATGCCGGATCACTTCGACCGGCACGGCATACTGGCCTGCATCGATAAAGACCGGCGTGCCGGATCCGTCATCGACAACCACGGCCCCCGAAACCTGTTCCGGAAGACCCGACAGCACGGCGGCGAGCTTTGCGCATGGGTTGAGGGCTGGAATGACGACCGCCACGGACATTCCCGGCGGTGCCTGTTCAGGAACGCCCGACATCATCCATGACCTCTGGGAAAGGGATCAGAACTCGAACGCGAGACCACCGATAAAGCTTCCCGACGACAGGTTCATCCTGTCGCCAACGCCGAAATCGTTGATCCAGGCCCAGTTGTACTCGAAGAAGATGTAAGAATTGTTCACGCCGACGTCCACGTCGAACGTCTGGGCCATCTTCGGGGCGATGAAATCAAGCAGGAAGGCAATGCCCACACCGACATGACCGCCCCAGGTTCCGCCGTAGCCCTTCTTTTCGCTGGTGCCTTCGGTGATGGCGGCAACGTCGCCGACGCCGTCCTCGATCCACCAGATCCAGTAATCAAGACCGGCCTTCACGTGCGGTACCAGCGGCACCTTGAAGCGCTGGGCAAGGTAATCGAAGCGGTACACGAGCTGGGCTGAAAGGGGCATCACGTTCATCGCGGTGCCGTCGGTCGATGGCTCACCGGTCGACGGATTGATGCCCTTGCCCGTCAGGCGCGAGTATCCGGCGGTCGCGCCCACGGCGATAATGCCGACCTTGTTCCATATTTCGTATTCGAATTCAAGCTGGGTCATCAGGAACATGCCGTCGCCGAACATGTCCTTGAAAGGCGTCGCCGTCGCGAAATCGGAGTCGATCGCCGGCTGGTACGTGCCGAACCTGGCCTCGATAATGAAATGCCGGGGCGATTCGACCGAGGACTTATTCTGTTCTTCAGCCGCGGCCGACAACGATGTCACGGACACGACGATCACGGCAAGCGCGATTGTGGCGGTGATTCTGTTCATGGGCGCCTCCACGACCGAATGGCGACGCCGGACATGAAAGTCAGCAGCACCAGAAGAATCAAGCCCGCGACCAGCCCGGCCAGCGGCGGCATTGCCGTCATCGCGCGGGCCGTGAACACGAGCGGGACAAGCGCGACCCTGGTGACGCCACGAAGCAGGGGGCTGGCGGAAATGGCTTCGGCGAGGCCAGGGCTGACCCTGTAATAGAACCGGACGAAGGCGCGGCCCGGTGCGTTGGTCATCAGGTAGGTGTCGCGGAACTGACGAAGAGTCCTGACCTCGGGCGCCATGTAACTGCCCCAGGCGGCTGTCGCCAGGAAACAGAAACCGCCGTCTTCGGTTCCGCCGACTGCCTGGTAGTGCTCCCAGAAATCGGAGACGTTGACCGGCATCGCCGAGGTCACGGCGGAAATGAGGCTTTCGTTGTCGTTTTCGTCGATCGACGAAACCGCGTAGAAGTATTCGACGTCGTTTTCAAGCTCGGTGATCTGGTAGCTGGTTCCGGACATCGGCCCGGCAACGCTCACGTTGGTGCGGGTGGCGTTCGAAAACGAACTGTCGTCCCAGTAGACCTTGTATTCAATGGTGGTGTCGGAAGAGTCCTCGACCGGCTGCCACTTGACCGTGATGTTGGAATCGCCCTCTTCAGGTTCTTCAAGCTCGGGCGCCGGCGGCCTTTCCAGGTCGATTTCAAAGGAAAGCGTTTCCGACGTGATTTCGGTGCTGCTTTCCTTGATGATGATGTAGACGCTGGTCGTCTTGTTCCATCCGGCCTGGCATTCCGGGCCCGTGAGGTAGTCCAGCGGGATGCTGAAGGTCATGTAATTGGGCGACGATATCGCCTTTTCCTTGACCAGAAGATCGACCATGCATGAGTCGCCGAGGGTGGTGAGGTCGGCATCGCTGCATGTCCCGCCGGGAAGGCTGACCTTGACCGAATAGAGCGCGCCGGACGCCGGGGTCCTGTCCAGGCCCCACTTGATGTCCATTGAACAGCCGGAATAATCGGTGCAGTCCTGGATGTTGACGACGTGTTCGGTCGAACCCGACACCTTTCCAAGCCTGTCGGACATGCCGCAGGACGCGCCGTTTCCTTCGATCCCCAGGAATTTGAAAGCCGATATCGAGGCCGTGGCACCGGCCGGAACCAGCAGCACGAGCATCGAAACGACTATGTGGAACCTGATTTTTTTTATGTGGTTCATCATGGCCCGCTTTATCAAGCAACTATCATGCCAGACAAAACCCGGCGGCCGACCGCCCGGAACCAGCGAGATTTCCGCGGTTTTGCCGGCGCGCCGGCACAAATACCGGAACGCCCCCGTGCCATTTTGTCAACGGTAACAAGGACGACCGGTCACGCGTGTCACGCGCACCCACGGCCAACGCCGAAGTACATCTCGGCAATCTGCACCGCGTTGAGCGCCGCGCCCTTGCGAAGGTTATCACACGACAACCACAGATTCAGCCCGTTTTGAACGGTGTCATCCGTCCTGATGCGGCCGACGAGGACTTCGTCACGACCGGATGACTCGAGCGGCATCGGGTAGATCGATTCTCCGGGCACATCCATCACTTCAACACCGGCCGAACCTGCCAGGACTTCCCTGGCCAGGTCCGGGGTCACGGGCCTGTCGAACTCGATATTCACTGATTCGGAATGACCGTTCGCCACCGGAACCCGGACGCAGGTCGCGGTGATCCTGAGATCCGGCAGGCCCAGGATCTTCCTCGTTTCGTCGCGGACCTTCTGCTCTTCCGTGGAATAGCCGCCGCCTTCCGGGGTGAAGTCCTCGATGTGGGGAATCACGTTGAACGCAATCTGGTGGGGAAAGGCCTCAAGGGGTATCGGCCTGCGGTTCAGTATTGCAACGGTCTGGCCCATGAATTCGTCGAGCGCCTTCTGCCCGGCCCCACTGACGGCCTGGTAGGAGGATACGACGACACGCCTTACGCCGAAGGCCCGGTGAAGCGGACCAAGCACCATGACCAGCGGAATTGTCGTGCAGTTCGGGCTGGCGATGATTCCGTCGGACTTGAAGGCCTCGGGCCCGTTGACCTCGGGAACGATCAGCGGCACACCGGGAGCCATCCGGAAGGCGCTGGATTTGTCGATGACGACGCAACCGGACTTCACGGCACGCGGAACGTATTCCAGGCTGACTGACGCACCGGGCGCCGAAAGAACGACGTCGATACCGGCAAAATCCGCGGACGCGAGCGCCTCGACCTTGACCTGCCTGCCGCCGAACGTGATTTCATCACCGGCCGAGCGTCCGGACGCCATCAACCTGATGTTTTCAACTGGAAAGGAGCGCTCTTCGAGAAGTGAAAGAGCCTCCGAGCCGACCAACCCGGTCGCGCCCACAACCGCAACATTGAGTTTCCTGGACATCTGTCACCCCGGTCAGAAAGCTGGCGAAAAATCCCTGGAAAGGGTCAGGACCTGGCACCGATCCGCGCCGCGACGGCCGCCTTCAGGAGATCGCCCGGAAGGAAGGGCAGGGATCCTGCGACCAGCATCGGAAGACCGAAAGGAATCCCGACGAGGACAAGCCCGGCGCATCCGAATGCGTGGATGAGCACCGTGCCGGCCACACACGCGGAAAGGCGACCAAAACGGGCCGAAATCACTGAAACCGCGGGGGCGGCGACGACAAAACCAGCCAGGTAACCGATGGTCCCCGAACCGGCCGCGGCAAGGAAAGGAAGGCCGGCAAGGCCGGCGATCACATAAACGGCCTGCGAAGCGAAAGCCGCGCGCGGCGAAAGCGCGAACCCCGCCAGCATGACGGCGAGCGTCTGCAGGGTAAGCGGAACCGGCGTGAACGGCAGTGGGATCCTGACCAGTGCCCCGACGGCGGTAAGCAACGCAAAACCGATTACCGGCAGCGCCGTGGCCGAAACAAACCTGTTTACTGCGAAATCCCTGGTTGCGACTGCGTTGACGGTCACTTCTGACTCCTTGAACAAGACTCAACGACCCGAACGATACACCCTGTAATCAATCTCAGGGAAGATGGAGTCGCGCCACTCAAGCGACCCCAGCCACGATTCGTCAATCATGCCCGTCCTTATCTGCCCGGCAAGCCTCTGGAAACGCAGGACGTGTTCGCGGATACGGCGGTGGGCGTACTGCGTCATGGTGCCCATGGTGATGATGAACGGCCAGTCCGACGACTGGGCAAGCAGCAGTTCGCGGGCGCACTGGTTCAGCGCGCGCTGCTCGATGCCGGTCGGGGCGCCATAATCGGCTGCCAGACGGACCATTTCTTCGGCGCAGTCGAACAGATGGCGGGGGATATAGTCGTTGCCCTGGTTAATCCAGACTTCGAAGTACCCCTTGTCGCCCCAGGAACCGGTGGCCGGGGTGCCGACCTGCTGGACCGGCTCTTTTTCAAGGTACTCGCCCAGCGAAACAAACCGGTAGACATGCTGGTCCCATGCGGACTTGCGGAAAAGGGCCTCCAGGAAGTCGGGGCCCTCGAACCACCAGTGCCCGAACAGTTCGGCGTCGTACGGCGCCACGACGATCGGGGGCCGCCCAAGCTTCGTCGCCAGGTTTTCAATCTGCCGGCCGCGGTTGAACATGAAGTTTCCCGCGTGTTCGTCGACACGACGCATCGCCGCTTCCCGGTTGTAGGCGGCCTTCATGGAAAGGTCCACTTCACCCGTGATGCGATGGAACTTGAGCCCCGTCTGCTTGCGCAGGCCGTTCGGCTGAACGTAATCCCGGACCTCGTCAAACGGCCTGTCATAACCGACATCCCGATAGAATTCACGGTAGGCCGGGTCGCCCGGGTAACCTTCTTTCGCTGACCACACCTGGCGCGAAGACTCGCCGTCGCGGCCGAAAGCGGCGACGCCCGGCCTGGTGAACATGGGGGCGTAAACGCCGTATGCGGGCTTCGGGTCGGCAAAGGTCAGGCAGTGCGTGTCGACCAGAAAATACCTGATGTCCTCATCGGCGAGCCAGTCCTCAAGACCTTCGTAGTAGCCGCACTCAGGCAGCCATATTCCACGGGGGCGGACGCCGAAATGCCGGGCGAACTCCGATGCGCCGATCTTCACCTGCGCCCGCACCGATTCCGGGTGGGCCCGGAGCAGGGGCAACAGGCCGTGGGTCGCGGAGCAGGTCATCAGTTCAAGGCTTCCCGACTCCATCATCCGACGGAAGGCGCCAATCAGGTTGCAACCGTAGACGTTGACGTACTTGTCCAGCAGATGGCCGATGCGATCCTGGTAAAAACGCGCCACCGGCCCGAATTCCGGGTCGTCCCGCAGCCTGGTAGCCTCGGCGCCGGCGAGCCTCAGGATCTTTTCCATGTACCCGCGGAGGCGTTGCTGGTGGTGCGGATCGGCCATCATGGCGGCCAGTGACGGGGACACCACCATATTCAGGCGGAAGGGATGCCCTTCCCTGTTGAGGCGTTCCATCATGTCGAGCAACGGCAGGTAGGTTTCGACGGCCGCCTCGAAGAACCAGTCCTCTTCCAGGAATTCGGCGTACTCCGGATGCTTCACGAAGGGCAGGTGGGCGTGGAGGACTATGGACATGTAACCTGAAGTCATGTCATTTCCTCCCGCTGACGGGCATGTAGCCAATCTTGAAGCGCGCGGCCGCGGGTTCATCCGGGCAGTCCCCAACTTCGACAGCCGGCAGCGCACCCGGCGCCGGGGACTCGACGATGGCGGTCCTGCCGGACGCGAGTGGCGTTCCCCGATCGACGCGGGCAAAGACGGGCTCACCCTGCCTGACGAATGCTATCGCGAGCCCCACCCTGCCGCTGGAAGCAATCACTTCCAGGCCGGACTGGTTCGCAATCGCGAGTTCGGCGGTCACCGCGACCATTCCTTCGGGAACAGCGCAGTAGTACTGGAAGCTGCCGGGCATGACCGCGTCGGACACGACTTCGTCATTTTCGCCGTCGTCAAATGTGAACCTGATTACCATCCCGAAAGGCTGGACGCGGCGCCTGGTGGCGGCCGACAGATCCCACGTCGCAAACACCCTTTCGGGGTCGCGCGGAACCGCAAAAATCCTGTCCGCGTCATACACCGAGGGAAGCAACCCGAGGTCTTCTTCGGGAATGGCAGGAAGCACCGTCACGAACCTGGTTGAATGTATGCGGGTCTGGTCCGATCCGGCGCCCTGCCCGACGGTCCCGGACCTGTCATCGACAGGAACGGTGGACGGGGCACGGCCGGAACCCGGAACGTGAAGGGGACCGGTGGCTTCTGGGGACGCCGACTTACGGCTTACCGCTGTTTTCGCCGAACGGCCGCCCTTCGTGCCGGCAGATCGCGCCACGACGGGGGCAACACTGGATGATTTCTCGGAATTTTTCATTGGTCAAACACTCGCGAATGCCCGTGGAAGGGCAGGAAAAACACGGCCGTATCATGCGACCAATCAGGCCGGCAGTCAATGCCGGCAGTCCTGAATCCCCCGCCGGGGAAAGCGCAGGCGGACGGTTGACAGCGTGGATGGGCGGCTATACATTTTCAGGCGCGGCAATGGTGCCGCAGTCAAGCTGAAATGCGCGGGATTCATATGGACAAGGAACTTCTTCACGACACGCGGCTGGTCAAACGCTGGATTGCCAAGGGAATGCTGACCGAAGACGACCTCGCCGGGTGGCTCGCGAAACTCCCGGACAGTTCGGAAAACGCTGAAAATATCGAACTCTCGGCCGTCGACCACGTCGAGATTTCCACCGGGAAACGCTGACCCGTCCGGGGTAGCGGCTATTTGCGGAAGGACTTACCCATGGATGAATGCAGCAAGTCCTGTGAAGAAAGGCTTAACGAAAGCCTCGGAAACGTGGACTTTTCCACGTTCGTGATCTCGCTCGGCACGTCGGCTCTGTATCACCTTGGCGCCAACATCCCGGAAACGGAAGGCGCCGGTGTGACCAGTCTCCCGCTGGCCCGCAACGTCATTGACATCATCGTGATGCTCAAGGAAAAAACGGCGGGGAACCTGACCGACGACGAATCAAAGCTTGTCGAGGCCCTGCTTTTCGACCTTCGCCTGAAATACGTCGAGGCATGCGGCAGGCAGTCCACAACCGGCGAAAAGCCCTGCAAGGAGTAAACCATGGCCAATTCAGTCAACCTGCTCGAATTCAACGACGCCCGGTTCAAGGCAGATGTGCTTGAATCCAGCATCCCGGTTCTGGTGGACTTCTGGGCTCCCTGGTGCGGCCCGTGTCGCGCGATTGCGCCCGTGATTGAACAGCTCGCCGACGAATACGCCGGCCGCGCCAAGGTCGGCAAGATGAACGTGGACGCGAACGTGTCCGTTGCCGGCAATTTCGGCATTTCCGCGATTCCAACGCTGCTTTTCGTGAAGAACGGAAAGGTGGTGGATCAGCTCGTGGGCGCAGCGGACAAGGCCAAGATCGTGGCGAGGCTCGACAAGCTTCTGTGACCGGGAATCCGATATCGTTTCAAACTGCGAGCCGGCAACATCAGTGCCGGTGCTGCCATCCCGCGCCAGCCTTTGCTTTCCCGTCATGATTTTCAAGCCTGACGCCACTGCCATCGGCCATGAATCCAATACGGTGCAACCCGCCCGCAGCCAGTGCGGCGGCAGATGACGGGGGGGCCACGACGACGAGCTGGTAGTCGTCACCACCGCCAAGAACCGAATCCATGAACCCGGCAAGAAGGGACTCCGCTTGGAGCATCCGGGACTCCGGCCCCAGTGGAACCGACTGAGCGTCAATGACCGCCATCAAACCTGAATCCGTCGCGATATGACCGACATCCGCAACGAGTCCATCGGAAACATCTATGGCCGCGCTGACCTGCACCGTCTTCAGCAGCCCGACCAGGTCGAGACGGGGCAGCGGCCGCCGCCACGCTCCGACAAGTCCCGGGAATCGGGCCGCAAGCCGCGGCAGTTCGGTCAGGACCCTCAGGCCGAGAGCACCGTCACCGATGAATCCGCTGACCCATATTTCGTCGCCTGAACGCGCGCCCGAACGCAACGGAGGCGGAAACACGACCTGATCGCCGATCGCGGTAATCGAGATGACGAATGGTCCGTCAGTCCTGGTGATATTGCCACCCGCGACCGGACTGCCGAACCGCGCCGCGGCTTCGGCAATGCCCGAGGAAACCTCGACAAGACGGGCGTCGCCCATCCGATCGGGAATCACGAAGGACACCAGGAGGCCAACCGGGATCGAACCCATTGCGGCAAGGTCGGAAAGATTCACGGCCGCGGCCCTGTATCCGGCATCGGCGTACGAACAAAGGTCAAACGAAAAATGGACGTTTTCGACCAGCGCATCGGTGGTCAGCGTCGTCATTCCGGAAGCCGTCCTGACAACGGCGGCGTCGTCACCGTTCGGGACAGGGAAACAACCGGACGCACTGGACGCCGGAGCGGAATCAAACACACGCCTCAGCGCCGCGATAAGTTCGAATTCATTCACGCGGGTCACCCTGGGCGCCGGTTGTCGCCGGGCCGGGGGCTGCGGGGGGCGCGACCGACCCGGGCAAAGCCGGGGAAGAGGGCTGAACATACTCCAGGCCGCGGCCGGTCATCCTCCAGACCCTCGTCCTCTGCCCGATCATCGCGCCGTCCTTGAAAACAAGCGTGCCGGTCAATCCGTTCGTGACGGGCGGCACTGGCGCGGCGCCTGAAGCCCCCTGGCGCGCGACGACGGCTGCGACGCCTGCGGCGACGGATGCGAAATCCTCGGCCTCGAGGCCGAACAGATCCGCCCGGGTCGCGCCTTCGCCGGTCACCGGTTCGATATCGACAAATACGAGCCCCTTCAATGAGGAACCGTGCTGCGCGACGAGACCCGGCGCGTTGAACAGGCCGGTTCCGGTCATGCGGACCGAACCGGACGTCTTGTCAAAAAATCCGGAGTACCAGAGGTGGTCGACCAGACGGCCCGCGTCATCCACATCCATCACAAGATGAAGAATCTCGCTGACGCAGGTCCCTGAATCGCGTTTTGCATTGATCTGCCCCGTGATACCGGCCACATACTCGACTTCGTCGACACCGTCCGGGTGCATCCTGCTGCTGCCGGCAAGCCTTATTCCCCGCTTGTCGAGCGCCCACCTGAACGCCGCCAGTTCGGCTTCGCCGAAAGCGTTGTCCATGAAGATGACCGACGCGCAATCGACAGGCCCCTGACGCAGGATCTCGTCGACAAGGGCAAGGTTCATCGTCTGGCGGGAAGCGACAGCCTGGATCGTCGTGGCACCCGGCATGGCGGAACGCCCCATCGTCACAAACAGAATTCCGGCCGTGGCGGCGGCGGCGGACAAGGCTGCCGATTCGCGGTCCCCGATACCGCCGACCAGCATCGCGGCCCCTGCCCTGACAGCTTCCGCGACGGCCTTTTCGGAACCGGCCACGGTACCGGCGGTATCAAACGTCGCGACCTTGATTCCTTCGACGGCACCAAGCGCCGCGAAAACCTTTTCCCCGACGCTCCTGCCGACCGATGCGTGCGGCCCGCTCAAAGGAAGCGCGACCGCGACAACGACTGGCTGGCCGGGCTCACGGCAGGGTGCGGCGCCACATTCGCCCGCCCCTGACCCCTGGATGGAAGGGGCCTCGTCCTGCGGGGCGGCCCGGGCCGGGAAAACTGGAAGGCCGACCAGCACAAGACATGCGGCCAGAAACACGACGGAGCCTTTCGTTGTTCGGGACACGGGGGCGTTCATTGCACCCCTCCGGATGGGCAATCAGGAATTGGAATCGCGGTACATCAGTTCCGCGATGCGGTACGAGGACTTTTCCAGGTTCTTGATGGCCTGGACGATCTGGGGAACTTCGCTGCCGTTCCTGGCCCTGCGGCAAACCTCGAGGTCGGCGTTGATGGCCGCGACTTCGTCGTCCGTCAGGTAATTCATGAATTCTTCAAGCGACCTTTCGGTCGTGTACATCAATCCGTCCGCCCGGTTTTTCAGGTTCGCCAGTTCCTGGCGACGTTCGTCCTCGCGAGCCCTTTCTTCGGCTTCCGTGATGATGCGATCGATATCGCGTTCACTGAGCCCCGAAGTCGGCCTGACGCGGACGCTCTGGACGTTGCCGGTCCCGAGATCCCTCGCGGAAACACTGAGGATGCCGTTGACGTCGACTTCGAACGTCACTTCGACCTTCGGGATGCCGCGCCGCGCCGGCGGAATGCCGATCAACTCGAAGCGCGCCAGCGACTTGTTGTCGCGGGCCATCGGACGTTCACCCTGCAGGACATGGATGTTCACCATCGGCTGGTAGTCTTCGGCCGTTGTGAACACTTCCGTCGTGGAACATGGAATCGCCGTATTGCGTTCGATAAGCCGGGTGAACATGCCACCCTGCGTTTCGATGCCCAGCGAAAGGGGCACGACGTCGAGCAGGACGACGTCACCAACGTCACCCTGGATGATGCCGGCCTGAATCGCCGCACCGACCGCGACCGCCTCGTCGGGATTCACGTGACGACTGGCCTGCGCGCCGAAAAAACTGGTGACGCGCTGCTGCACGAGTGGCATCTTCGTCATGCCGCCGACAAGAAGCACTTCATCGAGATCCGACGCCTTCAGGCCGGCGTCCGCCAGGGCCTGGGCGCAATGTTCAAGCGTGCGATCCAGCAGTTCTTCCACAAGCGCTTCAAGCTGCGGCCTGGTCAGGCGGATCTGCAGATGCTTGGGGCCGGAGTCGTCGGCATAGATGAACGGGAGGTTGATATCGACTTCACGAGACGCGGAAAGGTCGATTTTCGCCTTTTCCGATGCGTCGCGAAGGCGCTGGAGGGCCACAACGTCCTTGCGGAGGTCGATGCCGTGAAGACGTTCGAATTCGCCGGCCAGCATGTCGACGATCTTGGAATCCACGTCTTCGCCGCCCAGAAAAGTGTCGCCGTGCGTGGTGCGAACCTGGAACACGCCTTCGCCAAGTTCCATGATCGAAATATCGAACGTGCCGCCGCCGAGGTCATACACGGCGACGCGGCCGCTGGAACGCTTCGAAAGACCGTAGGCAAGCGCAGCCGCCGTCGGTTCGTTGATGATTCGCTTGACGTCGAGACCGGCGATCCTGCCGGCGTCCCTGGTTGCCTGCCGCTGGGCGTCATCGAAGTATGCGGGAACGGTGATGACGGCTTCCGTCACGGTTTCGCCAAGATATTCTTCGGCGAATTCCTTCATCTTCCGCAGGATGATTGCTGAAATTTCGGGCGGGGAATAATTCTTGCCGCCGATGCTGACCGCCGCGTCCCCGTTCGGGGCCTTCACGATTTCATACGGGTAGGAGGTGGAGATCCTGGCGGCTTCCGGCGAATCGAACTTGCGGCCCATCATGCGCTTTATCGCGAACACGGTGTTCGACGCGTTGGTGATGGCCTGGCGCTTCGCGACCGCGCCCACGAGCCTTTCGCCGTCATCGCTGATTGCGACGACGGAAGGGGTAATCCTGCTTCCCTCGAGGTTAGGGATAACAACTGGATTGCCGGCTTCCATGACAGCTACGCAGCTGTTCGTGGTCCCCAGGTCGATTCCGATTACCCTGCCCATAAGGAAGTCCCTCCGTACGAAACTGACCGCCGGGATCGGCGAATAAATTCAAGAAGAATGTACCATCGGGTCGCCGTATTCTCAATAACAAGGCGCCAATTTGTCAACCGGGACGTAAACTTTCTGTTCAGACTACACTTGACCACGGTGGATACCGGCGTTCAGTGCCAGTCCGACAGAAAGCATCGTCGCCAGCATCGACGACCCGCCGTACGACATCAACGGAAGGGTCAGACCGACCACGGGGAAGATGCCGAGCACCATCCCGATGTTGAAAAAGACCTGCCAGAAGATGATTGCGACGGCCCCCACGCTGACCAGTATCCCGAATCTTTCCCTTGCCCTGATCGCAAGAACCAGCAGGGATACGACCAGCACCATGTACATCCCCAGCAGGAAGATGCAGCCAAGAAATCCGCGTTCTTCGGCATACGACGCGAAAATGTAGTCGTTATGCATTTCCGGAAGATACCGGAGCCTGGACTGGATACCCTGCCCACCACCCTTTCCCGTCACCCTGCCGCTTCCGACCGCCCACAGCGCCTGCTCGGGCTGCATCCCCTTGTCCAGATTACGCTGCGTGGACGGCTCCTCGGTGGCCATCTTCATCCAGACGCGGACCCTGTCCTTCTGGTAGGGCTTGATAAGGTTCAGGTTCCAGGCCGCCGGAACTATCAGCACGCCCACAATCAGCAGTGTGATGAAGGACCTGAACCTGATGCCTTCGAAAAACATCACTGAAAAACCGACCGCCATGACGACCAGGGCGGTTCCGAGATCTGGCTGCATCAGGATCAGGAGCATCGGGATGATGATGTACGCCATCGGCCTGAGCAGCATCCGGAGCGTGTATCTCTCGGGGTTGCGCTCGCCGTGAAAGAACCTGGCCATCGCGATGACCATCGCAACCTTGACGAATTCGGACGGTTGTATGCCAAGAATCCAGCGGCGGGAGTGGTTGACCTCCCTCCCGAAAATGAGCGTGGCACCCAGAAGAATCACCGTGAGCCAGAAGAATATCGGCGCGAGCTGTTCAAAGAAACGAAGATCGATGAACGCGACGGCAGCCGCGATGACAAATCCGGCCACGACCCACAGAACCTGCGTCTGGTGGAATGTTTCGCCGGTGTATGAAGCGGCGTTGCTGAGGTTGACAAGCCCCATGACCGCGATCGCGACAACCGCGGCGGATGCGACCCAGACAGCGCGGCTGAAGCGTCTTTTTTCGTGTTTCCTGATCATTGGGCGCTCCCGGCATCATCAGTCCCGGACAAGGGCTCCGGCAGGGCTTCCGTCACGCCGGACGTTTCGCCCCCGGTTTCCGGCGCGGGTTTTTCCGACACGCCGGTATCGGGAATGATCTCCAGTACCGGGGTTCCTTCAAACCCCTCCCAGAGGTCGATGAATTCATCGGCGTGTTCGCGGTAGTACGTTTCAATGACCTTGCGGGCGACAGGGGCCGCGACCGATCCGCCGAATCCGGCGTGCTCGACGAACGCCGCGACAGCTATCCTCGGCCTTCGGGCCGGCGCGACCGCAACGAACCAGGCGTGGTCTTCCTTCAACCATTCGGATACTTCCGGGGCAACATCCTTCCTGGATTCCCGGGCTTCGGCCGTGCCGGTCTTGCCCGCGAACGGAAGCTCATCGATTCGCGATTCCCAGGCCGTGCCGTCTTCGTTGTTCACCGCGCCCCACAGCCCCTTCATCACCAGATCGACATGGGCCGGATCAAGCGCGACGGACCGGGCCACCACGGGGAGCTGCGGGATTTCCACTTGAGTCACCGGATCAATCCACGAATGGACCAGGTGCGGCGTCAGGAGCCTGCCTCCATTCACGACCAGCGCGTAGGCCCTCGCCATCGCCAGCGGGGTGGCGCGGATGTCGCCCTGCCCGACCGAAGCGTTGATCGCGAAGCCAGGCTGGTACCCCTTGCGCCTTTCGGCGTACCAGCTTTCGGTCGGCATGATTCCAGCCATTTCGCTGATCTCGATCCCGGTCTTTTCGCCGATGCCGAATTTACCCTGGGCGTACCCCGCGAGCGTATCCAGCGTCAGGAGGTCCCCCAGCCGGTAGAAGTACACGTCGCAGGATTTCGCGATGGAATCGACGAGATCCAGTTCGCCGTGTCCGCTCCGGACGAAGCAGCGGAACTTGTGGTTCCTGTACTCATAGAAACCGGGGCAGTCAACCTGCGTGCGCCTGTCGACCAGGCCCTCCATCAACCCCGCGAACGCGGTGATGATCTTGAAGGTCGAGCCCGGCGGGAAGGCCGAAACGGCCTTGTTCATCATCGGAGCGTATTCGGCCGCGGCCGGCTGTGATGGACGCGCCGCCGCCGCCGTCAACCTGGGCCCCAGCTCGAACGTGGGCTGGCTGGCCATCGCCAGGACCTCGCCCGTTTCAACGTCCATTACAACGACCGCCCCGGAACGATAAGGCCGCAGGGCCGCGGCCGCCGCCTTCTGCAACACGATATCAAGCGTCGACTTGACGCTCCTGCCCGGAACCGGCGGATAAGACTTGAGATTGTTGTAAGGGGCGGGCAGGTCCGATGGGCTGATCCTCGTGCCGGTCGCGCTCCGGACGAAGACGTCTTCACCGACTTCGCCGCGCAGTTCGTTGTCCAGCGCCTTTTCCAGACCGGTGCGGCCGATGACGTCGGACGGCTTCAGCTTGCCACCCGAGGCCTCGACCTCCTCGGCGGTCACCTCGTTTACATATCCGATTGCGTGAACCGCCGCCGACCCGGCCGGGTAATACCTGACCATCCTCGCGTGAAGGGAAAATCCCCTCATTTCATGCATGTGGGCCTGGATGACGGCCTTTTCGTCGACAAATGACCGGCCGCACGCCGAACAGATCATCTTCCCGGTCGTCGAATCGAACCGGAGTGGTTCAAGGTCGAACGGACACCTGGAACCTACCAGGTTGCGCTTTATCGGGATCATCTGAAATCGACGCATGCCCTGGCGGCCCTCGGAAATCTTTTCCAGGGCGTCGGCGGCCTCGGCGGCCGTCATGACGCCAAGCGACATCAGCTTTTCAACCGCGGCCTGGGGATTGGCCACGTTGTGCGGAATGACCATCAGGTCGGACACCTCGACGTCGGTCGCGAGCAGGACGCCGTTACGGTCAAAGATGCTTCCGCGCGGGGGAATGATTCTTTCACTGTCGACGTGGCTGACGGTGGCAAGACTTTCGTACATGCTGCCGCGAATCACCTGCAGGTGAAACAGCCTGACGACCAGACCCAGGAAAAGCAGGGAAATAAGTATGACGGCCCACCGGAAATGGGTTCTGTATTCAACAAGGCCGTCCTGAAGACCGATCAAACCAGTTCTCCAAAATATGCCCCGGCCATCCGGGAGACGCGCCGGTCAAACAAACAGGCTCCTGGGATCGCGGCTGCGACGTGACCGCCCGTCAACCAGATCGAAGAGCTTGAACAGCAGCGGGGCGAACAGCGCCGTGGCCAGGGCCTGCGCGAGCCCGGCCAGCAGTATCGTCGAAGAATAAGAATATGCGCGATCGAAAACGACCGAAAGCAGCAGGAACATCAGCAGCGAAAATACCGACGACACCGCGATGACAAGCATCAGCGGCACCACCCTGTTGAGCTGCAGCCGCGAAAGCACGGACCGGGCCAGCAGGAAAAGCACGACCTGGATTTCCATCTGCATTCCGGCAAGGCCGCCGGGCATGAAAAAGTCCGTGACGAGACCCAGAATCGCCACCATCACCAGTCCAAGCGCGCCGGGTGTCATCGACGCAAGGAATATCGTCGCGCAGAGCGTCACATCGATGGAGAAGTTCTGCAGGCCCAGCAGCTTGAGAAGAGGCACCTGCAGAATCATGCAGACGAAAGCCACGGCGATGACGAAAAAGTGCCGGATCATTTGACCACGAATGCCTTAAGCGCGTCCGCCACCGCCATTTCGGTGACGACCATGACGATCTCCGCGGTGGCCGGGTCGACAGCAAGCCCGATGTCATATTCCATGAACGGGCCAGCCTGTTTGCGCTTTTCAGGATCCAGTATGTAACCGATTTCAATGCCCCTCGGAAATACCCTGTCGTGTCCGGAAGTCACGACCGCGGCACCCTTCTGCAGGATCGGCTCCGTCATGGACACCTGCAGCCGGGCCACATACCCGGCCTTCCGCCCGGACCCGACGACCATGCCGATGACACCGGTTCCGCTGACCTGGGCGGCGACCCGGCTGCGATAGTCGGACACAAGCATCACGTCGGAAAAAGCGCCGCGCATTTCAGTGACGCGACCGATCAGCCCGACGTCCGTGATGACGGCGTTGCCCGGGGTCGGCCTGGCCCCTTCGACACCTTCCGGCACCTTCAGCCTGATCCTTTCGATCCTGAAATACGGATTTACGTCGCGGACAACGATTTCGGCAGGCATCATTTTCAGATCGTCCCTGCTTTCACGAAGACCGAGCAGGCGACGCAGCTCGCCATTTTCGTCGGAAAACCGCCGGGCCGTCAGAGCTTCACCGAGCAGTCTTTCGTTTTCCGCCTTCAGGCGGGACATTTCGTCATTGAAGGAAAAAAGGGACCGGACCCTGGCGCCGAAACCGTCAACCGATTCAACCGCCTCGCCCACGCCCTCCTGGGACCAGCCGGCGACCGTTCCGACGGCGGTTTCGAGGCGGCCCGATTCGTGCCTGGAGTTTCCGGCAATGTACATGATGAGGACCGGCAGGATGACCAGCAGCGTGCCCAGCACCGACAACCTGTGCCTGAAGAGCCAGTACCACATCCCATCCAACTGTAATGCGGCCGGCCTAGATGGCGCTTCGCCGCAGGAGATCCATGTCGTCCAGCACCCTGCCGGCGCCCAGCACGACCGACGAAACGGGGTCTTCCGCAATCATCACCGGCAGGCCCGTTTCTTCACGGATCAGGACATCGATATTCTTCAGCAGCGCGCCGCCACCGGCAAGCATGATGCCCTTGTCGACGATGTCGGCCGACAATTCGGGTGGCGTACCTTCGAGCGCAAGACGAACCGCATTGGCGATTGCAGAAAGCGGTTCGTAAAGAGCCTCCCTGATTTCGTCCGAATTCAACGTGACCTGCTTCGGTATGCCGGCCACCTGGTCGCGCCCCTTCACTTCCATGTACAGGACTTCCGGAAGCGGGTATGCGTTCCCGATTTCAATCTTCACGCGTTCCGCCGTGCGGTCGCCCACCAGGAGGTTGTATTTACGCTTCAGGTGATCGCGTATTGCGTCGTCCATCTTGTCGCCGCCGACCTTGACCGAACGGCTGTAAACCACCCCCGACAGGGATATGACCGCGACTTCGGTGGTGCCGCCGCCGATATCGACAATCATGTTTCCACAGGGTTCGGTTATCGGAAGACCGGCCCCGATCGCAGCGGCCATCGGTTCTTCCATCAGATAGACTTCACGGGCGCCCGCTGATTCGGCGGATTCGCGCACAGCGCGGCGCTCGACTTCGGTGATGCCGTGGGGAACGCATATGACGATTCTGGGACGGACGAGGGTTCGGCGGTTATGCGCCCTGGTGATGAAATAACGGAGCATCGCTTCCGTGACTTCAAAGTCGGCGATGACGCCTTCCTTCATCGGGCGGATCGCCTCGATTCCGCCGGGCGTGCGGCCAAGCATTTCCTTTGCTTCACGGCCGACGGCCAGAACCTTGCGGGCGTTCCGGTGATCCTTCATCACGGCCACGACCGAAGGTTCACAGGAAACAATGCCTTTGCCCCGAACGTAAACCAGGGTTGTAGCGGTGCCCAGATCGATTGCGAGATCGTTGGAAAACAACCCGTACAGCCAGTCCAGAAGCATCTTCTTCCTGTACGGACGGGTGAAGACCGCCGCCCGCGTACAATAAGAAAAGGGGGCAAAGTCTAGCACGTGTATCAAGAATGATCAAAAGGTAATCCCGGCGCGGCCCCGGGGCTGGTTCCGTTTGACCCACGAGTACTTACCTGATAAGAATATACCTCCGTGAATCCGAACTACCCGGAGGAGTGTCACAAATGTCAATGCAGACAATTTTCAAGTCCCTCGTTTGTTTTGCAGCCCTTGTCGTGATGGCCGGCTGCTCGAAGGGCGACCAGGCGGGACAGCAGATCGCGGTCGAACTGCCGCCGAAGCCGGATCTGCATGCGAAGGTGATCCCCGAAAAGTATGACGACGGAACACTGACGGTGACCGGCGTCGTCAAGAACGCGGCCACGCTCAACGGCAACCAGATCAAGGTGCGCGGGCGCGTGCTGAAGGTAAGCGTCTGCACCCCCGGCGAAATCTGCGACGCGGAAGCCTCGGTCCAGTTGACCGACGACGTCGAAAAGTCAACGCGAATCCTGACCGTGATGGATCCCAGCGAGGGTCTCCACCACGACCTGGCCAAGGAATTCCAGGTCGGGGCGCTGGTTACGGTCGAAGGCAAGCTGTCGATGTGGTCGCTGACCGGCCGCACCATCAACATGGACGGCATCCTGCTGCTGGACAAGCCGAAGGAAGTGCTTGAGGCCGAAGCCGCCGCGGCAGCGGCAGCCGCGAAGAAGTGACCGCGCCGGAATCCGCCGGATCGCCTTAACCCTGAACTTTCCTGAATATCGCCTGACCGAGCCTGATGCTGGAACCGGCTTCCGGGTGCACCGGGAGCCATACGCCTTTTTCCACCAGGACGATGACCGTGGATCCGAGGTTGAAGACGCCGTATTCGTCGCCCCGCGCGCACGGTATCGGCTCCGTGTAAATCGCGGAGCCCCAGTGCCTGCCGACGTTGGACACGATGTCCGAAAACGAAAGCGATATACGGCCGACGCTGGTCGCGCCGACCATGACCATGCCAACGTATCCGCCATCCGTTTCGAGCAGGCCGGAAACGCGCTCGTTGCTGCAGAACACATCGTCGAACAGGTTCAACACCCCGGGCGAAACGGACAGGAGACCGCCGGGGATGTGGCGGACGCCGCGCACATGTCCCGACACCGGGAAATGAACGCGGTGGTAGTCGCCGGGGCTGAGGTAGATAGTGAGGTAGCGGCCGCCGTCGAACCGGGCCGCGACACCTTCGTCAGACGCTTCGCCAAGGAGTTCGGACAGCCTGTAATCGATCCCCTTGGCCTGGAAGAGCATGCCGCTGGTGATTTCGCCGGCGGTCTGGACCTTCCCGTCGCATGGCGAAACCATGGCGGAAGGGTCGGGATCGATCGGCCTGGAACCAGGCTTCAGGCGCCTGGTGAAAAAACTGTTGAACGAATCGAACCCGCCCGGAGGCACCTCGGCTTCGTCCAGGTTCACCCCGAAATGGCTAACCCAGACCTTCATCACCGCGGCGTGAGCTGGCGACCAGCCGATGTCCGAAAGGCGCCCGACGATCCTGGACTGGGTGCGCGTGGACACGGCCTTGAAAGCCAGTCTTTTCAACCCTTCAAGCATCGGAACAAACCCCGGTCACAGGTCGATGTCGGAAAGTATACGGCCGCCATCGATATTGGTCATTTCAACGTACCTGGCCATCCTGGCCGACAGGTCAGACGGCCGGACGCGCGCGAACGCCCTGGGCCCGAACCCTTCGACGCAGAACGACGCGACAACCGTTCCGACCGCCAGGCCGCGCCGCACCGATTCAACATCGAATTCGCCGATCCTGTCCAGATAGGCGAGAGTGCCTCCCGCGAAGGAATCGCCGGCGCCCGTCGGATCGACGACCGCTTCGACGGGATAGGCCGGATACAGCTTGATTCCCTTTTCGTCGAACAGGATCGCGCCGTGTTCGCCCTTCTTGACGACCAGCGCCTTGACGCCCATTCCGAGCAGGCGCGAAGCACCGACGAAGATATTGCGTTCTCCGGTGAGCTGCCTGACTTCGTCGTCGTTAAGGAAAAAAAGGCTGGTGCGCGGCATCATCGAAAGCAGTTCGGACCGGTACATGTCGATCCAGCATTCAATCGTGTCCAGCGCGATGAACCTGGCGTCCCTGGTCTGCATCATCACCAGCTTCTGCAGGTCGGGCTTGATGTTGCCCAGGCAGACCACGTCGGAATCGCGCAGTTCCTGCGGGATGACCGGGCTGAAGTCGGCGAAGACCCCGAGCTCGGTCTTCAGGGAATCGCGGCCGATCATGTCGTCGTGATATCGGCCATGCCACCTGAACGTCAGGCCCTCGCGCCGTTCAATGAACGACGTGTCGATCCCGCGGCCGTCCAGGAAGGCGATGTCTTCTTCGGGAAAGTCGGTGCCGACGACCGCCACGATCACCGGACGTGAAAGAAAGGACGCCGCGGTTGAAAACCACGTGGCGGATCCGCCAAGGACCTCGACCGGTTCGCGGCCGGGAAGCTCGATGACGTCGTATGCGACGGAACCAACAACCAGAAGACTCATGAAATTCTCCGTGGCGGACCGGACGTTGCCGGATCCACTCAATGCGGCGACGATCCCCCGGGCGAAACCGGGTCAGGACCTGGGGAAGTACCTGCCGACAACCGGTTCCAGGCGATCGATCGCATCCTGCGGGATGCACTGACGCGACGTCAGGAAGGCGTGCTTCAACGAATCGCCGCATCCACAAGGCGCGGCCCCGTCCATCCGGGAAATGGCGGCGAGGATGAGTTCACGGGCGCGGGCCGTTCCCGCCGCCAGCCTTTCCACGACCGACGCGCAGGTCACGTCGTCTTCTTCTTCGTGCCAGCAGTCGTAGTCGGTCGGCAGCGCAATCGTGGCGTAACAGATTTCGGCTTCCCGGGCCAGCTTCGCTTCCGTGGCATTGGTCATGCCGATGACCGCCACCCGGACATTCCTGTGGTCGTCGGATGCGCCGATTTCCCTGTACGAATGGGATTCCGCGCGTGACGAAAACTGCGGGCCTTCGATGCACACGTAGGTTCCGCCGTCCACCACGTCCATGCCGATCTGCACGGCCGTTTTCAGCAGCAGCGACCGCATCGACGGACAGAACGGGTCCGCCATGCTGACGTGCGCCACCAGCCCGTTTCCGAAGAACGTGCTGTGACGGTGGATGGTCCTGTCGATCATCTGGTCGACGATCACGGGACGCGACAGGGTGATGTCCTTCTGCATGCTGCCGACGGCGCTGGCGGAAAAAATCCGATCCACGCCGAGCTTCTTGAAAGCCCAGATGTTCGCGCGGCACGGGACTTCGGTCGGCAGGAAGCGGTGACCGCGCCCGTGGCGGGGCAGGAAAGCGACCTCACGGTCACCGAGCACCCCGATTGTAATGACGTCGGACGGGTCGCCGAACGGCGTCTGGACGGTCACTTCCCTGACATCGCGAAGGGCGTCGATGAAGTACAAGCCAGTCCCGCCAATAATTCCGATCATGACATCCCCCTGGATAACGTGGCCGCCCGATCGCCGGGCCGCGGGGACCGGGGACCCGGTGGATGGCGACTATTCCTCGCCAATCTCCTCGTCGGACATTTCTTCCGTGGAGTCCAGATCCTCGATCGGCAGTTCCTCGTCTTCAAGAGTCGGAGCCGCGTCGTCGTCTTCCTCGATGATGTCGTCATCGGCCGGAATCGCCGCAGACACCGAGACTTCCTGCGGCCTTGAGACGTCGTTACCGCATCGCGGGCAGAGCGGAGGAACGCGCTTCATGTCATAGAACTTGCATCCACAATCAACGCAGACGCGCCTGTCGCCAAATTTTTCCCTGTCAACCATCGAAAACCTCGACTGAAAGCCAATAGCCGAAATACCGGACGCGCTAGGTAAACAATCATGGACCGGATGTCAAGCATATCGAACACTGGAACATGAAGGTCGTCAACATTTTCTTGGCCGGAAACCCTTGACCGACGCCTTATGGTGTTTATATTCCCCCAGCGTCGCGGTGTGCCCTCGCGCGTCCGCGCATCAATGCATTCACGGGGCCCGTGCCCCTTTGGCAAGAACGGAGAACAATCATGGCAGCAAAGGATCTCGCTTTTTCGTCCGACGCGCGCAAGCGCATCCTGAACGGCGTCAACATTCTGGCGGACGCGGTCACCGTGACGCTCGGACCGAAGGGTCGCAACGTCATCCTTGAAAAATCGTGGGGCAGCCCGCTCGTCACCAAGGACGGCGTGACAGTCGCCAAGGAAATCGAGCTGGAAGACAGGTTCGAAAACATGGGCGCCCAGATGGTCAAGGAAGTCGCGTCGAAGACCTCCGACAAGGCCGGCGACGGCACCACCACCGCGACGGTTCTGGCCCGCGCCATCTACCAGGAAGGCCTGAAGCTGGTCACCGCCGGCATCAACCCGATGCACCTGAAGCGCGGGATTGACGCGGCCGTGGAAGCGATCTGCGTGTCCCTGAACGAAATGGCCATCCCGACACGCGGCCGCACCGAAATCGCCCAGGTCGGCACCATTTCCGCGAACCATGACACCGAAATCGGTGAAATCATCGCGGACGCGATGGACAAGGTCGGCAAGGACGGCGTCATCACCGTTGAAGAAGCGAAGGGCACGGACACGACCCTGGACCTGGTCGAAGGCATGCAGTTCGACCGCGGCTACATCAGCCCCTACTTCGTCACCAATTCCGAAAAGATGGAAGCGGTCATCGACGACCCGTACATCCTTCTTTACGACAAGAAGATCGGCTCGCTGCCGGACATCATTCCGCTGCTTGAAACGGTCGCCCGCGAAGGCAGGCCGATCGTGATCGTGTCGGAAGACGTTGAAGGCGAAGCGCTGGCTGCCCTGGTCGTCAACCGCCTGAAGGGCGTGCTGAAGGTCCTGGCCGTCAAGGCCCCCGGGTTCGGCGACAAGCGCAAGGCGATGCTGGACGACCTGGCCGTCCTTACCGGCGGAAAGGTGATTTCCGAAGACGTCGGGATGAAGCTTGAAAACGTGCGGATGGGCGACCTGGGCCGCTGCGCACGCGTCATTTCCAACAAGGACAACACCACGATCGTGGACGGCGCCGGAAACGATGAAACGATCAAGGCGCGGATCGGCCAGATCCGCCGCCAGATCGAGGAAACGACCAGCGACTGGGATCGTGAAAAGCTTCAGGAAAGGCTTGCGAAACTGACCGGCGGCGTGGCCGTCATCCATGTCGGCGCCCAGACCGAAGCCGAAATGAAGGAAAAGAAGGCCCGTGTCGAAGACGCCCTTCACGCGACCCGCGCGGCCGTTGAAGAAGGCGTGGTCCCGGGCGGCGGCGTGGCGCTTGTGCGCGCTGTGGCTTCCCTGGACAAGGTCGTGTTCGAAGACGACCGCCGTTTCGGTGTCGACATCATCCGCAAGGCCGCTGCCGAGCCGCTGAAGAGGATCGCGGGCAACGCGGGCGTGGACGCCGGCGTGGTCCACCAGAAGGTCATGGAAGGCACCGGCAACTTCGGTTACAACGCCCAGACCGGCGTGTACGAAGACATGATCGCCGCCGGCATCCTGGACCCGAAGAAGGTCACCCGCCTGGCCCTGACCAACGCCGCGTCGATCGCCGGCCTGATGATCACCACCGAAGCCGGCATCACCGAGGCCCCCAAGGACGACGACAAGAAATCCTGCAAGTGCGGCTGCGGTTCCTGCTGATCCGCGGGGCCGATGGCCCCGGGCTTATCGTGGGCGGTTCTCGCTTCGCTCGAACCTCGTAAGACAATCAGATTAAGCCGTCTGTACGGGCGGATGAAAATCCGCCCTTTCCGAGGTCCGAGCCATGCGAGGACCGAACAATGTAAGACCGGGGCTGGAGGCGCAACGCGCCGCAAGCCCCGGTTTCACGGCATTCCATATCTCCAAGGTCCGACGCCCCCGGAGGACCGCCCATATTGGCTCTTCAAAAACAAAAACAGGTACGGGTTCGGGGTCAGGGACAGGGTCAGGAGCCCATACGGACGGATGAAAACCCGCCCTATCCTCAATCAACGGTTTCTGCCTGTTCTTTCTTGGTAAGCTCTTCGGCGGCGGCGGTCCATTCGTCGAAGATGGCGTCGAGGCGGGCGCGGAGATCGCGGGCCTGGTCGCTGACGATACGGGCGCGGTCGAGGTCTTCGTACAGGTTCGGGGACACCAGTTCGTCCTCGACGACCTTCAGTTCCGTTTCAAGGGCGGAAATCTGCTTTTCGTAAGCCTCGACGCGGTCGCGCAGCGGCTTCAGCATCCGGTACATGCGGTTGCGCCGTTCGGCTTCGTCGCGCTTGCGGTCGCGGTCGGCAGCACGTTTCTGGGCCGCGTCCTGGTCTGTTTCGCGTTTCTGTTCCGGCGCGCGCGCCAGCAGGCCGCCGGTGCGCGACAGGTAGTAGCTGTAATTGCCTTCCCAGCGGGTTGCCTGGCCGTCCTTCAGTTCGACCGTGGTCGTCGCCACGTTATCCATGAAGCGCCGGTCGTGCGTCGTGAATATCACCGCGCCGGTGTGCTGCAACATGGCCGATTCAAGGATTTCGCGCGAAGCGATGTCCAGGTGGTTCGTCGGTTCGTCCAGCACCAGCACCCCGAAAGGCTGAAGCAGCAGCCTGGCCAGGACCAGGCGGGCCTTTTCGCCGCCGGACAGGGTCACGACCTTCTTGTCGTAATCGTCGTCCGAAAACAGGAACGCGCCCAGGATCGAACGGACGTGCGGGGCGGTGTTGAAGTCCGCGACTTCCAGCATCGTCTTTTCGACCGTGGATTCGGGATTGAGGATTTCGTACGAATCCTGCGCGAAGTACCCGACCTTCACCGTGTCAAGCACGGCCACCCGCCCCTCGTCCGGCTTCGTGATGCCTGCGCACAGGCGCAGCAGCGTCGACTTGCCCGCGCCGTTAAGCCCGATCAGGCACATCTTTTCGCCGCGGTGCAGACGGAGGTTCAGGTCCTTGAACACGACGCGTTCACCGTACGCCCGTGTCACGTCTTCGACGCTTAAGGCCAGGTCAGGCGTTCGGGGCGGGGTCGGGAACTTGAAATGCACCTTCTTCAGCGAACCAGGCGGCTCCATGCGTTCGATCTTGTCCAGGGCCTTCATGCGGGACTGCGCCGCGGACGCGCTGGAAAGCCTGGCGCGGTTACGGGCGATGTAGTCTTCCATCTCCGCGATGCGTTCCTGCTGTTCGTAGTAACGCTTCCACTGCAGCTCAACCCACTTGGCGCGTTCTTCCACATACCGGTCGTAAACCGGCATCGACGGGTCCCCACCGAAGTCGGTCGCACCGTTCGGACCGACTTCCACGACATGCGTCACGGTGCGGTTCAGGAACTGACGGTCGTGGGCGATCATCACGACCGCGCCCTTGAACGTCGAAAGGTAATCTTCGAACCACAGGATACCTTCGAGGTCCAGGTGGTTGGTCGGTTCATCCAGAAGCAGCACGTCCGGTTCATCCAGCAGCAGGCGCGCCAGTTCCACGCGCATCAGCAGACCACCCGACATGCTGTTCATCGGCCGGTCCACGTCTTCCGGCGCGAACCCCAGGCCGACCAGTATCGACCTGGCCCTCGCCGGCATGTGGTCGGCATCGATCGCCAGCAGGCGGTCGTCGATATGCGCCAGCTTCTTCGCCAGCGACACGTGCGCGGCGTCGTGTTCGTCGCCGTGCCCGAGGGCTTCCAGCGTGGCAAGACATTCCGCCTTGTCGTGCATCAGGCGTCCCGCGCCCCTGGCATTCTGAACAATATAGTCGGCCAGCCCCATGGTGCCCGCGCTGCTGGGGTGAACTTCCTGCGCCAGGTATCCAAGGCGCACGTTCTTGATGGTTTCGACACGGCCCGCGTCAGGACTGATTTCGCCGGTGATGATACGGAACAGCGTGGTCTTGCCGGTGCCGTTCGGACCGACCAGCCCCAGCCTGTCCCTGGGATTCACGCGCAGGTTCACGCCCGAAAACAGCACCCGCGAACCGAACGACTTTTTGACGTCAATCAGGTCAATCATGGCGCGGAAGGTTACCGCAACAAGGCCCACGATGGAATACCGGACGTGGAACGATGCGGGCGAATGAGATTCGCCCGTACGCTGTCGTCACTGGACCGACCTAGCAGGGCGCAGGCCAGCGCTATTTAAGGGGTGAAATCCGCCGTCACTACGATAGGTAGCATTGCCATACTTGGCAATAATGTACCATCCACAGCCACGATAAACCCGGCGGGTACCCGAATCTTCCCAAGCGGCCCCATTGGAAGGCGCTCCAACGTAATTGTCGTGCCAGACATCCTGTACCATCTCCCACACGTTCCCTATCATGTCGCATAATCCCTGAGACGTGTTGCCAGCTGGCTTAGAACAAACTGGCCATGTAGTACCAACGCCGCATCCGTCTCCGCCCAAGTCATCCACCACCGCATAGGTACACGTCGCCAGATGATCGCCCCATGGACTCCTCTGGTTACGCCCACCGCTGCGTGCCGCGTATTCCCATTCAGCTTCCGTCGGCAGGCGACCACCGACCCAATTCGCATATGCCGATGCCTGATTCCAGTCGATGCAGTTCACTGGATGATTGCCACGACCCAACTTGTCCCAGTTACAATCCCGCCAAGAGTGCGGAGACGTGCATGCGCCCGCGTCAACGCACTTCTTATATTGCGCCACCGTCGTTTCCGTCTTCGCCATTTCAAACGTCGGTACCGTCACACTGTGGACTGGCTTTGCGACGCTGTCGTCGTTCGAACCCATCTGGAACGTCCCGCCAGGAATACGGACCCACTTCACACCACCAGTGCCAGCCACAACGCGAGATCTCTCCCCGGGAATATCATGGACGAGTTCGACCGTCTGACGGGACATACCGCCGCCCGCAACCGTAAAAGTTTCGTCGTATCCCGCGTAACCGTCGCGTTCCACCGTCAGGCGACATTCCCCGCGCGGAACCGTCACCGTCCATGGCGAGGATGCGGCCGGAAGGCCGAAGTCCTGCACGAATCCCTTCGGACACGTCAAACGGCTTTTCGCCCCTTCTGGCTTGCCAGATATCTGCACCTGGCCGTTCGACTGCACGAGGCTGACCTTCACCCCGTCCGTCGCGTCCGCAAAAATCCGCACCTGCGTTTCTTCCGAATCGTAACCCTTCTGGCTTACCTTAATCGTGTACTGGCCAGCCGGGACCTCGAACGGGGCGACCGGGAGCGACGTCGCAACCTTACCCTTGTCGCCGAAACCCTTCGGCCCGGTGATGTCCACGCGCGCGCCTTTCGGTTGACCCTGAACATAAAGATACCCGGTTTCAGACTTCACCGCCGGTGGTGGTGCATTGCCGCCAAGCTCGGAGTCGCTTTGCGTCACTTCAGGCGGGGGCGGAAGCTCCGTTTTCCGTTCATCCGGCAACGGCGGCCTTTTTACCACTGACGCCATCGCGTTCAACTGCCTGGCGCCTTCGGTCACGGCCTTGAACAGGCCGGGTTCGTTGCACGCCACGTCGGATACAACCACGGACTTTTCCATCACCTCGCCTTCGAGGTCATAAAGGTCCAGGTTCAGCGAACAACTTTTACCCACTCTCCAGAAGAAGGCGTGAAGCACCTTATCGGCGCTCAATTTCTGGCCGAGGGCGATCTGGCAGGACTTGTCACAGGCGTCCGCGTGTGATTCGGCCTTGACGCGGACAAGTTCCTTATCGATACGGTTGCTGGCAATGCTTATATACGCCCCACCCGCCGTCACGCAGGATGTTAGATGGGCCGTCAGGTTCTTGATCTGCTTTTCCGACAGGTCGACGCCGTCAACGACGATGTCGAACACGGCCAGCTTGCCGGCCTTCCCATCCGATTCCAGCGCCTGCGCCTGACTTGCTATGCCTGCAGGCATATGCAGCAACGCAACCCCCGATACCAAGGCAACAAGGAGCACTCTTTTCAGCGATGACACGCAGCACCTCGCACGGAACTTCCGTTTGACCGATTTGTACCACAACCCGGATGGATATTCAGCAGCGGGCGGATTTTCAACCGCCCGTACACGAACAGGTACCTCCCTGCCCCCAACGAACGTGTGCAGGGGGCGGCGCAGAGGGTGCCCGTCACCCGGGGCCCTGTCGGAGGCGGCGACACCTTGCCGGGCGTAATGTCAGTCGCCGCCGAGACAGGAGCGCGCGACATGGGGCGGGCTCCATGCGCGACGCGTGCCGCGGGGACGGGTACCCCGAGCCGCCCTACCCAAACATTGACCGAGGCAGCGGGCGGGGTTGCCGCGGGCGGGGGCAAATGTTATCTATGGGGCGCGAAAACCCTTTCGAGGCTGTTTCAATGGGTTCCGGCAAGGCACCGTTCAATCTGAAGGTCGCGCCGTCGATTATCGCGGGCGACCAGGGCAGGCTGGCCGACGAGGTCAGGGCGCTGGACACGGCTGGCGCGGACATGATCCACCTGGACGTCATGGACGGGCACTTCGTCCCGAACCTGACGATGGGACCCGGGGTCATCAAGGACCTGCGGCCGCACACGACGCGGACGTTCGACACGCACCTGATGCTGTCCGAACCGTGGCGCTACATCGACGCGTTCGTGAAGGCAGGGTCCGACCGCATTTCCATCCACGTCGAAATCGACGAACACCGGATCCGGCCGACGCTGAAGGCCATCCGCGAAGCCGGTGTGTCGCCGGGCATCGTGATTAACCCGCCGACGCCCGTGGAATCGGTGTTCGAATGCCTGGACCTGGTGGACTTCGTGCTGGTGATGACAGTCAACCCGGGTTTCTACGGTCAGTCGCTGATTCCGGAAGCTCTTGACAAACTGGCGGTGCTGCGACAGAATTCCGTCGCTTTGAGTCGGAACGTCATGTTCCAGGTTGACGGCGGCGTCAACGCGTCAAATATCAGACGTGTTGCCGAAGCTGGCGCCGATGAAGTCGTGGGTGGCGCGGCGGTCATGAAGGCCTCCAGTTATCGCGATGCAATCGAATTCCTGCGGCGTGGCGGTGTCTGACGCTTCATACGGGGCGTAGCGCAGTCTGGTAGCGCACCTGGTTCGGGACCAGGGAGTCGCTGGTTCGAATCCAGTCGCCCCGACTAAACAAACATCGTTTTTACACCTTCAATACCGCCCGTTGTGTACCCGGGCCGCCTTGACAATCGGCGGGGGCGATGGTTAACATGCTTGCCGCATTTGCCGGGTTCGGGGACCGCGGCAACACACCGAATTTTCTGGAGGACCATTAAATGCCCGCAAAGAAGACCGATGCAGGGTCTGAATTCAAAGCCACAGTGAAAGGCGACGCGGCCGTGATCCGGTTCCACAAGTCGCTTTACTCGACGGACGCCCTTTTCGGGACCTCGTTCGTTTTCCTCGATCGCTGCTATGTGCACTGCGACATGGCCGACGACGATCACATCGAAGTCGTGCTGGTGCCGCGCACCGATTCGAAGTGGTCGCTGGCGGAGCTGGCCGGCGAATTCAAGAACGAAATGATCAACCAGGCTCTGCGCTTCAAGCTGGCGAAGCAGACCGAAAAGGTCCGCACGATGATCGTCGGCCGCGCCATCGGCGAATCGATCCCGCCGGACGGCCAGGCCACTACCGGGCAGGTCGCCAACATGGTTCCGGACCTTCCGCCCGAAGTCGCCAAGCTTTTGAGCGAAGAAGAAGAAAGCCTGGACTTCCTTGACGACCCGTTCGGCATCGCCGTTCCGTGGGAAGAAAAGTACAAGAAGGACGACGCGGCGAAAGGCGAAGGCGGAAAGCACTGACGGCCGCCCGCGGGATTTGCGTCCCGGGCTGCCCTGGGGTAACACATGAAGACCAGCTTTCATAAGAAGATATACCCGGTCACCGCGGTGAAGGCGGCGGTCGAGGCCTTTTCCGAAATCGCGAAGATTTCCGTGACGAAGGACGGCAGCTACACGGTTGTCGACCTGGAATCGGGGGATCCCGCGGAAGACGCCGAATACCTTGGCGAATTCGAAAACTTCGTGCTGGGCGAAACCATTTCCATGCGAGGCGTCAAATGAGCGTGAAGCCCGAAAGAAACCTCGTCCGGTACCGCCAGGTCGGCGACAGGTTCGTCGTGACCAACGACGCCGGCGAATTCATCGTACTGGACCGCGACGAAATGGACCTGCTGGCGACCGACAAGGTGAAGGCGGGGTCGGACCTTGAAAAGCGCCTGCTGGCGAAACACATGGTCCTGTGCGGCGAGGAATGCATCGCGGACGCCGCCGAAGCTTTCGGCCGCAAGGCGTCGTACCTTTACCGCGGACCGGTCCTGCACATCATGGTCGTGACGCTGCGCTGCAACCAGGTGTGCAAGTACTGCCACGCGAGCCGCGCGTCGATGAACGAATCGGAAACCGACATGTCCATTTCCACGGCCGAAAAGGTCGTCGACATGGCGATGCGGTCGCCGTCGGACACGATCACGATCGAATTCCAGGGCGGCGAACCGCTGGTCAACTGGGAAACGGTCAGGCACGTGGTCGAATACGGTTCGAAAAAGGCCGACGCGGCCGGCAAGCGGGTGATGTTCTCGCTGGTGTCGAACCTGTCCTTGATGGACGACGAAAAGCTGGCATGGCTGGTCGACAAGCGCGTCCAGATTTCCACGTCGCTGGACGGCCCGAAGGACCTGCACGACGGCAACCGGAAGCTGTCCGGCGCCAGCGCGCACGACAAGTGCGTGTACTGGATCGACCGGATCAACCAGGCCTATGTGACTGCCGGCCTGGATGCGAAGCTGTACCACGTGGAAGCGCTGGCGACGATCACCCGCGAACATTTCGGACGCGCGAAGGATCTGGTCGACGAATACGTGGCACACGGCTGCCGCGCGATCTTCATGCGCCCGCTGAACCCGTTCGGCTTCGCGAAGAAGACCGAAGGCACCGTGGGTTACCCGGCCGAAGACTTCCTGAAGTTCTATAACGAAGCCCTGGACTACATCCTGGAACTGAACAAGCAGGGTGTGGAAGTCATGGAACGCCTCGCGGCGATCTTCCTGACCAAGATGATGACGCCGGACGACCCGAATTACCTGGACATCCGCAGCCCGTGCGGTGCAGGCGTCGGCCAGATCGCGTACAACTTCGACGGGTCGATCTTTACGTGCGACGAAGGCCGCATGGTGTACCAGATGGGCGACGACATCTTCAAGCTGGGCGAAGTCGGCAACATGACGCTCAAGGACGTCGTCACGCACGACACGGTCAAGACGCTCGCGATGGCATCGACCCTCGATTCCATCCCGGGTTGCGCGACCTGCGCGTACAAGCCGTGGTGCGGCACCTGCCCCGTTTATAATTACGGCGAACAGGGCAACATCTTCCCGCAGAACAGCACGAACCAGCGCTGCCGGATTTACATGGGCGTCCAGGATCGTCTGATGCGCCACTTCGCCGCAAACGACGCCGCGACCATCGAAATATTCAACCGCTGGGTCGAAGTCAAGGAACGCAGCGAATACCTGCACGACGGACGCAGGGACTCCTGCGGCTAGCCGCGCCGGGGGCTCAATGAACGGTCCCTCTTCCCAGCCGGTCAAGGCCGTCCTGAAAATCACCTACACCTGTAATTCGCACTGTCTTTTCTGTCGGGCATCGGACTATCGCGGAACAGTCGCCGACGAAACGGCCGAAATGATCCTGCGCAAGGCACTGGCCGCGAAGAACGCCGGGGCGGAGATGATCCTGTTTTCGGGCGGCGAGCCGACGCTGCGGCGCGACATCTTCACGCTGGTGAAGGGCGTCCGGGCGCTGGGCATGGACTTCGGCCTGATCACGAACGGGGGAGTCCTGGGCAACCCGGCCTACCTGGAAAGGATGCTGGCGGCCGGCCTGAAGTACGTCCACACTTCGCTGCACGGCGCGACCGCGCAATCCCATGGCGCGCTGACCGGGGCCGACACGTTCGACGCGGTGCTGGCGGCCCTGGCGGGTCTGTCCGGCCATGGCGTCGAACTGCACGTCAACACCGTGATTTCGCGCATGAATATCGGCGAACTGGCGGCAATCGGCGACCTGCTGGTCCGGTTTGCGCCCGTTTCACACAAACTGTGCCTGATGGAGCCGCGCGGGCTGTTTGAAGAAAACGAAACCGACCTGCTGGTCCAGCCGGAGCTTGCCGGACGGGCTGCCTGCGACGAAGTCAGGCGCACCGCCACGGCGTACGCGGACCGCGGCTTCAAGACGGTCGTCGAGGGCTTCCCGCTTTGCCAGGTCAGGACGGCGATGGATTCGATTTCGAACCTCCTGGAACACAACATCATTTTCATGAGCGAAGGTTTCGACGACGGCCTGTACCGTTCGGACCACGGCCCGCGCCGGTTCACCGACATCTGCGAAGGTTGCGCCATGAACGCGGAGTGCCCCGGCGTTTATCCCGGATACGTCAATCGTTTCGGTGTGGTGGGTCTTCGCGCCTTCAGGTGACCGGCTTCACTTCTTCAGCTTCACCGGTACCGAATCCTGCGACACGACGTTGCAGTGCATGTTGACGTCGCTGTATGCGAAGTCTTCCGAGTATTTGAAAGGCTTGCCATCAGCGCCCAGAACATACGCGCTAAGTTCGACTTCAATTGTGTCTTCGTCGAACCTGTGCGGCGACGTCGAATCGGCCGCCGTCGGGTCGGGATTGCCCAGGTAAGGCGGCGGAAAGCCTTCCGGGAAGGTCGGCAGCGTGACAGACGTGCGACCGGCAGGGACGAACAACTCCCATAACGCGTGCGATTTGGGTCCGCCAAGCGTGCAGACGGCATCCGGATGGCTGGAGCCGCAGAACGAAAGCGGGGCCGCCGTCAGGTAATTCAGCCGGATCACATACAAATCGGGACTGGTGTATTTCACCACCGGTTTCCAGGCGATACTGCCGTCGAAGACATCCGCAGAAACCGTGTCCAGCGGAAGGTCCGTACCAACCGGGGCCGGCACCTTCAGCACTGGTACATCCAGCCACACGTCGGCGGCCGTGAAATCGACCTGGTCACCCGGTTTAACGCCCGGCCTGACCGGGGTGGAAATACCGGGCGGGTCGCCGCCAAGATAGGATTCCCGGCCGGCCAGACCGACCGCAAGGTTGGTAAGCATGAGGCCGAGGCCGCGAATCGTGGGGTCATCCTGTTCGGGAAAGCGCACCTTGACAGGGGCGGTTATGCCCCGATTAAGGTCGCCGTTCACCGAAACGAATATGAAGCCCTCGCCGCCCGTATCGATGACCGGCATCACCAGGGCGTTCGGCAACGGCAGTCCGGTCTTCGGGTCTGTCGGCATGTTGCCAACCTTGATGTCAACCGTTTCGCCGCTTGATTCGGTCAGATCGATCGTCATTTCCAGGTCGGCGCGGGTGACCTTTCCGCCTTCAACCACCACACGGGAAATGCCCAGCGCGCGTGGCGCAAAATCGAGCAGGTAGGGATCCTCGATGGTGTTGTAAACCTCGCCCACCGTGCCGCCCAGGACAAACAGGAGATGCTGGCCTTCCGGGACATTGCGCAGCGAGTATGTCGGTTCGTTTTCACATTCCGTGGCGTCCTCGGTCCTGATATCGCAGGTGGCGAAATTCGAGGGAACCACGCCCAGCAGGGCATCGGGTGCCGGTTCCTCAAGCACGCTGCCCATGGACATTGATGACAACGGACGGCCGTTGATGGCCAGTTGCACGATGCCGACAGGAAGCCTTGGTCCGCCGAAGAGCACGCCCTTCGGGAACCTTTCAAGACCGGTTTCGCCAAAGAAACCATTTACCGTGCCGGTCAAAGTACCGAAACCTGTCGCCGCGTCCTCGCTGAGCGTGTCCAGCGGGTCCAGCACCACGGAAACCGACGCGCCGGAAACGCCGAAATATGTCACGTAACGGTGCCCTGGAGCGCCAACAGACACATCCACCGCACCCTGAAGTGATTCATCGACGAATTCGACGACGCCAGCGGGGCCGGTCGTCTGGAACGGAATTTCGCCCGACGCTGGTTTCACGTACACAGACGCGCCTTCGAAAGGCTTCAGCAGCCCGCTTCCGTTGCGATAAAGGGCCGTGACCTTCACGCGGCCGGCGATCCGGCCCGAATCCTGGTCCGGCGATGTGTTGACGCCCGGGACGACGAGGCGTTTCAGCGACAGGTCGAGCGTGGCCCGTACGACTTCGACCCGGCCTCCAAGATTGGAGCTTTCCGCGGTCAGGACGGTGTCGGCCTGTTCCGCCGCGCAGGCCTTCAATCGCGTGGCGCCGTATTCATCGGTAACGACATCGGAAATATCGCCCAGTCCCCAGTCGACCTTGACTTCGGCGTTCTTCACCCCGTTTCCGCGGCCGTCGACCACCTGCACGCCGACCACGACGCACCGCTGATCGCCTTCGTCCCGGAAGGCGGGGCTGGCCGTCAGCTTGATTACCGGATTACCCGAAAGCGGGTCGTCGTCGGCCCCATCCGGAATCCCGTCACGGTCGCTGTCGCCATCGTTCATGTTTGTGCCGAAAAGCAATTCCTGCAGGTCGAAAAGTCCGTCCCCGTCGGTATCGGGCCCGGGCAGGCGGCCGCACGACACCAGCGCAAGCATGCCCGCGCAGACGATGGCGATCTTTGAAATCCGCTTCATCAGAATCCAAACCTTATCGAAACGCCTGAATGAAGGAACCATCCGCCGCCACCGATCGTCGGGTAACCCGGATTCGTCGGGATGACAGCAAGTTTCGCGTCGGTATTGTCGAGCACGGCCGCGCCCATGAAGTGGGCGTCCACGACGATCTGCGGCCCGCCGACCTGTTCGGCGTCAAAACCAATCCCGAACGACCCGGAAAATTGATCGCCGCCAACCAGGTTCGTGTCGCCCGACTGGATGGACAGGGGGCTCTGCGCCCAGGAAAAACCGGCGCGCAGACCGACGGCCTTGTGGGGGCGGTACTCCGCGCCAAGCCTCACCGTGACGCTGTCACGAAGCCCGGCGTCCGGGATTTCGGAAGAACTGGTTTCGTTCGCGCGTTCTTCGTCGGCGTAAACGGTGACTTCGGGCGACGCCAGCCTGAAATCGCTGAACATGTAATAGACAAGGTCCGCGGCCACCGAATAGTTGTCGGACTTCCAGCCGGCCCCGAACGAGAATTCGTGCGGGGTCCAGAAGGCAACGGCGGAAACGGTCATGTAAATCGGGCTGATGGTCGATGAAACCGACGCGTCAACCGGCAGTTCGATGCTGGCATGGTTAGCGCCGCGCCAGGAAAAGCCCAGCGTCAGCCCCTTGATCGGTTCGAAAAGCAGGCCGACATTGGCCGACAGGCTGTACCCGACGTTCACGCCCAGGTAGTTCTGCGGGTCCGCCGAACTCAAATCGACCTTCACGCCGCCGCTGACGGTCGGAAGCAGCGACATCCCGACGCCGAACATCAGCCATTCCCAGCGCCCTGAAACGGCCGCGCTGAGCGCCAGGCGTCGATTGCGGCTTTCATACAGGGCGAAGACCGGTTCGGTGACCGGCAACGCCTCGACTTCATACAGCGCGTCGGCCGGGGACTGCAGGTACAGCCCCAGGAACAGGTGCCTGCCGATATTCTTCCCGAGCGGTATCGGCAACGCCGCGCCGCCTTCCAGGTATATCTGCGCGCGATCGAACCTCTTCGCGGAAACCGGGCTGGTCGTCCGGGTCACGCTGTCGTAGCTGTTGAATTTCGCCGTCAGCCATGGCCTGTAGACCGAAATGCCCATCCCGGACTCAAGGTGTTCCATCAATCCCAGGGCGGCTGGATTGTAATAGGCGGCTTCGTAGGAGCCGGCGGTGGCGGTTCCGGTTCCACCCATTGCGATGTGTTCGGACCCGGCCCCGAACTGGTCCAGGGGGTTTGCCCGCAGCGCGCACAACGGCAGTAACGCCACCGACAGCGCCACCAGGGCGGGGACAACAACAGGCCTGAAATACCTTTTCATAATCCCGCTTAAGCTATTTACCTTGACCGGCCCCCCAGCCGGCGCGCCCGTATTATATCCGTTTTGAAGGTCCGATGGCCTCATGGAAATACGGCATCTCAGAAAAAATCCAAACTAGTATAATGCGTTGCCTTAATGCCTCCTTATGGGGAATCCCGATGAAAAGATGCAAGATGCCGGGGCTTTTCCTGCTGGCTGTTTTCATGACAGTCGCCGTCGGTTGCGATGACGGACCCGGCCAGGGCAATGGCCTGACGATCACGGCCGTCGCCGACCCGGAAAGCGCGGTCGCCGGCACCGATGTGACGATTTCGTGCGGGATCGTCGAAGGTGAAACCACAGTCCCGGTGACCGATGCGACGATCGTCGTGACGCCGTCGGAAGGGCTGACCGTCGACGGACTGGTCATCCATACGGCGAAGGCCGGTTCATACGAAGTCGAATGCCGTTCGGAATCGCTTTCGAAGGCATCTTCGGAACCCGGGTCATTTTCGGTCGTGGCTGCTGATCCGGCCGGGACGGTTGCCACCGTCGACCCCGAAAACATCGCCGCCGGCGCGGAAGCCACCGTCACATGCACGGTCGTCGACGCCTTCGGGAACGCAGTGACCGGACTTGAATCCCATCCCGAATCGACGGGCGATCTGGACGCTGACGGCGACAAGGTCACATCGACGAAGACCGGCGTCCACGAGGTGTTCTGCTCGGCCCCGGAAAGCGCGCCCGACGTCACGAAGACACCGGCGATCCTGCAGGTCGAACCGGGCCGCCCGGTCAGCCTCGACATGAAGCTGACCCCGGACAAGGACAACTACGCCGTAAACGCCGCAATCCAGATTTCATGGATGGTGACCGACGCATGGGGCAACCTGATCACCGATCTGCCGGCCGACATCACCATCACACCTGAAGACGGCCTGCCCCTGACGGGCACGAACGTCACGGTCAAACAGGAAGGAAGCTGGACCGTCGAAGTCACCCTGCGCGACTTCAGCCTGTCTGACAGCGACGTGGTGACATGCGACCTGTCGGCCCCAACCCTTGAAATCGAATGGCCGCCGCGCGGCGAAACGGTCGAAGGATCGCCTGAAGTCGTGGTGAGCGGTCAGGTCCACGACGCGGCCGGAAGCGACGTAACGCTCAAAATCAACACCCACAACATCAACCTCGCTTCCGACGGCCGTTTCAAGATGCCCATGACAGCGGTCCACGGCCTGAACGGCCTGCTGTTCGTCGTCAAGGACGACAAGGGCCACGAATTTTCCACGACCCGCGGGTTCTACTACTCGGAAAACTGGACGCCGATCGACGACACCACGACGATGACGGACGTGGTCCGCGACGACGGCGCGATGCTTTTCATGGGCCAGGATTTTCTGGATGACGGCGACCACGATCGGACGCACCCGAACGATCTGGCCACGCTGCTTGAGATCCTGCTGGCAAGCAACGTCGGCGGGCTCCTGGAAACAATACCGCCGATAACGGTGCCGATCCCCGGCATAATCAATTTCGGCCTGCTCGGGGTCCAGCTTGTCGGCGACCTGGAAATCGAGGCGCAGATCAGGGACATCAGCTTTGGCGAGCCTTACGTCGAAATCAAGACCAGGGACGGAGGGGTCGCGACATCGGTGACGCTTCAGCCTGTCCACATCGGGCTGGACCTGAAATTCACGATGAAGGCGCGCGCCGAGGCCTTCGGCAACACGTATGAACTGCTGGACCCGTCGACGTCGTCCGGATCGTCCATGGAAATCGGGACGTTCGGCATCGGCGTGTCCCTGAACATCAACAAGACGCCGGAAACTGACCTGACGGTCGAAGGCGACGACTTCAACCTGACGATCGAGGACATCCAGCTCGACCCGATCGAGCACCTGGAAATCGACCTCGGAACGATCGGCGCGCTTGGAATCGATCTGGGCACCATCGACCTGACCAGGATCGTCGGCAGCATCGACGACCTGCTGATGAACTGGGTCATGGAACCGATCCTGAACTTCCTGACACCGCTGCTGACCGACCTGCTCGAACCGCTGGTCGTGGAACTGATGGGGACACTGCTTGAGTCTTTGTTCGACCAGCTCCTCCTGAACCAGGTCGTTGAAGTGCCGGCGATCGTGGCCGGGGCGCAGCCGATCCCGATGGAACTGATGCTGGCGCCTTCGACCATCGTATTTACCACCGATGGCGGCACGACCGGGCTTGAACTTGGATTCCTGACCGAACACAAGGTCGCCCATGACCCGATCGGGGTCATCGGAAGCCTGACCGACGATCAGAGCAACGTCTTCCGCTTCGACAGGGACCCCGGCGTCCAGGCGGCGATCGACGTCCAGACGATCAACTCGCTGCTGTTCATGCTGTGGCAGTCCGGCTGGATCACCGGAAAAATCGATCTGTCGGGGCTCGTCGGGGACGTCGGCTTCGGGGTCGGGAACCTGATGATTACGCCCGACCTGTACCTGCCGCCGATCATCAACGACGGCGCGGTCGTCGGCGAAGACGGCATGATGGCTCTTGAAATCGGCGACGCGTACCTGAAGGTGCAGGTCGACCTGCTCGGGAACCCGCAATTCTTCGACGTCTGGCTGCAGATGGCCGTTCAGGTCCAGATCGTCGCCGAGGGCAATGAAATCGGCATCAGGTTCGGAAAGGTGACCTTCTTCCAGACAGAATTCATGAATCTGGGCGACCTTGAGGACCTGTTCGGCATGTTCCTTCCGTCCATTCCGGACCTGATCAAGTCCATCGAGGGCCAGCAGTTCCTGTTCCCGCTCCCCGAAATCGATCTCGGATCGATAATTCCAGGCATCGCACCGGGCACCATGGTCCAGATGGGCAACGGAATTTCGGGCGTTCGCGAAGGCATGGTCGTACTTGGCGTCGACCTGATCTAGGCCTGCTTACAGCGCCAGCGATGCAAGAATATCCTCGATTGTCGGGATGGCATTGTCCGGGCGGGTTGCTTCACCGGTAACCGACCCGGCTGATTCGCCGGACCGCGCCCCGGGGCCGCGCCTGTCGTCCGCATGTCCGCCCCGTGCCGCCGCGTCCCGTGACGTGCCGCCACCAGTGGCCGCCGGCCCGCAGTACTTCAGAAGAAAATTCTTTCGCAGACGGACCAGGGCGGTGCGTTCGACGCGACACACGGTGGCGGCGCTGATCCCGAGCGCCTCGGAGACTTCCCGACAGGATTTGCCCTCAAAAAACCGCATGCTGATGATTCCACGTTCGTCGTCGTCAAGGAATGACAGGCCGTCGAGATTGCCACCCAGGAATTCCCTGAAGCGCACCAGCATTACGCCCGATTCGGCCGATCTCGGCGCGTCCATGTCGCCCCGCTCCGGCCGGTAACGCTGAAGCTCCTGGGGCAGTTCGTCGGTCGGCCTTTCGCGCGAGCGACGGCAGATTGTCCGGACGTGATCGAACATCGCGCCCATCACCCGCTGTCCGGCGTAAGTCGACAGTGAACATCCACGATCCGGCTCGAATCGCGCGGCAGCTTCCATCAGGCCGATGAAGCCTTCCTGGGCGATGTCCTCGCGGTCGGCCGGGGTCCAGTAATCCCTCCTGAAACGTCCCGCCAGGCGCCTGACCAGCGGTACCAGTGACGAAACCGTCGTGACTTCCCTGCTGCTTTCCCTGACTGCTTCCATGTCCCTGCTCCATCAATTGGACGGTTGGGACCATTACAAGAAGCGTGCCGGGTGGCCGGCGATGCCGTTGCCCAAGAAATTGATTGGACTAACATCCCGGAACAACAGAAAAAAAGCCGGCACAGCCGACGAATCAACCCTGCTCCTTCGCGTTGTTCCTGTTGCTGTCGGCGGGGTCTGCAGGCCCGGGACCGGGGTCGATTGCCCCACCGGACCGGGATCCGTGACAATCTTTCATGATTACCTAATCTTTACCGTGTCATGTCTGGAAAACGCCGGGGCAAGCCCTTATAATCGCGCGGTCGAAAAAATCGACAGTTCCTGGCTTGTACATTAACTTGAGGCTCCCCGATGAACAGAAGACTGCTTGTGGCCTTGTTCGCAGTTGTGGCGCTCGCCGGATGCGGCAGCGACCCGGACAATGACAACGACGTGCTTGGAAACGACGACGTCATTGCCGACGACGTTCTTGACCCGCTTGAAGACGTGATTCTGCCGGATGGCGCGATATGCCTCCCCGGATCCGGCCGCTGCTCGGGTTCAAACTACCTGCTGTGCAAGGCTGACGGCTCTAATTACGACGTCATTCCCTGCGAAGGCACGTGCGACAACGACACCGGCTGTGCAAGCGACACGTTCTGCGACGCGCTGACGACACGCTGCAACGAAAACGGCAAGGTCCAGGTCTGTCTGCCGGACGGATCGGAATGGTCGGAAGCGACCAACTGCCCGGAAGGCGAAATCTGCATCGCAGGCGGCTGCATGACAGAAAACTGCATCCCCGGGGCCAGCCAGTGCGTTGGCAACGTCCTGGTGCTCTGCGCCGGCGACCCGGCTGCCTGGGCGGAGCAGGACTGCGGCACCAAGGCGCTCTGTTTCAAGGGCGACTGCGTCGAATGTGTCAATGACGAACAGTGCCAGCTCGGCAATGAATGTCTTGACGGACATTGCGTGCCGGTTCCTCTGTCGATTTCAACGCCCTACCTTCCGGAAGGGCAAATCAAGATCGCCTATGAAGCCACGCTTGAGGCCATGGGCGGACTGCCTGAATACGAATGGTCGATCGCGTCCGGCACACTCCCGGCCGGTCTTGCCATGTCAGACGACGGCGTGATTTCCGGTACCCCGACGGTGGCTGGCAACTACGAAGTCGTGATCACCGTGACCGACAGCCGCGACGCCACGATTCAGAAGCCCTTCGAAATCATCATTCACGAAGAAGGCTTGAGCATCATCAGCAAGTCGCCCCTCCCGGACGCGGAAGAAGGTACTGAATACTCGTTCGCGCTGAAGGCCCTCGGCGGCAAGTCCCCCTACGGGTGGATGATCATCGATGGCGCGCTGCCGGACGGACTGACGATGTCTTCGGATGGCGTTATTTCCGGTACCCCGGCCGCACACGGCGATTTCACGTTCACCGTCCGCGCGATCGACATCGATGATCCGCCGTCTTACGACAGCAGGCCGTTCACGCTCCACGTGGCAATCGCCCCGCTGGTGATTTTCGGCGACCAGGAATTCAACCTGTACATCACGAAAGTAATTATTCTGCCGATGATCACGACCGGCCTGGGACTGCCTTACAACGAACAACTGAAGGCAAAGGGCGGCGTCAAGCCGTACGTATGGGAAGAATCCCAGATGTCGATCCTTCTGCAGATGCTGATACCGAAGTCCGGCGTGCCGGAAGGCCTGACACTCAGCTCGGAAGGCGTCCTTTCGGGTCGCGTGACCAGCGTTGACGAAGCGGTTGAACTGGACCTGAGCATGATCGGCATGGATTACGTCATTGAAGGATTCTTCTTCATGGCGAACGTGTCCGACGCCCAGAGCCCCGCCGACAGCGATTCGGCCATCTTCGTCATTCCGACCATCCCGATAGATATCGGTGGTCTGGGCCTCTGACGGAACTTCCCCGATCCGATCCACACCGTACTTTCACGACAAAATTCAATCACGAAAAATTCGCGCTGGAATCAGTGCATGCGGCTTGAGCCCTTCAGCACGCGCGGTTGATGGCGCGGCGGATCAGGATGTCCAGCAACTGCGGATAAGTTATGCCGGCGGCGGCCGCGGCCTTCGGGAAAAGCGACTTGTCGGTCATGCCGGGAAGCGTATTCGTTTCGAGCGCCCAGATCGCACCTGTGGCTTCGACAATGAAATCGGTCCGCGAGTACCCCGAAAGCATCAGCGCGCCGTGCGCCTTCAATGCCGCGGCCGAAAGCCGGGCAGCAGTGTCCGCATCGATCGGGGCCGGGCAGATTTCGTCGGCGGCCAGGGGATCGTATTTCGTGCCGTAATCGAAGAAGTCGGCCGCGTGAACAACGATCTCGATGATTGGAAGGGTCCGCGCGGCCCCGGTTTCCGGGTCCTCCAGGACTGGCACGGAAAATTCGCGCCCGCGCTTGTAACGTTCAAAGATGACCATGGAGGACGTCTGCCTTACCAGCGCCAGGCTTTCTTCAAAAACCTCGGGGGTGCGGACGATCGCGACGCCGAAACTGGAGCCTTCGCGCGTAGCCTTGACCACCATCGGGAAGCCGACCTGCGAGCGGACGTTCGCAATGGCCGCCTGATCGTCAAGTTCAGCGTCCCGCAGCATCACACCCTCGGGCGTCGGCACGCCGCAGGCCAGGTAAACCGCCTTTGACGCCCACTTGTCGATGCCGACGGCCGAGCCGATGGAATCGGCACCGACATACGGGAGCCCCATCAGGTCGCACAAGGACTGCACGCGCCCATCCTCGCCGAACGTGCCGTGCAGGCCGATGAACACGCAGTCGGGCGCCAGGACGGATATATGCCGCACGGCGTCCGCCAGGCCCATTTGCGGAGCCGCAACGCGCAGGTCTTCCTGCGGCGGGAAGGACATCCGCCCGTCCCGGTGAATATGACAGGGCAGCGGTGCCCAGCCGGCAGCCGGCAGATTGGCGATCACGGACTCGCCGGTCATGAGCGATATGTCGTGTTCACGCGACATTCCACCAAAAAACACAAGCACGCGTCTGTTCATCGGACATTCCGGAAAGGAGTTAGTGTCAGCGCGCCGGCAGGACGAATTCGCCGGCCGGGGACCTGCGAACCACCGGAACACCGCCGGCGATAACCATTGAAACGTGGTTCGCGCCGTAATTATAGAACGGCTCGCGGTAATCGCCACAATTCCACAGGACCAGATCGGCCGGGGCGCCGGCGGCAATCGTGCCGTATCCGGACGGAAGTCCCAGGGCGGCCGCCGCGTTCACGGTGATCCCGCGCCAGACGTCCATCGCGGACATGTGCATGAAACTCATGGCGAAAGTCCCCATCAGGACCAGGTTGGTCGTCACCGAGGACCCGGGGTTGAAGTCGGTCGACAGTGCCAACTTCATTCCACCATGCAGGAATCGCCTGGCGTCAATCCATTCAGGCCGGCACATGCTGACCGGGCAACCGGGAAGGAGTACACCCACCGTGCCCGCGGCGGCCAGGGCCGCGATGTCGACGTCAGTGGCGAAATCAAGATGGTCGGCCGAAACCGCCCCGAGCTCGGCCGCAAGCATGGCCGCGCCCGATGACGAAAGCTGTTCGGCGTGAACCTTCAGCCCGAACCCGTGCCCGGACGCGGCCGCGAGAATGCGCCTGCTTTCGGGCACCGAAAAGGCGATGTTTTCGCAGAACACGTCGCAGAACCGTGCCAGGCCGAGGCGGGCGACTTCAGGGATCCATTCGCTCACAATGGCGTCGACATGGGCTTCGCGATTAACGCCCGCCGGAAAGGCGTGCGCACCCAGGAAAGTCGGCACGACACGGACGGGAACCTGCGCCGGCAGGGCGGCCGCCGCCCGCAGTATCTTTATTTCATCGATAAGCGTCAGCCCGTAACCGCTCTTTATTTCAACGGTGGTCACGCCGCCGCAAAGCATTTCGATCGCGCGGGGAACCGCCAGCGCAACGAGGTCGTCGGCCGTCGAGTCGCGGACCGCCGCAACCGTCCGCGCGATGCCGCCACCCTTGCCGGCGATGTCCCGGTAACTGACCCCTGTCGCGCGCGCCTCGTATTCGCCGGCGCGATTCCCCGCGAAAATCAGGTGGGTGTGGCACTCAACGAGACCCGGCGTCACAAGGCAACCGCGGGCATCGATGACATCCGAGCCGTCTGGAATGGCTGGTATCCGGGAAGCCGCACCAACCCATTCGACGGTCCCTTCACTGACGACGACCGCCGCGTCGGACAGGGGTTCCCCGTCCATCGAAAGCAGCGTGCCGATGTTGTTGATTACCAGATAAGCCACGCATCACCCCCGGGGTCGCGCACGCTTTCGCCCGCCGCCTCACTTTTTCGGGGAGGCGTCTTCCTTCACAAGCGAGGCAGCCTGCTCGATCCATGACTGGAAGTTGTTCCTGTCCGGCAACTTGCCCAGTTCGGGCACCTTGTCACGGACCGCGGCCACGCGGGCCGCCAGGTCATCGGGGTTCTGGCGCGCAAGCGCCTTCAGGTTGTTAACGCCGGCCACAGTCATCACCCTGGCGACCTTGGGACCGACGCCGGACAGGCGAAGCAGGTCACAGAAATCGTGCCAGCGAAGCACTTCGGAGGCCGCGACCTTGACCTTCTTCGCAAGGCGCGCACGGTCGTTCCGTGTCAGCGTCTTTGCCCACAAATCCTTCGTGGAATTAATGCCCTGGGCGGCCAGGCGCCCGGCAACCGCTTCATCCACGATGCCGGACGACGGGATGTCGTAGTGGCTGGCGGATGCGGACATGGGAATGACAAGGACGACAAGAACCGGCAGGAGAGCCTTGACGAGGCAATTCATATGACACACCCCGGATGCTTTGAGTCGAACACCCCGAAATCAGCGGCCGCGACCGGCCTCGGGGAGGAAGAACGAAATCCCGAAGATGAAAGTCGGATTCTGGGTAAGCTTGCTTTCGTCCTTTTCACTGAGCTGACGCTGGACCATGTAGTCCCTGACGTCGAAATTCAACGAAAGCAGTTCGATCGGGAAGTACCTGAACCCGCCGCCGACCATGACGGCCAGTGCCGAACTGCCGGGGGGGTTGTCCCAGTCGTAGTAGGAAACGGTTCCGAACCCGACGCCGGCGGTCAGGTGAATGTCAGCGTACCCCAGATGCTTGCCGCCGATGACGATCTTGCCACCCAGCGGAACGAACGACACTTTTCCAAGCACCAGCAGTCCAAGGCCGGATCGCCCGAAACTGGCGGGATCGGGATTGGTCGACTGCTGTGCGTCGTCGTCGACCAGGTCGCCAATCATCTTCCCCTGTCCCGTGCGGAAACCGACGCCGGCGTAACCGATTTCGACGCCGGCCGAAAAGAAATCAAAGAAATGGTATTCGTAAGAAAGCTGGAACAGCAGGTCGGTGTTGTATTTGGAATTGATTGTCACGCCGAAGGCGGGCGTGATTTCGTGGCGCCCCTTGCGGATCAGTTTCTGGTGACGGATGGCCGGGGCGTCGGCGAGGGTGGCTTCCTGGGAAACCGCCACGACCGGGAAAAGAACGACTGCCAGTATTATTGCTGCAATACGCTTCATTACACGGCCCCCATCATTTCGGATGCACGTACGTGTGCTTGAAGGGCATAAAGAAGCCCAGTCCGAGCGAGAAGACCACGTTGTTAACGAACTTGTCTTCAAGCGCGTAGTTTTCCATGTACATGTAGTCGCGCACTTCAAAATTCACGGTCAGCCATTGCGTGGCCGCGAAACGGAAGCCGACACCGGCGTTTCCGGATCCGTGATAGTCACCGAAAAGCGTCTTGGCCGCACCGCCGCCAACGGTCAGGTACAGATCCCAGTAAACCGGCTTGCCGTACTGGCCCAGCCACAGGAACTTGCCCGTGAGCGGGACGAACGACACATTGCCGCCGACATAGAAATCCATCAGCCGGGCGTACGATACGTAGTTATCAAGCCCGCCATCGGCGTCGTTTTTGGACCAGCCGAAATACTTGATGTATTCGGCGCCGATCGCAACCCAGTCCTTGATGTGGAAGCGCAGCTGCACGCCGACGCCCACATGCTGGGTGACGGTTTCATTCATCGGGAGATTGAAGGTCGGCTCAATCTCGAAGCGCATCGCTTTTATGAACGGCTTCTGCTGGACGACACGGATACCCTCCCCGGGTTCGGGGGGCTTGTCCTGAGCCGCCGCATAACTGCCGGTCAAAGCGACTATGGCCACAACAATTGCTGCGAAAAACCTTGGTCTCATTGGGCCCCCAATGGATACAAAGCCCCTTGCCGCCTGCAGGATGTGTTCAGCAATCCCGGATTATTCGGCACATCGCAAGGTCCGATGGCTTGCAATGTAACCGTCAACAGCCACAACGTCAATAAGAAAGGTAAGGTTATCCAGTTGCAACCGGCAAGAAAACAGGCGCGCGGGGGAGTATTACTTCGGTCAGCGGACCGAGATTGTGTAGGGGACTTTCATGTTCGGACCGCTGAACTTATCGAAGGTCACCGAACGGAGAACGCCTTCGAGACAACCGCGGGCCGCGCCGCCGCCGGTCATCTTGACGGATGCGACCCTGCCGGAGCCCTCAATTTCCACGTTTGCCTTGGCCGAGAACGGAACCGCTTCGCCACTGCTGCGGACGCATTCGTCCATCGACCCCTTCTTCGCGTTGAAGCCCTTCATGACCTGGCTGACCGCCAGTCGTTCGGGAAGGTTGGATGCACCGGCCGAACCGCCGCCGTCATCCTTCTTCGCGGTGTCCTGTTTCTTGCCGGCGCTGAGCTGGGCAAGCAGGGAATCCGCGTCGTTGCCGGCACCGACCGGGTCCGCCTTCACTTCCGTGGTCGGCTTGGTGGTCGTGGCCGGTTTGGTCGTGGTTTCCACCGTCTTCACGGCCGCGTCCTTCGTTTCCGTCGTGGTCTTCTTGACCACTGGTTCCGTCTTCCTGACCGTACCGGATTCATCGGCGACCTTGCCTTCGGCTGCGGCAGCGCCCGTCGCCGGCGCGTTTTCCGCGGCCGGGGCCTTTTCAGTGGCGGACGGAACTTCCTGCGCAGGATTCTGCGCGGGCTGCTTCTGATCGGCGCCCTGCGCCGGCTGATCCGGCCGGATGACCGCCTGATCCGTCCCGCTCGCCTTCGGTCCGCTGAGTATGTTGCTGTTCTTCGCGATCTGCCATGCGACAAAGCCGCTGGCGCCGATGACGACAATGATGATTATGGCAATCGACAGGCCGGCAAGCCCGCGCTTCGTCTTCTTCTTGCGGGCCAGTGCGTCGGCGACACGCTGAACCTCGTTTTCATCGAACGTGATCATGCCGCCACCGGACGAGGAGGACTGTGCGGCGGGTTCTTCGTCCAGACGCCTGACGTCAACCACGTCGGCATCCTTCACGGCGCCCTGGCTGCGCGTGGCCTTTCGCTGCTTGTAATCGTCAAGTGAAAACAGGACCGACGTTTCCCGGCGCTGCCATACCATTCCGGCATCGCCACCCTGGCCGCCACCGAACGCCGCCGAAAACTCGGGGACATCCGCGGCCTTCTTCCAGTTGTCGAATCCCTGGCGCCACACGAATCCATTGGCCGCGACTTCGCCCGAGGCGATCATTTCGCTGACCTTTTCATAATCGAACGGCCCCTTACGGTCACGGCCAACGGCCACGAACCACTGAACCTTCGATTTTTCATCGGAGGTGGCACCCTCCTGCTTGACGGCGACGCTGGTGCCGCATGACGGGCACGCGGTTTCAAAATCCGCGCCACCTTCCGGCATGTCACCATCCGCGATTTCCCAGGAATTGCCGCAATCAGAACAGGTGACCTTCATCTCGTGCCTCCGCAACCAGGTTGCATGGAACCCGAATTCAACATCCGCCCGGACGGGCCGGGAAGTATTATACCCAAACAAATCCTTTTGGGTATGGGTCATTTGACCCCGATCAGTCCCGCGGCCAGTTCTCGAAAATCTCCCCGACGGCGAATTTCCTGTACACCGACAATCGGCGGTTGAACTGGCTGACCAGCAAAGGAACCTGGAAATCCCTGAAATCGACGATACGGCCGGCCGTCTTCCCGGACGATGGCCTGAGCGCCCTCCCAAGAAGCTGGGTTGTCCTGGCGACGTTGCCGTTCGGAATGGTCAGCACGACGGTGTCCAGCGCCGGAAGGTCGAAGCCTTCGCCGACCAGCGAACTTGTCGAAACAAGCACCCTGAAGCGCCCCGCCGCGAAATCGGCGAGAATTTCCTTCCGATCCTCCCTGGCGACGCTTCCGGTCAGGACAACCGCCGGAACCCCGGCGCCGATGAGCCCGTCCGCCAGTTTGCGACAGTGATCCACCCTTTCGGAAAGCACCAGCGTCCGTTCACCCATGTGCCGCGCGACCGACTCGACCACCAGTGCGTTACGGTCGCGGTTTCCGGCGATGCGGGTTATCAGCTTCGAGTAGTCCTTCGTGTACCGGGTCTTAAACCCGGTGTCGATGCCCACGACCTCGACCGGGGTGATGCTTCCCGAATCCATCAGGTTGCGGGCGTCCACCCTGGTGATTATCGGCCCAACCACATCGAACAGGACCGGATGCAGGCGATCCTTCCTGGTAGGCGTCGCGGTAAGTCCGAACCGGTACGCGGCGGGAAAGCCGCCAACAATGCCCTTGAAAGACTCCGCGGGACAATGATGCGCCTCGTCCAGTATCACCATCCCGAACAACGGATGCAGCGGCGCGAGATTCCGCCTGCCGAGTGTCTGGACCATGGCGACCGTTACGGGCGCGGGATCATCACGCCCGGCGCCGATGATGCCCGGTTCAACCCCCAGAAACCGCCTGACCGCATCGGCGGTCTGTTCCAGAAGCACCGATGTGTGAACGACGAAAAGAGTGTCAAGCCCGGTTGCCGCGACCAGGCCGCACGCGATGACCGTCTTGCCGCTGCCGGTTGGCGACTGGATTACCCCCTGACCTGCCTTGATCGCGGCAGTCACGGCGGCGGACTGGTAGTCCCTCAGTTCGCCGCGCATCCTGAAATTCACCGACGCCGGCCTGACCGTGCGATCTTCCCAGACAACCGCAACGTCCGGCAGGTGTTCGGCAAGCATTTTGCGGAGCGTCGGTTCGGCCCCGCGGGGCAGGTGCCACTCGACGATCTCCGCGGGCCGTTCGGCAGCGGGCTCGTCAAAAAGGTCGGCCGAGGTTCCCGGTCCGGGCCCCGACCACGGCACACTGTCTTCCTGAAACAGCGAAACCTGACGCGGTATGTGCCGACATGGCCGACGGTATCTCCGTGCGTCGTGATAGACGGGATTTTCGCGCACGAATCGTTCGACAAGCGCCGACTTGAAAACTTCCATATCCCCGGCGGGAAGGATGGAACCCACGTCACTGAGCACAATGTCGCAAGACCTGACGACCCTGAGAACGGCTGGCTTCATTCCGTTACCGCCGGAAGGCGCCCAATGATACATCTTTCATCCCTTGTGTGAACCGCTCCGAACGGTTATACACTTATCCAGACGGGATTCCGGAGGGGCCATGGACGCGGGCATTGACGAAAAGCGGTTTGAACCGAGGCTGCCTTTCCCGATGAGGGCCGTCCCGCTCACGCCCGGCCTGAAACCCTGGAAGGTCATCGACGTTTCACCCGGCGGCGCCGGTATGGTCGGCGACATGTCCCCACGGGACGGCGACATCCTTGACATCATCCTGACCGCCCCGTTCCTGGACAGGCCGGGCGCGTCCCTGGACGTCGCCGCGTCGGTCGAGGTCGTGCGGCACTTCGCCAGCCAGGAAGGCCAGCCCGAAGGGATTGGCGTGGCCTGGCTGAGCATCGTCGCCAGGGGGCCGGTCCAGGCCTTCCGGGATTTTGTGCGCGGGATTCTCTGCCTTTCAAATGGCTACATCCGACAGCTTCCGGGCGAAAACACCTGGGAATACATATCTGCCCGCGCGGCTCGCCCGGTGAGCGGCGCCCAGATCCCGCCGACCACCATGGCCGGCACCGATCCCGCCAGGCGGGGCGATGTTTTCAAGGTCACGTTCCCGACCGTTTTTGAAACCGACAAAGTGAAGGGCGGCGGCTTCGCCATCAAGGTCATGACCCATGCCCTCAGGATCGCGACAAAAAACCAGCCGCCCACCCCTTACTCCCGAATCAGGATTGCCCTGAAGATCGGGGAACAACTGCTTGAACTGGCCGGCACGGTCGGCAACGTGAAGGCAGCCCAGGCAGAGGGGCAGGAAAGCCGTTTCGATGTTCAACTCTCGCTTGGCAACAACCCCGGTGACCTCGCGACCTACCGCAGACACATCGAATCGCTGGCCGCGGCGGGCGGGGACAGGGGCTGACTGCCGTTGAATCATCGTCATATCGCGCCGCCGGTGTTGACTGAAACGGCTCATGTGCTATCTTTTCGCGACGTTTGTGGCCGGCCTGCGCCGGCTGCCCCAGTTTTTTGATGTCCGGAGGAACCCGATGCTCCTGCGCAAATATGGTGTTGCGGTGCTTGGCGCCTGCCTGGCCGTCCTCATGGCGACCGGCTGTTCGGGCGACAAGGTCGACAAGGCCCGCCGCCTGGTCGACACTGAACCCGAAAAAGCCCTTGAGATGCTTGGCCAGGCCGTCGCGGAAAAAGGGGAATCGTTTGACTCCCTGATATACACCGGCCTGACATACGAAAAGCTCGGGCGCGAACAGGAAGCCATCGCGGTGTACGAAAAGGCGCTGGAAATGCCCGAAGCCGCCACCCGTCCGGAACCTGTTCCCGAAAGGCTCCTGGCCCTGTATGAAAAAAGCCACGGCTCCGCTGCCGACCGGAATGAAAAGCTTTCGCTGGCCCGCCGCGCCGCCGCGCTCGAAAAATCACTGAAGGTCGCCAGGCCGTGGGCGTCGACCTTCCTGCTTGAAAGCATCTCGGCCGACATGGCGACGGCCGGCAAGGCCGGGGACGAACAGGCCGTGCGCAAGCTGATCGCGGAAGGAATGGACCTGGCCGTGCCCACCGACCTGAAGAACCGCTTCGGGGAAACGGCCACCGCGGCGATGCGTCAGGCCTTCGTGGCCAGGACGGAAGCGAAGTTCATGGAATCGGCGGCGCGGGAACTCGCCGGGCGCGGAATCTACGTTTCCGACGGTTCCAGGATCGTGTTTTCCAGCGATTTCGTGATCCCGTCTGAAAAAAGCGGGCCGGAATTCGACCCGGCCAACCCGGGCTTCCTCGCGAACGTGCGCAAGGGCGCCTGCGTTCCCCTGCATGCGAAGCTTTCAGAAACTGTTTCGTTCCTTGAACCGATCCTGGGACTCACCGGCGTCGACGAAACCGGGCTGAACGTCGCTTTCGAGACGCTCTACAAAAACGGCGCAAAAGCGGGATTCAAGGCATACGGCGGCGCTTCGCGCAAGCCGAACGGACAGACCTATCTGTGCGAAATCAATGTTCCGCTTGCCGACTTCCTCGCTTCGATATTCGTCTTCGCCGAGTAACGGACCGGAAAGGGGCCCGAAATGGCGAACAGAATCCGCAGAATCGACATCATTGCCGGGCTGATACTGGCCGGCTGCTATTTCGCGATGCTGATGACCACCCTGGACATCGGTTTTTCGCGAGACGAAGGGTTCTACTTCCGGGCGGCCGAGGAATACTCGCACTGGTACGACGACCTGGTTGAAAGCCCGTCGAAGGCCTTTTCGAAGAAATCAATCGACAAACACTTCGCCTACAACCCCGAACATCCGGCCCTGCCCAAGATGATGTTCGGCCTTTCGTGGAGACTGTTCGGGAAGATGCACGACCCGGCGAAGGAACCGTGGTCGCGCGTCTGGTATCACAACACGAAGCCGCCTAAACCGATCCTCGGGATAATGGCCGAATCCACCGCGATGCGCCTGCCGGCACTGATACTGAATTCGCTGCTGGTGATGTTCATCTTCCTTTTCGGCGTCGAGTTCTTCAACAGGCGCGTCGGGTTTGTCGCGGCCGCGTCGTGGATGTTCCTTCCCCATACGTTCTGGCACTCGCACCTCGCCTGCTTCGACATGCCGGTGACGGCCATGTGGTTCCTGGTCGCATGGCTTTTCCTGAAGGCCACACCGCCGCTCGCGGAACGCAGGGCAGATCGCAAGAGGACCTGGGGCCTCGCAATCGCCACCGGCATCGCCTGGGGACTGGCGATGTCCACGAAGCACAACGCATGGTTCATGCCGGCAGTGTTCCTGCTCTGGTACATGATTTCCCGCTGGGAAGAAGTGTTGCCCCGGGGCGTCGGCGGCCGCAGGCGGTTCGCGTTTGGCAACATCCCACCCGCTTTCTGGATGATGCTGATCCTCGGCCCGCTGGTGTTCTTCCTGACATGGCCGAAACTGTGGTTCGATCCGATCGGGCACCTCGGCTTCTACATCGGCCGTCACGCAAAGCACGAATACTACTGGGCATATTACTTCGGCACGCTTTTCACGAAGCCGCCGTTCCCCGTGACATTCCCGTTCGTCATGTCCCTGATGACGATACCGGGGCCGATCGTGCTTCTGGCGACGACCGGGCTGGGCAAGTCGTTCAGGTCCTGGTGGCTGAGCAGACAGGGACGCGGATGGAAGATCACGTCGCCCCTGCCGGTGGCCGGGACGGACACAATCCTGTTCGTTTTTCTGAACTTCCTGATCCCGTTTGCCATCATCGCCGCACCGAACACGCCAATCTTCGGCGGGACCAAGCACTGGCTGCCGGGGGTTGCCTTCCTGTCGCTGTTCGCGGGTCTGGGTTTCGAAACGGTCGCCAATGCCATCGACGGGCTTGGCGAAAGATCCCGGTGCTTCCGGCGGCGCACGGTGCGGGCGGTCATGCTCCTGGGCTGTCTTGCCGCGGTGCTGACCCCGGCGGCATGGGATACCTTCCACGGCCACACGAACGGAAGCACCTACTACAACGCGGCCTTCGGCGGTTTCGGCGCGATGGGCCGTCACGGCATGCAGCGGGAATTCTGGGGAAACACCGCTTTTTCTGCGCTGCCGTGGCTCAATAAGAACGCCCCGAAAAACGCCCATGTTGACTTCCACGACACGGCATGGGACTCGGTGAAGATGTACTGGCGCGACGGGCTTCTGCGCCGCGACATAAAGCCGCTCTGGGACTTCAAGAAGGCCGATTACCACCTTTTCCACTGGCACAAGGAATTCCTCGATCTGGAGGAACGCGGCCGCAAGGCGATCGGCAGCGACATTCCGGCTTTCATCGTCGAGCAGGACGGGGTTCCGCTGCTGAACCTGTACCAGCGCCCCCCGAAAACCCCGACGCCCCGGACTCTTCCGGTGGTGCGTCCCAGGGCTCCGCGGGCGGGCGGCGCCGCGCCAGGCAAGGCCGTTGATAAAGGGGGCGAAGAATGAAACGCTTCTCCCGAATCGCGATCATCACTGGTCTGGCGATACCCGTCGCATCGCTTGTCTATTTCGCCGTTGCCCTTCTGCAGGCGGCTCGCGTTCCGGACAGCCAGGACTGGAAATCGGCCGCCGACGTCGTGCGAAAGGGCTGGACTCCGGGCGACCTGGTCGTCTTCTCACCCCAGTGGGCACAGGGCGCGTCACCGTGGCTTTCAGACCTGAACGTCGACACCGGTGAAAACCCGGACTGGTACGATGCGTCGAAGGCCGGTCGCGTCTGGGTCATTGCGTCGATGGACGGAAGGCACGCCGAACCACCGGATGGCTGGAAGGAACTGTCGACAAACAAACTGGCGAAGACCACGGTCCGCCTCTGGAGGCCTCCAGCCGGCCGGACACACGTTTACGGATTCAGGGAACACATCGGCGATGCCCTGATCAGCAGGGTTCGCGGGCCGCGGCGTGAAATTTGTTCCAACCTCAAGGATTCCCGCTGGTACTGCGGCAGGGAACATCCCTGGCTGTTCGTCGGCCAGGATTCCAAGGATATCGCGGGCAGGGTTCGGGACGTGATCTGGGCGCACGCGGTGGACAAGGCCGTGCTCGAAACGGCCTGGCCCGAAGTTCCCGCGGGAAAAACCCTGACGATTCGTTACGGGCTGACGCAGCGCGCGGCCGAATCCCGCGAGGGGTCACCCGTCGTTTTCAAGGCCTTCCTGAACGGTAAGGTCGTGCTTGACGCCGTTCTTCAACCCGACGAATGGGGATGGGTCACGAAGGACGTCGAACTGGACGGCAAGGGAACCTCCGAAGTCAAATTCCATGTGTCGGCCCCGAACACGCAGTCCAGGCAACTGTGTTTTGATGCCGACGTGTGGCAATGACCGTCGCGCCCCGCCATTTTCCCTGATCTTGCTCCCGATATAGGCTAGAATCATCCGGTACGCGTATCGACACCTGAACTGGATGGTGTGCTGATCATGACAGCGAAACTGCTGATTCCGTCGCTTTTCGTTGCGGTCACGGTCGGAACGCTTGCGGCGCCTGCCGCTTCCGCAAGGGACTACACCCCCGACATATCGGCGTTCTACAACGTGTGCAACGGCGTCACGGGATGTACACCCGGCGTGAATGAAGCCGGTTTCCGGGACTTCGTGACCCAGATCAGCGAAGCGATGTCGGCCCAGTTCATGGGACCGGCCAACACACTTGGCTACAAGGGATTTGAAATCACACTGGGCGCGGGCTTCACGCCTGTCGATGCCGGTGGCGACGCGTGGACGGGCTACGGCGGGACGCAGCCGGCGGTTGCCAGAAATCCGGGCAAGCTCTTCTACACGAATCAGTTGCGTTTCAGAAAGGGGCTTCCATACAGCATCCAGATCGGCGGCTCCATAACCCATATGTACGAAAGCTCGCTGTGGGGCATCGGCCTCGACCTGTCCTGGAGCTTCGTCGAGGGTTACCGGCGGGCGCCCGACGTCGCCATCGTGGTGTCGCTCGGCACCATCCTGGGCATGGACGACCTGCTCACGTTCCAGATGAACGCGGCGCTGGTGATATCCAAATCGTTTTCGGTCGCGGGCCTGTTCTCGTTCGAACCCTACGTGGCATACAACCTGCTGTTCACGACGGCCGGCACGCACCTGACGACGCAGTGGTCCGCGGACGGATACGGCGGACAGTTCGCCGTCGACCCTGAATACATCCTCCGGCACCGCGCGGAAATCGGCATGAACGCGGTTATCGAAAACTTCGTCGTGGGCGGCGGGATGACGGTGGATTTCATGTCCGCAAGGGTCATGGGCGCGGTCAAGGTCGGCGTGCGTTTCTGGTGATTATCGCCGGGGCCCTGCCCGGTCGCTTCCGTATTCAGTCGCTTTCCGGATTCATTCCCGAATTGCCATGAACCTCGAAATAGACGGCCGAAACCCCTATGCAGCCGGCGGAATGCACGCATGCCGCGCATCCGTCGCCAAGGATGTGACGGTACAGTCCGGACCTCGGGTGATACGACGCCGTCAGCCCCCGCAATTCGCGCACAACGGCGCACGGGGGAAAGTCCACAATTTCGATGCCGACAGCGCGCGAGGCGCCAAGTATCCCGGCCCCTGATTCTTCAAACGCCGCCCGGACAGAGGCAAGATCGGGAAGTACCGTCCGCAGAAGCGGTTCATGGCTGGCGCAGTCCGCCAGGAGGCCCTGAATCATCACGTCAATCCCGAAGTGCCCGAGGATATCGACCACCGCCCCGACCTCGCCGACGGAATCCCTGGTCATGACGAAATGCCCCTGAACCCAGGTCGGGAAACCTGAAAGGTTCCGCAGGGCCCGGACCGTCGCGGCAAATGCGCCCGGAAGACCGGCGACGGCGTCGTGGGTCGCGGCCGACGCGCCAAACAACGAAGTCGAAAGCTTGAACAACCCGGGCAGGCGGGCCATCGCTGCCACGACCGCCGGGGACGACAGCCTGACCGCGGGAACGACCAGATGAACCGGGCATCCGCACGATTCGTGTATCAGTTCCATGATTGCGGGCAGATGCCTGTGGGCAGCCACGTCGTCAGCGTCGATGCTCAGGCTGGTCGAGACGCCGGCCTGGCGGGCAGGTCGTATGACACGTTCCACCAGGCTGGCGACCAGATCGAGATCGCCATCCTGATCGATCGGACCGTATGGCGGACTGCTGCTGGGGCAGAATCGGCATTTCAGGCAGCAGTTGGAGCGAAGCTGGACGTAGATATCCAGATCGTCCGGTCCGTTGACGGCTTCAAGCAGGCCCGACGGAATCGAATCGTCGCGCCTTGTCATTTCAAAGGTCCAGTTCCTGACCGGACGACGACTCCGGCCAAGGACCGGAGGCAGCCATCCTGTTCCCTCCAGGCCCGAACCAAGTGCGCCCAGCACGTCCGCTGCAGTCCGCCGGACTGACTCATCCGACTGATCCCTGCGACGCACCGGCCACCAGTCAAGATGGACCCCGGCAACCGTCGGCGCACCACCCCTTGAATCCACGTTCCTTGCCGTCACGCACACTTGGACGGGGCGCCCGGCCACCTGCATCAACCCGAAAACGTCGAGGCGGCCGTCGCCGGACCGGTGACTGGACGCGTCGAATAATCCTGGCAGTGAAAAGGCTTTCCTGATTTCGGCCGGGGCTGGCAGGCTGGGCATTTCGTCACCCGCAAATCGCCGCGTCAGTTCCTGAGGGAGTTCATCGGAGCCGGGATGCGGCCGCCACGGGCAATGAATGTGCTGACGTCGAACTTCTTCGTGTCCATTACGATGAGTTCGCCCAGCAGGCCGCCAAGATCGACGGTGTCACCCGGCTTGGCCCCCGGGATCGGGATCAGGCGGCACGCCGTGGTCTTGTGGTTTATAACCCCGATGGCCAGTTCATCGGCGATGATTGCGGCGATCGTCGTCGGGGGCGTGTCGCCCGGAAGCGCCACCATGTCCATCCCGACGGAACAAATTGCCGTCATCGCTTCCAGCTTGTCGAGAGTCATCGCGCCGAGCCTTGTGGCATCGACCATCCCGGCGTCTTCGCTGATCGGGATGAACGCGCCCGACAGGCCGCCGACCGACGACGATGCCATGACGCCGCCCTTCTTGACGGCCTCGGTCAGGAGGTACAGCGCCGCGGTCGTGCCGTGGGCCCCCACCCTCTCGATGCCCATCGCTTCAATGATTGCGGCGACGGAATCGCCCTCGGCCGGGGTCGGCGCAAGGGAAAGGTCCAGGACGCCGAACCGGACGGGCGGACCAAGCCTGGCGACCACCTCGCGACCGATCAGTTCGCCGGCGCGCGTGATCTTGAAGGCCGTGCGCTTGATCACCTCGGACAGCGTCTGGCAATCCATCAGACTGGATTCCAGCCTCTTCTGACGCTCGATCGCGGCAAGCACGACGCCCGGGCCGGACACGCCGACGTTGATGACGACGTCCGGTTCACCCACGCCGTGCATGGCGCCGGCGATGAACGGGTTGTCTTCGGGTGCGTTGGCGAAAACGACAAGGCGTGCGCATCCGGCACCATGCTTCGTCTTCGATGCCGTTTCAACCATGACCTCGCCCATCATGGCCGTGGCTTCGAGGTTGATCCCGGTCCGGGAGGACGCGAGGTTGACCGAGCAGCAGACGCGCGTGGTCGAGGCAAGCACGTCGGGCAGGCTTCGCATCAGCAGCGCCGAACCGGATGTGGCACCCTTCTGGACCAGCGCGGAAAACCCGGCGATGTAATCGATCCCGCATTCGATTGCGGCCCTTTCGAGTGCCGACGCAGCCGCGAGATACGATTCGCGCGGGGCGCCTTCCAGAACAAGCGCCATCGGTGTGACCGACACGCGCTTGTTCACGATCGGGATGCCGTACATGTTTTCGACTTCCGAGGCGGCAGAGACCAGGCGCCCGGCGTTCGAAACAACCATGTTGTAGATGTATTTCGATACGGTTTCAGGGTCCTTGCCGGGACATCCCAGCATGCAGATGCCCATCGTGACCGTGCGGATGTCCAGGTGCTCCGCTTCGACCATGCGTATCGTTTCGGTGATTTCTTCAGGTCGGTAAATCAAATGAGCCTCCGATCCACTGGGTCGCACGGCGCTTCATCATCCTGCGCCCGACCGCGTCAGATCCTGTGCATCGCCTTCAGGATGGCCTCGTGCATGACCATGATCTCCGCCCCGACGGCGCGGCCGGACTGTTCAACCTTCTGCTTGAATTCCTTGAAGGTCATGCCGCCCTTGAGCGTGTCGAGATTGACCACGAATATCATGGAAAAGAAGTTGGAGACGATCGTCTGGCTGATGTCCTGGATGTCGCTTCCACAATCGGAAATCGCCGACGTCAGCGCGGCGGCGACACCGGGCTGGTTCCTGCCCGTTGCGACGACGATCGCGCGATTCGGCTCGCCGGCCTGGTGGGCGGCGATCCTTGCCCCCGCACCGCTGTCGGCCAGCGGCGAGTACGACGGGATATAGCGCCTGTCCGCCTCGCCGGTCGAAGAGAGCGCGCGCACCACCTCGTCGGCGATGACCTTGCGCAGCCTGTCGTCCGATGGTCCACGGCTTCCGCTGACCGGGTCATGCGGCATTGATTCGGCGGACGGTACCGATCCTTCGGCGTAAACCAGCCTGATCCCCTGCCTGGTCGCATGCTCGCGCGCCAGCGGGGTGACGATCATCGTGGAATCGACTGTCAGAACGCCCCGCGAAGCGAGCGCTTCCACGTCCCTTTCGGTGACTATCTTCTTGCCCACTGCAACCCCTTGTTCAATCCTGTCCGGCAATCGCCGAATCATCCACCCTGAACCTGTCCACGATGGCGACAACGGAAGCGTCAATCGGGAAATGCGGCGCTTCCCCCGGCTTCAGGCCTGGTTCAAGCCCGACGCGCCCCGCGTGTCCGTACGCAATGACAACATCCTCACCCGGGCCGGCCCCGAGCAGGTCAGCGACCACGACGCCATCGGAAAGCACCCCCGGAGCAACGCCTTCATCGGCGGTCATTCCACCGGCCGCGCGCAGGTCTTCCAGGTGGTATGGGCGGACAAGAAGCAGCCTCAGGCCTTCAAGTCCCTTCCACTTCACCGACGACCAGACGCAACCAACGACCCTCGCCATGAACATGGCTTCCTCCGGGCATACCTCATCGGCGGGAATTTCACACTTCGGCAGGCAAGTGTCAACTGCGCGATTAACGCTTGACCAGTTTCATCGCACGTTCCAGCAGGGATTCCGGCTTCTTCTTGAAGCTGACCTGACCAGCGACCTTCGACGCCTTGACCTTCAGACGGAACGCGCGGGCCTCGCGGCTGTCCGGATCAAGCGCCAGAACCTTCCTGATGTGCCCCTGAGCAGCCTCGATATCGTTCTTGCGAACCATAAATTCGGCGGCCAGGAGGTGGGCGCCAACAAGATCCGGATCGAAGCTGAAGGACACGTCGAGCAGGCTTTCGATCGTTTCGGCGGTGTCGGGGCCGGGAGCCATTGCCAGCAGCGCCTGCCCCTGGGCGCAGAAGTAATCCGGTTCCTCCGCGTCGCAATTTTCGGCGGCCTCGAAAAGTTCAAGCGCCTCCGCGGCCTTGCGCTCCTCAAGAAGCTCCATGCCCTGGCGACAGTATTCCCGGGCCTCGAACATGGCCGCGAGCTGGGCCTCCAGCCCCGGTGTGGATATATTCTGGGACCTGTTGTACGCGACCCGGAGATTCAGGTCGCACAAAAGATCACCAACCTTGCCGACCCTTTCGATCAGGGCCTGCAGGGCCTTCATGCTTTCGGGACTGATGCCGCCCTCATAGCGCGAGGGAGAGTACCGGCGCCTGGTTCGCAGCACGGCCATCCGCACCGCTGAGACCCTGGCCTCCGGACTGACTTCAAGCAGTTCATAGTTGTTGAGCTTCGCGGTCCTCGCCAGTTCCGCCCGAATCGCACGATCCAGTTCCGGATCCACGAAGGTGATGTCGCGTTTTACTTCGTCCCGGACAGTGCCGACGCTGGTGAACCCCTGTATGGTTCCCGCGTCGTCCATCACCAGATAATCGTCCCGCCGGAAATTACCGGCGCGGACACGCACATCGGCTACGACATCAAGATCCAGCGCATCTTCGGACGCCGGAGGCTGGGTCGATGTCGCCACCTGCACGGATGCCGGCCTGTCCGGATTCGCGGGCTGCGGGGGCGATGCCGGGCCGCGGCCTGGAACCCGGAATTCGTCAAAATCGACGTCCGAGGGTTTTGCAGAAACGGCGGAAACGGGCGCTTCACTGAGCGGACCGGCGCCTGACTCGGCGGATACCAGGGCCCCGGCGACAACGAGCCCGAACAGGACCCGGAGGCTGGCTTCGTCATTGAGCACGGCGGGCATCAGCGGAGGACAGTGACCATTGCCCAGTTCAGACAACAGGGGCAGCCCCGGGAACTGCGATTCCACATGGGTCAGGCACCCCTGCCTGGACACATCGGTGAGCCTGGCGAAAGTGCCGATCCGCGACATGACGGCCCGCATCGCCGCCAGATCAGCGCTCCTGCGGACCGTGACAAAAAGCTCGGCGCACAGGTTCACCTTGTCGGAAACGAACGCACCGGCCTGGCCCTGTCCCGGCTCAAAGGTCCAGGACTGGACGGGAACCGGAAGAATGACATCGACAACTTCACGGATGTAGGCGCAATGAAAACGCCCCGCATCCTCGACACGGATGATGTTGGCGTGGACCAGGTTCCCGACGGAATCATATGTTTGCGCGGCTGCCCTGCCCGGGACCATGCCGGACTGGACCAGGAATTCCGGAAATGACAATCCGTCGACGTCGGTCCGGCAATCGGACAGAGTCCCGCCACTGAGGTCGAAACGCACCACGCCGTCAGGGAAGTGCAGGGTCAACCGCCCCGACGCGCCTTTACGCTCAAGCGCGCTGAAGAGCCGGTAGAGACCCCAGGCAGGAATCACGCGTTCCACGAGATGTCCCCTTATGGTCGGCCAACCTGATTACGGCAAGCTGGTCGACACGCCACAACCGCACCTTGCATCCACGACCGCGCGACAAGTATATCAGAGCTGAAAAAGACCGCCATTTCATACATAACATTCAGAGAATCAAAGATAGTTTCGCGCATCAGGATGATCGACCACCATAGCCGACACCGTCAACTCCGGCACCATCTGGAAGGTTTCGGACACGCTGACCCCGATTCTGGCGGCATCAAGCATTCCCGTGATGATTGACTGCGTCGCAAGTTCGGGGCAGCACGGATACCCAGGTGAAAGGCGGGTGGTTCGTCCACTGCCGACCTGGGCCGCGGGAATGCCAAGCAACTCCTCGACCCTGCGATGCGTCTGTTCGGCGAGCGCTTCGGTCAGCGCGGCAGCCATGCCGTGAAACAGGTGGTAATCCTCGAAACGCCCTGCGTCGCGCAATTCCGCCTCATGGCGGGCAACCTGCGGCCCCAGCGTGGCGACGAACCATCCGGTGCTGGCCGGAACAACGACACCTTCACCGCCGTCGACGCGCGGCAGAATATCCGCCAGGCAACGACCGTCGGGACGCCGGGCAAGCGGGATCCCGATCGCCGGGGCCCCGGCAACACCGGAAGCGAGCATCAGGCCGTCACCAGACGACCATGTGTCGGCGACGCCAATCACCGCGGCTGGCCGGAACACGCCAAGGGCGACCGCCGCGGAAAGCCTGGCCGCGAACATCGGCTCCAGCTCCACGGCAACCCTGCGCGACCATTCGCCCGGATCCACCCCGCCTTTGCGGAACCTCCAGTGGAACATGAACAGCGACTTCCTGTCGACCAGGCGTCCGAGCCTGACTGGATCAAAATCGGTCAGCAACAGGGTCTGCATTATCAGCCCCGCCTTTGCGCGTCCCGGCTGGACACGATTCCGTCAAGGGCCTTCAGGCCGTCGAAGGCATCCCTGCAGTAATGAACCTCCCCCGGGTAGGCGGGAGCAAGTTCCTTTTCGACGAAAGTCCGATCCAGGGCGGCGCCCCCGACCAGGACGGGGATCGACAGACCGGCGCGCGCCATTGCAACGAGATTGTCCTTCATGGCCTGCGTCGACTTGACGAGGAGGCCCGACATGCCGATTGCGTCGGCGTGTTCGGACGCGGCCGCGGCGATCATCGCGTCAACCGTCTGTTTCACGCCAATGTTCACCACGCGGTAGCCGTTGTTGGACACGATGATGTCCACCAGATTCTTGCCGATGTCGTGCACGTCGCCGACGACGGTCGCAAGCACCAGTGTACCCCGGGGTTCGGTGGCGCCCCTCGAAAGCTCCGGACGCAGGATGTCGACGGCGGCCTTCATGACCTCGGCTGACCGCAGCACGAACGGAAGCTGCATGTCGCCGCGGCCGAACATGACCCCGACCTCCCGCATGGCGTCCAGCAGCACATCGTTGACAAGTGACATCGCATCGCGCCCCTCAAGGGCTGCCGCCAGTCTTTCGGCCAGGGCGGTCCGGTCCCCACGGATTACCGCGCGTCGGCACCGTTCGTCGGCGGTCAGGTCCGGAAGGTCGCCTTCGGACTGGAGAACGGAAGATCCGTCGCCAAAAGTTTCCAGGAATGCCTCCAGCGGATCGACGCCGTCGGGGGCGCTGTTATTGACCAGCGCCGAAGCGGCGTCACGGAGATGGGCCGGGATGGAAGCCAGCGGCAGCATCTTTCCCGCCCTGAGTATCGCGGCGTCAAGTCCGGCCGCCATGCAGTGATGCAGCATGACGCTGTTGAGCACACGGCGCGCTTCGGGCTTGAGGCCATATGAGCAGTTGCTGACGCCGAGGCTGATTCTCACGCCGGGGTGCGCGGCCTTGATGAGCCTGATGGCGGCGATTGTCTCGACGGCCGACGACCGCAGGGTCGCGTCGCCGGACGCCATGGTGAACGTCAACGGATCAATGAATATGTCCGACGGCGCGAAACCGTGCGCGCCGACCAGCCTGTCGACCAGCCTGGCTGCCACTGCCGCCTTTTTCGCGGCGGTCATCGCCATTCCGTCCTCGTCGATGGTCAGGGCGACTATCGCGGCGCCGTGCCGGCGGGACGCCGCGGCAATTTGGTCAAGACGCGGACCGCCATCCTCGAAATTCACCGAATTGACGACCGCGCGTCCCGGAAACAGGAGCAAAGCCTCCTCGATCGCGGCGGGATCGGTCGAATCGATCATCATCGGGACGTCAAGGAAGCGCCCGGCAAGCGGCACGAAGGAACGAAGATCGGCCACCTCGTCGCGACCCGCGGCCGCAAGGCACAAGTCGATCACATGGGCGCCCTCCTCGACCTGGCCACGCCCGACCTGAAGCATCCCTTCAAGGTCGTCCTCGAACAGCCGCGAGCGGAACGCCTTGCTTCCATTGGCATTGGTGCTTTCGCCGATTATCAGCGGGCCTGGCTCCTGATGCATGGACACGGCGGAAAAAAGCGATGAAAGCGTGCCGGCGGCATCGGCCGCGACGATCGGCCTGGACGGTCGCAGGCCTTCAACCGCGGCCGCAAGTGCTCGTATGTGCGCCGGGGAGGTGCCGCAGCAGCCACCGACGAACGCGACGCCCGGTTCCGCGACAAATGAACGGACCTGGGACGCGAAATCTTCCGGTGAAAGCCGATATACCAGCCTGCCCGAATCGTTTTCCGGGAGGCCGGCATTCGGGAGGGCGACAGTCGGGAGCGGATTCGCCGGCGCCAGGCGGCGCAGCACGCTGTGCATCGCGTCGGGCCCGGTTGAACAGTTCAGGCCAACCGCGTCGACGCCGGGAAGCGCGGCCAGGGTCGCCAGTGCCGCCGTCACGTCGGTCCCCAGGAGCATCCGTCCGCCCGCGTCCACCGTCACCTGGCAGAACACCGGCACCTCACGGCCGACCGCCGCCATCGCGTCGTTCAGACCCAGAACGGCCAGCTTCGCCTGGAGCGGGTCCTGGCATGTCTCGACCTGGAACATGTCCACGCCGCCAAGCAGCAGTGCCTCGCCCTGTTCACGGTATGCGTCCAGCATCTCCCGCGGGTCCACCTGGGCGAGTGAAGGCAGCCTGGACCCCGGACCGACGGAACCCGAAACCCACCGGGCCCGTCCCGGCACCGCGAACCGATCCGCGACTTCCCGCGCGAGCTCGGCCGCCGCGCGGGACAGTTCCGCAGCGCGGCCGGGTATGCCGTACTCCTGGAGGACTATCCTGTTAGAACCGAACGAATTGGTTTCGATGATGTCCGCGCCTGCCTCAAGGAATGCGCGATGGATGCCGGCGATAACGTCGGGACGGGTAAGGACGAGCATCTCGTTCAACCCGTCGGTCATTCCGAAATCCGCGGCGGGAACGGCCGCCTTCTGTATTTCAGTGCCCATGGCACCGTCAATCACGACCACACGGCGTAATGACTCCGCAATAATTGGGCTGGTGGGTTTCATTGGCCGAACCTCCGGATACTACTGGCACGATGCCGGGACTGGTCGAAAGATACCGGAAAACCGGAAAAATTGGCAGAACGTCGACACTGGCGCGCGCACGCGCTAAAGTTCGGATCGTCGTGGCAACGCGTTTCGGGCCGGAATCCCGGCGCCCTGGATGGACGCCCGGCCCGGCTCACGGAGGGTGCGTGTACAGGCCGTCTCTTTCGGGCAAGGTCGCCTTTGCCCAGCTCGCCCAGATGATCGTCTTTTCGGCCGCGCTGTTCCTGATACTCGGCACCACGGCGAGGCTGTTCGACCAGGCCGCCGTCATATCGGACAGGCTTTCACCAGCGGTGGAAGACCTCGGGCGGGCCGAATCGCAGCTCGTGTCGATCATGGATCTGCTTGAAAGCGGCGCGGCCGGTGACGCATCCAGGGCGGAGGCAATCCTGCATCGCGACCGCCCGTTCAGGGGTCTGGCGACCGCGGCCGAAACCCTGGCTTCGCTGGCGGAAGATCCGGACCAGGCACGTGAGCTGAAGGTTCGGCTGCAACGGGCGCACGACATCCTTGTCGCGCCGGTGTCCCCTGGCGACAAGAGTCCGCTCGATTCCGAGTCGGTCATCAATTCGATTCGTTCAAGAATGGACGCCGCCGCCGGCGATCCCGTCGCCGTTTTGTCAGCCGCGACCGAACTTCGCAGGGCAATTCACCCGGTGAGGCTGGCCGCCGGCCACGCCGCCCGCGAAGCGACGCTGGCAAAAAAGGACGCCGACAGGGAAATGACTTTCCAGCGCTCCCGCCTCTGGACTTCAATCCTGGTCATGTCCATCGGCGCCCTCGTGCTGGCGGTACTGTTCCTGCTGCTCGCGATCCGCGCGATGAAGCCGATCGGCGACATCGCGATCGCCGTCAAGCGCCTCGCGGCGGGCGACCTTTCGCCGGTGCGGGTGGACGGCTCGCGGGAAATCGCCGACACGGCGGATGCCCTCAACCAGATGGCCGCCGCGCTCAGTGCCAGGCGGGCGGCGGAAGCGGTCGAAAAGGAACGCGAGGTCAGGACCGAACGTCTCGCCGTGGTCGGACGCATGGCCTCGGCGGTCGCACATGAGATACGCAACCCGCTCAATTCCATATCCCTGAATGTCGATCTGCTTGCCGACATGATCGAAGAGCCCGGAAAGTACGGCGAAAAGGGGCGGCAGGTGATTCACGCCGTGCAGCGCGAAGTTGATCGCCTGAACGAAATCACCGAAGACTACCTGCAGTTCGGCCGCATGCCGAAAGCAATGATCGGCCCGTGCAACGTGACCACGATGGCCCGGGAAACGTGCGCGTTCATGGCGCGCGAATTCGAGGAGAGGCGCGTCAGTGTCACCATCGATTCCTTCGACGACGGCGTCAAGGCCATGTCTGACGAAGGCCAGTTGAGACAGGCGCTGGTGAACATCCTGCGAAACTCCATCGAGGCGATGCCCGACGGTGGCGCCATCACGATCAGTGTCCAGCCGGTTCGCGGCGACCGCGTCAATCTTTCGGTCACCGACACCGGACCGGGGATCAGCCAGGCTCAGATGGGGCGACTCTTCGAACCGTTCGCGACGACAAAGCCGGGCGGGACGGGACTCGGACTGGCGTTCGTGCAGCAGGTCGTCACGGAATCGGGCGGAGCCGTGGACGTCAGGTCGGCCGAGGGACGCGGCACAACGGTCAACATGGTTCTTGTCCGCGATGGCGGGCGGGCCTGACGGAACAGCGCACAAACTTCCGGGGAGACCATCACCTGCCGGGAACCGGCTTCCTGGCAAACACCGTGTGGAAGAATTCAAGGAACTCGCGATCGGCGTCCGATTCCGGCTTGTCCGTGTTGATCCGCACCGTCCGCCCCGCGTCCCTGTATGTCACGAATCCCTTGTCGTAACCGATGTAATAAGGCCGCCTGCCCGGATCGAAAAGGCTTGCACCCCACCATCCCTGCTCCCGCGGCAGACCCATCAGGTGGAACAGCGAAGGTGCGATATCGACCTGGCTGGCCATGACGTCGCGCGGCGCCGACGGCAGCGGCTGCTTCGAGAAGAACACGAGCGGAATCCGACCAAGATTATCGCGGGAATGTCCCGGAATCCTGCCCGTCACGTTGTTGACCGCGCACGAATGGTCGGCTGACACCACGATAAGGGTGCTTTCGTCAAACAACCCCCTCTTTTCCAGGTCGTCGATGAACAGCGCGACGTCGTGGTCCAGGCGATCGACCGCCCTTAGCCACTCGAACGTGTCGCGCCCGAGCGTCTGCCTGATGCCGTCCATTCCCGGCCGCGCCGGGTATTTCAGATGCTTGTAATGTACCTGGCCGGTCGGCGGGTGAGTGTCGGTTCCCAGCAGGGCCACGAACAGTTTTTCATCACGGTGTTTTTCGATGTAGTCCGCGGCCTGCTGATAAAGGATGCGGTCTTCAAGACCCCAGCCGTATATGTATTTCCGCAGCGCCTCGTTGTCGAAGAAGTCCTCGCGGCCGATGATTTCGGAAAAGCCCATATTCCGGAAAACACGGTTTTCATTGGCGAAATACTTGGACGCGCTGCGGATGAAAACCGACCGGTAACCGTTCCGCTCAAGCTGCCGCGGGAACGAATTCACATGCCCGGTCTGCTCCTGGACATTGAAATTCGGATGGCCGTTGAAGGTGACGGTCAGCCCCTGCAGGGTCGGCGATCCAGTGGTCAGGAGATTGGAGAACGTGATTTCCTGAATTTCCTTCCGGCAGAAGAACTTGTCCGCGTACTGCACCCCAAGCCGGTCGTTCCAGCAGGGAAGCGCGTCCAGGGAAAGAGATTCCGTGAATATGTAAATGACGCGGCCAAAAGGCTTGAGGCCGGTGTCCGGCGGGGCGGGCGTGAAAAATGGCAGTTTCCATGACTCAACCGTGTCGCGATGCTTCGAAATGTCGTAAACCAGCTCGAAACGGTCCGAAATCATGTTGTAGTCGTCGACAAAATTTTCGGTTTCGGGGGAAAGCGCCCGGAGCCCCCGACCGACAGCCGGGAAGGCGACGTCCTTGAGCAGGCTGAGCATCTGGTTCTTCGTCGCGTAATAAATCTGCGCGTTGCGGAAACCGGTAATGACCCTGTCGTGCTTGGCGTCGTCCTTACCTTCGAAAAACCCGGAAGTGTTTACAAGGGTGACCAGCACCATCACCACGAGACACGAAATGGACTGGTGCCATAGGTTCGCCGGATCGATTCGCTTCACGACGGCGGCGAATGGAATGACCGCCCCAAAAATGGCGGCCAGGATCAGGAGCAGCTTCCACCAGGCGATGTAGAAGGTCACCGCGTACGGTTCGATCATGGCGAAATGATGCCCTTCCAGCATCGTGTTGCCGAAGTGGTAAAGGATGATGTTCGCTATCGACAGCAGAAGGTAGATGGTCAGGAAGGCCGCGGCGGGCCAGGCGATGCGGAAGATGGCCTTGAGCACGAAGACGATCGCCATGATCAACGCGATGTCGAAGATGATCTTGCAGGCAAACGACACCAGGACGAGCGGCTCGGCCAGCGAAAATTCGTTGTTGACCATGACGATCCGGAGGAACGTCACGTTCAAAGCCAGGATTAATACCGTCAGGATCAGTTTGAACCAATCGAAGCGGGGAAGCATCCTGACCAGGAAATCCCTGATTACTTTCATTGCGGCAACCACCGTACCGGTATTCCTCCCGTTGTCGCACGGCCGGCACAATGCCGGGCCGGCGCCCGATCCGTCGCTGGGAGAATGTCGACGCCGATTGTAAGAGACTTACGGGCGGATCGACCATTTTTTTGAATCGGGCACCCGTACAACCTGAACCTGTCCCGGAACCTGTCCCTGTCCCTGACGGCTTGGGTTGACGCGGCCGCCCGGGGTGGCACAATAGCGGCTCCGCGAATTTTTCTTATGTGCGGAGGCGAATGGAATGAAAAGACTGATGATGATGCTCACGGCGGTCGCCGTGGTTCCGCTGGCGCTGACGTGCGCTTCCCCGCGGGTCGAATCCGTCGGGGGTATTTCCGGGGAGGGCAGCAGGTTGGACCATCTGCGCGACATGAGGTCAAAGTTCGCGGACGTCGAAATCACGGTCGCCGAATCGGATATCAGGCCATGCGACAGGAAGGTTCTTGGCCACCTGGTGAAGGCGGCAGCGATAATGGATCGGCTCTTCTGGAAGCAGGTTTCGGCCGACGGCCGCGCGGTCAGGGACACCCTGGCGAAAAATGGCGGCGCCGAAGCGGCCCTGGTGGTCCAGATGATGGACATCAACTTCGGGGCGTACGACCGTCTGGAAGACTTCAAGCCGTTTTACGGCGACAAGCCCCGTTTCGATGGCGCGACGTTCTATCCGGCCGACATGACCGCCGACGAATTCAACCGCTGGCTTGCCGACCACCCCGGCGACCTTGACGCCTTCCAGTCATGGCTGACGATCATCAGGCGCGGGCCGCAGGGACTCGTGGCGGTTCCTTACTCGGTCGAGCACGCGGCCGAACTCCGTGAAGCGGCGGCACACCTGAGGGCCGCGGCGGACGCGACGGATGACGCGGCTTTGAAGAAGTACCTTTCAGGGCGCGCGGACGCGTTTGAAACCAACGACTACATGCAAAGCGACATGGACTGGATGGACCTCGGGCTGGATCAGTCGGGCGGCGCGTCGGGAATCGAGGTCGTCATCGGGCCGTACGAGGTGTATGAAGACTCCCTGCTTGGCCTGAAGTCGGCGTTCGAGGCGTTCGTGACCGTGGTGGACGAAGACGAAAGCCGGAAGCTGTCCATGGTGGCGGGCATGCTCGACGAACTTGAGGCGAACCTTCCGATGCCGGATCACCTGAAGAATTTCAGCCGCGGCAAGGCGTCGCCGATCAAGGTCGTCAACGTCGTTTATACGGCTGGCGACACGAAGGCCGGGGTCCAGACCGCAGCTTTCAACCTGCCGAACGACGAACGCGTGCGCAACCGGAAAGGTTCGAAGAAGGTGATGCTCAGGAACGTGACCAGGGCCAAGTTCGACAAGGCGCTGATTCCGATTTCGCGCACGGTCATCGACCCGGTGCTGCTGGATTCGATCGATTTCGACGCGTACTTCAACTTCATCCTGATGCACGAAGTGTCCCATGGGCTCGGACCGGGAATGATTTCCATGCCGGACGGGACGAAGACAACCGTCAACCTCGCGCTGAAGGACACGTATTCGACCATCGAGGAATGCAAGGCCGACATCCTGAGCGTGTACAACACAATCTACATGTCGGGAAAAGGGATCTTCGACAAGGCATTCATGGACAAGACCGCCGCGTCGTACCTGGCCGGCATCTTCAGGTCGATCCGGTTCGGCATCGGCGAGGCCCACGGCGGTGCGAACATCATGCAGTTCAACTACCTGCGCGAAAAAGGCGCGGTCACTTACGACGAATCGACCGGACGCTTCGGCCTTGACCGGTCGAAGTTCGACGAAGCCGTTGTATCCCTGTCGCGGGAAATTCTGATCATCGAAGCGAACGGCGACTGCGACGCGGCCCGCGAAATGATCGGCAAATACGTGTACATGCCACCGGAAGTCCGTACGGCGCTTGGTCGTCTGGGTGACGTCCCGGTCGACATCCGGCCGATTTTCACCCTTGGCGACAGGCTCCTGGCCGAGTGATGGCCAAAACCCCGCCAGCCGACGCCACCGGCGCCACCGTCGAAATCAGGATCACGGATCCGGCCCATCTGGGACAGGGCATCGGACGCGTTGACGGACGGGTGTTCATGGTGCCGTTCACCGCCGTCGGCGACCTCGTCCGGGCCAGGGTGACCGCCGATCACCGGTCCTGGCTTCGGGCCGTTCCGCTTGAAATAATTGAAGAAGGCCCCGGCCGCGCCGCGCCTTTCTGCCCGGTGTACGGGCGGTGCGGCGGCTGCCACCTCCAGCACCTCGCGGACAAAACCAGGGCTGCCTGGAAACGTGGCGTGTTCATCGACCTCATGCGGCGCATCGGCGGGATCGATATTGCCGATGTCGAATACGTGGAATCCGAACCTGCCGGGTGGCGGTGCCGCGTCGGGATGCATTACGACGGGACGGAGCGCGATGCCGGCTTCTTCGAGGCTTCCAGCCACCGGCTTGTGCCACCAGGCAACTGTCCCATCGCCATCGATCCGCTGGCGGGCCTGCTCGGGCCGGTAAGGTCCGCCCTGCGCTCCACCGGGTGGCGCGACAACGCGGAAGTGGAACTGGTAACAGGGTCCGACGGCCGCTGCGTCGCGGTGATCCAGGGCGAAAACCGCCCGCCGGACGCGCTGCACACCGCCGTCAGGGACGTCGAAGGCGTCAACGGTGTTCACTCCCGTGGCCGCGGCCCGCGCTGGAAAAGCCAGGGCGACGAATCGATCCTGTGGCCGACGGCCGGGATTTGCGGACAGATCGAACATATGCGCGTGGATCCGAGGGGCTTTACCCAGGCCCACATGGCGATGAACCCGACGCTGGTGGAAACGGTGATTGATCACGCCGGCCCGGCGGTTGACGGGATGAAGGTCCTTGAACTGTACGGCGGAGCCGGCAACATCACACTACCGCTGGCCATGAGGGGCGCCCGCGTGTTCGCGACGGACATCAACGCGCCCGCGGTTGACGCGGCGGCCGCTGCATGCGCGGCAAAGGGCCTTGCGATCGCGACGGCCGCGGGACGGACGACGGAAGTGCTGGCCGCGCTTCCTGAAGAATTCTGCAGGCCCGACGTCATCATCGCCGACCCCCCGCGGACAGGCATGGGCAGCGATACGGCTGCCATCGCCGCGATCAGGGCGCCGCGGGCGGTGATCTGTTCCTGCGAGCCGTCGGCGCTCGCCCGGGACTTGAAGGCATTCATGGCGGCGGGATGGGGCGTCAGGCGCGTGACGCTGGTCGACATGTTCCCCTCGACGTACCACATGGAGGCCGTGATCTCTTTGACTTTTCAGCGTTAGTGTGGAAAATCCCAACTCCGGCCGGAACGGCCGGAAAACCTTGTGCGGATTGATGAATTGAAAGCCGAAATCGTCAAGGACTTCAGTTTCGAGGCGGCCCACAGGCTGCCGTGCGTCGGACCCGACCACAAATGTTCCAGGTTGCACGGCCATTTCTTCAGGGTCGAGGTCGCCATTTCCGGTGAAGTGGACCCGGAACTCGGCTGGGTGATGGATTTCGGCGACCTTGCGCGCGAGGCCGGCAGGATCATTGCGTCGCTGGATCACCGGGTCCTGAACGACATTGAAGGTCTGGAAAACCCGACCTCCGAAAACCTGTCGAGATACCTTTACGACGCCATCTCCAAGGCAATCCCGGGCGTGACGTCGATCACGATTCACGAAAGCCCCTGGTCGCGCTGCACATACCGTCCGGCCACTTCCGTTCCCGAACACGGCGGCGACTTCAGGGTCACCACGACCGAAATGGTCTTTTCCGCAGCCCACTACCTGCTGTTCCCGCCGCAGGCAAGGGAACCGGTTCACGGGCACGACTACCGCATGACGGTGACCGGCGTTTCATCGGCTCCGGCGCCGGGCGCGCGGGAAACGCTGAACCGCATCGCGTGCGAGACGGTCGCGCCGATGGAGCACAAGCTCCTGCTGGCGGCCACCCCTGCCGCGGGCCACATGCAGGCCGGCGGCGACACGATCAGGATCGAAATGGACGACTGTGCCATCGTGCTGCCCGCTCGCGACTGCTACATCATCGACGGCACGGCGAATTCGACAACCGAGCTGATCGCGGCGAACATTGCCCGCCGCATCGCGGCCGACATCCGTTCGACCGAAGCCGGCTTCACGGCCGTCGAAGTTGAAATCCTCGAGGGCCTCGACTGCCGCGCACGGGTGTCGTCGCCGATCCCCGGGCGCTGAACCCGGCAACGTCACGCGCGTAACGGCACACCGGGCCGACCCGGTCCCCGACGCGATTGGAAGAAACATGTCTGAACAACTGGAAATGGGCCCGATCGACATATCGTCGATGCTTCCCGAAGAAATTTCGCGACTTCCGGTCCTGAAGGCCGAACCGCCATACCGCGGCGCCCAGGTGTTTTCGTGGATTCACGAAGCCCGCGTGTACGACTTCGGACAGATGACGAACCTGTCAATCGCGCTGCGCGAGGAACTGGCCGGGTCGCTGACCGTGTTCACACGCGCCCCCGAAGAAATCCAGCTTTCAAAAGACGGTTCAAAGAAGCTGATATTCCGGACCCCCGAAGGCGGAAGTTACTCGGCGGTCCTGATGCCATCGGAAGAACGCAACACGCTGTGCATTTCGAGCCAGGTCGGGTGCCGCATGGCATGCGGCTTCTGCATGACCGCGCGCATCGGATTTTCGCGCAACCTCACCGCCGCGGAAATCATCGGGCAGGTCCACGCGGCGGCCGCGCTGCTTGAAGCGCCTTCCAGGGTTTCAAACGTAGTGTTCATGGGAATGGGCGAACCGCTGGACAACTATGACGAAGTCGTCCGCGCTGTCCGCGTCATCACTCACCGCAAGGGCCTGAAGGTCGCGCCCAGGCGCACCACCATCTCGACGGTGGGCCTGATCAACCGGGTCGCTGACTTCGTGGCCGAGGACACAGGGGCAAGCATCGCGCTTTCACTGTGCGCGACGACCGACGAGGCCAGGAACAAAGTCGTTCCCCAGGGGCGCAGGATCGGGCTTGAAGAAGTGATCGGCGGCCTGTCGGAAATCAGGCTGGCGCACGGCCACGTTTTCACGATCGAGTACATGCTGATAAGCGGCGTGGGCGACAGCCTCGCGGACGCGAAACGACTGTCAGCCATGGCCTCACGATTCCCGTCGAAAATCAACCTCATACCGTTCAATCCGTGGCCAGGCTGCCAGTTCGAGCGCCCTTCGCCGGGCACCATCGAGGCATTCAGATCGTTCCTTGAACAGCGCAACCACACAGTGACCGTGAGGGTCAGCCGCGGGCAGGACATCGGTGCGGCCTGCGGCCAGCTCGACGGGTGCAAATCCGGCAACGACAAACTATAATCCGCTGCGATGAAAACCTACTTCGAAAGATTCGCCGCGATTCTTCTGCAATGCTTCGCGGGTGCCTTCGTCGTCGGCCTGCTTGACGGCCTGGTCACGGCAATCGGCGACAACGCCCCGTTCGCATGGACGTACCTCGCGGTTTTCGCGCTGTCCACATCGCCGCTGATCGCGGTTTCAATCGTTTTCGCGGCTGTCGCGGCCCTGTTCGGGGCGGGGCGGGGTGGACGGCGGGGACCGATCCTTGCGGCCATGGACGCCGTGTGGCCTGCGGACCCGTCGACGCGCACGCGGCGCGGCGCGAGGATGCTGTTCACGGCGCTGCTGATGGCCGTATTCCTCGGTGCATCGGCCATCATCGGGCGGCACTTCGTCGAATCGATGCGGACCGTCATTTACGCGACCATATCGACCTCGCTGACGTCGCTGGCGATCGGCCTTTTCCTGATATGGCTGGACAGGTGCTTTTCGCGCTGGCTTGCCGGTACCGACTTCGCTGCCCTGCCCCGCTTCGCGCGTTTCCTGCTTTCGCCGCCCGGCGCGGCGCTGATACTGGTCATCCTGGCCTCGCCCGTCGTCTTCCTGATGCGCGACAGGGCCGCGACCATCCTTGACTCACTTCCGTTGCGCCTGCCCACGGTCCTGCTGGCGGGTCTCCTGTTCGGGCTGGCGGCCGGGGCGCGGCGCCCGTTTAACGAAGTGCCCGGAATAGTCAGGCTGGTCGTGCTGGCCGGAATTCCGCTGATGGTCGCCGGTGCGATGATCGTATGCGGGGCCGGTGTCGGCATGACCAACCCGGTGAGGGCCGCGTTCACTTCGCGCGGGATCATTTCACCGACCGCGTTCAAGCTGGCCAGGAAGGCTCTCGATTTCGACGGCGACGGAACCATCGCGTTCATGAACGACGGCGACTGCGCCCCCTTCAACAGGAAGATTTCATCCGGCGCCACGGAAATCCCGAACAACCGCATCGACGAGGATTGTGACGGCGAAGACCTGACGTTCAACCCGGCCCTTGACGACTATTACGGCCGGTGGGACTTCGAGGTGCCGGCCGGGATTGCCCGCAAACGCTACAATATCGTAATGATCACGATCGACGCGGCTGCGCCGGACCGGATGTCGCTTTACGGATACAAACGCAAGACCACGCCAAACCTGGAAAAGATCGCCGCTGAGTCGGCCTGGTTCAAGACGGCCATCGCGGCAGGCCCGTCCACGCGCCTGGCACTTCCGGAAATGATGACCTCCAGATACGGGCCGCAGGTTGACCGCGCTGTCGGATACAGGGTCCCTCTTGAAATCAAGCCGGCCAACAACATGATGGCCGAAATCCTGAAGCGTGCCGGATACAAGACCAGCGCGGTGTTGCCGACTGGGTATTTCAGCGGGTGGAAGGGCTTCCTGCAGGGCTTCGACAAGGTGGATCGGACGGCGGTCGCGTTCGACACGAAAAAATACGGATTCCACAGCGGCAGACAGGTGTCCGACGCGTTCCTGTCGGTGCTTGGCAACGCCGCCACCGACGACCAGCACCCGCAGTTCATCTGGGTCCACTATTACGACGCCCACTCGCCGTATACGAAGGTTCCGGACTGGAAGGAATACGGCAAGGACAAGGCGGACATCTACGATTCGGAACTGGAATTCGTGGACGACCAGATCGGCCACATCGTGACCGAAATGGACCGCATCTGGGACCCGGCCGAAACCATCCTGATAATATCCGCCGACCACGGCGAGGCGTTCGATTCAAACCACGCGGTCAAGCACCACGGCCACGACCTGCATTCGACGATCCTGCATATACCGCTGCTGATCCGGGCACCGTTCGTCAAGCCCGGAGTGTTCAAGGGACCGGTTTCGGCCATGGACATCCTGCCAACCCTGGTCAACGTGACCGGGATCAAGGGTCGATTCAAGTTCACGGGGACCAGCCTGGTGCCGCAGTTGCTTGGCGGAAAGGACGATCTGGAACGCCAGGTTCGTTCGCTTTTCTACCTGCCGGAAAACGTGTATCACCGCAAGCGGACCCACATGATGGCCGGGGTCAGGACGGCGGAACACAACTACTTCCGGGATCTGGAAACCGGCACGCAGTACCTTTTCGACTACCGCGCCGACCCTTACGAAACGAAAAACCTGGTTGACGACGTGCCGCGCGTCGGGGCCAGGCTGCGAAAGGACGTGTCGAAGTTCCTGCTGTGGCTGGATGGCAACAGCGTCAAGCGCGAACCGCCGCCGGACAAGAAGAAGAAATCCTCGAAGCCGGCCGAAAAGGGCGGCGCGAAGCCGTCAGGTAACGCGAAGGCGGCGAAGGCTGCCGAGCCGGCGCGGAATGCTGCCGAGCCGGCGCGGAATGCTGATACGGTGATGGAAAAGAAGGCAGCGGCACCTGTACCGGCCACCGGCACGGACAGAACCCGCAGCCCGGAAAAGCCATGACCCCCGACACAACAGGCCATGCCGGGAAACCGGATGAAGGCGGGGTGCTCCGCCAGGAAGCCGACGACGTCGGACAGCGCGTCCACATCTGCATCGGCGCGATCTGCAACAACAACTGCATCTTCTGCATGGAAGAAGACCGGACGGAACGTGCCGCAACGGTCGGCGCGTGGACCAGGGGCGACGTGCTGAATGTGATCGCCGACAACGCCGGCGTGCGGGAAATCCTGTTCACCAGCGGGGAACCGACCCTGAACGCGGACCTGCCGGATTACGTGCGCGCGGCAGTCGACGCGGGATACGAAGTGATCGGCGTCATTTCCAACGGCAGGCGTTTTTCGTACGCGCCGTTCGCGATCAAGCTGCTGCGCGCCGGGCTGAACAACGTTATCTTGTCCATCCACGGACCGGACGCGCGCACGCACGACGCCCTGACAAGGACAAAGGGCAGTTTCGACCAGACGATGGCCGGGCTGCGGACGCTTGCCGGCCTGAAGACGGCGTTTGGACTGAAGCTGCAGACAAGCACGGTGGTGACGAAGCGCAACCTGCCGAAGATGAAGGAATTCTGCGACCTGATGGCGGGACTGGACATCGACGCGCACGCGTTCAACGTGATGATGCCCGACGGCGGCGGTAAAACGCACCTGGACACGCTGATGCCCCGCTACACGGAGGTTGCCGCCGAATTCGCGCGCATGCTGCCCGAAATCGACCCGGTGGTGGCCGACCGCATGGCCCTCGTGGATATACCGTACTGCACGACCGAGTGCCTGCCCGACCCGGTGCGCGGATATGTGGAACGCTACTTCCACTTCGAGCCGGAAGGCGCCTTCGAAGCGAAAGCCGCCGCGGCCGGGGTGGTCCAGACATCCGAACTGGCCGATCCGGACAGCCTTTACGTGCACGACGCGATGGATGGCGACCTGACGACTTTTTCAAAAATCACGCGCACCTTCCAGGAGGCATGGGTCAAGGCCAAGCGCCCGGAATGCGCCGGGTGCCGCTACTTCGACCTGTGTCGCGGCGTGTGGAAACCATACGTTGACCGCTTCGGCTGGGATGAATTCACGGCGGTGAAGTCATGACGACGTCCGGACGGAAAGCGACCGCGCTGATTTCAATCGTGACGTTCATGGTTGTCCCGGCGCTCCTGGGCGGATGCGGCAACGGCCCCGGCATCATCGACCGCCACGACTTTTCGGCGTTTTACGACTTCGGCGGCTTTGACGACGTGGCCGAACCGGACGACGGTGCCGCGGATGTGTCCGCGCACGACACCTTTTACCGGGACGATGGCGGACCGGACGCCTCGGACACGGCCGGCCGGGATGACGGTGACGGGCATGACACTGCCAGGGACGACAGCGCGGGCGACACGGGTACCGACACGACCGTTTCCGGCCCAACCGTGACTTTCGTGACGGACAAAGCCTGGGAAACCAGGGCAAACGCAATGATCGGCGGGGCGAAGACTTCGGTCGACCTTGTCCACCTTGAATTCCTGATTTACAGCCCGGAAGACATAAGCATCGCCGGTTCGCTTAAGAAAGCCGCCGGCAGGGGCGTCGGCGTCCGCGTGCTGCTGGACGACGACGTCGATGACAATCCGACACGGGTTGATGAACTGGATGCCGTCGCGAACATCCAGGCGAAGCTGGACAACTGGTCGGGAACAACCCACGTGAAGATGATCATCGTCGATGACAGCCAGGTTCTTGTCGGTTCGACCAACCTGTCCAAGTCGTCCCTGCACTTCAACCACGAAGCGAACCTGTACATCACCGACAAGGCCGCGGTCCCCGAATACGTCGATTACTTCGACGCACTGTGGTCAAACCCGGACAACAAAAAAAAGATGGCGGCTACCATGACCGGCGCTGGAATCCTGCCGATCGGCGACGGCGAATATGTTGGTGCGGTGGAACAGTACCTGCTGGAAGCAACTACCCGCGTCTGGCTGGTGATGTACGACCTGAATCAGGGTTCCGGTTCCGCGCAGGAACTGACCGACCTGATGCTTGACGCAAAGGACCGGGGCGTCGAAGTGAAGGCCTTCTTCGAACGCTGCAACGACGATTACGCATTCTATGTGACCGAAGACAACGAAGAATCGGCAGAGATCCTCGAAGCCGGCGGCGCGGAAGTGAAATTCGACGAGGCCACGGCTGCTTCCAGTGATCTGATTACCCACGCCAAGCTGCTGATCGTCGACGACACGGTTGTGGTTTATTCCGGCAACTGGAACGACAGCGGCCTGGTCAAAAACCACGAAGCCGGCGCCATCGTCGATGGCGTCGATTCGGTCACCGATGCAGCCGAAAAATACTTCAACACCCTCTGGAATACCGGCGTCGACTGGCCATGAAAGGCCCCGGGCGAATGTAATTCGCCCCTACAAGCCCCTGCCCCTGATCCCGTGCCTGTCCCTGCCCCTGATCCCGTGCCTGTCCCTGTCCCTGACCCTGAAAAGCGAGTCAGTACCTGTCCGATTCTGAACGCAGGCCGCCAAGCACTTTGCGGCAGAAGAACGGGCCTTCGTAGATGAACCCGGTGAAGCCTTCGAGCAGATCGGCGCCGGCATCCTGGAACTGCCAGGCGTCGCGGCCGCTGAAGATGCCGCCGCAACCGATGATTATCGGGTCCCTGCCGACCTGGCGGCGGACGGCCGCCACGGTGGCCACGGCCTTTTCGCGCAGCGGACGACCGGAAAGGCCCCCGCGCGCACCCATCATTACTTCCTGTTCAGTAAGACCCTCGCGCCCCTTCGTGGTGTTCGTCGCAACGAACCCGTCGACCCCGCACGACATGGCGACATCGACGATGGCCGCGAGGTCTTCCGGGGTCTTGTCGGGGGACAGCTTGATAAGCAGCTTCTTCTTCCTTGCCAGCGCGTTCATCACGGCGTCCAGCAGGCCACGCATCATTTCGGGGTCGTTTTCAAAGTCCCTGCCGTCAGGCACGTTCGGACACGACAGGTTCAGGACCAGCATATCCGCGACCGGCGCCATCCCGTTGACCGTTTCAACGATATCAGCGATCGCCTCGTCGCCGTGAATCTGCGGGTCCGCCGTCTTGCCCACATTGATCAGCAGTGGAATCCGGCGGCGCTGCGATTCGATGCGCGAGCGCACGGCCTGCCAGCCCTTCGACGGCAGCCCCATCCTGTTGATCATGCCTTCCGAAGCGACCATGCGGTGCACGCGCGGCTTCGGGTTGCCCGCCCAGGGACGCGCCGTGACCGTGCCGATTTCAGCGAAACCGAAACCCAGGCCCCAGATCGCCGGCAGAGCGTCACCGTCCTTGACCCAGCCGGCCGCGACACCCAGCCTGTTTTCGAACAGCACGCCGCCGACTTCGACCGGCTTCGTGCGGCGCGGGGCCAGGATCCTGTGCATCGCGGCGGTGCAGCCGGGAATCGCGCAGGCGGCACGCAGGCCGATCATCGCAAGGTGGTGGGCCGTTTCGCCGTTAAACCTGAACAGAACAGGACGAAGGATATTTTTGTACACCATGATCACACCTCCGACGGCGCGGAGAATACCATAACCCGGGCCGCCTTCCCGCCCGAATTGTGACACCGGTCAGCCCACATGGGCTAGAATCGCTTTGACCCCCGGGGTGATGAAATGACGAACGAAATCATGGAATCGGCGCTCGCCAGGCTTGGCGCAACCACCTACAACCTGTCCAGCGCGCCGCTGGCCAGGACGCTGTGGTCGCTGAAGCAACTGCTGGACATCACCGGGTGGACCGACCCGGCGCAGGTGCCGGTCGCCGCGGTAGTGCTCGGCTCGGGTCTCGGCGGGTTCGAGCGTCGGGTCGCCACCGAATTCGACATCGCGTTCAAGGACGTCGACCTTCCTTCGCCCGGGATCGAGGGGCACAGCGGCCGGCTGTGCATCGGCAAGCTCGGCGGACGCCGCGTCGCGGTACTGGCGGGACGCGTCCACTACTATGAAGGACACGACTTCGAAACGGTCTGCCGCGCGACGCGGGTGATGGCCCTCCTTGGGGTGCCGAACCTGCTGCTTTCGAACGCGGCCGGCGGGATCAACCCGGATTTCACGGTCGGCGACCTGATGCTGATTGCGGACCACCTGAACCTGATGGGCGACAATCCTTTGCGCGGGCCGAACCCGGGCAACCTGGGCCCGCGCTTCCCGGACATGACGAACTGCTGGACACCAGCCCTGCGTGCCATTTTCAAGTCAGAGTCCGGCCGGATGGGGATGGCACTGCGCGAAGGCGTTTATGCCGCGAACTGCGGGCCGACATATGAAACACCGGCGGAAGTCAGGATGCTGCGCGCCCTTGGCGCCGACGCGGTCGGCATGTCCACCGCGCCGGAAGCGATCGCTGCCCGTCACGCCGGCATGAACGTCGGCGGCGTGTCCGTGATTACCAACGCTGCCGCCGGCACCGGCGCCGGTGAACTGTCGCACGAGGAAGTGAAGGAAGTCGGCGCGGCCGCAGGCGTCAGGCTTGGCGACCTGTTCGAAGCCGTGATTGGTCGCCTGTGATACGGACCGGGGGAGCAACGATGACACCTGAACAGAAGGATTCGATGACCCGCGCGGCAAGGGCGGCAATGGACAACGCCTGGGCGCCATACTCGCGTTTCCGCGTCGGCGCGGCCGTCCTTGGGGGTTCCGGCGCGATCCACGCCGGCTGCAACGTGGAAAATTCGTCATACCCTGTCGGGACTTGTGCTGAACGAAACGCCATCGGGGCCGCCATCGCTGCCGGTGAAAAGACCATTTCGGCGGTGGTGGTGGTCGCTTCGCACCCGGAACCGGTCACGCCATGCGGGATGTGCAGACAGGCGCTGAACGAATTCGGATCGGGGATAACAGTCCTGTGCGTCGGCGAAAACGGCGACGAACGGCGCTACCTTGTGCGCGACCTGCTTCCGGATGCCTTTGACGACGGAATGCTTGATGGAAGAAAGAAGTAAATCCGAAGGAGCCCTTGTCCTGCGGGGCGCGACGATCGTCACGGTCGACGACCTGGGCCGGATCCTGGACGGCGAAATCGTTATCCGGGACGGACTGATATCGGCCGTCGAACCTCGCACCAGGCGCGGGCCAGGCGACACGGTCGTCGACCTGTCGGGCATGATCGTCATGCCCGCTTTCGTCCAGACACACGTTCACACCTGCCAGACGCTATGGCGCAACAGGGCCGACGACCTGAGCCTTATGTCATGGCTCAGACACCGGACATGGCCCTACGAAGACGCGATGACCCGCGACATGATCCGCGCGTCGGTGCGCCTGTCCGCCGCCGAGCTGCTTCTTTCGGGAACACTCACCGTAAACGATTTCGGCCTGCTGCACGACGCTGACGCGATACCGGCGGCGGCGGCGGGAACGGGCCTGCGCGGCGTCTGGGCCAGGATACTTGTGGACAGGCTTGATTCCGGCTCGCTGCTGACAAGCGAGACGCCGGAAGCGGCCGTCGCCGACGCCCTCGCAGTATCACGCGCCATATCCGGTCTCGATTCGGTCGTCGGCTTCTCGATGGCACCGCGATTCGCCCCTTCGTGTTCGCGTGAGTTGTTGAAACTGGTGGCCGCTGCGTCGGTCGAAACCGGTATCCCCGTTCACACCCACTGTTCCGAAAACGACGAAGAAAACGCCTTGTCGCTCCACAGGTTCGGATTACGCCCCATTGCCCTGTTCGAAAAACTCGGGTTGCTGGGCCCGAACACCAGGCTTGCGCACTGCGTGAAGGTCACGGACGACGAAATCGCCCTGCTGGCCCGGACCGGCACGAAGGTGCTGCACTGCCCGACGACCAACATGAAACTCGGGTCCGGTATCGCCCCGGTACCGGCGATGCTTGCGGCCGGGGTGCACGTTTCGCTGGGCGCCGACGGCGCGCCGGCCAACAACAACCTGGATATGTTCATCGAAATGCGCGCCGCCTCGCTGATTCAGAAGGCGCTGCACGGACCGGAAGCGATGCCCGCGGGTCTCCTGATCGCCATGGCTACCATAAACGGCGCGCGCGCGCTGGGCCTGGATGCCGTCACCGGCTCCATCGAACCGGGAAAACGGGCCGACCTGCTGGTGCTTGACCCGCGCATGCCGCACAGCACCGGCTTCGACGACCCGTGCAGCGCAATCGTTCATTCGATGGGCCGGGACAACGTCGCGCATGTGCTGTCGGCCGGCGAATTCGTGGTCAGGGATCACAAGTGTGTCCTGTTCGACGCGGATGAGGCATGCCGCGAGGCGGTCACTGCGATGGAGGCGCTTCGCGGGCTGGCCAGGGACTATAACTGACGTACCGGTCGATCGCTGCCGCCTTTTTCGGACCTATTCCCTTCACCCTGTCCAGATCCGCTGACGACCTGAACGACCCCGACCGCACGCGATCCGCGACGATTGCCAGCGCCAATGAAGGACCAATGCCGTCGATGGCCTCCAGGTCCTCGGCGGAAGCGGCGTTGACCGGAATTCGGATGCCAAGCGCCAGCAGGTCCGCGCCACCCATCCAGCCCCGACGCACGCCGCCATCCGGCATGACGAACAGCGCAGCACCGGTCTCAAGCACCATGTTGCCTGTCTGAAGCCGCGCAGAACCGGCCCCGGAACGTCCACCGCCGGTGCACCCGGAATCACGCACCCCGCCCGTGGCAAGCGCCGCACACGCGTCCGGAGGCCCGTCAAAAAGGATCACGCGCCCCGGACCGTCGCCCGGATCCACCTGTACCGCCACTCCGTTTCCGCCCCCGCCGGCGGAGCGGACGCCTGAAACCCCCGCGGACGCGGCCACCCCGGCCAGCACGATCAGGGTACAGAAGACCTGTGCCCGGACGGGCGATGGCAATTCACGAAGCATGTGTCTGGTTCTTACAGGTTCTGGGTGACGTTCTGGTCGTGGGCGGAACCATCGAGGATCTGGACTTCGATCTTTCCAACCAGCGCCGGGTAACCGGTTCCGGCCGGGATGAGGCGACCCATGATGATGTTTTCCTTGAGACCGCGGAGCCTGTCTTCCTTGCCACAGATGGCGGCTTCGGTAAGAACGCGCGTGGTTTCCTGGAAGGACGCCGCCGACAGGAAGGATTCGACGTGCAGCGAAGCCTTGGTGATGCCGAGCAGTATCGGTTCACCGTTGGCGGGACGAAGGTCGGCCTCGAACAGCCGGTTGTTTTCTTCTTCGAACACCCATCTGTCGACATGTTCATCAACCAGGAACCGGGAGTCGCCGGCTTCCGTGATCTTGACCCAGCGAAGCATCTGCCGAACGATGACTTCGATGTGTTTATCGTGAATCCTGACGGACTGAAGACGATAAACTTCCTGGACCTCGTCGACGAGGTACTTCGCCAGCGCCTGGATCGACAGAACCCTGAGGATGTCGTGCGGGTTGGACGCACCGTCCATCAGCGGATCACCCGCGCGGACGATATCGCCTTCACGCAGACTGACGTACTTACCCTTGGGGATAAGATATTCAATCTTTTCACCGACTTCCGGGGAAATAACGATCTTGCGCTTGCCCTTCGAAGCCTTGCCGAACGAAACGACGCCGTCGATTTCGGAAATGATGGCGTGTTCCTTGGGCTTGCGGGCCTCGAACAGTTCGGCGACACGGGGCAGACCGCCCGTGATGTCCTTCATCTTGGTCGTTTCCTTGGGAACACGGGCGATGACGTCGCCGGGGAATATTTCGTCCCCTTCGGAAACGGTGATGTTGGCGCCGACCGGCAGCAGGTACTTCGCTTCAAGGTTGCGGCCGGGGATGACCTTCGTCTTGCCCTTCTTGTCCTTGACCATGATGCACGGACGGGCATCGACGTCCTTGGACTCGATCAGCACCTTGCGGGACATACCGGTGACTTCATCGGTCAGTTCCTTGACCGTGACGCCCTCGATGATGTCTTCAAAGCGAATGATACCGTCGCACTCGGTCAGGATCGGGTTCGACCAGGGATCCCAGGACGCCAGGGTCGCGCCGCCGGCAACGAGTTGGCCATCACGCACGCGCAGAGTCGAGCCGTACGGAACAGGATACTTTTCGCGCTCGCGGCCTTCTTCGTCGATGATCGAGATTTCGCCGTTACGGTTCATGACGACCAGTTCGGCGTTACGTTTCTCGACGGTGGTCAGTTCGCTGAACTTGACGGTACCGCCCTTCCGCGATTCCAGGGACGACTGTTCGGATACGCGCGCGGTACCACCGATGTGGAACGTACGCATCGTAAGCTGGGTACCGGGTTCACCGATCGACTGGGCAGCCATGATGCCGACCGCTTCGCCGATGTTGACCAGGCGGCCACGCGCGAGGTCGCGGCCGTAGCAGAGCACGCAGCAGCCAATCTTCGTACGACAGGTAAGCACCGAACGGACCTGCACCTTTTCGATACCGGCGTCGATGATTTCCTTCGCTTCCTCTTCCTGGATTTCCTGGTTGGCCCGAACGATCACGCGATCCGCGTTGTACGGATCGACGATGTCGTCGATCGCCACGCGGCCGATGATTCGGTCGTACAGGGGCTCGCGGATTTCACCGCCGTGAACCAGGGCGGACACTTCGACGGAGTCCAGCGTGCCGCAATCGTATTCCGACACGACCAGGTCCTGGGCGACGTCGACGAGACGACGCGTCAGGTAACCGGCGTTCGCGGTCTTCAGCGCGGTGTCGGCCAGACCCTTGCGGGCGCCGTGCGTGGAGATGAAGTATTCCAGGACGGAAAGGCCCTCGCGGAAGTTCGCGATAATCGGGGTTTCCATGATTTCGCCGGACGGCTTCGCCATCAGACCGCGCATACCGGCGAGCTGGCGCATCTGCATCGCGGAGCCTCGGGCACCCGAGTCGGCCATGATGAAGATCGGGTTCATCGACGGAACCTTCTTCTGTTCACCGTCGATTTCGACGTAGTCCGTCGAGATACCGTCCATCATCTTCTTCGCGACTTCGTCGGCGGCACCGGACCAGCAGTCGATGACCTTGTTGGTCTTTTCGCCGTCGGTGATCGAACCTTCCTGGTACTGGTTTTCGATGTCGGCGATCTTGGCCCTGGCCTTGCTGATGATTTCATCCTTTTCAGCCGGGATGACCATGTCGTCGGCGCCGACCGAAATACCGGCCCTGGTCGCCTGGGTGTAACCCCACGTGCGGATCTGGTCGGCCAGGATGACGGTGTCCTTCGAACCGCAGTTGCGGTAGGTTTCGTCGATCAGGTTCGACAGCGCCTTCTTGTCCATGACGCGGTTGTAAAGGCGGAAGGGGATCGACACGGGGACGATTTCCTTCAGCAGCGTGCGACCGACTGTCGTGTCGATCATTTCGCCGTCGATGCGGACCTTTATCTTCGCCTGGATTTCGATGTCGTCGGAGTCGAACGCCACTCGCACTTCTTCCGGACTGGCGAAGGTCCTGCCTTCGCCACGGGCGCCGGGACGTTCACGCGTGGTGTAGTACATGCCCAGGACGATGTCCTGCGACGGCGTGATGACCGAGCGGCCGTCGGCCGGCTTCAGGATGTTATTCGACGACATCATCAGGACGCGCGCTTCCATCTGCGATTCAAGCGACAGCGGAAGGTGAACGGCCATCTGGTCGCCGTCGAAGTCGGCGTTGTACGCGGCGCAGACCAGCGGGTGAAGCTGGAGCGCCTTGCCTTCGATCAGCACCGGCTCGAAAGCCTGCATGCCGAGCCTGTGCAGGGTCGGCGCGCGGTTCAGCAGGACCGGGTGTTCCCTGGAAACTTCTTCCAGGATGTCCCACACGACCGGGTTTTCTTCTTCCACCATCTTCTTGGCGGTCTTGATCGTCTGCGCGTAGCCGCGTTCTTCCAGCTTGTTGAAGATGAACGGCTTGAACAGTTCCAGCGCCATCTTCTTCGGCAGGCCGCACTGGTGCAGCTTCAGTTCCGGACCGACGGTGATGACCGAACGGCCGGAATAGTCGACGCGCTTGCCCAGCAGGTTCTGGCGGAAACGACCCTGCTTGCCCTTCAGCATATCGGACAGGGACTTCAGCGGACGCCTGTTGGTGCCGGTGATAACCTTGCCGCGACGGCCGTTGTCGAACAGGGCGTCAACCGCTTCCTGAAGCATGCGCTTTTCGTTCCGGATGATGATTTCCGGGGCGTTCAGCTCCATCAGCTTCTTCAGACGGTTGTTCCTGTTGATGACGCGGCGGTACAGGTCGTTCAGGTCGGACGTGGCGAAACGGCCGCCGTCGAGCGGGACCAGCGGACGGAGATCCGGGGGAAGAACCGGCAGGTTCTTCAGGATCATCCATTCCGGGCGGTTGCCCGAATCGCGCAGGGCCTCGACGACCTTCAGACGCTTGGACAGCTTCTTCAGCTTCGCGTCGGAATTCGATTCGCGCACTTCGTCGCGGATCTTCTTCGCTTCCGTTTCGACGTCGATGCGTTCAAGCAGCGTCCTGATTGCCTCGGCGCCCATTCCGGCAGTGAAAGCGCCATCGCCGTACTTTTCCAGAAGTTCGTCGTAACGTTCTTCGGAAATGACTTCGGTGACGGACAGTTCATCCACCGTGCCCGGATCGATAATGACGTACGCCACGCAGTACAGAACCTTTTCCAGATCCTTCAGCGTGATGTCGAGCACGTTGCCGATACGGCTGGGAATCGACTTCAGGAACCAGATGTGGGCGACCGGCGAAGCCAGCGTGATGTGCCCCATCCTTTCGCGCCGGACCTTCGACTGAATGACCTCGACGCCGCACTTTTCACAGACGACGCCACGGTGCTTCAGTCTCTTGTAGCGGCCGCAGTTGCATTCGTAGTCCTTGACGGGCCCGAATATCTTGGCGCAGAAGAGTCCGTCCCTTTCAGGCTTGAACGTCCGGTAATTAATAGTTTCCGGCTTTTTGACCTCGCCGTACGACCACCCGAGGATGGTCTTCGGCGACGCCAGCGAGACGCGCATGCCTTCAATGGAGAGCGGATCCCTCGGCCTTTCGAAAACGGTGAACATGTCCTTCACGGTCAACCCCCAAAATTGCACGCCAGCAAAGGCGCACCGGAGTTAGATCTGTGCTTCTTCCGCCTCAATCAACTGCGCGTCGATCGCAAGGGATTTCAGTTCCTTGAGAAGGACGTTGAAGACTTCAGGCAGACCGGCGTGGACGTTGTATTCGCCCTTCACGATCGAATCGTAGGTGGCCGTGCGGCCCGCCACGTCGTCGGACTTGACGGTCAGCACTTCCTGCAGCGAGTACGCGGCGCCGTACGCCTCGAACGCCCACACTTCCATTTCGCCGATACGCTGGCCGCCGAACTGGGCCTTTCCGCCGAGCGGCTGCTGCGTGACGAGCGAGTACGGTCCTGTGGAACGCGCGTGCATCTTTTCGTCGACCAGGTGATGCAGCTTCATCACATACATCACGCCGACGGTGACTTCGGAATCGAACGGTTCGCCGGTGCGGCCGTCGAACAGGGTGGTCTTGCCGTGCGTGGCAAGGCCGGCTTCTTCAAGCCAGAGCTTGATTTCCGATTCACGCGCGCCGTCAAAGACAGGCGAGCCGACCGGGATACCGGTAGTGGTGTACTGCTTCGCGAATTCGATCATTTCGCTGTCGTCGATTTCGGCGACGATCTTCTTCATCGTCGGGGTCGTGAACAGCCTGTTGAACTTTTCGCGCAGCGCCTTGACCCCGCCCTTGTCGACCAGTTCGGCGATCTTGGCGCTCATTTCCCTGGCGGCCCACCCGAGGTGGGATTCCAGGATCTGTCCGACGTTCATTCGGGACGGAACGCCGAGCGGGTTCAGAACGACGTCGACCGGACGCCCGTCAGCCAGGTACGGCATGTCTTCAACGGGGAGAATCCTCGAAAGGACGCCCTTGTTCCCGTGACGACCGGCCAGCTTGTCGCCGGGCTGAATCTTGCGCTTGATCGCGACGTAAACCTTGATCGTCTTGATGACACCGGGGGGCAGTTCGTCCCCGCGCTTCATGCGGCCGATCTTGTCGGCGAACTTCTGGGAAATCAGAAGCTTCTGGGTTTCCATGGCCTCGACGAGCTGGTGGACACGGTGTTCCGTCGCGTCGTCCGTCAGGCGAATCTGGCCCAGCAGGTCGATCGACATGCCGGCCATGTCTTCAACCTTCAGCTTCGTGTTCTTCTTGATGACGACTTCGCCGACCATGTTGGTGACAGGCGCAGCCGCCTGGCAGCCCTGCAGAAGGGCGACGAGCCGTTCGCGCATCGCGCGGGTCATGACGCGCAGTTCGTCGTCGCGATCCTTGAGCATCGCGGCTTCTTCGAGGTCTTCCAGTTCGCGGGTCCTGTCGTCCTTTTCGGCGCCCTTGCGCGAAAAGACCTTGGCGCCGACGACGATGCCGGTGACGCCAGGCGGAACGCGCAGTGACGAATCCTTAACGTCCGCGGCTTTTTCACCGAAGATGGCGCGCAGCAGCTTTTCTTCCGGTGAAAGCTGCGTTTCGCCCTTCGGTGTGATCTTGCCGACAAGGATGTCGCCGGTCGTGACTTCGGCGCCGATGCGCACGATGCCACTGGCGTCCAGGTTGGCGAGGGCCTCTTCCGAAACGTTCGGGATATCCTGCGTGATTTCTTCGCGTCCGAGCTTCGTGTCGCGGGACACGCACTCGAATTCCTCGATGTGGATCGACGTGAAGTAATCCTGCTGAACCATGCGTTCAGACATCAGGATCGAGTCTTCGAAGTTGTAACCGTGCCACGGCATGAACGCGACGACCACGTTCTGGCCGAGCGCGAGTTCGCCCTGCTGGGTGGCCGAGCCGTCGCCGAGAACCTGGTTCCTTTCAACCTTCTGGCCCTTGTGGACAAGCGGCTTCTGGTTGATGCAGGTGTTCTGGTTGGAACGACGGTACTTGGTCATCGGGTAGATGTCCGGAACGAGCGTGTCGCCATCGATGTCTTCGCCGGTGCGGCGGATGACGATGCGGTTCGCGTCGACCGATTCAACCACGCCCTCGTGCTTCGCGTAAGTCAGCACGCCGGAATCGCGGGCGACAACCCATTCAAGACCGGTGCCGACGATCGGCAGTTCGGCCCTGACCAGCGGCACGCCCTGACGCATCATGTTCGCGCCCATCAGTGCGCGGTTCGCGTCGTCGTGTTCCAGGAACGGAACGAGCGCGGCGGCGACCGACACGAGCTGCGCCGGCGACACGTCGATCAGCGTCACTTCCTCCGGCGGGACGGCCGGGTATTCTTCGTTACGGCGGGCCTGCACCAGGTCGCTGGTCAGGTTTCCCTGTTCATCGACGGCGGCGTCGGCCTGCGCGATCGTTTCGTCTTCCTCTTCCATCGCCGTCATGTAAATGACTTCGTCGGTCACGCGCTTATCCACGACCTTGCGGTATGGCGTTTCGATGAAACCGAAGTCGTTGACCCTGGCGTACGTTGAAAGCGACGAAATCAGGCCGATGTTCGGACCTTCCGGCGTTTCAATCGGACAGACGCGACCGTAGTGGGTCGCGTGGACGTCGCGCACTTCAAAGCCGGCACGGTCACGTGTCAGGCCGCCCGGTCCGAGTGCTGACAGACGGCGCTTGTTCGTGATTTCCGACAGCGGATTTGTCTGATCCATGAACTGCGAAAGCTGCGACGCGCCGAAGTATTCCTTCAGGACGGCCGAAACCGGCTTCGCGTTGACCAGGTCGTGCGGCATCAGAGTCGCCAGGTCGGGCGACGAGCCCATCTTTTCGTGGATCGCCTTCGCCATGCGGACCATGCCGATGCGGAACTGGTTTTCCATCAGTTCGCCGACGGCGCGGACGCGACGGTTCGAAAGCTGGTCGATGTCGTCAACGCGGGCGCCGGGCTTCGACATCCTGAGGTCCAGCAGGTACTGGACGACGTTGAAGAAGTCTTCGCGCAGCAGCGTCGTCTGGTCCAGCGGCACCTTCTGGTCGAACTTGAAGTTCATCTTCAGGCGGCCGACGGCCGACAGGTCGTAACGCGCGCTGCTGAAGAAAAGACTGTTGAAGTAGGCGCGGGCCTGTTCCGGGCTGGTCGGGTCGCCGGGACGTTGCCTGCGGTAAATTTCGACCGCCGCTTCGAGAGGCGTTTCAACCTTGTCCACCAGCAGGGTGTTCCTGAGGTAGGGACCGGCGTTGACACCGTCGATCTGGAGGATCTTGATTTCCAGTTCGACGCCGCCTTCACGCAGCTTCGCAAGCGACTTTTCCGTCACTTCTTCGTTGCACTCGAAGATGATCTCGCCGGTTTCCTCGTCGACGATGTCGTCGCCGAAGACCGATCCGACGATGTCTTCATCCGACATGATCAGTTCGGTGATTCCAGCCTCGATGACCTTCTTGATGCGCATGCGGCCGAGCTTGTCACCCTTGCGGATGATGACCTTGCCGGTCGCGGGGTCGACGATGTCGACCTTCAGGCGCTGGCCTTCAAGCGTGTTCGGGTCGATCTTCAGAACGATCTTGCCGTCGGCGGTGAGGCGGACGACGACCGTATCGTAGAAACGATCCAGGATTTCGTGCGACGAGTAGCCAAGCGCCTTGAGGAGCACCGTGGCGTGAATCTTCCGCTTGCGGTCGATCCTGACCCACATGATGTCCTTGTGGTCGAATTCGAAGTCGACCCAGGAACCGCGGTTCGGGATGATTCGGGCGGAGTAAAGCAGTTTGCCGGAGGCATGGGTGCGGCCCTTGTCGTTTTCAAAGAAAACGCCGGGCGACCGGTGCAACTGGCTTACGACGACGCGTTCAGCGCCGTTGATGATGAACGTGCCCTGCTCGGTCATCAGCGGGATTTCGCCGAAGTAGACTTCCTGTTCCTTGATGGCGCGGACTTCGCGGACAGCCGTTTCCGGGTCCACGTCCCACATCACCAGCTGGACGGTCACGCGCATCGGGGCTGCGTACGTTATGCCACGCTGCCTGCATTCCTCGACGTCGTACTTGGGTTCGTCCAGGACGTAACCCTTGTATTCCAGGGACGCGGTCTTGTTGTAGTCCGCGATCGGGAAGATGCTCTTGAAAATGCCGTGCAGCCCGAAGTCGCCGCGCTTTTCATTCGGCGTATCGGTCTGGAGGAAGCGCTCGTAGGAGTCCTTCTGCACCCTGATCAGGTCAGGCACCACAGTGGCTTCAAGAATCCTGGCGAAGCTGCAGCGGGTTTTCAGCCCTTTGGGTTTCGTGGTTACACTCATCCTGGCCTTCCACCTTATGAAGATTTAACGATCACCTGTGAACACGGCCGGGTGCCGGGTCCACCAGCCGGACGACCGCGGGGTCATGCGGCAAAGGGCCGGACACCTCGCCGGGAACCCCCGGCGGGTGCCGACCCATCGAACATCTAGTCCGATAACCGAATTACTTAATCTCGATCTGGCCGCCGACGGCTTCCAGCTTCTTCTTGATTTCTTCGGCTTCTTCCTTCGTGGCGCCTTCCTTAACGGTCTTCGGGGCTGCTTCCACGAATTCCTTCGCTTCCTTCAGGCCCAGACCGGCGACGACCGTACGGATTTCCTTGATGACGCCGATCTTCTTGTCGGCATCGAAACCCTTGAGGATAACGTCAAATTCGGTCTTTTCTTCGACAACGGCAGCAGCAGCAGCGGCCGGGGCGGCGGCCATGGCAACCGGAGCGGCGGCGGTGACGCCCCACTTCGCTTCCAGTTCCTTCGTCAGATCCGCCAGTTCGAGAACCGTCATACCGCTCAGAAATTCGACAACCTGTTCTTTCGTGATGTCCGCCATTTTGAACTTCTCCTTTTCTTGGTCAGCCGCACACCGGCGGCATAAATCCATCAGCCAGCCTGTTAAGCCTCGGCATTTCCGCCAAGCTGACGCTCACGCGCAGCCAGGACACCGACCATGTCCCTGCCGGGCGCCTGGAAAATTCCCAGGAGCTTCTGCGGGACGCCAACCAGGGTACCCAGAAAGGCACCCCTCAGGACCTCAATCGACGGCAGTTCGGACAGGGCCTTCAACTGGGCCTCGTCCATACACTTGTCGCCAAGACTCCCACCGACCACCGCAATGCTCTTTTTTCCCTTCACGAACTCGACGACGGCCTTGGCCATGCCGGCCGCATCCTTCGTCGTGTACGCAACGGCCAGAGGTCCCTTGAGGCTCTTGTAGATACCCTCGTACGGCGTTCCTTCAATGGCGCGTCGCAGAAGGGTGTTCTTGAAGACCTTGAGTTTCGCGCCCGACGCACGGAGCGCCCGGCGGAACTCGGTAACCTCGCCGACCCTGAGGCCGTTCTGGGAGAGCATCACCGTAGCCTGCGCGGAGTCCATGAGTTCCTTGAGTTCCTCGACACTGCTTCTCTTCTGCTCAAGGTTCATGTCACTACTCCAGTCGCTTGACTCCGATTCTGCAGCTACCCGAGGCAGGTTAGCGGAACGATCATCGCCGCTCCTTAACTGACTTTGCCTCCGTCGGCTTTACCCGTTACCGGTACCGACTTCTCGGGCAGCGGACAATTCAGCCCGAAGGCTGAAACGATCACTTCTTGAACACTGCTTCAACATCCGCCGGGTCGACGCGCAGGCCGGGTCCCATCGTCGTCGACAGCGATATCGACTTGATGTACACGCCCTTGACCGTCGACGGCTTCGCCTTGATCAGTGATTCAAGCACCGCCAGGAAGTTCTGGCGGAGCTGGTCGGCCGTGAAGGACCTGCGTCCCACAGCCGCGTGGACCACGCCGGCCTTGTCAACCCTGAATTCGACCTTACCGGCCTTGGATTCCCTGACCGCGGTCGCGATATCCATGGTGACCGTACCCACCTTCGGGTTCGGCATCAGGCCGCGGGGGCCGAGGACCTTTCCGAGCCGGCCGACGACGCCCATCATGTTCGGGGTCGCAATGGCCTTGTCGAAATCGGTCCAGCCGCCGAGGATCTTTTCCGCCAGGTCTTCCGCGCCGACGAAATCGGCACCGGCCTCGCGGGCTTCGGCTTCCTTTTCACCCTTCGCGAATACGACGATCCTGGTTTCCTTTCCGGAACCGGCCGGAAGGACGACTGCGCCGCGGACCATCTGGTCGGCGTGACGCGGGTTGACATTCAGCCTGACGGCGATGTCCACCGATTCGTTGAACTTCGCGTAACCGCTCTTCAGAACAGTCGACAGGGCTTCATCAAGCGGAAGCTTGACCGTCTTGTCGATGTTCGCGGACAGCGCGCGATACTGCTTTCCATGCTGTGGCATCTCTCGACCTCGCCTTCAATGCGTCGACATCAGTCAACGACGTCAACGCCCATGCTCTTCGCGGTTCCGGCAACGATTGCCATTGCGCCTTCCTCGTCCTTAGCGTTGAGGTCGGGCATCTTGTTCTTCGCAATCTCCGCAACCTGAGCCCTGGTGATCTTCCCAACTTTGTCCCGGTTTGCGCGACCCGATCCCTTCTTGAGCCCGGCAGCCTTCAGAATCTGCTCGGAAGTAGGGGGAGTCTTCGTGATGAATGTGAACGAGCGGTCAGAAAAGACCGTGATCACAACAGGGATCGTCGATCCCTCCATCTTCTGGGTCCTCGCGTTAAAGGCCTTGCAGAACTCCATGATGTTCGCACCGGCCTGGCCGAGAGCAGGACCCACCGGGGGCTGCGGGGTGGCTTTGCCCCCCGGGATGTGCAGCTTAATCTGGCCGACAACCTTCTTGCCCATGTCCGTTCTCCTGATGCGGCGCCGCAGCGCCTCCCACAAAAATTAAGTCCGTTCCACCTGGTCAAAATCGAGTTCAACAGGCGTTGCCCTGCCGAAGATCGTAACCAGAACGCGGAGCTTACGCTTTTCCGACTTGACCTCTTCCACCATGCCGGTGAAGTTGACGAATGGTCCTTCCTTGATCCGGACGGAGATGCCCTCTTCGAACTGGACATCGGCGACCTGGTGGACCGGACCTTCGTCCATCTGCCGTTTGATGGAATCGACCTCGCGCTCGGAAAGCGGCCGTGGTCCCTTGTCATTGCCCACGAAACCCGACACCGAAGGCCGGTGACGGATAAAATGGTGGGTATCTTCTGTCAGATCCATTTCAACAAGAATGTAACCGGGGAAGAACTTCCGACGGCCACCCTTGCGCTTCGGTTCACCCGGAGGAGGGGGCGGCTCCATCGGCACGATAATCCCGCCGATCCTGGTGCTCAGCGATTCGTCCTCATGGCGCAGGGCGTCTTCGATATCCGCCTTGACCTTCTGCTCATGCCCCGAGAACGTATGTACAACGTACCATTTCATCGGCTTACCGTTTGCTGGTTCACGCCAGGTTCATCAGATCCCGTAGACGAAGCCCATCAGGGCGCCGACGATAACGTCAAACAGCCCCAGGACCCCGGCGACCACGATGGTCACGACGAAGACGACGATTGTGGACGTCCGTGTTTCAGGCCACTTCGGCCAGCTCACGTTACGCAGTTCCGCAACGATCTCCGTGCCGTACTTGTAAACGGTGTCGTTCTGCCAGAGATAAATTGTCAGGCCGACGCCGCAGAGAAGACCCATAAGGTCACTGATCGTGAAACCGGCACCGATCAACTGTCTGTCCAGATCCGGGAAGGTCCAGTCGAAGACCGCCCCGAAGAAACTGGCAAGAACGATCCAAACCAGGATGCCGCCGACAACCATCGACATGCGGACAATCTTATCCACAACCGGACTCCTCACAACTCACGGGCCTGCCCCGCCGGATTCCCGACGAAAGCTGGCCGCAGACGGCAGGGCAGGAGGGACTCGAACCCCCAGCATGCGGTTTTGGAGACCGCCGCTCTACCATTAGAGCTACTGCCCTTTTTGGGTACGACCGAAGATGCCCCGCCTTCGCCAAGGCTGCGGCGTGGCGCCTTCGGCGCGCCCGTTCAAAGATCAACCGACCCGGCCTACTTGACTTCCTTGAAAGTCGTGTGCTTGCGCTCGAACTTGCAGTACTTGCTCAGTTCCAGGCGGGCGGTGGTCGTCTTCTTGTTCTTCGTCGTCGCATACCGCGCGACACCAGGCACGCCACTCTTGCGGCAGGACTGGCATTCGAGCTGTATATTCACCCTGTTTTCTTTCTTCGCCATGGCGCACGTCCAACACAGACAGCCCCCGGAGCGCGTTCACGCCCCGGGAGCCTCTGTCGATTATCCAATCACTCTATGATCTCGCCGACGACGCCCTGACCGACGGTACGTCCACCTTCGCGCATTGCGAAGCGGAGTCCGGGCTCGATGGCGACCGGCGCCAGCAGCTCGACCATGATGTCGGTACGGTCGCCGGGCATGCACATTTCGACGCCTTCGTTCAGGTGCAGCGAACCGGTGACGTCAGTCGTACGGATGTAGAACTGCGGACGGTAGCCACTGAAGAACGGCGTGTGACGACCACCTTCATCCTTCGTGAGGATGTAGATGGAGCCCTTGAACTTCGTGTGCGGCTTAATCGAACCAGGGGCCGCGAGGACCATGCCGCGTTCGACTTCGTCGCGCTTGATGCCGCGAAGCAGCGCACCGACGTTGTCGCCGGCCTGGCCTTCATCCAGCGTCTTGCGGAACATTTCGATACCGGTGCAGACCGTCTTGCGGGTCGGGCCGAAGCCGACGATTTCGACTTCCTGGCCAACCTTGACGATACCGCGTTCGATACGACCGGTCGCGACGGTGCCGCGGCCGGAGATCGTGAAGACGTCTTCGACGGGCATCAGCAGCGGCTTGTCGGTCATGCGTTCCGGCGTCGGGATGTAGGTGTCGACGGCGTTCATCAGATTCATGATGCATTCGGCGTCGGGACCCATCGGGTCGCCCTGGAGGGCGTTAAGCGCGGAACCGCGGACGATCGGAATTTCGTCACCCGGGTACTCGTACTTCTTCAGGACGTCGCGAACTTCTTCTTCCGTGATTTCAAGCAGTTCTTCGTCCGGCTGCTGATCGCACTTGTTCAGGAAGATGACGATCGCGGGCACGCCGACCTGGCGGGCCAGGAGGATGTGTTCGCGGGTCTGCGGCATAACGCCGTCCGTGGCCGCGACGACGACGATTGCGCCGTCCATCTGGGCCGCGCCCGTGATCATGTTCTTAATGTAGTCAGCGTGGCCGGGGCAATCGACGTGAGCGTAGTGCCTTGCGGCAGTCTGGTACTCAACGTGGGCCGTCGCGATGGTGATACCGCGGGCCTTTTCTTCCGGGGCCTTGTCAATGGAGTCGAACGGAACGAAGGTCGCCCCGCCCCTTGCTGCCAGAACCTTCGTGATCGCCGCGGTCAGAGTCGTCTTACCGTGGTCGATGTGGCCGATTGTGCCCACGTTGAGGTGAGGCTTGTTACGTACGAATTTTTCCTTAGCCATGTCCGTCCCTCCCAGGGTGCGTCAAACTAAAACCTGCGACCGCGCCACCCCAGTCGCAACAATCGAACCGGGGCATGCCAGAGCCATCGAGCAGAATCGAACTGCCGACCCCCTCCTTACCAAGGAGGTGCTCTACCCCTGAGCTACGATGGCAAGCACCAAAAACAAAAAGAACAATGCGCACGGGCCGACTTTGGAGCGGGAAGCGGGACTCGAACCCGTGACCTGAAGCTTGGAAGGCTCCTGCTCTACCAACTGAGCTATTCCCGCGTTGCGTCCAATATCCAAACCCATTGTCTGCAAAGAACAAATCGAACCAGAATCGGTGGTGGGGGGAGGATTTGAACCTCCGAAGCCATACGACAACAGATTTACAGTCTGCCCCCTTTGACCACTCGGGAACCCCACCGGTACAAAAAAAATTGCCCGCTCAAAGGCCGGAGCTGGCGATGGGACTCGAACCCGCGACCTGCTGATTACAAGTCAGCTGCTCTACCTGTTGAGCTACGCCAGCGATGCAAAGAACGCGCCTGTCAAAAAGGCCACTTATTTTGTAGGAGACAGCACACTCTGTCAATAGCAAAGTTGCCGAATCCGACAGATATTTGACCCCGAACCACCCCTTTTTGGGCGGAACGCGTGGGATTTTCCTCCAGAACGCCCCGAAGGTCAATACTGTTTGACGTGGTTAAAGCCAGTTTTGGCTTGCCTTGGAAGCCGGGTCGGATTAAGGTCGCCGCCGTTATGGTCTGGAAGACGGTAAAGACTGCGTTCCCCGAACCTTCGAGGATCAGATCCGTCCTGAAGCTGGCCGCTCCGGTCATGGCCGCGAACCTGACGCAGACACTTATCAACCAGTTCGACACAATCCTCGTCGGTCACCTCCCGCGCGAGTTTTCCATCGCAGGTCAGGCCGCGCTCGGCTACAGCGTCCTGCTCCACTGGATGGTCGGAGGCTTCGTCGGCGCGATATCGGTCGGAACCCAGGCGATGGCGGCCCGCAGGCTTGGCGAGGGTAACCGCGAGGGAGCGGGCAAGGTGGTGTTCAACGCCGCCATGCTGGCCCTGATGGCCGGGACCCTGGTCACCTTCGCGGCGATGATATTCACCAGGCCACTGTTCGAACTGTTCACAGGCAACGAACAGGTCCTGGCGCTCGGGGTACCATACTGCCGGGCCAGGTTCGCCGGGATCCTGCCCATGGTGGGGACGCTTTCGTTCAAGGCCTTCTTCGACGGGCTCGGCAAGACGCACTACCACCTCGCGGTCGCGGTCTGCATGAATGTGGTGAACGCGGCGCTTGCCCTGCTGCTGGTCTTCGGTGTCGGCAGCTTCGATGGGCTCAACGTGCTCGGGGCCGGCATCGCGGCCACCGCCTCCAGCTATTTCGGCATGTTCGGCATGATCGCCTTCGCCCTGCGGCGGAAGTACCGGCAGGAATTCCACATCTTCCGCGGTTCGAATTTCAACTGGGGCTCGATCGGGGACATCCTGAAACTGTCACTTCCCTCGGGGGTCGCGACGGTTTTCGTGATGACAGGGTTCCTGCTGTTCTTCAAGTGGGTCGGGATGCTCGACGCGGCTGAGGCCGCCGCCCCGCTGCAGGCGCTGGACAGCGCGCACATGGCCTGGTTTGCCGCCCTTTCCGGGATGGGCCTGGACGCTTCAGCCTTCCAGATGATGGTGCCGGTACATCCTCCGGTCAACGAAGCGGCAACCAAGGTCATCATCGACATACTGTTCCTTTCAATCATGGCCTGCACCGGTCTCGGGGTCGCCACGGCCACGCTCGTCAGCCAGAACATGGGCAGGAGGATGCCGGAGGAGGCCGAAAAATTCGGCTGGGCGTCCGTTGCCGTGGGTGCCTGGTTCGCCGGAATCCTCGGCCTGGTCGCACTGATCTGGCCGGACGCGTGCATGGGCATCTTCACCCAGGATCCCGAAGTGGTTGAAGCCGGCCGCATCCCGCTGCGCATCGTGGCAGGCGGGGAATTCGCAATCGGTTTCGCCCTGGTTCTCGCCCAGGCCCTGTTCGGGGCCGGCGCGTCCAGGTATGTGATGAAGGTTGAAATCGTGCTGCACGTCGGCGTTCTGGTTCCGCTGTCGTACGTCCTGGCCATTCCGGCCGGACTCAAGCTGAACGGAATCTTTATCGCCGCGCTTACTTACATCGTCCTGCTGGCCATCGCGATGACCATTAAATTCAGGTCCGGGTCATGGAAAAGCATCCGGATTTGAAGACGACCGGGCCGGGATACGCCTACTTAGGCGGGACGTAAAGAATCTCAATCCTGGTGGTCTTGCGAAGCTCGAATATGTAGTCGCGGTAACCCTGCTCGAACGCCCTGGTGGACAGTTCCCACTTGACGCGCTGACGGGCCTCTTCGGGGTTGCGCAGGGGGATCCTGCGGCGCTCGGCGACCTTCAGTATGTGAAAACCGAACGACGACTGGACGACGTTGGAAACCTCGCCGTCCGCCAGCGCGAACGCCGCATTCTCAAGCGATGACTGAAGCACGCCCGTGGGGAACCAGCCAACGTCGCCGCCACGGGCGGCCGACGAGTCCTGGCCGTACTTAATCGCGAGCTCCTCGAAAGATTCGCTGCGGCCCACCATCGCGCGGACTTCGACCGCCTTCGCCAGAAGACCGTCCACGTCAGCCGCTGTGGACTGGTCGGAAACCACGAAGGCAATGTGGAAAAGGTGGATTTCCTCTTCGGTTTTCCCGCCCTCGTACCTTGCGTCAAACACCTCCTGGACGTCGGTGTCCGAGACGCTGATACGCGATTCGACCTTCATCCGCAGGACCCTTGACTTCATCAGTTCCTTGCGCGCCTGGACGCGATAGGCGTCGAGATCGCCGAACCCGAGCATCTTCACGGCCGCGGCAAGGTCGGCGTCCGTCCACTGGTTGCGGGACTTGATGCCGGCGATGTGTTCCTCGACGTCGTCAGCGGAGATGTTGATCCCCATCTTCGCAGCCTCGGCAGCGACCAGCCGCTCGGCGATCAGGTCGTCAAGTGCCGCCTGGAAGCGCGCCGCGTCGCCTTCCTGTCCGCTTCCGCCCGCCAGCACGGACGCCATGCGGTCGCCGTTCTCCAGCATCCGGCGGCGAACCTCCCAGAGCGTCACGACCTCACCGCCGACGGCCGCGACAATGCGATCGGCCACGTAGCCGGACGGCGCTGGCTGTTCAGCAGCGGCAGGGGCCGGTTCCGCGGGTGGAAGTTCATCCGCGGCCGCGCCGGCGGCCACAAGAAGGATTAGCGACAGCGATAGTGCCGATATGGCCCTTGTCATCGGATAGACTCCTGACCCGGGACACTCCCGGAAGATCCGGCTTCGACGCCGATGCCGGCAAGAACGTCATCATCAACGGTAATAACCCGACCTTCCCTGAGTCCGTCGGCCAGCGCCCGCCTTGCGGCGAGACGGCGTTGTTCAAGAATGATGGAAGCAATACCGGTCCTGGCCTGATCAATTCCTTCCTCGGCGGCTGGGCGCTTAGCGGCAAGGAAAAGTATCGACCAGCCATCTTCGGCGGCAACAGGGCCGGCGACCGAGAACAATTCACCCATCGAGCCCGCCACCGCCTGGACGGCCTGGGGAATCGAGGATGGCCGGCCCGAAACGTCCGGAAGGAACCCGAGGTCCTCGACCTTCAGGTCGCCTTCGGCCTTGACCCACGGCGGCCGGACCAGGCTGGCGAAAACCTCCGACGGATCGCCGGTGGCTTCCGGAACCAGCGCACCCGCCCGGAAGGCGACCTTCGCGGCCTCGACCTGGTCCTTCACCAGAATCCTGTGGACCTTGTTCTGGGCAGGATGAACGAATTCGTGACGATTTGCCTCGTACCAGGCAGCCACATCCGATTCCGGTATGCCCGCCACCCTGAACCTGGAATCCACGTTTTCCCGCAGATACCTGCTGACAAGGTCACGCTTCAGGGCATCGACAACCAGCGGATCGCCGCCAAAACCCTCGGTCGATGCCGAAAGGGCCAGAATCTGGAATTCGATATAGGCCTCGAGAAATTCAAGACGCCGCTCCGGCGCCTGATACCGCATACGCACAAAAACGGGCAGCGCATCCAGGCTTGAGGTGACGTCTTCGAACCGGATAGGTCGATCACCGATGCGTGCCACCACCGGGGAATCGTCTGACCGGCCGTCCGTGGCCGTTGAATCCCCGACCGGCGCGCGACGGCCAAGTTCGGCCTTGTCCGGCCGGCACCCTGCCAGGACAGTCAGGGCCAACATCAGCAAGACAGCCGCATTCGCCATTCGGACACCGATCGTCATCTTGTTATCCAAAATAGTGCGGCAGGGGTTCCCGCCGGCCAGAGGATGGTACAGCAACAATTGAACTCAATCAAACATGAGCCGGGACGCCACGCAGCACCCTCTCGAGCTCCCTCGCGACGGCGCCCGGATCGTCGCCCGCCGGCATGCCCGCGAACCGGAAGCGCAGGCGATCCGCCGACTGGACGCCCGAAGAAGTCCATCCGCCTGACAGGAACCTTGCCGGAAGACCCTCGGCCGCCCCGTGCTTTCCACGCACGACCGAAATGACGGCCTCGCCGTCACGGAGACTGACGCCCGACAGACCCGCGGCGGCGGCGGCCGCCTTGATCTTCATCATCGACACCAGATTCGCCGTCGCCTGAGGCAGCGGGCCGAAGCGATCGACCAGTTCCGACGCGATGTAATCAATGTCAGATATCTCGGACGCCCCCGAAAGCCTCTTGTAGAACCTCAGGCGCAGGCGTTCGTCAGGCACGTATTCCCTCGGTATGCGGACTTCGACGTCAAGCTTGACCTCCGGATCGGGAGCCTCGCCAGTGTCATCGCCCGACAGCTCGCGCACGGCATCCGCGAGCATGTCCATGAACATCTCCTCGCCAACGGCGACCATGTGCCCCGACTGGTCGGCACCAAGGATGTCCCCACCCCCCCGAATCGCCAGGTCCATGGAAGCCAGGTTGAAGCCGCTGGCGAGTTCGGAGAACCTCTCGATCGCCTCGATGCGCGCGCGGGCGTCACCGGAAAGCGAGGAAGGGTCCCGAACGAGGAGGTAACAGTACGCCTGCTCGGACGACCTTCCGACCCTGCCCCTGAGCTGGTACAACTGCGCCAGCCCGAGCCTGTCGGCGTCGTGTATCAGCATCGTGTTCGCCGTGCCGATGTCCAGCCCGGATTCGATGATCGTGGTCGCCACAAGAACGTCCCTGTCGCCACGGACGAATGCCGACATCACCGATTCAAGCTCGGGCGCCGACATCTGCCCGTGCCCGACACACACCGAAGCCTCGGGCACCGAGGCGGCCAGTTCGTTCGCGAAATTGAAGATGTCCTCGACCCGGTTGTGCACGACGAAAATCTGGCCGCCACGGGACTTTTCACGGAGGATGGCCGAACGCATTATCTCGAAGCCCGATCTGGCGACGAACGTCCTGACCGCAAGTCGATCCCTCGGGGGCGTGGTAATCAGCGAAAGTTCGCGTATTCCGGAAAGCGCCATGTGAAGCGTGCGTGGAATCGGCGTCGCAGTCAGCGAAAGGGTATGGACGCCGACCGACATTTCGCGCAGTCGTTCCTTGTGGGCAACGCCGAAACGATGTTCTTCGTCGATGATCAGAAGCCCCAGGTTCTGGAACTTGACGTCTTCCGAAAGGAGCCTGTGGGTCCCGATCACCACGTCGACAGCGCCGGTTCGAAGCCTCAGCAGGCATTCGCGAATCTCGGCCGCGGACTTGAAACGGCTGATCGATTCGACGACCACCGGCGTGTTGCGGAGCCTGGACGCGAATGTCAGCCGGTGCTGCTCCGCGAGGATCGTGGTCGGCACAAGGACCGCGACCTGGAACCCGTCCTGCACGGCCTTGAAAGCCGCCCTGATCGCGACCTCGGTCTTGCCGAAACCGACGTCCCCGCAGACCAGCCTGTCAATCGGGGTGGTCTTCTGCATGTCCGCCAGGATTTCCTCGATTGCCTTTTCCTGATCGGGAGTGGTTTCCCACTGGAAAGACGCCTCGAACTCGCGGAACTCGCTGTCGGGAGGTGACATCGACGGAGCCGTGGCGGCCATCCGCCGGGCGTAAAGCTGACGCAGCTTTCCGGCGATGTCGCGCGCCGCGCTCCTTGCGGACGCGCGTTTCTTCACCCAGGCGGGCGACCCGAGCCGGTCGAGCTGCCTTGCCTCTCCCTCGGCGGGGGGCGAATAACGGTCAAGCAGATTCGCCCTGTCGACCGGCACGTAGAGCCGGTCGCCGTCCTTGTACGTCAGAAGCAGGCACTCCGAGACGATTCCGTCGACCGTGACGTCCACCATCTTTTCGAAGATGCCCATCCCGTGATCACGGTGAATGACCATGTCACCAGGGGAAAGCTCCCGGAATTCCTGAATCTTCTGGATATTCCTGCGATCGGAGCGCCGGCGTGAAGAAACGTCCTTCACACCGAAGACGGACTCCGACGGAACGCAGAGAATGCCGTACGTCTCCAGGCCAAATGGCACCCTGCAGCGTCCGACCCCGGTCCTGATTGACTGCCGCGCCAGAAGCAGGGATGCCAGTCCGTCGCCGGGGGCCTCCGATGGTTCCAGCCCCTCGCCCGAAAGTATCTCGCGAACCCTCCTGGCCTCGGCATCGGAGGGTGCGATCAGCAACAGACCGTCGCCCTCGGCACGAAGTCTGCGGGCAAGTGAAGCGAGAGCGGCCACGCGGTCGGAAACCGGAACCTCGGGGGTGGTGCACATGACCAGTTCGCGTGAAAACATCTCGCGATGGGGCGGACCGAGCAGGCCGCCGGAGGCGTCAAGGTTAAGAAAGACCGTGCGCGGCCGGCCCGAAAGACGATCAAGAAGTTCGGAACCCGATGCCGCCAGCATACCGGGGGCTGCCGCCAGCAGGTTTTCACCAGGTTCGCGGCGTTTCCTGGAAGCCCCCGACCCGGCGCGCCTGATTGACAGGACGTCGCCATGCCAGTCGCGCAGCGTCTCCAGGGCGGCGTCGGCGGAAGCCCGGCAACCGTCGGGATCGACCACAATCACCGCGACGTCATCGCCGGCATAATCGAGCGGCAGATCCAGCGCCTGATGAAAATACGGAAGCATTCCGGAAAACCCGGCGGGCGCGCGTCCCTCGGAGATCTGGTTTTCGATCCACGGGATGTCGGAAGAAGGAAGCCCCTGTTCGGCGGCGGCGTCCCGAAGACGAATACCGGCCTCCCTCAACGAGGCTTCGCCGGAAGGCACCTCCCAGACCGGGACAATCCAGGCGTGATCCGCATTCCTGCGCGCGCGCTGCGTGGCCGGGTCAAAGAACCTCAGCGACTCGACGCGATCGAAATCGACCTGGACGCGGAATGGGTCGTCGTGCATCGGCGAGTAGATGTCCAGGACGGAATTCCTGACCGCGAATTCCCCGACTTCGGCGACTGTCGAGGTGCGCCTATATCCCGAAGCCGTCAGCAGCGCGGCGATAGCCTCCACTTCGATGTCGCGATCGACCTGAAGGCGCGCGATACCTTCGCAGAACCCCTCGAACGGCATGACCCGCGTCGCGGCGCGGCCGGCGTCGAGCGTCATCACGAAGGCGCTTTCGGCAAGTGCGCAGGTGGCAAGCGCCCCCAGCCTGGTCGCGGATACGAAGGGACTTTCGATGACCGGCTCGTAAGGCGAGCCCTCCGAGGACGGCAGGCGCGGAAAATCGCATGGGACCGGGCCTGATTCCAGCAGGTACCTTGCCAGGCCCGCAACACGATCGACCATTGTGGCAGTGGGGGCGATAATCATCGCCGGCCTGCCAGTGGAAGAAACCATCATGGCGGCGGCGATGGCCGCGTGCTCCGCGGACGGAACCGTCGAAGAAACCGGCCCGGAATCAAGCGCGGCCAGGAGCTTCTTCATTTCGGCGGTCATTGCTGAACCGCTCAGGGACGACTCATTCATAGAAATCGCAGCCAGTGACCTGGCGGTGGCAGGACGTCATTCCTCCCGGTAATCGATCACGTCAATGCGGTCCCGGCCGACAACCGCCGCCAGCCCGTCAAGAAGCTCGGAAGCTGTTCCCACAACGGCGGTGCACAGATCCGACGGCCTGAAATGCCTGGCCAGGGCGGCGTTCACGATGCCGGTGTCCTGTGCCGAAACCATTTCTACGAACCGCGCCATCATGCCGGGAGGACGCCTGAATATAAGGTCGGCCACCTCTTCGTCGGCACGCTTCCGGACCGTTTCGATGCGGAACGGATACTGCCTGACAAGGTTGTTCCTGGCCGCCTCGACTTCCCTGTCAAGCAGCCCGGCTGTGGCGCATTCCGAAAAAAGACCTGTCGCAAGGGCAAAGGACGCGGCGGCATCACGATTCTCCGGGAAGAAACGCATCGTCAGGGTCCCGCCGTCACGACCTGCCGATATCCCTGAAGACACCCCATAGCTCCAGCCCCGCTTTTCCCGTATCTCCATCACCAGTCGTGACGTGTAATTGCCGCCGAAAGCGGTGTTGCCGACCAGCACTCCGAAAAGTTCCGGACAGCTCCAGGAAATCGACGAATGCCCGATTACCACCTGCGACTGGTTCCTTCCAGGCTTGTCCACGATCAGCAGGCGACCCGCGTTGTGCGACGGCTCGTCAAGCACTGGCGCCACCAGGCAGGACCCTGCCGGCAGTCCGCCCGTGACCGTGTCGGCGAAGCGCTCCGCATCGGCGCGGTTGACGGTTCCCGCGAGCACCACGACGACGTTTCCCGAAACGAAATGGGCTTTGTAGTAATCCCTGCAGTCGTCGGCGGTGAGTTTGGACACCGTCCTGTAGAACCCGCTTGACGGCCTGCCGTCGCGGCCATTGCCGTAAAGGTATCGGTAGAAATGGTGCCGGGCCAGCTCGGCGTCATCGTTGACCAGGTTGCGGATGTCTTCCAGCGCCAGCGCCTTTTCCTTGCGGAACTCCGACGCCGGGAATGTCGGGCAGGAAAGAATCTCGCCCAGCATCGTCGCGAATTCGTCCAGGTAACGCGGCATGAAATCGCCGGAAATGGTCACGTATTCCCTGTGGGAAGCGACATCGACGGAAGCCCCGAGGTTGTTGAAGCCATCCATCACCTCGGCGTGGGATCTGCGCCTGGTTCCGCGCAGCAGGTTCAACGCCGTGAGATCGGCCAGCCCCTCCATTCCTTCCGGATCGTCCCACGACCCGCCGTGAACAATGACCTCGAAAAACACGAGACCGAGACGCTGGTCTTCCAGGTGGATAAGGACCGGGCGATCCGGACCCGCAGATTCAATCGTCGTCATGAACGCCCTCCCGCCGGTGCGGCCGACCTGATTTCCGGGGCAGGGTTCAAAGGCCGGGCCACGATTGAAACGGCGCGCGAAGGCACGAGATATCTCGACACGGCCGCGCGGACCGCGTCGGCATCGATTCTCCGGACATCCTCGACGAATGAAAAAAGCTGACGGTAGTCACCGGTCGTGACATGCCATATCCCGAGCTGGGTGGCGCGAGATCCGACCGTCACCATGGACCGCAGGAAGGAGGCCTCGAGGTGGTTGCAGGCGCGCCTCATCTCTTCGGTGGACGGGCCGTCCTGCGCCAGCCGTTTAATTTCCTCGAAGACGACGGAAATCGCGTCACCGGCCTTCTCGCCCTCGTTGACGGTCACATCGACGATGAATGTTCCGGCAAGCCTCATCGGTTCGGAAGTCCCGTCCACGTCGGACGCGATCGGAAGGTCGTCAATCAGTTTCCTGAAGACCCTTGAAGACTCGTTGGAAAAAAGCACTTCATTGGCGACATCGAGGGCGACCGCGTCATGGCTTCCGGCGGGCACGGTCAGCCAGCCGATACGCAGCCGTTCCGAATTCACGTCCACGTCGATTTCAGTGATGCCGCCGGACGGTTCGACGAATTCCGGCCCGGCCTCGTCAGGCAGGGGCACCGATTCGATCGAGCCATATCTGGTCAGGCAGAGCTCCACCGCCTTTTCAAACGAACAGTCGCCGACGATCACCAGCACCGCGTTCGAAGGCTGGTAATACACGCGGTAGAATTCAAGGCATTCACCAAGCGTGATCGAATCGATTGCGTCAAAGGTCCCGAGCGTGGGCCGTCCGTACGGATGCCCCGGGAACAGGCGCACGAACAGCGCTTCCTCGATCTGGCCGTCGGGGTCGTTGTCGACGCGGTACCGACGTTCGCTGCGGACCACGTCACGTTCGGATTCAAGCTGTTCCGCATCCAGGATGATGTTGCGCATCCGGTCGGATTCCAGGTCAAACGCCAGCTCCAGGGCGGGAGACGGCAGGTTTTCGTAATAGAACGTCCAGTCGAGCCAGGTGGCGGCGTTGTTCTGGGCACCGGCCTCTTCCAGCAGGCGATCGAATTCCTGAGGCTTGAAACGGCTGGTTCCCTTGAACATCAGGTGTTCGAACAGATGGGCGATCCCGTTCGTGAACCTGCCTTCGTTCACGGTGCCGACCCTGAACCATGTCTGAAAAGAAACCAGCGGGGCTGAATGATCCGATTCCAGCAGCACCTCGAGCCCGTTGTCGAGCTGGAAACGAACGACGTTCCCGCCACCGGCCATCGGTGTGACCTCGAGTACCGTGGCGCCACCGAACCCGGGCAGGCGCGCGGCGACGGAGGCCGCAACCGCCGCATAGCCATCAGCTTCCCGATGTTCGAAAGGCACTGTCATCGTGATAAACCACGGAAGATCGACGCCGGAGGATACTACGAAAGGGGGGTCAAGGGCTGATAATCAGGACGGGCTGCCGGATTATCCTTTGTTTTCGGGAATCTGACGACCGGTGAACAGCCCGGCGTCGACAAAGGGCTCGTCCCCGCGGGCAAAGTCGGGACGGTAGAAGTCCTGGGCCTCCGGTTCCTGCACGAATGCGTCGGCAAAGCCCAGTCGCTCCGCGTGCTCGACCACCCTCGCGTATTCCGCCCCGGTCACGCGGCGGGCAAGCAGCGGATTGTCGGCCGCCCTGTGCGACGGAAAATACTGCGACATCAACGACACCCTGACGTTCGTGCCCAGGGTTTCTGCAATGAAATCAAGCGACTCCCGGACCCCGGCCATGTCGTTCGGAAGAACCAGCAGCCTCACGATCATCCCACCGGTGATTGTCCCCGATGCGTCGGTCACCAGGTCAGTGCCGGTCTGACGCGCCATCTCCAGCAGGGCGGCGCGCGACACTTCGACGTAGTCCGCCGCGCAGGAACACTCGTCGGCGGCGAACCCGTCCGAATACCGCAGGTCGGCAAGCCACACGTCGACGATGCCCTCGAACTGCCGGAGAGTGTCGACCGACTCGTAAGACGACGTGTTCCAGACGACCGGCAGATTAAGGCCCGCCTTCGTGGCCCGCAGAAGCGCGTCGACAGCGTGCGCGGCGACGTGGGACGGCGTCACCAGGTTGATGTTGCAGCAGCCACGTTCCTGCAGTTGCAGCATCGCCCGGGCAATTCCGGCGGCGTCCGCGCCTGTTTCGTCGCGCCCGCCGACGGCGAGCCCCTGGCTGATTTCGTGATTCTGGCAGTAGCAGCAGCGAAGATTGCAGCCGGCGAAAAAGATTGTTCCCGACCCACCCGGGCCGGATATGCCCGGTTCTTCCCCGAAGTGGGCCGTCGCCGCCGACACTACCGCCCCTGCGGTGCCGCAAACGCCGGTTTCGCCAGCGATGCGGTCCACGCCACACCGGCGTGGACACAGCCGACATGGGGCGAGCATCGTCCGCAGCGCGGCCACGCGCCTTTCGAACTCGCCCGAAAGGGCCATTTCAAGCCTGTTATTCATGATTCTTCAGACCAGCTTCGAAATCATCGGCACCAGCCGCGAAAAAGCCTGGCCGCGATGCGACAAGGCGTTCTTGGTTTCCTGTGGTATCTGGGCGAATGTAAGGCCAAGTTCCGGGCGGAAGAATATCGGGTCATACCCGAAGCCATCCGTTCCCCTGTGTTCGTCGATGATGACGCCACTGACCGCTCCGCAGGTCGAATACAGGGTCCAGCCTTCCGGCAACAGGGCATGGGAATCGATTTTTTTTACGCCCTCGACAGGACTTTCGACATGCGGCAAGGCCAGTCCCGGCGGGATGACGAGCGCAGTCGTGCAGACGAACCGGGCTGATCTGTCTGCTTCACCGGCAAGCATCGCCAGCAATTTCGTGTTGTTCGCCGAGTCGTCGTGCCCATCACCGGCGAAACGGGCCGAATTCACGCCGGGCAGTCCACCGAGCGCCGCGACCTCAAGGCCCGAATCGTCCGCGACCGCCAGCAGTCCTGAAACGGACGCGCCGGCCACCGCCTTTATCACCGCGTTGTCCAGGAACGTGTCACCCGTTTCGGGCGGAAGGGCGTCGAGGCCGAAGTCGGCGGGCGAAAGCACCCTGATATCAAGATGGGAAAGCAGCGCGGCGACCTCGGCGCGCTTGCCCCGGTTGAAGCTGGAAAAAACGATCGAAAGCAAGTCGGACCCCCTTTCCAGAATCCGCGCTTCAGCGGACGCGGGCAATAACCCGGACGGTTCCCCTGACCGCGCCGTCCCGCCTGTCGATGAATTCCATGGAACCGAACCAGGTGGCATCGCCCGGGATCGCTGCGGGGGTCGAAAGGGCTTCAATGCCGACGCGCGCCCTCACACCCGGGAAAAGCCGCACAAGCCCTTCCCCGCCGACGGTCCCGACAAGCCTGGCCTTGTCCCTGAACCAGTGGCGCATCAGCATCGAAACCGGCACGTCGTCACCGCCCGACGACGCAAGCGCGCCGCGCACCTCGAGCCTGAAATCGGACTGCCCGGCCGCCTTCGGCACCGGAACATTCACCACCAGCCTGCGCTGCGTGAAACCGGTATGCACCACGGCCTTCCCATTGGAGTCGAGGACGTTGACCGCGACGTCCGTGAAGCGCCCCCAGTCCTCGGGTGAGATTTCCAGTTCGATTTCGACCTTTTCGAATGATTCGCCGGCCGAAAATCCTTCCTCGTGGCGTCCGCCACGCATCTTGACGACGCGCGACGTCTCGAATCCGTCGATCCGGCCTTCGAACGAGCCGCTGAACGCGTCGGCGCCGTTGTTCACGACCTCGATGGACGATGTCGGATTCTTCCCGGGCTCCAGCTTCAGCCAGTTTACCTGCCCGGCGTTCAGCATGCTGAAGGTGATGTCGACATCCACGAGGCTGTCCCTGGCGTCGTCGCCGGCCACTACAAGTTCCATGGTTCCCGCTGACAGGAGTTCCGACGGCCGCACATGGCCATCGACACTTGCGCCGTTCACGGAATCGACCCTGCCGCCAAGCGCGCGCACAAGATGGCCGCCACCGTCGAAAACCCCGACAAACACCGATGCTCCCGCGCCATCAGAGGGCACGGCCGACACCGCGACACCAGCGGTTCCGGCGGGAACGACAAACGGGATGCGGACAACGCCGCCGGCTTCGACGCGAAGAGCGCCCAGGCGAATCGTCGGCAGGCCTTTTGACTGCCGGGCGGGCCAGGGAACGACAACCGTGACCGGAAACTGGAAGGAAAGACCGGAATTGGAAACGCCCCGGACGGTCGCGACGTGCACGCCGGGTTTCGCGACCCCGGCGGGGTCAACCCAGATTTCGAAAGTCGCATCGGTTTCACCGGCAAAATGCAGCGACGATTTGGACATCCGGACCCACGGACGGTCCGCCTTCAGGACGAACAGATCAAACCAGGCCCCTCGATCCCGGGCCCCCGCACGCGACGAAAACATCGGCCGCACGCGCACGTAGGCGGGGTCATCCATCGACGGAGCCCAGCCGCCCGCACGCCAGAATGCCGCCCCGCCCTTCCGACCGCCAAGGGTCGGCACGTCGGTTTCGACCTTCATGAACTGGACGGTCGAGGCGCCTTTCGCCGAAAGAGCCTTGCGGAAGGCTTCCCACGCTGCGAAAACATTGACAAGACCGGCACCGCAGTCAAGCGCGGTCGCGCCCGGCACAGGCCTGGCCCCGGCCTTCATGGCCCTGGAAATCATGCCGGAATTCCACATCGCTTCCGGGTATTGCTGAAGCATCGCCGAAAGCAGCAGGGCGGCTGCGCCGGCAACTTGAGGCGAGGCCATCGACGTACCGGCCATAACATCCCCATGCTGCCAGGCAGGCACTGTCGATGCTGCCACCCCCGGCGCGGCGACATCGGGCTTCGCAAGTTCGCCGCCGCGCGACGAAAAAGCTAAAACCTTCACGCTGCCGGAATGAGCGGCACCGGTCAATCCGCCCGCGGTTGCCGGGGTTTCCACCGCGGCGACGCTGATCACGCCGTCGGAAGCGGCCGGAGTGCCGACTGTGGACATGCCCGGGCCCTCGTTTCCGGCGGAAGTGACGATGACCACATGCGGATTTTCGATGGCAAAGCGGTCGCAGAACGAGTCGATGTCAGAATAGCCCTCGATTTCGGACCCGATGCCATAGCTGAGGTTAACCACCACCGGCATCCGGTGTTCCCTGCCCCATTCTGCCGCGAACCGCAGAGCGTTCTGCATGGTTCCGGATTCGGTCGCGCCACCCCCGAGCGTGTTGTTGCCGATCTTCAGGGACAGCAGCACCGAGCCCGGCGCGACGCCGTCCCATCCAGCCTGACCGGCGATGTGATTACCGGCGGCAATCCCGGCCACATGCGTTCCGTGGGCACCGGTTGCAAGATGGAATCCGGCTTGAACGCGATCGTCGCCCTGCTGCGACAGATTGATGGCAATCGTGAGGGGGCTGACCACGTCGACCGGTCGTCCAGGCGAAAACTTCGCGGTTTCGAACGATTTTTCGTAGTCACCCAGGACGACGGCGTCGGACATGTCCCCGTCGCCGTCGACATCGACCAGCGCCCGGAGAATGCCCCCGGCGGCCTTGAACACAACAACGCCGAACCTGTCGTCGGTCCTTCCGTTGGCGTTCAGGTCCGGCACGTCGCTGTTGCGGAAGGCGGCTTCGTCAAGGAAACCGGCCCATACCTGCCCGCCCGCATCTGCCGGGACCCCGGCAAGGACGGCCTGGCCGACCTTGACGACACCCGCGGCGTCCCTGACGGCCTTGCGGCAATCGACCTGCGCCTCACGCGTGAAATCCCTGGCCACCACCACCCTGGGGGATCCGTCCGGCAGCGTCGACAGACCTGCCACACCGATATCCACCCCCGAATCGAGGACGGCAATCGCGACGCCCCGACCGTCCGCGGTGGGATATTTGCGAAGGAAGTCCGATGCCCCGATTGTCGATGTGTCCAGCAGACCGTCGAAAGACGGGTCGGCAGCGGCCGGAAGTGCAAGAAGCGCGACAAGCGCGCACAGGGGCATGGCAATCCGGAAGGTGACGGTATTCATCGCAGGATCTCCCGCAAGTCGGGCCCGATTGTAGCACGGACTTTGCGACAAGCCGCGGCAGTCAGCGACAGCCGGAACCGTTGCCGGCCTGAATCATGGGGTCCATATGGTTGAACTCGCGGACCGAACTGCAGCAGAGGTAGCCGAGGTCGCGGCAAATCGCGGCGAAGTGCGATTCCTGGATGGCGTCGTCGATGAATTCAACGGAAAGTACTGGAACGCCGGCGGCCCGGACGACATTCAATCCATCCAGCACCGGAACAAGTTCGCCCGTCTGCCTGACGTAGCCGTCGCGGAAGATGGCGTCGTGGAAGGCGACACCCGACACCACTTCAAGGAGACTGTCCCCGAGAAGCACCACCGGGTCGGCGGGAACCACCAAAAAATCCGGATCCCTGCCACGGGCCGTGTCGACAACGCTTTTAAAAAGCGTGCCCAACTTCATTGCCGCTGTCTGGTCTGGCACGAGCGCGGCGATTCCCGACGATATCCCCGTCAAATAGACCCCGTCGAAACCAAGGGCCGCGATCCTTGCGATGGCGGAATCCGGCCCTTCGCACAGGGCCTTCTTCCATGCAGGGTCATCGGGCCGGGGCGAAGGACCGCCATCCGCGCCGGGCGAGATCGGGATCAGCAGGGACTGCTGACAGGAACCGCCGGGGCCGTCCGGCACGAAAACGGGCCTGACCGTTTCCGGGTGACCGATGTCGAGCCACGCCAGGACAATCCTGTCACCACGGGCATCGCCCGGCCGGGCACGCAGCCTTTCGACCTGTCGGGCGTCCATTTCACCGCAGGCGTTTGGACCGGCGAACCAGTCGACTACCAGGACATCCGGATCGGCCGCAAGTATTGCTTCGACGTCAAGATTCCTGAGCACCACGGCAAATGACCGGGCTGAACTGAGACGACACTGCCTTCCCGACTGATGCGCCATGGCGGACTGGCCGAAAGGCACACGCCTGACCGAAGCCCAGGGAGCGCAACCGACGGCGGACACCACGGCCACCGCAAGCAGCAGTAAAAGATTCTTTTTCATTGATGCACCTGGACGGATGAGAGGGAAACAACCGCGACCTAGAAGAACGTGAACAGGCGGGAAGCGCCGCTCTGCTCCTTGAGCTTTTCTTCGAGAGACTTGTAGTCGACTTCTTCGGCGGCCTTCACGACGTTGCCCAGACGCGACTTCACGCGCAGGAAGATCGACTGCTTGTAGACTTCGGATTCGAGCATCGCGATCGGCCCCATGTCGAATTCGACCAGGGACGTCGTGGACGCGCGGAACGCCTCCCCGGTGACGATGTCGTTAAGACCGTAGTCCACGCCTTCGGCCGACTTTTCCGACGGCTTGCCCTTCATGAACGAAACCCACGTTCCGGTGTTCCATTTTTCGCCGTTTTCCCTGGTGACCGGCTTGATGAACATGATGCTCGGTGTAGAAGGGTCTGCCTTTTCCAGCGAGGACACCTGATCCAGCGTGGCGCCCTCGTATGCCAGCAGCGAAGTTTCATCGTGGAGCCTGCGGACCGCTTCGATGAACTTCACGACTTCGTATGAGACTTCAGGGTTGAACACGACACCGTAAAGCGCGCGATCCACCGTGAAGAACGGCTGGACTTCATAATACTTCTGGGCCCTTTTGACATAGGCATCAAGTTCCGTCCTTGCCTTGGACACCTGCTCCGGATCGTCGGGATTGGCCTTGTTCATCATCTCGAAGACCCGCTTGGTGTCTTCAACATGCTTGCTGACCACGTCCAGGACCAGGCCGCCGCCGGTGGCTTCGATCTCGGTGGTGGCGAAGTATTCGAGCAGGTGGTTCGCTTCATCAACCTGACTGTTGACGATCGCGCGCTGGCTGAATACGTTGCCGACGATTGTCCCCAGGACGAGTGCAGCCAGGCCGATCGCCACAATCATCATGATCAGCGCGGGTGATATCTTCTTTCCACCCTTTTCGGACGAATCGACGTCAACGGGTTCGCCGACCGCGGCCCCGGCCGTGACCGGCTGCCTGGATTCTACCGGTGCTGCGGGCGCCGGCGCAGCCGCGGCAGGCTTCGCGGCGGTGATGTTGAGTCCGAGCCTCGCCTTCAGGTCGTCGTGACCGGCCGGCTTGCTGCCCGAATCGGGGGTGTTGCCAGTGTTGTTGCTATCGTCGCTCATTTGGCCCTCCAGAAATCAAAACACAACATCGACGCCCAGGCGGACCTTGAAAAGGTTACCCGGGCCGCTTCCATCCGCCGCCGAAAACGCCGCACCCGGCCGGCACCAGCCCGCCGTGACGCCGAGCTTCACGGCCAGGGTCTTCCAGATTGCCGGGGTGGTGTAGTAAACGCCGCCGTCAAGCTCCAGGCCGAGATCACGCGACGCCGGCCCGTCCCTGAACGACAGCGGATAGCCGCCGTTCATCAGGGAATTATAGTATGAAGCGACCGGACTTAAAGCCCTCGCCCACAAAAATCCCAGGCGTATGTCCAGCCCCTTGACCGGATAGAACCGGAACTGCGGATGAATGTACAGGGCATTGGTGATCGAACCGTTGGACACCGAGTATTCCCATCCTTCCGGCGGCTCATAACCCAGCGTCGCGGCGGACGCCCGGGCGGCCGACCAGGAGGTCGATCGGCCAAGCACGTCCTGGAACAGGATCATGCCGACCTGGTAGGACGGATCAAACGAAAAACGGAAGTCCTTCGAATCGCCTTCGTCGGGGTCGCCGGACGCCAGACCGAATTCCAGCGAGGCGTCGAATCCCTTGTCCACACCCTTGTCGGTGCCCATGAAGTACTTGTACGTCGCGCGGGCCACCATGCCCCACGCCAGCACGTCAGCGCCGTCCGGTGTCCTGGGGCCGATCACCCGCTTCGAGGAACCGGCGGTCAGCGCGGCTTCAAGTTCAAGCTTCAGGGAATCGCCGCGCTTGAAACGAAGTTCATGCCCGGTGAACAGGTCGGTCGTGGTCACCTCGATCCGATCGCCGTTGTCGTATTCCTGCCAGCGGTAGTTAACATAGATGCCGGAGAATGTCCGCCAGAACGCCTTGTCAGGGTTGTGGTCGAAATAAAGGGCCGTGGTGAAACCGTAGGCACCGTCGCCGTCCATCAGGTCGGCCATGTCGTCCTTGAAAACCACGTCGCCGGCGACCATCACGTGAAATGCCTGTGCCGCGTCGTTCTTGAAGAAATGCGAGAACGGACGGCAATCGAAAGACAGGCGCTCGATCATGTCGCCGCCCAGGTTGTCGGTCCAGTCGCGCACGGTCGCGCGGCCGGGATTGAACGCCATCCCGAGCCCCCAGTCGGCGGCAATCTGGCCCGCGTCAAGCCTTCCGGCGATGCTGGTCCAGGAAATCTTCAGTTCCCGCAGCATCGAACGGCCGGTCCAGTCGTTTTTCGTCCGCTGGTAAAGCACGGCGTCCGGGGCCGCGTCCGTCGTGCTGCCAGCAAGCTGGCCACCGAGGATGTCGACGTCGATGAAAAGCTCAACCCTTTCGTCAAGAGCAGGCACCGCGGGTTCCGTCGCCCCGGCTGCCTGGGCATCCGCGGTCGCCAAAACAGCTTCGGCCGCCTGTCCATCAACTGGCGCCGTGACGTCCGGGACCGGGTCGGCCGGAGGCTTTTTCCGCCAGAGAACAAGGGTCGGACGAAGATTCAGCTTGTGGTCCAGATAGTGTTTCAGGCCATCGCCGGCACCCGCCTCATCCATGCCGAAAAGGGGCATGTAGGTGTAATGGAGCTGGTACGAACCTTCAAACTTCACGCGCTTCGAGCTGATCAGTTTCTGCAGGGCGCCCGGTTCCTTGACCGGCTGTTCGCCGACGACCTGCATGGGGCCGATGACCTGTTCGGCCTGACCGGGGGCCTGCCCGGGGGCCGGCCCTTCAACCACGGGCTGACCCTGGGGTTGCTGATTGTCTGATTCGACGACGGGCTGTCCTTCAACGACGGGCTGTTCACCGGTCTGCTGATCCCCGGACCCTTCTTCCGGCTCGGCAGCCGGGGCGGTGGCAGTCCCTTCACCCGCGCCAATCACGAAATCACCCGGGGCCGGATCCCACGGAGGCGGAGCGTCCGCGGCGACCGGTTCCACGACGGCGGTGTCCACGACGGATTCACCGGTGACATCCGCGGTCTCCTGGGCCCGCGCGCCGGCGCCCGCGAAAAAAACAAGCACCGCGAACACGGCCATGCCCGGGATTGTCGACGGCGGTCTGAAACTCACATGGCCTCCCGTACCGGCACCCGTGCCGGAGATACCGACGGACTGTGCGAAGGAAACCTGGTCAGGCGCAACGGTTTGAACTCTTGTAGACGCTTTCCACGATTTCCCGGACTTCCTTGAAAAACGGCGGCAGTGTCGAAAGTTCATATTCCCATGCGATGTTGTCGGATATCCGTCGCACGGCCTGGGCCTTGGGGAAGTTCAGCCTGCACAGCATGCGCGCGCGCTGCTCGATCTCGGCGCGACCGAGTTCGACGGCACGGCCCTCGAGCTTCTTCAGGAAGTGCCTGCTGACCTTGGGAATCATGTAATCGAACTGCATTAATCGTATCCTTCCGCCTTCAGTCAGCGGGATTATCGACTGCCGCCCGGACGCTGTCAACGACCGAGTCCGACGGCCCCGAGGATGGTGTCCGCGACCGCTGAAATGGCGCCGCCGGACAGCTCCGGATAAACCGGAATCGACAGGACCTCCGCCGTGGCGCGCTCCGCCACCGGACAGTCGCCGACCTGTCCGCCAAGGCCGGCGAAACAATCCTGTTGATGCAGGCAGCGCGGGTAATAAACAGCGTGACCGATGCCGGCGTCATCCAGTGCCACTGCGACCAGGGCCCTGTTGTCAGGCAGCCGCACGGTGAACTGGTTCCAGACGTGACGGCCACCCGGACTTTCCACGGGAAGAGCGAGCCTTCCCGCGGCCGCGGCAGGTTCAAGCAGCTCCATGTATCGCGCTGCGTTCGCCTGCCTGGAGGCGATCCAGCCGTCGAGGTACTCAAGCTTGACCAGCAGGATCGCGGCCTGAATCTCATCCAGCCGGAAGTTGCCGCCCACGACGTGATGGAAATACCGCGGCTTCGCCCCGTGGTCACGCAGGATGCGCAGGCGCTCGGCCAGGCCGGGGTCCGATGTCGTCACCAGGCCGCCGTCGCCCGCCGCGCCCAGGTTCTTCGAAGGAAAGAAGGAAAAACAACCGATAGTCCCCATCGATCCGGCCGCCCTTCCGTCGCGGCGTGCCCCGATCGACTGGGCGGCGTCCTCGATAACCGCGATGCCGTGCCCGGCGGCGATATCAAGCAGGGGGCCCATGTCCGCGCACTGACCGAACAGGTGAACCACGATAATCGCCCTGGTGCGGGGGGTTATCGCGGCCCTGACGCCGGCCGGGTCGATGTTGAACGTGCCGGCCTCGATGTCCACGAACACGGGCCGCGCGCCGACGCGTTCAATCGCCCCGGCGGTGGCGAAGAAGGAAAATGTCGTGGTGACGACTTCGTCGCCCGGCCCGATCTCAAGCGCCATCAGGGCCATCAGGAGCGCGTCGGTGCCGGACGAAACGCCCACGGCAAAGGGGACTTCGCAGTACCGGGCGCAAGCTTCTTCCAGCGCAGACACGCGCGGGCCAAGGATGTACCGGCCGGAACGAAGGACTTCAACGACGGCGCTTTCAATCCTGTCGCCGATTGCCGCGTACTGCGCCTGCAGGTCGAGCATTGGAACCGTCATCATCACACCCCCGCGGCTTTCAATCGCGCGGATCGAAGGTCTTTTCAACCCGGTCGGGCGCCGCCAGGACGTACGCGCGGTTGCACGGCGCCCCGTCGGAGCCGATGGCCGCGCACCTGGCGCCGCCGTCGACGAACGTCAGGCGGTGGCCGCATTCGCAGACCCACCCGATGACCCTGGCCGGGTTGCCGACCACCATGGCGTACGCCGGCACATCCGTCGTAACGACCGCGCCCGCGCCGACGAAACACGCCCGCCCCAGTTCGTGGCCGCAAACGATCACGGCACCCGCCCCGATTGAAGCGAAACGCCGGACAAGCGTCTTCTGGTACATCGAATGCCTGTCGATCGCCGCACGTGGAAGCGGGTACGAAAGGTTCGTAAACGTCATCGACGGACCGCAGAACACGAAGTCCTCCAGTTCCACGCCGTCGTAAACGTTGACATTGTTCTGCAATTTGCACCCGCGCCCGATCAAGGCGGCGCCGCCGACGTACACGTTCTGCCCGAGACTGCTTCCGGCGCCAATCATGGCCCCGTTCATCACATGGCAGTTATGCCAGATCCTGACGCCGGCGCCGATGTTCGGGTCGACGAAACCGTTTTCAGGCTTTTCGCCGTCGATGAATGCCGAAGGGTGCGCGAAATATGGTTTGTCCATGCGCGTCACTCCGCTTTCAAGCCTTTATGACCTTCGGGTGCGGCTGCCGGTAAACGCCCCTGGTGTCGATGATCAGACGGGCCCGTTCCAGGAGGGCGTCCCAGTCAACGGCGTCGTGTTCCGTCGAAATCAGGACGGCATCGAACCCGGCGGCCCCGGCCAGGTCGACGCTTTCACGTCCCATGAACTTCGAGTATTCACGCGACGGCGGAATCACCGGAATATGCGGGTCATGGTATGAAACACGCGCCCCCTGCTGTTCCAGGAGGTCCATCAAACGGTAGCTCGGGCTTTCGCGGGCGTCGTCCATGTTCTTCTTGTAGGCCAGCCCGATGATGAGCAGGTTGGACCCGGCCAGACCCCTTCCCATCTTCGAAAACGCCTCCATCGTGCGCGAAACGACATAGGAAGGCATCGATCGGTTGACCTGGCCCGCGGTTTCGATGAACCTGGAATAAACCTCGTATTCACGGGCTTTCCACGTCAGGTAGAACGGGTCAATCGGTATGCAGTGACCTCCGATGCCCGGTCCGGGGGTGAACTTCATGAACCCGAACGGCTTCGTGGCGGCCGCGTCGATGACCTCCCACACGTCGATCCCCATCCGCTCGAACACGATCTTCAGTTCGTTCACCAGGGCGATATTGACGGCCCTGAAAGTATTTTCAAGGATTTTGGCGGCTTCGGCGACCCTGGTGGAACTTACCGGGACTATGCGCCTGATGACCGACCCGTACAGGGCCTCGGCCGCTTCACGGGCGTAGTCGCTGTCGGCACCGACGATCTTGGGAATGGTCTCGCATTCAAATTCCGGGTTGTTCGGGTCTTCCCTCTCGGGCGAAAAGGCCAGCCAGAAGTCGCGGTCGGCCTTCAGTCCGCTGACCTCCTCAAGCACCGGCTTCATCACCTCGACCGTGGTCCCGGGGTAGGTCGTCGATTCCAGCACGATAAGCTGGTCCGGTTTCAGGTACGGCGCAATCTGCCTGCACGAGCCGACGACGAAGCCCATGTCGGGTTCAAGATTCTGGTTCAGGGGAGTGGGCACGCATATCAGCAACGCGTCGCAATCCGCGACCCTGGAAAAGTCGGACGACGGTTCAAAGCCGCTGGCCAGAAGCCGCGAAATCACCTCGTCCGGGATGTGCCTGATGTACGTGCGTCCGGCGGCAAGGGCCGAAATCTTCTGCACGTCGGTGTCGAACCCGATGACCTTGAAACCCTTGCGGGAAAAGACCTCCGCCAGCGGCAGGCCGACGTATCCAAGACCCAGTATGCCGACGACCGCGCTGCCAGCGCGTATCCTGGAAACCAGTCCCATATTTCCCCCCGGCGGACCCGTCACAACCGGACGGCCCGCCCCTCGCGCGCGGCCTGGTATATGGCCAGAACAAGCCTGGCCGACTTCCTTCCCTCGACCCCGTCCGGACAGGCGGACTGGCCGCCCAGGACTGCATCAATCACGTTCCTGTAGTATCCGGCATGCCCGAACCCGTAAACGGTCGGAGGCAGGTACCCCGAATCCCTGACCCGGCCGTCAAGATCGTCGGCGTCCGCAAAATTCCATTCCGCAAGGCTGTTAAGCGCGATCCCGCCGGCCCTGGCCGTTCCGGTCGTCCCCATCAGGGTCATCGACCCCTCGAGGTTGGCCGGATACACCAGCATCGTCGTATTGATCGACCCGATTGCCCCGCCCGCGAACCGGATCACCGCGCATCCCGTGTCCTCGGCCTCGATCCTTCGTGCCAGGGTCCCCGTCACGGCCACGACCTCGACCGGGTCGCCCATCAGCCATTGCATCAGATCGACGTAATGCGACGCCTGGTTCATGAAGGCGCCGCCGTCCAGGGCCCATGTCCCGCGCCACGGCGCCTGATCATAATAGTCCTGCGGCCTGGTCCAGAACACGTTCGCCTGGCCGAACAGGAGCCGCCCGAACCTGCCGCGTTCAAGCGCCCGGCGCATCAGCGCCACGGTCGGATTCAGCCGGTTCTGAAGCACCGTGAACAGAAGCCTGTCGTTTGCCCGGCACGTCTGGATCAGGCGATCGATCGATTCAAGGTCGATCCCTATCGGCTTTTCGCTGACGACGTGGCAGCCGGCCGCGGCGGCCTTGATCCCGTGCGCGGGGTGCAGGCCGGAAGGTGTGCAGATGGACACGCAGTCAAGCCCGCCGGCAGCAAGCATTTCATCGATGGACGCGTAACAGGGAACACCGCCCGCTTTTTCCGATGCGGCGCGGGCGCGTTCCGGAACGATGTCGCAGACCGCGCCGACAACCGCGCGGTCACCGTTATTCGCGATCGCGTCGATATGGAATGACGAAATGCGGCCGCAACCGACAATCCCGAAACGTATCCTTTGCCGATTCAAGACTTCACCATCGCGCGGCGGCGGGCATCACGCCTTCGGCCCCGGAGCGTCATCGCCATCGACGTCTTCGCCCTTCATGCCCTTCTTGAATTGATGAATGCCCTTGCCCAGGCCGCCGAGGACCTTTGGAAGCCTCGTCGCCCCGAACAGCAGGAGGACAATCACCAATATCCACAGGATTTCCTTGAATCCGATACCCATGATCCACCCCCCGCCGGCCGTCATTCGGCCAGCAGCTTTTCCATCTCGTCAAGCGTGGCGGCAAACAGGTCGAAGGTCGCCAGCATGGCGTCGGTCTTCGTCAGATCGACCCCGGCCTTTTTCAGAGTTTCGACCGGGAAATCGGAATTCGCGGCCGAAAGGAAATCCAGGTAACCCTTCAGTTCCGCATCCCCGCCGTCGCGCACGCCCTTCGAAAGGGCAATGGCCGACATCAGGCCGGTCGCATACTGGAAAACGTAGAAATTGTAATAGAAATGCGGGATGTAGGCCCATTCGAAGCCGTCATCCGGCCCGATCGTGAATTCCGGTCCGTAGTATTTCCTGACAAGGCCGGCGTAAATCTCGGCAAGCTTGTCCGACGTCAGCGCGCCGCCCTTTTCGACTTCCTGGTGAACCAGCAGCTCGAATTCGGCGAACATCGTCTGGCGGAACACGGTCGTCCGGATGTTTTCGATGCGCTTGTTCAGCAGGTACAGCTTTTCTTCCTTGGTCTGCGCCTTCCTGATCAAGTCGTCCAGCAGCATCTCCTCGTTGAACGTGGAGGCGATTTCAGCAAGGAAGATCGGGGTGTCGGCGTTCACGTATTCCTGCGACGAAGCCAGGTGGAAGTGCAGCGCGTGCCCGAATTCGTGGGCCAGCGTGAACACGTCTTCGAGTTCGTTCTGGTAGTTCAGAAACACCATCGGGTGCTGGCGCCAGGCGCCGTTGCAGAAGGCCCCGGAACGCTTGCCGTCATACGGAAAAACGTCGACCCAGCGATTTTCAAGGGCAAGGCCGGTCGCGAGGACCTGGCTGTATTCCGGCCCCATCTTCGCCAGCGCGACCTTCACCATGTCGACGCCCTGTTCGTACGGGACGGTCCTTTCGCTGGTGGCGAACATCGGGACGTAGAGGTCGTAGTAATTGACTTCCTGGAGCCCGAGAACCTTCTTGCGAAGCTGCACGTACCTGTGAAGCGTGCGCGGCAGGTTGTCGGCAGTCGCCTGGATCAGCGACATGTAAACGTCGACCGGCACCGCGCTGGCGTCCAGGGCCGACTGCACCGCCGAATCATAACCGCGGGCCTTCGCGTTGAAGATGTTGGTCTTGACCGCCATGTCCAGCGATGCCGCGAACGACTTCGAGTGCTGCTTCAGCGTGGCGAAGAACTTTTCAACGGCTTCCCTGCGGACGTTCCGATCCTTCGAACCGCGGAACTTGGGGAAGCTGGCCATTGTCAGGGCCTTCTTCGCGCCATCGTCGTCGGTCGTGTCGGGAAACTTGACGTCCGCCTCGAGCGCGCCGTGCATGAACCCGGGACCGGCCTGGATGTCGCCGGTCAGCGCGAGCAGCCTTTCCTGTTCCTGCGGAAGAACGTGAGGGCGCCTGCGGTTCAGGTCGTCGATGTAGTGCGCGTACTTCGCCATGCCCGGTTCGGCCGCGACCATGGCGGAAAGCACCTGCGGGTCGAGCGCCAGAAGGGCCGGTTCCATGAATGACGACGCCTCGCCGAACCTTGTCAACAGGGCCTGCGTCCTGTCTGTACGGGCCTTGATTTCGGACGAGTTGCGGTCGGTCGAATAGAAGGCGTACGCATAAACGTCAAGCGATTCAAGCTGGCGCTTCACGTCGAAGACCATTTCCAGGCAGGCCAGCATCGAGGGCCCGTCCCTGACGATTGTCCCGCGGCAGGCCGGGATTTCCTTGACGGCCGCGTCCACGCGGACATACGCGGTTTCCCATGCCTCGGCCGATTCATACATGTAATCGAGATTCCACCGGTACTTCTCCGGAACCTGGTCCCCCGGCATGGTGCCGGAAGGGACGAACATTCCCGGCGTCGCCACTTCCATCTTCGCCTCCGCCGCCGGAGCCGCCGCCACCTGCGCGCCCTCCAGTTCCTTTTTCGAGCAGCCGGACAGGCAGACCGCCGCCAGGCAGATCATCGCGCCAACAGGAACACCGCCAAGCCTGAACCTACGAGCCATGTGCCGACCTCCACATACCATCTGGCGCGGGAAGTTTACCACGTCGAACCGGCCGTCCGGTCAATTTTATGGCTGTGCGCCGCAGGGGGCGTTGACAGGGCGGCCCCGTAAAGGGAACATCTTCCCGGTCCCGCGGGGACACCGCTCTGACAAGGGAATTCAACATGAAACGGCCGGTTCCGCCACCACCCGGGCTCTTCGATTCAAACAGAAGGTGCATGGTCATACTTGCCCACCAGGACGACGAAGCCACGTTTGCCGGCGTTGTCGGCAGGCTGCCGTCGGATACGCGATTCCTGTGGGTCACGAACGGGGACGGACTGTCGGACGAACTGGGGATGCCCGACGCCGCATATGCCGAAAAACGACGGCTCGAGACCATCTCCGCCATGGAAATCGCCGGATTCGGTCCCGACAGGCTCACCTTCCTCGGGTTCAGCGAAAAGGACATCTACGCGAAGCTGGCGTCACTGGACGACGGCGATCCCGTATTCCAGAGGTCGGCGGTCCTGAACCACTTCAAGGACATGTCGGCGCGCGTGACCGCGGAGGTCCTGGCCTTCCGGCCGGAAATCATCTTCACCCACGCCTGGCAGGGCGGACAGCCGGAACACGACCTGACACACCTGATGGCGATCCTGGCGGCGAAAAAGCTGCCCTCGTGCCAGGTGTTCGAGGTACCTGAGTATGAACTCGCCTACACGGTGTTCCTGAGGTTCCCCCCTTGGCGCGTCGGCCCGGTGTACGAAATCTGCCTGTCGCCGTCGGAAATGGACGTAAAGAGGCGGATGCTGGACCGGTACGAAACGCAAAAGCACGGACTCGGCCTTTCAAGGATTCTCGCGACGGCAGGCGATGTCGGCGCCATGGCATGGTCGCTCCTGACGCGCCGCCGGATCCAGCGCTTCCGTTTTGCGGCGCGTGAACACTTCGGCCCGGTCCCGGCGGACAGAAACTACAGGGCCTGTCCCCACGGCGCCGACCGCCTGGAGTACATCGGCGACGACTGGCAGAAGAAACCGATTTCATATTCGCGCATGGTCGTGCCAGTCGTATGCGCCCTCGAACAGTGATAGAATCCCGCATCCCGCGTCAGGAGGTCTGTCCATGCGGTCAATCCCTGTAATCATTGTGGCCATCGCGCTGGCGGCGGTCGTGCTCACCGGATGCTCTAAAGAGGACCCGGTCGGTCCCGTTGAAATGGAAGAGGTCGGCAAGGTAAAGATTCCAGCCAACTCGATGGGCTTCGTCAGCACGAAATCCCTGCAGGATCTGGCCGGCCTTTCCGGCGATCTTGCAGGTTCCATCGGTAAGCAGGCGGCCGCGGATGACGGACGCCTCGCGGACCTGATCCGCCGCAAGATGATTGGCACGAAAGACCTGGGCTGGATGTCCCGGACCAGGCCGATGAAGGCCCTGGTTCTGGACCCGGCGAAATTCGGCAAGCCCTTCGTGATGATGGCCCCGATCGAGTCGAAAAAGGCCCTGATGGGCGGACTTGAAGGCGTTAAGAAGGACGTCGACGGCAACGACGTTCTCTTCACCGATCCCGAGGGCAAGACCAGGTACATCAACTTCGTCGGTAAAAACGCCGTCTTCACCACGGATCCGGTGGCATTCGCGGCAGCGAAGGAATTCGTGGAAGGCGACCTTCTCAGGTATCCGGCAACCAGGGCGCTGGATGTCCAGACCACGGCGAAGTCGGCGATCAACATCGTGAAGCCGCTGGCCGCGCTTGGAATGAGCCGCGTCCTGAAGCAGTTCCCCCAGGTCGGGATCATGACCGCGATGGGGGTCCAGAAGACCGTCGAATTCCTTGATGACCTCGACGGCATCAGGATTATCGCCTTCTTTGAAAACGGCAACCTGATCATCGAATCCTCCGCCGTGCCGCTCGAGGGTTCCGCCATGGCACGGGCCGCAGCCGGCGCGAAGGATCGAAAACTGACGCTGGCCGCCATGGCCCCCGGCGACGGCTGGCTCGAAATCGCCGGCAACGCCGACCCGGACGAAACGGGCAAGAGCATCGAAACCCTGCTCAACTCGGCGGTCGCGGTCATGGGACTCTCGAGTGAGACGAAAGACGTCTACCCCGATCTTCTGAAGGATCTGGTGACGTCGATGTCGGGCGAATCCCTTGTGTGGATCGGATGGGAAAAGGAATTCCCGCTGCGCACGCTCGTCATCGCCGGGCTCTCGAGTCCCGAAACCGCGAAGACGGCGTCCGCGCAGATGTTCTCGCTGCTTTTCGGCGAATTCGGCAAGAAGGCCCGTGTCCTGGTGCCGAAGATTCCCGGCACGGACGCCGGTGCGGCGGCCGCGGGCGCCACGCAGCCGGACCCTGGCGCACAGGCGGCGCCAATGGCCGACCTGTCGAAGCTGGACTGGACCAGTCTGGAAAATCTCATCGCTTCTTCCACGGACATGCTTTCTTCTTCCGGGGTCGCGGTGGCCCTGAAGAAAGACGACACTGAAGGTGCCGAGGTCAACCACCTGGACTTCATGATCGATCGCGCACGCCTTTCCGCGTCGCGCCCCGACATCGCGAAATACCGCAATTTCCTGGATGACCGCCTGTCCATCGGCGCCGGGTTCGACGACCGCAACTTCTACCTGGCCGCCGGTTCCGACTCCGTCAGGGACATTCAGGCCACGCGCGGCTCGCCCGCCGGCGCCGGCAAGCTTGCCGGACTGATTTCCGGGGCCGGATTCGACGTCACATGGGCAATGCGCCTGTCCCTGGTCGATGCTGCGAAGGTCGCAACCGCCGGGTACGACAAACTGATCTACGCTCTTGTGCCCGGCCTCGCCTCGATGTCCACCAGCCCGGAACTGACCGTGGTTTCGGGTGCGCGCGATGGCAGGGTCGTGGTGGGAAGACTCTCCATCCCGCTTGCCGGTATTTCCGAACTCAGAAAACCGGGGCAGCCGGCTCCGGCCCCGTGATCCAGGCAATGCCATCCGTCCCCGGCCCGACAGCCTTCAAGCCTCTTCGTTTCGTGGTCCCGGCATTGACATAACGATTTTATTGTTCCATATTTCACGGGCGGAAGCGCTCCTCCCCCCGGAGTGCGTTCGCTCTTTTCTCCCTAAGGAAGGCATTGCCTTCCCGACGACCCCGCGATGGCCGGGGGGCGCCAGATATGGTGGCCGTACTCGACACCCCCCTGTCGGGCATGGCTTGCCGGCGTCCCCTGGCCATCAAACATTTCACCACAGGCTATGCGGTTGTAGACCAGTCAGACGTCACGCCATCCATGTCCTGAAGGAAATGGAAACTGCCGCGACGATTCGGTCTTGTGCATAAAGCGATTTCGGGGATTGAAAGGTGACCGGGTTCCGGAGGAGAAGTGCCGAACGATCAGCGCTTGGAGTACTGGAAGCGCTTACGGGCACCCGGCTGGCCGTACTTCTTACGTTCCTTCGTGCGCGGATCGCGCGTCAGGAAACCGGCCTTCTTGACCGGACCGCGCCACTCTTCAACGTTCATCGCGGCCAGGACGCGCGCGATGCCGTGACGGATGGCACCGGCCTGTCCGGTTTCGCCGCCGCCGCGGACTGTGCAGAGGACGTCAAACTGATCGCCGTTGCCCAGAACCACGAAAGGTGTGCGAACCAGGATGCGGTGGTTCGGACGACAGAAATACTGATCAAGGTCGCGGCCGTTGACGGTGATTTTTCCCGTGCCCGGCAGGACGCGAACGCGCGCTGCGGCTTCCTTGCGACGACCAGTTGCCCACATGACGGTGGCTTCAGCCATTTTGCCCTCGTTCAAATCTTCGTGAGATCGAGATTTTCCGGCAGCTGAGCTTCGTGCGGATGCTCGGCGCCTTCATATACCTTCAGCTTGGTCAGCATCTGGCGACCAAGGGGACCGCGGGGCAGCATGCCCTTCACGGCCTTCCTGAACGCCACATCGGACTTTTCCTGCATGATGTCGCCGTAATTGCGTTCACGCAGATGGCCCATGTAACCGGTGTGCCACCTGAACTGTTTCTGTTCAAGCTTCCTGCCGGTAAGAACCACCTTCGCGCTGTTGACGGCGATCACGAAGTCACCCGTGTCGTCGTGCGGCGTGTAGGTCGGCTTGTGCTTTCCACGGAGAACCATGGCAACACGAGCGGCCACGCGGCCGAGCGTCTGCCCATCAAGGTCGACCACATACCATTTGCGGTCAACATCACTCGTCGAAAAACTTCTGGTCCGCATTATCTCTGTCCCTTCCTTCCAAAGCACAGGGCGAGTGTTTTACCCGATTCCATCTTTGAAGTCAAGAGTCATGGGCTTTGATTTTCAAGAACCCGGATTATCGTCGCCACCAGGGGCTTCGGCGCCTGCCAGCCCGAGACCCTCAAGCACCGCCACCGCTATATCGAAGCGGTTGAACGGGGGCATTATGTATATTCCCCGGATGCGGCCCCGGAACGCAGCAGCGGCCTCGCAGGCAATACGGACGCCCTCGGCGCGCGCCGGCTCGCCCGCCCCGGCCAGCCTGACCCTGTTCCTTATCGGCTCGGGAATCTGCATCCCCGGGACCTCGTTGTGCAGGAATTCCGCGTTGCGCCATGAAGCGAGCGGAAGGATGCCCATGATTACAGGCACCGAGGCTCCGACTTCGGCCCGGACCCGGTCAAGGAATCGATCCATCACCTCATGGTCGAACACGGGCTGCGTCATGACATAGTCGGCACCCGATTCAACCTTCCGGGCAAGCCGTCCGACTTCACGGTCGAGATCGACGGCACCCGGTTCGGCCCCGCACCCCTTAACGAACGCCGTTCCCTGCTCCATCCTCCGGCCGGACGGTTCGATACCGCGGTTGAGGTTGGAAACAAGGCGAAGCAACCCGATTGAATCAAGGTCGTACACGGTCGTCGCTTCAGGGTAATCGCCCAGCTTGGAAGGATCGCCCGTGATGACCAGCAGGTTCTTCAGCCCCATTGACCAGGCCCCGAGCAGGTCGGCCTGCAGCCCCAGCAGGTTCCTGTCACGGCAGGTCACATGGAGCACCGGTTCCAGCCCGGTGTGCTGCAGCGCGGCCGCCATGGCAAGCGCCGACATCCTGACCGTGGCCCGCGGACCGTCGGCGATGTTGACGAACCTGACGCCGGCCGCCTTCAACATTCTTGCGCCCTCAAGCGCATGCGACACGTCAAGGCCGGTCGGGGGATCAAGCTCGACGCTGACCACGAATTCTTCGACTACCGCGCGACCGAACGCCGACCGGCTGGCCACGGGCGGAGCCTGTATGTTCGAGTACACGCATGCCTGCCCGCCGACGGGTTCGGCGGCGATTTCGATCCTTCCGCCGCGCACCATGCGGATTTCAGCCGCGATCTGCCTGACATGTTCAGGCGTCGTGCCGCAGCAACCGCCGAACATCTGGACGCCCCTCGAGATGTATCGTTTTGCGTATTCGCCGAAGTACTCCGGCGTCGTCATGTACATTACGCGGCCCTCAATGACCCGGGGGAGACCGGCGTTCGGCTGAACGATGACGGGGACGCCGTGGCCAAGCATCGCCTCGGCGACATCGAAAAGGCCGGCCGGACCGACGCCGCAGTTGGCGCCGATGACGTCGGCGCCGAGATCGGTCATCCTGGCTGCCATCTCGGCGGGGGACACGCCATCGCAGGTCGTGACCTCGCCGCTGTCACCCTTGAACATGCCCATGGCAATTATTGGGACGTCGACCCTTCCCCGGATGGCCTGCATGATAATTTCCATTTCGGCCGGGTAACGTATCGTTTCAAGCACCAGCAGGTCGGCGCCGGCATCAACAAGCGCGTCGGCCTGTGCGGCGAAGGCGTCGGTCATCCGTCGCGTCTGGGCGGCGTCGTGCAGGTCGGGGATCAGGCCGGACGGACCGATTGACCCGGCGACAAGCGCCTTGCCGGCCGCGATACGGCGGGCGATTTCAACCCCGCACCTGTTGATCTCGGCCGCGCGCTCCGCCAGGCCGTGTCCGGCGAGCCTGATGCCGTTCGCGCCGAACGTGTTGGTCGTCAGGACCATCGCGCCGGCCGAGAGGTAATCGGCATGCGCCTTTTCGACCATATCCGGACGCGAAACGTTCAATTCATCGAAATTGCGATTGATGAATATGCCGCGGCTGTACAGCAGCGTACCCATCGCCCCGTCAAAAACGACCGGGCCTTTTTCGAGCATTTCGAAAAGCTTATGAGCCATATGACACCAGCATCGGCTTCAATCAGAAACGGCCGTCGATTGTACATGGAAAGGCGGCATCGGGCCAGTGAACCTTCAGACACGCCCGACGGCACGGGCAAACGTCACCACGTCGACCCTGGCGGCGCCGGCGCGCTTCAGCGCGCCGGCACAGGCCGCCGCCGTCGCTCCGGTCGTCAGGACATCATCGACAAGGATGACGCGCGCATCCTCAAGATCCTGTCCCGGGCGCGCCATGATGCCCCCGACCGCCAGCTCGAGCCTGGTGGCGCGGGAAGCTCCCCGCGTCGAACCTGAGCCGCCGGCCCGCGCAAGCAGACCGCTTCCGTCTTTCATTCCCGACGCGGCCGCGAATTGGGCCGCCAGGAGTCCGGCCTGGTTGTACCCCCGGACAAGGTATCTGCGCCACGCAAGCGGAACACATGTGATCATGGAGGCCGCCGGAAACCCCGACAACCGCCATGCGGCGGCCATCGTCATGCCCATCGGACGGGCAAGATCCCATCTGCGCGAATACTTGAGGGCGAGCACGATGTCCCGCACGGGACCTGCCCACACAAAGACGGATCGCGCCGAATCAAATGAATCCGGACCCCCGAGCCGGCATACGCACAGGTCGACGTCCGGGGCGCCGCATGTCGCGCATCCGTCCGTGGCGCACGTCACAACCGACGCGGAACATACGTCGCACAGGTCAAACAGCCTGCCCGCTGAAACCATCAGGCCGCAGGATGGACATGTGCGCGGGAACATGGCGTCGCGGGCATCCGACATGATTTTCCGGCAGATATCGGGAATTTGCGTCAATCGAACTGGTTGGATTCCATCCTGGCGAAATCGAGGACCCATTCAGGTTCCTGGACCTCGATCACCTTCGCATCGGCCCACAGGCGGTCCAGGTCGTAATAGTCGCGGTTGTGCTTTTCGAACACATGGACAATCACGTTTCCAAAATCAAGAAGGATCCAGGCGCCGGACTTACGTCCCTCGACACCCGAGGGAATCATGCCCTGTTCCTTCATCTTGGTTTCGACGGCTTCGGCGATCGCCATGACATGCCGGTCGGAACGGCCGGAAAACAACACGAACATGTCCGTGTAGTCCACGACGCCGACCACGTCATATACCTTGGTGTTGAACGCGTTCTTCGACCAGGCGGCATCCAGGACCGCCTTCACGAGGTTTTCGTTGGAATACTGCTCTGTCGGCGCCTTCGTCTTACGCCTGGTCACTGGCTTGAAATCTCTGGCTGCCTTCTCCATGTTCCTCCGGTTTCTGATTCAGGGCGCGTCGGCCGCGTCCACAAGCACGTCATCTGGGGTAAGGACATCAAATCCGACAGGCTCCAGCTGGTTGCAGAAAGCTGGCAGCACCTCGCCCGGATTCAACGGATCCGGGAACCCATTCACACAGGTGTAACCCTCGCGGCAGTATGCGAAAAGGCCGCACTTCTGCATGCACCACGAACTGCGCTCCTCGAACTGAACGCAGACCGAACCAGCGGGACAACCGGTCCGCGGACAGGGCGTGATCGTGCAGTACCCACCCACCTGGGACAGATCACAGATGTGGTCGGTGTCACAGTCCGAGTTGGCTTCGCACCCGTCGCCAATCGACGGCGCACACCCGGTCGCGGCCACGATCGACACGGCCAGCACTGTTACGGCAAAAAGCATTTGTCTTGTCATTCGGACCGATCCCTGACGGCGGCAGGGCCCTGATCACGGTTATCTTCGCCTTCCAGCGGAGACAGTCCGAGCAGGGACCTGACCTGGTTGAATTTCGTCCTGAGATCCGCCAGTTCTTCGCGGACAGACTGTTCGGACGACCTCACCTTCATCAATTCGTTCGCGAGGTCATGAGCCTTCTGTTCCGCCGCCTCGAGCGATGCGACCTGGGCCTGGAGCCTCTCGATCAGTTCTGCCTGGCGGCGGTTTTCTTCCGAAAGCACCTCGTTCCTGGCGGCGGCTTCCTGCAGGGCCGGGAATTGATCGGCCATGACCTTGAAACGCCTGATTTCGGCGTTCAGGCCCTCAATCTCGTCTTCAGTCTCAGACACCCTTTCCCGAAGCACGTCGCGTTCTTCTTCAAGAACAGCGATGTCTTCCTTGTAACCGGTCTCAAGACGCCCGAACAGCGTCGTAGTGTCTTCCATTTCACGGGCGGCGTCCGCCGCGCGGCGACGGGCGTCTTCCAGTGACTTCTCCAGCTTGCCAATCTGGCGACGCTGGCGGACGGATTCGTCAGCCGCCGAATTCAGTTCATCGATTCGCGTCCTGGCTTCGGCCAGATCGGATTCCAGGACGGTCCGGGCTGCGTCGGCCGCTGACTGCGCCTGCTTCAAAGCATCGGCCACGGCCAGCCCGACCGCCTCGTCGATGAGGCGGTTCATGTCCTGGACCCTTGAAATCTCGGATCTGGAAGTCCGTTCAAATGTTTCCTGGTGCTCGCGAATCGCGCGGATGCCGGAGTCGAACATCTCGGACTGGTTGCGGAGCATGTTTTCCAGTTCGTCGATCTTTCCGTGCAACCCGTCCTTTTCGGACTGCAGGCGCACGACGGTATCCCGCAGGCCGCGCACCTCGTCTTCCACGAAGTTCACGACCGACGCCTCGAAACCGTGCGTCGAAACCACGGTGCGATCAATCAGGTCGTCGACCGGGATTTCGGGGGCTGGGTCGACCCGCGCGGGGACCGGGGCCGGAGCCGGCTGCGGCTGGGCGGGCAAGGCCGGAAGCTGCTCGCGCAATATTTCCGTAAGCATGACTGACGACAGGGGAGTCGGAAGGTAGACGTCCGCCCTGGTCGGCAGTTTCTGGTGCTTGGCAATGACGTCCGCCGAGGTCCTGCCGGAAATCATGAACAGCGGAATCCGGCGGAGGTCGGCATCCTTCTTCACCTTGAGACAGGCGCTGAAGCTGCCCTTCATGTCCGCGGAAAGCACGATTATGTCAGGCGAAAGTTCACGGGCGGTGTCGACGATGGCGGCGGGATCAGGCCCCATCACCACATCCACGCCCAGTCCGGAAAATACCGCTTCGAGCTGGCCGACAGTCGCCTGGTCATCTTCGTAAATCAGGGCTTTTCTGCCGTTCATCCCGCCAACGCCTCGTGAATTCACCGGAACGGTTGCAGAAATAAGGATCGCGTCGCAGATTAGCCCGACATCGAGGCAGTGTCAATCACGCTTGAGAGCCGACGCGAACAGAATGGCATTGATCATGCTGGACGGATCGGCCGCGCCTTTTCCCGCAATGTCCCATGCCGGCCCGTGGTCCGGCGAACAGCGCAGCCGCGGCAGTCCCATGGTGATGTTGATGGCGTCACTGAAATGAACCAGCTTCAGCGGCCCGAGCCCCTGATCGTGATACATGGCCAGAACCATGTCGAAACGTCCGTCGAACGCAGCCGCGAACACCGTGTCGGCGGCGAGCGGCCCCGTGGCGTCGATTCCCGCGCGGCGCGCGTCCCTCACCGCCGGTTCTATAATCCGGGATTCCTCGTCGCCGAACCTGCCGCCCTCGCCGCAGTGAGGATTCAGGCCGGTTACCGCCACGCGTGGTTCCGCAATGTGCAGGACGTCACGGAGGAAACGGTCGCATATTTGAATCTTGGCCGTGACGCCGGGGATCGTCAACGCCGCGGGCACGTCGCGCAGGGCCAGATGGGTGGTGACCAGCGCGACCTTCAACTTCGGGCCGCCCAGCATCATCGCGAATTCGGAACAGCCCAGAGCGTCGGCGACAAACTCGGTCTGACCCGGCCAGGACAGTCCGGCATCAGCAAAGGCCTGCTTTGATATGGGTCCGGTGACCAGCGCCTCGATTTCACCCGAAGCCAGGTCGGCGCATGCGGATCGAAGCGCGGCAAGCGAAGCGGCCCCGGATTCGATGGTGTAACGGCCGGTGACGATGCCACGCATGTCCGGGGTCGTCTGGACCGTGTCAAGCCATGGCGGCAGCGCATGGCCGGTGTACCCGAGATCTTCGGCCAGCCGTTCAAGCACCGGCAGGGGACCGAATACGCGGAAGACGACGTCGCCAGGCAGGCGGCCACGCAAGGCGACAAGCGCCGCGGAGAGGACTTCAGGGCCTATGCCGGCCGGATCGCCTACCGTGATTCCGACGCACACACGGCTTTGCTGCATGTCATTTCTCCCCGACGCCGCATGACGGATCGGCGGCGGCTGTGTCGAGGGGCGGCAGGTGGAAGATCCGCTGCAGGTTGCCTGAACCGTCCATGGTGAAGATGTTCAACCCGCGGTCCCATAAGACAGGTTCGCCAATCTCCGGGAATATCCCGCCTGCCGTGGGCGCCGAGTAGATGAAAAGGGTTTCGCTGCCCGGGTAAGTCACGGCGACGGACGCCATTCCGGTGGAGGGTATCGCATCGATCGCCGGTTGCGGATCCGCTGACGTCAGGGCCGGCATTATCACCGACAGGAAACCGGCCGAACCGGATTCCATCGCGACGTCGACCGCCAGGCGTTCGTGCATCAACCACTGCCCCCACGACGGCGCGTGGTGTTCTTCCAGGGCGGACGACACCACCGGGGTTCCCGAAACGGGAACAACGAACGCACGGACGGATGCGTCGCCATTCGTCCACGTGCCGCCGGCCGGGTCCGAAGCGAACGAAGAATCGGGCGTGGTGCCTCCGCCCATGCCGTTCAGGAGCCATGTGTATAGATGCGTTTCGTCAGCGTCGATAAGGTCTTCGACGATGAAGTAGTCCTGCCTGACCCGGACAATCCGGCGCTGGAATTCGACGCCTTCATAAGAAGTCCTGACCGCGGCCCAGGCGAAGTCGCCGTCCACCCCGGGACAACTGAGGTACGCGTCCGTGCCGACGCCGACGCCGAATTCGGCCATGGCATCGAAAGGAGAGCCGACGCCATCCACAAGAATCGTGTTGTGGTCCTTCGGCCTGAACACCAGCGAATGGTTTTCAAAATTAACGTAGCCGGGGTCGATCACCAGCGGCTTTCCGTACGCCCACACGAAGAAACTGAGCTCGTCCGGGTGTTCGTGGCCCAGGCCGGCGACCCTGATCCGGCCGTGTTCGCCTGAAAGGTGCAGATACAGGGAGTCTTTGTCCCATGATGACCGCATGACGGACATCCCGGCTTCGTATTTCATGAAATCGAGCGGGCCGGAAGGTTCCGTCGGAGGCTGTTCGCCATCGTATGACACAAGCGAAAGGACGTGCAGGGGGGGCGAATCGAAGCCGGCCGCGGGCAGGAACCACTGCCACAGGAAATCGTCGTCGCCAAAAAGCCGGTGAAGAATCGCGCCGTGCTGGGCGGCGCCGTTCGAATCGTCCACGGCCGGACACAAGCCATTGGGCGTAACCGAATCAAGCGCCAGCCTGTAGGTGTTGCGCGTCGTGTCGTTTTCGACGAAATCCCGCACCGGAACCACCTGCCCGACAACCGGGTTTTCGCCCTGGATGGCCGGCACCGCCAGGAACGGGAACGTGTCGCCGCCGGCGAACCTGTGCCAGGCAAAAAACAGCGGAAGATACGAATCGGAACCGTAAGTCAGGTAGTGATAACCCTCCGCCATGCCGCCGTCCGGCGTCGCCTGGTAGTTGTTGAAGATCCACTCGATCCCCGTCATCGCCTCGGACAGGTCGGACGCGGCCGAAGGCCTGTCGTTAAGCGCCATGGCGCAAAGCCCGAACGCGCCGAGAACCTTGAGCACGTGGTTGTTGCGCGCAAAAATCATCATGTAGAACAGCGGCCCTTCGTGAATCATCCAGCGGAAATCGACGATCCTGGTTTCCAGCGCCTGCCTGACCTCGGCGAGCCGGGCCGCATCGATTCCCGGGTTGCCCGCGATGAAGTCCCATGCCGTGCAGAAAGCGACCAGGGATTCCGCGCCGTAAAGGTCATAATCGGAATCGGCGGCAAGATTGGCGTCCGCCGGGTTCGAATACCCTTCGACGATGGCGGCGGCTGCCTTTTCAAGCATGTCCGCGTCACCCTCGATCAGCGCGATGAAAGCCGCGTTTTCGGCGACCTGGCCACGGGCGCGGTCCACCGTCAGGTCAAAACCGCCCTCGGGATGAACCGGCAACGCCGCCGCTGCCGCCGATCTGATCCTGGCCGCCAGCGTCGACGTGGGCACAGTGGCCGCCTCCATCTTCATGGCCAGCGCCGGGATATCGGCGGCATCGAAGAATAGCCTCGGGTGCGCCGTCAGTTCGGGATGCCAGGCGACGGCTTCCGAGGGATCAAGCGGATCCGTCCCGGCCGACACCTCGACGCCGTCACCAACACCGTCGCGGTCGGTGTCGGACACCAGCGGGTCCGTGCCAAGCCCGGCCTCCTCGAAGTCGGTAAGGCCGTCGCCATCGGAATCGGTGACCTTGTCCACGTCGGGGGCTCCGTCATCGGAATCAATAAAGGCGCAGTCCGCATCCTCGGGACCGCCGTCTTCCGGGACGTCGGCGAGATCTGGAAAAACAACGTCGTCAGGCTCCGCGTCCGTCGGGATTTCCGTCAAATCCGACGTGTCGACCGGCTGCGCGACGTCGGCGGCGTCACGATCGGAGACATCCACGACATCGGCTCCCGGAACGTCCGGGCCGTCGCCGGAGGAACAACCGGGCGACATCGCCGCGAACACGGCAAACACGACGAAAAACACGCTGAAGACGGCTTTCATTCTGCCCCCGGAACTGTTTCGGATGACGTGCCAGCACCACATGTTATATATTCATCCGCACTGGTTTCATATCGATTTATGGAAGTGCCGAACTGAGGAGGAATCATGAAGATACTGGTCACGGCAAAACGCGTCACGGACCCGGACGCCAGGATTCGCGTCCTCGCGGACGGAACGGGCATCGACACTGCGGGTCTTGAGTACAAACTGAACCCGTTCTGCGAAAACGCCATCGAAGAGGCCGTATCGATCAAGGAACGCCTCGGCGGGGAGATCGTGGCCGTCACCATCGGCGACGACGAAGCGCAGAAGAGCCTCCGCGTGGCGCTTGCGATGGGCGCCGACCGCGGAATCCACGTCAAGCTGTCGGACTTCCAGCTCGATTCGGACCTTACCGCGAGGATCCTGGCGAAAGTCTTCCAGAAGGAAGGCGCCGACCTCTTCATCCTTGGCAAACAGGCCGTTGACGGCGACTCGAACCAGGTCGGCCAGCTTGTGGCCGAGTATGCGGGCGTTCCGCAGGCCTGTTTCGCTTCAAAGGTCACTGTCGACAGCGGCAAGGCCACAGTCGAACGCGAAATCGACGGCGGCATGGAAACCATCGAAATCAGCTTCCCGGCCGTCATCACAGCGGATCTCCGCCTGAACGAACCGCGCCTGCCGAAACTCCCCGACGTCCTGAAGGCGAAACGCAAGGAAGTCGAGGAACACACCGCGGCAGACCTCGGCGTCGATACGACGCTGAAGGTGAAGACCGTCGGCTACTCGGCGCCGGCCGGAAGATCCGGCGGAAGACGCGTCGGCAGCGTGGCCGAACTGGTGGACCTGCTTAAGAACGAAGCGAAGGTGCTGTGACGGCATCTGAATGTTTTAAGGAGTCGCAGATGGGAAACATACTTGTTCTTATTGAGACGATGGACGGACACGTCCGCCGCACATCCCTCCCGGCAATCACCTTCGCGCGCGACATGGCATCCAGAACGGGAAAGGCCTTTGAGATCGCCGTCATGGGAAACGGAGTCGAAAGCGCGGCGGCATCTCTGACCGGCTACGGCGCGGCCAGGGTTCACGTGGTCGACGGTCCGGTGCTGGCCCATTACCTCGCCAATCCGTTCAAGGGCGCCGTCGTTGCCCTGGTTGAGGCGAGCGGGGCCGACGCGGTTGTCGCCGTTTCTTCCACATGGTCGCGCGACCTGCTTCCCCGTGTCGCGGCGAAGCTCGGGGCCGGCATGGTCAGCGAAGCAGTAGGGGTCGAAGCCGCCGGTGGCCAGGTCACGTACAAGCGGCCGATGTGGGCCGGCAACGTCATCGCGGACGTCCAGGTCACGACCCCGAAGGTCGTGATCGGTGTGCGCGGCACCGAATTCCCGCCCCCGGCTCAGACTGGCGGCGCTTCCCCGGTCGTCCGCGCGGCCGTCGAAATCGTCGACGACGGGAAGGCCAGGTTCGTATCGTTCGCCCCGACCGTTTCGGAACGTCCCGACCTTGCCGAGGCCTCCGTGGTGGTTTCCGGCGGGCGCGGTCTTGGTGAAAAGGATTCATTCTGGAACACGCTGAACCCGCTCGCGGACACGCTCGGCGCGGCCATCGGCGCCACACGCGCCGTGGTCGACAAGGGTATCGCCCCGAACGACCTCCAGGTCGGCCAGACCGGCAAGGCCGTCGCCCCGAACCTGTACATCGCGGTGGCCCTTTCCGGCGCGATCCAGCATCTCGCCGGCATGAAGAACTCGAAGGTCATCGTCGCCATCAACAAGGACGAAGAAGCGCCCATCTTCGCAATCGCCGATTACTGTCTGGTCGGCGACGCCCTCAAGCTGGTCCCGGAACTGGTCGCGACGATCAAGAAGTCGTGATGTGGCCGATCCCCATCCAATTGTCATAGAATTGGCCCGCGAATCCATGGAGGGTCCGAATGGGCATCCGTTTGATGTTCGGTGCTGTTGCCGCGACCTTGATGCTGTCGGTTTTCCCGATGGCGGCGGGGGCGCAGGCCAGGTTCGAGGTCAAGGACGCGACCGGCAAGGTCGTCGGGCTGTTCGAATACACATACGTCATGCGCCCCGAGGGTCATTTCGCGTCGTCCCAGTTCTTCAAGGGCGCGAAGGCCGTCGAAAGCCGCAAGGGAATGAAGCCTGTGCTGCGTTCGCACTTCCAGGCGAATCCCGACCTCGGTTTCGAAAAGTACACGCGCTGGGAAACCAGCGGGATCGACACCACCGAATACAAGGTCTTCAAGTTCAAGAAAGAAATCAAGATGCGCGTCGCGAAGGGTGAAAAGGGCAAGGTGTCGGTGCTGGGCAAGACACAGCCGGTGTTCGTGGTCGAACCCGACCAGCCCCACCTGGCGATTTTCATCGCGGACAGGAACAAGCCCGAATACACGCTCGCGTGCATCAACACGAAGATGACCACCGTCGGCAAGGCCACGGTTAAATGCCTCGGTCCGGTCGATTCCATTGAACCGGCACAGGTCGAGCCGGCAACCGCGGCACAACCCGAAACCGCGGCAGAACCCGTCGCCACGACGGATTCAACCACCACGCCACACGATGGCGACGCAGTCACGCCCGACCTGCCCGTCGAAGTCGTGGTTCCGGAAGCCGCGAAGGTCCTGCTGTACACGGTCGAAGGCGATTGCGGCCGGTTCAAGGTGTGGATCGACGATTTCGGCGTCATGGTGAAGGCGGAAACCGAAACGCAGTCGTACGAAATCATCCGCTGACGAGATTGCCCGCGGCCCCCCGGAATCCTAAAATGGCCCACGTCACCCGTTGAAGGTCGAACCATGAAAGGCAAACCAGCCCGCAAGCCTGCACCCGGCTATCCATCAATACTCGAACTGGCCATGAAGGCGGGGAAGTGGTCTCTTGTGGCAGGCGGCTCCGCCCTGATTATCGGCTCTTCGGCCTGCGGGCCGCTCCAGACGATGGGCGTGATAGCGACAGACGAGTACGAAGAGGATTCCGGGCGCGACGCAACGCAGGACGTGCCCGTCATCGACACCGGCCTTTTCGTCGACCCGGGAACGGAAGTGACCGATTCGGTGGAGGTCGACCCGGGCATGCCTCTGCCCGGGGAACCGATCCCGGACATTTTTCCGCCAGACGATGCCGCGGACGTGCAGGAATAACCCGCGCCGGCTTTGACAGCCTGCGGTATTCTTCAGATAATCGACCTCGCTGATTGCGCCGGGGGTCCAAATGTCCAGATCCGGTATACGTCCAGTTCTCGCGACGCTGGTCCTGACCGCTGCCGCGGGCGCCTGGATCCTGTATCCCTCGGTGGCCCGCCCTGCCGACTACACGACCACAATGTCGGCCGCCGACAAGGACGACGTGTGGGACGGCGTGCTGGGGGTCAGGTACGAATGGCTCCTTCGCCAGTCAAAGATTTCACGCGAATATCCCTGCGACTCGACTGAACCAGGCTGCCCGACCGACGGCGGTGTCGTCAGGCGCTCCGAAGTAGATTCCGAACGCACGACCCACATGCTGGACATCGACGGACGCATCGGCCTGTACAAGGACTTCGAGCTGTTCTTCACGCTTCCGTTCGTGCTGTCCGACAGGACCGATCTCGATTTTTCGGATGGCGTGACGCGCGCGAACTCGACCGTGTACCCGTCGGCCGGCCCGTTCCTTTTCGAAATACCCTCCACGGGACGTGACCGGAAAGGTTTCGGCGACATGCAGGTCGGCCTCAAGGTCGGGGCGATGAATCAGTTCCGCAATCACCACCATCCCACACTGTTCCTGTCGCTGACATACACGGCGCCTACCGGCACCGTCAGGACCGCGCGCGGCGGCGGCGTCGGGGAAGGCCTGCACAAGATACGCTTCGAACTGGGCGCCAACCGGCGCATCAAGTTTTTCGATCCCTACTTCGGTTTTCACGTCGAATACCGGACGGGCGCGCCGACGGTGGGCACCCTTTTCAGGAACTGGGACAGCGCGACACAGAAATTATCCGCGCCCGGCCCGGAACTCGGGCTGAAATTCGGTGCCGAATTCTACCTGTGGAACCCGCCGCTGGATAATCGCGAACCGGCCCGCTTCGCCACGCTGGACCTTGGTTTCAGCGCCAGATACATTTTCGCGGGACGAGAATACACGGACCTGTTCGATGCCTTCGGCAATTCGGCGTGCGCCGGCGATGCGTCGTGTGTCAGTCCCACTTCGTCGAAGAACATGATGGCGTACGATCGGACCGGGGACGGACGTGCCAGCGCGCTGACGTACATGGACGGCATCACCGACGTGGCCGCCTACGGGCTGTTCTCGACCTGGCTCGGAATCAACGTCCAGCCAATCAAGTACGTGGCGCTTGGCTTCCGTTTCGCATACGCTTATGAAACCCCGCACTTCCTGACAAACGCGGCCATCGGCAGGAACCTCGACACCACGAACGGAAATATCGAACTGACAAACGCCGACGGCAAAAACGAATTTTCCCCGGTGTTCAATTCAGACGTGGACGCAGCAGGGAACCGCTTCTACTCCGAGGGCGCCCACACTTACGGGATAATGCTGATGATTTCAGGCAAGTACTGAAACGCGGCCCTCACCTGGATTCCGCCAGCCTTTCGACCAGCAGCTTCGCGACGTGGGGATGAACCATGCCCGTGATGTCGCCACCAAGCATGGCCACTTCACGAACCAGCGACGAACTGATGTAGGTTTCGGCGGGGCCGGCCACCATGAAAACGGTTTCCATACCCGGGTCCAGCCTGCCGTTCATGTGGGCCATCTGGAATTCGTATTCGAAATCGGAAACGGCGCGAAGGCCACGGATCGAAATCCTGACGTCGCGGGTGCGCATGTAGTCGACCAGGAGACCCGGGAAGCAGTCGACTTCGACGCCCGGGATGCCGGCGAGCACTGTTTTCAGCATCTCAACGCGCTCGGCCTCGGTGAAAAGCCCTGATTTCCGAGTGTTGCCGGCGACGGCAACAATGACATGGCCGAAGACCGAGGCCGCCCTCCGCACAAGGCTGATATGGCCGGATGTCACGGGATCAAAAGAGCCCGGGTACACAACGGTAACCATCATTCTTCCTTTGCGGCCGAAACCGGACCGGCCCGGTGAAAGTACGCGACGCCCGTGTCCCCGTATTGCCGATCCTTCTTCATGATGAGCGGCCCGTAAACCGGATCGGGCGCGAAGCGCCTGGCGTGTTCAACAACCGCGACGCCACCGGGGACGACGAGGCCCGACATGGAAAGCGCCAGCATAACCTGTTCGTAAAGCCCCGATTCGTATGGGGGATCGACGAAAACGACATCGAACGGGCGGCCCTCTGACGCAAGCCTGCGAATGGCGTTTTCAGCCGTCATCAGCAACACGGTCATGCGTTCGGACGTCACCCCGAGAGCCCGGGCGTTTTCCCTGACCGCGTCAAGCGACCGTTCACCCGAATCGACGAAGACGACATGGGCAGCGCCCCTGGAAAGAGCCTCGAACCCCATCGCCCCCGATCCCGCGAACAGGTCGAGCACCCGAGCGCCGTCGAACCGGGGACCGAGTGAATCGAAAATGGCCTCGCGCACCTTCTCAAGGGTCGGCCTTACGCCCCGTCCCTTTGGAGCCACCAGTTTGCGACCGCCAAATGTGCCAGCAACTATCCTCATACGCCTGTTCCGGGTGTTCCCGAGGTTATTTCTTCAGGAAATTGTACTTGTCAAAATACGGAAGGTTGCCTGCCCGCTCGCGGAGTTCCTGGAGCAGGTCGTACGCCTCTTCCTCGAGGCCGGCGTCAATCATGAATTCAAGGCTCTGGACGTCGTCGTGCAGTTCGGTCGGAACGCCGGTCAGGTCCACGTTGCCGCTAAGGAAGGGGAGGCTCTGGACAACGGTGCGACCCTCGGGCTCCTGACCGACCGGGACCAGATCGCTGTCGTCGGACCCGGGGAACCCGGCTGAATCGAGCGGAATCGAACCGGGCACCACGCCCGCGGGGGCGACGGCCTCGGGATTCGTGGCTTCCCCGTCTTCATCGACCGGAATCTCGGCGTCTTCCGACTCGACGGGAATGTCAGGTTCGCGTTCGGTAACCGGCGGCACCGCCTGGCGAATACGCTGCGCTGCCGAAGAACCGTTCGCGTTTTCGAACACGATTTCCTGGCCGTACTCGTCGCCACGGCGAACCGCGACATCGGAACCGAGTATCTGGGCGGCTTCCTTGTCGCCCGGAACCATGCGCAAGATGTTGCTGTATGCGTTATCGCGCTCGACGCGAAGGCCGGAGCGCTCGTAAATCCTGGCGACCGACTTCAGGACGGTTGCCGCCTTGTGCGGCTGGCCGAGGAATTCAAAAACCTGTGCCAGCAGTTCAAGTACTTCCGGATCTTCCGGCTTCCCCTTGAAGCACACCTGCAGCCTGGAAAGCGCCTTCAGCCCGTCACGCCTTTCGATGAACTGCTGCGCCAGGAACTTGCTTATTTCCCAGTCGTCGGGCTGGTGATACAGGAGTCTTTCCGCGACCAGTATCGATTCGTCGATCAGGTCGGCGTCGCGCAGAATCTTGTAAGCGGCCCGGAACTCGGCCACGGATTCATCGACCATACCCTCGGACGAAAGTTCTTCGGCAAGGGAAATCCGCAACCTGGCGTTGTCCTGATCCAGCTCGACCATCTTGCGGGCCGTTTCAAGACGCTGGGCCGACAGTCCCGCCTTTTTCTGGAGCATGATCGCCTGGCGATACTGCGTGATGGCATCGCCGGCCAGGCCGATCTGCCTGTAAAGTTCGGCAAGCGCGAGGTGAATCCCGATGTCGTCGGGTTTCATCTTCTGAACCTGCTTGTAAACAGCGACGGACTTCAGCAGGAAGCCCTGGTCGGAATAAAACTTCGCGACTTCTTCAAATGTGCGTACGGCGCGATCCTTTTCGCCAAGCCTGAACAGCAGATCGCCGACCTTCAGCTTGGTACGGATGTCCGCCGGATCTTCCTTGAGGAGCTTTTCGTATTCCCGGATTGCCTTGCGCAGATTGCCCTTGGCGAGGTGCTTGTGCGCTGCCGCGATGACCTTTGCGCGATTCACGTTGCCCAAATCAGGACCTCATCTGGCTGAGTGCCGGTTTCTGCGCACGCGCGCAGCAAGCCTTTCAAGCATTTCAACGGACGCCTGGCGCCTGGCCGTGGCGGCCGCGGATTCCCATTCGGAGTCAAGAACCCGGGCCATTTCCCTGTTGCCGACGCGCCTGTAGGCCTCGATCATCCGTTTCGCCCCGGCGAGATAGCCCTGAACGATGTGGAGCCTGATCAGGGTTGGAGTCGGCTTCACCGGAATCCCCGCGATGACCGTCGAAAAACGACCCGTTTCTTTTCGCCGACAACGGTCGAAAAGTCAAGGTGCATCGCAACTTGAATGTCCCTGTCGCGCCATGGGTCAGAGCATGCAGACCGGGTCGACGTCAATCGATATGCGCAAATCGCCGGACCCTGCCCGGAAACGTTCCCGGAGCGCCCAGAGAAGGCGGTTCACTTCCCCCCGGGAGTTTCCCTTCACCAGGATCTGGAGCCTGGTGCGGCCCCGCAGGCGTTCGATGGCCGCGGCGGCGGGACCGAGAATCCTGATACCGGCCACAGGAATGCCGGCGACCTGGCGGTCAAGGAAGGTCGCCATCCGGGCGGCAACCTGTCCGGCCTCGACCGCGTCGGGCGAAGAGATCTCGACCGACGCCAGGAAGGAGTACGGCGGGTATCCGCGTTCCCGGCGGATCTTCATTTCTTCAACGGCGAAACCGAGATAATCGTGTGTCGACGAAAACCTGAGCGCGTAGTTTTCAGGACTGTACGTCTGGATGACGACCTGCCCGGGCGTTTCCCCACGACCGGCCCTGCCCGCGACCTGTGTCAGGAGCTGGAATGTCCGTTCCGATGCCCTGAAGTCCGGGAAGGCCAGCGACTGCTCGGCCAGGATGACCCCGACCAGTGTCACCGACGGGAAATCGTGCCCCTTGGCCACGATCTGCGTGCCGACCAGCACGTTGAATTGCCCGGCGCGAAAATCGCCCAGGATCTTTTCCGTACGCGACGAAGTATCGGAATCGAGCCGGCAGGGGCGCGCGGCCGGGAAAAGGTTGCGGACCTCTTCTTCCAGCCTTTCGGTCCCGAACCCCATGATCGAAACTTCGCTGGAACCGCAGCACGGGCACTGGACCGGCACTGCCTGCTGATGGTCGCACCAGTGACAGACCATCCGTTCCGGCTTCTGATGATGGGTCAGACCGATCGAACAGTTGGGACATTCGACCGTTCTTCCGCAGGTGCGGCAGAGCACGAACCGCCCGAACCCGCGACGGTTCAGGAACAGTATCGCCGACTCGCCCGCGGCCAGGGTCCGATCCAGTGCGTCCGCCAGTTCGTTGGAAAACAGGCGTTCCTCGCCACGCGTGCCGGCATACTTCATATTCGCGAAAGTCACCGTCGGCATCGGAAGTTCGCGCACGCGCCGGGGAAGGCTCAGGTACGTCGATTTCCCGCCGGCGGTATTGTGGAACGACTCCAGGGACGGCGTGGCGGAACCAAGCACGACAGGACATCCGGCGATCTTCGCCCTGACCATGGCGAGATCGCGCGCGTTGTATCGCAACCCTTCCTGCTGCTTGTACGACGTGTCGTGTTCCTCGTCGACCACGATCAGTCCGAGATCGCGCACCGGCGCGAAGATCGCCGACCTGGCGCCGACCACCAGTTTCCTGCGTCCGGCGAGCAGTTCATCCCAGGCGGCCGCACGAAGCGAGTCCGACATCTGGCTGTGCAGGACCGCGGCCGCGGCGCCGAATCTCTGCTCGAACTTCGTCCGTAGCTGGAAGGTCAGGGCGATTTCCGGGACAAGGACTATTGCCCCGCGTCCGGCCGCGAGGACTTCTTCCAGCGCCCGCATGTACACTTCGGTCTTGCCCGACCCCGTGACCCCGTGCAGCAGGAATGTGCGGTATCCGGCGCCCAGGGCGCCATGAATCGATTCCAGGACCGCCACCTGGTCACGCGTCAGAACGGGCCGTTCCGGATCCTCGGACGGGGCGGGCACCGGAAGCGTTTCCGGCTCCTCGCGTTCCTCTATGGCCAGCCAACCCGATGCAAGCGCCTTGCGGATCACGTCGGATCCGTTTGGCACGATTCGACGGGCGGCGCCGATTTCCAGGCTGCCCGCGCGTTCCATTACATCCATGACTTTCAGCACCCGCGGCGACCGCGAGGCGGACGCAGGACACCTGACGAATGTAACGAACTGAGTCACCACCGGCTTGCGGCGGGCGAACAGCCCCGGCATCGCGGTCCGGGCCACGCTTCCGATCGGGGACACGTAGTAGGTCGAAACCCAGCCCAGCATCTCCATCAGGTCCGAGGGCCATGCTGGCCGATCCGAAACGGCGATGATGTCGGAAAGTGTCGGATCGCCCGCCGCCGGTTCACGGACTTCCAGGACGATTCCGTGGACCTTGGAATGACGGACCGGACAAAGCACCTGGGTGCCGCGCCTGACGGTGCCCCTGATCGGTTCCGGAATCATGTAGGAGTAGGTTCGCGCCAGGGGCAGCAGCAGCAGCACATCGGCGATGAAGGGCTCGTTTGCCATAAGGCCGTGCCGTCACCAGTCCCTGACGAAAGTCGCGGTACCGATGACCGTTTCGCGGGGCGCCGCCGGATCCAGGGCCCAGCGGATCCTGGCGACACCCTCGATGATTTCCGATTCGGCGCCGCAATACGAAAGCCTGATGTGGCCTTCAGCACCGAAATCCTTTCCCGGAACTCCGGCAACCATCACCTTGTCAAGCAGGAACGCCGACAGGCGGTGTGAATCGCGTTCGTACGCGGAAAAATCCGGAAGGCTGTAAAAAGTGCCCCCCGGCACGTTCAGTTTCACGCCCGGGATCGTCGCAAGCTCGCGCACCATCACGTTCCGGTTATGCTCCAGCCTGGACCGCAGTTCCTCGACACAGGACTGGTCGCCGGTCAATGCGCCAAGCGCGGCGGCTTCGGCCAGCGCGGACGGGCACGAAAGAATCTGCGCCTGGACGTTTTTCATGATCCCGATCAGGCGTTTCGTGGTCACGGCCCAGCCGATGCGGAAGCCCGTCATCGCGTACAGCTTCGAAACGCCGTTTATCGCCACGATGACCGAATCCTCACCCTTGCGACGGGCATAATCGAAAGCCGACGGCACGCGACGGCCGTCAAAAACCAGCCTGTGGTAGATGTCATCCATGATCAGGCAGATGTCGCGTTCTTCACACAGCGCGACAAGACCGCTGACCAGCTTTTCAGAATACACGTGACCGGACGGGTTGTTCGGGCTGTTGAGGATGATGGCGCGGGTCCGTTCATTGACCGCCGCCGTCATCGATTCCAGGGTCGGTTCAAAGGTGCCGGGGACAGGTTCGACCACGACCGGGACAGCGCCCAGCATTCGGACCATGTCAGGGTAGCTTACCCAGTATGGAGCCGGGAAAACGACCTCGCAGCCCGCTTCGACAACGGCGGTCAGCGCGAAATATATGGCTGGCTTGGCGCCTGCGGAAATCAGGACATTGCCAGGCTCGCAGACGTGGCCGTAGTTATCGAGCGTATATGCGACGACCGCTTTCTTGAGATCAGGCGACCCGGACGTGGGCGAGTACCTGACGGTGGCCGTCGCCAGCTTCGCGTTCGCGGCGGAAATAGCCGCTGCCGGCACCGGCGCCTTCGGTTCGCCGCTCCCGAGGTGGATGACGGGCTTTCCCGCCGCCTTGAGCTGGTTAGCCTTCTCGTTAAGTTTCAATGTCGCCGGGTCTGCAATGGCCGCGGCCATGGCACTGGTGCGCATCTGGTCACCCCGTCAAAGTCGTTCGGACACCATATCACCCGGGCGCGGGCAATGGCAAGATCGTCAAGGGCATGATTGTCAGTGCAAATCCCGGCGGCGGGCCTTCACGAGACCGCGCACCGGCGGGTTGAAATACCCGAAGCGGATGTCAGGATTTTCGCGCCTGAAGACCTCCATGACCTCCACCAGGCCAACAGGCTCCGACACCGGCGCGCCGACCGTGTCAAGGTACAGTCCCGGGTCGATATTCAGGTTGCGCATCTGGATGAAGTCGGCCCCACAGGCCTTCAGTCCCTTCAGGGCAGCGCGGATTTCCTCGGGTGTGTCGGTGACGCCCGGGAACACCAGGTAGTTGACCGAAACGAAGCCGCCGGACTGCTTCACGATTCGACCGCTGTGAAGCACATCCTCCAGCGTGTAGCCGGTCTGGCGATAGTACGCGTCGTAACACTCCGGCCTGAAGCTGTTGATCGACAGGCGGATGGCGTCGAGACCAGCGGCCACGAGCCGGCGCACGGCCGTCGGACGACTGCCGTTGGTGTTCAAGTTGATCGTGCCCCGGTCGGTCGCCTTCCTGATCAGGCGGATGCCGCCCTCGATGGCATCGGCCACCATGAGCGGTTCGCCCTCGCATCCCTGGCCGAAGCTGACGACCGCCGACCTGACGCGCCCGATGTGGATCAGCGCCGTCTGGGCAATCTCCTCCGGGGTCGGGACGAAGTCGATCCTGTCATGCGATGCCCTTACGTTTCCGGCGGGGTCTTTCGACAGGCAACCGGCACACTTCGCGTTGCAGGAAGGCGAAGTCGGAAGCGGCCCCTCTTCCCGGGCAAGGAAGAAATTCTGGGCCGCGCGGCAACCGTAAACCATCGCACAGTGGCGCAGGTGGTCAATCAGACGGTTGTCAGGGTATTGCGAAACCAGTTCGTCGGCGGCCCGGCCAATCTGTTCGAGGTCGAAACGACGCGGATCCTGGCGATTTGACCTGTCCACCCGCAACGCTGTCGTGTAGAACCTTCCGCCGGCCCAGCCGAGCGGCGCGTATGCGAAAAGCGGAAGCGCGGCCGCCCCCGGCAGCGGATCGGTCGCCGGATGATTCAGGCGGAGCCAGGCCGGGCTGGCGAAAGCGGCTGCGGCCGTCGCGTCCTCCATCACCGCCAGTTCGTCGTTTCCAGGAACACCGCCAACCGGCTGGTGGCCAGGCATGCTGTACACGTCGCTGCCGGGCGGAAGAGGTACCAGTTCGTCTTCGTAAGGCGGCCTGAACCCCATTCCGTCAAAGACAACCATGCGAAGTTCCGGATGGTCATAGATCTGGCCGTCGGAATCGCAATAAACCATCCGGACCTGTTCAGGCTTCATCTTCCCCCCGTTCCACGGCCGCGGCGGGCACCCCCGGCAGGGACGCTGGCACCGAAGCGTGCAGCATTATCCCGGCTGTGACGCCGACGTTCAGCGATTCGAAGCCGCCGGGAGACGGAATTGTCACGTTCATGGAACACGATTCGCGCACCAGGCGCCGCATGCCCGACCCCTCGGAGCCCAGGACGATGACCCTCATGCCGGTCTTCGGCAGGCGATCCAGCGGCAGCCCGCCGTCAACGACCGTCCCGGCGACGGACATGCCCATCGAAACGCACTTCTGCAGCGTCCGGGCAAGGTTAGTGACCTCGCCCACCGGCACGCGCGCCGCGCCACCCGCCGATGCCCTGACCGCCGACGGTGTCAGCCTGACACTTCTGTCCTTGGGGATGATGATGCCCGCGACCCCGAAGAACGCGGCCGTCCGGAGGATGGAACCGAGGTTCTGGGGATCCTGGACGAGATCCAGCGCGACCAGGATTCCTTCACCATCCGCGGCCACACGCTCGATCAGTTCATCGCCGTCGACCGAATCAAGCCCGCGAAGCTCGGCGGCAATCCCCTGGGCGTTGGCGGTGCCGACCATCTCCTCGAACTCGGCCGGATCGGCCTCGCGGATTGAAATCCCCTTCGACGCGGCCTCACGCGCGATTTCAATCGCGCCGGGCGGCGTCCTGCGGTCAAGCACGATGCACCGGATCGCCCCGGGACGCGCGCGAAGGAATTCTTCGATCGGGTGTATCCCGCAGATGACGATGACGTCGTCGTACTGACGGCTGCCGCGACCATCCCTTGAACCGGGCCCGGCCGCGCGCGGCCCCCGGCCCGTGTCAGGCTTCCTGAAGCCGGTGTCGCGTGGCCTGTCCCCGGACGGGTGTCCCTGGCCACGTCTTGAATCCCCGTACGCCGCGCCCCGATCGGGCTGACGCCCCGGTCCACGGCCAGCGGCTTCACGCCGATCCGCACCGGAATCAGCCTGACGTCCAGGCCCCCGGCCCCCGGCACTTTCCGTGCGATCCCTGCCGCCCGCCGGCCTTGAACCGCCGCGGCCCGAAGCCGGTGCGCGACCTGACTGTGGCTTTCTGCTCGAATTCATATTCACCCCTGGGATGGATTTTTTGTTCAGGAAACGCCGCGGACGAGCCTGGCGGCCGAAACCGGATCCGCCGCGTGGGTAATCGGCCTGCCCACCACGAGCAGGTTCGCGCCAGCCGCAAACACGGCCGCCGGATAACCTACACGCGCCTGATCGTCGCCGCCCTTGACACCCGCGGACACAGGACGGATACCGGGCACCACGAACCAGAAACCGGACGGAACCTTCGGCCGCATCGCCGCCACTTCAAGCGGTGACATCACCACGCCGTCCAGACCGGAAGAAACGGCAAGCGTCGTCAATCTTTCAACCGCGACGTCGGGAGTCTGACCGGGCCATATGGCACCGAGCTCGACGTCGGAAATCGACGTCAGGACGGTGACCGCGACAACTTTCAGTCCATTTTTCCTTGCATCGGCGGCCGCTTTCATCATGGAGGGCCCGCCGGAAGCATGAATCGTCAACAGGCCTGCGCCAAGGTCCGCCGCCGCGGCCACCGCGCCGGCAACCTGCGCCGGGATGTCGTGCAGCTTCAGGTCAAGAAAGACGCGACCGCCACGATTCGCGATGTGATCGACGGCGGCCGGGCCGTGTGCGCCGTAGAGGGTCAGCCCCACCTTGAACCAGCCGACTTCGCCCCGAAGCGACGCGGCGATGTCCCCCGCCAGACCCAGATCGGCGGTATCAAGAGCCACACAGACATTTTCGACTGGAATCATCAGCTTTTTCCGAGGGACCCACCGGTGCCGGGGGTCACTTCCAGATTCCGCGCAGGCGCCGGGTCGCGGAAACAATCATGTCGTTAAGGTCGCGATGGTATTCCTGGGCCTCGACCACGTGTACTTCGATCGACGACCATGACTCGTCGGCCGCGAAAACCCGCGAAAATTCCTCCAGGAACATCTCCAGGCCCGACTTCGGATGAACCGTGCCCGCCATCGAACCCGGAAGGGAGGTCATGAAGGTGCCGGCACGCAGCTTCAGCAGTCTTTCCGCCATGACCCAGGCCGCTTCGCGTGCACGGGACTGCGTGAAATCGTCACTGTCCCCCATGCCGAAAACCAGGATCCTGTTCGAAGAGAACCTGCCGTACGCGGGCAGCATCGTGACATCCCTGAAACGGGCGGTGATGCTGCCGTCCAGGAGCATCCGCGAAACCATCCCGCAGAGTCGCCAGTCAACCAGACCGGTCAGTCCCTGGGGCGGCCGCTGATCATCGAAAACGGCAAGCGCAAAGGTGTCCACGGCCAACCGGTCGATCTGGTGCAGATCGGGCTTGACCATCTGGACCTTCATCAGGCCTGCTCCTGTGCTTCCACAACGCCGGACGCGGCCTGGACTTCGCCCGCCTGGACTTCGCCCGCCTGGCCTTCCTCGCCGGCGCCGTTGCGCGCGCCGGGACGCAGCATCGTCCCGATGCGGTCCAGCACGCCGTTCACGAAAGCGCTCGAGTCTTCGGAACCGAACCGCTTGGACAGTTCGATCGCCTCGTTCAGGACGACCTTCAGCGGCGTTTCGGCGATATTTTCAAGTTCCCACGTCGCGAGCCGCAGGATGTTCCGGTCCACGTTGGCCATGCGATCAAGGCGCCAGTTGGTGGAGGCATCCCTGATAAGCTTGTCCACGTGTTCCAGGTTCTGCGTCACGCCCTCGATCAGCCTTTCCGCAAAGACCCTGGTCGCCTTTTCTTCCTGCGGAAGCTCGAACCAGAACGCGCTGGTGTCAAACCTGCCTTCCTTCTGGTATTCCCACATGTACATGAGCTGGAGCGCGCATTCACGCCCGCGACGTCTGGTGCCCATCTGTCCCCCGGATTCCGGAAATCACATCTGCTTGAGAAGGTTGGCCATTTCGATCGCCGACATGGCGGCGCTCCAGCCCTTGTTGCCGCCCTTGGTGCCGGCACGTTCAATCGCCTGTTCCAGGGTATCGGTCGTCAGCACCCCGAAAATGACGGGGACACCGGATTCCATGCCGGCCATCGCGATGCCCTTCGCCGCCTCGGACGCGACGTAATCAAAATGCGGCGTCGACCCCCGGACCACGGCGCCCAGGCAGATGACGGCGTCATACTTACCCGACTTCGCGGCCCTGGAGGCCACCATCGGCAGCTCGAACGCGCCTGGAACGCGGATCACGTCGATGTCCTGTTCATCCGCTTCGTGCCTGGCCAGGGCGTCCTTCGCGCCTTCTTCCAGCCGATCCGTTATGAAGTGGTTGAAACGGCTGCAAACCAGGGCGACCTTCATCCCCTTCGCGGTCAACTTGCCTTCAATGATTCGACCCATCGCAGAACCTCCCGGCGATCCACATATAAATGCCGACAGAAATTTACTCCATGACGCCGATTAGCACAAGGCAGGCATCCTCTAATGGGTCCACTCGCGGGAGCAGTTTCAGGGACAGGGGCAGGGTCAGGGGCTGGCACAGGGAAGCATTCCAGAAATACCGTCAGCGGTGGCGGGCACGGCGGACGGATTTCCCGACCCGCCGAAGCCGTGGCGAAGACGGCTAATCCGCCGGTGCAGGCGAAGGAGGCACGTCACGGCCGGGCGAGCCGCCAGCAGACGGCGCGGACCTGGTCGATCTGTCCCAGAAGGCTGACCGCCCGTTCAACAGACAGTGCGCCATACGCCGCAAGAAGCCGCATGGCTGTGCCGGCTTCGCCGGCAGAACCGTACGCGACGCTGTAGTGAAACGCCTTGTCACGTCCCGCACGTCCGGCCCCTTCGGCGAGATTCAGGGCGACGGATTCGATCGCGCGGGTGAGTTGGTTGACAAGATCCCGATGGCCGCGAATGCCAAGTACCGCCAACCGGGTTTCCCGCGCAAGATCGACCGCAGTATCGACCACGCGTAGGCCGGTGCGTCCGCGGGTGGTTTCGATCGTCCAAGTCGTCTGTGTCGTGTTCATGGTCCCTCCCGTGAGGCCGTCAGAGACGACTGAACCCGGCACGCGGGCGGCTGCCGTCAAGGGTCGCAACGCGACCACCGAAGGCGGCAGGCCCTTGACGGCAAAGACGGCCGCGGGCCATCAACCGGTCGGTGACGGCCTCGCGGGAGGGACTCACGCACGGATGGCAGATGTGGCGGAGGATGGCCGCAAGGCGCAGTGTACGTCCCTCCGGGGCGTCGGGCCTTGGGGAAAGGGGACGTCTCATCCCCGGGGCTTTCGGCGCTTCGCGCCTGCAGCCCCGGTCTTACGGTGAGCGGTCCTCGCAGGGCTCGGACCTCAGGGAGAGCGAATGTAATTCGCCCCTACGAGCCCCCGATCCTGTCCCTGAAGCTGACCCTGTTCCTGTCCCTGACCCTGTTCCTGTCCCTGACCCTGTTCCTGTCCCTGACCCTGTTCCTGTCCCTGAACCGACCCACTGGATGGACGACCCCCGCTTAAGGTCGGGGGCCGGAGGATGAAACATTTACGAAGGTGAAGGTTTCAGTCGGCGGACCAGGGCTTTGCGATGTCGGGACTTTCGACGCGGAGCATGTCGAGGCGGCGGACGAATTCCTTCATGTATTCGACCGGTCCGATCGTAATACGGACATAACCGTCGAAACCCTTGATGGTGCTGCGGTCACGGACGAACACGCCGACCGATTCGAGCTTGTGGCAGAACTGGGCCGGCTCCTTCACCCTGACGAGGATGAAGTTGCCCGCTGACGTGTGCACGTCGATTCCGCGTTCGGCCAGGGCCTGGACCAGCCAGGTACGCCCGGCGCGGCAATCCGTGACGTAATTCGAAATGAATTCGAAGTCGAGCAGGGCCGCAGCAGCGCCGACCTGGCCGAGCACGTTGACGCTCTTCGGGTTGTAGAGGCGGCGGAGATTCTTCATTACCTCGCCCGACGCCATCAGGTATCCGACCCGGAGACCGGCCATGCTGAGACACTTCGAGAAGGTCCTGGTCACGACCAGGTTCGGGACTTTCGTAACCAGCCGGGCGGAGGTGATGCCGCAGAATTCGAAGTACGCCTCGTCGACAAGGAACAGCGTCGACGGGAACTCCGAACACAGTTCCAGGACATTGTCGGGCGGGACAACGACGCCGGTCGGGTTGTTCGGGCTGGCGATGTATGCCAGCTTGGTGTCGGCGTGCAGCGTCTTCATCAGCGTCGATGTCGGGTTGTCGAAAGGATCTTCCGGCATCGCGAGGCGTGGTTCGACCCCGCGGCCGCGGCAGTACACGACGAAGTGACCGTAAGTCGGCCACACGAGAACGACATCGTCGCCCGGGTCAACGTAGGAATTGACCACCAGGGTCAGCGCGTCGTCGGATCCGTTGGTGACGATTATGTCGTCAGCCGGGACGCCCGTGTATGCGACCAGCGTCTTGCGCAGCTTCGCGGCGCCGAGGTCCGGGTACCAGTTTATATGGTGCGAGTTCTTCAAAAACTTTGTTATTTCATCGATCACGCGCGGCGACGGAGGGACAACGCTTTCATTCCAGTCGAGCTTGAGCGGGCTCAGCCCTGCCGGAAGCTGCGAAATGGAGTCCAACGAAGAAACGGCATCGTATGGACTCAACGTCGAAATGAACTTCGAAGGCGCAGGCATCGGCCTGCCGTTGAAAGCCACGATCTCAGGTTCGTTTTTTGTCTTCAGCAATTCCGCCACCGCAATTCAATTACAGAAACCCCGGACACGCGGGGTCGAGAATTCTAAGTGCAAAAAGCGAGCCAGGCGATAGAAATTTATTTATGTATTAATTCCGGACACTTAACCAGACATGTACCGTACCCGCATACCACGACTGGATAATCCTTACTCCACATGTGCGGTGTCAATCACCCCCGGCAGGGAAGACAGGCCGCCCGGGATTCCGGACCCGGCCACCACCCAAACCAGTCCTGCCAACGGATTCCATAAATATTTGATGCCGTTTCTTTGCTGGTTTTGAAGAAGTCGACTTACGATTCCAAAGGAACTATTTGCCTTCCTGGATGGAGGTCGCGATGCAACGCGCGAAACTTTTCGGGCTGCTGTCAGCCTTGGTGTTCCTGTTGAATTCGGGCACTTCCCTGGCCGCCCCGGAAGATCTGAACAAGATCTCCGGCATCACGGTCACCGAAGAAGCGGATGAGACAGTGATATTGATTTCTGCCGCCCACACGCCGACTTTCAGCGTCTTCAAGCTCGACGAGCCTGTAAGACTGTTTGTCGACGTTTCGCAGGCCGATGCCAGCATGGTTTCCGACCCGGTCGTCGTGGACAACGGCGTCCTCGACCAGGTCGTTGGCATGCAGATCAAAAGCAACGGCACGCCTGTCGGCAGGATAATCATCGGGCTCAGGCAGAACGCCGCATACGACGTGAAGGCGACGGGCCAGGGTATCGTCGTGCGTGTAGACGGAGCCGGCCGCCGTGCCGCCGCCCCGAATGCCGCCGATACCGCGAAGCTGAACGCCGAGGTCGCGCAGATCAAGGCGGAACTCGCGCGTGAAAAGGATCTGCTGGAAAAAATCCGCCAGAACCGCGAACGCGAGGCGAGCCTGAGGCTGTCGGAAGAACAGAGCCGGCTGGAGGCCGAAAGACTCCGGGCCAGGGCCGAGGATCTGAAACTTTCGGCCGAAGGCGAGGCTCGTGAAGCAGCCAGGCTTGCCCAGGAAGAAAAGAACCGGCTTGAAGAAACGAGAAAGGCCCGCGTGGCCGAAGAAAAGAGCGTTGCCCAGCTCAATAGCCTGAAGGCCGAGGAATCGAAGAAGCTCGACGAAGCCAGGAAGGCCAGGGAACGTGAAGACAAGCTGAATAGCGACCTCGCGGCCGCGCAGAAGAACAAGCAGGACGCCAGGGTTGCCTCCATCGAGACCGAAATCGAAAAGGCCAGGACACAGAAAGCCGCCGCCGAAAAGGAAATCGCTGACCTCGGCGCGAAGATCGATGCCGCGAAGGCCGAAACCGCGAAGACCGCTGACCTCGCCAGACAGGCCGAACGGCTTGAAGCGAAGGTGAGGCAGGAAAAGGCGGAACTGGCGCGGGTGACGAAGGAACGCGAAGAGGCCTCGAAGGCATGGAGCCAGACCGTAGCGAAGCTCGAAACCGAGGAAAAGAGGCTTGATGCCATCGCCCGCAGCCGCGATCTGGCTGAACGTGAAGTGGCCGGACTCCGGGCCGAAGTCGACAACCTCAAGAACAACCGCAAGGCAGTCGAAACCGACGAAGCCCGCAAGCTGCGCGAAGAGATCGAGTCCCGTGAAACTGAACTGAAGCAGCTCCGTGCACGCGTGGATGCCGCCGGCGAAGCCGCCCAGACCGCGCAGATCCGGCTTAGCGCGAAGGAAAAGGAACTGGGCGACCTCAAGGTCGGACTTGAAAAGGAACGCGCGACGCACGAGGCGAAGCTGGCTGCCGAAAAGAAGGCTGCCCAGACGGAAATCGCCGCCCGCGAAAAGGAAATCGCGCAGTTGAAGGCTGAAACGGACAGGGCCCGGACGGAGTCGGCGAAAGCGGACGGCCGCATGACCCAGTCCCAGAAGGACGCGCTGGCCAGGGTTGACGCGAAGGAAAAGGAACTGACGGCCGCGCGCGAAGAAGCAAAGAAGATTGAAGCCAGGGCCGAGGCCAGGATCGCCAGTGAAAAGGCCGAAACCGAAGCCAGGCTTGCCGACCGGGAAAGGGAAATCGCCGCACTGAGGGCCGACATGGAAGCGGCCCGCGCCGCGGCGGAACAGGAAGGTCGCAGCAAGGCGCTGGCCGAACAGGAAAAGGCAGTTGCCGGCCTGCGGGCGAAATACGAAGAAACCCTGGCGGACGTCAAGGAAGTCAATCGCCGTCAGGAACAGACGATCAAGGATCTGTCGGAACAGGTCGAAACAGCCCAGGACGACGCCACAAAGGCACGCGATGACGCACAGAAGGCGCTGGACGACGCGCAGACGGCCCGTGGTGACGCGCAGAAGGCGCTGGACGACGCGCAGGCGGCCCGTGGTGACGCGCAGAAGGCGCTGGACGACGCGCAGGTGGCCCGTAACGAAGTGGCCGCGCGCGAACAGCGCATCGCCGAACTCCAGACCGAACTCGACACCATACAGAACAACGTGTCCGCCGCTGAATCGAAGGAAGTGGCAAGGCTCCAGAAGCTGGTTGACCAGAAGGAAGCCGAGGTCCGCAGGCTCGCGAAGGCTTCGACGGACAACTCCAGGCTTGACGAGGCGCGCGCCGAACTGGCCGCCTACCAGGCTGACATGGCCGCCGCAAGCCAGCGCGAACAGGATGCCCTCGCCCGCGAACGCGCGGCGGCGGAAAGGATCGCGGAACTGACTGCCCAGGCACGAGCGACGGATGAAAGGCTGGGCGAAAAGCAGAATGAAGTTGAACGCCTGAAGGCCGAACTCGCGGTCGCGAAGGAATCCGGCAAGGCCGCCGACAAGAAGGCCCGCGCCGAAGCCAACGACGAAATCGCCAGACTTTCAAAGGAACTTGAAGCCGCCAGGACTGCCGAAAAGGAAGCCGCGAAGGCGACCAATGCTGCTGCCCAGGCCGAAATCGACCGTCTGAAGGGCGAACTTGAAGCCGCGCGGAAGGTTTCACCGAAGGCCGCGCCGAAGGGCGTTGCCCAGGTTCGCGCGATCGATTTCAAGAACACCGGCAGCGGTCCGACGATTATCCTGACCATGGATGGCGATGCCGATTACTCGGTCACGTCACGCGACGGCTCGTACATACTGACCCTCGACGGCGCGAAGCTTCCGAAGGAATTGGCCAGGCGCCTTGACGTCACGGCGTTCGGTACCGCGGTCGGGATGGTCAGTTCGTTCATGCTTGAAAGCGGAAAGATCCAGGTTGTCGCCTCCCTCGACAAGCCTGTCGGGCAGAATCTCGCACGTCAGGGCGGCAAGCTTGTCTGGACCTTCTCGGGTCCCGCCTCCAGCGAACTGATGGCGGGCGCGGTTCCGACGCCGCGCGTCGGTCCGGTGGTCGCCCAGACAGCCCCGGCAGCGCAGACGGCCCCCGCGGCGCGCGGTGCGACGCCTGAGATGGCTGAAGACCCGAAGACGGCGGAACAGGGTGGCTACCTTAAGCCGTCGATGGTTCCGAAAAAGAAGAAGTACCAGGGTCGCCGCATCAACCTGACGGTCAAGGATGCCGACATCCAGAACGTCCTTACGTTCCTGGCACGCGAAGGCCGCGTCAACATCGTCACCTCCGAAGAGGTCAAGGGCAAGGTTACCTTCCACCTGGAAGATGTTCCGTGGGACCTCGCGCTGGACACCGTACTTAAGGCCAAGGGTCTGGACTATGTTGTCGAACAGGGAATCTACCGTGTCGCCAGCAGCCAGTCGATCCAGAAGGAATACGAAGACAAGGTCGAAAAGGCCAAGAAGCAGCGCGAACTGAAGCCGATCGTCGTCAGGCTGGTCCCGGTCAACTACGGCAAGGGCTCGGAAATGGCGTCGCGCGTCAAGGACGTGCTTTCCGACAAGGGCAGCGTCTCCGTTGACGAAAGGACCAACACCCTGGTCATCAAGGATACCGAGGACTACCTGGCCGCGGCCGAGGAACTGGTCACGCGCCTGGATCAGCAGACCCCGCAGATCCTTATCGAAGCCCGTATCGTCGAGGCCCGCACCACGTTCTCCGAAGATATCGGCATTCAGTGGGGCGGCAATTTCTCGATGTCGTCCGCGTTCGGCAATGAAACCGGGACGACCTTCCCGTCAAGCATTGGCCTGGCCGGCGGTAACGGTGAATCCGACCCGAGCGGCGGCATTTCCCTCGACAACCCGAACTGGGCCGTCAACCTTCCCGCCGCAGTCGGCACCGGGTCCGGCGGCGCCATCGGCATCCAGCTCGGATCGATCGGCGGCATCGGCAACCTCACCCTGCGCCTGTCCGCGGCCGAAGAAAACGGCGACGTGAAGATCATTTCATCACCGCGTATCAGCACGCTGGACAACCGCAAGGCCTCGATTTCCCAGGGCGTCCAGATCCCGATCAGCGTCGTTTCCGCTGCCGGCGTCAACACCCAGTTCTTCGCCGCCGACCTGCGCCTGGACGTCGAACCGCACGTCACCCGCGACGGCCACATCAACCTGAAGCTCGACATCACCAAGAACGAGCCGGACTTCGGTAACCTGGCGGCCAACGGCAACCCGACCATCCAGAAGAAGGAAGCGCACACGGAACTGCTGATCCGCGACGGCGACACGACCGTCATCGGCGGTATCTACACGCGAAGCACCGGTAAATCGTTCAAGAAGATCCCGTTCCTGGGCGACATCCCGGTTCTCGGATGGCTGTTCAAATCGCGCAACAGGTCCGACGATCGTTCGGAACTGCTGATCTTCATCACGCCCAAGGTCGTGAACAGAGAGGTGTCGTTATGAAAAACAAGGCATTCATCGCCCGGGTCGCGGCAATGGCCGTGCTGATCGGCAGCGTTTCGACGCTGGTGACCTGTGAGGTTGAAAACCCGCGGGCCCTGTTCGTGTACGACGTCATGGCGGTCACGCCAAGGCAGGACTGCATCATCCAGCCCGGCCAGCGCGCACAGGCGGTTCTTTCGCTGGGCGTAATGGACGTCATGGTCACGAATTCGTACATGATGTACCCGCGCTTCAAGAACATGATGCTGAAGAGCCTCACGCTGATCGGCGAAAGCACTACTTCGCTGCAGACCGAGGTCAACTACATTTCGATCGTCGGCGCCAAGACCTGGCTTGATCTGGGCGAAGCGAACGCCGATCTTCCCGCCGACCTGTACCAAAAGTGGGTCGTCGACGGCGTCCAGCACACGGTTTCCGCCGGCGTCGAACCCGAGCAGGAAGGCGCGGTCGGCATCGAAGTCATCAAGGCTGAAATCGGCAACCTCCTCGGCGCCAAGCTGAACGCGGTCAAGGACCAGAAGATGGGCCTCGACATCAACGTTTACGTGATGCTCCAGGCGCAGAACCAGGCGGGCGAGGTCATTTACTCGAACGAACTGCCGTTCCCGATCAAGGTCTGCTACAACTGCCTGGTCTCGGTTTCATCAGCCAAGGAAGTCAACGACATGCCATGCTTCCCTGGACAGGATTACCCGTTCCCGTGGGTCATGTGCGCCGGCATCGCGAACTATCCGGAAGACTGCCCCAATTTCTGGTGACCTGAAAACAGGCACCGTCGCCCTGCCACGATGATATCCTTCACAAGTCGTCAATGACGGACCGTGATGATTTCAATTCTTAGAACCCGCCTGCCGGACTTTGCGGCCATCGTGATTCTGATCGCAGCGGCTGTCTTCAGGATCGCTTTCGTGCAGGACGCGAGGCTCGCCGGCGACGAGGCGTCGCAATACGCAACGGCTAAACACGTCGCTGAATTCAAGCTTTTCCCGGTAACGGGCGTGAACATGACCGGCGACGCGGCCATGACCCCGGGAGGCCTGTATCACCTGATCATGTCGATACCCTATTTCTTTTCAGATGACCCGGTCGCCGGCGGTGTTTTCATCGTTGTCCTCAACATCCTCGGGCTGGGACTTGGATACCTGCTCTTCAGGCGTGAATACGGGCGTGTTGCCGCCCTGGGTGTCCTTGTACTGTCTGCGTTCAACCCGTTTTCAGTGTTCTTTTCAGACAGGCAGTGGAACCCGAACCTGCTGGTTCCACTCGGTTTCCTGTGGTTGTGGCTGCTGCTGGGCGCTTTCCGGGGCGAAGGCCGGTTCCGGTGGGGCTGGCTTGCTGCGTTACTGGTCGTGTCCCCGCAGATACACATGTCCTGCCCGCAGTTAACGTTGATGACGCTGGTGCTGCTGGTCTGCTGGCGTCCGAAAATCCGCTGGGGCCAGGCGGCAGCCGGGATTGGAATCGGCATGGCCACCTATGTGCCGTACTTCGTTGTGGACGCGCTTGACGGATGGTCAAACACGGCCCGCATCGCCAACCAGATATCGGAGGCGGCGTCGCCATGGTACGAAGCTTTCCGGGCCGGTTACTACCAGGTGCTTTACGCAGCGGGCGACTTCACCTACTTCCTTGGAAAGGGGTTCTGGTTCCCGATGACGGAATGGGGATTCCTGAAAGCCGGCGGGACGGAAAAGTACGCGGCGCTGACCGGGGCGCCGGGCGTCTGGGGCTCATTATCGCTGGGACTGGTGGCCGTCGCCCTGCTTCTTGCGATCGCCGGCCATGGATACGCGCTGGGGCGCGCTGTACACGGCTGGATTCGGGGGTTCACGACTTCAGTCCGCCAGGATCCGCTGGTGACGCTCGCCGTGCTGAACATCCCGGTCCTGATCCTGCTTCTGTTGAAAACGGGTAAGGCTTTCTACCCGCATTACTCGATGGTCCTGTTCCCGCTGGCGATGGTGCCCGTGGCGGCGCTGCTTTCAAAGCTGAAGGCCCGGGTGCCGGCCGTGGCAGCCATCGCCGTTATTTCAATCCTGGCCGCGAACCAGGCCGTGCTGACGGCAAGGTACTACCGCACGGAAGAATCGAAGGCCTCCGTGTTTCTGATGAAGGAGGCTTCGCGCCAGATCCTGAAAGACGCGGGGGTATCGTCGTTCAGGGTCGTGGTCGACATGCCCGGCACCAGGATGGGCAGCTACCCGATGTCGGTCCTGGCACGCGAGTTCCACGATTCGCCATGGCGCGAAACGAAGGACAGCCGCCTGACATACGTTCTGGCGCCCGCCGGTTCACGGCACGAAAAGGGCGCCCTCCGCATCTGGGACATCGACGGCCGCAGGCTTATCCGCAAATAAGACAATTTGGATTTCGTGGTGTGCAAGGTCGACGACATCCCACGGCCGTTGGCCATGGGCTCACCGTGTCGAACGGCCCTCGCTGATATGGATTTCGTGGTGTGCAAGGTCGACGACATCCCACGGCCGTTGGCCATGGGCTCACCGTGTCGAACGGCCCTCGCTGCGCTCGGGCCTACTGTTCTATTTCTTGGGGATTTTGTTGCAGGTCTGGACGTCGGCCATCGTTTCGGCCTTCCACGCGCAGATGGCGAATTCGAGGTCGCCTTCGTCGCAACGGCTCATGCAGCTGTTCCTGATGTATCCCTGCATGCTGGCCGGACTGACCGCCTGGATGAACTTATCGCAGACCTTGTCGCACTGGGGCTTCTTGGCACCCTGTGGCTGCGCCGGGGATGCGGCGACCGGGGCTGGCTTCGGTTCCGGCTGCGGCTTGGCCACCGGTGCGGGCGCCGGCGCGGGTTCAGCCCTGACGACCGGAGCTGGTTCAGGCGCGGGCGCAGGTGCCGGGGCCGGGGCCGGTGCGGGCGCCACGGCTTCGCGTTCTTCCTTCGGCGACGGTGGCGTTGTCGGGCGCACGTCACGCACCTTCGGCGCACATGTGTCTTCGCCCAGGACGAACATGCCGTCGACTTCGACCATTATCATCAGCGGGCCCTTGCAGCCCTTTGCCTCGACGGCAACTTCACGGGCACCGGCCTTGACGTCGGCCACGGTCAGCGGGGTCATGCCGACGAACTCGCCGTCAATCATGACCTTCGAACCGAACGGCCGGGCCAGCACGGACACCGACCCGCCCATCACTTCCATCTTCACGCGAACCTTGCGGACAACCCTTTCGTTCAGTTCGATGTAACCCTCGAACGTCCGGTAGCCAGGTGCCGACACCTTCACCGACACGTACCTGGCAGCGGCAGATTCGTGAAACGCCGACCCGCGGCCGATGGTCTCCGCGTCCCCGATCGAAATCGATGCGTCGTTCGGCACGGTTTCCACGTACAGCCAGCCGGGCGATGCCAGCGTGGCTTTCTGCCTTTTGCCCAGAGCCTTGAAGGCATCCGGCGCCATGAACGCATCGACGCACTCGAATTCGTCACCATCCGCGGCTTCGCGGGCGGACAGGTCACCGGGCGCCGCGACAAGAACGGTCACGGCAAGGATGGCGGCAAGGGCCGGCACGGAAAAGAGCCTCATAAAACCTCCTGTGTCGCAGGATCAGGCGGCAATTGCACCCTGAAAATCCTGGCGAATGACTAACAGTCCGGAATTCTTGCAGACACATCGGAGCGTGTCAACGAGCGCGGCCCCAAAAAAAGGCTACAATAACGGCGTTGGTGAAAAACCCCCGGGGGATGCCGGATGAACCGACTGTTCCTGACACTTATCGCCGCGGTTTTCCTGGCTTCAGCCTGCGGACTGCCCCCGGAAAAGGACGACGTCATCGCAGGGGACGCAATCACGCCCGACGATGATGGCGTGCCCGGCGATCACGGCGCGGACACGGGCGATACGGGGGAAACCCCGGACATCAGGGACACTGCCGATCCCGACGTACCCGACCTCGACGGGCAGTATATCGACACGGTGGACGCGGAAGACCTCCAGATCGTCGACGTGCCGGACCCCGACGACAACGCTGCCGCCGACAACGGTGATGCACCCGATACGAACGACCCCTGCGGCCATTGTGACAACGGTCTCTGCGACCCGGAAACCTCCGAATGTCTGGAATGCCTGCTGGATATGCACTGCGGTCTTTCGGCATGGTGCGACAACCATGTGTGCAGGGAGCACCTGTGCAACCCGGGCGCGAACTTCTGTGCCGGAACCACCCTCCTGAAGTGCTCGGAAAACGGCGGAGGTTTCACGATTATCCGTGAATGCGCCGACACGGATCCGTGCACGGACGGCGACGGGTGCTTTGAGGGCCGCTGCGAAGAGGGCGTGCGACGCGTCTGCCTGGACGACAACCCGTGCACGGTCGATTACTGCGGGGCTGGCGGCGTCTGCGAATACTACGCCGCCGAAGGGATCGTGTGTGATGACGGTAATCCCTGCACCAGGGGCGACCACTGCACCGGCGGCGAGTGCGTTCCGGCGGGCGCCGCCGACTGCTCCGACCAGAATCCATGCACCCTCGATTACTGCATTTCGGCATCCGGCTGCATCCACGAGGCCATGGCCGGCCACTGCGGGGACTCGAACGGATGCACGACAGGGGACCGGTGCATTGAAGGCCGGTGTTCCGGCGACCAGTTTGACTGCGACGACCACGACCCGTGCACCTCGGACTTCTGCAACGGGGGATACTGCCTGCACCAGCGTATCGCCGGGTGCGCTCCCTGCCTGGCTGACGCAGACTGCGAAGACGGCGACGAATGCACACTGGACACCTGCGACACCGATTCCGGTGTGTGCCACGGCGAAATCATCCGGACCGGCGGCTGCTGCCTTGACATGACGGACTGCCCGCCGGTGCCACAGTGCAGGAAACCCGTCTGCAGCGATGAGCACCGCTGCCTTGAAGGCGCTCTTCTCCAGCCTGCATGCTGCACACCGGACGTCGCGTCAGAATCTTTTGACGAAGGGGTCCCTGAAGGTTGGCTTGTTGAAAACGCCGACGAGACGGTCGGCTGGCGGGTCGGCCTCGCCGCGACACCGGTCCCGGGCATCGAAGCCCCGGCCGCATACTTCGGAAATGTCGATGAAACCTCATACGACAATTCAATGGCCGTTTCGGGCAGCCTCACCACCCACGCGATCACACTGCCCGCCGGGTCAGCCGTGCGCCTGTCTTTCACGCTCTGGCAGGACGTCGAGCCGCTGGGTGGATATGACAGGCTCACCGTTTCGGTGATTGCCGATACCCGGACCGGCACCGTGAAAACCCTGGCGTGGGACCGTCCATGGAACTTCCCTGCGATGACGGCCCAGACCGTCTCCATTGACCTGTCGGGCTTCTCGGGTCGGACGATAAGGCTGGAATTCAACTTCGATTCGATTGACGCCGTGTCGAATTCCGGACGCGGCGTATATGTCGACGACATCGCCGTCGAGGCCACATGCAGTCCGCTTGCCTGCCTGCGTGACTACCACTGCAAATCTTCGGGCATCAACGGTTTCTGCAGGGACCACAAGTGCGATTTCCAGACCTCCTGGATGGAGGTCGACAGCTTCGGAAGTCCAGGAAGCGGGGCGGGCACATTCCTGGCGCCGACCGACGTGGCCGCCATGCCGGGTCCCGAAGGCATCGGCAACCAGATCCTGGTCACGGACAGCAAGACCCATTACGTACAGGTGTTCGGCGACGACGGTACCTTCGTGCGCATGTTCGGCGGATACGGTGTCACCACCGGTCGCTTCCTGACCCCACGCGGACTGCAGGACTCCGAAGAACGGGTCTTCATAACCGACTCCTCCGGAGGGCGGGTGCAGGCCATGACACCTGCTGGCGTCTTCCTTTACAGTTTCGGTTCCGCTGGAATCGACCCCGGCCAGTTCGACACACCGCGCGACGTTGGCGTTTCGCCCGACGGAAACATGGTGTATGTGGCCGACACCGGAAACCACCGTATCTCCGTGTTCAGCAGGCTCGGCGTGTACAAGTTTTCTTTTGGCGCCTGGGGCAGGACTGACGGACGGTTCAGGACGCCATCGGCCCTTGCCGTGGCGCCAGACGGGAAGATATGGGTCTGCGACACACAGAACAACAGGTTGCAGGTTTTTCACGATGACGGGGTTCTTGCCATGGTTGTCGCGCCCGGGGGCGACTTCGCGCTGAACAACCCTTCAGGCATCGCAATCATGAAGGACGGCCACGTGGTGGTCGCCGACACCTACAACCATCGCCTGGTTATTCTTGATGCGAACGGTCTGCCGCAGGACGTCCTTGGAACCTTCGGCGACGGCACCAGCCAGTTCAATTACCCTTCGGACGTGGACGTGATGTGGACAGGCTCCGATGAACAGCTGATCGTGGCGGACGCCGGAAACTTCAGGATAACCGTCTGGGCCGTGGAACTGTGGTGATCGCCGGACACTTTTTCTAGTTGCAGTCGTATGTGCATTCGGTCCTGACGTCGCCCCAGTCGTACTTACAGCAGGTCCTCACGCCCTCGATGAAGCAGTTGCTGTCTTCACCGTAACAGCGGCATTCACCCCTCAGTTCGTGGTAGCAACCGGAACTGGCCTTGCAGAGGTCAGTCGTGCATTCAATCCCGTCGCCGCAATTGACCCCAGCCCCGCCGCCGCAGATGCCCGAAGTGCATTTCTCGCCGGTCGTGCAGAGGTTGTTGTCACTGCAATCGCTGTTGTCCGGCAACATCGCGAACGTACAGCCGAAGCCCTCGATGCACAGACCCGACAGGCAGGTATTGGCCGAGGTGCACGCGACCGGCGCGCCGGAACATTCACCGGCCACGTCGCAGGTATCATTCTCGGTGCAGTCAAGGCCGTCGTCACACGCGTCCAGATGGGGTTCATTGACGCAGCCGACGCCTTCAAGACAGTAGTCTTTCGTGCATTGATCGAGGTCGGCCGGGCACTGCACCGGCTTTCCGGAACATTCGCCGGAACCGCAGACGTCGTTGTCCGTGCAGACGAAGCCGTCGTCGCAATTGTCCGTGTTGTTGACGTTCACGCACCCGTTCTTCGGGTCGCAGTAGTCGGTCGTGCAGGGGTTGCCATCTTCACAATCCACGGTCGGCGCACCGACGCATTCACCGCGCACGCACTTGTCGCCGGAGGTGCAGATGCTGCCGTCGTTGCAGCCCTGGCCTTCCTGCGAAGGCTCATACTGGCATCCCACCGCACTGTCGCACCAGACTGAATTGCACGATTTGGGCGGACAACTGAGGGTTCCCGAGGGAAGGCAGTCGCCGTTTTTGCATGTGTCGCCGACCGTGCATGCGTCACCGTCGCTGCAGTTTCCGGAAATCGGAGTGTTCACGCACCCGGAAGACGGGTTGCACGAATCGTCGGTGCACGGCCTGTCGTCGTTGCAGTTGACGGCCGAGGTGACGCATTCACCCGTCAGAGGATCGCACATTCCGAACAGGCATTTGTCCTGCACCGCGCAGTCCTTCAGTGTGTTGGAACATTCTCCGGTTTCCAGGTCAAGCTTGTCCGTGGTACAGGGATCGTCGTCGTCACATCTGATTTCAACCTGGTAACAGTCACCTGTCTGCGGATCGCACATCGGGTGATATCCCGGGTCGTGAGGACAGGCTTTTTCGTCGTAAACGCAGCCTGTTCCGGGCTCACATGAATCGGCGGTGCAAAGGCTGTCGTCCTGACACGTGATCGGATCATGGGTCACCGTCCCGGTCACCGTGTCACATTCGTCCCACGTGCATTTGTTGTCGTCGTCGACTTCGACCGGCGAATTTACACACCCTTTCCCGGGGTCGCACGAATCCGCCGTGCACGCATTCCGGTCATTGCAGTCAACGTCGAGGTACTGACAGCCCACGCCGGCCTTGCACTTGTCGATGGTGCACAGGTTGCCGTCGTTGCAGCCGCCGCTGCCGGCCACGCAGGCCCCAAGTACGCAGTGGTCGTTTGACGTGCACGGATCGCCGTCGTCGCAGGCCAGGTCCTCGACCGGGTTGTAACAGCCGGTAACCGGGTCGCAGTAATTACCTGTGCACTGGTCGCCATCGTCACAGTCGGCCGAACCGGTGCCGCCCTGGCACACGCCTTCCACGCAGATGTCCTGGATGGTGCAGATGTCTTCGTCGTCGCAGGACACACTGTTGTTTTCGAATACGCACCCGCCGACCGCCGTGCAGTAGTCATCGGTGCAGATGTTGCCGTCGTCGCACACGACACGCCGATGCCGGCACTTGCCCTCGGCGCAGTAGTCATCCGTGCACGCGGACCCGTCGTCGCATTCCCCGTCCGGCCCGCAGGAAACACAATCAAGCATGGGCTCGTTGATGCAGACGCCGTCGGCCCCGCAGAAATCGACCGTGCAGTCATCGCCGTCGTCACAGTCGGCCATCTGCCCGGGCGCGCACGCGCCATAAATACATTTATCATCGCGCGTGCAGGGATTCCCGTCGCTGCAGTCCCCGGTCGAAGTAACATGGACGCAATAAAAGACTTCCGTGTTGCAGCCGTCCAGCGTGCATTCGTTGCCGTCGTCGCATTCGGCGTCGGTCGAGCAGCGTTTGCATTGCGGTATATCGAAATGGTCACAGCATCCCGCTTCAGTACAGGAATCCGTCGTGCAGTCGTCATCGTCATCGCAATCCGGTCCCGCGTCGCAGAATCCCATGGTGGCGGCGTTGACGCATCCGACGTCCGGGTCGCAACTGTCGGCCGTGCAGTCCAGCAGATCGTCGCAGGATGGCAGCGAATAGACGCATGCGCCGCGATCCATGTCGCACTGATCGATCGTGCACGCATTGTTGTCCCCGCAATCGGGGTCGCCGGTGCAGGCGCACACGTTCGGATGGATGCAGCCGTATCCCGGAATGCAGGAATCGGCGGTGCAAAGCTCGCCGTCGGTGCAGTCCACGCCGGCATAGATGCAGACGCCGTTATCGACATCGCAGAAATCGATCGTGCATTCGGAGCCATCGCCGCAGTCCGTGTCGGACGCGCAACGACCGCACCCCGGAATCCTGTCATTGCGGCACGACCCGGTCTGCATGTTGCACCAGTCGGTCGTGCAGGGATCTTCGTCGTCGCAGATGAGATCGGCAACCTCGCACGCTGACGAGACGCATTCGCCCGAACCTGAATCGATGCGACAGTTCCCGACCTTGCAGATACCGGGATTACAGTCGGCATCTTCATGACATTCGGCGGTGCAGACGCACGTGTACTGGCATTCGCCGTTGTCGCCGCACCAATCGGTGGTGCAGATATTTCCATCGTCACATTCTTCATCCGAACCGCAGACGACAACGATGTCCATGCCCTGGTCGGGCACGACCGTGTCGACGACGACGGTATCGGGCAGAACATCCCCACCGGCCGTGTCCTCCGGATTCGTCACGTCCTGCCTGGCGTCCGGGCCAGCAGCATCGACGTCAGCCGCGATGACGTTGTCCGTGAAGGAGCCTTCATCGGTCGGAGGCAGCACATCCATGACCGGTGTTTCCCCACCGCCGCACGAAATAATCAGCACGGAAAATGACGTAAGCAGCAGCAATCGACGCGACATGAGACACCCCCGGATTCATCCTGGACAGAACAGCCCGGGACGGAAAACCCGCGCCCGCGCAAGATTCTGTGTATCTGGACAATGCTAGAAACAAGAAGGCAAAAGATCAATCCGGAAATCAAACGGTTATGCGAGTTTGAAGAGCCTCGCGGCATTGTCCGAAGTTACACGGGCGACGTGTTCGACGGACACTCCGCGGATGCGTGCCACGGCCGCCGCCGTGTGGGTCACGAAAGCAGGTTCGTTCGTCTTTCCCCTCATGGGGACGGGCGCGAGGTATGGCGAGTCGGTTTCAATCAGGATGCGATCATCGGGGATGAACCTTACCGCCGCGGCCATCGCGTCGGTGTTCCTGAAAGTGACTACACCGGGAATGGAGACCATGAAACCGAGATCCAGCCACTCCCGTACCTCGTCAATGCCGCCGGTGAAACAATGGACCTGTCCCGGCATCGCGGGGCGCGACCACGACGAAACCACGTCGATCGATTCACGAAACGCTTCACGGGAATGGATGACCACCGGCAGTCCCAGCCCGGAGGCCAGGTTGAGCTGCCTGGAAAAAGCTTCCATCTGGCCGTGGCGCGAAGAAAGGCCGTAGTGAAAATCGAGCCCGGTCTCGCCAATTGCCCTTACGCGATGACTTGACGCCAGGCCGGCAATTTCGTCCAGCAGCGCGTCGTTGACGGCATCGGCCTCGTGGGGATGAACGCCGATTGCGGCCACTACATCCGGATTCGAAACAGCCACGTCAATTGCATCCCGGACGATCGCCAGATCGGCGCTGCTTCCCACGGTCACAACCCAGTCAACACCGGCCTTCCGGAACCTTTCAATCACGCCCGGCAGGCCGTCGCCAAAGAAGTGCCTGTCGATGTGTGCATGCGCGTCGATATACATTTTCGGGTGAGCCTACTGCTGATTCGTATCGTCGTTGCCGCCGCGTTCGCCATGGTTACCCTGCCGGCCCTGCGCGTCGCGGTTACCTTTCTGATGTCCCGGGGCCTGTGGCCCCGGTCTTACGGTGGACGGTCCTCGCGTGGCTCGGACCTGTTCCTGTCCCTGTCCCTGTCCCCGTTCCTGACCCTGTCCCTGCTGACGATCCTGTTGTCCCTGCGGACGTCCCTGTCCCCGTTCCTGTCCCCGTTCCTGTCCCTGTCCCCGTCCCTGGCCCTGTCCCCGTTCCTGTCCCTGTCCCCGTCCCTGGCCCTGTCCCCGTCCCTGGCCCTGACCCTGTCCCCGCCCCTGCGAACGACCTCGCTGCTGCTGACCTTCACCGGCGCCGTGTTCCTGACGGCCGGACGACTGTTCCCGCGGCATGTCGCCGGAAACGTCCTGCGCCGAGCCCTCGGCTCCCACTTCGCCGGTCCCCGTGTCTTCGCCAACAGCCGGGGCAAGCCCGAGTTGACTGAACGTGAATTCCTCGACCACGCCCGGACCGAGCGCGACCTTGATCACGTTCCGCATAACCAGGACTTCCTTGACACGTCCCTCGCCCTTCGGCGTCTGTATCTGCGACCCGTTCCTGGGCAGATCCTTGAGCATGTCGGTGTAAACGCCGTGCTCGTATGCCAGGCAGCACATCAAGCGTCCACACAGGCCCGAAACCTTCTGTGGATTCGGCACCAGGCCCTGCACCTTGGCCATCCTGATCGTGACCGTGGTGAATTCGCGAAGGAACGTGGAACAACACAGGGGCAGTCCGCACGGACCCAGTCCGCCGGTGCACCTCGCCTCGTCCCTGACACCGATCTGCCGCAACTCGATCCGGGATTTCAGCGCTCCGGCCAGTTCGCGGACCAGCGCCCTGAAATCGACACGCCCGGGCGACGTGAAGTTGAAAACGACCCTCGCATCCCCGTGCGTGATTTCCACTTCGGACAGATGCATGTCAAGGCCGTGCTTCCTTACCAGTTCAACGAAAACCCGTCGCGCTTCCTGCTCGCGCAGCGAGTCCTTCTGCAGGGCTTCCTCCCCTTTCGTCTTTGAAAGCACCTGGACGACCTCGAAGAATTCGGAAGGGATGTGAACCTTCCGTTCGGACCCTGTCATCGCCCTGGCGTGGATGTCGCCGCGGTCGGTCCTGACCAGCAGCAGATCGCCGGCATTGAAGGCGACATCGGCCGACCCGGCAATTGCCTGCTTCCCTGTCCGGGGAAACCTGATCCAGCCGACCTCGGCCACGACACCACCCGAACCATTCAAGGTAGCCAGCTCCGGGGCCTGCCCGCCGGAAACCGGCGCCACCGCATTTTCCCTGTCTTCCATATGTTTGCTTCCCGAACGGGCCGCCGCGTGGCGCCCGCTTTCGCATCGTCATTGCCCCGGCTCAACGATGGCCGGTGCGACCGAGGCCGCTTCAGGGAGGACAATTTCCGGCAGATGCAGGTTGAAACGCCTGACCGACGACCTGTCCTTTCCCTCGACAGCATAAAGCGCAAGCGGGTTACGCCCGCCCCGCAGACTCACTTCCGCATCCACCTGAATCACCGGATTGCCCAGAGGCCCCTTCCGCGTCCAGAAATAGACCTTGTCCTTGTCCCGGAATATCAGGACCTTGCGCCTGACATCAGTCCGGGCGTCCATGAAAGTTACCGTGCCGCTGACGCGAACCTTGTCGCCTGAATCACCGATGCGATCGAACCGGACGTCCACCACCGGAGCCTCGTTGGTCAGAAGGACCGGGGGCAGCAACGCCGACGGACCCGCGCCCCTCAATTCGATTGCCTGCGTGCCCGGAATGAATCCCCAGAGTCCGTTTTCCATTTCCACCCGGTACCAGCCGGGGAAAAAGCCGGCGGACTTCAGGACGGTTCCATCGGGAACTGATGCCAGCACCATGGAATCGGCGGACGCGGCGGCGCGGATGGACACTGCCGGCGTTCCCGAAGCCTGGATGAGTCCGGGGGCAGGAACGAAGGGAGCCCCTGAATCAATCGATGAAAGGATTTCGATTTCTTCCGAAAGGTATTCGCGGATCGCGAGATCCAGCATCGAAAATTCAACCTTCATCGCGGACGCGTCGGTATCGCGACGCCGCTCGACGCCAAAACGGACCACCCTGGATTCACCCGCGGGGATGCCTTCCGTCAGCGTTTCGCGACCGGAATGGAGGTAAAGCCGATCACCGCTCGTGTTGCGCAGCGAAACCATCAGCTTGGGCGAATCTCCCATTCCCCCGTTTCCCGCCAGGACAACCAGGTCTGCCTTCTCGCCCGGATTCAGAATTCCGTCGCCATTTCCGCCCGCATCCACCAGCTGATACGTGAAACCGAACCTGGGATGAGCCACCGGCACGAAGTCGACATAGGCGTCCTGCCCACCGGGGATCGGGTCCAGGACGTTCTGATAAAGGGAAAGCTCCACCCGGTCACGCCTCTGCCAGGTTTCACGCGGCACCTTGAACCGAACCGTCCTCGTGACGGTGGCGCCGGGATCTATCCGCCCGAAAAGGAATTCCCTGGCGTCAAGCTGCTGATTATCCGACTTGGAAGCACACCTGACGCGGAAAAGCGGCTTGTCACCGCGGTTTGTCACGGACATAGTGAGTGTGGCTGAAGCCCCGGCGGTCAGCGGCCCAGGAGATGGCGAGGCTGGCGATTCAACAACGGCTTCCCCGGCCATGACATCTTCGTCGGCCTGGAAGATGGCCGACACGACAGGCTGCTCCACCGAGGGGCCTCCAGTCCAGTCAACCCCGCGCCCGGCCAGCGCCGATGTTATTCCCGCATCGTTTTCGGCCCGCCACGTCGCGACGGCGGGACGCGCCCGCTCCAGCAACGCGGTCCGCTTCGCGACACCGGGGCCGGCGACGAGGATCCTTGCCGCCAGTTCCATGGCCTCGTCCCGTTCGAAAACCTCGTCTTCGACCGGCGGTTCCTTCAGCTCGTCGCTTTCATCGTCGATATCTTCCGTCGTCTTCGCGAGGTACGGAACTATTTCGACCGGGATGTCGTCGGCGATGCTGCCGAATGCGTCAAGACGGCGGTCCGGGTCCATCCAGCGCTTGTAGTCGGGCAGGCCGGTCAGGATGTTGTTCCTGCCGATATGGGTCGGGACGATTTCGATGTCCGGAACAACCCCGACGCCCTGGATCGAAAGGTCACCCGGGATAAGGTACTGGGCGACGGTCAGCTTCAGGGCGCCGTCCCCCACCTCATGCATCACCTGCACGGTTCCCTTTCCGAAGGTGGTCATCCCCAGCAGGATCGCCCGATCGTTGTACTTCAACGCGCCCGCGACAATCTCGGCCGCGCTGGCGCTTCCGCCATCGACGAGGGCCACGATGGGGAGCGACTCGAACACGTCCCCCGGTTCGGCCTCGAACTCCTGCCTCATCCGGTTGCCCTCGCCCTGCGTCACGACAAGCGTTCCGGAACGAAGGAAGAGATCACCCACCTCGACCGCCTGGTCGAGGAGTCCACCGGGATTTTCACGCAGATCAAGCACCAGGCCCTTGAGCGCGCCTTTCCGCCGCAATTCGGCTACCTGGAATTTCAGATCCTCGGCCGTGTCCTCCTGGAAATGCAGGATACGCGCGTAGCCGATACCTTCACCCAGATCCTCGGTCTTGACGCTGCGGACCTTGATTTCGGCACGCTCGAGGGTCACCGACTTGGGCTCGGTCCATCCCTTCCGGTTCAAGACGATCGACACCTTCGACCCGGGATCCCCGCGCAGGTGCGAAACAGCGTCGGTCAGCGGCATGTTCATGGTCGATTCGGCGTCGATCTCGATTATCTGGTCGCCACTTTTCAGGCCACCCGCCTTCGCGGGTGTGTCGTCCATCACCGACACGATGGTCACATATCCGGAACGGCTGGAAATGACGATGCCAAGCCCGCCGAACCGCCCCTGGGTATCGAGCTGCATCTGCTCGTACGCCTCCGGGGGAAGGAACATCGAGTGTTCGTCAAGCGGTTCCAGCAGACCGTTGATGGCGGCGTATTCGACGTCCTCCGGCTTGACGTCGGGTGGCAGGTTTTTCGAAATGAATTCAAAGATGTCCTGCAGGCGCCAGTTGACCTGGTAAAGATCGCTCATGCGCTCGAGCTGGAAGACCCTGATCACGTCGCCGACCCGAACCTCGACCGACGTCGCCTTTTCCGGGGACGGGTCGTCAAACGTCACCATCAGATCGGGAACCATTCCTTCCGCGGCCTTGAGGGCGCCGACCATCATCGACATGGGCCTGACCCTCTCGGGCACCACATATCCGGCCCTGATGTAACCGATGCACCTGGAAAGCAGCCGGAGCCGACCCAGTTCTTCCGCGTCGTAACCGGCGGCACTCGCCGTCGGGGCGCCGACAAGCTCGAACACGTTGACCCGTGGAGCGATCCCCGAAAACAACGCAATCCAGGCGATAAGAAGCACGCCCGCTGCCGCGGCGGAGATTCGAATGATGCGGCCGGTCGAAAATCTGGTTTGATTTTTCACGCTGAAATATTACTCCTGCGGGCCACGCACGTCGACCGTTGAACCATCGATTCCACAGTTCTTGGTCCAGATAATCCTCAGGCCTTCAAGCGTCAGGTCGCCATCGATTTCGTCGATGAAACTACACGAATTGCAGATCAGGGATGACATTCCTCCGGTCGCGATGACCTTGACCGGGCCGTCGAACTCGGCCTTCATCCGCACGATCAGGCCTTCCACCATGGCAACGACGCCCCAGAAGGCGCCCGACTGAATGCTGGCCACCGTGTTGCGGCCGATCACATGTTCGGTGCGGCCGAAGCCGACCCTGGGGAGCCTGGCCGTACGGGCGGACAACGCGTCCAGTCCCATGGTTATACCCGGCACAATCACCCCCCCGAGATACTGGCCCGAGGCGGTGACGGCGTCAAAGGTCGTCGCCGTGCCGAAATCAATCACAATCACGTGTTCCCTGTATCTTGCGTGGGCCGCGACCGCATTTACTACCCGATCAGGCCCGACGTCGTTCGGCGTCTCGTAACTTATCAATATCCCGGTCCTGATCCCCGGACCGACGACAAGCGGCCCGACCCCGAAAAGCCGGACGGCCATTTCCTCGAAAAGGCCCCCTAGCGAAGGCACGACGCTCGCGATGCAGACCGCGCCGATTGAAGAGGGCTCAAGCCTGTTCAGACGCAGAAGGCCGTCGACGGTCAGCACCAGTTCATCGAGCGTGATGTCCCGCCGCGACGACACCCTGAAGGAAACCTTCAGAACGCTTCCGTCGTACACCCCGAACACGGCGTTGGTATTGCCAACGTCAATGACTGCCAGCATCATGAACCTCCCCGAAAGAAACCTGACGGATCCGGCCGTCCGGCTGGCGCAGGACCAGACTGCCGTCGCCATCCACGCCGACAACCATGCCGTGCGCCCCGCCCGCCGCCTGGACCGGTCCGCGCGTCCAGAGCATCATACCAATCGTGTCAACATCAAGCGGCTCACCGACGCGTGCCGATTCAAACGCGGCCATGATCGCCATGACGACGTCAGTGCACACGACCGCCGGATCATCGTCGCAGAATTCGCGAAGACTGGCGGCCGGGTAACCGCCCGGCAGGCCGGCGACCGCGGCCAGTTCCGGGTCCGCCACGACATTCATCCCCACCCCGACGATCACTGTCTTGTCACGCGGGAACGACTCGACCAGGATTCCACACATCTTCCGCCCTTCAACCAGGCAGTCGTTCGGCCATTTGAGCGCGGCGCCGGAAACCCCGTGGCCGCGCAGGGTGGAGACGACGGCCGCTCCGACCCGGACCGTCAGCCCCGGCGCAGGTTCGCCATCAGGCCTGAACAGGATGCTTGCATACATTCCGCCGCCGGGCGAAAGCCACTTCCGCCCCATTCTTCCGCGCCCGGACGCCTGGGAACGCGCGACAACGACCAGCGGGGCCCGCCCGCCGGACATGCCGAGCCTGGCTGCCTCGTCCTGGGTGCTGCCGACAGATTCCATCGCGAACGCGCTGACGCCGGCCCGAATCAACATCTGACACAGGTCGTCAGCCAGCATTTTGAGCTCCGCCCTCGAGATCCAGATACATTGAGAAGTCGAGCCAGCCGGCACCGTACGTCACAACGCCCGCCGACACGAAATCGACACCGCAATCCGCGTACGAAGCGGCCTTGTCCGGCGTCATGTTGCCTGAAACCTCCAGGAGGATCGAGCCACCGACACGATCACGCACCTCGCGGGCCATCGACGGCGTCATGTGATCCAGCAGAAGCATGTCGGCCCCTGCCTGCGCTGCCTCCACGGCCTCATCCAGCGTGCGCACCTCGATCTCTATCTTCAGCGTCACCGGCGACTTCGCACTGGCCGCGAGAACAGCCGCACGAACGCCCCCGCACACCGCGATGTGGTTGTTCTTGATGAGGACGCCGCCCGCCAGATTCATCCTGTGGTTGAACGCGCCACCGGCCTGGACGGCATATTTTTCAAGCACACGGTTACCGGGGGTGGTCTTGCGCGTGTCGAGCAGCCTTGCCCCGGTTCCTTCAAGCCGCGCGGCGAAAGCCCTGGCGCCGGTCGCGATACCGGACATGTGCATCAGGAAATTCAAAGCCGCGCGCTCGCCCGTCAGCAGCGGCGCCGCCGGCCCTTCAAGTTCCGCCACCACCTGGCCGGGCTGGACCGCCTGTCCGTCCTCGACCAGGTTCCGGAACGTAATGGCCGGGTCCAGCTCCGCAAACACCATGCGGACGACGGGCAGGCCGGCGACTACCCCGGCCTGCTTCGCGACGATGCGTCCGGAAGCGCGCATTCCGGCGGGCACGACGAACGCCGTCGTCACGTCGCCCGTGCCTATGTCTTCCGACAGGGCCAGCCTGACGATATCCCTGACATGACCATTCCCAGCAAATATTCCCGTCTTTTCCACAGGCGGCCTCCGGCCCGAATCCGCCCAATTATAATGCAGGTTTGCGCCAGTCCGGACATTGCCGGTGACCGATTCAGGAACCCCTTATGATTATTGACCTCGCGGGCTTCATCATGTAGTGTTGCGCCGGTTTGAAGGAACAGGAGGAACTGTGTTCCGTCAACATCGCCTTCCTTGTATTTTCCTGGCGTCGGCGCTGCTCCTGTCGTTTGCGACGGCGTGCGGTGGGTCTGACGATACTGCCGGCCTGGCCGAAGTCGTTCCGGTGATCGGCGACCCGGAGACCAGCCCACCGGAGACCTTCGGCGGTTCCGCGTTCGCCATGTACAAGACGTTGAACGCCGCGCATTCCGTGCTGAGGGCGCGCGAAAAGGATCTGGTCGACGATCAGGACACCTGGTCGAAGCTGCTCAATGAAGTGTTCGATTCCATCTCCTGGGATCCGGTGTTTACGGGCACCGCGGATGGCACCCGGCTTAACGAGGTACTCGTTGCCGTTGAAGAACTTCCGGCGCACGGATTGAAAAACGATTCCTATCCGCTGGCCGATCTGAAAACGGCTGTCCAGGATTATTCGGCCGGTGCGAACGCTGAAGCGGCGACCCTCGCCGAACTTGATGGAATTCCCGGCTGGGTCGAGACGCGGCCCTTCCTGGACCGGATGGAAAAACCGACCGCGACGGAACTGAATACACTGCCGGCCGCGGTGCTCCTCCTGGACCGGGAAAACCTGGACCGGATGGCCGCAGCCGTAACGAAGCTGGCCGGGGAACGCAGGGAAACAGCCGCCAGGCGCGCGAAGATCGAGGTCCTGGCAACCCTGTGCTTCCTGCGTTATTCAATGGACATGCGGTACAGGATCGTGGCCTCGCCTTTCAGGGCGCAGCGCAACGCCTCCACCGTTCACAACTCCTTCTCGAAGGAGCTGATGGCACAGTTCGCCTCCTTCATCGCCGACCCGACCGGCACCATCTCGAAGATGCCACCCGCCCATCCTTCATACCGCAGGACCATGCAGGCCCTGGCCGCCTACCGCGCGATTGCCGCCGAAGGGCCGTTGCCTGACGTGAACGTCCCCGTGAAGTACCGGGCCGGCATGAAGACTGACAACATCATCAAGATCAAGCAGCGCCTGGCCCGCGAGGGATACTTCCAGGGCGCGCTGGATCCGGTGTACGACGAGGCACTGGTCGAAGCTGTCAAGACCTACCAGACGAACCACGGATTCGAATCTACGGGGCTTCTGGAACCGCGCCACACCAAATCACTGAACGTCCCGCTCCAGACCAGAATCGAACAGCTCGAGCTTTCGCTGCAGAGGTGGCGGGAAAGCGAGGCGCGCGACGGCGGCACGCTTTACGTGCGCGTGAACATCCCGGAATTCATGATGGAAGTCTGGAAGGGCGAAGAGCGTGCCTTCCACAACCGGGTTGTCGTTGGCAACAACAACTGGGACGTCGATCCGGTCAACAAGACCGAGGGACGGATCAACAGGACCAAGATATTCTCGGCGTCGATTGAAAACATCGTGATCAACCCGCGCTGGAACGTCCCGATGCGGGTGCGACAGGTCGAGCTGGATTACGACCTTCTTTCGCAGCCGGACTTCCTCCTGAAAAACAACTACGTTGTCGAAATGCTTCCCGACGGTCGCGAAATCGTTTACCAGAAATCCGGCGAAGGCAACGCGCTGGGCAAGATCAAGTTCAACTTCCCGAACAAGTACGGGATCTTCATGCACGACACAAACATGAAGCAGTTCTTCAGGAAGGAAATCCGCGCCTATTCGCACGGCTGTGTCCGCCTTGACGATCCCGTGCCGATCGCGAAATTCATCCTGGCGGAAACAACAACGGTCGACCCGGACTCAATCGACGCCGACATGAGGATCCGGGAACCGGATCCGCGTTCGATCAAGCTGGACGTGCCGGTTCCGATATACATCGAATACAACTCGGTCGGTATCGCCGACGACGGCATGGCGATGTTCTTCTCAGACGTGTACAACTACGATCGCGACTACTTCAGCGGCAAGATACCTTACTCGACCGAAGAACTGGCGCTGCTCAAGCGCAAGATCACACAGGCCGACTGACACCTGGAGGTGGCCCGGTGGACATCAGCCCGCTTTACCGTGAATCCGGAAGCCTGTTCATGCTCGACCAGCGGCTGCTGCCGTCGCGGGAGGTGTGGCTTGAATACCGCGACGCGGCCGGCGTGGCGGCGGGCATACGGGACATGGTTGTCCGCGGTGCTCCGGCGATCGGGATTGCCGCCGCGTACGGGATCGCGATCGAGGCGATGAACGGCCCGGATGCTGGAATCGGCGAACGGCTTGAGCTGGCGGGTCGTGTCCTTGTGGCGGCGCGGCCGACCGCGGTCAACCTGGCCTGGGCAGTTGGACGGATGCTTGCTGTTGCCCGTTCGACGTCGACGTCCGGCGCTGCAGCCGTTCGCGAAGCCCTTGTGGCCGAGGCGGATCTGATACTGCGCGAAGACGTCGAGATGAACCGCATGATGGGCCGTCACGGCGCCACACTGATCCCGCCCGGCGCAACGGTTATGACCCACTGCAACGCCGGCGCTCTGGCGACCGGCGGATGGGGCACCGCGCTGGGTGTCATCAGAGCCGCGCGCGAAGCCGGCCTGGATCCCAGGGTCGTCGCCTGCGAAACAAGGCCCTATCTGCAAGGGGCGAGGCTCACCGCCTGGGAACTGGTTCGCGACGGGTTCGACGTGACCTTGATCACGGACAATTCTGCGGGGTGGCAGATGTCGCGGGGCTTGATTGACTGCGTGATAGTCGGGGCCGACAGGATTGCCGCCAACGGCGACACCGCCAACAAGATCGGCACATTCACCCATGCGGTCATGGCGGCGCGGTTCGGCATCCCGTTCTACGTGGCGGCCCCGCGCAGCACACTGGACCCGGCGACGCCGGACGGGTCGCGCATCAGGATCGAGGAACGCGATCCTTGCGAGGTTTTAAGCTTTGCAGGTGTGCGGGTCGCGGCGGAAGGCGTCAAGGTGCTGAACCCGTCCTTCGACGTGACGCCATGGCAGCTCATCACCGCGATAGTCACCGAATCGGGCATTCACCGACCCGGCCCCGACGGGTTCCACTTCACTGAATGTAACTGAAAATTAAGGACGGACTGGTGGCCCATACGGGATTCGAACCCGTTCTTCAGGCTTGAGAGGCCTGCGTCCTAACCGATTAGACGAATGGGCCGGATGTGGCCCGGAAGCCGGCGAACGCCGGCGATTCTGGCTCGGGAACAGGGATTCGAACCCCGACGGGCAGCTCCAGAGGCTGCTGTCCTACCGTTAGACGATTCCCGAATCTAAAAAGAGCTGGCGAACGGGGTCCCGTTGACCAGGCAGGCGGGAGTTTACATCACACCCGCCTGCCGTTGCAACCTATTTTTCAGCAGCCGGAGCAGCACTGGCGGGCTCGACGCCGTCGTTGATGATCTCGACGAGGGTCATCGGCGCGCCGTCACCCTGGCGCTGACGAATCTTCACGGACCTGGTAAAACCGGAAATCCGGTTCGGGAATGCCTTGCCCCAGTAATCGAACAGGCGCTGCACGGCGTAGGCGCCGAACAGTTCGCCGGCGGCCAGGCGACGCTGATGCAGACCACCCTTGCGGGCGACGCCGATCAGTATGTCGGCGCGACGCTTGAGCTCTTTCGCCTTCGCGTCTGTGGTCGTCAGACTGCCGTGCTCGAACAGGGACGAAAGCATGTTACGGAACATCGCCCTGCGGTGAGCCGCGGTCATGCCAAGCTTGGCTTTCTTGTTGTTATGTCGCATCTGTAAATTCCTCGAATCAGCCGACCCGGAGGCCGGCAGCCACACCATCACCGATGATAAGCCTCTATCCCTTCCTGTCGGGGTCGAACCCATCGAGTCTCATGCCGAGGCTGAGGTCGAGGTCCGCCAGCACGTCCTTGATTTCCTTGAGGGATTTACGGCCAAAATTCCTGGTCTTGAGCATTTCCTGCTCGGTCTTCTGAACCAGTTCGCCAACGTACTTGATTCCAGCGTTCTGCAGGCAGTTCTGCGCACGGACAGAGAGGTCCAGTTCTTCGACCAGCCTGTACAGCACTTCCTGGGCCTGCGGGGAATCGCTTCCCGCGACCGCGGCTTCGTCGGCACCGATGATTGACACGACGGTCGTGTCTTCATCGCGGTCTTCGAAGTTGATGAAGACCTTGACCTGTTCCTTGACGATCTTGGCCGCGATAGCGATGGCGTCCACGGGGAGCACCGCGCCGTTCGTCCAGACTTCAAGGGTGAGGCGGTCGTAGTCGGTCATCTGGCCGACGCGGGCGTTGGAAACCCTGTAGTTCACACGCCGGATCGGGGTGAAGATCGAATCGATCGGAATCGTACCGATCGGGGCGCCCTGATCCTTGTTGCGTTCGGCGCGGGCGTACCCGAAACCGTGCTTCACGGTCAGTTCGATGTCCAGCGTCGCGCCCGGACCCATCGTGCATACCACGTGGGACGGATTGGTCGAAACGACGTCGTTACCGTTGAAAAGATCGCCGGCGGTGACGACTTGTTCGCCTTCAAACCGCATGTGCACGATCTTCGGTTCCTCGCCGTCCATCTTCAGATCGATGCCCTTAAGGTTCAGGCAGATCTCGGACACGTCTTCCACGACCTCGGGGATCGTCGAAAATTCGTGCAGGACGCCGTCAATCTTGACCGCGGTAACCGCCGCGCCCCTGATGGACGACAGCAGGACCCGGCGAAGGGAGTTGCCGACGGTGGTGCCGAAACCGCGTTCAAACGGCTCCGCCACAAACTTGCCGTACCTGTCGGTCAGCGACGATTCGTCGACGACGACGGCACGGGGCCTGATCAGCTCACGCCAGTTTCTTTGCATATTGAGCGCCCTCCGGAAGTTCGGGATTTCCCCGACCGACCATTACTTCGAATAGAGTTCGACAATCAGCTCTTCGCGAATCGCCTTTCCGTCGAACCTCTTTTCCTCATCGCGGCCGCCCTTGCTGTCGGACTCCCTGACGACTTCCGGAAGAATCGACCGGAAATCGGAGGCGTCGGGCAGTTCCGAAACAGTGGCCCTGAACTTGCCGCGTTCGACATCGAGCCACCTGGTGGCCGGACGACGTTCCGCGACGGCCATGGCGTTAACGATGCGCTTCATTTCACGGGCGCCCTGGGCAACCTCGATCACATCGCCCGCCTTCACGACGTACGACGGAATGGAAACGCGGCGACCGTTCACGTTGATGTGACCGTGACGTACGATCTGCCTCGCATCGTTCCTGTTGACCGAGAACCCGGCCCTGGCGACGACGCTGTCAAGCCTGGTTTCAAGCATGCGCAGCAGGTTGTCACCGGTGATGCCGCGTTGATTTTCAGCGCGCTCGAAAAACAGATGGAACTGCTTTTCCAGCATGCCGTAAAGACAGCGGACCTTCTGCTTTTCGCGAAGCTGGGTGCAGTACGGCGTCGGCTTGCGACGGTTCTGGCCGTGCTGACCGGGTCCGTACGACCTGCCGTGCTCGAAGGCACACTTTTCAGAGTAGCAGCGCTCGCCCTTGAGGAAGAGCTTGGCTCCCTCGCGGCGGCAGACCTTGCAAAGACTTTCCCTGTACCGTGCCACGGGTATTCCTCCTGATCAGACGCGCCGACGCTTCGGCGGCCGGCAACCGTTATGCGGAACCGGCGTGATGTCACGGATGTACGAAATGCGCAGACCGGCAGCCGCAATGGCCCTGACTGCCGATTCACGTCCCCCGCCCGGTCCGTTGACAAGGATGTGTACCGAGCGCATGCCCGATTCCACGGCTCTCCTGGCGGCGTCTTCGGCCGCTGTCTGGGCGGCGAACGGCGTCGACTTGCGGGAGCCCTTGAAGCCCCTGCGGCCGGCCGAGCACCACGAAATCACGTTCCCGTTCGGGTCCGTGATGGAGATGATGGTGTTGTTGAACGTCGCCGCGATAAAAACTATCCCGGTCGGCACGTCCCTGCGAACCTTCTTTTTTGCACCCTTAGCCTTGGCCATCTGGGGGCTCCTCCTACTTCAGCTTCTTTATGGTCGCGCCCTTTCTGCCCTTACGCGTACGCGCATTGGTATGGGTGCGCTGGCCGCGGACCGGCAATCCCCTGCGGTGACGAAGGCCGCGGTAGCAGCCCATGTCCATCAGGACCTTGACGTTCGCGGAAATCTCACGACGGAGATCGCCTTCCACCTTGAATTCCCCGGAATCGAGGACTTCGCGGATGCGGGCCACTTCGCCCTCGGTCAGATCATCGGTCTTTGTCGCCGGATCAACACCGGCCTTCGCGAGCACCTTCGCCGACAGAACCGGTCCCAGTCCGTAGATGTAACGGAGCGCTATACCGACCTGCTTCTTCCTGGGAAGGTCAACACCTGCTATACGAGCCATGACGCCTCCAAATTATCCCTGCCGCTGCTTGTGCCGCGGGTTTTCACAAATCACGCGGACAATTCCCTGCCGTTTCACGATCTTGCATTTTTCGCAGATCTTCTTTACCGAAGCCTTGACCTTCATGGTCGCCTCCTATCGAACTCTGAAAACGATCCGTCCCCGAGTCAGGTCGTACGGGGAAAGCTCGACCTTCACCTTGTCACCCGGCAGGATTCTGATGAAGTGCATCCTCATCTTGCCGCACACATGCCCAAGTATCACCACGCCATTTTCAAGTTCGACCCTGAACATGGCATTGGGAAGCGCTTCAACAACGGTTCCCTGTACTTCGATGGCCTCTTCCTTCGCCATCATCCCTCCGTTCGGTTGGCGGTCAGGATTCTTTCAATCCGGACGAACACTTCGTCCGGAGTTCCCGCACCGTCGACCGGCCTCAACAGGCCGCGTTCCGAGTAGTACCCGATCAGCGGCTCCGTCGTCGCGCGATATTCCCGGAGCCTTCGCCTGACCGTGGTCTCGCTGTCGTCACTGCGAACGACAAGCTCGATCCCCGGACACGCATCACAATGAACCCCGTCCGCCGACGGACCGGTCTTCACGTTGTAAATCCTGCCACATGCCGGGCAGGTTCTGCGGCCGGTGATCCGGGTGACCAGCAGTTCCTCGTCGACCTCCAGGAGGACAACGTGATCCACACCGACCCCGGCCCTCGAGAGGGCTTCGGCCTGCGCAATGGATCTTGGAAAGCCGTCAAGCAGGAATCCCCTGCCGCAATCATCCCCGGAAAGGCGGTCCATAACCATGTCGACAACCACCTGATCCGGGACGAGCAATCCTTTTTCAATGAACCCCGCAGCCAGCCTGCCGAGGTCGGTCCCCTGGCTGATCTGCGTCCTCAGCATATCTCCGGTGGATATGTGAGGAATTCCGTACCGTTTTTCAATCAGGACGGCCTCGCTGCCCTTCCCCGCGCCCGGCGGGCCGAGGAGTATAACACCAAGCCGGGGCGCCGTCATCCAATACTGCTCCGCCTGCCGCGCATGCGGGGACCGCCGGCGCCGGCAAAACCGTCATAGCTCCTGCTGATCAGGTGCGCCTCAATCTGGGAGGCCGTATCCATCGCGACGCCCACGACGATCAGCAGCGATGTGCCGCCGAAGTAGAACGGCACGCCGAAGTTGCTCTGCAGCAGACCAGGAAGGACACACACCGTGGAGATGTAGAGCGCGCCACCGAAAGTGATGCGGGACAACACCTTGTCAATGTAGTCGGCCGTGGCCTTGCCAGCCCGGATCCCGGGCACGAACCCGCCGTTCTTCTTCAAGTTATCCGCCACGTCGACCGGGTTGAACGTAACCGCGGTGTAGAAGTAGCAGAAGAAGACGATGAAGGCGACGTATATGAAGTTGTACAGCATGCCGCCGGGCATCAGGGCGCTCTGCATCGTCTGGACCCATCCGGCGTTCGGGAAGAAGTTCCCGATCGTGGCGGGGAACATCAGGATGGAGGACGCGAAGATCGGCGGAATGACGCCGGACATGTTGACCTTCAAGGGAAGGAACGTGGTCTGGCCGCCGTACAGCTTACGACCGACGACCTTCTTGGCGTACTGGACAGGTATCCGGCGCTGCGCCCTTTCGAAGAACACGATGAACCCGATGGTCAGGCCGATCATCAGAAGGATCAGGATCAGTGTCAGCGGGGCAAGACTGCCGCCCTTGAACGTGGACAACTGGAATGTCTGTCCGACGGCCGCAGGCAGGCGGGCCACGATACCGGCGAAGATGATCAGTGAGATACCGTTGCCGATGCCGCGATCCGTGATCTGTTCACCCATCCACATCAGCAGAAGGGTTCCGGTCGTCAGGGAAATGACCGTCAGGAACCTGAACAGGTAACCACTGATGACCCCGTCGCGGATCAGGCTGCCGGTTTCGGCCTGGCCGGAGATTGATTCGAGCCAGACGGCGATGCTGATGCCCTGGACGATCGCCAGCGCGACCGTGGCGTAGCGGGTGTACTGGTTGATCTTCCGCCTTCCGGCGTCGCCTTCCTTCTGGAGCCGCTCGAGCGCGGGCACGATGACGGCCAGGAGCTGGAAGATGATCGACGCGGTGATGTAAGGCATCACGCCGAGGGCGAAGATCGACATCTGCGAAACGGCGCCGCCGCTGAACAGGTCGAACATGCCAAGCAACCCGGACTGTCCGTGATTGATGTATCGCTGCATCACTTCACTGTCAACGCCGGGCACAGTTACAAAAATCCCGATGCGATACACAAGCAGCATGCCGAGCGTGTACAGCAACCGCTTGCGAAGCTCCGGAACCTTTCCGAGTCCTTCAAGGCTATTGGCCACGGGTCATTCCTCCACCGGTTCAGATACCGGCGTCTTCCGTAACGAGCCTGACGGTTCCACCGGCCTTTTCGATAGCGGCTTTGGCGGCGGCCGAGAAGGCGTGAACCACGACGTTAACCTTCTTGTTCAGTTCGCCCTTGGCGAGAATCTTCACGCCGTGGCCGACCTTGCGGACCAGTCCGGCGGCGATCAGCGCGGCCGTGTCGACCGAGGCCCCATCGTCGAACAGGTTCAGGTCACCAAGGTTGACGATCGCGAATTCCTTGTGATCCATCGGGCGGAAACCACGCTTGGGCAGGCGCCTCTGCAGGGGCATCTGGCCGCCTTCGAAATAGGCCGGCTGGCCCTTGCCCGTACGGGATCCCTGGCCCTTGTTGCCGCGACCCGACGTTTTGCCGAGTCCCGAACCGGTGCCGCGGCCGACGCGCTTCCGCGCATGTGTCGAACCGGGAATCGGCTTGAGGTTTGAAAGTTCATTAGCCATTACGCGATCTCCTTGACTTCGAGGCCCCTCTTCGCGAAGGCGTCCTCTGGAGACGTGAGGTTCTGCAGCGCATCGATGGTGGCCCGGACAACGTTGTGCGGGTTGCGGGACCCGAGCACCTTTGTCAGGACGTCCCTGACGCCGGCCGCTTCCAGGACCGCGCGGACCGCGCCGCCGGCGATGACGCCGGTACCGGGCGCCGCCGGACGGATCAGGACCCTGCCGGCCCCGAAGTGTCCGATGATGTCATGCGGGACCGTTCCGTCGATGATTGGAACGGAAATCATGGTCTTGCGGGCGCGTTCGGAACCCTTGCGGATGGCTTCAGGAACTTCCTGCGCCTTCCCGAGTCCGTAACCCACGAGGCCGTTGCCGTCACCGATAACCACGAGCGCCGCGAAGGAGAACCTTCTGCCGCCCTTGACGACCTTGGCGACACGGCCAAGGTGAACGATGTGTTCCGGCAAATCGATTCTCTGCTGGTTCTTCGATTCGTTGCTCAAGACGTCACCTCCGATCAGAATTTCAGGCCGCCCTCTCTGGCGCCTTCGGCCAGAGCAGCAACGCGTCCGTGATACAGAAAACCGTTACGGTCGAAGACAACGCTTTCGATGCCCTGCGACTTGCAACGATCCGCGATGAGCAGCCCGACCTTCTTGGCCTGTTCTTTCTTGGCCATGGGCTGGACTTCTTCGCGAATTTCCTTTGAAAGGGTGGACGCCGCAGCAAGGGTATGTCCCCTGGAGTCGTCGATCACCTGGCAATCGATGTGCCTGCCGCTCCGGAAAACAACGAGACGCGGGCATGCCGCGGTACCGCTGATCTTCCTGCGGATCCGGACCTTCCGAGCCAGCCGGGCGGCCTTCCTGAATTGTGCGGTACGAACTTCCACGTTAAGCCTCCACCACTTACTTGGCGCCTGCCTTACCAGCCTTGCGCCTTACAACTTCACCCTCGTAGGCCACGCCCTTGCCCTTGTAGGGCTCGATCGGCCTGACCGCACGGATCTTCGCGGTCGTGTCGCCCAGCACTTCCTTATCAATGCTGGTCAGCGTGACCTTGAGGTTCTTTTCCGCGACGGTCGCCTTCACGAGGGCCGGCAGCTCGAAGTCAACGACGTTCGAGTAACCGAGACTCAGGAGCAGGCCGCGTCCGCCGGCTTCGGCCTTATAGCCGGTACCGGTGATGACAAGCGTCTTCGAGAAACCCTTGCTGACGCCGTCAACCATGTTGGCGATCAGGGTCCTCGACAAGCCGTGCATGGCCTCGCCGTTCACCAGGGCGTCATCGCGAAGGACGTTGATCGTTTCGCCCTCGAGCTGAACGATCGCGCCCGGGATTTCCCTGGACAGCGCACCGAGCGGCCCCTTAACCGAAACGACCTTGCCGGCCAGCTTCACTTCCACCCCTTTCGGGACCGGGATGGGCTTTTTACCGATTCTGGACATTGTCGTCCTCCGAATTACCGGCCGGTGCGGTCACCGGCCCTGAACAGACCCGGACCAACCGGGCCGTCAAAACATCACCACACGGTCAGCAGCACTTCGCCGCCGAGGCCACGCTTCCTGGCCTCATCCCCGATCATCAGCCCCTGCGGGGTCGACATGACCGTCACGCCCAGGCCCTTACGAATGCTGGGGATGTCGTCCTTGCCGACGTAAACCCGACGTCCCGGCTTGCTTTCGCGGCGGATACCGGAGATCACGCTTTCGCGAGCCCCGGCCCTGCCAGCGCGCTGCACGCCGGACACGGCGTCCACGCCGTAATTCCTGAACTTCAGGTAGATTTTCAGTATGCCCTGCAGCTTGTCATCGATGACCGAGTAGTCGTCGATGTAGCCCTGGTCTTTCAGCAGCTTCGCAATGCCGACCTTAAGCTTCGAGGAAGGTATCTCAACCGTTTCGTGTCCGGCGAGGATAGCGTTCCTGATGCGAGTCGCCATGTCCGCAATGGGATCGGTATTCATAATTCGCCTCTCCTACCAGCTCGCCTTGATGACTCCGGGCAGATCCCCGCGAAGGGCTGCATTCCGGAAACAGATACGGCACATGTTGAACTTCCTGATGTACGCATGGGCACGGCCGCAGATCGGGCAACGATTGTATGCCCGGACAGCGAATTTCGGCTTGCGCGCCGCCTTAACTCTCAATGACGTCTTTGCCACGGCTCATCCTCCTATGCGTTAGCCTTGCGGAAGGGCATTCCCAACGCCTTCAGCAGGGCCAAGCCTTCTTCGTCGTTGGCGGCGCTCGTGCAGATCGTGATGTTCATTCCCTTGAACTTTTCGATTTTGTCGTAATCGACTTCAGGGAAAATGATCTGCTCGCGAATGCCGAGCGTGTAGTTTCCATGCCCGTCAAACGCCTTGGTCGAAACGCCCCGGAAGTCCCTGACGCGCGGCAGGGCCACGTTCATCAGGCGATCCAGGAATTCGAACATGCGCTCGCCGCGAAGCGTGACGCAGGCCCCAATTGCATTGCCTTCCCTGACCTTGAACGCCGCGATCGACTTGCGCGACCTGGTTACGACCGGCTTCTGGCCCGTAATGGCCGTCAGTTCAACCACCGACGTCTCGATAACCTTCGGGTTCTTGGTCGCTTCACCCAGGCCCATGTTCACGGTCACCTTCAGGAGCCGCGGCACCTGGAAGGGGTTGCCGAATCCGAACTGCTTCTGCAGCTCGGGAGCAACTTCCTCTTTGTACTTCTTCTCGATGTTCGTCATATCTTCCGCCACCTGCATCAGCAACGGCGCCCCCGGGCGCGCCTAATCCAGGACCTCACCGGTTCTTGCAGCAACGCGAACCTTGCTGACCTTACCGGCGGTCTCGCGGGTCTCAAAATGGACCCGCACGGGCTTCCCGTCCTTCTTGCTCAGCACTGCCAGCGCGCTCATCGGAATCGGGGCGGCCTTGTCAACGATGCCGCCGGTCGGATTCTTCGTCGTCTTCTTGCTGTGCTTCTTGACCATGTTGAGGTTCTCAACAACGGCCCTGTCCGTTTCGGCATGGACTTCCAGGACCTTGCCCTTGCGGCCACGGTCTTTTCCGCGCAGAACCTGGACCTGATCACCTTTACGAATCTTCCTCATTACAGCACCTCCGGCGCGAGCGACACGATCTTCATGAAGCGTTTCGCCCTCAGCTCCCTGGCGACCGGCCCGAAAATACGTGTCCCGACCGGTTCGCCCGCGGGGTTGATAACAACCGCGGCGTTCTGATCGAAGCGGATGTATGTACCGTCCGCCCTTCCGATTTCCTTGGCGGTGCGCACGACCACGCACTTCACGACGTCACCCTTCTTGACCTTGGCGCGCGGAATCGCTTCCTTCACGGCGGCCACGACGATATCGCCGACCGACGCGTAACGACGACCGGTACCGCCCAGGATGTGGATGACCTTCATGCGCTTCGCGCCTGAGTTGTCAGCCGAAATAAGGCTTGTCTCTTTCTGGATCATGGTCTACCTCGACCTGAAAACATCGGCCAGGGGGCCGAACCCTTCCACATCACTTCGCAGCCGCGTCGCCCTTCGTGACCACACGCCAGCGCTTCCGGGCCGACATCGGCCGGCATTCCTCGATCACGACCGCGTCCCCGGCCTTGCAGACGTTATGTTCGTCGTGCGCCATGTACCGGGCGGAGGTCGTTATGAACTTGTGGTACGTCCGGTGCTTGAAGCGCCGTTCGACGACTACAACCACTGACTTCAGGCCGGCGATGCTGGCCACCGTACCGGTGAACTGCCGCTTCTGCCTGTTGTGTACTGCGTTTTCCATCACACCCCTCACTTACCGGCACGCCGGTTCATCTCGGTAAGAACACGGGCCAGGTTACGCCGGGTGGCCTTCACGTCCGCCACGTGCGACATCTGACCGGTCGCGAGCTTCATGCGCATCTTGAACATCGTTTCGCGGTACTGCGTTTCCCGGCGAACCAGTTCTTCCGTCGTCAGCGCGCGGATTTCTTCACTCTTCAGCGATTTCATCTGATCTCTCCACGCTTCAGGACCTTGGTGCTGATCGGGAGCTTGTGGCCGGCGAGGCGCATGGCCTCCAGAGCTACGGCCTCATCGACACCCTCGATTTCGTAAAGAATCCTTCCGGGACGGATGACGGCCACCCATTCTTCCGGGGATCCCTTGCCGCGTCCCATACGGGTTTCAAGCGGCTTCTTGCTGATCGGCTTGTCCGGGAAAACCCGGATCCAGACCTGTCCGCCACGCTTCACGTGACGGGTCATCGCGATACGACCGGCTTCAATCTGGCGGGCAGTGAGCCAGCCACATTCAGTCGCCTGAAGACCGTAATCACCAAAGGACACGTCCGCGCCACGGTATGAGATCCCGCGCATCTTGCCCTTGGCCTGCTTCCGGTGTTTGACTCTCGACGGAGAAAGCATCTCCCAACCTCCCGGGGACATCCGGCGGACATCCCTCGAAATTCACGGAACCGACTACTTCTTCAGGACCTCGCCCTTGTACACCCAGACCTTGACGCCGATCTGACCGAACGTGGTGCTCGCTTCCGAGAATCCGTAGTCAATGTCGGCACGCAGCGTGTGCAGGGGAACCTGACCTTCGCGATACCAGAGCACCTTGGCGATTTCAGCACCGCCCAGGCGACCTGAACAACGTATCTTGATACCCTTGGCGCCGCCCTTGATCGCCAGGCCGACGGCGCGCTTAGTGGCGCGACGGAAGCTGATGCGGCGTTCAAGCTGCTGGGCCACCGACTCGGAGACGAGCTGCGCATCCAGTTCAGCCTTGCGGACTTCCTGGATGTACGGCACGACTTCCTGGGTCGTCAACTTCGCGAGGGCAAGCTTCAGGGTCTCGATGTTCTTGCCCTTCGGACCGATCGCGACGCCGGGACGCGCCGTGTAGATGTATACCTTCACCTTGCTGGCGGTGCGCTCGATCTGCACGGAGGAGATCCCCGCCGCGCCCATCATCTGCTTCACCGTCTTACGGATCTGGATATCCTCGAACGCCCACTGACCGTAATTCTTGTCAGCGTACCAGCGGGAGTTCCAGTTCTTGATATACGGAATACGGAATCCGATTGGATGCGTCTTCTGCCCCACGGCGTCCTCCTACTCTTTCTCGCCAACGACCACGGTCACGTGGCTCATGAACTTGTTGATCCGGTACACCATGCCGCGGGAACGATGCCTGCCGCGCTTCACCACGGGACCCTTGTCCACGTAGATTTCCTTGATGTACAGGCTGTCCAGGTCGAAGTTGCCCGCCTGCTTCGCGGACGCCACGGCCGAATTGATAACCTTGTACAGCGGCTCAGCAGCTGCTCTCTGGGCAAAACCCAGAATCGCGTTCGCCTCGTCCACCGTCTTTCCCCTGACCGCGTTCGCAACCGTGCGGACCTTGCGGGGAGCCATCCGGATGTAACGGGCGACAGATTTGACGACGTGCTCTTCCATCGTGCCCTTCCTCACTTCTTCGCCGGCGCCGAGGCTGCCTTGCCCTTCTTATCCGCGCCAGAGTGGCCGTGGAAAGTGCGGGTCGGGGCGAACTCGCCAAGCTTATGACCAACCATGTTTTCAGTTACGAAAACGGGAATGAACTTCTTGCCGTTGTGGACGGCGAAGTTGAGGCCAACCATTTCCGGAAGAATCACGGAACGTCTGGACCACGTCTTCACAGTCCGCTTCTTGCCTGAGCGAATCTGGTCTTCGATCTTTTCGACCAGATGCTTGTCAATGAACGGTCCCTTCTTTACTGACCTGGGCATATCCTGCTCCGTTCTACTTCGCGTTAGACCGCTTCACGATAAGACGATCGGACTTAGTGTTCTTCCGAGTCTTATAGCCCTTTGTCGGCTTACCCCACGGGGTGCACGGGTGACGGCCACCGGACGTCTTACCTTCACCACCGCCCATCGGATGATCAACCGGGTTCATGACGACGCCGCGGCTCTGCGGCCTGACGCCCATCCACCTGGCCCGGCCGGCCTTCCCGATCGACATGTTTTCGTGTTCGCGGTTCGAGACCTCGCCCAGCGTGGCCCTGCATTCCGCAAGAACCTTCCGCAGTTCGCCCGAGGGCATGCGGAGGAGGACGTGGCCGGACTCGAACGCCATCACCTGGGCTGAACCACCGGCCGAACGGACAAGCTGTCCGCCGTGACCCGGCTTCAGTTCAACGTTGTGAACCTGCGAGCCCTGGGGAATCGCCTTCAGCGGAAGACAATTTCCGGGCTTGATCTCGGCGTGAATCGAAGAAACCAGCATGTCGCCGACCTTCACACCCGCCGGGCACAGGATGTACTTCTTTTCACCGTCGACGTAGTTCAACAGGGCGATGCGGGCCGACCTGTTCGGGTCGTACTCGATCTCGGCCACCCTGGCGGGCACGCCTTCCTTGTTGCGCTTGAAATCGATCAGGCGGAACAGCTTCTTGTGGCCACCGCCCCGGTGTCTGGAGGTGATGCGGCCGTAGTTATTCCTGCCGGCCTTGTCGCTCGCGCCGGTCGTCAGCTTCTTTTCGGGCTTGGAGCGGGTGATGTCGGCGAAATCATCGCCTTCCATTCCGCGTCTGCCTGCTGAAGTCGGCTTGTACTTTATAAGTCCCATCTTTCAGCTCCCAGTCGGCCATTCGGCCCCGTGAAGATCAAACACCCTCAAACAGGTCGATGTGGTCGCCCTCGCGGAGGGTAACAATCGCCTTTTTCCAGTCCGGGCGGCGACCAACATGCTTGCCAACCCGCTTAGCCTTGCCGCGGACAATCGCTGTTCTAACGGCTTCGACCTTCACCTGGAAAACGGCCTCGACGGCTTCCCTGATCTCCTGCCGGCCGACCTTGAGCGGCACTTCGAAGTGGTAGGAGTTCCGGCGATCCTTGTCGATATTCGCCTTCTCGGTGATGATCGGGCGCCGAATCACGTCAAACGGACTCTTCATGATTTCAACGCTCCTTCTATGGCCGCAACCGCGTCCTTCGTGACGACCATGTTCGCGTACTTAAGGACGTCAAACAGGTTCAAGCCACTGCTGGACAGGTACTTGGCGGTCGGCAGGTTCCTGCACGACAGCGACAGTTCCTTGTTGCTCACGTCGACGAACAGCACGCTGTTCATCTTGAACGTGTCCATCAGGCCGGCGATCCTCTTCGTCCTGATTGCGCCGAGCTGCGCTGCGTCGATGACGGTGACGCCACCCTCGCGAACGCGATCGGACAGGGCGGAGATGAGGGCGGCCCTCTTCACCTTCTTCGGCATCTTCACATCCCATTCCCTGGGCTGCGGACCGAAGACGGCACCACCACGCCTGTACAGCGGCGAACGGCTGTCGCCCTTACGTGCGCGGCCGGTTCCCTTCTGCCGGAAGACCTTGCGCGTCGAGCCTGCGACTTCACCGCGCTTCTTGGTCTTGACCGTTCCCTGTCGTTTGGACAGAAGCTGGGCACGAATGACCGCGTGATACAGGTACGCGCGGGATTCGGCACCGAAAACTTCTTCCGACAGCTCGATTTCCCCAACCTTCTTACGGTTGAGATCGAATACATCCATCGTCGGCATAACTACCTCGCCACCTTCGAAGGCCTAAGCCTTGATCTCCACGTCAACACCCGGACTCAGATCCAGCTTGGTCAGCGCATCGAGCGTCTGCTGGGTCGGATCAAGAATGTCGATGAGCCGCTTGTGGGTCCTGATCTCAAACTGCTCACGGCTTTTCTTGTCCGTGTGCGGAGACCGGAGAACCGTGTACCGACTGATCTTTGTCGGAAGCGGTATCGGGCCTGCCACCCTTGCGTCCGTCTTCCTGACGGTGCTGATGATTTCGCCCACAGACTGATCAAGGATCTTGTGGTCGTAGGCCTTCAGCCGGATGCGAATCCTCTGAGTCGCCATTCTAGGTGCTCCTCCCCGCGTTGATTACGCGCAACTGAACTTCCGCAGGAGCGGGTGCGTAATGCAGGAATTCCATTGTCTGGGTTCCACGTCCCTGAGACAGGGAGCGCAGTTCCGTGACATAACCGAACATTTCCCCGAGTGGAACCTCGGATCCCACCACATGCAGGCTGTCCGACGTATCCACCCTCACAACCCGGGCCCGCCTGCTTGACAGGTTACCCAGGACATCGCCGAGATATTCAGCAGGAACCGTCACCTCAAGAGCCATCACTGGTTCGAGGATGACCGGCTTCCCGCGGGCGACCAAATCCTTGATCGCCATCGAGCCGGCTATTTTGAACGCCATTTCCGAAGAGTCAACTTCATGGAACGAGCCATCGGTGACCCTTACCTTGAAATCGATGACCTGGAACCCGGCAAGGATGCCGGAGGCCGCCGATTCCCTGACGCCTCTTTCGATCGGAGACATGTATTCTTTAGGAATCACGCCGCCGACGGTGGCGTTCTCGAACACGATGCCGCCACCGCGTTCGAGGGGTTCAATTTCCATGACGACATGCGCGTACTGGCCGTGTCCGCCTGTCTGCTTGACGTACCGCACTTCGGCCTCTGCCGGGCGTGTAACCGTTTCGCGATAAGCGACCTGGGGCTCTCCGACGCGCGACTTCACGCTGAACTCGCGACGAAGCCGGTCAACAATGATTTCCAGGTGGAGCTCGCCCATCCCGGAGATGATCGTCTGGCCGGTTTCCTCGTCGACCTTGTATTTGAATGTCGGATCTTCCAGGCCCAGCCTGCGCAGCGCCTCGAAGAGCCTGTCTGAATCGTTCTTGGATTCCGGTTCCAGCGCCACGTTGACGACCGGTTCCGGGAAGTCCATCGTTTCCAGCACGATGGCTTTGGCTTCGCTGCAGAGAGTATCACCGGTGATCGTGCCCTTCAGGCCGACGACGCCGCCGATTTCACCTGCGCGCAGAACCGCGACTTCCTCACGCTTGTTGGCGTGGATGCGTACCAGCCTGTTGGCGCGTTCACGCCTGTCGCTGCTGGCGTTGTACACGGTTTCGCCGGCCTTGAGCACGCCGGAATACACACGCACGAACGTGAGCTGCCCGACGAACGGGTCGTTCATCAGTTTGAACGCGAGGCCGCAGAACGGCTCGGATTCAAGACACTTCCTGGTTTCGGTCTTCGCATCCGCGTCCTTACCGGGCTTGAAGCCGCAGACAGGCGGAAGCTCGGCGGGCGATGGGAGGTAATCCACGACACCATCAAGCAGCGCCTGGACGCCCTTGTTCTTGAACGCCGACCCGCAGAAAACCGGGATGATTTCGCTGCCAACCGTCGCCGCGCGAATCGCCCTGCGGATTTCATCAATCGACAGATGTTCGCCCGCGACGTACTTTTCAAGGACAGCCTCGTCGAATTCGGCGACGGAATCGATCATTTCGATCCGCGCTTCTTCCGCGATGCCGGCCATATCGGTGGGAATCGGGCAGACGGAGAACCTGGAACCGAGGGAATCCTGGTCCCAGATGTACGCCTGCATTTCGACCAGGTCGACAACGCCCTTGAAGCCAGCTTCCGAGCCAATCGGGAGCTGGAGAGGCACGGCCCTGGCCCGAAGCTTCGTGCGGATCTGGCCGACTACCCGACGGAAATCGGCGCCGGTCCGGTCCATCTTGTTGATGAACGCGATGCGCGGAACGCGGTACTTGTCAGCCTGCCGCCAGACCGTTTCGGACTGGGGCTGGACACCGCCGACCGCGCAGAACACGACCACGCCGCCATCAAGCACGCGCAGGGAACGCTCGACTTCAACCGTGAAGTCGACGTGCCCGGGTGTGTCGATGATGTTGATCGAGGCATCGCGCCAGTAACAGGTAGTCGCGGCCGACGTGATCGTTATGCCGCGTTCCTGTTCCTGTTCCATCCAGTCCATCTGGGTATCGCCGGAATCGACGTTGCCAAGACGGTGGGACGCGCCGGTGTAGTACAACACGCGTTCGGTGGTCGTAGTCTTACCTGCATCAATGTGGGCCATGATGCCGATATTACGAACCCGGCTGATGTCGTAAGCTTCCGCCACGTCAGTTCACCCCTTGGACCAGTCCGCCTACCAGCGGTAATGCGCGAAGGCCTTGTTCGCTTCCGCCATGCGGTGCGTGTCATCGCGCTTCTTGATCGAGTTGCCACGGCCATTGAACGCGTCAATGATTTCGGCCGACAGCTTCTGGACCATGCCCTTCTCCGACCGGGCCCTGGAATAACCGAGCAGCCAGCGAATCGCCAGCGCAGTCTTCCTTTCCGGCCTGATTTCGACCGGGACCTGGTAGGTCGCGCCACCGACGCGACGGGACTTGACCTCGACCTGCGGCTTGATCGTTTCGACAGCCCGCTTGAAGATCTTCAGCGGATCTTCATTGGTCTTCTGCGCGATCACGTCCATCGATTCATAGAAGAGTGCTTCGGCGACGCTCTTCTTGCCACGCTCCATGAGGTGGTTGATGAACTTCGCGACCAGCCAGTCCCCGTAACGCGCGTCCGGGAACACTTCTCTTTTCTCACTTCTTCTGCGCCTGGGCATTTAAGCCTCCGTTCTACTTGACGCTCTTGGCCTTCTTGGTGCCGTACTTGGAACGACTCCGCTGGCGACCGTCGACACCCTTCGCATCCATGGTTCCACGGACGATGTGGTAGCGAACGCCGGGGAGGTCCTTCACACGCCCGCCGCGAACCAGAACCTGCGAGTGTTCGCTGAGGTTGTGTCCTTCGCCGGGAATGTAAGCAATGACTTCAAACCCGTTCGTCAGACGCACCTTGGCAACCTTCCGCATGGCGGAGTTCGGCTTCTTGGGCGTGGTTGTGTAGACCCTCGTGCAGACCGCTCGCTTCTGCGGGCAGGACTGCAGGGCGGGCGAACTCGTCTTCTTCGACTTGTCCGAACGTCCCTTCCTGATCAGCTGGTTAATTGTCGGCATCACCGTCTCCGTTTAGACCCGACCCAAATCCCCGCGATAACGCCGGGGCAGGCTCCACATCGACTGGCCCGGACCCGGTATCGAACGCCGGGAACGAACAAAGTCGCCCAACAAAGGGCACACTATTTTAGGCCAGAACGTTCCCGTGTCAAGCGCAATTTCACGCCGGATAAATACTTTGAACAGGTGTCCGGACCGTCTGGTAGACTTCGCGCCATGAAACCGACCGGAAATACACCTTCGTCCCGCGACCGCGACCCCCTGCCCGGACGGTCGGCGTTGCTCTTCGCTCCCGTCGCGGGCCTCGTAATCACAGCCTTTTTTGCGGGGGCGACCAGCGCTTCCGCGCAGTCAATCCCGCTGGACTATGAATCTCACGAAAGGATGAAGGCAGACCTGGCAGGACGGGTTGTGTTGATCGAAGTGCTTCCGCGGGCGGGGGCATTCGAGGTTCCGTCCCTGGTTCCACGGCGTTTTGGCGAAGGCGTCGTGCTTGTGCGCGACGGGCGCGCGGTGATCGTCACATCCTGGTTCCTGGTCACGGAGGCGGCTTCACTGACGATAGTTTCGCCGGACGGCGGGGTCCGGGCCGACACAACCGTTGAAAAGGAATTGCCCGAGTCCGGACTGACGGTTCTTTCGCTGCCGGAGCCAGTCGCGGCCGCCGCGTTGCACCCGCCTGCATCCGCCGGCGTTCTGGGTGCGCCGGACCGGGCAAGGGTATTCTTCTGCGTCAGCCCTGTTTCCCCGGGGACGTTCGTCATGACCGAAACGGCGGTCGTCGATCGCGCCGGCCCGCCGCTCGACGCGCTGATGCTTGTACCGGGGCTGCTTGCGCCCGGAACGGTTCTATTCGACGCGTCCGGAGTCCCTTATGCGGTCGCGGCGCGCGAATCCTATTCAGGGAACGGATTCACCATTATTGCGCCGCTTCAGCCGCCGCCGCCCGCACCCGCGTCACCGCAGGAGGACACAGATGTCCCGCAGCAGTGACCTGCGCGCCAGGTTCATCGAACATTGCGTGGTCCAGGGTATTTTCAGCGACCGGAAATCCGTCCTGGCCGCGGTATCCGGCGGCGCGGACTCCATCGTGCTGCTTCACCTGCTGACGGGATGCGCCCAGGCGCTCGGGATCCGCGTCGCGGCCGCGCACGTGAACCACATGATCAGGCCCGGGGCGGCCGCCGATGCGGAATTCGTGCGCCAGGCGGCCACTGCGGCCGGCGTGACCTTCATGCTGGCACAGGTTGACGTCCCGGCCATGGCCGCGGCGAACGGGGACTCGCTGGAAGCCGCGGGCCGCGCGGCGCGGTATGCGGAGCTGCGGCGGATGGCGGGACAGTGCGGGGCGGACGCGATCGCGACGGGCCACACCATGACCGACCAGGCGGAAACCGTCCTTATGCGGATGATTCGTGGAACCGGCCCGCTTGGCCTTTCCGGGATTGCCGCGACCACCGATGAAGGGCTGGTCCGCCCGATGCTGTGCCTGACAGCGGCCGAGGTCAGGGATTTCGCGGCCGACGAGGGGCTGTCGTTCGTCCGGGACGACTCAAACGACGACCAGTATTTCCTGCGAAACCGCATCAGGGCAGGCATCCTGCCGATACTCCGGGAAATCAACCCGCGAATCGAGTCGCGCCTGTCGGAACTGTCCGACGACAGCGCGGCGCTGGCTGAAATGGTCGCCGACCTGGTCGGACCGTGGGTGAACGCGGTCGCTGACGATCGCTGCCTGGTGCCCAGGAAGACGCCGGCGGCGCTCGTGCCTTACGCGATCCGCCAGGCATTCAGGGCGGTGACGGGCGAACCGCTCGGCCTTTCAAGAACCCACATCGAGGCGCTCTGCCGCGCGCTGCGGCAGGACGTTGCCGTTGCTGAATTCCATCTTCCCAGGAGGGTGGTCGTCCATCTCCGACCGGAAGGCCTGATGTTCACGAGGGACATGGAAGGCCCCCCGCCCGGAAGCGCCAGGAAGGACATGACTGCCTGATCGTGGGATTCTTCGACAGGTGGGAAATACCGGTCCCGGGAAGGGTCAGATAAGCTTCAGGACAAAACTCAGCAGCGTTATCAGCAGGAACAGCGGAATCAGGATCCCGAACGAGTAAAGCATGTAACCGCCGAACGACGGCATCTTCACCTGGGCCTTGCCCTTTGCTTCGGCAATCGCCTTCACCATGAAGTTCGGACCGTTGCCGATGTAGGTGTTGGCGCCCATGAAGACCGCGCCAAGCGAGATAGCCTTCAGTATCGCGACCCCGACACCGTTCGGCACCGCCATCAGCGCGGTGACGTTGTCGACATACAGCGAACCCTTGGCCATGTCCAGGAAGACGAGGTAGGTCGGCGTGTTGTCCAGGAATGACGACAAAGACCCCGCCATCCAGAAATACTGCCATGGCTGATCGATACCCATGGAAGCGCCCTTTTCCTTCAGGATGATCAGCGCCGGGATCATGGTGATGAAGATACCGATGAACAGGACGGCCACCTCGGTGATGGCGCCGAAGTTGAATTCGTTGTCTTCGCGGTACTGCTTCTTCGTCAGGATGATCGACAGGATGCCGAGCGCGACCAGGACGCCGTCACGGATCCAGCCGACCTTGACGTCGAACGCTTCCCTGGCGCCTTCTTCGATGTTCAGGAGGTTACCGACCATGCCGGACAGGGCCACGGCCGCGACTACGCCGAGGATCAGGGCGATATTGATCTTGCCGCTGATGCTGAGCGGCACCTTTTGCGCGGTATCAAGCGCGATCGCCTGCGGCCGTTCCTTGCCATAGGCGCGCTTGTCCCAGATGTAGTACATGACGAGCAGCAGAGTGTTCATCAGCAGCCACTGGGGCCACAGATGCAGCGTCCACTGGAACGGCACGCCCTGCATGAAGCCCATGTACAGGGGCGGATCGCCCAGCGGGGTCAGGCAGCCGCCGATGTTGGACACCACGAAGATGAAGAACACGACGGTATGAACCTTGATTTCACGTTCCTGGTTCGTGCGCAGCAGCGGCCTGATGAGCAGCATCGACGCGCCGGTCGTCCCGAACAGGTTGGCGATGATGGCACCGATGCCCAGAAACGCGGTATTGACGCCCGGTGTCGCCTTCAGATTACCGCGCAGGACGATACCGCCGGAAATCGTATACAGCGACCACAGCAGCACGATGAACGAAAGGTATTCGTGCAGGTGAAAGATAAGCTTGTCAACCTCATTCCTGTACAGAAACAACACCACGATCGGAGCCGAAACCAGCGCGACGACAATCCCTTTGTTCCTGTTGCTTTCCCAGAAATGCGCGAACTTCAGGGGCATGATCGCAATCGACAGCAGCAGCAGCACGAACGGCACGACCGTGTAAACAGGGAGATTGTATAGCTTTCCACCGGCGCCCTCTGAAGCCAGAGCCAGTGCCGGCATTACAAGCACTGCGGCTGCGGCAACAAGGCCGGCCGCCAGCGCCCGCAACCTGCTGTATAACCTTTTGACGTCCACGTTCACCTCCACTTCATTGATGGAAACGTCTGTCACCCGGCCGAGCGCCGGATTCTGCGCGGGATTCTAATCGCCCGGGCGCCGGTTTGGAATACCTGAATTCAATAATTCTGTGCCCACGTACACAGGCCGGCGATCAGTACCTGAAAGACGATTCACCGACGAATTCGCGGATGATTGAAGTGCCCGGGACATCGTCGGTGAACACCGGTATGAAAAACCGCAGGAACTTGAGCAGGCGTTCGGCCTCGACCCAGACCGGGTCGGTGTCCGGCACCTCAACCAGGAATCGTTCAGCAAAGATCTTGAGCACCGCCGGTTCGTACACCAGGGTCGTATTGAAAAACATGTCCGCGCGATCCTGCCACGGGAATATCCATTTCTTTTCACCCGCGCGCACGCGGGGCCACAACCGCAGCGTGTCGGCAGCCGAATATCCACGGAAGTGACGATCGCGCACGATTCGCCGGATCAACCTTATGTCAGTCGTGAACACCCTGTGCTGGTCATCGATGCAGAGCTGCGTGGCCGCCGAACAGAACAACCGGTATTTCTGGTCATCGTGGACCGCGCGCGTCAGTCGGTCGTTCAAGCCGTGAATACCCTCGACAAGAAGGATTTCATCCTTGGCGAGCGACACAGGAGTCGTAACTGCGTTCCTTATTCCGGACTGGAACGAAAACGTTGGCGACTGCACGGTCCTGCCCTGCAACAGCGCGTGAAGGTGTTCGTTCAAGAGATCAAGGTCGATTGCCTCGATGTGCTCGAAGTCCAGTTCGCCGTCCTCGTCTTTCGGGGTATCCGCCCTGTTCTTGTAATAATTGTCCAGCGATATCGCCTTCGGTTTCAGCCCCAGCGCCTTGAGCTGCATGCTCAGACGCCTGACTGTGGTCGTCTTTCCCGATGACGACGGGCCGGCAACGACGACCAGCCTGGTGTCGCGCCTTGCGACCTCGTCCGCGATTTCAGCCAGCTTTCGCTCGTGCAGCGCTTCCGAAACCCTGATCACTTCGCCGATCGACCCGTCCACAATTGCATTGTTCAGGTCCGAAACCGACTCGACACCGACCAGGGAATTCCACTTCCTGGTTTCCCTGAACGATTTGTAAAGACTTGGGGGACAGATTACCGGTTCAGGCTCCGAATCCGGCCTTGAACGGTGCGGGATGTTGACGACCAGGCCGGGACCAAGCGGATCGAGCCTGAATTGCCTGATGTATCCGGCCGTCGGGGTAACCGTGTTCAGGCAGAGATCAAACCGCTTCCCCATGCTGACAAGGGGTACCCACTTGCGGACCAGCACACGCAGCAGGTCGGCAGAATGACGCCGACCCGCCGCCGTGAACATCCTGACCGCCGTCCGGCGGGGCACTCTTTCGACGTGAAGCGCCTCGTTACGCACGACCATCGCACGCATCTCGGTCTCAATGGTGGCCAGTTCTTCGTGCGAAACGCCGCCTTCCTTGATTACGTCATAGTAGTAGGACCTGCCGAACGACTGCCCGATCCGCACCTCGGCTTCCGGGAACAGCCGGGCCACCGCCTCGCCAAGCATTATCGAAAGTGTCGAGCGGTATATGCGTACCCCGTGAGAGTCGTCGTAAGTCACCGGAATCAGCTCGCAGTCGTCGGCAATCGGGGCCTCGATATGGACCAGCCGGTTGTCCAGAATCGCTCCCATGCATCGCGGCTCCTGTTCCGGGAAATACCGCCTGAGAAAGTTCTTGATCCTGGTGCCGCGGCTGGTCGAATATGGCCGACCGTGAACCGTTACGGTTATGTCCGGAGACAGGTCCAGAACGGTTTTTTCCATGTCAGACCTCCGCCACTACGGTCGATGAACTCCTGTTACCGACCGCCAGCACGACCGCGCCCAGCAGCACCACAACGATGCCGACGCCATGCAGCAGGCGCACCGTTTCGCCAAGAATCACTATCGCCGCCACTATCGGCACTGTATTGCCGATGATGGTGCAGACAGAAGCAACAATGCTTGCCCGTCCGTTCGCAAACGCCGTCTGGTAAAACACCGAACCGAGTATGTTGAACAGGATGACGCCGTAAAGAGGCACGCTGGTCAGAAGGCCCGTTGCCATGTCGGGGAATAATGGAACCCCTTTCGGCAGGGCATTCATCTGCAGCGTGACCAGGGCGACCGAGACGTTTGCAAGACCGAATGTCAGGCCTGCCGACAGGGCCAGCGAAAACTCGTTGCTGACACCGATCCTGCCCATCAGGAAGGCGGCGCCGGCCAATCCGATCACGACGGCGAAAAATACCACCGCCACAAACGTGTCCGGAAGGCTGGATTCGCCCCCACCCTTGACGACGCTGACCATCACGACGCCGGCGAACACGGTCGCGATGCCGACCCATTCAAGGATGCTGACCCTTTCCTTCAGCCAGATCACGCCGACCAGCGCAGAAACGACGACCGTCAGGCACAGAATCGGCTGGACGACGGTCAATTCGCCGCCCACGGCGAGCGCCACGACATAGAGACCAGCGCCACACAGCATCATCAGGGTGCCGAGCATCCAGAGCCAGTTTCGAAGCAGCGTCCTGATGATGGTCGGGATCTGGCCGAAGACGCCGCGAAGCGAGATCTTCGGAAAGCTGGTGGTCATTCCCTGCTTCTGGAAAACATTCCCGAAGCCCCAGAGCACCGCGGTCGCGAAAGCGAAAATTATCGGCATTGTTCGAAATACTCCATCAGGCCGGCGATCCGGACGTCGGTTCCGGGGCGGGGACGGTTTCGACCGACGCCGGTGCAGTACCAGCGCTAGTCATGGCGTTGAGCCATCGGGACATTCCCAGGATGACCGTGGCGGATATAAGACAGCAAACCACAAACACTCCCCATACCATCCACAATTCGAAGCGACCCCACATGATCGTTCCGACCACAAGAAGCTGGTTGCCGATGGCGGTCGCGCCGAGCCAGCCACCCTGCATGAGTCCCTGAAAACGCGGCGGAGCAACCTTGGAAACATACGACAGCCCCATCGGGCTCAGGAACAACTCCGCGACGGTGAGAACGAAGTAAGTCAGGATCAGCCAGTACGGCGATGCCCTCACCGGTGACGGGTCACCCCCGAGCGAATCAGGCGAAGGCAGCCCCCTGGATGCAATAACAAGCATTGTGAAACCTGTGGCGGCCAGGATCATGCCGATGCCAATCTTGACCGGTGTGGACGGTTCCTTTCCATGACTGCGGAGCCACGAAAACAACCCGACCACGACTGGCGTCAGGAATACGACAAAGTACGGGTTGAACTGCTGGAAGACCTCGGGCTCGAGTACGTTGGAATCGCCGTAACTGCGGAAAAGTACCCAGAGCAGCGCTGCACCGGCGGCAGAAACGGCGGCCCCGATGATCCGCTGGTACGTCGCGCCCTTCCGGAATGCGAAAATCAGGCCTCCGACAACGGAGGCAATGCAAAGCAGTCCTTTAATGTCAAAAAAGATATTCCCAAGTCTCTCGACCGTTTTCGCCGTGAAATCCCGGGCAAAGAAAGTCATGGTCAGACCGTTCTGGTGGAACGACATCCAGAAGAAGATGACGACCAGGAAAACCAGGCCAAGCGCCATGAGACGCTTCTTTTCAACATCCCATGGCATGGCCGTGGCCTGTGTCGGGACGGTTTCCAATTTCCTTTTGTCGTCATCCTTTTTCTGTACACCACGGTCGGGAAGAACGCGCTTGAAAAGGACGAAGACGAGCAGCGAAACCAGCATGGCCACCGCGGCGATACCGAACGCGAAGTTGTAACCGGTTGAAAAGACGTCCAGATATCTGGCGGCAAAACCGGAGATATCTGTGACTTCCGTCCCGGAAACGGTCTGGGCCAAATCCCGCAACTTGTACACAGGGCCATCATGGCTGGTCAGCAGCGGGGCCATGAAATCCCGCCCGAAAGCATCCAGCCTGGCACCGACGGTTCCGGTGACCGCGTCGGCAAGGCTCTGGACCCAGTTAACGTTGTCGAACGTCGGATGAAGGAATTCGTTGCACATGGCCGGCAGGTCAGCGTCGTACTTCAGGCCGTGAGTGCCGAGATACCAGGTCCTGACGCCCCGTGCCGCGTTTGGCGCGAAAACGGCACCGATGTTGATGCCCATGTAAAACAGTGAATACGCGGAGTCGCGCAGCTTGCTGTACTTAGGGTTGTCATACATCTGGCCGACAACCGCCTGAAGGTTGCCCTTGAACAGGCCGTTTCCCAGGGCGATGGTGAAAAGGCCAAACAGTGCGAACGGAAGGCCCATGCCCGGTATGGCAAGAAGCACATAACCCGTGAACATGATGACTATCCCGGTCAGGATCGTTCGCTTGTAGTTTTTCGTGAAGTCCGCAATAAGACCGCCAACCAGGGCGAGTGCGTATATCAGGAAATAGAAGACACTGTAGATGATGCCGGACTTGCCGGTGTCCAGGCCGTACCTGGCCTGCAGAAACATCACAAGGATGGCCATCATGGTGTAGAAGCCGAACCTTTCCCCCATGTTGGCGAAGAACGCGACGATAAGTCCCCGTGGGTGTTCCTTGAACATTGAATCCTCCGTGTGTCCTGTCCGCGGCAGTTGTTGCGATTGGCTGGACAATCGTGGATTCTGGCAGCAATGACGACACAGTTCAACATCGCACGCGCGGCACCATGTCGCGGCGCTCGACTCCGCCCGACCCCGGACTCCCGATCCACAACCATTGACACACGCCGCCCGTTGTTCAAATATCGCGATGTGATGAAACTCCGCGAGGGATTATGAGCAGCCGTCCGAACGGAATCGCAGCGCAAAAACTGCTTTGCCACGGCCCCGTAATTGCGGTCGCGGCGGCGATGACCATCTCGTGCGGCCCGTTCCCGCCGGAACCGGTTGTGCCTGTTCAACCCGCTGCCGTCCAGGACCAGGCGGCCCCGGAGCCTTCATGCGGCCCCGCACAACCCTCCACGCGCGAATCGCTTGTCCAGTGGGTTTCCATGACCCGGGAATCAATCCCGGAACTGACGGCCGATATTGCCGCATGGATTCAGATGACACAGGATTCCGGCAAACCCGGCCCGGTGCGCGACGGCACGCGACCTGAAAAGGCGGATGTTGAACCATCCGCTGTTTTCGGTATGGCGACGATAGCGATTTTCCCGGTGGTCAGGGATGCCACGACGGAAGACAAGGCCGTCGCATCCGCCGAGGACTTCGAATGCAACGGACTGGTAGTGCACAGCAAGATTAACGGGCGCGTCTTCGTCAAGGCAGATTCAAAGACAACGGAAGCCGGTTTCATCAACCTTGATTCAGGCCCGGATTACCTGGTCATCGATGGTCGCGTGACGCTGAAAACCCGCGTCAAGGTTGACTTCCCGGGCAACGCGTTCTGGGAACCGATGTCGGAGGACTTCATCCTGGGCGACCGTGTCCACCTGGACATGGGGATCAGTAAAGGCGAATCCTGCAATGTCTTCGTGCTCGGTTCGGAAAAGAAGGACGAACTGACGCCCCGCGTTGAACCGGACCGGGGCGTGGTCCCCGAACTGGTAGAGTTGATGCGGTCCGCGCCTTCCCGTTATACACGCGGCCTTGCGGCGATCCACCTCGGGATTATCCGCGACGGCGCGTCCGTACAGGCAATGCTTGACGCGTTCGCGATGGAAAAGAACGAACGGACCAGGGCCGACATCGCGCTGGGCCTTGGGATACTCGGCGACAAATCGGCTCTTGGCCCGATCGAGGAAGCCGCGAAAGCCGTGACCGAGAATGGTGAACTTGCCTGGAAATACCGCGAAGCTGTCAATCGTCTGAAGGGCAGAAGACACTGACCCCCGAAGCAACCGCCCGGATACAAAAAAGGCCCCGATTGGGGCCTGATCTGTGGATTTTGTAGCGGGGACAGGATTTGAACCTGTGGCCTTCGGGTTATGAGCCCGACGAGCTACCGGACTGCTCCACCCCGCAGCAGAAAAGCAGGCGTATAGTGCCGAAGCGGGACGCCTTTGTCAAGCGTGGCCGCCTGTTATTCTTTGCCGTGACAGCAGTTATCCAGCAATTACAGAGGATTAGATACCGGCAGGAAGTTCACCGGGCACGTCGGCCCGCCAGGAACCATCCACCTTGCGGGCGTGGAAAAGGTCGGATTGGCCATCAACGATGTAAAGCACATAAGCGTTGTCCGATGCGGCTTCATCCCTGCGGTCATAAAAGACTTCAAGGATTACGGCCGATTCCGCCCGTTCCGGATCGATGGTCAGGAAACGCGGCACGGCGATTCCCGGCTCGCCCCGGTCCTTGAGCCGCCACCAGACCTTGAACATGTCCTCGTCGGAGAGGACCTTCAGTTCTTCCAGGCTTGACGCACGGCCGGCATCCCGGGCAGCCTCTTCCCACTGCTTCACCGGGACTTCACCCTTCCGCAGTCTTTCGAAATACCTGCCAAACACCGACCAGTATTCTTCAGTCATGGCATTGCGGAATTTTTCAGGCCTGTTCATCGAAACGCTGCGCAGCGACCACTCGATGAGCGCCGACGGGCTGCTGAGAGGCTCGCTGCCCGGCCGGAACCTGGCGCCGGTGAAATTCCCCCAGACAACCCATGCGCCAAAGCCAATCACGCCGGCCAGGGCAATCGCGGCCAGTATCTTCAAAGCTTTCTTAGAAACCGGATTCACGGATAACACCCCGTCAGGGCAACCACGCCGGAATGACAAAGTCTACATGCCCTCTGGCACGTCCTTCGGCACGTCCAGCCGCCAGCGACCTTCATCCTTCGAGAAGTGAAGCAGATCAGCAACTCCATTGACCGTGTAAAGCAGGAAGCCTTCTTCGGCGGTGTCGGCGGGCGCCTTGTCGTAGAAGACCTTGTCGAATACGAAAGACTCTATCTGGCCGCCGACCGGTCGCAGGAAACCAGGAACCCGGAAACCGACGGCCGAACGGTCCGGAAGGTGCCACCAGACCCTGAACATCGACCGATCGTCCAGCTTTGCCAAAGCCTCGGCCGAACGGGCTTCCCCGGAATCCTTTCCGGCCTTGACCCACGCGTCCGTGGCGACTTCGCCCTTCCGTACGCGGTCAAAGTATTCCACGTACTGCTTCCGGTAATTCGAATGCGTCGCGTACCAGACGCGGTCCGGCCTGTCGTCGGCCGCGGCCGCCACGATCTTGTGCGTCAGGATCACCGGGTTCGATTCGTCACCCGAATGAAGCACGTCCTTCAGTCCGCCGATTTCCGGCACAAGCAGGAAGCCCAGCCCGAAAAGCGCCACGGTAACGCCGACCGCCATCAGGACCTTCCACAGAACCGACTTCTTTCCGCCCATGCCGTGCCCCCATCAGTTCGCGGCCCCGGATCGGCCGCAGGCCACAATCTTACAAGGAATCCATGAAATGAAACAGATGCCGCTCCCGTACGGGCGGATGAACCGCCTTCGCCCGGGCTTCGGCGGGTCACGAAATCCGGCCTCTACACCTGGTTGCGCCGTTCACGGCGACCCTTCATGGTGAAGCGGTCCAGCCAGACGTACACGACCGGCACGACCAGCAGGGTCAGGAACGTCGATGAAATGATGCCGCCGATTACGGAAATCGACATCGGGACGCGGAATTCGGCGCCGGCGCCGGTACTGATCGCGGTCGGGAGCATGCCCAGGACCATGGCGGCCGAAGTCATCAGAATGGGGCGCAGCCTGGTCGGGCCGGCCTCCAGGAGGGCTTCGATGATTCCCTTTCCACGGTCGCGGAGCTGGTTGGTGTAATCGACAAGCAGAATGGCGTTCTTTGTGACCAGCCCCATCAGCAGCACCACGCCGATAAGCGCGATGACGTCCAGTGACTTCCCGAACAGGAAAAGCGTCACCAGCGCGCCGACCAGCGCGAGCGGCAGCGAAAGCATGATGGTCAGAGGGTGGATCAGCGATTCGAACTGCGAAGCCAGGACGAAATAGATGAAAAGAACGCCCAGGATCAGGGCCAGCGCCATGTTCCTGAACGTCTCGTCCATCATTTCCGCGTCACCCGCGAATTCGAGCCTGTAACCGTCGGGCTTGTCTATGCTGTCCAGCCTGGGCTGGATGTCCTTGATGACGCTGCCCAGCGACCGGCCGGCCAGATTGGCTGTTATCGTGATGTATCTTTCCCGGTTCTGCCTTTCGATGGTGGCCGGAAGGACCGACTGTTTCACGTTCACGACATCGCGCAGGGCGACCATGCCGTCGCGGTTCGTCGGCACCTTCAGCCCCAGGACCGAATCGACGCCCGCGCGATCTTCGGGACGGAGCTGGACACGCACGTCAATGTCCTTCGAGCCGTCCCTGAACTTGGCCACCGGGGCGCCCGTCAACCCCATGCGCAGGGTCATGGCGGCCTGGGCGAATATCACACCCATGTCGCCGGATCGCGTGCGGTCCACGAAGAGGCTGTGCTCGGGCATGCCGGGCCGCAGCGAAATCGCCGCGTCACGAACGCCGTCGGTCGCCTGGACCATGGCGAAAGCCTCGCCGGCAATCCGGCCAAGTTCATCGTAGTCGGACCCGCGCACCTGCAGTGTGAAAGGCGCCGCCATTACAGCAAATGACTGCCCGAAAATGTCCGCGTCGTCCAGGCGGTACACAAGGCCGGGGATCGCAGCCAGCCTGGGTCGCAGCACCTCCATGATGTCCGTCACAGACCTGTCGCGCTTTTCGCGCGGTGTCGTCAGGACGCTGATGACGGACTTGTTGACCATTTCATCCGGGCCGACTGTGGTCGAAACGGTAACGACCTCGGGCACCGCGCCGATCATGTCCTCGACCTGCTTCGTGACCCTGTCGGTTTCGGCCAGTGCCGTGCCCGCCGGCATTTCCAGGATGACCGTGAACGCGGACTGGTCGCCGCGCGGAATGAACTGCGTTCCCATGAGCTGGACCAGTCCAAGACTGGCCAGGAAAATCCCGATGGCGGAAAAGACGACGGTCTTGCGGTGACCAAGCGCCCAGACCAGCATCCTGCGGTACAGACCATCAAGCGCGTCGTAGCTTCGCAGGAAGATCCCGAAGACCCGGTGCCTGCGGCGTTGCTCGTGATAATCGGGTGGGATGTTCTGCACCAGGCGCGCTGAAAGCATGGGGTCGACCGTCAGCGAAACGACCATCGACACCAGGACCGCCGCGGCCACCGTGATGCCGAATTCCTTCAGGAAGCGCCCGACAAGGCCGCCGGTGAACGCAATCGGCACGAACACGGCGACGATCGTCAACGTTGTCGCCACAACGGCCAGCGCGATTTCAGCGGTGCCGGTCCTGGCCGCCGTGAACGGGTCCTCGCCGCGTTCCAGGTGACGGAAAATGTTTTCCCGGACAACGACCGAGTCGTCGATCAGCATCCCGATCGCCAGCGAAAGCGAAATCATGGAAATCAGGTTCAGGGAAAACCCGAGCTGCCAGATCACGAAGAAAGTCCCGATGACCGAAATCGGCAGCGCGATGGCCGAAATGACGGTCGAACGCCAGTCCAGCATGAACAGGAAGATCACGAATATCGCGAATACTGCGCCAAGGATAAGCGCCATGCGCAGTTCGACGTACGTCGCTTCGGTGAAGGTCGAATTGTCAATGATCTTCTGAACCTTCACGTCCCGCGGGATCTGCCCGGAAACGCTTTCCAGCTCCTTTTCGACCTTCCTGACCACGTCGACGGTGTTGGCGGTCGCCTGCTTGAACACGACGAACGACACGCCGGTCCGGCCGTCAACCCGCGAAATGGTCCGCACTTCCTTGACGCCGTCCACGACGGTCGCCACGTCCTTCACGCGGAGCTGGGCGCCGTTCGGAAGGCCCATCAGCACCACTTCGCCGATGTCTTCGGGACTCTGGAACCTGCCGACCGCCTTCACGCTGATTTCGCCGTCGCCCGAGGTCACGCGCCCGCCCGGCACGTCGATGGCCTCCGCACCCAGCAGTTGCGCGAACTGCGCCATGCTGATCGGGGTCGCGTCGAGCTTCGCCCTGTCGACCTCGACGCGGATCTCGCGCTGGTCGCCGCCGGTCACCATGACATTGCCGACACCCTCGACGCGCTGCAGGGCCGGAACCAGAACATCTTCAACCATCCGGCGGGTCTGGGCGGACGTTCCCACCCCCGACACCATGTATGTCAGGACCGGCGACGAATTCGGGTCGAAGCGCGAAATTATCGGGTCCATGATGTCGCGCGGCAGCGTTGATCGAACCATCGCCATGCGGTCGCGCACGTCGTTCGACGCCTGCTGGGGATCCGCGGACATCTTGAAGGTGACGATTATCTGGGCGACCGAGTCGCGCGAATAGCTGATGACCTGGTCCACGTCGTTGATCCCGTAAAGGATGTCTTCGATCGGACGGGTAACCTGCGATTCGACTTCCTCGGGACTGGCCCCGGGGTAAGGCACGACAACGGCGACGATCGGTATCGATATGTTCGGGAACAGGCCCAGTCCCAGGCGCGAAAATGCAAGCCCGCCCAGGACCAGCACGGCCAGGGCGACCATGCCGGTAAACACCGGCCGCCTGATTGCGATTTCGGACATTCTCATGGGGCGGCCTCCACGGCAGGCACGTCCGCGGCCGCGCTGACCACGTCCCCGGAAGGTTCGTCAACGTCGGGCGCGACGATATCCCGGGACGGTTCGTCCGCAGCCGCTCCGGCGGCATCTGCGGGCGGCACGTCCGCAATCACGCTGACCGCCTCCCCGTCACGTACCCCGGACTGCCCCGACACGATCACGACGTCGCCGACCGCCAGCCCGGATTCCAAGGCCACGAAGCCCTGGTCTTTTGCCCCGAGAACCGGCTGTACCTTGACGGCCCGGCCGTCGCGCACGGCGAAAACGACCGCACCCTCTTCAAGGGTCAGGACCGCCTTTTCCGGGATGGCCGGCACGGCCTCGAGCTTTTCGACCTCGATGACGCCGGTGGCGAACATGTTCGGAAGCAACCGCCCGTCAGGATTGGAAATGGCGATTTCCACCGCGGCGTGCCTGGTCATCGGGTTCAGGCTGGGACTGAGCGTCGCCACCGTTCCCGGGAAAACCACGCCCGGCAGGTCGGCGACCGTGACTTCGACGTCCTGGCCCACCGCCAGCCTGGCGAAATCGGTTGAAGTCGCGTTCGAATCCAGCTTCAGCACCGAAAGATCCTGCACCTGGAACACCGGCATGGTCTGGCCTGCCGGCGACCCGACGTTGACCAGCCGGTGCGTGACCGTCCCTGCAATCGGCGTCGTCACGCTGCTGTTTTCAACCATCTGCGCGGCCAGCGCCGCCGCCGCGCGCGCCGTGGCCACGCCGGCTTCGGCCGCCATCATCGACGCCTTCGCGTCCCGGAGGCCGTATTCAATCTTTTCAAACTCCGACTGCGGAATCGCCCCGTCGTCACGCAGGCCTTCCAGCCTGTTGAATGCCGCGGTCGCCGCGTCCAGGCCGATCCTGGCCCGTTCGAGCTGGGCTTCAGCCACCTGCACGCCCGCATTGGCCTGATCCGACTGCAGTTCGATTTCGCGGTGCTCGATGACGGCCAGGACCTGATCCGCTTCCACCTGGTCACCCACGCCGACCAGGACCTCCGCCACCCTGCCAGGCACCTTCGTGAAGATGGGCGCCTCGCTCTGCGGACGGATCGTGCCGGTCATGGTGACCCTGGCAACGATGTCGCGCGCCGAAACCGTGACAACCGACACCGGCCTGGACGGCACCTCGACGCCGCGCTCAGCGTCTTTCCGGTCGGATACCGCCGCCGCCACACGCCAACCCACGACGCCCATCAAACCGAGGGCCAGGACCACAATCACGACAACCCGAATAATCTTCTTCATCAATGATCCCCGTTCCCATCGGTCGGCACGACCGGGGCAAACATGCCGCGAATCATGCCGAGCGTCTTCTTCCTCATTTCCCGGGCGTCCCTGACGGGATCCTGGAATTCGTGCCAGTGTTCCTGCAGCCATGTGCCGCCGGCTTCGTCAACGGCGGCAAGCATATTGATTACAAGGTCTTCCGGAATGTCGGTGCGGATGGCGCCGATTTCACGCCCCTTCCTGACCATTGCCATGAACCAGCCCCGCCACATGTCGACCACGATACCCAGTCGCCCGTCATCGGCCCGGGAACTGGTCGGCATGTTCCATACCGAAGCCCCGAGTCCCAGCAGCCATGGACGCTCGGCGCACCTGACAAGCAAGGTGCCGTAAAGCTCGTCCATCCATTCCCAGAATCCGTCGACCGTCAGTCCGTCCAGGTTCAGGATGGGTTCGCCGATCATCTGGTTCCAGTAATGTTGCAGCACGGCCAGATACAGGTCGGATTTGTCTTCGAAGTAGTAGTACGCAGCGCCCTTGCTGATCCCGGCCGCCCGCAGCACCTGGTTGAGCGACGCGCCTTCATACCCGTGCGCCGCGAACTCCCTGCCGGCCGCTTCGATAATCATTTCCTGCCGTTCGACCGGCAACGCGCTGAACCTGGAACGCGGCATGCGACCGCCCCCTTAGACCGGGCGGTCCAAAGCTTGAGGCAAGACAACCCCGATGTCAACCGCCGCCCTGCTGCTTGTACGGACGGATGAAAATCCGACCTTTTCGAATCCTGCCCACCATGTAAGTCACCCCTGCACAGACCGGGGCACGCCGCAGGCGGCAGAAGAGAAGATGTATACTGTGCGAATTTGTGCCCAGGGGCGGAATTGAACCACCGACACGCGGATTTTCAGTCCGCTGCTCTACCAGCTGAGCTACCTGGGCGACCCGAAAAGCGGTGCGATTTTTGAACACCGGGCATCAATTGTCAAGCGCAAAACAGCCGGAATCGGGTACGGCACCCCTTAAACGGGGTCGAAACGCCACAAATTGCGTTGAACCGGTTGAAAGGTGCGGGTACAATATCCAGCCCTTGAAGGACCGGGGAGTGGCGCAGTCCGGTAGCGCGCTTGCTTTGGGAGCAAGATGTCGCAGGTTCAAATCCTGTCTCCCCGACCGAATTGACAGGGTCGCTTGACGCGGATTTATACGCGGTCAATAATCGATCCACTGTGCCGAAAATTTTTCTGAATCCGGAGGGGTGATCATGGCAGCACCAACCGCTGACGGGGAACTCAAGAGACTGACCAAGAAGCAGGTCGCCGAACTGAAGAACGAGCTCCTCGCCAAGAGGAAGGCCCTGATCGTTCAGGCGCGCGAAACGATGGCGGTCACCGAAGAACAGGAAATCCGCGAACCTGACGAAGTGGACCAGGCGTCCAGCGAATACGATCAGTCGTTCGAATACCGGATGCGCGACAGGGAAAAGTACCTGATGCGCAAGATCGACAAGGCCCTTCAGCGGCTTGACGAAGGGGAATACGACCTCTGCGAGAGCTGCGGGAACCCGATCGGCTACAAGCGCCTGATGGCCCGTCCGGAGGCGACGATGTGCATCGCCTGCAAGGAAGAGCAGGAACGTCAGGAAAAACAGTTCCAGAAGAAACGCCAGATGCGCGCCACGATCGAATTCTGATCCGCCCTTTCAGGCACCCAGGAAATCCGACGCCGCCGCGATCAAGGCATCGGTGTTTCCAGCCGCCACTTCGACGCCGTTTTCCCTGCGCAGCCAGGTAATCTGACGCTTGGCATAGTTGCGGTGACCCTGGGCGATGTCGATGGCCATCCTGTTGATATCCACCAGGCCGTCAAGGTGCTGGATTACCGGGACGAAGCTGGACGATTTCAACGGACGGCAGTCACGGGCAAAGCCCATACGCAGGACGTTCGCGACCTCGTCGACAAGACCGGCGTCAATCATCGCACGCAGGCGGCGGTTTATCCGGTCGTACAGGAAACGCCTGTCCATGGACAGCTTGAGGCGCAGGACATCGGCGTCGACGGCGGGTACCGGCGCGTTGCGGTGAAAGTCGGAAAGCGCCACGCCGGTGGTCCGGAAGACCTCCAGCGCCCTCGCGATGCGCTGGGAATCACCCGGTACCAGCCTGGAAGCGGTCAAGTGATCGACAGCGGCAAGTTCGCGGTGCAGCGCGATGCTGCCCATGGCGGCAAGATCGGCCGCCACCGATTGCCGCGCGTCGTCCGAAGCCGGCGGAATTGCCGACAGGCCCTCGAACAGCGTCCTTGTCCAGAAGAACGTGCCGCCAACGACTACCGGCACCTTTTCGCGTGCGACGATATCGCGGATTACGGCGGCGGCTTCCCGCGCCCACGCGCCGGCGTCGCATTCATCGTCGGGCTCGCGGTATTCGAAAAGGTGGTGAGGCGCGGCGGCGTACATCTCGGCGGTCGGAGCGGCCGTCCCGATCGGCAGGTAACGGTACACCTGCATCGAGTCAGAGTTGACAATCTCGCCGCCGAAACGCCGGGCGAGGGCCACGGCGGCATCAGACTTGCCGGAAGCGGTCGGCCCCATAACGCACAGTACGCGCGGTTTAGTTTCCAAATGGCTCACCTGTCGAACGATTTCAACACATCGGTCATCCTGTGGACGACCACCGCCTGCCTGCCGTGGGGACAGTACGAAGACAGGGCCACCCCACCCATGCCGGCTATCAGGGCCCGTGCTTCCACGTCCGAAAGACGGTCGCCGGCCCTTACGGAAGCGTGGCAGGCGATGGTGGCCACGATCTTGCGGAGCACCGCGTCGCCGCTGCCCGAAGCCAGTTCCGACACGGCGTGCACCGCCTCGCGGATGATTGTCTCGACCGACCGGCCGTGCACCAGCGCGGGAACGGCGTGGACCGCGACAGAATCACCCGAATAGCGCTCCAGGTCGAAACCGGCCTTTTCCAGGGCGTCGCGTACGGAATCGAACCGCTCCATGTCAATCGCGTCCAGGGTCACAACTTCCGGAAAAAGAAGGCGTTCGGATGCGACGTCACCGACCTCCAGCGCGTCCCAGAGCTTGTTGAAGTTGATCCGTTCGTGCGCCGCGTGCTGGTCGATGAACACGATGGAATCTTCACCTTCGCACACCAGGACCGTGTTTCCGGCCTGTCCCAGGTATCGCAGGACCGCGCCGGCACCGACGGCGTCGGACGCGGGCATGCCGGAAACGGCATCCCGGACACCCTGGCCCGGCGCGAACATGTCGGCACCCATGCCGGACCCATAAGACTGTACCGGCCATGGCCGCGGGGAAAACGCCGACACCCCGCCCGCTTCGGAAGCGGGACCGACCTGGATCCACGGCGTCGAATCCACCACGACGCTCATCGATTCGTACAGCACCGACGCGACTTCACGCTGGTCCCTGAAACGAACCTCGTGCTTACCCGGATGCACGTTCACGTCGACGTCGGCCGGATCGATGCGTATATCGGCCACGGCCACGGGGAACCTGCCGCTTTCAAGAAGCGGTCCGTACGCGGACGCCATCACGCGCCGCAGTTGCGCGTCGATCACGGGACGGCCGTTGACCAGGAGTATCGCCCGGGACGAATCGCCACGCGCGATGGCGGGCGAGCCAAGGACGCCGCTGACCTGAATGCCGGGGCGCGCACCCTCGAACCGGAAAAGATCGCCGGCACAGTCCTGGCCAATCACCATCACGACGCGATCGAACAGGCTCCGGCAGGGGGGATAGTCGGCCAGCGTCCTTGCGCCTGACCGCAGTACGAAATGAACCCCGGGATTCGCCAGCGCCGCCTTCCTGAAGGTCTCGGCGACGGCCATCGACTGTGCCTTTTCGCCCTTCTGGAATTTCAGGCGCGCCGGCACGTTGAAGAACAGGTCGCGCACCTCGACAGATGTCCCGGCCGGACATGCGCAGGGGCCGGTCTCGATCTTCCCGCCGGCCGCCTCGATCACGATCCCCGCGTCATCAGAAGCCCGCCTGGTCTTCATCCGGAAACGGCTGACTGACGCTATCGACGGCAGGGCCTCGCCACGGAATCCCATCGTGCGGATGGACAGCAGGTCCTCGGCGTCCCGAATCTTGCTGGTCGCGTGCCGGCCCATCGCGGTCACGGCGTCGACCGCGGACATCCCGCAGCCGTCGTCAAGGACGCGGATTGCAGCCAGGCCGCCACCCTCGATTTCGACAACAATTCGCCCGGCGCCGGCATCGACTGAATTTTCGACCAGTTCCTTGACGACGGACGCCGGGTTTTCGACAACCTCGCCAGCGGCTATCTGGTCGATCAGGAAGTCCGGCAGGATCCTCACCAGGCTGGTCTGTTCGGACATGGTCGCATCCCCGGGTTAGCGCCGCATGAAGTTAGGGCATGAACCGTCTTCCGTCAACCGTCCGGCACGCAAATCCGGACACGTTGCCCCGGCCTTTCGATGTATAATCCCGCCAGATTTCCAGTCTGGAGGGACCGTGCTTCCCGGAGACAAACCACCGCCACACAGTCCCGAAGTCGAAGCCGCGCTCATCGGCGCATGCCTCGTCAACACGGACGTTTTCCCGCTGATCGCAGGCTCGGTGACGGCGGAGGAATTCTACGACGGGCGGCACCAGCGGCTGTTCACTGCAATGGCCAACCTGTTCAACGCCAACGTCCTGATCGACCCCATAACGGTCGTCAACGCGCTGAAGGAACAACGCCAGCTCGAAAATGCCGGCGGCGCGGACTACGTCGCGTCCCTGGTGTCGATGTCCATCCCCCTTGAAGGATGCGAACACTATGCGCGCATCATCCGGAATTCGGCTGCGCTGCGCAGGATGATATTCACGGCGGCCGAAATCACCGCCGAGGCCTACAACAGCGCCTACGACCCGGAAGAATTCCTGACCAGGGCGGAAGAAAGACTGCTCGAATCCGGCGAAAAGCGAATCACGAAGAAAGTCATGCCTATCGGCGACCTTCTGCCGGAGGCGATCCGCCAGATGGAATTCCGGAAGGCGAACAGCACGGTCGCAGTCGGCATAAGTTCCGGTTACACCGCACTGGACAACCTGGTCACCGGGTTCCACGACACGGACCTGCTGATCCTGGCGGCGCGTCCCGCCATGGGAAAGACGTCGTTCGCGCTCAACCTGGCCATGAATGCCGCGTTCCTCCAGAAGAAGGCGGTGTTGTTCGTGTCGCTTGAAATGGGCGAGGAACAACTCGCCAACCGAATACTGTGCATCCGCACCGGCATTGAATCGCAGCGCCTGCAGAAGGCCATGTATCTCACGCCGGTGGACATGCAGCGATTCAGGCAGGCGGCCGAGGAACTTAAAACGACGCCGCTGTTCATCGACGACACGGCCCGCATGGGGATCCTGGAACTGCGCGCCAAGGCCCGCAGGCTGAAGGCGTCTGGCAAACTCGACATGATCATGGTCGACTACCTCCAGTTGATGGAACCATCCGACAAGAGGGTCAGCCGCGAACAGCAGATATCCGAAATCAGCCGTAACCTGAAGGCGATCGCCAAGGAACTCAAGATACCGGTGGTCGCCCTTTCGCAGTTGAGCCGCGCACCTGAAATCAGGCAGGGCGACAAACGGCCGATGCTGTCCGACCTTCGCGAATCCGGCGCAATCGAGCAGGACGCCGACGTGGTCATGTTCCTGTACAGGCCGGAGTATTACAGCAAGGTCATCAAGGCGGAAAAGGCGGCCAAGGTCAGGCGGCCGAAGCCAGGTGAGGGCGAAGGCGGGCCTCTTGACGAGGAAAAGAACGTGAAGGGCCTGCTGGAAGTGATCGTGGCCAAGCACAGAAACGGCCCGACCGGCATCGCAAACCTGCGCTTCATACCGGAATCGATGTCGATAAGTGAATGGGACGGACCGAACCCCGACGACTACGGAATGATGTGACGATTAATCCCCGTATCCGTTACGCATCGGCCGCCTTGCGCGCGCCGACCTTTCAGTGATCGCCTTCAGCATCGAATCGGAATCGGACACCACGATATCCGCGCCCTTGTCTTTCAGTGCCGCGACGTTTTTCGGATCGCCGCCGTACGAAATCCCGATGAGCGTCATTCCATAACGTTCCTTCAGGGCGGCCAGGTTACGGCCCTCAATGCTGCAGTCGCCGATCCACGCGATCCTGATGACGCTGTCCAGCGCCTCCTGGGCCCTGGTGCGTTCGATTGCGTCCGCCACGCGCGTGGCGTAGTCGGCCGCTTCGGCGCCACCAACGCCAAGGCTCCTGATCCACAGGACCTCATCCGGTTCCGCCATGCCCATGCCCATCGCGTCGGCGCTGATGATCACGTCAATCAGCCGACCGATGCCGATGTTGTTCAACACGAACTGCGCCTCGGACTGGTCGCGGGACGTTACGATCGATATCGGGCACTGCCGGCGAATGGCCTCCAGCGCCTCGGGATCGACGTACCCCTTTTCCTTCTTGATGCAGGCGCGATCCGTGACGAAGCGGCGCTCCACCCCATATTCCTTCATGAAGAGTTCGCTTTCGAGATACACCTCGGCGAATATCCGCTTGACCAGGTTGTCCATCAGGATGTGGCCCTCGGCCAGGACAAGCCACTGATTTTTCAGGGTCCTCTGACGACTCAGGCCCTTCAGCCCGCCGCCTTTGGCCCGGAGGATCCTGCTGAATTCCTGGACGTTGCACAGCTTCGCCAGATCGCCCAGGCTCATCGTGACCTGCCCCGAATTCTTGACCGCTTCAAGCATGTCGCGGCCGTCGTAATCGAAAAAGTCCTCTTCCCGGAAGCTCAGCGGCATCACATGTATGGCAAACGCGAGCAGCGCGTGAAACACATCGACCGGGTCCTCAAACTGCTGCCGCGATACGAATTCGGAAATTTCCGCCACCGTGTATACCGGACCGCCTTCGTCCTTCAGCCCGACGATCATGGTCAGGTACATGTCGACGGCGCGGCTGATTGCCGAACCCAGCGCTTCGCTGCGATCGACCAGCGCGTCTTCCATGTCAAAAATCAGCAGATCGAAATTTGTGAAATTCACCATCAACTCCTGAAAATAACGCGACGCCTTCCGGACCTACCTCACGGCAGACGGTACCGGCAGGTCGGCGCCGAGCACTGGAACCACTCCGGGGCAGGAACGGCCCTGCGGACACGTCAATCCCGGGAAATACGTTTCGAACTTCGAAAACTGAACGCCCGGGGATGCCTGCAGCTCGCTGACCGCGTCGACGATCATCATGGCCGGCACATCGCCACGGACAGGGACGATTTCGGCCACGTCAACCCGGCCGGCAGCGGAAAGCCCCAGCGAAGAAAACGCCTGGGCAAGGCTGGCCGAAAACCCGCGCGCGGCGTCCCATGGCACGAAAAGCCCGTTTATCCGCTTGGCGGAAGGGATTGGTTCCACGCCCGCCGGCATGAAATCCACGACAAGCTCGCCACCGGGGTGCGGGAATATGGACGCCCCTGACGTGGTCAGAAAAACCCTTGCCGTGCGCGCCCGTGCAAGTGAGCCGGTGTCACGCGTTTCCATGAACGGGTTGACCGAGCCGGGAACACCCGGCGGCACCAGCCTGAAATCGGAATACCCGGCAATCGCCAGGGTACGGACAGCCCTTACCAGCAGTTCAGCGGTCGCGTCCGAATCGACAACGACCAGGACCGAACGACCGGAACGTTCGCCCATGGCCGTACCGACCAGGGTGGGATAAACGCCCTTTTCAAGCTTCAGCGCGAGTTCACGAATCGCGGCGGCGCGTGCCGCCAGCGTTTCAATGCTGATGTCTTTCGGCGCGGTGCCCTCCGCCGGCGGCAGGGACGACCAGGTCGCATCACCCGAAACCAGCGACATGTAAGTTTCCTGCCACGCGATGACCGGACGTACGGCAAAATCAACGCCGTCCGCCTTCACGTGCGCGACCTCGAGGGGGGTGAAGCGCCCAACGACCGCGGAAACAGGCGAGCCCGACCGTGGTTCGTCCGTCAGCACCGCCGGCAGATCAAACATCCGCGCCCCGAACCCCTTGCGCAGCCGGGCGGCCATGTTGTTCCACGCCTTCGCCTCCAGCCCGCCTCTGGTCAGGCCGTCGTTAATCCATCTGGAAATCCGGGCGAGATTGCCCGGGAACAGCGTCTGTGTGACGTCCCTTGTCGGTGGACTGGGCCAGCCTGGAATTCGATCCAGAATCACGCGCCCGCGCTCGCCGGGAAGGGACTGTGATGCCTGGATAAGCGCATCCGCCAGGATCGGAGCCAGGCAGAGCCTCAGGCTGTGTGCCGTTTCGCCGTCGCCACGGTCTGCCAGTTCCACGATCGGCTGCAGTTGCTTGACTCCGCCGTTTCCGTACGCGCTGACCAGCAGGACAACCTGCCTGAAATCCTCGTCTGAACTGGCCTTGGCCACCGGTGTAAGCGCGGACATCACCGCGCCGATCATCTTGTCGTCCGGGACATCCGAGGGCACACCGAATATCGATGGCAGCCCCCCGATCGCACCCGCCGAACCCAGTCCCGCAATCCGGAGCCCGTGCCTGAACCACAGGGCAGTCCCCTCGGCGCCATGTTCGGCCCAGGTCCTGGAAAGCGACACGACCGCGGCAAGGTAATCAGCCGAATCGGTCGGCTGTTCAAGTCCGGCAATCACCCGATCCCAGGGGATCGAATCGACCGACCTTTCCCGCGGCGCTTCGCCGCATCCCGGGAACACGGAAAGGGCGACAACCATGAAAATCATCCCGATAGCCGCTATTCTGCTGGACAAGACGAACCTCACAATTACACGCAACCCGAAGGATTATATCCCTGCGTGGCGCTGCCAGTCCACCGGTGTCGGGCCTGGCGTGAAACGGCGCTGAAATGAGATACCGGAAATGGGAACGAACGGTACGCAGACGGCGTCAGAATTCCATGATCTCCTTTTCCTTCCTGGCCGCGATATCGTCGATCATCTTGACGTACCTTTCGGTTTCCTTGTCCACCTTCTCCTGGGCGCGCTTTTTTTCGTCTTCCGGAAGATTTTCGACCTTGTCGAGTTCGACACGGCCGTCGCGACGCGCGTTCCGGGCGGCGATCTTCGTTTCTTCGCACATCTTCTTGACCTGCTTCACCAGTTCCTTGCGACGTTCGGTCGTTAGGGGCGGAATCGGCAGGCGGACAACGTCGCCGTCATTTGAAGGCGACAGTCCGAGGTCGGCATTGATTACGGCCTTTTCAATATACGAAATCAGCTTCTTGTCCCAGGGTTTCACGACGATGAGGCGCGAATCCGGCACCGAAAGTGCCGCGACCTGCGACAGCGGCGTCGGCACACCGTAGTACTCGACCTTCAACCCTTCAAGCAGCGCGAGATTCGCCCTGCCGGTCCTGACGCGGGAAAGGTCCCTTTCGTAGTTGGAAATCGCCTTCTGGAAAGACTCTTCCAGGTTCTCAAATACCTTTTCAGTCATCGCATCCTCCCTGGGTGACAAGTGTTCCCACGCTGTCGTCGACCACGGCCCTGGCCAGGTTGCCCGGCTCGAGGATCGAGAATACCAGCAGCTTCATGCCGTTTTCACTGCAAAGTGCGGCGGCCGTCCGGTCAAGCACGCCCAGGCCCTGTTCCAGGACCTGACGGAACGATAATTTATCATACCGCACAGCGTCAACATTCCGGACAGGGTCGGCGGAGTAAACGCCGTCGACCTTCGTCGCCTTCATCAGCACGTCACAGCGGGTTTCGAGCGCGCGCAGCGCCGCCCCGGTGTCGGTGGAAAAATACGGGTGGCCGGTACCCGCGCAGAAGATGACCACGCGCCCTTCCACAAGGTACCTGATCGCATCGTCCTTCACGAAGGTTTCGGCGACGCGCGGCATTTCAATGGCGGACATGACCACGGCCGGCACACCGGCCTGATTCAGGGCGTCGCGGAATATCAGGGCGTTCATCACGGTCGCCAGCATCCCGACCTGGTCGGCCGTCGGGCGATCGAAATTACGTCCCAGATCAGATGCCCCGCGGAAGAAATTCCCGCCCCCGATTACCATCCCGACCTGGACCCCCAGGTTCCGTATGTCGGCAACCTCGCCCGCAATCCTGGCAACGGTAGCCGGATCGATACCCATGCGGTTAGGCCCCTGCAGCACCTCGCCCGAAAGCTTCAGCAGCACGCGCCCGAACCTGGGGCCTGCACCATGCACATCAACGGAAACGTCCGAATTCACGAATCGACCTCCGGGAAATGCCGACTGGGCTGGGGGGATTATAACCGGTAAAGCGGGATACGGCCTAGAGGCCTTCACCAAGTTCGTAACGGGCGAAGCGGCGGACACGCATGTTTTCGCCGCAGCGGCCCACGATCTCGGTCATGATGTCCTTGACCTTCTTGGAGTCGTCGCGGATGTAGGGCTGTTCCATGAGACACACTTCGGTGAACCACTTGGCCAGCTTGCCCTCGACGATCTTCGCCTTCACTTCTTCCGGCTTGTTCATTTCGGCCATCTGAGCCAGGAACAGTTCCTTCTGCTTCGCCAGTTCGTCCGCGGGCACGTCTTCCGGCTTGACCCACTTCGGGTTCATCGAGGCAATCTGCAGGCAGACTTCCTTCACGAAGGCCTGGAAGTCGTCCGAGCGGGCGACGAAGTCGGTTTCGCTGTTGATTTCAACCAGTACGCCGATACGGCCATCGCCATGGATGTAAGCGGCAACCTTGCCGTCCTTGGCCTCGCGGTTGATCTTCTTCGCGGCGAGCGCGGCGTTACGCTTCCTGAGGTGGTCCACGGCGCCGTCCATGTCGCCGTTGGATGCTTCAAGCGCGTTTTTGCAATCAAGAATGCCAGCCCCGGTCATTTCCCGGAGTTCCTTCACCAACTTGCTGTCAACTGCCATTTGTACGTCCTCCTTCTGAATTCGTGGATTATTCTTCGCCGGATTCGACGTTTTCGACTTCTTCAGCCTTGTGGCCCCTGATCACGACCACAGGACCTTCCTCGCCGGCCGCGACAGGCGCCGAGCCCCAGTCCTGGCCGCCGCTCGTCTTGCGATGCTGTCCGCCTTCGATGCACGCGTCGGCGAAATTCTTCATGATGAGCTTGATCGACCTGATTGCGTCGTCGTTGCCCGGGATGACGTAGGTCACGTAATCCGGGTCACAGTTCGTGTCGACCAGTGCCACAACCGGGATACCGATGCGGTTCGCTTCGCGGATCGCGATCTTTTCACGGTTCGGATCGAACACGACCATGGCGCCGGGGGCTCCCTTGAGCGACCGCAGGCCGCGGAGGTTCTTGAGCATCCTGACCTGTTCTTTTTCCAGCCTGACGACTTCCTTCTTCTGGAGGCGTTCGACCGAACCTTCAGCCAGGAGGGCGTCGATCTCGTCGATGCGATCCAGGGACTTGCGCAGGGTGACGAAGTTGGTCAGGGCGCCGCCAAGCCAGCGATTGGTGACGTACGGCATGCGGCAGCGCTTCGCTTCTTCCTCGATGACCGACTGGGCCTGCGGCTTGGTGCCGACAAACATGACGACGTCGCCTTCGGCGGTGACGCGGCTGAGAAAATTCAGGGCGTCGTTCAGAAGCCTGGCCGTCTGCTGCAGATCGATGATGTGGACGCCGTTCCTGGCCCCGAAGATGTAACTTTTCATCTTGGGATTCCAGCGGTTTGTCCTGTGTCCGAAGTGAACGCCTGCTTCAAGCAGGGACCTGATGGATACCTTGGGCATTTGAACCTCCGTTAAACCTCCATTCCGGGAACGGCGGCCACCAGGGACGCCACGGGGGATTCCGGAATGTGCGAAATAGCCACCGGCACCATGCCGGAGGGCGCGATTGTATACCACCACAGCCGGCCAAAATCAAGCGTTTTGACTACAGAATCACCTGGCGTGCCAGGCGCATGATCCTCGCGGGTTCAGGGAAGGTTTTCACCTGGGTCATCAGCCTCTGCCGCAGGGCGGCCGTACTTTCTGTGGATCTGCGGATAAAATCGTCCTTCTGCTTAGGCGACATGGAGTCGATCAGGCGTTTCCTTTCCAGCCGGGCATCCATCAGGCGTTTTTCATTGTCGACGATGTACCTGTCGAGGTCAGCACACACCGCTTCCGTGTCGCCGGGATGGGCACCCAGGATTTCGACCAGCTTGCCTAGATGATGGACCTGTTCATCGACGAAGGGGGAGGCTGGATCGGCACATGAGACCAATCCAGCGAGCAGAAAAACCATAAAGATGATTTTTAGTGCGAAAGGGGGGACTTGAACCCCCACAGCCTTGCGACTACTAGAACCTGAATCTAGCGCGTCTGCCAATTCCGCCACTTTCGCGAAGATCAAAGCGGGGCACATTGTATTTTGACCACCTGTTGATGTCAACGTCTTTTTGAATCCGGATCGCCACGCAGCGAAGGCGCGATCCCCTGGCAATCGAGAACGAGCCTGGCGGCATCGAACAGAATTCGCGACAGCCTGTTGAGCAGCACGACTTCCCAGCGCGATCCGTCCTGTTCCGGGCCGCCGCAGAGCGCGACGACCTGTCTTTCCGCCCGTCGGCAGACGGTCCTTGCGACGTGCAGGGACGACTCCGCGCGCGACGCGCCGGGCGAAACGAACTGACTGATGGGACCAACTGCGGCAGCCAGGCGGGAAGCCAGCGCCTCGACGTCGGCCAGAAGGGAATCGACGACGGGGTCACGACCGGAAGCAGGATCGGCCAGGCGCGCGGCCAGGATCCAGCAGGAGCGCTGAACCGCTTCCAGGGCGCTGACAACAAGCCCGACACGGTCGGACCAGGGAACCGTTTCGGCGATCGTGGCACGCGCAAGACCCGCGAACGAGTCAAGCTCGTCAACGGCGCCGTATGCAGCCACGCGGTCCGAGTCTTTCGAAACCCTGCTGCCGTCGCCCAGCGACGTCATGCCCGAATCCCCGCCCCTGACGCTGTCAGCGCACATCTACTGCTGCCCCGTGCCCGAAGCCTTCTTGACCGTTTCGCGCTTTGTGAAGCCGCAACCCTCGCGCTGGCACATGACCGTCCTTGCGTTGCGGAAGGTACGCACGAAAAGTGTCGGCGCGCCACAACTGGGACACTGTTCCTCGGTCGGCTCATAGCTGGTGATGAATTTGCATGCAGGGTACGTGTTGCAGGACCAGAACTTCCTGCCCTTCTTCGAGAGCCGTTCGACAAGCTGACCGCTGCAGCCGTTCACGGGACACTTCTCGCCCCTGGAAAACGGCCTGGTGAACCGGCAATCCGGGTACTTGCTGCAGGCAAGGAACTTCCCGAAGCGGCCGGACCTGATCTGAAGCGGGGCTTTGCACTCCGGACACTCACCAGCGTCCTCGACGGCCCTGACCGCCACATGACCCTTTTCGTCGCGATCGAATTCACGGGTCACCCGGCATTCCGGGAAACCGGAGCAGCCGAGGAAAGCCCCGTTCTTGCCAAGCCTGATCAACAGCTCGCGCCCGCAGTCGGGACACATCGCGCCGGACGGAATCGCGTCGGCCTTGACGGTCCGCATGGCCTCGTTCGCGGTCTTGACGGTCGCGACCATGCCTTCCCAGAACCTGCCGAGCAGTTCAAGCCGATCCAGCCGGCCTTCTTCAATCGAATCCAGATCCAGTTCAAGCCTGGCCGTGAAATCGTAGTCGACGATATCGCTGAAATGGCCGGTAAGAAGGTCGTTGACGATGCGGCCGAGTTCCGACGGACGCAGACGACCTTCGACCCTGAGGACGTAGGATTTGTCCTGGATGGTGGAAACAATGGACGCGTAGGTGGACGGACGGCCGATCCCCTTTTCTTCAAGCTCGCGGACGAGTGTCGCTTCGGTGAACCGTGGCGGAGGTTCCGTGAACTTCTGTTCCGTCACCAGTTCTTCCAGCTTCAGCACGTCCCCGGCGGCAAGCGACGGAGGCAGTTTCTGCCCGATCTCCGCGTCTTCGCCTTCCCCGGCTGGTTCCTCTTCTTCGTACTGTTTCGTCTTGTCGGCGTTCCAGACGGCCAGCCACCCGTCGAAGCGGACCACCGAACCTGTCGCCCTGAATTCAGCGTCCGACGCGCCGATGTCAACCGTTGTCTGGTCGTAGATGGCCGGCTTCATCTGGCAGGCCATGAAGCGGTTGTAGATCAGCGTGTAGAGTTTCAATTCATCGCGATCCAGCACGCCCTTCATGCTGCCGGGCGACCTTCCGGCCGAGGTCGGACGGATGGCCTCATGCGCGTCCTGGGCGGACCGCTTGTTGCGGTAGACCGGGGCGCGGGCCGGGACGTAGGCCTGGCCGAACGTGTCCGCGATAACAAAGCGGGCTTCTTCCAGCGATTCTGCCGACAGCCTGACGGAGTCGGTTCGCATATAGGTGATGAGGCCGACGCGACCGTCGTCGCCAAGGTCCACGCCTTCATAGAGCCGCTGCGCGACCGCCATGGTGTGCGTCGGTGAAAAGCGCAGCAGACGGGAAGCGTCCTGCTGGAGACTGCTTGTAATGTAAGGTGGAGCCGGGGGCCGCGGCCTGTCCTTGCGGACGACCTCGGAAACGGTGAACACCGCGTCGCGGAGCCTTTCGACCAGGGCGCCGGTGTCGACGCCATTGCCCAGTAACGGCTTCTTGCCGGCGACCTTCCGGAGTAATGCCCTGAAAGGACGGCCGCCAGCACTGCTGACAACCGCGTGCACCAGCCAGAACTCCGTCGAATCGAATGCCTCGATCTGGCGTTCGCGCTCGACCACCATCCGGACGGCAACCGACTGGACCCTGCCGGCGGACAGGCCGCCCTGCACCTTCTTCCACAGAATCGGCGACAGCGTGTAGCCGACAAGCCTGTCAAGCGTGCGCCGCGCGAGCTGGGACTGGTACATCTGCGCGTTAAGTTCGCGCGGATTTTCCAGAGCCTTCTTAACGGCGTCCTTTGTGATTTCGTGAAACAGCACGCGCCGGGTAACGGACGAGACCTTCGCGATCTCCTCGGCAATGTGCCAGCCGATGGCTTCCCCCTCACGGTCGGGGTCGGTTGCGATAAAGACTTCGTCGGCTTCGGACGCCGCCTTGCGGATCCGATCCACGATTTTCTTCTTGCCGTGAACGACTTCGAGCTTTGCTTCAAATCCGTGCTCGACATCGATGGCAAGAGAATTGGACGGAAGATCCTTGATGTGACCGGCGGAGGCCTCGACCTCGTACCTGCCGGCCAGGTACTTCTTGATGGTGGCCGCCTTCGCCGGAGACTCAACAATTATCAGAGGCTTCCCCACGCGTTGTCCCTCAAGCGAAAAAAACGCACAAAACATACCCGCTCCCATGCGAATGAACAAATAGAATTCGCAGGCCGGGAGCGAACACCTTGAAACAAAAGCGTTAATTTTTCTGACGGAGCCGAACGGAAGCAGTGCGGATGCCCCAACCAGTTATGGACAGGATAGTTTGCCGACCATAATGAAATTCAATTCAAGAAATCTTGATTAACCGTCTGGAGGATAAAGCAAGCACGTGGAGCACGTTTGTGCCCCTGATCAGGCGTCCGGCCAGCCCCCCCGAGCTGCGGTTCCCGAATCGACGAACCCCGAACCGTCGATTACCAGGATCCGTGCGAGCCGTGCGACCCGTGCGAGCCATGCG